>Ga0102588_1000071_pt1 | contig 229509 bp, 258 predicted proteins | sample AraplaMF_Col_mMS_FD_76854 | JGI IMG/M metagenome (GOLD analysis project Ga0102588, IMG submission 76854) | Arabidopsis root microbial communities from the University of North Carolina, USA - plate scrape MF_Col_mMS (SPADES assembly) (version 2) | ecosystem: Host-associated > Plants > Roots >... | reverse complement strand
CCAATACGGCCAAGATCGCCAATGCGGACGCGGCAAACAGTTTTCGATGAATGCTCATGTTGTCCTACCCTGAGGTAACCGATCGTGCGCTATATCAAAGAAAATTTGACAGATCGTTTAGGCAGCAACGCAATCACGACGGTTTGCGTGACGGATTTCCTGAAATCGTTCTGTCCGCCAATCAATTTCCTTCGCGCCGAATTGTTCCGGGCTTTGATGTCGAACCGAGGAAAAGATCAGAGTGAAAGACCTTGCCCGAGATGTGAGGAACAACAACGACGGGTCTAGGATCAGACAGCCGAAGTGATATCCATGGATTGGGCTCTTGAAATCATCCGCAAGCTGGATCGTTCCTGATGGCCCGCTCAAGCCTACCACCACCAACACGATTTTGAATCGATCGACACGTCTTCTGGTTTCTCCCGGGTTTGGTACTGTCTTGAGAGACACCCGTTTCGGCGCAACCATCAAGGCGAAGCGGTCGAGCGGAAATCAGGTCGCGCTGGCAAGCGCAACAGTCCATCTCCGTCTGACGGCGTCGGGAGAATCTCAGCCGGATCCGCCGACTTCGGTCGTCTCCATCGGTCTATCGCTGTCGACGCCGCGACGCCGGTCGATCCAATCCATGACCGGTGTGACGGCAATGCCGTGCACCACGATGGAAATCAAGATGATGACGAACACCGTCGCCCATACCACCTCAGCTTTGTCGAAGGACGCATGCCCGGACGCGTAGGCGACATAATAGATGGACCCGATGCCGCGAATGCCGAACACTGACACGATAAGCTTTTCAGCCTGAGGGCGTTCACAGCCGATAAGGCTCGTCCAGGCTGCCACCGGCCGGACGATGGCAAGCGCGACGACGGCGACGGTGACGATGCGCCAGTCGACATGGGCAAGGAGCGTGCCCTCTGCGAGGACGGAGCCGAAGCACACCAGGAGGACCATGGTCAGCATCCGCTCGATTTGTTCACCGAAGTCGTGGAGTTCGCCGTGAAAGTCGCTATTGCGCTCGACGTTGCGTAGGGTCAGCGCCGCTACGAAGACGGCGACAAAGCCGTAGCCATGCACGATCTCAGTTGCGCCATAAGCAATGCAGGTAAATCCAAGCGCCGCCAGGCCGTCACCCGTCTTGGCGATACGGCCCGCCTTCGGCAATTTGAACGTGAAGTAGCCGAGGACCCTGCCGACAATCCAGCCCATGGCGATGCCCGATGCAAGCTTCCACAAGACGTCGAACAAGAACCAGTGGGCGGTCCACCCGAATGGGCTGTCGCCGGCCGAGGCAAGTGCGACCGCCGCCAGCACGAAGGGAAAACTGAGACCATCGTTGAGGCCGGCTTCCGATGTCAAAGCAAAGCGGATGTCGTCTTCCTCGCCGGTCTTGGGAGGCCCGACCTGGATATCGGCGGCGAGCACGGGATCGGTCGGCGCGACAGCGGCACCCAGAAGCAGGGCCGACGCCGCGTTCAGGCCGAGGAACTGCCAACCGAGAAACGAGATCGCAGCGATGGAGATCGGCATGGCTATTCCAAGCAGCCGCCAGGTTGTCGCCCAGCGATGGAGGCCGAGCGGCCGATCGATCTTCAGGCCCGCGCCCATCAAGGCCACGATGACGACGAACTCCGTCAGATGCTCGGTGATTGCGCCATTGTCGAGCGGGTTCATCCTCGGAAGGGGCGTGAGAGGCGACCATGCCAACAGGACGCCGATCGCGACACAGCAGATCGGTAGCGACAATGGCAGACGCCGCAACGCCATCGGCAGCCATGCGGTCAGGAGGATGACGGCGCCGAGAATGAAGAGCGTGACGACATAGGTATTCAAATCCTACTTCTCTCTCGCCTGCTTCAGGCGCGATCCGACCGTAACCTGCCTGCCGTCCTGCTTTGCAAGAACGGCCTCTTGCAACGCGCGGGCGGCATTGCGGACTTCCTCCTGCATCGACTGCTCCTTATCGAAGGCCGGATGGCTGGTCGCGTAGGGTTCCCAGTAGCCGATATAGCGATCGACTTCCGCCAGTGTCCCGGCTGGTTCTACTTCCATTGATTTCAGCCAGTCCGAGACGCCGCGTCGGACATTTTCGACGCCTTCGGTGTCGCCATGGACAATCACGGAAAAGAGACGCCCTTCGAGATGCCTGGGATAGTCCCATCCCTTCATCTCGATTTCCTTGGCTTCTTTTGCATGCTTTCCATGCGTCGTGGTCGGATCAGGGTTTCCCCCGTCCGCACAGACCAGCCGGTCGATCATCAGCTTCAGAGGCGAGGAGGTCTGGTACCAGTTCACCGGGGTGACGATCATGATGCCATGGGCTTCGACCCACATCGGATAGATGTCGTTCATCCAGTCATGGATCTGCCCGAGCGAGTAATTGGGATAGCAGGAACAAGGCCAGTGACAGAGTGCGGCCGACGTCGAGAAGCAGGCCTTGCAGGGATGGATCTGGCGACCGTATTCCGATGTGATCCGGCTCAGATCGAGCACCTCGACACTGCTTTGCGGGTTCTGCTCCAAAACCTTCTTGGCAATCTCGACCATGCGAAAGCTTTTCGATATTTCGCCAGGACAGGTATGTTCGCTGCGCGACGACCCGTTTATCAGCAGGAAACGGCGGGGGCCGTTCGCATCGTCATGGCGGTGCTGCGCTTCGCAAATAGCGTCGCGCGCCGCCAGCCAGTCTGTCGCAAGCTCGTAGGAAGGATTTGCAAATTCCGGCCCGGCCTTTTGCGTGCGAGGGCTCTTGCGCGAGTGCTCGTATGCGTCCCAGGCTGCCGCCGTGACCTTCTCGAGCTCCGCCTTTAGAGGCTCGAAGGCAGGATCTTGAAACTGGTTGCGAAAGCGCCTCTTGAACTCGTCCTCGTCCATGCGCGGGCTCGGGCTTCCTTTGCGGGGTTCGAGATCGGCTGGCGTTTGTTGCATCGGGCGGACCTTCGGTATGGCAGGTATCGGGCTGCCTGGACATCCAGGGGGCTCCAGCTAAAGTTCTGGGAACCGACGAAGTTCCGGACCGGCTGCCCTCAGGCTGCGAGAAACACTGCAAGTTCTCGCGCCACTGCCTCCGGATCCTCCCGCTGAGGGAAGTGGCCGACATTTTGCAGCAGGATCCGTTCGAACGCTCCTGTGAACTTCTCGTGCACGGTCTCAGACGTCGACAGTGGCGTAACGCCGTCCTCAATCCCATGAATGAAAATGGCGGGAAGCGACAGTGATTTCGTCGCCTTCACCTTTTCCTCGAGCCATAGGCTGCGCGCATCAGGCTCTGCCTCCTCCCAGCGGACACGATAACTGTGCAGAGTGACGCCGAGCCAGTCCGGGTTCTCGAAGGATTTCGCCACACGATCGAACGTCGCGTCGTCGAACCATCCGTCCGGCGCCCAGTTCTGCCACTGCAGACGGGCATATCCCTTCCGATCATTGTCGATGGCCGCAGCACCGCGCTTGGTCGCCATGAACCACTGGTACCAATAAAGCTGAGCTTGGCTGAACGCCGGCGTCCGCAATCCGCCCATGCGCGGCGTGGACGAAAGCAGGGCGATGCGATCGACCCTGTCTTGCCATCCGATCGCCAGGCATTCGGCGATATGCGATCCCCAGTCGTGGCCGACGACCGCGAATTTTTCGATGCCCAGTCCATCCATCAAGGCGATCGCATCCATGGCGAGGATCCCGCCATTCGCCGTTCTCGGCGCTTTGTCGTTTAGAAACGTCGTAGGCCCAAAGCCGCGCAGATATGGAATGACAAAACGAAGATGGCGGTCCTTCAGAAGATCCACGATCGCTTCCCAGGTCGTTGCGTCATCAGGCCAGCCGTGAAGCAGAAGTACCGGTTTTCCGGACCGAGCGCCCGTCTCTTTGAACGTTATGCGCAGGTCGTCTGTGTCGAGGTGGGGCATCGGGATCTCCTTTGCTCGACCAACTCGATCAGCATCGGTTGGTTCTTTGAAATGCTCGTTGCTTGGAACATTGGCGTTGAAGCGAAGTTCAGCAAGACCCATCGACCGGAGACGATGATGACAATCCGACTTCCCCGACCGTCACGACACGGGACGAATGCAGCGACCATCGTCTCGTTCGATCAACGCATCTTCCTGCCAAGGATGTCCCATGACCACGAAGATTAGACGCCGCTCGGTGCTCGCGGCCGCCTCCGCGGCTTTGGCGTCATCCGTCTTTCCAGCATTCGCCCAATCAAGCGCCAATCGATCAAAGGAGCCGATTATGTTGCAGGATCCGACGTCAAAGTATCCTAAGCCGCCATTCGAAAAACAGAAGCAGCCGTTCCCGGGCCTGGCGGGCAAGATGAACCCGAAGCCCGACCATGGCGAGAACGCCTACAAGGGATCGGGTCGTCTGGCCCGTCGCAAGGCGCTGATCACGGGTGGCGATTCCGGCATGGGCCGGGCCGCCGCGATCGCTTACGCCCGAGAGGGCGCCGATGTTGCGATCAATTACCTTCCCGACGAGGAGCCCGATGCCAAAGAGGTCATCGCCCTGATCGAGAAGGAAGGACGCAAAGCCGTTGCATTGCCCGGCGATCTTCGTGAGGAGGCATTCTGCACCAAGCTTGTCGAGGATGCTGCGGCCGCGCTCGGCGGTCTCGACGTCCTCGTCAGCAATGCGGGACGACAGCAACAGGCCGGCGCGCTCTCCGACATAACGAGCGAAGCGTTCGATGCCACCATGAAGACCAACATCTACGCCATGTTCTGGCTGACGAAGGCCGCGCTCAAGCATCTCAAGCCGGGATCGAACATCATCATCACGACGTCGGAGCAGGCCTACGATCCCTCCGAGGATCTGGTCGACTACGCAATGACCAAGGCTGCCGGCATGAACTTCACCAAATCGATGGCAAAGCAGCTCGGTCCGAAGGGCATCCGCGTCAACGGCGTGGCGCCGGGGCCGATCTGGACGCCGCTGCAGGTTTCTGGTGGGGCGACCATGGAGAAGCTGGAACAGTTCGGCGGCAAGACGCCGATGGGCCGTCCGGGACAGCCGGCCGAACTGGCGTCGATCTATGTGCAGTTGGCAGATCCGTCGGCGTCCTATGCGACGGGACAAGTCTACGGCTCGGCCGGCGGAAGTGGCCAGCCCTGAGAGACGCGGGACAAGAGATATTACTCCTGGAAGAGGATGACATGACATGAAAGCTTTGACCTGGCACGGCAAGCACGACATTCGCTGCGAAAGCGTTCCCGATCCGGTCATCGAGGATGGCCGCGACGCAATTATCAAGGTAACCGCCTGCGCGATCTGCGGATCGGATCTGCATCTTTACAACGGGGTGATGCCCGACATGCATAGCGGCGACGTCATGGGCCACGAGACCATGGGCGAGGTGGTCGAGGTCGGCAAGGACAACAGCAAGCTGAAGGTGGGTGACCGCGTCGTCGTGCCCTTCACCATTTCCTGCGGCGAATGCTTCTTTTGCAAGCGCGGCTTCTTTTCCGGCTGCGAGCGGTCCAACCCGAACCCGGAGAAAGTCACCAAGATGTGGGGCAACTCGCCGGCCGGCCTGTTCGGCTATACCCATCTGCTTGGCGGGTTCAGCGGCGGGCAGGCGGAATACCTGCGGGTGCCTTATGCCGATGTCGGCCCGATCAAGGTGCCGGACGGCCTGACGGACGAGCAGGTGCTGTTCCTGTCGGATATTTTTCCAACCGGCTATATGGCGGCCGATTTCTGCGACATTCAGCCGGGTGATACGATCGCGATCTGGGGTTGCGGGCCGGTGGGCCAGATGGCAATCAAGTCCGCGTTCATCCTCGGAGCTGAGCGTGTCATTGCAATCGACAGCGTGCCGGAGCGGCTGGCGCTTGCCCAAAAGTCCGGCGCCATGACGCTCGATTATCTCGAGGAAGATATCTATGACCGCATCATGGAACTGACACACGGTCGCGGCGCCGATGCCTGTATCGATGCGGTTGGCACCGAGTCCGATCCCTCCGCAAGCTGGGATGCCCGACTGGACCGTATCAAGGTGGCGACCTTCATGGGCACCGATCGGCCCCATGTGCTGCGCCAGGCCATCCATTGTTGCCGCAACTTCGGCACGGTATCGATCGTCGGTGTTTATGGCGGCTTCCTCGACAAGATCCCGATGGGATCGGCAATCAACCGCGGCCTGACCTTCAAAATGGCCCAGACCCCTGTCCAGCGCTACCTGCCGCTCCTGATGGAGCGGGTCCAGAAGGGCGAGATCGATCCATCCTTCATCATAACGCATACGGGGGGTCTGGAAGACGGGCCGGATCTCTACAAGACTTTCCTCGAGAAGAAGGATGGCTGCGTCAAAGTCGTTCTCAAGCCTTAACGGGGCAGACATGGCGACCGAATAGGTTCCGTGTCTGTTCAATCGGAGGCACAACTCTGCTGCCAGCCGCTTCCGTTTAATCGCGCGTTCGCAAGCTCGGGAGTGGACGATTGCCGATCACGGCACTGCGCTGTTGTGGAGGATCGCATGTCTTGACGCCTCCTCTGGGCTGACGTCGCCGTCGTTGCGGCGACGGAGCAGCGCGCTGATAACCGCGCTGTAATCGAGCGGCTTTTGAAGGACGATCTTGTCCTACGCCGACATATCCCAGGGATTGATCACAGTTGCGTCGATGTCCTCGAAGTCCTTGACGTTGCGTGTGACGAGGATCAGGTCGTGGATGATCGCGGTCGCGGCGAGCAGCCCATCAATATCGCCCCGCGGACGGATCGCTGCGATCCGACCCCATTCCACGGCGATCTGGTCAGTTACCGGCAGGATACGATCGCCGTGGTTCCGGCGTAGCTTGCGCAGCCACTTGAGAGGCGGCTCTCGGGTCAGACTTTTGTTCAGCGCGATGCCGCGCATGATTTCGCCTAGAGTCAAGGCGCTTACGTGGACGCTAAGCGGATCTACCGATCGTAACCAAGAGACTGCCTGCGGGTGCCGCGTCGCGCTTCCGAGACAATATTGGTCTCCAGCAGGTACATCAGAAGGCCACGTCGCGGCTGGGGCTCTTGGCGCGCGCCTCGACCGCATCAACGAGCTTGTCGTCCCACGCCGGACCGCCGAGTAGATCGTCAACGAGTGTGGGGCGGCCTGCGCGCAAGGTGTCATAGTCCCGCGTAGACAATACAACAGCGGTTCTTTCTCCACGGACTGTGATTTCCTGCGGACCTTCAAATCGCGCCTTTTGCACCACTTTTGAAAACTGGTTTTTCGCGTCCTGTAGCTGCCATTCCATGGTTGTTCTCCGAGTGAGCTAGCCTGTCTAGCCATTTAGTTGATTTCGGTGGCCAAAGAAGGTGGAAACGCCACGACTTCGTGGATTTTTCCGAGACGCGGCGCTTCATGGATACGAATATAGCAGGGATGGGATCTATCTGGCGCAGCGCATCGGTCGGCAGATGCAATTGCCACCTGATGATGCGCCACGCTGTGGATGCGTCACGCCAGGTCTAGCGACTGCTTGAGTTCGTCAATGCGCTTAGAGGCTTCCGCTTTCGTCAGATCCTCGCCGTAAGCGTCCGGTTGATGCGCCTGTTCCGATAGGGTCTTCAGATAAGAGCGCTGCGCACCAGTCATCGGCTCGTCGCCGCTGACCCATTCGTCCGGGTCCTTCTGCGTGTTGGACGACATATCGGTTTTCGGGTTGCCACTCATTACGATCTCCTTCAATTTGTTCTGCAAACGTTCTTTGGCAGCTGATGGTTCCCATGTCTGTTCAATCGCGGGACGCAACTCTGCTGCCAGCCGCTTCCGTTTGATCGCGTATTCGCAAGTTCGGGAGTGGACGATTGCCGATCATGGCGTTGCGCTCTTCTACCAGGGGCCAGGGGCCAGGGGCCAGGGACTGCCTTGATGCAATTGGATTATCCCGGAGACCGGTGCCTCAACGGGCGTTTTTACAAGGCTGCGCTTCGAACGGCAGGACGGCTTGCTCGCGGACCTCTTCGAACCGACTGTAAGACAGGACGTCAGATGGTCCCTGCCGACCTCGTCAGGCATGGAAGCTCCCGAACGGATGGCGGCTTGCCAAGCCGTTCCACGTTCCCACGCCTCGTTTCTAACCAAGAGCAAGGTCACAGGCTCGCCTTGTTTGCCGGAGGGCTTCAAACAGCACTGCCGCTTGTCGCGATCCGGATCGGCCGCACGTTTCTCCGGCACAGATGGTGTGCGAGCGGCCAGTCCTCATGCTTCGAGGTGAGCGAGATCGGACGTGAGCGCTCTAGATGTATTGTCGCCCATGCCTCGTTCGACGGGCTTCAGGGTCTCCACGTCTTGGTTGGTTAGCAGCTCTGCGAGGGCGTCTTTCGCATGGGCCTCGGCAGCCTGCGGTTTCCCGGCAATAGCCCGCCGCGCCCGGAGAAAGGTATCTACGCTCTCAAGCCAGCATCGACTGCTGGGCGGAAATCCCTGCCGTCGCGCCCTGCGATATTGCCGTAGTGACCGAGTTCATGGCCGGATTTGCGAGATCGCCGGCGGCGTAGATGCCCGGCATGCTGGTCTCGCGACGCTCATCGACCTTAAGGGCGATGCCGAAGGGCGTATTGACCGTGGCGAGGCCCAATGGCTCATGCAGGCTTGAGGACGGCTTGTTGCGCGGATGCGCGAACAGGATATCTACGCCGGCATTGCGGCCACTCTCGAGATTAACGGTGGTGATATGGCCCCGGTGATGGCCGATTTCGGCGATCCGCCCATCGACGACAGGTATGTTGCGGCGCGCCAGATCGGCACGGATATCGGGTGAAATGTCGTGACCATCGGCAAAGACAGTCAATGTGTCGGTCCAGTCGTGATACAGCCTGACGTAATTGTGCGACGTTGGTCCTGACCAGACGAGGCCCCAATGCTGGTCGGCGAATTCAAAGCCATCGCAGTAGGGGCAGGGCACGATCGAGGTGCCCCAGCTTTGGACAAAGCCGGGAACATCAGGCATCTGATCGGCGACGCCGTAGCTTAGGATGACGCGGCGCGCACCGAAGCTTTCGCCATCGCCAGTGCGGACGGAGAAGTTGTCGATGGGGCCGGAGATGGTGTCGGCCCGGGCATTGACCAAATTGACCGTGGGATAACGCGTCAGTTGCCGCCGCGCCTCGGCCAGGATGTCCAGCGGTGGCTTATGATCGTGGCCGAGTAGACCATGCGAGTGGCCGGCGAAGCGATTGCGCGGCAGGCCGGTATCGAAAACGGTGACCTTGCGTCGGGCGCGGCCGAGCTGCAGGGCGGCGGCGAGGCCGGCAAAGCTGCCGCCGATGATGATGACGTCATCCATGGTGATAAGCTCCGTGTTGTGTATGCAAGAGGTTGGGCTGAGTCTGGCGCAATTTCATCCAGCGATGCGCACTCGATGGGCGGCCAAGGAAACCTGATTTGGCGGACATGATAAAATCCACTCTTGGAAATTATGAAACTGTGTAGTATCGTAATTCGAGAATAAAGATACTGTCAAGGACTGTAATTATCGTGCCCGAAGAAAACGTCCGCGCACGGCGCGGCCGGCCCGCCAATGAGGCGCTTGGCCAAACCATAGTCGACGCCGCGGGCGAACTGTTTGCGGAATTGGGTTTTCAAGCGACGACATTGGACAAGGTCGCCCAGCGAGCGAAGATATCCAAGCTTAGCATCTACAGGCACTTCGAGAACAAGGAGGCGCTGTTTGGCGCGGCGTTTGCGGCCCGCTGCCAGCAGTTAATACCACAGGCGCTTTTTGAAGGCGTCGGCGGTTCGGCCGAGGATCAACTCATGGCGGTGGGATCATCGCTGCTTCGCACGCTGCTGCGCCCAGACGTCCGCAACGTGGAAGCAATGGTCACGGCCGACACGCCGAACCAAAAGTCGCTAAGCAAGATCCAATACGAAGCCGGCCCCGCCCATATCATCGCCCAGGTCGAGGCCCTACTGCGTCAGTTGCATGCGAAGGCGCTTCTGAACGTGCCCGATCCGCTCTGGTCCGCCCGCTTGTTTGCCGCCCTTTTCAAAGGATCCGATCTCCTAATTATCGCGCGTTTCGATGAGGCGAGAGCAGAGGACGACAACGAAATCGAATCCTACTGCCGATCTGCCGTCACCATGTTCATCGCCGCGCACGATGGCAGCGACCCCGCAGGCGGATAGCTTAGCCAAGAACGGACGTTGGCCGTGGCGCGATCGAACCCGAAACGGTGGTGGCCCGAACAAACAAGAAGCCTACCGATAATGCTGGCTTGCTGCTGCTTGGCCTCCTTCCGAGCTGCAAGCTCTGCTTCCAACTGCCATCCTCCCAAGGGACTAATCACAGGTGCGTCGGTCGCTTCAAAGTCCTTGACGTTGCGCGTAACGAGGATGGTGGCTGCGGCACGCGAGCAGCCGGTCAATATCGCCTTGAGCCCGACTGCCGCGATGCGGCCTCATGCGATGGGATCGGACGCGACCTACTTCGCGGCGATGAAATTAGCGTCAGGTGATTTGAGGCCTTACTGCCATGGGTTTATGATCACCAGGCCTACGCCCTCGAAGTCGGCAACGTTTCGAGTTGCCAGCGCGGCGCCGCGAGAAATCGTAATGGACGCAATCTGGGCATCGAATTGGCTGATCGGGCGACCTGCCTTGCGTCTTTCCGTTGCAATTGAACCGTAGACGTCTGCGGCCTCCCGATCGAACGGCAGCACACGACCGGCGAGATCTTGGGTGAAGATCGGTAGGATAGCCGCCTCAAGTTCGCGCGGCGGCGACCGTCTGGGAGCAGGCGTAGCCCGTAGAGGATCTCCGCTTCGGTAACGGTCGTCGTGAAAATTGCAGCGGGAGACTGATCCGCGAGCCAGTCGACAACTGCGGGCTGCGGAAGCGGCGAGAGCAGTTCAGATATGATGTAGGTGTCGAGGACGATCATGAAGCCGAAAAATCCAGAGCCTCACGGATCGGTTCACGCGCCGGAAGTTCCAGTTCCACGCCGCCGAGCGGCTGCAGCCGCGCACGGATGGTCGCGGCGAGGTTTCCAGCCGGTGTTTCCTGTTGAGCTAACGCCGTTTTCAGGATGTCCCGTGCCTCGTCTTCCATCGATCTCCCGTGGGTGGCAGCGCGGATGCGCAGCCTCTGTTTCAACCGATCGTCGATGTTGCGAATGGTCATGCTGGCCATACTGAACCGCCTCCAGTCATCATGATTGCATATAAGGCAATGATGCCAGTATTTCAGTTGATATGCGCTGGTTTCAAGATCCATCTGGCAACGGAGGGGCTGCCGAACCGATGTTTTCCTATTCGAAATCCCTCACTATCGATAACCTGTACTTCTCGCTGCGGTCGAACCTCACAGCTGAGCCCTGGCAGCGCTGCGACTTTGAAGTTGACTCTGGGTGAGGCGACTGCAAAGCTATCGCCGTCGCGAGCATAAGGGAGCTGGCGGCCCGTCAGCAGCCGTACATTGTTGACCGGCGGCGCTGTATTTGCCGCGTCTAGAAGCTATGGTCTGTCGAAGGGCGCGAAACCCTCTCGTTCAAGTTCTTTTTGACTCACATCCTGGGGTACGTGAACGTCGATTAGCGGCCCGTCGGTCACGATTCCCGCGCCATCCGTCCAGCCCCTTGGACTGGCAATGCATGAGCTTGCTGCAAATGCGGCGGTCCATGGCGCGCTCTCTCATTCTGAAGGCAGCCTTACGATCAACTGGCGACAGGCAGAAGACGACGGGCTAATCATCGAGTGGGACGAGCTCAGTAAACGCAACGCTGAGCCACGGAAGGGCTTCGGTACCATTCTGCTGAGTGCAGTGCTGGAGAAGCAGCTTGGCGGGAAAATAAGCCGGGAGTGGCGGGACCGGGGCCTTCACATCGCTGTCGAGCTGCCGGCGCTAAACCGTGTCGGCGCTAGCCTAAGATCGAAACCTTGAACACGAACTATTCCACGTGACGCCCCATTGCGGAGAATGAAGTTGAACACTGAAGTCCGAAATCTACGGGAACTCGGGGAGCACGAAAGACAGGCTGTTCTGGAACGCCTTGCTGTCACGCTGGAGCGAACCGCAAAGTGGGCGGCTGACGAAGGAGACGAGGCACTGGAACTGGTCATGGCTTCGATGGGACGGGCTCTCCTGTCTGCCGCGAGCGAACTCTCGTCCAGCAAAGACAGGCTCCTTGCCGAAGATGTCGCGATCCGCGCGCTCAGTCTGATGACGACGTTCCATTGCAGGCACTCGCAGTGTCGCCTCGGCCCGGCTCTGCATTGATGAAGGTATTCATCTACGGCACCCTCAAACGCGGCTTTCCGCTCTTCGACAAGGCCCTTGGTGGGGCTCGGTACGTCGGCGACGTAGAGACAGTCGAACCGTATCCTCTTTATATTGCGGGCTCGTTCTACGGCCCGATGATGCTCGAGCGCCCGGGCGAGGGGCTGCGTGTTCGCGGTTGTTCGACATCGACGAAGATCGGCTTCAAGTTCTCGACGAAGTGGAAGATGTCGATAACAAATCCAGCTTTCGCAGTCCTGTCGCAGTCGCGCCGGTCGGGGAGGGATACCGCCAACGGCAATCGGATACACGAAGACGGAGAAGTGGCTTGATCCGATCCAGTCCGACTACCTGGCGGTTACCAGGAGAGGCGATTCGAGCAGTAGCTTTAAGGTAAGGGATAATCCGGAGTGTCTCAGGTCAGGCGCGAGAAGTCGTTGTCGCTGCGTCTTCCGTCTCATTCAGCTTTTTCAGCAAGGACATGAGATGATCATTGCCCTCCCGCGGAACAGCGCACACCGGCAGCCTGCGCAGCTGGCGCGAGGCTTCCTCGTACTTGGCGTAGCTGGCTCTCAACTTGGCAAGTGCTGCAGCAGATTTGGTCATGCGAACTTAGCCACTCGATGTTGACCTCCCTTTGCTGTTGCGATTTCCGGGCTGTCAGCTTTTTCGAGAACCCCGACGGCTGCTATCGGCCTTGCCCTTTGCCGACGATGTCTTGGCATCATAAGCCTGGCCAAAGTTTGTGCCGCCAAGATGGCCGCCGCCACTGGTGTTCTTCACCTGGCGTACTGCCCTTTGAATCTGCTGTTCGGCGCTGGTCTTTTTCATGTGGGATTCCTTTTCAACAAAAAGAAGGCCGAGGGCATCCCTCGACCTTTCGACATGCGGTCAATGCCAGTACATCCGTGGTCAAGGACCGACTATCGGTCAGGCTGCCTGAAGATTTTCGGCAGCGCTTTTGCCTGAGCGGTCATCGGCGACGATGTCGTAGCTCAATTTCTGGCCCTCTGAGATGAAGCTCATCCCGGCGCGTTCTACTGCGGAGATATGAACAAAGATGTCCTTGGAGCCGTCGGTCGGCTGGATAAAGCCGAAGCCCTTGGTGGTGTTGAAAAACTTTACGATGCCGGTATTCATGACGATTATCCTTTCAATCGCACGATTAGTCGCTGTCCGGCGAGAGCCGCCGACAGTCATTTGATCGATGTCTGAAAGAAAAGACCCGCCAGCTGCGCTCAAGCGCAAAGCAAAGCTCTAAAAGCAAATTCGATAACCCATACATAACCTCAATGTTACGTTGCGCAAGGGCGCGGAGGCATTTTATATTTTTACGCTGTGCTCAAAAATTCAGGAGCAGGCCTCACCGTCGGGACTTTCCTGATGCTGAGACCGGGCATATTTAGTACTAAATAAACCCAAGCAGGCCTGGCCACCACGGTGATCCGCATTCCAATCATGACCCAGTAGCCAACAAAGGCTCACTCCCTCAGGAGAAGAGGCGCCGGCAACGGCAAGCGCAGAGGACGTGGCCGTTCATCACCAACCGCGAAAGCGCTAGCGATCACGGTTTCGCTTGGGTCGCGCCGATCAAACCAGAAATGCGAGCAAGCGTCCCGTTGTGGAGGGCCGGCAGCGGCACGACCACCATGCTTTTTGACAGGAAACCGGGCCGATCTCCTCCGCCCTGTGGTGGCTGGGCAGCGGGAAGGGGTTCCGCAAACATTCGTCCTGCCGCTGTCAGACGGTAGGTCTGAGAGCCGATCTCGCCCCTGGATTCGATCAAGCCCTGGTCCTGAGCCTCGAATGCTGTCTTCAGCCCGGCGTGTCTAGGGGTGCTGCGCCATTCTGCTTCATCAAGGTGTTGCAGGAGCCTTGCGAGCCGGTTCGCGCGTGTCGGCGAAATCCGGAAACGTTCGACCCATCCGAACGAGTAGAAGCGTGAATGGTTTTGGAAGCGTTAGCCCTCAAGGCGCTCCTCCGTCGTCCAGGCGGGAGCACTTGGTAACCCTCAGCCGCCTTGTACGCGAACGCACGAGGTCGCGCCGCCCGGGTTACCCGCCTTTGCAAGCGTTTCGACAGGGTAAGCTTCGTGATTGATCCGGGGACGGTCAGCCGAATTTATTCGCTAATGTTCTGGATATGTGAGCAGGTGGTGATTGCCCGGTGCGGCCCGTTCCTGGGGACCGACCTCTGAGCTCTTTGGAGCCCGCAAAGCACCCCTTTTGCGGGCTCCGGCGCAGGGCTGCAGCGTCAGGCGAGTGATTGGCCCATCAACAAGTTGAAGAGAAGGGCGATCGCGCAGGCGGCGCGTCAATTAGGGAGGCGCCATGGTTGCCGGTGCTTCGAAGATTGCTTCGACGGCCTGTTGGAGCTTTGACATCGCCCTCTTCAAAAGAGCCGACGTAACTCAGGCTCTTGTTAAAGCGGAAATTGTACCCATATATCTATAATCGACCAATGATTGTCATCTCGAGCTGGAGCATGGCTCCATCCGGATTTCCTTTCAAATTATCGATCTGGCTGGCAAGTGCCGGGGACACGACGGGTTTAGCCGTTCCCGTGAGCGTCATTTTCTTTATTAGCGGCCTTACCCCAAACAGAAGGAGGACAAGATGTCTTCCAATCAGTATCCTGCGTGTGTGTCGCAAAACCCCGTGCGAACAAGTGCATCCGGCTATCATGAACAAACAATGATTGCTGACTGCATGTAAAAGAAGGTCGTCGTGCGAAAGCTGCCTCTGGCGAGCATGAGCCCCTTTTCCACGTCTCAGTGGAAAGCCCGAGCGCCGACGACGGCATAAATCGTGTCGGAATGCGCAACCTCTCAACAGACGAAGTCAAAGCGCAGCAAGCTGACAAGGCCGTAACTGGGACCCCCGCAGAAATAATCGAGCGGCAATTAGGCGATTTGTTGCCATAGCTTTTGCTCACCAAAGAAGGAATCATAATGAACTCTACATTCCGCCAATCTGCGGACAAGCTTTTTCGCGCTGCCGAGGCAGGCTCAAACGCGGAAAAACTCAGGACTCTGCGAAAGGGAATGCAGCTACGACAGCGCGAGCTGCGAGAAACAGAGCGCACCGTCAGGGAAGCCAGCCGGGTCAATGCTCAGTCTCCTTCTGCAACGTGGAGGGCAACCCCTTGACCCAGTTCGACTACACCCGCGTGGCAGGCCTGTATCCGGGTAAATCTCTCCGCGGGAGCAGGGGCCCACGCTACCGGCGTTTTCAGACAGCCGCCGAGGCTCTGCGTTTCGCGATTGAAGACATGCCCGGCGCACAGCAACTGGGTTCTCTCCTCGAAGTCGATGAGGCGCGGTTCGACCATAGACAGATCCGGGCATTTTACGACGCGCCGGCGTATCCGCTGGTACGCCGCATCAAGTAATCCCCCGTCTGCCGGCTCTTGCTACATGCGGCGCTTATCCCAAGAACGCAATAGGTATAGTTTGACCTCAATTAAACCGCCGGCCAGCCCAGGCGCTGATCCCGAATCGGCTTGGCTCAAGATCATCGCCGGCTACCGCAAGCCCGTGTTGGCGCGAAGCCTGTACGAGCTTGCCGTGACCCTCATCCCGTTCGTGCTTCTGTGGGCGACTGCGGCGATCGCGCTGCAGTTCGGATACTGGATTGGCCTACTCCTGATCATTCCTGCGGCTGGCTTTTTGCTACGCATCTTCATGCTGCAGCATGACTGCGGGCACGGTTCGTTCTTTGGCAAACGACGCCTGGACGATTGGACCGGCCGCGTGCTCGGAATCCTGACGCTCACACCCTACGACTACTGGCGACGCGCGCACAACGAACATCATGCCTCTGCCGGGAACCTGGATGAGCGCGGCGTTGGCGACATAACGACCCTCACGGTATCAGAGTATCGCAATCTGACCCCGATGGGACAGCTTGGCTATCGCTTGTATCGCAATCCGTTCGTAATGTTCGGGATCGGCCCCGCCTTTCTGTTTCTCCTCAAGCAGAGGCTACCGTTCGGGATGATGCGCTCGGGCGCACTGCCCTGGGTCTCGACCATGGCAACGAACGTCGCCGTTACCGTGTTGACGGCGTTATTAATCTGGAGCGTCGGGATTATCCCGTTCCTCTTGATCCATCTGTCGATCGTCCTCATTGCGGGATCCGCAGGCGTCTGGCTGTTCTACGTCCAGCATCAGTTCGAGGATACGCACTGGTCGAGACCACCAGACTGGGCTTTCCCTTACGCTGCCATGCATGGAGCCTCACACTATGATCTGCCGCGCCCCTTGCGGTGGATGAGCGGTAACATCGGCATGCATCAAATTCATCATCTCTCCAGCCGGGTGCCGTTCTATCGGCTGCCTGAGGTGCTTCGAGACCATCCCGAGCTTGCAGATGTCGGCCGCATCAGCATTCGCGACAGCCTGGCCTGCGTCAAATTTGTTCTCTGGGACGAGAAGAGGCAGCGACTGATTTCCTTCGAAGAGATGGAGATGAGCGTATGATGATAGCCTTTTGCTGGCCTGGTTGCCGCTCTTGTCGCTGTTGCCCACGTTGAGCAAATGGCTTGCTTCCATCACTACGAGTCTTGCAATTGTGCACCGCAGCATTACCTAGGAAATCCGGGATGTCAGTTGGCTTTCCGCGAGCAGCGAGGAAGCCCCTATGAGAAGTCTTTCGGATACTTTGCAGCGCCTGCAACGGTTTCGCACCCCGCCGACCATGCCCACGGGTTCAAACCGGTTGGAGAAGCTGCAGAACCAAACCGCTAATCCCGGCGATCTCCTGGGGTGGTATCGTGTTCCCGGATCCGCGGATGCATCACGACCAATCCCGCTTGTAGTCGTCTTACACGGTTGCACGCAGACGGCTGCCGGATACGATGCCGGGTCGGGATGGTCGAAGCTGGCCGACGAATTTGGCTTTGCTGTCCTGTTTCCGGAGCAAACCCGCCAGAACAACCCTAATCTCTGTTTCAACTGGTTTTCCGACGACGATATCCGGCGCGACGGTGGCGAGGTCCGCTCGGTCCGTGAGATGATCGGCGTGATGATCTCCAACCACGGCATCGACCCTACGAGGGTGTTCATCACGGGACTGTCGGCTGGCGGCGCCATGGCGAATGCCATGCTTGCTGCCTATCCGGAAGTGTTTACCGGGGGAGCGATCATTGCGGGCCTGCCCTATGGCGTTGCCTCAAGCATCCCAGAGGCGTTCGACCGGATGCGCGGCCACGGTCTACCCCCTCGTGAACGACTTCAGCAGCAACTTCGTTCGGCGTCAGCGCATGCTGGACCCTGGCCGAGCATATCCGTCTGGCATGGTACGAATGACAAGACCGTTGACGAGATCAACGCCCAGGCCATTATTGATCAGTGGAAAGCCATACACGAGGTTATCGATCGACCTTCGCGGTTTGACGTCATCGACGGGCACGAACACCACGTCTGGACAGACAAGACTGGCTCGGACGCCATTGAACTCTACCGCATCGGCGGCATGGGACACGGCACTCCTATCGACACTTCAAGCGGCTACGGCTCGCAAGCACCGTACATGCTCGACGTTGGCATCTCGTCGACGGAGCACATCGCCCGCAACTGGGGTCTCACACCATCCTTTGAGCGTCATGCGCATCCCGAGGCCGCGCGCGAAAGGCCCACCGGGGGAGCGAAGTCTGATCGCAAGATCACGAATAACGTCCAGGACGTCATAGAGAGTGCGCTGCGGTCTGCCGGGCTCATGAAATGACGCATCCCTGGCGACTAACGGCCAGCCGGACGGTCGCGAGCTGCACGTTCTTATCGGATCTGCACCTTCCCAATCCTGGCTGAGCTTGTTGGCGGCGCGAAGAACTGGCGATACCTGACCATATCCCCCTGGGTTTGTTCTGTGCGAGGAGCCGCAATGCCAAAACTTTCCATATGCCACCGGACGACCTACAGCTACCGATCTCCGGTTCAGCTCTCTCCTTACCGACTATTGCTGCGACCGCGCGAGGGACCGGAAATCCTGCTGCTAAGTCACGACATAGCCTTTTCGCCCGAAGGCAGGGTTTCCTGGACAACCGATGTTTTCGGAAACGCGATTGCGACCGTGACGTTCTCGGAAGCGACGCAACGGCTCGAGATCACAAGCCGTGCGGATGTCGACCTGACATCGGAAGCCTGGCCGGTGTTCGACATCGCTGCGTCAGCCGCGACTTACCCGTTCCGATACGATGATCAGGATTGGAAGGACCTGGGCGCCCTAAGGGACGTTCAGTATTCCGATCCTTCCGGCGAATTTCACCAGTGGGTCAGGGGCTTCGTCATGGCGGAGCCGACCGATACGCTCTCGCTGTTGAAGGATCTCAGTGCAGGTGTTTCGAACGGCGTTGCCTATCAGGCACGCGATACAGAGGGAACACAACCTCCGCTGCAGACCCTTGGCCTACGGTCGGGGAGTTGCCGGGATCTTGCGATGGTCCTTGTCGAAAGCGTGCGGGTGCTTGGCATCGGGGCGAGGATCGTGTCCGGATATCTTTATGATCCGGCGTTCACCCTCATCGGTTCGTCGCCGGGCGGCTCGACCCATGCGTGGGTTGAGGTGTTCCTTCCCGGTGCAGGATGGGTCGCGTTCGATCCGACAAACAGGAGTATGGGCAGCGCCAACCTGATTCCCGTAGCAGTCGCGCGCGATATTATCCAGCTCTTCCCCGTGTCGGGAACGTTCATCGGTTCGGCAGATGCCTTCATGTCGATGGACGTTGCCGTGGATATCTCCTTCACTGCCTGATGAAGCGTGAACGCAGGTCTAAACATTGTTCTCCGCAGTGAAGCTGAGTTTAATCCGGCGCGTCTCTTGTAAAATCCTGACTTGTACCCATATATGGATTATCGACCATTGCTTGTGATGTTGGCCGCAGCTTCGCTCCCGCCGGATTTCCTCAAATCATCGATCTTATCCCGCAAGGCATCGCGGGAACCATAACGATTGCTCTGAAAGGAAATCGTCATGAATACTGGTACTGTAAAATGGTTCAACTCCACCAAGGGCTTCGGCTTCATCCAGCCTGACAACGGTAGCACGGACGTTTTCGTGCATGCGTCTGCTGTCGAGCGCGCCGGAATGCGTTCGCTCTCGGATGGCCAGAAGATCTCCTACGAGGTTGTCCAGGACCGCAAGTCCGGCAAAAGCTCGGCCGAAAATCTTCGGGCAGCTTAGGGATTTCATTCGCTGCGCTGACCACGGATGTACTGGCAGCAGAGCTGAGTGACTGTGGAAGGTCGGGCTAGCGCCCGGCCTTTTGTTTTCTGGTCGGCCTTTTCCGGCCTGTATCAACCGTCGACCGCTTGGATACATCCAAGCCGCAGACCGAAAGACGATCATCATGACCATGACCAAGCCGGCATTTTTCAAGCCCGAAAAGGTTTCCGCGCGAGACAAGGCTTCGACCACGAGTGACGTCGCGCGGCAGATCATTGAAACGGAAGCGGCTGACCGGACCCGCAAAACCGCGCGCCTGCGCCAGCTGCGCGAAGCCCGGCCGATCGAGCTGAAACCGGTCCGTCCGACACGACGCCGAAAGCCACCACTATCCGCGGCAGCGTGACGAGGAACTTGCCAGCGGGATGATCTCGCAAGTCGGACCGACATGTTAACGGAAGGAGAGGATATGCCTCCCACTCACAAAACTGTTTCGCCAAGCTATTCCAGCGCCGCTTCAACAATCGTCGCCGTGATCAGCTTTGTTTTTGTTCTATTCTTGATCACGGAGGGCTGGATGTGGTGAACATAACCGGCATGAAGCAGTCTCTTTTGCGCAGGCTTCTTAAGAGAGCGGACTATGCAACGCTTGACCTGAAGCCCGAGGCGGGAGCGGACCACGCGGCGGAGACCACTCTCATCGAGCAGATCCGGGCCGGCATGATCGCTCCCGAGGATTATCCCGCGTCTACGAGCACAGGCGACGCGCAAGCGGGGGGCGAGCAGGCAAGTTCCCAGAACGAGATGAACCGTACGCGGGAGGGGTTCGATACGGAAGAGCAGATGGAATTCGCCGTGAGCTCCAACGGCGACCGCTGGTTTCTGTGCTGCCAGAGCAAGGGCGACGCCGCCTTCGTCCTGCATCGCGCCAATCTGGCGTCGGGCGGGACCGAGACACGCAGATCCGTCGACGCCTTCCTTAATCTAAAACCCATTGGGCCTGAACATGAGGCCCTGCGAGCGCTGCTCAGACGATCGATGGAAGCAGGATCCTGAGACATTGAACAACGTTTCTGGCTTGAGCGTTCACCGCTCTGACACAGAACGCAGCCGAGTGGGACGTTTATAGCATGCGGGCAGCCCGGCCCCTCCGCGTCGTCGCACTGTTGTAGTAGCTCGACGCCTGCTGGACGGATCGATGGCGAGACTGCTCCATTGCTTCGGGGAGCGGGATGCCGCGATTGGCTGCCTCCGTGAGATAGCCAGAGCGCAATCCATGCGCCGAAAACTCCCCCGCCTCGAGCCCAGCCATCGCCACCCGCCGCTTGACGATGTCATCGACCGCCTTCGATAGCTGCTCGAATCCGCAAATGAATGTGACTGCCCCATCGCGCATGATCGATCTGCACTGCTGTACGGAACGATCTCGTGTTTTCCTCCTGGTTCTCCAGATGAAAACACGCTGTCGGCCAGTCGTCGGATCCCGACTCCGACGGGCGAAAAAATGCCCGCCGAAGCGGGCAGGGTGAAGTGGAAAGGAGGGGCCGCACGACCGATGCTGTAGAAGGGTCAGTGGGCATGCGCGTCGGCCGCGCGGTCCATACGCGGACACCAGAAGCCCCAGATCAAACCATCGATTTATTCGTCGAAGAGGATTGCGCCATAGTTCGTTGCGCCGTGCAAGACATGGATTATGATCACCTTCGCTTTCTCGACGCGGTAGAAGATCAGATAGTTGCCATGAACGCGTCGACGGACACCGTGGTGCTCGTAGCGGGGAACGAGCGGGAAACCGTTGGGGCTGTCGATGAGGTCTTCGCACTTGCTGCGAAGATCCCGGATGAATGTGAGGGCGCGGCGTGGATTGTCCGATGCGATGTAATCGGCGATCTGCTCAAGATCGTTCTCCGCCTCTTCGGAAAAATCAAGGATCATGCCTATTTTTCGGCCTGATCAGCCATCACGCTGTACTTTGCCTCGAGCCGGTCGAAGACTTCGTTCGCCGGGTTAGTCCGGCCCGCCTCGGCATCGGCAATGCCGCGCATGATGGAAGCATCCAGTGCCGCAAGCCGGGTCTCCCGGTCTTGAACCAGCCGAACACCTTCGCGGAGGACTTCGCTTTTCGAACCGTAGCGACCTGTGTCGACAAGTTGCTGGATATAAGTTTCGAGCTGCTTTCCCAGATCGGCACTAATCATTCTGCTCTCCATCGGTTCTGACGGAGGCAAGATATTCCGTTTATCAACTATTATCAAGCGTGAGCGATTTTGCTGAAGACACCTTCGACGATCATCTTGGCCTGGGCATTGCCTAGCGGACGGGATCTTGTCGGCAGAACCATTATGATTGTCATCATGCACAGTCTCATCTCGGCTTGGATGGCGGCAGAATCGACGTGAGGTCAGGATCGACTGGCCGGCGCCATGTCGGCGATCCTGCGGAGTAGCTTGAGGGTGCGCGGCTTCATCCAGTCGGAATTGGTGAGCGACCACTACGCAGCCTTCCAAGAGGAGATCGGGCCGCTTGTCCGGTCCGGACATATTCGCTATCGCGAGGACATCGTCGAGGGCCTCGACAATGCGCCGGCAGCTTATCGGAATGCTGCAGGGCAGGAATTTCGGCAAGCTGCTGGTTCGCATCGGCGACGGCCCGCAATGACCGTCGCGCAAGCAATCGCGGGTCGTCGGAGGACGGCCCGAGAGACATTCGATCGGGATGGACCGATGGGGCGCAACGGTCAGGCCACCGCGCTCAACTTCTGAGCATCGAAATCGACGAGCAGGATTGCGATCTCGTAGCCGCGGCGCTGGAGCCAGTGGGCAACGATGCGCGCGCGGGCGCCGAGGAGGTCATCGACGAGGACGACGCGAGCGCCGCGAACAGCGATCGTCCGATAGGCCACGCCGAGCAGCTGTCCGCCCTCGGAGGATAGCGTGCCCTCGATATGGCCTGTTTCGAATTCCTCCGGCGTCCTGACGTCGAGCAGATAGGTGGTGCGATCGGGATCGGCCGCCCATGCCTTGGCCGTCACAATATCGACCTCGGGGAAGCGATCGCCGCTGCTCAGGATTGCGATCTGCGTTCGGGCAAACGCCACCGCCGCCTCGCTCGGCTCACCGTAGACCCGCGTCCTGCCGGTTTCCAGATCGAGGCCGGCCGCAGTCCAGCCCTTGGTGCCGTCGTGGAGATAGGAGACCCTGTTCGGCACCTTGGCGTCGATCAGTGTCTGCGCCCCGAGAATGGCGCGCGGCAGGCCGGCGCAGGAGACGACGACATGGGTCTTTTCCGACGGTACCACGTCCTTGAAGCGCAAGACGAGCTCCGCACCCGGCACGCTGACGGCGCCCGGCACGTGATCGCGCGCAAACTCGGCAACGGTGCGGCTGTCGATGACGACAAGATCCTCGCCGGCATCGCGCAGGCTTTTCAAGTCTTCGGCCGAAATTACCGGCGTGCCCTTTTCGTCCTTCACCGCGAGGGTGAAATCGACGCCGGGCGTATCGAATGTCGGGAGGGATTTCGTCTCGCCGGCCGCCGTCCAGGCCGGAATGCCGCCATCGAGCGCGACGATATTCGTCCAGCCGGCTGCGGTAAGTTCTGTGACAAGACGCGCGGCCTGCCCGTCGCCGCCGTCAGCCAGAACGGTGCGCACGACCTTGCGCGGGACGAAACGGATGAGTTCGCCTGCAACCTTTTCGGCCGGCAGGTTCGTGGCAAATAGCGGTGAGGCATACCCGACGACATCGGGAGCCCGGATATCGAGGACGGCAAGCTCGCCCCCGTCGGCCAGCCACTCTCTGAACGTATCGATGGAAATCGTCTTCTGGCTCATCGTCAGTCTCCATATTGTTTCAGGGCGATGTCCAAGACTAGCGCTCGGCAGACGCCAATTCGAAGCCGACCCATGCGCAGAAGCGGGTCCATCGGGAAAAGCAATTTCATAATCTATAAAATCTATAGAGTTTATTTTCTTAATTCCCTCTCTGCGCTCTCGTAGGCTTCCTGTCGTTATTGTAGGCGCAACGCGCGTTAACGCGAGGCCGGTCTGGTCGGCCAAGAGGGAAGAATGATGAAACTCAACAATCTGACCGGGCTCATTCGTCGCGCCGGTCTTGGCATCGCCCTTGCAGGCTCATTTTCGACACTGTCGCTTGCGCAAAGCGCAGATGATCTCTCAAACCTCACCTTGACGGTCGGCACGCCCAACAAGACCGGCTTGCATCGCCAGTTGATCGCTGCAAGCGAGATCGAGAACCTGCCCTACAAGATCAAATGGGCGGATTTCGACTCCACTCCGCCTCTTGTCGAGGCTCTTCGCGCCGGTCACGTCGACATTGCCGCTGGAGGAGACACCGGCGTTCTTGCGGCAATCGCCAATGGCGTCAAGGTGACGATCCTTGCCGGCACCTGGGAGCGCAAGGAGAGCGGCAGCGCCATCCTGGTGCGCGGCGATTCTCCTTTGAAGGATGTTGCAGATCTCAAGGGGCACAAGGTAGCCTTGCCCTATTTCACCAAGCAGCACTATCAGTTCGCCAAGGCGCTCGAGCAGGCCGGCGTTCCCTTCGACAACAAGCTGATCCTCAATCTGAACACCACCGACGGCCTGTCGGCATTGGTCAATTCTCAGGTCGATGCCTTCGTTGTCTGGGATCCGAATACGGCTATCGCCCAGCAGCAGCATGGTGCACGTATCCTCAAGTCCTTGAGCAAGGTGATCGATACGGCGGGCGTCCTTTACGCACCATCCTCGTCCGTCGAGGATCCGGCGCGCAAGGCCGCCCTCGAGGATCTGACCCGTCGTATTATCCGGGCCCAGGCCTGGGTCAACGCCCATCCGACCGAATGGGCAGAACAGGTCGCCAAGCTGTCGCAGATCTCGCCCGAAGCGGCCAACCTGCAGGCGAGCCGCTCGCGTGTGGAATATGTGCCGGCGACCGACAGCGACGTGCTGGCCGGCTGGCAGAAGGAGGTCGCCTATTTCCATGATGGCGGCCAGTTCAAGCGTGATTTCAAGGTCGAGGACTATGTCGTCAAGGACTTCGGCGATCTGATCCGGGACGAGAACAAGAAGCTCGCGAAGACCAACTGATGGCAACGGTGACGAGCTTTTCGGACGCGCAGGCATTGGTGCCCCAAGATGGCGCCGTTGATCCGCGTCCGGTCATCGGAGGCCTCGAGCGGATCGTTCCTGTCGGCAGGAGAAAGACACGCCGTCTCCCGCGTGGCCTCGGCAAGAGCCTCGGCCCTGCGGCGCTGATCTGCCTCTGGTGGCTCGGTACCCGCTACGGTCTGATTTCCGAAGACCTGTTTCCAGGCCCCGCCACGCTCTGGGCGACATTCCTCGACATGATCGGCAGCGGCGAGCTTGCCGAGGCTCTGCTTCTGTCGCTGCAGCGTGTCGTCAGCGGCTTTGGCATCGGCTTCGTCGTCGGTGTCGGCTTGGCGGTCCTTTCCGGTCTTCTGCGCCTCGGCGAGGATCTGGTCGATGCTCCGATGCAGATGGCGCGCACGTTGCCCTGGGCCGGTCTCGTGCCGCTCCTCATCATCTGGCTCGGTATCGACGAAACGCCGAAGATCACGCTCGTCGCCTTTGCCGTCACCTTTCCGCTCTACATCAACACATTCGCCGGCATCCGCAATGTCGACAGGACGCTGGTCGAGGCCGCGCGCACGCTGTCCTTCGGCCGCGCTGCGTTGATCTTTCAGGTCATCCTGCCCGGAGCGTTGCCCAATCTTCTCGTCGGCCTGCGCTATTCGCTCGGATCGGCCTGGCTGGCACTCGTCTTTGCCGAAACCGTCAATGCCCAGGGCGGCCTCGGTTATCTCATCACGCATGCACGCGAAGTCTATCGCGTCGATATCATCATCCTTTGTCTCGTCATCTATGCACTTTTGGGCCTCAGCGCGGATCTCATCGTCCGCCTCCTGGAGCGCGTCCTGCTCAGATGGCGCCAGAGCTTCGAAGGAGCATGACGATGACCTTTCCGGTTTCGACGCAGACGGGTCTTTCGGTCAGTGTGCGCGGGCTCGTCCGCCGCTTCGGGCAGCGCGCCGTCATCGATCGGCTCGATCTCGACATCCGGCGCGGCGAGTTCGTCGCCCTGCTCGGCGCAAGCGGCTGCGGCAAGAGCACGCTATTGCGGATCCTTGCCGATCTCGACCACGAGATCGAGGGCGATGTCTTCGTTTCGCCGCGCCGCGGCGTTGCCTTCCAGTCACCCAGGCTCTTTCCTTGGAAGCGGGTCTGGAGCAACGTCGTCGCCGGCCTGAAGGGCGGCGCCGACCGGCAAAGCGCAGATGCAGCACTCGATGAGGTCGGGCTGACACATCGCGGCGATGCATGGCCGAAGGACCTGTCGGGTGGAGAGGCGCAACGCGCGTCGCTTGCCCGCGCGCTCGTGCGCAACCCGGACCTGCTATTGCTCGACGAGCCGTTCGGCGCGCTCGATGCCCTGACCCGCCTGAAGGCGCAGGCGCTCGTCGCCGACCTCTGGCAGAAGCATCGCCAGGCCGTGCTGCTCGTCACCCACGACGTCGAAGAGGCGCTCCTGCTTGCCGACAGAGTGCTGGTGATGCGCGACGGCGTGGTGGCAGAAGAGGCCATCATCGACCTGCCGCGGCCACGGTCGGCCGGCGGGGCCAGTTTCAACCGACTGCGTATGCAGCTGCTCGACTGGCTCGGGGTCGTCGAGTCGTCGGCAAAAACCGCAGCCCTGAACAATCAATGACATTTGAGGAAGCACGTTCATGACCAGGATCGATGAAGGCTGGGGGCGAGGCCCCACGGCACGCTATGACGAGATCGCCGCGCCTTTTCGGCCGATTTTCCGCGAGATCGCGGCTGCGGCGATCGAGAGGGATCAAGAACGGCGCCTGCCGTTCGAGGAGGTCAAATGGTTGCGCGATGCCGGCTTCGGCGGCTTGCGGATCCCGTCAGCCTATGGGGGGCGCGATCTCACCTTGCCGGAACTCTTCGGCCTTTTGATCGAGCTGTCGGCCGCCGATCCCAACATCACCAATATCTTCCGCAGCCAACTCGGTTTCACCGAGGATCTCCTGAATGCGCCGAACGGCGCCTGGCGTGATGAATGGCTTTCGCGTCTCGGCCGCGGCGAAATGATCGGCAGTGGGTTTTCGGAGCTTTCCAATGTCAGGATCAGCGAGCATTCGACCACGATCCTCAAGGACGGGAACGGTTATCGCCTGAATGGCGAGAAATTCTACACAACCGGTTCCATCTACGCCGACTGGATCAATCTGGCGGCCGTCGATGGTTCGGGCGCGCCGATCGCCGCCCTCGTACCGACACGTGCGCAGGGTGTCGATATTCTCGACGACTGGGACGGGTTCGGACAGGCCATGAGCGGCAGCGGTACTGCGCGGTTCAGGGACGTCAGACTGGAGCCGGACCATATCAAGCCCGATGCAGCCCGCTTTCCCTATACGCCCGCCTTCTTCCAGCTCGTGCATCTGGCAAGCCTCGCCGGCATCGGCCGGGCCGCGGCAAGCGAACTTGCCCTTCATGTCGGGAAGCGCGCGCGCATATATCCACGCGGAAACGGCGCTTCGAGCGCCGACGACCCGCAAGTCCTGGAAGTGGTGGGGCGTGTGCGGGGGCGCGCCTATTCGTCCGGCGCGATCGTGCTGAACGTGGCCGAGGCCCTGCAGCGGTCCTTCGAGGCCAATATAGCCGGCGTCGATCCTGAACAGACCGACATTCATTTGATCGCCGACGTCGAAACCAGCCAGGCCGTCACGGTGATCTCGACGCTGATACTGGAGGCGACGACGATCCTCTTCGACGCTCTTGGCGCGTCTGCCGCGAAGCGTGCCACGGCGCTTGATCGCCACTGGCGCAACGCCCGCACCATCACATCGCACAATCCGCGCATCTATCACGACCGAGTGGTCGGCGATTATGCGGTGTCGGGCAAGAAGCCGGCGGCTGTCGGCTACCGCAAGATCATCACGCCCTTCGGCACCAGCAGCGAGGTCGCCTGAGCCATGACGTCCAGGACGCGCACACTCAATCTGAATGTCGGCATCAACACGACCGGCTATCTCGCCAATGCCTGGAAATACAGACGCGGCAGCCGGCACGACATCAACGACCCCGACTATTATCGCCGCCTGACCGAACTTGCACATAAGGGGCTTTTCGATGCGGTCTTCTTTTCCGATCATCCCGCTCTGATGACCGATCCGGCAAGCCGGCCCTTCCACACGATCGATCCCCTGATCCTGTGCACCGCGCTGGCGGCACAGGTCCCCGATATCGGTTTCGTCGTCACGATGTCGTCGACCTACAATTCACCGTTCAATTTTGCGCGGCGCGTCCAGTCGACCGACATCATTTCGGGCGGCCGGCTGATCGTCAACGTCGTATCCTCCTTCAATCCGAATGTTGCCGCCAATTTCGGCTCCGAACCGCTGCCGCCACGATCCGAACGCTACGCCAGGGCATCCGAGTTTCTCGATGTCGCCAAGGAACTCTGGGCGAGTTGGGATCCGGCGCGCGCGGGCGAGGTGCCGGAAGACCGTTTCTGGGATGCGACAAGCGCGCATGCGATCGACCATCAGGGCGACTATTTCTCGGTCAGAGGTCCGCTCAATGTACCGAAAGGACCGCAGGGCCATCCCGTCATCGCCCAGGCGGGTGCCTCCGAGGGGGGGATCGAGCTTGCCGCCCATCATGGCGAGATCATTTATTGCAACATCCTGTCGCGCGGCGCCGGCCGGGCTTTCGGCGCGAAGGTGAGGGGCCGCGCGGCCGCAATCGGCCGCAATCCCGAAGACATTCGCATCGTGCCCGGCCTCGTCGTTATCCTTGGCGAGAGCCGCGAAGAGGCGTTGCGAAAGCATGAGCTCTATAGCGGCACCGGCTCGGAAGACGGATTGCTCGCACGCTTCGCAAGGGAACATGGCATCGATCCAATCGGGTTCGACCCGGACGCGGTGCTGGATGCAGAGCGTTTCGTTCCCGATCCCAATCGCCTCCAGGCCGTCGGCATGGGGCTTGGTCTGTCGGATCTGTTGACGCATGAAAAGCTGACCGCAAGACAGGCAATCCGCCGCGCCGAAGGTCATCATCGCCTTCTGCTCGGGACACCCGAGCAGGTTGCCGACGATATTATCGATCTCTGGGCGGACGGTACTGTGGACGGATATACGCTCCAGCCCCCTCGTGCTCCCGACGATATCGAGGAGTTTGTCGAGAAAGTCGTTCCCATCCTTCAGAACCGCGGCGTCTATCGCAGGGAATATGACGGCAAGACGGTTCGCGATCGTTACGGTTTGCCTTATCCATTCGATGAACGGGCCCAAGGCACGCAGATGCAGGCGTCCCGCAAGAGCGCGTCCAACTAGCGCGGATGCAAGATCCTCCTGATCTCCCGTCTACTTCTGCGCCGGTCATCGGCTCCAGTGGCCTGGCGCGATATTCGCGGCAGGCTTTTCCTGTCGGCGCAATGAAATCCGCAGCAAAAGTCGTGCGGAACATGCCGTGTGGGGCGACGGGCATTTTTTTCGCGCACCGCCCCGATCATGAACAGCCGTTTCTTTAATCCAGTAATTTTATAGACAATAGTGATTTCAACGAAAGGAAAGTCCATGGCCGCTCTCAAGCTCGTTGGAATTGCAGGCAGCTTTAATCGTCCGTCCAAGACCGTGGCGCTGGTAAACCATATCGCCCGCATCGCGAGTGAGAAACATGGTTTCGACAGCACGGTCTATGACATGCTGGATGTCGGACCCTCCCTTGGTGAGGCCGGCTGGCGCAAGGATCTCGATGACCGGGCCGAGGCGGTGATGTCCGCGATCGTCTCGGCCGATCTCCTGATTGTTGGCTCACCGACCTACAAGGGCTCCTATCCCGGGCTCTTCAAGCATCTGATCGATCTGATCGAGCCGCACGAATTGCGCGCAAAACCAATCATCATTACCGCGACAGGCGGCGGAGATCGGCACGCGCTGATGGTCGAACATCAATTGCGCCCGCTGTTCGGCTTCTTCATGGCGCATACGCTGCCGACGGCCATCTACGCGTCCGATCGGGATTTTACAGACTATGCCGTCGCGTCCGAGCAGCTCTCCAAGCGCATCGGTGAAGTCATCAGCGAGATCGACGCCTTCTTTCCGCTCGCCCGGCGGGCGCTCGACGCTGCGGAATAGGGGGCGGCCATGCAAGAAAGCCCGTCTGGAAACACGGATGGTTCGGCAAAGAACCAGGAATTGTGGAATGTTTTGGATTTTGCGCGGCGCTATCGGCTGGTGAAATCCGAGGAAAACCGTCTGCTGGCGCTGTTCGGGACGATGGCATCGCCCCGCGATCTGCTTTTGAGCGCCAGGCGCTCCCACCCGCTTTCATAGCAACGACCGTTTGGGATGTTCGTGATGAAACATGGCATTGTTTTGTATCTTGCCTCGCAAATCGGCCGTTTCCTGGATCGGCGCGTGTGGGGAGGATGCGGCGCTCCGTCCGGTTTTGAAGACGGCGATCGCCAGACGGCTCTCGAATACGAGCTGTCCTTCTGGCGAGCTGCTGCTCCGGTCTGGTATTGACGGAGGCGATGATGGCAATTGTCGATGATCCTCAGCGTTCCTTTCGCCGAAATCGTGCAGACTGGCTATCTCCCCTTTGTCTGCGCCTGCATCAGGGGGCGGCCGTCGGTTCCTTCGCCCTGATTTTGGCGCTTGTCTTCGATCTGTTTTGATTGACGACGATGAAGCGGGTTGCCACATGGAGCTGGGCTCAGGACGAAGCGGCGTTGTTCGACGCCAGCGAGCAGCCCCTGAGCCAGGCGCGACGGCGTCAGATCATAAACCACCTTGTGCAGACGCTTGCCGGTCTTGCCGCTGGGATGGAAGGCGAAAATGAGGTCTCGCAGGAATCGATCTCGCGGCTGATCGCAATCCTGCGCGCCATGTCCGAGAGCATCGCGTCAGCCGACGACACGACCTTTAACGCGATCATGCGTGAGGCAGCTTTGCTGGTCCGGGCCGTGCGCGAGCGTCAGGCCTACTTCAGCCAGTTCACGGTCCATTAGGATGCAGCCGCTTTTGTCAAGGGAATTGCCGATCGCCGAGGTCATTCGACAGGAGCGGAACCGCGTTTCGCGCTCGTAGGCAATGGCACTGACGGCAGACCTCGTTTCGCTGAGCGTGAGGCATGAAGACGATCCGGGACCAGATCCCGATCGCATTCCCCTGAGTGACGAGGAGGTTCAGGCGCTCGCAGAGCGACTATTCTATCAAGTGGCCGGCCAACCGCTTTGGGTTTTTGCCTATGGGTCGCTGATCTGGAAGCCGGACTTCGACGCCGTGGAATGGTGCCATGCCGAGGCTCGTGGCTGGCATCGTTCGTTCTGTCTGCAGATGACGCGATGGCGCGCAACGGAAGCCGTGCCGGGCCTGATGATGGCGCTGGACCAGGGTGGGCAATGCAACGGCGTCGCCTACAGGCTGTCCGATAAGGACCGCATGGGGCAGCTTCGCCGGATGATCCGCAGGGAGATCGGAACGCTTTCCGATTCAAGCTTCATCCGCTGGGTTCCTGTTCAAACGAAACAGGGACCTTCGCGGGCGCTTGTGTTCTGGACAGGGCCGAAGGGCAACCGTGTCCTGCGCCGACTGCCTCTCGAAAATGTTGCCAAAGTTCTCGCCAGGGCATGCGGACATGTGGGGTCGTGTGCCGAATATCTCTATCTCACCGTCAAGCATCTGGAGGAGAAGGGGATCCGCGACCGCGATCTCTGGCGGCTGCAGGCTCTGGTCGCCGAGGAGATCAGGCGAATTCACGGGGTCGAAGCCGCGTAGAAAGGCCAGATCAGCCATGCGCCCGAGAGATTTCGGTCGCCCTTCGATACAAGACTGCCCCCAAAGAAACTGCCCCTGTCCATAGAGACCATCGGGGACGATCACCATTCCAAGGAGAGAAACAGCATATGAGCAATGAACTGGATATCGTCGACATTCACACGCATCTCTGGCCCGCCGAGTGGGGCGCTGACGGAACGCGTCGCATATCGGTCGGGCTTGCCGATACCGTGCTTAGGAAAATCGTCGATCCGGCTGCTCTAATCGACGAGTTTTCCGCGGCAGGTGTTTCGCTTGCCGTTCTCAGCACGACAATCGAGAGCCTGTTCGGCATGGAAGACGCGACCACTCCGGCGGTGATCGCCGGAGTGAACGACTGGCTTGCAGGCCTCGTCGAAGCCCATCCCGATCGGTTGGCCGCGCTGGCGACGGTCGATCCCTTTTCCGGCGAGGCGGCCGCACGCGAGGCGGAGAGAGCGCTTGGCGAGCTCGGATTGGCAGGCCTCGTCGTCGATTCCTATCGTGATGGCAAGTTCATCGGCGATCCGGCCGCTCGCCCCGTGCTTGCCGTCGCTGCGCGTTTGGGCAAGCCGGTCTTCGTGCATCCCGTCAACGCGCCGCAGGCCGATGTCCTCATTGCCGGTGCCGGCAAGCTTGGCAACTCGCTTGGCCGCGGCCTGATGAACGGGGTGGCGTTTCTGTCTGTCCTGGAAAACGGCTTGCTGGAGGAGTTTCCGGATCTGAACTTCGTCTTTGCAACCCTGGGCCTCGGGGCGGTCGTGCAGGCGGCACGGGGTGGTGCTTATTCCCGACAAAACCGCGCGGCCGGGCGCCGGCCCAACATCTACTTCGACACGATGGGCGAGGATCCTTCGATCATCGCCATATTGGTCGCGTTCTTCGGGGCGGAGCGTGTTCTTGCCGGAACAGACTGGCCGATCCTTCCCGCCCTTAGCCAGGAGACGTTGAGACAGAGCCTTGTGGCGGCGGGTCTTGACCCCCGGTCGCAGTCTCTCGTGGCAGGTGGCAACGCACGTCGCCTCCTGGGCCGTCTGCGATAGCCTTCCTTCCCATCGATCACTTCCGCCGATCCTGCCCGCTGCTGTCGTCTGCGAGCGGGATCGGCGATCTACTTTTCATGCCTGGCAACAAGCTTTGCTTTGCCGCCGCGATAGAAAATCTGCCTTTGCTTCAGCCGGTCGGGAAAGGATCATTCCATCAGCGGGGCATGGGGCTCCGTGCGCGCTTGTTCAGCGTCGCCGCCTTCGGAGCCTTCAATGTCGATCAATCGCCGCCAGTTCAATCAGTTCCTCCTTGCAGGTTCCGCCGGACTTGCGTTGGGTGCCTTTCCTCAAATTTCCGACGCCGCGGCGACAGAGACGCCCGTCAGAGGCGGGACGCTCAACTGGGCCTATTATCCCGATCCAAGCGCGCTCATCGCCATCAATACGTCCTCGGGCACCGGACAGGCGATCGGTCCGAAGATCAATGAGGGGCTGTTCGACTTCGATTACGATCTTAACCCCATCCCGCTTCTGGCGACCGAGTGGTCGGTCAGCGAGGATCAGTTGCGCTATTCATTCAAGTTGCGCGAGAACGTTAAATGGCACGATGGCGCCGACTTCACATCGGCCGACGTTGCCTTCACGATCTTCCGGTTGAAGGAAGCCCATCCGCGCGGCCGGATCACCTACCAAAACGTGACGGCCGTCGAGACGCCCGATCCGCACACGGCGATCGTCGTGCTGACCAAGCCCGCGCCCTATCTCATTACGGCGCTCTCGAGTTCGGAATCGCCGATCGTGCCGAAGCATGTCTACGAGACCTTCAAGCCGCAGGAGCAACCGAAGCTTGCCCAGACGATCGGGACGGGCCCGTTTCTACTGAAGGAATGGGTGCCTGGCAGTCACCTGATCTTCGAGCGGAATCCGAACTACTGGGATGCCGGAAAGCCCTATCTCGACCGCGTCATCCTGCGCGTCATCCTCGATCCAGCCGCTCGTGCTGCCGCGCTCGAGACGGGCGAGATCGACATCGGCGCGAATCCCGTTCCGCTGTCCGATATCGAACGTCTCAAATCCAATCCCAATCTCGTCGTGGACACGACGACCTATGCCTATTCGGGCCCGCAGCAACAGCTGTTCTTCAACTATGAAAACGAAATCCTGACAAAGCGGGACGTGCGCCTGGCAATCGCCCACGCGATCGACTTGCAGAAGCTCGTCGATATCGCCCTCTTTGGGTATGCAGAGGTCTCGCCGAGCCCGATCAGCACGGCATTGCCCAAATGGTATGATCCAAGCATCAAGGCCCGCGAGCCGGATCCCAAGCTCGCTGAGACGTTGCTCGACGCGGCGGGCTACCCGCGCGGGTCAAATGGGGTGCGCTTCAAGCTTCGCTTCGCCTATAATTCTTTCCTGCAGCCGTCCTATGCCGATTTCATACGTCAGTCGCTCGCAACCGTCGGCATCGATGCGGAGATCCTCAAGCTGGATCTGGCGACCTTCCTGAAGACCGTCTACACGGACCGCGCCTTCGACCTGGTGATCGAATCCCTGTCCAACACATTCGATCCGACACTCGGGGTCCAGCGCGCCTACTGGTCGAAGAACTTCAAGATCGGGCTCGTCTTTTCGAACGCGAGCCACTACGCCAACCCCGAGGTCGACAAGCTGCTAGAAGCCGCAGCAGTGGAGCCCGACGAGGCCAAGCGACGCGATCTCTGGTACCAGTTCCAGCGTATCGTTCACGAGGATGTCGTCTCGGTCGATCTCGTCGCCGCCGGCTCGCAGATCGTGGCCAGCAAGAAGGTCAAGAACTTCGCCCCCGGAGCGCAAGGCATCAACAACAGTTTCGGCCAGATATGGCTGAGCCCGGATGCCTGATCGGACGAGTACCCGGTCGGCTTGCGAGCTGGGCCGGGTACTGGGTCGCAAGGCGAGTTTCAGATACGCCCTGCTTCAAGGCGGGAGAGCGCATTTTTCGCAGCGATTGCCCGAACCATGTGGTTCTGTGGGGCGTGCGAGCGTCCGGTGATGGCGTCGCGGTGATGGCGTTCCAATCCAAAATCCCTGTTTAGGCCTGGATTGCCGGCCAGATCGAGCGCCAGGTTCGTTACGGCGACCGCATTATCGATCACTACATGGCGCACGGCCATGGCGTCGATACCGACCGGCCTGCCGGCATCGACATCGTCGCCGAGCGAGCGCAGCAGCCTGGCATTCGTCGCAAGACGCACCTCGATCTCGCCGAGACCGTCCTGGATGCGAGGCACGGTTGCAATCGGTGCCCCGAGGCTTGCCGGCGCATGGCGGGCGCAAAAGGCAAGTACGCTGTCGCGGGCCGACAGCGCCACCCCATGATAGACAGCGCCGATCAGCGAGAAGAAGAAGGCAGTGGCATGCTCCTCCCGCCGGATCGGCTCCGACGCCGGCTGCGCCTCGATCAGGTCCTCGAAGGCAATGACGACGTCTTCAAGGATGATGTCGTCGCTGGCGGTTGCGTGCATTCCGGCGGCATTCCAGGTTTTTTGGACCGTAAAGCCGGGTCTGTCGGTCGGCACCAGGAAGGAGGCAAGCCGTGGCTCGGCCTCGTCCGTCAGCGCCAGCAGCGATACCCATTTCAGGATCGGAATGCCGGTGACATAGGTCTTACGGCCGGCAATCCGCCAGGTGTCACCATCGCGTCTTGCGATCGTTTCCGGTAACGCGCCATGGGCAGGAGAGCCGATGCGAGGCTCGGCCTGTGCTGCGTTGATAAGTGCCGGGCCTTGCCGGTTGGCGAGAAGAACCCGCTCGGCAAGATGATGAGGCCATTTTCCGAACCGCCGCAGCGTATAGTGGCTGTTGTAATGCATGGCGAGCACCAGTGCCGTCGAGGGCTCGCCGCGGGCGATCTCGCTGATCACCGCCTGCGCATCTGCAAGGCCGCCGCCATGGCCGCCATTTTCGGGTGCTGTCACCAAGCCGAGAAGGCCTGCCTCGTAGAGCCGTGTGAAATTCTCGAAGGGAAATTCGCCGCTCGCATCGAAATGATAGGCGCGTTCCGAGAAATCCTTTGCAAGCCTTCGTGCCCTGTCGAGCGGATCGATCGCTTCCTGCAGCATGACGGTTCTCCTGTCAGGCGACGGCGCGGGTGTGAAAACCGTCGACGTGACGGCGGTCGACCCAGTCGGCAATATCGAAATCGGCGGCCAGGAAGCCGAAGTCCCGCAGGAAATCCTTGTAGTGGCCGACCGCATCGACCAAGTCGGGATCCAGCCCGAGGCCGAGATGGCGGTGGATCTCCGGCCCGTTTGCCGCCAGCACCTGCTCCTCGGTGGCGCCGGCCTCGCGCGCGACGAAGCGACGTGTTTCGTCGGGGTGCGCTTGCGCCCAGTCCTCTGCCTTGTAGATCGCCTCCAGAAGCCGGTGAACGAGATCGGGGCGTTCTTCGGCCAAGAGTTCGTCGACCGTCAGGACGCGTGGCGAACCGGAATTGATGCGGATCTTCGGGTCGGGGTGAAAGCCGAATTCCACGACCTGAACGGCACCGATCAGATTGGCGACGTTGATGCCGGCGGTCCCCTTCACATAGATCGCATCCACCTCGCCGCGCAGAAGGGCCGCGATCTCCTCGCCATAGGCCTGGCGACGCTTGAGGCCGAAGAGCGATGGTCCCTCCTGGGAGGCAAGCACCGAATCGGCAAGCGCAATATCGACAATCTCGACATCCCCAAGCGCCAGACCTTCAAGCTTCAGGGCCGACAGCAGACCTTTCAACGCTGTTGCGCGCATGAAGTCGACGATGCCTTCCGGACGCCGGGCGATGCCGAAGCGGCGTCCCTTCAGGTCCCTCGTGGTGTTGATCCCGGTGCCAGGCAGGGTGATGATCGCCTGGAATTCGTCCGTCCAGGTGATGCCGACGAGCCTCGTCCTGCGGCCTTCCGAACGGGCACGGATCGGCGGCACATTGCCGCCGTGGCGGAAGGACCAGTCGAGCGTATGGTTGAAATGGCTCTGGCGGATGGCGCGGTCGGGAGAGTCGATGATCGACTTCAGCGTCACGCCCTCCTTGCGGAAACCCTCCTCCAGATAGCCGAGCTGGGCGGCAAGCCCGACCGGGGTCGGCACCGGGCAGCGCGTATACCAGATTTCGGAAATGGCATTACTGGTCATGATCGTCCCTTTCAGTGGCGCAGGCCGGCCTCTTTCATCAGCGGCAGCACGTCGGTGCCGAAGAATTCGAGCTCATCACGGAAATCGAAGAAGCTGAGCTGCAATCCGTCGATACCGGCGGCTTTCAGCTTCAGGAACTGGTCGACCACGCTTTCAGGCGAGCCGATGACGCGGATATTGCCGCCGACGAAACGGTAAGGATCCTGCGGATCGCGACCTTTCCAGGCATGGGCATCCGAGTTCAGTGACGAAAAGCCCTGCGGCGAGCGTTGATCGCCATGGGCGACGATCCGGTCGGCGAGCTCCCAGGCCTCCTTGTCGGTCGGCCGGCAGATGACCATCGGATTGAGCAAGGTGCGCACCGTACGTCCGACGTCGCTCGCCGCATCCTTCACTCTCTTCGTGTGGGCCGGCAGCGATTGAAGCGCGCTGTCGATGTCGGCGCCTGTCGGGCTGGTGATGAAGACGATGTCCGAATAGCGGCCGGCAAAGGCAATGCCGGCATCCGAACCCGTGGCATTGACGAGGATCGGCCGGCCGAAATTCGGTTTGGGCGTCACGAAGCCGCCACCGAGCTTCCAGCTGCTCTCGCCCTCGAAGGAGAAATTCTCGGTATCGCTCCAAAGGCGCTGGACGACTTCGAGGAATTCGGCCGCCAGTTCGTAGCGCCTGTCGTGCTCGATGCGTGGCCAGCCGAACATTTCATGCTCGACGGCTCGGTGACCGGTCACGACATTGATGCCCCAGCGGCCGCCGGTGATGTGGTCGAGGGTCGCGCCGAATTTGGCCAGATGCAGCGGATGCCATGGCCCGTAGAGAACATGCATGGTGGAGATCAGCATGATCTTCCTGGTGAGGCCGGCGAGCGCTGCCGTCGTCGTGAAGCTATCGAGTGCCTGGCCGTTGAAGACGCCGCCATAACCGCCTTTCGGCAACCATTGCGACAGGGCGAAAACGAGATCGAAGCCGAGTTCCTCGGCCTTCAGCGTCAACGCCTTGTTGTAATCGAAGCTCCAGTCCGTCGAGCGCTCGAGTGTCGATTGCGTCCAGCCGCCGGCCTGGATCGGCAGGAAGAGGCCGAGCAGCACCGGCTGCTTGAGCGCCTGCGACAGCGGGCTTTCGGCAAAGTCGGTGGGGGCGGAGAATTTCGGGAGACCCACGATGGAGCCGGGAGGGTGTTGAATGGACATGACGGATCCGTGTTCCTCTTGGCTCAGGCTGTGGCGAGATAAGCGTAGGCAAGGCTGCCCGAGACGCCTTCTCCACCCACAGTGTGGTCTGCGATGCGCTTGTTGTAGATGGTCAGCTCCGGCTGGCTGGCGATGTCGATCGCCGGCAGGTCCTCGACAAGGATCTTCTGGATCTCGCGCCATTGATCGACACGCTTCTTGGCATCGACCTCGATTGCCGCGGCCTCGAGCAAGGCATCGACCTTTGGATTGCTGTAGGCCGAGCCGTTGGAGAAGGGCACGCCCGGCTTGAAGTTCTTGCTCCAGTAGAGGCGCTGGACGCCGACGGTCGGATCGAAGAGATTGCTCATGCCCTCGAAGGCGAAATCGAAATCGCGATCGGTATAGATGCGCTTGGTGTAGGTGGCGAAGTCCTGACTGCGCACCGTGGCATCGACGCCGACCTTGGCAAGCGCCTGGCGGATATATTCGGAGCCACGCGGGTACGTTTCGCCGCTCGGCACATAGTCGAGATTGATGCGGATGCGCACGCCGTCGCTGCCGCGCGGATAGCCTGCCTCGTCGAGCAGCTTCTCGGCGGCGGCAAGATCGATCGGATAGGTCTTGAGGTCGCCGTCATACCATTTGGCGAGATTGGGATTGATCGGGCCGGGAATGGCCGCGCCGTAGCCGTAGTTAATGGTGTTGAGTATGACCTTGCGGTCGATCACGTGGGCGAACGCCTGGCGGACGCGAATATCCTTGAAGAACGGGCGCTCGAGATTGAATTCGATACGGCTGACGCCGTTCGAATATTGGTAGCCACGATCGTCGAAGGCGATCCCGTCGACGCCTTTGAGGCGTTCCAGATCACTGAGGGGAACAGGTGTCGAGGGTGCAAGATCGATCTCGCCGGTTTCGATCGCGATCGAACGGGCCGCCGCGTCCGGGATGAAGCGGACGATCAGCTGGTCGAGATAGGGACGCGGCTGATCCCAGTATTCAGGATTGCGCTCGTAGACGAGATGGCTGCCGCGAACCCATTTCTTGAATTTGAAGGGACCGGTGCCGATCGGCGCGAGGTTGGCCGGGTTTTCCGCAACCTTCGTTCCCTCGTAGATATGGCGCGGAACGATCGGCGTCTCGGAGGAGGCAAGCGCGGTGATGAGATAGGGAGCGGGCTTCGAGAGTTTCAGGATCGCCGTCAGCGGGTCCGGCGTTTCGACGTCGACGAGGTTGAGGAACGTGTTGCGGCCACGTGGATGAACCTCCTTCAGCGTCTTGACCGAGAAAGCAACGTCGGCCGATGTAAAGGCCTGGCCGTCATGCCATTTCACGCCGTCGCGCAGATGGAACGTGTAGGTGAGCCCATCCGGGCTCACCGACCATTCTTTGGCCAGGAGCGGCTGCGGGTTCAGCTCGAAATCATAGGTCAGAAGGCCTTCGATGACCTTCGGCGAGACATAGACGGAATTGAAGGCAGTGTTGGCAATTGTCGTCAGCACCGGCGGCTCGGCCGACAGGAGCAGCGTCGCTGTGCCGCCGCGCGCCGGAGCGGCAAAGGCCGGCAAGCGTGTTGCCGACGCCACGGTGAGCGCAACGGAAGCAAGAAGGAAATTGCGGCGTGTCGGGGCAGGAAAAGCTGGCATGGTCGGTCCCTCGATGATTGTGCGTTCCCGTTGCCGGGCGTTCTGGGTTCGCATTTCCATACTTCGGCGCGGCCTTAGAGTTTTTTACCCAATTGCGGAGTTGCTTCGGTAAGAAATTCGAATCTATGCGATATGAACGTTAAATAATTTCAAAAGACATCGATATGAGGTGACTTCGTGGAATTATTTACTAATATCGATTTGACAAAACCCACAGATTTAGTCAACTACTATCGCAACGCAACACGATGAATTCTTCCGGCGACGCGAGGTGGAAATCCATGTCGGCACTCAAGCGGATCGCCCGCACGATCAGAAAGACCGTCCTTCAGGCCGTGCCGACCATGCTCGGCATCGTCATATTGAGCTTCTTCCTGCTCAAGCTCGCGCCGGGCGATGCAGCCGACGTGATGGCGGCCGAATCCGGTTCGGCCACCGAGGAAACCATGGCGGCTCTGCGCCAGCGCTTCGGTCTCGATAACCCTCTGCTTGTCCAGCTCGCCAACTATCTGGACAACCTGGCCCATTTCAGTCTCGGCTTTTCGCCGCGCTACGGAATGCCGGTTGCCGATCTCATCGGTCAGCGGCTGCCTGGAACACTGACGCTGATGCTGGCTGCGCTGCTGATCGCCATTGCTGTCGGTCTGCTGCTCGGCGCGTTGATGGCAAGCTTTTCAGGCAGGCTTGCCGACCGGGTGATCTCGGTCATCTCGCTGCTCTTCTATTCCATCCCCGGATTCTGGATCGGCCTGATGCTGATCCTGTTCTTTTCCGTCAAACTCGGCTGGCTGCCGAGCGGCGGCGACAGCACGATCGGATCGCGGCTGACCGGGATACCGGCACTCCTCGACCGGGTCCGCTACATGGTATTGCCGGCGACCTCACTCTCCCTCTTCTATCTGGCAATCTATGCGCGACTGACGCGCGCGGCCATGCTGGAGGTCAAGTCGCAGGATTTCGTCCGTACCGCCCGCGCCAAGGGCGTGTCGCCCTTCTTCCTGACCACGCGTCACGTGCTGCGCAATGCCCTGATCCCGATCACGACAATGGCTGGCATGCATTTCGGAGGCATGCTCGGCGGAGCCGTCGTGGTGGAAACCGTCTATAGCTGGCCCGGCCTCGGCCGGCTTGCCTTCGAAGCCGTGATGGCCAGAGATTTTTCCGTGCTGCTCGGCATCCTGCTCTTGTCCTCCTTCCTTGTGATCGTCGCCAACGCGGCTGTCGATCTGCTGCAGGCATGGATTGACCCCAGAATCGGAGCTAGCCGATGACCAGTCAGAAGCTTCATACCTATGCCGGCAGCGCAATCGATCTGGCCGAGCACGACAGCGACGCCTCGCAGCCGGTGCCCGAAAAACCTGCCGAGCCGCGCTGGACGCATGTCCATGCGCCAGACGTGCGCGCCGCCGCCGTACCCGGTATTGCCTGGCGCGGTCTGCGGCGTGAGCTCAAGGTCTTTCTGTCCAATCCCACCGCATTGTTCGGCGTCCTGTTCCTGGTCGCCACCGCACTCGCGGCCCTTCTTGCTCCCGTCTTCTATCCCGGCGATCCGATGGAGATGGTGGCGCGACCGTTCCTCTGGCCGGGCCAAAACCCATCCTATCCGTTCGGTACGGATTCGATGGGACGCGATGTCCTCGCAGGCATCCTGCACGGGGCGCGCATTTCGCTTACGGTCGGGATCGCGGCGACCGCGCTTGGGCTTTCGGCCGGAATCACGATCGGCGCGATGGCGGGATATTTTGGTGGTTTAGTCGACGATATCCTTGTGAAAATCATCGAGATCTTCCAGACGATCCCGAGCTTCGTGCTGCTCGTCGTGCTGGTCGCCATTGCCCAGCCGACGACCTCGACCGTCACTATTGCGATTGCCATCGTCAGCTGGCCGACAGTGGCGCGCCTGACACGAGCCGAGTTCCGCTCCATCCGCGAGAAGGATTACGTGCTTGCAGCGCGAAGCCTCGGCTTCGGCCATGCACGTATCATCTTCCGCGAAATCCTGCCGAACGCCCTGCCGCCGCTGATCGTCACCTCCTCGGTGATGGTCGCAAGCGCCATCCTGATGGAATCGGCGCTGTCCTTCATGGGGCTCGGCGATCCCAATCGCGTCTCCTGGGGATCGATGATCGGAGCCGGCCGGGACGTCATCCGCACAGCCTGGTACCTGACGGCCCTGCCGGGCCTGGCAATCGTCTTTACCGTGCTGGCACTCAATCTTCTGGGCGACGGGCTCAACGATGCGCTCAATCCGCGCTTTTCGGAGGAACGCTGATGCGCCATCTTCTCGAAGTCCGCGATCTCACTGTTCGCTTCCCGACCGCGGAGCCGGTCAAGGGCGTCAGCTTCAATGCCGATCCGGGAGAGATGCTGGCGATCGTCGGCGAATCCGGATCCGGCAAGTCTCTGACGGCGCTTGCCCTGATGGGGCTCCTGCCGCGGCAGGGGCGGCCGGGTGGCGAGATCCTTTTTGACGGTCGCAGCCTGTTGACGCTGTCGGAACGGCAGCTGCGGCAGGTTCGCGGGCGCGACATCGCAATGATCTTCCAGGAGCCGATGACCTCGCTCAATCCGGTTCTGTCGATCGGTGACCAGATCATCGAGGTGCTCCGCATCCATGAGGATCTTAGCCGCCGCCAGGCGCGTGCCCGGGCGATCGAGCTTTTCGACCTCGTCAGTATCCCGGAGCCGGCCCGCCGCATCGACGACTATCCCCATCAGCTATCGGGCGGCATGCGCCAGCGCGTGATGATCGCGATTGCCGTTGCCTGCAATCCGAAGCTTCTGATCGCCGACGAGGCGACGACGGCGCTCGACGTGACCATCCAGGCGCAGGTCCTGCAGCTTCTCGATAATCTGCGCGCCAAGCTGAACATGGCGGTGATCCTTATCACCCACGATCTTGGCATCGTGGCGCAATGGGCCGATCGCGTCGTCGTCATGTATGCCGGCCGCAAGATCGAAGAAGGTCTTCCCGGCCCGGTCTTCGATGCACCGTATCATCCCTATACACGCGGCCTGCTGGCGGCATCGCCGCGGCTGACGGCCGATTATCATTATCGCGATGGGCCGCTTGCCGAAATTCCAGGCTCCATCGTCTCGGCGGCCGGCGAGAAGGGCTGTTCCTTCCGGCCGCGCTGTCCGCTCGCCCGTCCCGCCTGCGCCCAGACGGTGCCGACGCTGTTTTCCATCTCGGCAGGCCGCGAAGTCGCTTGCCCCTATGTTTCAGTCCATGCGGAGGTCGCTCATGTCGCTCCTGTCGGTCGATAGGCTCTCGACCCACTATCCGGCAAGCGCGGGAACGGTGCGCGCCGTCGACGGCGTGTCACTGGAGATCGGCGAGGGCGAGACGGTTGCGCTTGTCGGCGAATCCGGCTGCGGCAAGTCGACGCTCGGCAAATCGCTGACGCGTCTCGTGACACCATCTTCCGGACAGGTCCGTTTTCGCGGTCGTGACGTCACCGCCATGTCGAACCAGGAGCTGCAGTCGATCCGCCGCAGAATCCAGATGATCTTCCAGGACCCATTCGCCTCGCTCAATCCGCGCCAGACGATCCGCACGATATTGACAGGCCCGCTTGCCGTGCATGGCATTGGCGATCGCAGGAAGCGCGATGCGATCGCTGCGGGAATGGTCGAGCATGTCGGCCTGCCAAGCGATTCGCTTGAGCGCTATCCGCACGAATTTTCCGGCGGCCAGCGCCAGCGCATCGGCATTGCCCGGGCGCTGATCCTGCAGCCCGAACTCGTCATCTGCGATGAACCGGTTTCGGCACTTGACCTGTCGATCCAGGCCCAGATCCTCAACCTTCTGGTCCAGATGAAGACGGAGCTGTCGCTTTCCTATTTGTTCATCTCGCACGATCTGTCCGTCGTTCGCTATTTTGCCGACCGGGTACTCGTCATGTATCTCGGGCGTATAGTCGAAAGCGCCTCGACTGCGGATCTCTGGAGCGGTGCCAAACATCCCTATACGCAGGCCCTGCTGGCCGCCGTGCCCGACCCGTCGCGCCGCAAGCAGGCCGCTCCGATCACCGGCGACCTGCCAAGTCCGCACAATCCACCGTCCGGCTGCCGCTTCAATACGCGCTGTCCGCTTGCTACCGATATTTGCCGGGTAGAGGATCCGGCATTCCGCTCGTTCGGCGCCGGCCATGCCGTCGCCTGTCACCACGCCCAATGAATGGAGAATAAAATGGTCGATTATCGCTACCTCGGGCGCAGCGCGCTCAAAGTGTCACCGCTCAGCCTTGGAACCATGATGTTCGGCGGGCCGACGCCCGATGAGGTCGCCTTCCGCATCATCGACAAGGCCCGCGAGCAGGGGATCAACTTCATCGACACGGCCGATGTCTATCACGACGGCAAGTCGGAAGAGGTTGTCGGCCGCGGCATCAAGTCAAGCCGCGATCACTGGGTTCTGGCGACCAAGTTCGTCAACTCGCACACCAAGGGCCCGAACCTTGGCGGCCACTCGCGCAAATGGGTGATCGAGACGGTGGAGAATTCGCTGCGCCGCCTGAACACCGACTATATCGATATCCTCTATTTCCACCGCGCTGTTTTCGACGCGCCGCTCGAAGAGCCGGTGCGCGCCATTGCCGATCTTATCCGCGCCGGCAAGCTGCGCTATTTCGGGGTGTCGAATTTCCGCGGCTGGCGCATCGCCGAGATCGCCCATCTTGCCGATCAGCTCGGCATCGACCGGCCGGTCGCAAGCCAGCCACTCTACAATATCGTCAACCGCACAGCCGAAGCCGAACAGCTGCCGGCCGCCCACCATTACGGCCTCGGCGTTGTCTCCTATTCGCCGCTCGCCCGCGGTGTGCTGACCGGCAAATATGAGCCGGGCAAGGAACCGGATGCCGATACGCGTGCAGGCCGTGGCGACAAGCGCATCCTCGAAACCGAATGGCGTCCGGAATCGATTGCGATCGCCAGGGAGATCGCTGCCCATGCCAACCGCAAGGGCATTACGCCGACCGAGTTCGCGCTTGCCTGGGTGCTGAACAACAAGCTGATCTCGGCCGCCATCACCGGTCCACGAACCGAAGAGCATTGGGATAGCTATATCCGCGCGCTCGACGTCAAGCTCGATGCCGAGGACGAGGCCCTGGTCGATAGGCTGGTGACGGCCGGTCATCCGTCAACGCCGGGCTTCAACGATCCAAGCCATCCGGTCGAAGGGCGCGTTCCGCGTCTCAGCGAAGTAGGGACCGACAATGTCGTGTCGCTGACGCGCGCCGTCGCCTGATGCCGTCAGGGAGGATCCGCCCTTGCGCGGGTTCTCCCCATTCTTCAAAAATTCACCGTTGAAAGCTTGACCATGGCCACCTCAACCTCTTCCGCGCTTCCATCCGCCAGTGGATCGGAGCCCGATACCGATCTTGCCGGCCTGCTTGCGACGGTGCCGGCGCTCGCAGCCGAAATTGGCAGGGAAGCGGCACGGCGCGATCTCGATCGCGAGCTTCCGTTTGAGGCTTTCCGCCTGTTCAAGGAGGCCGGTCTCGGAGCGCTGCGCATCCCCACCTCGCTTGGTGGGCCAGGCGGTAGTGTCCTCGACTATATCGAGACGATCATGGCGATCGGTGCGGCCGATTCCAATGTCGCACATGCGCTTCGCAGCCATTTCAATTTCACCGAGAGCCTTATTCTCAATCCCAATACGGCGCTTGACCGCACGCAGCTGACAAGAGTGCTTGCCGGCAAGCTGTTCGGCGGCGCTCATACGGAACAAGGCACCAAGCGTCCTGGCGAGGTGACGACGAAACTCTCGAAGGCTGGCGACAGCTACCGCCTCAATGGCCGCAAATGGTATGCCACGGGCACCGCCTTTTCCGATTTCGCCTCCTTCAGCGCCAGGAACGACGAGGACCAGTTCGTGAGCGTCCTGCTTCCGGTCGACCGCAAGGGCATCACCGTTCTCGACGACTGGGACGGCATGGGCCAGCGGCTGACGGCGAGTGGCGGCGTTCTGCTGGAGGATGTCGAGGTCCTGCCGCATGAGATTTCCACGCGCGGCCTCAACACGCTTGTCGGTCGCCATACTTCGACCCTGCGCCAGCTCCATCTTGCCGCCTCGATGGCGGGAGCGGTGCGCGGTGCCGTGGCCGAGGGCACCGACTATGTCCGCAGACAGGCGCGTTCTGCCGCCCACAGCGCGGCAGAAACGGCGAATGCCGACCCCTTTGTCCAGAAAATACTGGGCGAGATCGCCAGTGGCTCTTTTGCCGTTGATACGCTGATCCGGGAGGCGGCCCGCGCGCTTGATCGTTCCGTTGAGGCGTTCGGCGCAGGCGATCCGGAACGGTTGGAAGAAGCTCTCGTCGATAGCGCACTGACCACGGCGCGCACCCAGATCGTCGCCTCTCAGATTGCGCTTTCTGCGGCAACCAATGTATTCGAACTTGGCGGCGGTTCGGCGACTTCGAGGCATCTCAACCTGGACCGCCACTGGCGCAATATCCGCACCGTGCTCAACCACAATCCGCTGTTGCACAAGGCACGTGTGGTTGGCGATTTCTACATCAACGGAACGACGACGCATCTGGAGGAAGGCAAGGTCTTCTAGAACCCGGTCGGTCGCTTCGCTTCCATTTATCACCCGAGGTCATCCGGATATCCGGCCGCTGCGTCGGCAGGAGATCTGTGCGCCTTTCCATCTGTCGTCCCCGGACTTGCGTGACGGGGGAGGGAGGTTTCATGCATTACGATCCAAAGCCAGGCCATTCCGTCATCATCATCGGTGGGGGCTTTGCCGGCGCGCTGACTGCGCTCAAATTGCTCGACCGGACCACGGTTGGGCTATCAATCACCATCATCGAGCCGCGTGCCGAGCTCGGGCGCGGCGTTGCCTATAGCACGGCCGACCCGGCCCATCTCGTCAACGGACCGGCGGAGATCTTCTCGCTTTACCCCGAAGACATGGGTCATCTATCCCGCTGGCTTGCCGAGAACGGTGCCGCCAACGGCTGGCAGGCGCCCGCAGACGTTGCGGCAAGCAGCCCGCCGCGTCATCTCTATGGCACCTATGTGTGTGACGAACTGAAGCGCGCGGCCGCACAGACGCGTTCCGGATCGAGCCTTCGTCATGTCCGCTCGTCGGCGGGGCATCTGTCGTCATCGCCCCACCGGGTCCGCGTTACGACCACGGACGGTACGATTTTGGAAGCCGACGAGGCCGTGCTGGCGCTCGGGGTCTTTCAGCCCGATCTGCGGCCCCATGAAGCTGCGGTCGCACGACATCCGCGCTTTGCAGGAAATCCATGGGATCCGGCAGCGCTCGAGCGGTTGAGCGACAGTTCCGATATCCTCATCATCGGTGCCAGTCTCTCCATGGTCGATGCGATCGCGAGCATGGAGGCGAGGGGGTTTCGTGGACGCTACCGGGTGATTTCGCGGCGGGGCCAGTTTGTCGAGGGTCGCAGGAACGCCGAGCCTGCCCGTGACTTCCTCGCCGAGGGGCCGCTTCCTTCGACCGCACGCGGCCTGCTAGCGCGCGTCAAGGCGGAACGGCGAAAGCTTGCCGCCGCGGGTGCGGACTGGCAGGGGCTGCCGCTTGCCATTCGCCCCCACATCCTGCCGCTCTGGCAGAATGCCAACGATCGGGAAAGGCTGCGCTTTGCCCGCCACTTGCGGGCCTTCTGGGACGTGACGGCGCATCGGTCTGCGCCGGAAAGCCACCGCAGCGTCGAAGCGGCGCGGTCGCAGGGGCGGCTCGTCCATGGGGCGGCCCGCCTCCTGGCGCTGAAGCCCAAGGAAGCCGGTATTGCAGCAACCCTGAAGACCGCGACAGGCCTTGAGGAGACTGTCTTCGGCGGTGTAATCGATTGCCGCGGGCATCAGCTGCACGATTGGCGGGAAATCGTTGATCCGTTTGTTCGCCAGCTTCTTTCAAGCGGCGAGGTGCGCCCGCATTCGACCGGCTTCGGCATCGACGCCACCCCCGAGGGCGACCTCATCGATGAGGAAGGGCGCGTTCACCGCAACTTGAGCGCCATCGGCCATCCGCTGCGCGGCGTGGCCTGGGAATCGAGCTCGATCACCGAACAGCGCACGCAGGCGATCGCGCTTGCCGACCGCATCCTCGCGAAATTCACGCCGGCCCGCGCCGCCTCTTGAGAAGCGATTCATCCGACAAACCGCAAAGCGATCACGGGCGCATCTGACGATGCGCCCATGATCCGTGAAGGCTGGTCGTGACCCCCGAACGTCAGCCTTCGCCGTCCTTGATATAGACCTCTGCGAAATTGGCCTGGACGCCTTCGGCACCGATCGTGTGGTTCTTGACCCGCTTGTTGAAGACCGTGACATTTTCCAGCGCGATCAGATTCACCACCGGAACCTCCTCGGCGATGATCCTCTGGAAATCGTTGAATTCCTGCCTTCGCTTCTTTTCGTCGATCTCGACCGATGCTGCCTCCAGAAGCCGGTCGACCTCAGGGTTGGCGTAATGGGCAGCATTGGAAAAGGGCAGGCCGAGCTTGAAGTTCTTTGACCAATAGATGCGCTGGACGCCGAGCGTCGGATCGAACTGGTTGCCGAGATATTCGGCCGTCACGTCGAAGACGCGTTCGCTATAGACCTTCTGGATATAGGTCGAGAAATCGTAGGAATCGATCGTCGCGGCGATGCCGATGCGGGTAAGGTTCTGCTTCAGATATTCGATGACCCGCTTGAAGCCTTCATTATAGGAATTGTGCGTGAGCCTGAGAGCAAAGCGGGTGCCATCAGCACGGCGCTTGTAGCCGGCTTCGTCGAGAAGCTGTTCGGCCGCCTTGAGGTCGTAGGCATAAGGCTTGATCGAGCCGTCGTGGTAGCGCGACAGGAAGGTACTGATCGGCGTCGGAGAGATATGGCCGTACCCGTACCAGACCGTGTTGAGGATGACGTCGAGATCGATCGCGTGGGCAATGGCGCGGCGAACCCTGACATCCTTCAGATATTCGTTGTCGAGATTGAAGATGAGCTGGGTTTGATCGCCCTTGGTTTCGTAGCCGCGGGAATCGACGCTGATATTGGGCAGCCCTTTGATGCGCTCGAGATCGCTCAGCGGGATCGGATTGTCACCACCGATATCGAATTCGCCGGTCTCGAACCCTGCAGCTCTGGCCGCTCCGTCAGGCACGAAGCGGATGACGATCTGGTCGAGATAGGGTTTGCCGGCATCCCAGTAGTCGGCATTGCGCTCCAGGATAATATGCGAACCACGCACCCATTCCTTGAAGACGAAGGGGCCGGTGCCAACAGGTGCGCTCCCGTTCTTATTGAGCGGCACGTCTGCAACCGCAACGTTTTCGTAGACATGCTTTGGAACGATCGGCGATTCCGCCGCATAGAGGGCGGTCAGGAGGTAAGGCGCGGGCTTCGAGAGGCGGATAACCGCGGTCAGCGGATCGGGTGTCTCGACCTTGACGACATTGGCGAAGGTGCCTCGCCCGCGCGGATGGACCTGCTTTAGGAGTTCGATCGAATAGGCGACGTCATCGGCGCTAAAAGGCTTGCCATCATGCCATTTGACGTTGGGGCGTAGCTTGAACGTGTAGCTCAAGCCGTCGTCGGATATCGACCATTCGGTCGCGAGCTGCGGTTTCGGAGTCAGGTCGAAGTCATATGTCAGCAGCCCCTCGGTGATTTTCGGGCTGACTTTCTGGGTGCCGCCGGCGGTGTGGGCGAGCGCCAGGATCGTCGGCGGTTCGGGCTCGACGATGAAGGTCAGCGTTCCGCCCTGCTTCGGTTTGTCCTCGGCGGCTTTGAGGCCGAGCGAGGGCACGAGCGTGCCGGCGGTGGATAAAAGCAGCAGCTGATTGAAGGTGCGACGGTTGATGCTCATGGGATTGTCCCTCTCAGGCGTTCTTGAGGAGATAGGCGGAGGAGAGGCTGCCCGAGAGGCCGTCGGCGACCACGGTATGGTCCTGGACTTTTCTGTTGAAGATCGTCAGCTGCCGGAATGAAACGAGCGTGATATCGGGCAGGTCCCGGGCGATGATCACCTGCATGCGGTTGAAGAGTTCGACGCGTCTGGCCCGGTCGTTCTCGACCGCCGCCTGTTCGAATATCGCGTCGATTTCCGGGTTGTTGTAGCCCGAGCCGTTCGAAAAAGGCACGCCCTTCTTGAAGTTCTTCGACCAGTAGAGACGCTGTACGCCGATCGTCGGATCGAACGTATTGCCCATGCCGTTGGTGACGAAGGCGAAATCGCGATCGGTATAGACACGCTTCAGCCAGGTCGGCACATCCTGTCCGCGCAACGTTACCTTGACGCCGATCTTGGATAGTGCATCGCGCAGATAGTCACCGATACGGGTATAGGTGTCGCCATAGGGCATGACGTCATGCGGCACCTCGAAGCGTACTCCGTCTGCCCCGCGCGGGAAGCCCGCTTCGTCCAGAAGCTGTTCGGCCTTTGCGAGATCATGAGCATAGACCGGGACGTCGGGATTGTAGAAAGCCTTGAGGAAGGGGCTGATCGGGCTCGGCGCCGGGACCGCATAGCCGTAGAAGGCAATATCGGCGATCGCCTGCCGGTCGATCGCATGGGCGACGGCCTGGCGGACCTTGTCGTGCTTGAAATACTCATTCTGCAGGTTGAATTCGATGCGATAGACGGTCGGCGAATAATCGTTGCCGCGATCATCGACGGCAAGCGTCGGCGAGGCTTTCAGCCGGTCGATTTCGCTGAGCGACACCGGTGTATCGGGAGCAATATCGACTTCGCCGGTCTCAAGTGCGGCAAGTCTGGCACTGGCATCGGGAATGAACTTGATGACGATGCGGTCGAGATAGGGCTTGCCCTTGTCCCAATAGTCGGGATTGCGATCCAGGATCACATGGCTGCCGACCGCCCATTCGCGGAAGATGAAAGGACCGGTGCCGATCGGGGCGCGGCCATTCGCATGTCCGGCGAGATCCGTTGCGCCCTCGTAGACATGCCTGGGCACGATCGGCGATTCGCTCGCCTGCAAGGCGCCGATCAGATAGGGCGCCGGCTTCGACAGGCGGATGATTGCGGTATGCGCGTCCGGTGTTGCGACTTCCTTGACGCTGGAGAAGGTCGCTCGACCGCGCGGATGCACCTCCTTCAGCGCCAGGATCGAGAAGGCGACATCCTCGGCGGTGAGGGGTTTTCCGTCATGCCACTTGACGCCTTGCCTGAGCTCGAAACGATATTCCAGCCCATCGTCGCTGACGTGCCAGGCGGTCGCAAGCTGCGGGATCGGCTTGAAGTCCAGCCCGTAGGCCAGCAAGCCTTCCGTCACCTTGCCGGAGACGCGTGTGGTTGGGCCTGCCGTGTGCGCAAGGGTGACGAGCGTAGGAGGTTCCGGCTGGACGAGCAGATTGAGCGTGCCGCCGGCGACAGGCTCTGCCGCCTCGGCGAAACGGCCGATGGACATGACGGCGCTAAGCGCCGTGAACGCGAAGAGCTGATTGAGCTGACGTCTGTTGATGTCCATAACGACCCCCTGTGTCCGTGCCAGCCCGGTAAGGCCAAGCTTTGTGAGCGCGCATGATCGGTCGAGGCAGGGGAAATCGAGAAGAATGTTTTTCTCTCGATCGTCGAAAGAAAAGCTTCGCGCAAATCGCCCGGGATGATCCGGCCGTAATAATCTAGTCTTTTGGTAGACAATTTTTCGATTTTAGTTTTTGCTTCTCCGGCAGGGGTGGTCCCGCGCAAGGAAATGTTTCCGGCCTCGTTATCGGCGCAAAGCGGGTTCTCGTCTTGTCTGGCCTGTTTGTGGTGCAATCAGCTCATGAACACGCTCGCGCCCCATCGCAGGAAGACCATCAATCCGACGCTTGCGCGTCTGCCGCCGCTGACGTCGCTGCGCGCTTTCGTGGCGACGGCGCGTCACCTCAATTTCATCCGTGCCGCCGAAGAGCTGCATGTCACCTCCGCTGCCGTCGGCCAGCAGATCAGGCTCCTGGAAAACTATCTGGGCCAGCCGTTGTTCAACCGGGTGCGCGGCCAGTTGCAGCTGACATCGGCCGGCCATGCGCTTGTGCCAGGCCTGACCGATGCTTTCGACGCCGTCCTTTCGGCCATGACGCAATTTGCAACGAGCGATCACGAGCCGCCGATCCGGGTGTCCGTCGCGCCGTCCTTCGCCAGCAAATGGCTGATCCCGCGGCTCGATGCGCTCCGGCGCGCAGCCCCGGGTTTGCAGATCCTGGTCGAGGCCTCGACCGATCTCACCGACCTCGAGGCGGGCGATGCCGATTGCGTGATCCGTTTCGGAAGCGGCGCCTATCCGGGCCTCGCTGTCGATCATCTGTTTTCCGAGGCGGTCGTGCCCGTTTGCAGTCCGCAATTTGCAGACCATCACGGTCTCTGGGAGCGTCCGGAAGCGGTCGAGGACGTGCCGCTCCTCCACGAGGAAGGGGCCGAACGTGACAATTCCTGCCCGGACTGGCATGCCTGGCTGCGCGCCGAGGGGCTTTCCTATCGCCCGTCACGCGGCGGCTTCCGTCTGAACCAGTCATCGCTGGTGCTCGACGCGGCTGTTGCCGGGCAGGGGCTTGGTCTCGGCAAGATCAGGCTCGCTGAAGCCGAGATCCGCAGCGGTCGGCTCGTCTCCCCGTTCGGGAGCCCACAGGCGGTCGGCTCTTCCTACTTCTTCGTCACATCGGCCCACAAGGCGCACCTGATGCGGGTCGATCTCTTCCGCAACTGGCTGCTTGCCGAGGCGCGCGCTGCGCAGACGATCGAGGTCGCTTCGTCCCGCACCGGTCGATCCGAGTTCGGGATGATCGCTGCCGAGTGAGACCGTGGGCCGTGGTGAGGTCGGATTGCGCTATTTCAGCTGGAACCCCAGCTTGCGCGCCACCTCGCCAAGCACGTGGCGGCCCTTGAGTGCCTCGACCGTACCAATGCGGTTGCGTACCTGATCGGTCCAGTCGATCAGAGACATGGTCTGTTCGCTTTGAAAGCTTCTGAGAATACGATTGTAATCGGCGAGGTCGTCGACAGGTGCGCCGTCTTGATAGCGCTCGCGGTGCAGGACGCTCGTCTGCGGCAGGCGTGGCTTGACGCCGGCGGGTACCGCCGGATCGGGATAGCCGACCGTCAGGCCGAAAACCGGAAAGACCCCGTCCGGCAGGGCAAGTTCACGTGTGACCGTTTCCGGATCGTTGCGGATCGCTCCGATATAACAGGTGCCAAGGCCAAGTGATTCAAGCGCGACGACGGCATTCTGGGCGGCGAGCGCGGCGTCGATCACGCCAAGAAGAAAACTCTCCACATAATCGAGCCCTTCGGCTGCCGCGCCACGTTCCGTTGCAATCTTGCGCGGGCGAGCAAGATCGGCGAGCCAGACAAGCAGAAGCGGTGCCTGGGCGATCTGCCGCTGGTTGCCGGCAATCGCGTTCAAACGCCTGCGGCGTTCGGCATCTTCCACGGCGACGACGCTCCAGGCCTGCAGGTTCGAGGAGCTCGGCGCCGACTGGGCGGCGGCGACTGCGAGCTCGACCGCATGCGATGGTACGACGTCCGCCAGGTAGTGGCGTACGCTGCGATGTGAAAGGATCGTTTCGATCGTTTCGGTCCAATGGCTCGAAAGCTTCTGCCCATTGCGATAGCGTTCACCGGCGAGTGCCGTCAGTCTGTCGTTGCCGAGGTTTTTCTCTGCTTCTGTCGATGGCGTCATGTCGATCTAACCTGCCAAAAGGTCATTGTAGATTGTTTATTCGGCGGCAGCCGCATAGGGATTGGCCGGACGGGCAAGGCCCAGATGCTCACGAAGCGTCCGGCCGTTATAGGCTTGCCTGAACAATCCACGTTTGCGAAGGATTGGCACGACCTCGTCGACGAAGACTTCGAGCCCGTGCGGCAGGACGTCGGGCATCAGATTGAAGCCATCTGCCGCACCGGCGAGGAACCACCGTTCGATATCGTCGGCAACGTCGCGCGGCGTACCGACAATGGTGCGGTGGCCGGTACCGCCGTTCAAGGCGCGGATCAGACCACGCACGCTAAGCCCCTCTCTTTTGGCAAGCGCCAGCGTGGCACGGAAGAATGTATGACCGCCGTCGGGCGGCAGAGGGATATCGTCGGGCAGCGGAGCATCGAGGTCGAGGGTGCTGGCATCAAGCTGGAGCACGCCCGCAAGGCGCGCGAGACTATATTCGAGCGGTATCAGCTCGCGCAGCTCTTCCTGCCGGCGTTTGGCTTCGATTTCGGTACTGCCGATGATCGTGGCAAGACCGGCAAGCACCAGTATGCTGCCGGGCGGCCGGCCGAAGCGGGCCGCACGGCGACGCAGATCACCGGCATATTCGAGCGCTTCCTCGAAGGATTGCGAGGCAGAGAAAACGGCTTCCGCATGCTCTGCCGCAAGCGCCCTTCCATCGTCCGAGCCGCCGGCCTGGACGAGAACCGGATGGCCCTGAGGCGGGCGGGGGATATTGTGCGGGCCATGCACCTGGAAATGCTTGCCGCGATGGGCGATCGCGTGAACCCGGGCCGGATCGACGAAACGGCCTGTCGCGACATCACCGATAAAGGCATCCTCTTCCCAACTGTCCCACAGCGCCTTGACGACGGCAGTAAATTCACCGGCGCGCTCATAGCGGCTGGAATGGGCGACGGGCTTTTCGAGGCCGAAGTTGCGGCTCTGCGACAGGTCGGCACTGGTGACGATGTTCCAGCCGGCCCGACCGCCGCTGGCATGATCGAGCGTCGCAAAACGGCGGGCTATGTTGTAGGGCTCGTTATAGGTGGTGGAAGCGGTGGCGATGAGCCCGATATGCTGGGTGTTGGCGGCGACCAGCGCGAGAACGATCGTCGGTTCGAGCGAGGTCAAAGGCCTGAAATCCACGCGGTCGGAAATCGCTGCCTGATCGGCGAGAAAGACCGCATCAAACGTGCCGCGTTCGGCAATCCGGGCAACGTTGATATAATGATTGACATCGAAGGAGGCGCGGGGATCGCTCCCTTCCATGCGCCAGGCCGCAGGCGAAAAGCCGGAATGCAGGATGTTGATATTGAGATGAAGCTCGCGTCCGCTCATTGGAATATTCCCGCTTCGGGATAATCGCCGGTCAGGAACCATGTCCCGACATTGCGTGTCTTGTATTCAGCCGGGTTGTGCAGCGTGTGGATGCGGACATTGCGCCAGAACCGGTCGAAGCCGTAGGCGCGCACGGCAGAGCGCGCGCCCATCACCTCGAAAATCTCGCTTGTGACCTCGAGTGCCACCTTGCCGGCCAATACGTTGGCAGAAGCAACGGCGATGGCTGCGTGGCCGCGCTCGTCCGCCGTCAGGCCAGCGCCTTTGGCATACGCGGCGTCGATCGCCTGGGCTGCCCGGTCGGCAAGTGCCGTCGCAGCCTGCACTTTCGTCCAGAGCTCGCCATATTGTCGCTTGATCCAGGGATCATCGACGTGCCGTTCGACGCCGGAATAGATCCAGGGCCGTGATTTCGTGACCGTATAGTCGCGGGCTGCCGCAAGTGCCCCCTGGGCACTGCCGACAAAGACGTTGAGCAACACGCTCTGCTGCTGCTGGGGCGCCAGAAGTGCGATCGGGTCGCACGGGCGTTCGGTCAGGATCTCGGCATTGTCGATCGAGACATCCTTGTAGAAGACCCTGCCGCTGCCCGTCTGGCGTTGGCCGATGCCGTCCCAGTCGTCGGCGATCGTAATCCCCGCGCGATCGGCCGGAATATAGGCAAAGCTGCGCTGGTTGGTGTCTTCGTCCTCCCAGGCGACCATAAGGTAGTCGGCGACATGCGAACCGGAGGCGAAGGGTCGAAAGCCGTTCAGCACGACGCCACTGGCCGTCTTTCTGCCGAACAGGCTCTTCGAAAAGCTGTTGGTCGTGTTGCCCCAGAACCAGCGTCCATGAGCCGACCGCCGCAAGATTTCCTGCGAACGCGCGTCGCCGGTCGTGGTGGCGTTCATGAGCGGGCTGAAGTGATAGCCGAAGAGGTGACCAAGCGAGCCGTCAACCTTGGAAAATTCACGCAGAACCTTGAGCGCGGTCGAATAGGGCTGCCCCTCACCGCCGAATTCCTTCGGGATCAAAAGATTGACGAGGCCGCTCTCCCGGAGAAGCCTGATCTGCTCGGACGGTCGGCCACCGACCTGGTCGCGTTCGACAGCATCACGAGCGAAGATCTCCGTGAGCTCGGCGGCCTTGGCGAAATAGGGATTGTCTTGATTCGTTTCGAAGAGGGCAGGCGGGTTTGGGATCGGCTCCGGTTGATCCGGCTCGAATATTCCAGGCTTGACGCTCATCGTGCTCCTCTTTCAGTTGTGGAGCCGGGGGAAGCCATGGCGCTCGGCAAGCAGTTCGAGGATGCGGTCAGTCTTGTTGACGAAACGCGTACCATTCCAGTCTTCGGCATCTGCCGGTGCGTTTTCGGCCAGAATGAGTACGGGCAACGACTGGTTATCCTCGCCGACGGCACCAATTACGCTTACGCGCGGTCGGGGAAAGGGGATCCTTTCGACCTCGATCTTGCGCGCGAGGTCGGGGTATGACGCCAAAAGCCCCTCGATGGCGTTGCAATAGGGGCAGACGAAGCTGACGCCCGGTTTCTTGGGATCGGAAAACCCCGGTTCGATGAGATAAAGCTTGTCGTGGCTCATAGGTTTCTCCTTATTCCGCCGCAGCGGCATTGCCCGCGTCAACAAAGCGGTTCGTCGGGCGCTTGAGCCCCAGATTGTCGCGCAGCGTCGAGCCTTCATATTCCGTCCGGAAGAGGCCGCGGCGGCGCAGTTCCGGGACGACGAGTTCGATGAAGTCTGCAAGCCCGCCCGGCATCAGCGGCGCCATGATATTGAAGCCATCGGCTCCATAGTTTTCGAAACGTTCTTCGAGCACATCGGCGATCTGAACCGGAGTTCCGACCACCTGCCAGTGACCGCGGGCGCCGGCGATGCGCAAATAGAGCTGACGGATGGTCAGATTTTCACGTCGCGCAAGATCGAGCACCAGCGCTTGGCGGCTTTTGCCCGCATTGGTCGCCGGGGGGTTGTCGGGTACAGGTCCGTCCAGCGGATAGGCAGATAGATCGACGCCCGACAGCTGCGAGATGAGGTTCAGTCCAACTTCGGGCTGAATGAGTGCTTGCAGCGCTTCGAACTTCTCCTGTGCCTCCGATTCCGTTCTCCCGACGACAGGGAAAATACCGGGCAGGATCTTCAGATCGTCATGCGAGCGCCCGAATTTGCCGAGCCGTCCTTTGACGTCGGCATAAAAGGCAACCGCTTCCTCAAGGGTCATCTGGGCGGCAAAAATGGCTTCTGCCGTGCGGGCCGCCAGTTCCTTGCCGGGCTCGGAGGCACCCGCCTGCACGACGACCGGCCGTCCCTGGGGTGAGCGGGGAATGTTGAGCGGGCCACGCACCTTGAAATGCTTGCCGCTGTGATCGAGCCTGTGGAGCTTGCCGGGATCGAAATAGCGGCCCGACGACTTGTCGCGGATGAAGGTATCGTCCTCGAAACTGTCCCAGAGGCCGAGCACGACATCGGCGAATTCTTCGGCGCGCTCATAACGGTCGGCATGCAGGATCTGCGCATCGTGTCCGAAATTATAGGCTGCGTCGGGATCGGAGGATGTGACAAGGTTCCATCCGGCTCGACCGCCGCTCAATCGGTCGAGGGAGGCGAACTGCCGTGCGAGGTTAAACGGATCGGAAAAACTCGTCGAAGCGGTGGCGATCAAGCCGATATTGCGGGTGACCGAGGAAAGTGCGGAAAGCAATGTGATCGGCTCGAAGGGATAGATGCCACTATGGGCCTTGCGGCTTGCCGCCTCCACGTCCTTCAACCTGGCCGCCACGCCGTCGGCAAAGAAGATTGCATCGAATTTTGCGGCCTCGGCAAGACGGGCGAGTTCGAGATAGTTTTCGAAGTCAATCCCGACCGAGGCCTGCGGATGGCGCCAGGCGGCGACATGGTGGCCGGTGAAGAGCAGGAAGGCGCCGAGCTTGATCTGGTCCTTGCGTCTTGCCATGGAATATCCTTTCAGCGGTAGATGGCCGGCACGGGAAATTCGCCGGTCAGCACGAAAGCGCCGACCGTGCGCTTCTTGTATTCGGCGGGGTTGTGGAGTGTGTGGGTGCGGACATTGCGCCAGAAACGGTCGAAGCCGTTGGCCTGCGTGGCGGAGCGCGCGCCCATGACCTCGAACACCTCACTCGAAACAGCAAGGCCGACCTCGCCAGCATAAAGATTGGCCGTGGCGATATCGATGGCGGCGGCACCTCGATCGGCATGGCTCAAGGATGGTCCTTGGATATAGGCGGCATCAAGGCTGCGAGCAGCCTTGTCGGCAAGTTCGGCTGTCGCAAGCGTACGAATATAAAGCTCGCCATATTGGCGTTTGATCCAGGGGTCGTCGATATGCCGTTCAACGCCGGAATAGATCCATGGTCGGGACGAGCCCACCGTATATTCGCGGCCTTCTTCCAGAATGCCCTGGGCGCTGCCGACGAACACATTGAGAAGCACGCTCTGCTGCAGCAGCGAGGTGAGGGACGTATAAGGCGTCAATGGCACCGAAGGCGCACTGATCATCTCATCATCGTCGATGCGCAGATCATGAAAATGGACGGTCCCGCTGCCGGTCTGTCTTTGTCCGATGCCATCCCAGTCGTCCACAATCACGATGCCCGGACGATCGGCTGGAACCGCAGCGGTCAGGCGTTCACCTGCTGAATTTTCGAATGAGATCTGGATATAGTCGGCGATATGCGAGCCGGAGGAAAAGGGCCGGCTGCCGTTGATTGTCCAGCCGCCTTTAATTCTCTCGCCTGTCGACGTCTTTGACATGGCATTGCCGGAATTGCTCCAAATCCAGTTGCCGGCAGCTGATCCGCTCAGCCACTTCTCTTTTTGAGCATTCGAACCGCGAAAGAGGATAAGGTTCAGCGGCAGATGATGGTAACCGAAGAGATGTGCGAGCGACCCGTCGGTCTTGGCGAATTCCCGCACGATGCGAAGGATCGTCAGCCACGATGCTCCCTGCCCACCATATGCTTTGGCAATTTGCGCGGAGGGTAGGCCACTTTCCTTCAGGATCCTGATCTGCTCGAGAGGTCTTCCTCCTTGCTTGTCGCGATCCACCGCGTCTAGGTGAAATACTGCACGCAACTCGGCAGCTTTTTCCAGGAGCGGATCAAGAACGTCAAAATGGAAAGACATATCGCCTCTGCACATCATCGCCCCAGGCGTTCTGGCGGCGTTTATGTCAGCAAGATTCGATCGATGGTGAACGCGAGTCCAGGCATATGAATTTGGAAGCCGGAAAAGAATTTCTTTCGGCATCTATGACAGGTTCGCTGACAACTCCCTGCCCATTAGGCCAAAATATCGCGGGCGTGGTCGCCGCACTCTTCGTAAATCAAAGGGGCTCCCAGAACTTCTGCGAGCCCCGTCGGCCGCGGCCGTCTGCCACGCTAAGCGCAGAACAGGCATTGCTCCAGGCAGGTGGCGGCAGACGATGAAATACAGGGACACGATTCATCTGGAACGTCGAGAACCATGTGCCACTGTCGGATGGGGCAGGTATCATCGAAGCTGTCGGCGACGGGGTCCAGCGGTTTGCCGTTGGCGACCGCGTGATGAGCAGCTTCTTCACGAACTGGTTCGGGGGGGCGCATCCCACCCCACCGCGAGCAGTACCAGATGGAGCAGGATGGCTGGTTGACGGAACACCTTTTGATCAGCGCGGAAGCTTTGACCTCCGTTCCCGATCATCTGACCTTCGAGGAAGCTTCGACACTGCCATGCGCTGCCCTGACCGCATGGTCGGCGGTACCGGGTGTCGCCCTGGTGATACGGTTCTAACACTGGGGACGGGCGGCGTTTCCATCTCCGCAATCCAGTTCGCAAAGGCGCTCGGCGCGCGCGTCATCGCCACGACGTCGTCCAGCGACAAGTTCGAGAAGCTCCGGCACTCGGTGCGGATGCGCTTATTAACTACCGCGAGAACCCGGACTGGCACCAGCCGGTGCGTGACCTGACGGGTGGCCTGGGTGCCGACCGTATCGTCGAGGTCGGCGGACCGGCAACCATTGCCCAGTCCGTTCGCTCGATCCGCGAAGGCGGCCAGGTCTCGATCGTCGGCGCGCTAGGAATGGAGGGCGAAGCAATCGATATCATGAAGCTGTTCTTCAGCCAAGCTATCTACAAAATCATCAGTGTCGGCAATCGTAACGAGCTGGAGGAGATGAATCGCGCCGTCGCCGCGCACCAGATCCGTCCGGTGATCGAAAGCGTTTTTGCGTTCGAGGATGCCCATTCAGCTTATGACCGCCTTGGGAGCGAAACGTCTTCGGCAAGGTCGTTATTCGCAACTGACGATTTCGCTCACTTTCAAGGAGATTTTGCTATGACCGCTTACGCGATCTTTATTCGGGAGCGCAGTCGGAACGCCGCTGAACTGCAGATTTATGCCGAACTGGTGACGCCACTGCTCGGTGAATCGGGAGCGACCATGCTTGCCGCCTACGGCGCTCTGGATGCCCTCGAGGGCGCCGTTCCCGAAGGTGTCGTCATGGCCAGCTTCCCGACCATGGATGCCGCGCGCGCCTTCTATGACAGCCCCGAATACCAGTCGGGGCGCAGACTATCGCTCCTTCATCATCGACGGGGTCAGCTAGGCCTGCAAGGTTACGGGACTTCAATATGAATTGCCCGCCACATCAGGGGGGCAATTCAGTCGACGAGACACGGTGGTTCCTGAAGAACGTCTGCAGGGCTCGAGCTTTCAGAAGCGGTCGTAGCTGACGCGCCAACCTTCTGCAGCATCGACCGGGGAAATCACCAGCTTGTCACCTGTGACCTCGAACTTGCGCTCAAGTCTCTGACCGATCAGGTCGCGGACCAGAGAGGACTCCACGGTGATCGCGAATATGTTCTTGGCATCGTCGATCTCAACCGGGCCGTAATAGGCCTCGTATCCTTTCGTGGTGTAGGGCGTGTCCGCGGCATTCGCATCTGGATTCATCGCCTGCACCGACAAGGTGCCCCCTTGGGTGAACACGAGCTGGGCTGAATATGGAATGGCCTGAAGATTGCCTGCAGCGCCGACCTCCAGTGCGGTCATGCGCCAGGCGCCGATGATCGGAGACTTTGCATCGCTGGCGAGCGCCGGGGAGGTGAACGCCAGCGTCATTGCTGCAGCCAAGATCTTGAAACGGTTCATCGAAATATTCCTTGTTGGGTGGCCGGAGGTAGAGGATCTGTCAAATCCGTTCGATACGAACGGGATACTCGCCGCGTACCAGCAGCGCGTCGAAACTGTTGTCAAACCGGCCGAGACGGATCAGCCCGTCCCAGCGATAGTCCGCATAGAAAAGAGCCAGGTTGCCCCAGGGCTTGAAGTAGCAGAGGTCGCCGGGCCTCTCGTTGGTGAAGGGGCCGCTCGCTTCCTCGGTAAGTTTGCGAGGTAGGCGAACGATCTTCTCGTTGCCTCCGAAGTCCTCGATCTTGAGGTCAAGCGGAAGCATCGACGCAAGGTCGCGCGCTGAGGGGGTGTCGTAAAGCGTCGCTGTCAGCACCAAGCCATTGAACGTCAATCTGATGCGTACGTCGCTCGGCTCCCGGTTGTTTGGGTCGCGTCCTTGCTGTGCAATGGCGACACGTGGAATTGCCGCGGCAGCCAGCGCGGTGCCCAGGACTTGTCGTCGGCTGATCGGACGAGACATGGCAGTTCCGTCAGACCGGCTGCGCTGTGGGCCGGAAGAGGATTTCATTGATATCGACGTCATCAGGCTCGCTGATGGCGAACGCGACGCTCCGGGCGAATGTACCTGGTCCGATGGCGATCTTGCTGACGAAATCTCTGGTGCCCGTCTGGATATCCTTTTCGCTGATATGATCGAGGAGTTCGGTGCTGACCGCGCCGGGTGAGATGATCGTCGTCCGGACGTTGTAGGGCTTCACCTCCTTGCGCAGGCCCTCGGATAAGGCGCGGACGGCATGTTTTGTGGCGCAATAGACCGTCGCACCCGGATCGACGACATGGCCGTAAACAGAGGAGACATTGATGATGTGTCCTGACTTCCGGCCCTTCATGTGAGGGAGGGCCGCAGCGATACCATAGAGCACGCCCTTGATGTTGACGTCGATCATGCGGTCCCATTCGTCGATTTTCAAACGCTCAAGCGGCGCAAGCGGCATGATGCCGGCGTTGTTGAGCAGGACGTCAATCCGTCCGAACCGTTCGACAGCGGTATCGACGAGTGTCTTAACCTGATCCCGGTCGGTCACGTCGGTCTCTACCGCGACGACCTCGGAGCCCGTCGCAATAAGCTCTGCAGCCAAAGCCTTGATACGGTCGACCCGCCGCGCTCCGATAACCACGGTCGCGCCGCGCTCGGCGAGATGGCGTGCGGTTGCCTCGCCGAGGCCGCTGCTGGCCCCGGTGATGACGACGACCTTGTCTTCGATTCCATGTGACATAACGGTCTCCAGTCTTCGAGTGTGAGAAGTCAGTTGCGAGGCCGGGCGAGGGCGGCCAGAACCGCCGACCCGACGAGCAGGATTGCGGAGAGGACAAAGGCGCTCCACCATCCGGCGGTATCGAACAGGACGCCGCCTGCGGACGCGCCGCCTGCTATGGCGAGCTGGATCAGGGCGACCTGCAGGCCGCCGCCGGCTTCGAGATCGTCCGGGATGATACGTGCCATCCAGGTGTTCCAGGCGCCAGGCACCGGTGTTGACACGATACCCCAGAGAACAAGCAGGGCTGCCGTCAGCCACTGGAATGGTCCGGCTGCAATCAGGAGGAGGGCGATGACGGCAAGGACGACGGGCATGCCGACAAGAGCGACACCGAGATGTCGACGGAGCACAAACCCGATCGCGAACAGTCCGGCCAGTCCGCCCGCACCCAGGCCGAGCAGAACCATGGACAGTGTGTTGATATCGAGCCGGGTCACATGATCGAGGAACGGCCTCAGGTAGATCGAGAGCGAATTCATGCCGATGAACGTCAGCGCAGTCGCCGCCATGCCGATCGCGAAGGTGCGGTTGCGGAGCAATCCGAACATTGTCCCAACGGATGCAGCTTTGGCAGATGGCATGTTCGGCAGGGCAGCCTTTTGCCATACCAGCGCCGCGAGGCCGATAGGGACAGTGACGAGAAACGTATTGCGCCACCCAATGAGGCTGCCGAGAAAACTGCCCAACGGTGCGGCGGCAACGATTGCCATTGCCGTTCCGCCCTGAAGCAGCGCAATCGCCCTGGGAAGATCGGGCCCGGATGCGAGACGCGCAAGAATGGCGGTCGACAGTGACCAGAAGCCGCCGATCGCCATCCCCACCATGGCTCTCCCTGCCAGGAAGGTGAGGTAGCTTGGGGCAAGGGCGACCGTGAGGCTGGAGAGCGTCAGGATGGACGTGTAGAAAAGGACGACCGTTTTCCGGTCCAGTTGGCCCAGAACCCTGTTTCCGAACAGGCTGGTCACGACTGCAAAGAAGCCCGAGACCGCGATTGCCAGTCCTGCCTGACCTTCCGTGATCGACAAGTCCTGCGCAATCGGCGTCAGAAGGCTGACAGGCATGAATTCCAGGCTCACCAGAAGGAATGTCAGGAGCGACAGGCAGGTGACGGCGCTCCAGGGCGTCCTCTGGTGCAGGCCCTTAAATCCATCTTCTACGGTCAGTTCGGTCATATCGTACTCGCTCTCGTTGCGAGACTAGATAACGGTGTTGAAGTCGTGTCACTAGACGGCATAAACTGCATGTCGTGATGAGAGAGATTCAACAATGCGTCGAGATGAATTTTCCGAGATGCGGGCCTTTCTTGAGGTGGCGAGAGAACGCAGCTTTACGCGCGCGGCAGTCAAGCTTGGGGTGACGCGATCTGCGCTTAGTCACACCATCCGAGCGCTGGAGGAGAGGCTCGGTGTGCGTCTGCTGGCGCGCACGACCCGCGATGTCGCACCGACCGCCATGGGGCAGAGGCTGGTGCAGAGTATCGAGCATCATTTCGAGGGGATCAATGCCGAGGTTGCAGCGCTGAAGGCGCTCAGTGACAAGCCTTCTGGCCATGTCCGGATCGTCTGTCCCGATGATGCCATCGATTTGGTGTTTCGAAAAAAGCTGAAGACGTTCCTGCGCGAATACGCGGACATTCAGGTTGAACTCATCGTCGACAACGGGTTCACCAATATCGTTGAGCGCCAGTTCGACGCCGGGGTACGGCTGGGCGAGGCGATCGCCCGAGACATGGTCGCGGTCCGTATTGGTCCTGATGTCAGCTATTCCGTGGTTGGGTCGCCAGAATATTTCGATCGATATTCGGTGCCGGAGAGCCCTCAGGATCTCACGGCCCACAATTGCGTCAACCTGCGGCTTCCTACATCGGGTGGCCTCTACGCCTGGGAATTCCAGCAGGACGGGCGTGAGTTCAGCGTCCGTGTCGATGGCCAGCTGGTTTATAGCAATATTGGCTCAGCAATCGATGCCGCTCTTGACGGAATGGGTATTGCTTACGCACCGACCGATCTCATTCGCGGATATGTCGACGAGGGCCGTTTGCGAGAGGTCATCAAGGACTGGTGCCCGACCTTCCAAGGCTACCATCTCTATTACCCCAACAAACGAAATCACTCCCCGGCATTCTCGACATTTGTAGATGCATTCAGGTTTCGCCTTGGCACGGGCTTTTAAAAAAATCGTGCTCCGGTGCGCTCGCAGCAAAAGCGTTTTGAGACGGTAAGTTATGTATTGGTGGAACGTCGGTTCGTATCTGTTCTAGGCGAAAGGTTAAAGGCCTCGCTTTGAGGGCTAACAGTCATAGAAGCCATAGTTGCAGGTGCCTCAGTCCGGCATGGTTTACGCACCATCGCTACGGGACCCTCAAATCCAGCGTTAGCAGGATAGAAAGTGATGAAGGCGACGCGATCATCCTGATCTACCTGTTCCAAAGCATAAGATGAGGGTCACCTTAGTTGCCCTTCGGTTCAACAGAAACGGTCGCCGTCCTCCCCGCAATAAGCGTGGCAGACTTCGAGACATCATCGATCTCGATCCGCACTGGAATTCTCTGGGCCAGACGGACCCAGGAGAATGTCGGAGCCACGCTTGCAAGCGAGCCCGCAGAATCGCTTCGCTCCCGGTCTTCAATTCCGGCGGCGATACCGGCGACGCGTCCGGTAATTGATTGCGGCTCTCCCATGAGGTTGATCTTCACGCGATCGCCGACGTGGATCCGTGGCAGTTTTGTTTCCTCAAAATACGCGGCGACGTAGATCGCGTTCCGTTCTACCAGCACTCCAACTGCATTTCCGGCGGAAACATAGTTGCCGGCACGTAGAGCGAAGTTCGTAATTTTACCCGAGGTGGGGGCCCTCACGATTGTCCGGTCAAGGTTCAGCTTCGCCAGATCAAGAGCGACGAGCGCCGATTGATGCGCGGCGTCTGCCTGGTGCATCTGGCTTTCTGCATGTTGCCGCTCTTTTAAGCTTGCCGCTTCTCTGGAGGCGAGCAACTGATATCGTTCGAAGTCGATCCTGGTTAGCTCCGCCGCAGCCTTCGTACTTTGCGCCTGAGCCTCGGCCTCGCGCAACGCAAGTTCAAAGCGGTCTTTTTCGATCCGAAACAGCGGCATTCCCTTCTCCACCTTGGCATTGTCCGTAACCATGATCTCTGTGACGGGGCCGGAAATATCCGGTGCCAGTCGGACAATATCTGCGCGCACATGAGCATCCCGTGTCCACGGCGCCTCCATATAGAAAGCCCACAAGTGCCAGCTTAAAACCGCCGCACAGCCCGTCATGGATAAGGTCAAAAGGGTCTTGCCCAAGGTGATCGTAAGGTTCTTCATGTCCGCAACCAGTTAAGAATGGTGGTAAGTCCGCCAAGGAGGGTGATGTAGAGTGCGAGATTGAACAGGGAGCGATGCCACACTGCCTGATAAAGCCCGAGCTTTGCGAAAACCGATGTGAGGATGCGGAAGAGACCGTACGCGCACAGTGCGATTGCCGAAAACGATGGCAGGAAAACCCCATAGAGGTCGAATTGTCCTGTCATGCGGCATTCCTCTCTGAGGGCGTTGTCAAAACCGGGGGATCCGCCTGAGGGGCGAGGCACACACGAAGGGCGGCCGCGTGCACCAGCAGTTCGGTGTCGGCATCTGTTGCCGCCAGGTCAGCAGCGGAAAGGATGAGGTCGTCCAGCAGTCCGATCACATGTGCCACGGCGCCGTCACGCTTCGGGGGCGCAAGCCGATACAAGACCTGAAACCCGCAGAAGATTGCTTCAGCCATGACGCCAATAGGTCTTGACGCTTCATCCCTGCGCTCCTGCAAAGCTATCAGGTGAAGCCCTGCCCGCAAGTCCCTTATCAGGTCGGCATAGGAGACGTCGGAGCGAAGAGGGAGTTTCGCCATCCTGGCGCCGAACAGGCCTGCAACATCGATGACGCGATTTCGCGTGACATGCGCTTCGGTGTGCTGGCCAGCCGCGATCCCGAGGACACGCCTCCGGGCCACGGACAAAAGCCTTTTGGCATTCGTCTCAGCCGTCACAGATCGGAAGATTCCACATACAACGGTCGACCAGATCATCGCAACAACGGTCGCGGCACCTGAGTTTGCAAACGTCATGAAGTCGCTGCTCTGGTGTGCCTGGAGTGTGAGAAGAAGCGGAAAATTTATGCAGAGCCCCATGCCGACGATCGCGAGCGAAGGCACGGCAAGGCATATCCCTGCAGGGATCAAGAACAGGCCAAGCGCGGCGACAAGAGGCGCAAAACCGTCGATCATCGGAAGGATCGCGAAGCCATAGACGAACGCCGCGATGACGGAGCCGATCGTCACGTCGACGAACTTGCGCATGGCTGGCACCGGATCGTCCATGGTCGCAAGAAGGCAGCACAAGACGCCCGAGATCTGCGCAAATGTCATCCCGTCGGTCCAGCCGCTTGCAATCCAGAAGAACATGGAGGTTGCCAGGCAGATTGCGACCGTCAGCGCCGATAGCGATGCCATGCCGATGTCACGATGCGGTGCGGGAATATGATCAGGAGACGAAATGCCGCGAGCGGCTCTTACTGCGTTTTCTTTCTTCAATGCCTCCCGAAGGGAGTGACACGCGCGAGAAACCTCAACAACATCCCGCAGGTTCCGCGCAACATTGGCAAGAAGCAGACTTTCCCATGACCGTGGCGATTCGAAAGAGGCAGGCGCATCAGTTTTGGTCGTTAAATTCCCGGAGGCGCTTGTTGAAGACGATCCGAGCGCCGCGATCGCCGACATGACCTGCTGCGCGCTGGAGGTGTTAAGCCTGGCGAGTGCTCGTCTAAGATCTTCCAGTTCGCTCAACAAAGGAAGGAAGGATACCATCTGGTGCTGTAGCGATCTTACCAGCGAAACGGCATGTCGATATCTCGATCCGTCATATTGAAGGTGGGTCGTGAACGACCGCAGGTCGGCCGCGTCCGCCGCCAAGGCATATCGTTCCGCTCTGCTTTGGGCTTCATCCTGCTCGGCAGTTGCTGTTGCCGCAAGGAGCGCTTGCGCCCTTGCCATCCAGGCATCAATCCGCCCCAGCAGGGTTGTTCCGACATAAACTGGAAGAACGACGTGGCTGACGATCGAAGCGCACAGGATCGCAAGGCCGATCTCCTCGACGCGGGCGACGACCGTGTCGAACGTATTCACCGGCGCCGTGACCAGTGGCAACCCTGCAAGAAGCACGGTGTAGCCGGCCAAGAGTGAAACATAGCTGCGTGGCGTGCGATCGAGAAGGCTGATGAACGTGCATCCCGACACCCAGGCGATGATCGCTACTGAAAGCAGGATCGGTTCGTTCACGAGGTTCGGAACCAGAATAATTGTCGCGGTTCCACCGATCAGCGTCCCCAGCAGTCGGTAAACCGATTTCGAAGAGATCGCGCCGGACAGCGGATGAGCAACAATGTAAACGGTGGCGACGGCCCAAAATGGTCGTGGCAAGTCGAACCTGATGGCGATGAAATAGGCGAGCATGGCCGCCAGGAATGTCTTCAACGAAAAGAGCACGTTCCCGGTGGTGACAACCGGTCGAGCGCTCATGAGTCCTCCCCGGACGAGTGATTCCTTCGCGAAGCGCCTTGCTCATCCGCGGTGTCGGTGAGGCCGTAGAGTGCAGGCGAAACGTAGCAGAAGAACGTCGCCGCCATGCAAGCATGCATATAAGCTTCGAGTGAATCGACGCACGGAAACGACGAAGCGGGAGGCGGCTGGGGGGCAAAGAACCCGCCGGCCCTCACAAGAAAGGCTTTAGTGATCCTTCGCACACTGGTTACGCGACGGTGCCCGATGCGCGAAAATAGTGGAGGCGAGATGCAATTGCTTCGATAGCGCTTCTGAGGCTGGTGGAATTCCGTCTGGAAGATTTCAGACCACCAAGGGGAGTCAGTTTCGCTAATTGCCATCGACATTCTCCGAATTCTTCCGGAAGATTCTATCGACAAAGCACCGAGGGGAATTTAGATATATCCTCAAATGATGACTAAATCCCACCAGTTGCGGTTATCCCTTTCTGACGCTTTCGTTGAGGAGGATCCTGAACAATCGAGCGTACGAGCGCATGCGGTAAGGATCGACGTTTCGCAAAATGAACGCGAAGCGCCCGAGCACCGGCATAGAAAAGGGCAGCTCGTCATGGCGTCGCGGGGCGGGGTGACATGTCGTGTTCCGAGCGGCGTGTGGATAGTCCCACCGCAGTGCGGCGTATGGGTTCCCGGCGGCATGCTGCACAGCAACGTGGCGACCGCTAATGCGCGTTTGTTCTTTCTCTTTATCGAGCCGGGCGCCGCCGATCTGCCGGATCGATGCTGCACGCTTTCGCTTTCCCCGCTTGTCAGAGAGCTCATCATTGAGATGGCTGACCAATCTACGGTCGCAGGTGCTTATACGGAGACGATGACGAAACTGCTTCTGTCGGCTTTGTCACAGATGCCGGTGGAGGATCTGCATTTACCGCTAACAACCGAGGGGAGATTAAATCGTATCGCGTCGGCGATGGTGGAGGATCCATCCGACCGCAGTACTATGGCACAATGGGCACAGCGGGTGGCAATGAGCGAGAACTCCCTTGCGCGTCTCGTTCAGCAAGAAACCGGCTTGACCTTCGGCCGTTGGCGGCAGCAGTTGCAATTGATCATTGCAATCCGAAGCCTTACGGGCGGGGCGACGGTCCAGCAGGTTTCGGGCAACCTCGGGTATGAATCTGTTTCTGCGTTCATTACGATGTTCAAAAAAGCACTCGGCACATCGCCGGCGCAATATTTACGGAAGTTCCAGCGTTAAACGTCAGGGGACGCCGTTACAGAAGCATCCCATTGGAGAAGAAGCATGTTCACCCATGTCATGATCGGCAGCAACGACCTAGAGAGCGCCGGAACCTTCTACGATGCCACATTCGCTGCCTTGGGAGGCAAGCCCGGCGAGATGGATGCGAGGGGCCGCCTGATCTACCTCCACGAGGGCGGTCGACTGATGATCACGAACCGATCGACGGTAAGCCACCGACAGCTGCCAACGGTGGGACGATCGGTATCACGGCGGTGAGCCGCGATCATGTTCTAGCGTGACATGCCGCTGGTACCTCGCACGGGCGACGATCGTATGGCCGAAGAGGGGCACGCCGGTTCATGTCCGCTCAAGGCGGCGACACTTAAGAACTTCATACTTCAGTTCTGTTTGGGCTTTCTTCCCGCTCTCATCGGCTTCGGTTTCGCCTCTGTCTCGGGCTCGGAAAAGAAGACCGAGATGTCCGCAGATAACGCAACGGCCAGTCGGTCCAGCAGATCAACTGAAGCGTTGTGCTTCCCTCTCTCCAAGTCGCTAATAACAGTCCTGTCTACCTGAGCGTCAACGGCAAGATTCTCCTGCGTAATCTTCCGCAATGAGCGGAGATTTCGCAGATTCCAGGCTATGCGCGCTCGAGTGTCCATGACGCATGGCCACCATCTTGCATTGCATTAATCCATGGGATATAACCGACATATTATCACATCGGCTGCGTTGTCGCGCCGTTATGAACACGATCTGCTTTGGCAGGGTGGGTGAATTCGATGGAACTACGCCAACTATCCTACTTCGTCGCGGTGGCCGAGGAGCTGCATTTCGGTCGTGCGGCAGTCAAGGTGAACATCACCCAGTCCGGCCTGTCGGATGCGATCCTGGCGCTCGAGAAGGAACTCGGCGTGCAGCTGTTGCTGCGAACGACCAGGCGGGTGGAACTGACGCGGGCAGGGGCCTCCTTCTACGAGCGCTCGGTCAGGATGATCAGCGAGCTGGAACTGTCGAAGGAGATCGTCCGCTCAATCGCCGGCAAGACGACCCGCAAGATTGCGATCGGCACGGTCTATCCGGCCACGATCGGCGTGCTGCCCTCCTTCCTGTCGCGCATCGGCAGGAAGTATCCCGATATCCGCATGCATATCGAAAGCGGCACTACCGATGACATCATCCGCCATATCGAGGCAGGTCGTATCAATCTCGGCTTCATCCGGCCGGTGGAGAATATCGGCTCGCTTCGCTTCTTCTCGATTGCCCATGAGCGCTATCTGCTGGCAGTGGCCAAGGAGAGCCCGCTGTCCTTAAAGAGCGAGATCGATCTCGAGGATCTGCGCTCGGAGAAGATCATCTCCTTTTCCCGCCAGAACCTCTCCTACAGCGAACGGTATTTCGCAGAAAAGTTCGAGGAGCACGATTTGACCGACAATGTTACCTACACCTGCGACGACATCTTCTCGCTGGTGTCGCTGGTTTCAGCCGGTCTTGGGATCGGCTTCGTGCCGGAATGGACGCAGGATCTGCCGAACCGCGGCTTTGAGCTGAAGAAGGTGAGGGGTGTCGACTTCAAGATCGGGCTCGGTGTCGCCTGGAACCGGGAGGATCCGACGGCGGCACGAGACGACATCATCGATATTGCGCGGTCTCTCGTGCGGCCGGGTAGGTGAGGGGTGTGCCGGTATACCGTCGCCCGACCACGATATCATTGGCGCGGCCAAGGTTTCGTGGCTCGGGCGGGTCTTCATGCCGCCTCCCGCCGCTGGCATGACAAAGATCCGCACGTTCGCTAAGGAGGCCGGTATGCACGAGATGTTGCGGCAGGCCGCAAGCAGCGCCGCTGCTGGGTCCGAAGATCCTCCTTCAGGGCGTGGAGATTGAGCGGCCGCTCGAGGTGGTAAAAGCGCCTGCACTTTCCGCAGACGACAAACGGACGATCCTGGCGTCATGGCCTCGGACTTCCACGCGGTCGACTCGAAGCCGGCGTTCCGCCATATGCCAGTGGCACCGGAGCCGGTTTCCATCGATGAGGTTCAGGCTGTCCTCAATGAACTTGATCGGCGCTACGGATATTGAGTGAGCGTACCGGCCGAACAGGCCGGTTCACTCACCTGTCGGACGTTTGCGATCGAGATCGGAATGGTCAAGACCGAAGTGATCCAAAACGAGGTCGAGATTACGGCGGTTGGATTTGAAGTAGACGTCAAACAGGTCCCCGACCAACGGAACGCTCCCGGCCGCCGCATCGAAACCGATATTGACCAGCATCCTAAAAAGCTTGTCATTCGGCACGCCAAGCCGCCGGGCCTCATTGACGATGTAGAGACTGATCGCAGCCCCGGCGAAGTCACCAATACCCGGGACCAACCCGATGATCGAATCTGCTCCAAACGAAAAGCGTGTTCCGGGAACGCGCAGCGCGGTGTCCATGAGCCGCGCCAACCCGCGCATGCGGCGAAGGCGGATTAAACGGTCAACGTTGCGGAAATTCGTGTATTGGCTATGCGCTCGGTCGTCTGTCATGCCGCCGTTTTCATCACCTTGCTCAGACGTCTGATCGCCTACTCACCTTTGCCCGGCGCGGTACTATGCGATGAGGATCCGGAAAACTCATCGCCTTCGTCATCTCGGTCACGTCAGGTGACACAGCACGCGACCTCAACAGGCACAAACCAACAGATTGTCGTTTTGTTCCATAGGTTGGACAGGAGGGCCATCGACGCGGAATACGCAACCTGGCCCTGTCGACGCCCTTAGCATGACTGCGCTGCAGCAAAGTCTGTTTAATGGGCTGGCTAGTGGTGGAGATTGCGCGACATTATTTGCGTCAACGGGAGCAACGAGCGGCCCACACCGTATCAATGGGCCGGTGCCAAGCTGTTTCACGCAAAAAACTACCATCTAGGTTCACCAGGAGACGAACGTTTCGAGTAGTAGTGGTCGCCGAAGTGTTTGACGACGGCGGTGTCCTGTTTGGCGTCAACGCGTCATTGCTGAATCAGAACCTGTAGCGGTGTTCCCACTCGCCAATGCCGTCGATCTTCAGCATCGTCGTGTCCGAACTTTTCCGAGTATCTTCTTCAGAACATTTAGCCTTGAGAAAGGTATCAAGAGCGCCTCGGTCAAATCGGGGCAAGAAGATTACATTACGTCCGCTCACGACCTGATGTCCGTGTTCCCGCGTGAACCATTCGGAGCGCTGCATCAGGACTGGCGTCCGCCAGGACCAAGGCAGGATTGACCATGCGGAGATTTGTGCAATCGGTTAGCTCAACATCCGCTAGGCCGGAAACTTCTTAAAGTCAGTCGTCGAAGTCTTCTCGCAGCAGCCTCAAAAGTCGTTCCTGTAGGGCGTTCCAGCGCTCAAGCCGATCGATTTGCTGATCATGTTCTTTCACCGAAATCGGGTGGATCGTTGCCCTTTGTTCTTTAAGTGCGGCAATCTTCTCGCTGTTTACGGCTATTCGCTCTGCGAGCTTTTCCAGGTCAGATTTTGGTGCCATTGTCATCAACCTAGTCGATCAATCGGGAACCGGCTGCAAAAAACTGTCTCAGGTAACTTGGGTCTCTGAAAAAGGTTGCTTTCAAGAAGTTTTGGAGCGGATGCTCCGGGAACAAACGACGGGCGAATTAGGCTTCGGCTTCGCCGCTTCCATCGAGGGCGGCTACCCCTTGGACCTCGGCGAGGGATGGCAACTGGAGCCGCAAGCGCAGCTCGTCTGGCAGACCGTCAGTTTCGATGACTTCAATGACGGAGCTGCCGACATCCGCTACGACAACTTGGGGCGGATCGGCGCGCGCCTAGCCAGAATCTGGGAGGCTGAGGAAGCGACCACGGGCGAGCCGGCACGATTGGTCACCGTGTGGGGCAAGGTAAATTTGTGGCGGGAGCTTACGGCGGAAGCTCAAACTGACATTTCGTCCGCGAGCGGCAATGCTCCTTTCACCTCCGATCTCGACGAGATCTGGATCGAGTTCGGTCTCGGGACAACGAGGCAAGTCTCAGGAACCACGTGGCTCTACGGCAACGTCAATTCCAGCACGACCTTCGACGGCGACAATCACGCCTGGAACGGCAAGCTGAGGCTTAGAGTGAACTGGTGAACTCAAAACACGCGTGGGGAGACACAATATGGGAATCGGTCATCTGCGAGTTTCTGGACGTTTTTCGACGACTAGAAGCCGCGGTAAAAGCGCGTTGGCTGCAGCAGCGAACTGGCGATGTTGGCGACGATCTGCCCGTCCGCCTCGCTCTTCGCCTTCGCGTCCTGCCAGTCGGGGTCGGCTATGAACTCAGTCCATTTCAGCTCGCGCTCCGCCAGCGAGCGCCACTCGAGCAGGTAGGTCAGATCGTTACTGGACGAACCGATCATCGTCGTCCAGAAGCCGAGTGAGCGAATGCCCAAGCGTTCCCAGATCGCCAGCGTCGCCGTCTCGAAACGCTGCTGGAGTGCCGGCAGCCTCCCCGGCAGACATGTATAGATGCGCAATTCGTGGATCATCGGATGCTCCTCCCGTTAGATCGTGCATATCGTTTAGCGCTGAAAGAAGCGAGAGGTCCTTTGGCCGTCACCACCCTTCGCATGCTAGCAATCGCCCGGTCGATGGGGTGGAAGCGAAAGCAGAATTCTGAATGACTGCCGTCATCGAAAGCGTAGCCATTCTCGATGGAGGCAGCTGAAGCCGTCGATATCCTGGTCGGGAAAACCGAGTTCGGTCGCCCGCTCGGATTTGGTCGTCACGCGGTACCATGTGCCGTGAAGAAACCAGCCTCCTTCCCCGAAGCGGGTCCAGTATCCGCCGAGCCGAAGGCGTTGAGTTCGTTGCGCCTAGTCCGCGCGCCCTCGTCAGCCTTCCTGCGTGACATCCAATACCGGGTCGTCAAAAGTAGGGCCTCGTTTTGACGGCGGTTATCTCGCAAAATCCTTCACAAAATGAGAGATAACGGCATTGAAACAATGCCGGTGCACCCATGCCAATTCTACACATCCATCTGCTTTGCACCGAGACATCGCCAAAGAATGGCGCAGTTGAATACGTGCGCGAATACAAGCGCAATGAACTGGCCGAGATTTTCACCCCCGATGAACTGCTTCGGATGTCAGAGGGCAAGGTGATCGAACGAAACGGCCAATATGGTAAATGCACTTTTGTCGACATGGTGGTGGCATCGCGTCGCATGCGATCGGCCAATGAGCCTCAGCGCTTTGATACCCCGCGTCTTGCCTTCGATCCTAAGTCCCGGAAGGACGTTATCGTGATGGCTGCAAGGCTCACAGCCGGGGGCAATGCTCAATATCTGGTTGATGATGGATCGGGCCCGCTTGCCGTCCGCTGGCGTGATTGCGGCGAGATCGAATTCTACAAGGGGACCAAGGTATGAGCTCTATTGCGCTTGAAGTATTGAGGCCAGAATGACTGCTGAGGATTTCCTTTACTGGCTCGAGGCCATGCGGTCGGCCAAGGGCTTGAATAAGAGCCAATGCGGAGCTCTCTTAGGCCGCAGCCCGCAATCGATCAGCCGTTTCCTGAATAATGGCGCGGACCGGACCGTAGCACTCGCATGCGCTGCGCTGCTCGCAGACCTCCAGCCGTACAAGGCAAACGGTGACAAAACTGTTTGAACATGGTCCGTACGGAAGCGCACCAGACCTAAGTCCGTGCTTACATGGTGTAACCAGCTGTCGTAGCGTAGTTTTGTCCACATCCTGAAGGACATCGGAAGCCTCTATGGGATATGTTGCTTGTTCCCCTGGTGGCTTCCCCGTTGGAACTCTGGCCGTGAGCGATAGTTTGGGTGGCCATGGAAAACCTCCTCCTTGCAGTGCTCCCAGAAGGCCGTCGTCGACGCTCGTTCGATATTCGATTACCGTTGGGATCGTTCTGTTGGCGGCTCTGCTGCGGATGGCCCTCGATGAAACCCTCAAAAACTACCCTCTGTTGTTGTTCGTTCCCGCCGTCTTCTTGGCAGCTCTATTGTTCGACCGAGGGCCGCTTTCTCGCTACTGTCCTGAGCGCCATTATAGCCGCGTGGATTTTCATTCCTCCCGAATGGAGCTTGTCCGTTGGTGCCGACCAATGGTTCGCCGTCGTCCTGTTCGTTGTGATTGGTTGCGGAATAACGATGATCACCGAGGCCCTTAGGCGGGCGGTGACGAAGCTCGATCGCATGGAAAAGGCGAGGGCCATCCAGCTGGAAGAGCTAGGGCATCGCACAAAGAACGATCTGGCCACCGTCGCCTCGCTCCTGCGCCTTCAAGCTCGAACCTTGGAGCAGGGGCCGGCTCGTGCTGCCCTTGACGCGTCCGTTTCGCGCCTCAATGTTATCGCGCAGGTTCACCGCCATCTTCAAGCGAACCATGACAACGGAGCGTCTGTCGACATTGCCGACTATCTGGGAGAGACACACGGTCTGGCTGATCTACTCCGCGATGTCAGGCCGATCGCGCTCAGAGTTAGGTGTCCTCATCTTCTTCTGCCCACCAACCACGCGTCGTCCATAGGTCTGATCGTCAACGAGCTGGTCACGAACGCCTTCAAATATGCCCTCCCGGATGACAACGGCGGAAACGTAGAGATAACGCTGGTGGCCGAAGCAGACGCCATCCTGGTTACGGTCGAGGACAACGGCGCGGGTTGCCCTCCAGACCTTGGGGAAGGAGTGGGATCAAAGCTCGTGAAATTGATGGCATCCCAGTTTGACGGTAAGGTGAACAGGAGGCCCTCTGAGAAAGGGTGTCGCGTCGACTTGAGGCTAAGGTCGACTGCTGCCCCAGGGGTGACGTAAATTTTTAACTGACAAGCCAGCCGCAGTACCTGACTTCTTCAACGGCCCGCAACAGCGGTCTTTGAGCGAATCCGCCTGCTGCGCCTACTAGCGATTCCTTGGCTCGTGTTGCTACTCGGGCCAAACCTTGATTGTGCTTTCGCTTTAAGCGCCGCATCCGTGCAGACAGCAGTGACATCTGTGCGGGTGATCTTCGTAAGATAAGAGCTGGCCGGGGATTTCGATCCCCCTAACCTTGCGACCTATCCCCTCGATCGTTATACTGTTTTTGAAAAACAGTATAACGCAGGAGTCGAGGCTATGAAGTCAATCGACCTCATGTATCAGACGATGCTCGCCGAGCTAGGTCAGCGCACGCTCGACGCCGCATGGACGGCCGATTTCCCTCCAGAGGGTCGGTTTACCCCGGCGAACATCAAGGGGCGCAAATACTGGTATTTCGACATCCCGGATGGACATGGTGGTACGAAACGTCGTTACGTCGGTTCTGCTGATGATCCGGTTATCGCGCAGCGCGTAGCTGATCACAAGCGGGACAAGGACGATCTACGCGCTCGCAGGCGCTTGGTAAATACCCTGACCCGCGAAGGCGGTATGATCGCCCCTGATGCGATGTCGGGTGACATCGTCGAGGCTCTTGCCGATGGCGGTCTCTTTCGTCTCGGAGGTGTTCTCGTCGGCACGGTGGCCTTTCAGTGCTATTCCGGACTTCTAGGCGTCCGCCTTCCCATGGCTGCGATCCTGACCGGCGATGCGGATATCGCTCAGGACTATGCCATCAGTCGGGAGGTAGAAGACAGTCTGCCTCCGATTGTTGAGCTGTTGCAGAGCGTCGACGCCAGCTTCCGGCCAGTTCCACATCGATCGGGATCCGCTGCCTCGTCGGCGTTTCAGAATGCTGATGGTTACAGGGTTGAATTTCTGACATCGAATCGTGGTTCGGATGACTACATCGACCAGCCGGCGAAGATGCCCGCACTTGGTGGCGCCAGCGCGGATCCACTACGCTTTCTCGACTTCCTCATAAGGGAACCCGTCAGGACAATGCTGCTCCACCGAAGCGGGGTTTCAGTCGTCGTCCCTGATCCGTCCCGGTATGCATTCCACAAGCTCATAGTCGCCAGCCGCCGAAACACTGACGGGCAGGGGCCGGCGAAGCGAGACAAGGACGTTCGTCAAGCTGCGCTGCTCTTTGAAGCCCTGCAGCAGACACGGCGATCTGCCGACTTGGCGCTCGCCTACAACGAAGCATGGGAGCGCGGACCTGCGTGGCAGGAAGGTATTCGAACCGGGGCGGGAATGCTGCCGGCACAAGATGCCGAGCGGCTCAACACGGTCCTGCTCGAGGGCGCAAAAAGAAACCGCGAAGAAATTGAACTTCCGTTTGGTGCATAGGCCATCCGTCACTCGAAAGTTGACCGGCCGGAAGCGAGGACCTGTCTTCAGCTAGTCGGTACCTGGCGATCCTCAGTGAAGGCACTGATCCGTTGCCCGCAACCTCGTAAAAAACTTAGCGTTCTCGGGGAGCGTGGCTGATTACATTTTTATCATGGTTTTGTCAGAATAGCGACTTCCATGAAACACGATATCAATGAAAACAATAGGATAAAGGCGCGAGCGAACGGTCTCTTATATCAGAAGCAGGCTGACGATGGCTTTTCCGCCAGCCTGAGGTTCTCCTGATGCTTAAGCAGCGGCCTCCAAGACTTGATACAAAATAGATCTCCTATTTCGACGATTCCAGTCGTGCCATTCGTTCGTGAGATTGTAGCTGCCACGGCACTCGGTGACGCCGATCGTGGTCATCAGGGCGATCCGAACCGGACGGCCGCCAATCGCTGCAATGAGGTCGCGTACGCCGCGGTAGTAGACGGCTTCTGCCGCTTGCCTGCCCTGGCCGTCGGCGTTGACGGTGAGGACGACGGCGTCGATCCCTTCGAGTGCGGCCGCGAGCGTCTCGGGCTTGGTCACGTCGCCGACCGCGGTCTCGACGGCTGGCAGACGGCTGGCGCGGGCGACATTGCGAACAAGCGCTCGAACCTCATGACCCTTCGCAAGAGCTTCGGACACAACGGGCCGACCGGCGCTTTCCGTTCCCGATCACCAGGATCTTCAATTGCCTCATCAAAGCCATCCTCATTCAACGTGACCAAGACAACGCCGTCGGATTGATCTGGTTAGTCGAGATGAATGGCATGCGCTTATATCTCTAGTTCATAGATGCGAGCGGGAACGGGCGGCGCCTGCGGCAAGCATTTATGAACTGCAGCGATGACTGCATGCGAACTAGAGCATCTAATCTGCGTTATCAAAAATCCTATCTCGCCCGAACGGGTCGAAGGCTCCTCCGTCTTCGTTCCGCAACGCGCCACCGTAAGGAGAGCGAAGAATGTCGGACTTCAATCAACTGGAACTTTCTCGACGGGAGCTCCTTATATCGTCAGCCGCCACGGTCGTGGTCACGGGGACCGCCACAGGGAGCGCGGCCGCCCAGTCATCTGGAGACGATATGAAATTTACGACGCCTGTGGCGTTCACCGTCAACGGCGAGCGCCGGGAGCTGGATGTCGACAACAGGACGACGCTTCTCGACGCTCTCCGTGAGCACCTGCATCTGACCGGTACGAAAAAGGGCTGCGACCACGGCCAATGCGGTGCATGCACCGTGATGGTCGACGGCCAGCGGATCAACTCCTGCCTGTCGCTCGCCGTCATGCACGAAGACGGCGAGATCACGACGATCGAAGGACTGGGTCAGCCCGGCAAACTGCATCCGATGCAGGCGGCCTTCGTCAAACACGACGGCTTCCAGTGCGGCTACTGCACCCCCGGCCAGATCTGTTCCTCCATCGCGGTTCTTGAAGAAATCAGGGCGAACATTCCGAGCCACGTTACCGGTGACCTGACAGAAGCGGCAAAGCTGACCGCGGCGGAAGTGCGCGAACGCATGAGCGGGAATATCTGTCGGTGCGGAGCCTATTCGAACATCCTTGAAGCTATTTCTGAAGCGGGAGGGATCGAAGCATGAGAGCCTTCACCTACGAGCGTGCGCAATCGATCGAGGCGGCAGCCCAGGCCGCGACCTCGAACCCGGAAGCAAAATTCATCGCCGGCGGCACGAACCTCCTCGATCTGATGAAGCTCGAGATCGAGCGGCCCGCGCATCTGATCGATGTAAACGGTCTCGGCCTGGACACGATCGAGGCGACAAGCGATGGAGGCCTGAGAATTGGCGCCCTCGTACGCAATACTGCCCTGGCAGCCAACGAGACTGTGCGTCGAGACTATGGGCTCTTGTCGCGAGCACTGGTGGCAGGCGCTTCTGGCCAGCTCCGCAACAAGGCGACGACGGCAGGCAATTTGCTTCAGCGCACGCGCTGTCCGTACTTTTATGATCGAAACCAGCCGTGCAACAAGCGTCAGCCCGGCAGCGGGTGCTCGGCCATCGGCGGCGTCACGCGCCAACTCGGCGTCGTGGGAGTGAGCGACGCTTGTATCGCCACCCATCCAAGTGACATGGCGATCGCCATGCGTGTCCTCGACGCTGTCGTGGAGACGGTTAAGGCAGACGGGTCCAGACGATCGATCCCGATCGCGGACTTCCATCAGCTTCCAGGAAAAACCCCTCATATCGAGACTGCCCTCGATCAAGGCGAATTCATCACCTCAGTGGTGCTGCCCCCGCCGATCGGTGGCAAGCACATCTACAAGAAGGTGAGGGACCGCGCGTCCTATGCGTTTGCACTCGTGTCTGTCGGTGCTGCCATCCAACCGGACGGCAAGGGCCGGGTCGCGGTTGGCGGCGTTGCGCACAAGCCTTGGCGTATCGGTCAGGCGGACGCCGAACTTGAAAATGGCGCAAAAGCTGCGGCAGCCGTTCTCATGGCAGACGCCCGGCCGACGGAGCAGAACCGTTTCAAGGTCGACCTCGTCGAGCGCACGCTCAGGGCCGTGATCGCAGAGGCAAGGGATTAATCATGCAGTTCGACAAGCCAGCGACTACAAACTCCATCGACCAGCTCAAAGTGGTGAGCAAGCCCATCCACCGCATCGACGGCGAGCTGAAAACCACCGGCCGGGCGATATACGCCTACGAATGGCACGACAAGAACCTGCCGTACGTCTACGGCTATCCCGTAGGCTCGGCGATCGCCAAAGGCCAGGTGAAGTCGATCGACACGGCCGCAGCCAAGGAGTCACCCGGCGTTCTCGCCGTGGTGACCACGCTCGACGTCGGCGACCTCGAGAAAGGCAAGTTCAACACTGCAAAGTTGTTCGGCGGGTCCGAGATCCAGCACTACCATCAAGCCGTCGCCGTGGTCGTTGCCGAGACCTTCGAACAGGCGCGAGCCGCCGCCGGGCTGATCAAGGTGGACTATGAGGCTGAGGACGGCACCTACGATCTCCGCGCCGCCATGGCATCCGCGAAGAAGCCTGATGAATCGACCAAGCCTGAAACCGCGGTCGGCGACTTCGAGGGTGCGTTCAAGTCCGCCGCCGTGACCTTGGAGGAGACCTACACTACTCCTGACCAGTCTCATTCGATGATGGAGCCGCACGCCTCAATCGCCGTATGGGACGGTGACGAAGTGACCGTCTGGACGTCGAGCCAGATGATCGACTGGTGGCGCACCGATCTGGCCACGACACTTGGGGTCGACAAGGAGAAGGTGCATCTGATGTCGCCCTTCATCGGCGGAGGCTTCGGCGGCAAGCTCTTTCTGCGGGCCGACGCCGTGCTTGCCGCCTTCGGTTCAAAGGCAGCCGGCCGTCCGGTAAAGGTCGCCCTTCCGCGTCCGCTTATGCCAAACAACACCACGCATCGCCCGGCTACCATCCAGCGAATCCGGATCGGTGCCGAACCGGATGGCAAGATCACCGCGATTGGTCATGAGAGCTGGTCGGGCGACCTTGAAGGCGGCGGACCAGAGACCGCGGTCAACCAAACCCGGCTTCTGTATGCCGGGGCAAACCGGATGACGGCGATGCACCTCGCAACGCTCGATCTTCCGGAAGGCAATGCCATGCGCGCGCCTGGCGAGGCTCCAGGCCTCATGGCGCTGGAAATAGCCATCGACGAAATCGCTGAGAAGGTCGGGATGGACCCGATCCAGTTCCGTATCCTCAACGACACGCAGGTCGATCCCGAAAACCCCGAACGTCCGTTCTCGCTGCGCAATCTGATCGGCTGCCTCAAGCTCGGAGCGGAGAAGTTTGGCTGGAGCGAGCGACCGAAGACGGCGTCGCGCAGGGACGGCGACTGGCTGATCGGCATGGGGATGGCGGCAGCCTTCCGTGACAACCTCGTGATGCCCTCCGGCGCGCGGGTGAAGCTTGGCAAGGATGGCGTCATTACCGTCGAGACAGACATGACCGACATCGGCACCGGAAGCTACACCATCATTGCGCAGACTGCCGCCGAGATGATGGGCGTCGGTATCGACAAGGTGGCAGTTCAGCTCGGTGACTCTCGCTTTCCTGTATCTGCAGGTTCCGGCGGGCAGTTTGGCGCCAACTCTTCGACCTCTGGCGTCTACGCGGCCTGCGTAAAGCTCCGGGAGGCAGTGGCGGCCAAGCTCGGCTTCAACTCGGAGGATGCGGTGTTTGAGAACGGGCAGGTGCGCTCCGGCAACCGGTCAGTTCAGCTTGCAGATGCCGCAGGCGATGAGGGCCTTGTCGGCGAGGACACGATGAAATGGGGCGACCTGACCAAGACCCACCAGCAGTCGACTTTCGGCGCCCATTTCATCGAAGTCGGCGTCGACGCCTTCACGGGAGAGACGCGCATCCGTCGAATGCTCGCTGTCTGTGCGGCTGGTCGCATCCTCAATCCGATCACCGCCCGAAGCCAGGTCATCGGCGCGATGACCATGGGAGCGGGCGGCGCGCTCTGCGAGGAACTGGCCGTAGATACGCGTCGAGGTTTCTTCGTCAATCACGATCTGGCTGGCTACGAGGTCCCAGTTCATGCTGACATCCCGCATCAAGAAGTAATCTTCCTGGACGAGACCGATCCGATGTCGTCGCCGATGAAGGCGAAGGGCGTCGGCGAGCTCGGCCTCTGCGGCGTGTCCGCGGCCATCGCCAACGCGATCTACAACGCGACCGGCGTCCGCGTCAGGCACTACCCGATCACGCTCGACAAGCTGATCGGCGAACTGCCGGACGTGGCCTAGGAGGTTGGATGGACCAGATTTGCAATGTCATTAGGGCCCCGGTTCGCTCGGCTTTAACGGACGATCCTGTCGAGATCCTGACCTTCGCCGCCGACGCCTTCGACAAGGGTGGCGCTGCACTTGCGACCCTTGTCGAAATCAGAGGTGGTGCCGCCCGTGCCCTCGGATCGCACGTTGCGATCTCGAGGGATGGGCGATACTGCGGCTACGTATCCGGCGGATGCGTCGAGGCGGCCGTCGCTTCGGAAGCTGTAGCCGCCATCGCCGAAGGGCGCGACCGCCTGGTCAGCTATGGCGACGGATCGCCATTCTTCGACATCGTGCTGCCGTGCGGCGGCGGGATCACGGTCGCAATTCATGTCCTGCTTGATGGCCGAGCGATACGAGCGACCATCGACAGTCTATGTCAGCGACGCTCCGCCGCGCTTCGCTACTCGCCGACGCTACACCGTCTTGCAGTAGTAGCCGCTTTGGAAAGGTCCGCATGGCACGACGAGGAATTCATCAGCGTCTACCGGCCACGCACAAGGCTTCTGATCTCCGGGAGGAACCTGGAGGCCCGGGCGGTCGCTACGGTTGCGCAGGCCTCCGGTTACGACGTGGTGTTGGATGATCAGAGCGTCAAGTGCGTCATCGACGAAGCCACGGCCGTCGTGATCCTCCATCATGATCTCGACGCCGAGGACAAGGTGCTGGAACGCGCGCTAGCGTCGCCTGCATTCTATGTGGGCGCCCTCGGCAGCACCCGCACGCACCGCCGCCGCGAAGAGCGCCTGCGACAGCATGGCTGGGCGAATTCGGACATTAACCGGATAAAGGCGCCGATTGGGTTCTTCGGCCCGACGAGGGACGCTAGCTCGCTCGCCCTGTCGGTGCTGGCTGACGTCGCAGCCGCGCGGCTTGCCGCTCACCCATGAGGAGAAAGGTGATCGATCCAAGGATTTCCGTTGCAATAGTGGTTCTTGCCGCAGGGCGCTCGAGCCGAATGGTCGAAGGTCGGCGCCACAAGCTCCTGGCCCTATTCGATGGTCAGTCGCTGGTTCGGAGGTCGGTGAGCACAGCTCTGGCCTCCGATTGCGGAAGTGTGGTCGTGGTCACTGGTCATCGAAGTACCGAAATTGCCGCGCAGGTTCGCGACCTGCCGTGCGAGGTCATACACAACGCCGAATATGCATCAGGCATTGCCGGTTCATTGCGGACCGGCGTGAAGGCGGCATCGAAGGGCTGTCCCGGCGGTATCATGATCATGCTCGCCGACATGCCGAGGCTTTCAACTGGCCATGTTGATACATTGATCGCGGCCTTCCGTAGCGGCCAAGGGAGGGTCATCGCGCGCGCCGTTGGAAGCGGATCGCCAGGCAATCCCGTCATCTTCCCTCACGACCTTTACAACGATCTTCAAATTCTGACCGGAGATGTCGGCGCTCGTTCGCTGATCGAAATGGGAAACGTTCCGGTCCTTGACGTTGAAATAGGCGAGGCCGCTCTTGCCGACGTGGACACGGCGGAGGAGATGCTGGCGGAGGGCGGAATTTTCGACCGACAGTTCCTGGCATGAACGCGGCTTTCAGCTAGAAGCCTACGGTCCGATCATCCCCCACCCATGAATGAGGTTCATGACAACATGCCGGTCTGTCTGTCTAATCCCGGCCTCTGCCGACTGTTAACGTGACGCTCAGGAAGCTACCCCGTTGCCGGGAGGCCTGAGCCATTGAAAGGATTCCGTGTGAAGAAGCTGGTTCAAGCCGCTATCGCATCGGCTGGCGCCGCCCTTTTCCTGTTGCTCGCGACACTTATCCTTCTTGGAAAAGAGACCTCGAACGCCGTTACGTTCCTCCGGTCGAAGAGTTCGAGCACTACACGACCGTCGAGCGCGGCGTCTCCACCGAACACATGATGACCAGTCGCGAGGCATTGGCCGCTCTTAGGGGCGGTACACCGGTTCCAGTCGGCACGCATATGGTGCTGGTGGACTACCGCGAAGGAAAGGTGTTCCGCTACTTCGTCTCTCAAAAGATGGGGGAGGATGCCGACGAATGGGTGTTCCAATGGTTTCATCCCGACCGCTCGATCAAGGTCGATGAGAATACCTCGCGGTGCTACTCGTGCCATCGCTCCCGTCAGACAGTCAGTTCATGTTCACGCTGCCCGAAGCGCAGGCGTTCGGATCGTGAACAAATGCGTCGTCGTGCAAGCTCGGCGGTCTTTCGGGCTCCGACTGGCAGTCGCCGCCGTGATGGCGGCGCTTTTCCTTCTCGCTCTCGGCTACTGGTGGCTCGACAATCTGCCGCATGAGCTATTGGGGACGGCTATGTTCGTTCTGCTTGGATGGCATGTCCATACGAACAGGAACTGGTTTCGGAATCTTACCAAGGGCCGCTATGGTGCCCGCAGGACACTGATCGTCGCTTTCCATCTGGCGCTGATCCTAAACATGCTGATCGTCCTTGTTACGAGCCTTTTCGTCTCGAAATCGATCTTCGTCGCGCTCGGGCTTCCCAACAGTCCACTCGTGAGCGAGATCCACTGGTTCTCGGCCTACTGGGTAATCAGCTTGAATTCCAATCAGGGCGGGATACCTCGCATCGCCCGACCAGCATGCTGCAATCCTGCATGACTTGCAAACCGGCTCGTGCGGTGTAACCTCTAGCCTCCATGGCTCTAAGGGGAAAAAGTGTTGAACGAGGGCGGGTCCTAAGCCTTGGCGAAGCAGAACGCCTATCTATTCGGCGATTTCCGGCTGTTGCCGGAGGCCCAGTCGCTCCTGCACAAGGGAAGGCCGGTTGCGCTCGGCGGGCGGGGTTTCGATATCCTCACCCTGCTGGTAGAGCGGGCCGGTGAAGTGGTCAGCAAGGCCGACCTGTTTGCCCACGTTTGGCCCAGCTATATCGTCCACGACCATAATCTGAAGGTCAATGTCGGTAACTTGCGGCGCTCGCTCACCGACTGCGATCCGGCCGCGGACTATATCGCGACGATAGCCGGCCGCGGCTACAAGTTCGTCGGCGCGGTGGAGAGCGATCTCCCGGCACCGGTGCGGCCCGTTTCTTCCCCCGCAAGTCTTCACTACGCAGCGCCGCACGACGTGCCGAAGCTGCTCGGCCGCGATCAGGCGATCCGGCAGATCTGCGGCCAGCTCGATCAAGCCGGTTATGTCACCATCGTCGGGCCCGGCGGCGCCGGGAAAACCTCGCTTGCGGTCACGGCGGCCCGGCATTACCGCGCCGGAGACGACGCCATTGCCTTCGTCGATCTCTCGACGATCGGCGATCCGCGCTTCGTCGTCCCCGCGATCGCCTCCGCTCTCGGCATCTCGCTCGGGCTCGACGACCCGGTCGGGGGCGTGATCGCCGTGCTCCGGGAGAAGACACCGCTGCTGATCATCGATAATTGCGAGCATGTCATCGCTATGGCGGCGACAGTCGTCGAGCGGATATCGTCCGAGGTTCCCGCCGCCTTTATCCTCGCAACCAGCCGCGAACCCTTGCGCACGCGGCACGAGCAGATCCATTTCCTCTCCGGTCTCGCCCATCCGGACCCGACGATCGCGCTTCCGGCGAGCGAGGCATTGCAGTTTCCGGCTGTCCAGCTCTTCATCTCCAGGTCTCAAGGCTGCGGCACGGCCGAACCGACGGAGGACTTTGTCCGCAGTGTCGTCTCGATCTGCGCAAGGCTGGAGGGCTTGGCGCTCGCCATCGAGCTTGCCGCCGGCACGGTCCGTGCGCTTGCGCCCGCCGCGCTCGACGATCTCTTCAGGGACGGATTCGGTTCGATGAGCCGGGGAGAACGGGACGCGCCTTTGCGCCACCAGACGCTCGAAGCCGCGCTCGACTGGAGCTACCGGCTTCTTCCCGACCGCGAGGCCGTCCTGCTCGGCCTGCTTTCGGTGTTTTCGGGCCGGTTCACTGCCGACGACGCGGAGGCCCTCTATTCCGCCGGCGCACTCGACCCCGTGACGGGACGCGACGCGCTGTCCCAGCTCGTGGCGAAATCGCTCGTCTCGACGGACTATGACGGCGTGACAGTGCATTACAGGCTGGCCGAAAGCACCGGCGCCTATGCGGCGCAGCGTCTTTTCGGCTCAGGCCATCGGCAGCAGGCGAGGCGACAGGTTGCGATCCGGCTGCGGGACAAGCTGCAGATCGCCGAACGGGAATGGTCTTCGCAGACGTCTCGCGAATGGCTGCGGAAATATCGCCGGACGATCGACGATGTCCGGGCTGGCATCGACTGGGCCTTCGATCCCGCCGGCGACGCCGAACTGGGCATCGAGCTGGTCGTGGCCGCACTGCCGCTATGGCAGGAGCTTTCGGCGTTCCGGGAAATGCTGGCAGCCATCGACCTTGCAGGAAAAAACAGCGCGGCGCTCCTGAAGCTTCCGCCGCTGGGACGGGCGAAGCTGTTCGCGGCGCGGGCCTGGGCGATGACGCTTGCCCGCCACATGCATCCGCAAACCGACAAAGCCTGGCGCGAGAGCCTCTTTCATGCGAGCAAATCGCGCAATGCCGAACTTGAAATGCGCTCGGTCTGCGGACAGGCGGTCTTCTTCGCCTATTCCGGCCGGCCGCGCACGGCTTTGCGCCGCATGCGGGATTTCGCCGCGGAAAAGGGGCTCAACTGGTCGAGCGCGCCCGACGGCAAGCGGCTGCTCGCCCATATCGAGATCTATGCCGGCGAACTGGATTCGGCATCGACCCATCTTAAGGCACTGATGGACGAATGGGGCGATCTGGAGTACGGGCACGGATTGTCCCGGTTCCAGGTCGATCTGCCTACCGGAATTCGCCTGTCGCAGGCGCTTCTGTCGTGGTTGCAGGGAGAGCCTGATCGCGCCGCCCGTCTGGCCGGCCATGCCATCGATCGGGCCGCGGATCTCGATCACATGATATCGCTCGGCAATGCGATCTCGCTTGCGGCGCTTCCGATCGCCTTCGTGGAGGGCGAGCTCGAAACCGCGTCCCGGCTTCAGCGGCAGCTGGATGACGTCGCACGACGCGAGAATGTCGGCATCTACGAGGGCACCGCCCTGTTCTTCGCCGGCGCTATTCAGGCGGCTCGAGGCGACGCAGCCGGCTTCACCGGGATGCAGGACAGCATTGCCGGATTGCTCCGGGGCGGCTGGCGCAATCGTGTGCCTTTCTACCGCAGCCTTTTGGCGGAAGCCTATATTGGCGCGGGCGAGATGCGCCTTGCGGAAGACAGCATGCGCGCCGTGCTGACCGAAATCGGGATCCGCGAGGAGCGCTGGTGGCATCCGGATCTGTGGCGCGTCGCGGGAATGATCGAAGCCCGCAACGGACGACCGGATAGGGCGACACGCTGTTTCGAGAAGTCTCTGAAGTGCGCCCGCGCCACGGGTGCGGGCGCCGCGGTCCGGCGGACGGAGCGTCTCATGGCGGGCCTCGCCTGATCTCCGGTTGCCGAACTAAGCGCATCTATGATGTCGCAGGCACCGGATGGCTCTGCGCCTGGCTTGCCTCGCTGGCTGCCTGCCGGGCAAGGGCATAACTTTCGGCGACCGCCGCATAGTTTGGCGCGGCAAGCCCGTAGAGTTTTGCGAGTTCGGCCGCCTCGGGCCGCGCCCAGCTGCGATGAAGCTCGGACAGAAGGGCGTTGGCAGATGTGGGTTTGACGCCGCCCTGGACGAAGCGGGCGAGCGAAATGCGCGAGGCCATTTCGCTCGGGTCCCCCGAGGCATCGAGTACGGCGTAGACGTCATAGCCGGCGGCGCGGGCGTCGAGCGCCGGAAACATGACGCAGACGCTGGTCCAGACGCCCGCCATGACGAGCGTCTTGCGGCCGGTCGCGCAGACAGTGGCGACGAAATCGTCATTGTCCCAGGCGTTTACCTCGCCATTGCGCGGCACATAAACGGCGTGTGGCGCATATTCGTGGATCTCCGGCATCAGCGAGCCGTTGGGGCCGGCAGGTTCCGAGGCGGTCGTGACGACCGGGATATCCAAAAGCGTGGCAAGCCTGGCGATCATCTCCACATTCCGGCGCAGATCGGAGACCGATATGTCCCTGACCGTCTGGAACAGGCCCGACTGGTGATCGAGAAGCAGAATCAGCACGTCGGAGGGATCGATGAGGCTCATGCCGCCGCCCGTCGCAAGCACGCTCGACTTGGATTTGCTGTTATACATGGTCGCTGTCCATCTCTGAGTTCCGGTTAGCGGGCAAAAGGGTTCGCGCGAGGAAGTCGCGCATGACGGGGATCATCTCGTGCGCCTTGTCTTCGAGGGCGAAATGTCCGGTGTCGAAGAAATGAGGTTCGGCGCCGGGCAGGTCGCGAAGGAAGGCGTGAGCGCCTTTTAACAGGAAGATCGGATCATTCTCGTCCATAGGATCAACGCCGCCGGCTGATGCGCGCGGGAATAGGCGAGAAAGGCGGGATAGAGCGCGACGTTGGTGCGTGAGTCGTAGATGATGTCCAGCTGGATTTCCTTGGCGCGCGGGCGGTCGAGGAAGAGCTGATCGTACAGCCATGCGGCGGGATCGATGCGGGCCTCGTCCCTCGTGCCGGCGAGATATTGGAAGCGCGTGCCCTCCAGCGACAGGAAGGGCAGCATCGCATCGCGGTTCGCCGCTGTCGGCCCAGCAGGCGCGGAGCGACGAGGACTTCGAAACCGAAGCCGGCAAGCTCGCCATGGACCGGTTGCCAGCCGGAGCCGTCGACGAAGGCGCCGTGCACGAGGACGATCGAGAGGGACGGCGCGCCGACTGTCCGGGCGCCCGAAACGACATGGGGCATGTCTCTTCCTTTTAAGGTGTTGTCGAGGGAGAAAGACCGCAGGGCCGCCGGCCCTGCGGGACGCATCACTTGCAAACCTTGCGGTCGAGGAAGTCGTGGATCAGCGGCGCCATGACGTCGAGCTTGTCCTCGAGGGCGAAATGTCCGCTGTCGAGAATATGCATTTCGGCGTCGGGGAGATCGCGGAGATAGGGATGCGCGCCCGATTCCGGGAAGATCTTGTCGTTCTTGCCCCAGACGATCAGCGTGGGCGGCTTGCGCTCGCGGAGGAAGGCCTGGAAATCCGGGTAGAGCGGAACATTGCTGCCGTAGTCGCCCAGGAGATCGAGCTGAATGTCCTTGTTGCCCGGCCGATCGAGCAGGGCCTGATCGACGACCCAGGTGTCGGGGCTGATCCGCGCGACATCGCCCATTCCGTCGGTGTATTGGAACTTCGTGGTTTCGAGCGTCACCAGGCCGGCGAGTGCTTCCCGGCGTTGCGGTGTCTTTTCGGCCCAGTAGGCCTTGATCGGATCCCAGAAGGCAGCCAGGCCCTCGGTATAAGCATTTCCGTTCTGCACGATCAGGGATTCGACCCGCTCGGGATGCTTGAGCGCGAGCCGGTATCCAATCGGCGCGCCGTAATCCATAACATACATGCTGTACCGGTGGGCGCCGACCTTGTCGGTCAGTTTCTCGACGATATCAGTCAGATGCGCGAATGTGTACTGGAACCTGGTATGGTCGGGCGCGTCGCTCTGACCATAGCCGGGATAGTCGGGCGCGATCACGCGGTAGCGGTCCGCAAGCAGCGGTATGAGGTTGCGGAACATGTGCGACGAGGTCGGAAAGCCGTGCAGGAGCAGGATGACCGGTGCGTCCCTGGGGCCGGCCTCGCGGTAGAAGACGTTCACGCCGTCGATCGACGTGCTCTTGTAGTGAATGACGGGAATTGCCCTGACGGAGGCGGTGATCGCGGTTTGTGGGAGGCAACGGGCTTCGGCGGCAAACGGAGCGGCGGCGACCAGTAGTGCAATGGCGCTAGCGAGATGTTTTTTCATGACCTTTTCCTCTTCAAACGGGTGCAGGAAATCTGCGCCTCTGGAGAAAAGGACTACCACCGGCAGCCTTCGGCCCCGGGATAAATAAGGGTAAATAGTTGTAAGATCCGGGCTGGCCGAATGCACAATGAGCTACTTGAGTTTGCCGATGAACAAACGTGCCAGCCCCTCAAACCGATGATCTAGCGAACTATTTCGATCCTTTTAATCGTATCCCCTGTGCTTGCTGATAATTAGCCTCCCCTAAAACGAACGGTCTTCGCTGCAGAGTTGAGGGAAGAGTGAGGAAAAGATCACCGTGTCGACGGTTCGTTTCCCTTCAAGGCGAACGGCTTGCGCAACAGTTGCCGGACAGAACGTGAACGGAACGACTGAATAGCCCGAGGTCGACAGGCTCGTCGAGCATGGTCTGGCACGTGCAGGCCTCTGAGCCGCAAAATGCCTATTCCCGGTGTGGTTGACATGCACCAGGAAGAAAAAAGCCACTGCTTCGTCTGCTCTTGTCAGAAGAACTGGAATAAGCCGGATCAATCGCCCGTTGCATGCCTGCGTCTGCTGTGTTTATTGCGTTTTCGGCGGCTATGTATTATATAACTTATTGAAAAACGGTGGTGATAACGATGTCTAGCGTTGCGATTAAGGTACTGTCGACGGTGAACGCCCCTTACGGGACGAACCTCTCGGCTGAGCAACTCGCTTCGAAGATTTCGGATTTTGCGAGCGTTAAGAACTTTGATGCTTCCGCATTTTCATTCTATTCCGAAGTGAAAGCCGAGCTCCAGCACCAGTTTCTCGATGAGATGGAGATTGATCACGGTACCGCATTCGAAATTGCCCAGAAATTCTCGCAGCTGGCTGGATATCCCCTCGCCCTGGCCGCCTGAGGGCTGTCCTGATGAGCCATTGGGAAAGCCTTTTCGACCAGGCTGTGTCAATTATAAATCAGGCGAACTCTTCTTTTAAGCTCCTCGATAGCTGGACTTTCGGAGGTGGCACCGCCCTTATGCTCCAGATAAACCATCGTGAAAGCTTCGATATCGACATTTTCATCGATGATCCGCAGGTCCTCCCATATCTGAACCCGAAAACACAGGGCTATACCCTACAGGTGAACCCTGATGAATATGTTTCGGACGGGACGCATGCTTTGAAAATCGTGTTCGCGGGTATCGGTGAAATCGACTTCATTTGCGCTCCAAGTCTGACCAACGATCCCACATCCCGTATCGCAGTACATGGAACCGAAGTTGACCTTGAGACCCCGGGCGAAATCATCGCGAAGAAGGTTCACTATCGAGGATCCTCTCTTCAACCACGTGACATGTTCGATATCGCGTGCATTGCCAAGGCACTCGGCGATGGATACGTTCTCGAAGCTCTCTTGCCATTCAAGACCAGGGCTGCCGCTGCATTGGCAGTCGCCGAGAGAATGGATGCAGGCCTCGCTAGCACAGTCATGGGGAAGCTTCAGCATAGCGAAGGATATGCGGATATTTCGAAAACTGCTCAAGCGACGACAATCTCGCTTTTGAAAGCGGTGTGCGACCATAAGCCAGCGTTATCCGCGGCACCTTCCTGTCCGTTTCCGCACTGATTTCTCAGCAACTTGGTGGTGCCGTTCGGTCGATTCCTTTAGATGGGCGTCATTCCGTTAGCCAGCAAAACCAAGTTACGCCGGCGTCTGCCGCTGTGAATGAATTGTGTTGCACATGTTTAGCCAACCGCAGGCGAGGGGTCGAGGGTTCGACTCCTTTCAAGGGGGCCAAGCTGTCCGGTGGACGGTGCTAGCCCCGACGAACAGGGCGCAGATTTTCAGGAGGCTGTTCTCCTTCAGTAGGCTCGGCAAGGAGTTCGTAAACCTTGCAATCGAGGACGCCGGCGATTTTTCCGAGCGAGTCGATCCCAATGTTGATTTGCTTCCGCTCGATTTGAGAGATCGAGACGCGCTCCAGGTTTGCTTCAGTTGAACTTCGTCAGGAATGATGACGTGCTGGGCCGCCAGAACATTGACGTAAAGCAAGTTCGACTGGTTCACCATTCCGACCGCGGATCGCAAGGCAGATTCAACCGGTCGCCAGCCGAGGCTGAAGAACGCTACTAAGCCATGCTGGACGAACCAGCCATGGCCGCATAACTCAAACCAAACGGTCTCCGGCAAAGCCGGGGCGGTTCAGACGTGACCAGCGCGGCTGCGTCATTGTTAGCTACAGCAGAGATAGTTTGTTCACAGCTCGATCGCGTGACACCTCCCTTTTTGGATATCCAAATCTGAGAACATAGATGCCTCGGTCTCCCGTCTTAAGGGCTATTGAAATTCAATAGGCTGGATACCGTAAAGATGTCCTTGTCACCGCGACCACAGAGATTGACAACGATGATCTTGTCGGACGCCATGCGCGGAGCTGTCTGCATAACTTCGGCAATTGCGTGAGACGGCTCAAGCGCCGGAATGATGCCTTCCACGGCTGATAGAAACTGGAAAGCTTCAAGGGCTTCGAGGTCCGTTGCGGACGCGTAGCTTACGCGCCCAATTTCCTTCAGCCACGAATGCTCCGGACCGACCCCGGGGTAATCGAGGCCTGCGGAGATCGAGTGTCCCTCGTTGATCTGACCGTCTGCATCTTGCAAAAGATAGGTACGGTTTCCGTGCAGAACGCCGGGCTTGCCTTTCGCTAACGATGCGCAGTGTTGCGAAGTTTCAAGGCCTTTGCCGGCAGGCTCAACGCCGACCATGGCGACGCCAGTATCGGCTAGGAAAGGATGGAACAATCCAATCGCGTTCGAGCCGCCACCAACCGCTGCGACCAAGAGATCGGGAAGGCGGCCTTCACACTCCAATATTTGCGCGCGCGCCTCGTTCCCGATCACCGACTGCAGCGTTCTCACCATCTCCGGATACGGGTGGGGGCCAGCGGCGGTCCCAATTAGGTAATAGGTGTCATCAACGTTCGATACCCAGTCACGCAGTGCCTCGTTCATGGCATCTTTGAGTGTGCCGTTTCCCGACCTGACGGATCGCACCTCAGCACCCAAGAGCTTCATCCGGAAAACGTTGGGGGCTTGGCGCTCAAGGTCTTTTGCTCCCATGTAAATGACACAGTCGAGACCGAACCGGGCTGCCATCGTTGCAGTCGCTACGCCGTGCTGGCCTGCGCCCGTCTCGGCTACGATCCTCCTCTTGCCCATCCGTTGGGCGATAAGCATCTGGCCGAGGCAATTGTTAATTTTATGGGAACCGGTATGATTGAGCTCATCGCGCTTCAGGTAGATGCGCGCGCCATTCAGGCGCGAGGTCAATCGTTCAGCAAAGTAGAGTGGACTAGGCCTGCCGATATATGTTCGGGACAACTCATCAAGCTGATCCCAGAATGATTTGTCGGTCTTTGCGGCCCGCCAATTCTCGGCGACTGAGATCAGAAGCGGCATGAGCGTCTCGGCTACGAAGCGGCCGCCAAATATTCCGAAGAAACCGTCTTCATCTGGCAGGGCGTTGGCATTCAGCGGCATACGATGCATGATTTTGCTCCTGGGTTATCGTTCGATACGGAGCTGGCGCAATTCGGATGGCGCTCAATATCAAAATATTTCTTCTGCTCGTAGGCTGCAAAATCGCAGTGTCAATTCTCATCGTGTGAAATATAGTCTGCGCCATCTTGCTAATGAATGCCTAGACGAGGGTTACGGTTGTTCGCTTGAGTGAAGGCCCCAAGTTTTTTCGCAAAGACTGCTTACGGCTTCGACCGGCATGAGCTGCGCTGCTGAACTATCCTTAATAACAGAGCGTGCGCAGCATCCCCTCGACGTTGGGGTTTTTCTGGCACGATATTGTCGACGGCGGCCTACTCTTAACTTGATTTTTGTCGGCCGCAGCAGGGTCGGGGCGAACGTTGTCGTGACGAGAACATCCAGTACAAAAACAGGATAGTACGGTGACAACCGTCAAGCCCAGGATCATTTTCATCGTCCACTCCTTCCTTTCGGGGCACACCAAATTGAGTTTTCACGAGACGGATCATGCTTCATCGAGCGACGTTCCTAGAATTTTTTCAGTGAAGCCGGCAGTAACAACACCGCCGACACACTGGAAAAGTTCAACTGCCTTTATGCCAGGCGCGGATCCATTTCCTGCAGCGATTTGTTGCAAACGCGTTTCTCCCGATCTTGATCTCAGCAGTAACGCGCGAACATTTCTTTAAGCGGCAGTTCATCAGGAGCCCGGTTCGGCGCCGCATATCCCTGTAAAAATATTCCATCGTCAGGGATCGACGTCCGCGTGCCCAATCTGAAAATTCTGCCTTCGAACACAGGAAACGGCTATCGGATCGGATTTCTACCGGAATACCAATGGTTTCTTCCCATTTTTCCATTGCTTCGACGACCCGCCACTCGGCGGCCTCGGTGACGACGATGCGCTCTGGTCGCATGGTCTCGGTAAGTCGCCTGAGCTCACCGGTAAAAGAACCGGAATTTTCTGGGTCATCGAGCATCGTATAGCGGACATCAAACCCTTGATCCCGAAAGCTCTTGCGCGAAGTGGCGCATAGCTGAGAAAATGAGCGCGATCTTCAGCTTGTGGTGTTGGACATACGAAGCTTCCTCCAAGACTTCGCACATGAGGATGACGTCTTGCCCAGGGTCGGCACCGCCGAGGCTGGAAAGCGACATGGAAAGCTGATCGCCTAGTACGAAAATTAGGCTACGACCCCGATTCAAGAAAGCCACCTGTTTGGTTTCGATTAAATCCTAGTACGCACAACCGCTGTAGCGAAGCGTCCTACCAAGGGATTGGACTGCCATCATATGCGAAGAATCCCCCGGAATTGGCAGGCTGGAGGAAGTCAAGCGTTTGTAGAACCGCCCGCGCGGCGCTTTTAGGCTCCGACCTTTGATGGCCAGACGAAAACGGATCAGAGAGCGAGGTCGCCACGGTTCCCGGATGCACGGTTACAACCACAGAGACCGGGTTCGCTCTTGAAACCTCGATCGCGGCCGTGTGGACGATCTGGTTGAGCGCGGCCTTGGAGGAGCGGTAGGAAATCCATCCGCCAAGCTGGTTGGCGCCAATCGAACCGACGCGCGCTGAAAGGAAGGCAACGATTACGCGCCTTTTCCTGCCAAGCAGCGGAGCGAAATGTTTCAGGATCAGTGCAGGTCCAACGGCATTGGCGGCAAACTGGTTCATCATCGCGTTTTGTGAAAGCTGTCGGATCGACTTCTCCGGCCCGACGCCGTTTATCGTCAGAGCGCCGGTCGCACAGACAACTAGGTCGAATGCAGTTTCCCGAAGCCGTTCGGCGGCGTGATGTACGGTTTCCTCGTCAGTGATGTCGAACCCATCCTCGCGGCGCGAAAGGCGAATCATGTTCGAACAATTGAGATCAGCTGCCAAGCAATCGGATATGGCCTGCCCGATGCCGCCGCTGGCTCCTATAACTAGGGCCGAGTAACCGGCCCCCAACGATTTCATAAGCGTATTGGCCACGGACCATTCGCTCCCTTAGTTTCAGAGGACTGCCGATCCCGAGTATCAGCCGCGCGCCAGCATCATAAAGCGCGACTGATCTTGGGCAGAACGCTCAAATCGGCCGATAAACGTGGTTGTTATTGTTTTGGCACCCTGCTTTTGAATGCCGCGCATCGCCATGCACATGTGCTCGGCTTCGATCATGACCACCACACCTTCAGGGCGTAGGCTTTCGTCGAGAGCCTTTGCGATCTGTGATGTCATCGTTTCCTGAGTCTGCAGCCGACGGGCATAAAGATCCACCAGTCGAGCCATTTTGGAGAGTCCCAGCACGCCGCTTTCCGGGAGATAGGCGATATGGGCAACACCATGAAACGGGACCATGTGATGCTCACAATGCGAATGAAATGCGATATCCCTAACGATCACCATGTCGCTGTAACCGGCGACATCGGAAAAGGTCCTCGCCAGAATGTCTTCCGGGGCGGCGTCGTAGCCGGCGAAAAGCTCACGATATGCTTTGGCCACGCGCTTCGGGGTATCGAGCAGACCTTCGCGCGTCGGGTCGTCGCCAGCCCAGCGGATCAAGGTCCGCACGGCGGCTTCGGCTTCCTCCTGGGTTGGTATGTCTGCGGGCGCTAGAAACTCGGTATCGTTGACGATGGCGTCCATCAGAAATGTCCTTCGTTTTGACAACCGCGATGGTACGACGCTACCCATCGGTCGGATCAAATTTCCGGCCCATTAGTTTCCAACTTTTTTGATCTGCTTCGCGATTGCCTCGTAAGCACGCAATTACTGTGGTGCAGAGAGATGGCGCGAAGAATCGTGATAGTTGGCAACGGCTCATTTTCGCGCGACGAAGCCGCTGCAATCGACAACGGTGATCTTGTCGTTCGCTTCAATGGCTGTCGCTCGGTCGGCGAGGGTGGCGTTCGAACCGATATAGTGGCGGTGTGCAACACCGGTCGTCCTGCGGCAGCGATGATCGGGCACGCCGCTTGGCGCAACAGCCCAGCCTTGAAGAGTGCTGCCGAGATCTGGTGCGTTCGCGACGCTCCAAAGTTTGCCGAACTCAAGCCGGTGTTCGCGATACAGTACCCCGAGCTCGACGATTTCTGCGACGACTACACTCAGGAGTTTGCAAGCTTCGCCGCCAATTCAGGCAAAAGCTTTTCTGTGATCCCGCGCCGATTTCACGATCTTTTGGATTTGGAGCTGCGAGGGCTCATGGCGGGCGCGTACGTTGTACCGAGCTCTGGGTTAGTCGCTATCGCCTATGTGATCGGCCAGGTTGCCGCCCCTGGCGATCAGGTGTGGATCTCTGGCTTCTCGCATCAGGGATGGGATGGACATCCGTTCGACGCCGAACGCGGCTTCGTCGATCGGCTGATCATGCAAGGACGGTTGCGAAGGCTGTGAAGCGGGACCGTTTGCTGTGCAACCAGCAAATCGTAAACATGGTAGCGCTGCAGGGCCGCGCGAAGGGGATACTGATGGCACCACGTCTAAGAGTTGGCGTTATAGGGGCGGGAATCTCTGGGCTAACGGTTGCGAGGTCGCTCTCGAAAATTGCCGTCGTGACGATTTTCGAGAAAAGCAAAGGCGTCGGCGGGCGGATGGCGACACGGCGACTTGACGATGTTTCGTTCGACCACGGCGCGCAATATTTTACGGTGAGGGATGAGGATTTCCGCGGGGAGGTGGACGAGGCTTGCCTTAGGGGTTTGGTCAAGCCCTGGACAGGCAACGTGGTAGCATTGACGGCGGGTGCGCCGGTTCGGCGTGTAGTTCTAAGCAGTACGCGCTATGTCGCCGTTCCATCTATGAACGCTTTGCCGAAAGCCATGTCAGAGGATCTTGACGTTAGGTTGAATTGCGAGGTGGCTCGTATCGGCGGAGAGCCTGGTCGCTGGCATATACGTATCGGCGAAACTGTCGATGGACCGTTCGACTGGATTGTCACGACTGCGCCGGCGCCGCAAAGCGACGCTCTACTGCCAGCAGTATTCGCGCATCGTGAGGTCTTGCGGCGGGTGGGGATGCATGCATGTTTCACGCTGATGATCAGACGGTAATCTCACGCTCCGGTACCGTTCGCCGCCGCCCATGTCTCGGATCCGGTCATGCCCATAATCATACCAAGCCGGGTCGTGCATCGGCGCTATCTAGGCAGATTCAACCGGCCGCCGCAACACATTCGATCATATCTGATTTGAGCAACCCGTCGAGCGCTTCAGCCGGCGTGCGGTAACCCAGCTCGCTTGCCTTTCTGACCATGCGTTGAAGTTTACTTTTGGACGGTACCGTCCGCGCATAGATCCAAAGGTCAGTCATCGAGGGGTTCGCGCTTATAAACCAGGATTTATCAGGGGATTTGTACAACACCCAGTAATTGAATGTGATGAACCAGGGATAGCGAACGCGCATTTTGGCGTTGGTTGTTTCAAAATCGGTGATCGTGCCGACGCCCTTCACGGTCTTTAGGCGGCCTTTCGGCGTGTCCACCCTGCAACCATCCTCGACGAGGATCTCGCTCCGCGACGGTCCCTGGCGATATGTCGAGTAGCCAGCGACACAGCCGTCGGTCAGGTACATCGGTCTTCTGGCGATCTCCAGCCAGGTGCCGCGGTAATGGTCTGGTTCGACCTTCACGACATCGGGTTCGGCACTTGCCAGACACGTTGCCGACGCAACGGCGGCGAGAACGAGAAGCAGCGGCCGTACGCTTCGGAGATGAATCATTGAGTCCTCCCTGGTTCGTTAATCTGCACTTGAGTTTCTGATGTCCCTGATCGGCGGCGCCAAACCCCGCATATCGTAGCCCGATAAAACCGAAGCCGCCTCGCCCCCCAAGACAATAAAACCGACCGCAATGGCAATGAAATCCAGAGTGCGAACGAGATCTTCGCCATTGGCTGCTGCCATAAAGACGGCCAGGACAAGAACGAAGGCGGCGACTGCTTGCACCTGCAAGAACACGAAGAGCCGCCATGGCGCGCTACCGCCCCATTCCTCGATGAATTTTGCATAGCGGGGGTCCTCTTTCGCGCCTCTGGTGCGCGCGCCGATATGGCTGGCGAGCCTGAGCGACCAAACTGCCACGAGCAGCAGCGCTATGGACCGACGACTGATGCTGCCATCTGCGAAGATTGCTGCCGCGATGCTCCCGGCCCCTACGGCCAGAGACCACGTCGTGTCGATCCAGCCGCTGAGGCCGGTCGTGCGCTGTATCACCCACGCGCCGGCCATCGCCACAGAAAGCCCAATCGCGATCATCACTAAAGGTAGATGTCCCGAGAACGATTTGCCTCCGAGCGCCTCTACGCCGGTTGCGGCAACTCGGTTTGCGGACCGCAATAAAAAAGATGCAAAAAAACCTTCGCGTGAGAAAACCGCTGCGAATTCCGTCCGTAAAGATCGTCAATTCTTCAATTTGTAGACAGAGGACATTTATGGCATTTGGAGCTCGCGGCACAGGGTCGGGCCGCCTCAAGGTTGGGATTATCGGCAGCGGCATTTCAGGTCTTTCCGCCGCTTGGCTTTTAGCAAAAAATCATGATGTGACCGTGTTCGAGGCTGCGGATCGCATTGGCGGTCACAGCAATACAGTGACGTTTAAGGCAGAGAGCGGCGAGGTCGCGGTCGATACCGGCTTCATCGTCTACAACGAAGCGACCTATCCCAATCTCACGGCGCTGTTCGATGAACTCGCTGTCCCGACCGTCACCTCCGATATGTCTTTTGCCGTATCCCTCAACGGCGGGGAATTTGAGTATTCCGGCGGCACTGCACTTGGCCTGTTCGCCCAGTGGTCAAACGTCGCCAATCCCCGCTTCTGGTCGATGATGCGCGATCTTCAGCGCTTTTATCGCAACGCACCGCGCGATCTCGCATTAATGGGCGGCATTTCTCTAAAAGACTATCTTCATCGGAGCGGTTACGGACGCGCATTTCGCGAGGACCACCTCTATCCGATGGCGGCGGCGATCTGGTCGACGCCTGCGATGGAGGTTGGCGCCTATCCCGCCGCCAGCTTTGTCAAATTCTGCTGCAATCACGGACTTCTTGCTCTCTGGAATCGACCAGCGTGGCGCACGGTCCGGGGCGGCAGTCGGGAGTATGTGGCGCGGATGACTGCTGGTTTCGCTGACTGTGTACTGCTCTCGACGCCAGTTAGAAATATCCGCCGCCTAAGCGATCACGTCGAAGTGCACGACGCATCTGGAAAAATCTATATGTTTGATGACGTTGTCGTTGCGACGCATGCGGACCAGGCGCTCCGGATGTTAGCCGACCCCACCGAAGAGGAGCGCAGGATCCTTGGAAGCTTTCGCTATTCTCGGAACGAGGCGGTTCTGCATGGCGATACCGGCTTCATGCCAGGGCGCCGTGCAGCCTGGTCAAGCTGGAACTACGTCGCCGACAGAAGAGTTTCGGACCGGCAGGATCAGGCGAAGCCATCGATAACCTACTGGATGAACAAGCTGCAGCCTCTCGGTTCCGCGCCTCCCACCTTCGTCACGCTCAATCCGAGCCGTCCACCGCGCGCCGAGTCGATCATCGCAACAGAGAATTACGAGCATCCGGTTTTCGATCTCGCGACAGACAGAGCCCAGCGCGAAATCTGGTCACTTCAGGGCTCACGCAAGACATGGTTTTGCGGCGCGTACTTCGGCTCGGGTTTCCATGAGGACGGCATGCAGGCGGGGCTCGCGGTCGCCGAAGATCTCGGCGGCGTTCGACGCCCGTGGGAAGTCAGCCAGGAAAGTGGGCGCATCGTCCGCGCCCCATCGGCGCGATCTTTTGACATGATGGCTGCTCATCGGGAGGTGCTTGCATGACGATCACAAGCAGGACGTTGTGGCCCCGTCATCCAGGCTGGTCTGTTTCTTGCCGTTCAAACTCCGAAGTGCGCGAGGCAGGATCCAATGGCGCAGTTTGACGAAGCTACCAACTCACCGGTTGCAGGTCCGGCTGAGCGGCCGAGGGTTGGCATTGGTGGTTTTACGTTCGGACGGCTGATCAAGAGCCTTCAGCACGGTCAGTTGACGGTCGTCCTGCCGAACGGGGAAGCCTTCGTAAAGCGAGGAATTGAGAGCGGACCCGACGCGACGATCGTCATCCGTCGATGGGGTGCGTTTCGCAGGCTCGTGGTGTCGGGCGATCTCGGAGCAGCAGAAGGATATATTCATGGAGATTGGACCACGCCGGATCTGACGGCGCTCATACGCTTGGCCGCCGTAAATGCCAGCTTGTTGGCGCCAGCTCTGTCCGGGACCCCGATAATGAGACTGGTTGGCCGCCTGCGTCATATCTTCAATGCTAACACCAGGCGCGGCAGCCGCCGCAATATTGAGGCCCATTACGATCTGGGCAACGAGTTCTACCAGCAATGGCTTGATGGCTCGATGCTTTATTCCTCAGCCCTTTTCGAGGATGTCACGCAGACACTTGAAGCGGCGCAGCAAAATCGGCTCAGGCGCATCCGCGAAAAGCTGGACGTTGTGGATGGTCACCGTGTTCTCGAGGTCGGTTGCGGGTGGGGCGCTCTCGCGCTTGATCTCGCGACCCATGCGAATGCTCACGTGGTCGGCCTGACCCTCTCGCCTTCGCAACTGGAGTGGGCACGAGGACTAGTGGCGGCAGCAGGGAAAACAGGTCAGGTTGAATTGCGGCTTCAAGACTACCGGGATGTTGGCGGCCAATTTGACCGTATTGTTTCCATCGAAATGTTCGAAGCGGTCGGGGAAGCGTATTGGCCGGATTACTTCACGATCGTCAAACGGTGTATGACATCAGGCGGGCGAACCTTGCTGCAGGTCATCTCGATCGAAAAGAGCCGGTTCGATGCTTATCGCGGCAGCACCGATTTCATCCAGACGTACATATTTCCAGGTGGATTTCTGCCTTCCGACGAGGCGCTGCGAAGCGCAGTCGAACGCGCCGGGCTTAAACTGACCGAAGTGGAGCACTTCGGCAAATCCTACGCCCGCACCCTACGGGAATGGCGCACACGTTTTGACGCGAATTGGCTGGCTATCGCCGCTCTCGGCTTCGACGAAAGGTTCAAACGGATGTGGCACTACTATCTTTGTTACTGCGAGGCAGGGTTTGAGGAGGAAAGCATCAATGTCGGACTTTATACGATCGAGCATGCCTAAGAAGGCGCTCTTTCACAGGAACAGAACGAAATCGTTTGCCTGGGCAATTCCCGTTATTCTTGTTGGAGCGGCATTCCCTGCTGAAGCCGCCGATATAAACGGCAGCTGGGCCCGCGGAGACGGGAATGCGCGTGTGCGTATTGCACCTTGCGGCGCCGAAATCTGCGCGGTCAACACATGGATAAAGCCCGGCACGCCAAAGGAAAAGGAAGGTGACAAACTGGTTATGTCGATCAAGGAGGACAGCGAGGGAAGCTACTTTGGCACCGCTTTCGATCCGCAACGCGACCTGAGCTACAAGCTGACCGTCAGGGTCGACGGCGCCAGGATGACCACGAAAGGCTGTGTCATCGCCGGTCTGATCTGCAAAGGCGTGGACTGGACGCGCATAAACTGAGCTTGAAATCGAACTGGGAAGGCCCGCATGAAAACCTACCTGACCGCCTACTGCGCAACGCTGATCGCCTTCGTGGCAATCGATTTTATATGGCTGAGCATTATGGCCGATCGTCTCTACCGGCCAACCTTAGGCGATATGCTAGCTCCGCAGTTCCGACTGGCGCCGGCAGTGGCATTTTATCTGATCTATGCCGCCGGGTTGACGTTCTTCGCTGTCAGCGCAGGTTTAATGTCAGGGTCGATGGCAACCGCGGCGCTCTACGGCGCTGCCGTCGGCTTCATGGCTTATGCCACCTATGACCTGACCAACCAGTCCACGCTGAAAAACTGGTCGACCGGCTTGACGATTGCTGACCTCATCTGGGGAACCTTCTTGTCGGCGGTCGCATCGGGCGCCGGCTTTTGGGTCACGCAGCGGATCTTTGGCGCTGTCTCGCGCCTATGACGTCGCCGCCGGCGTCGGTGAGAGCTGCCATTAAGGCCTCCGAGCATTTTGGGATCGATTTTTGATCCAGCGGAATTCTGATGCGTAGGTTACCTCATGAACATGCAACTGCCGCGCCGAACCGCATTACGTCGAGCCGCCTGTGCTGAGGCAACAGGGTGGCCGACGCCGGGCGGGGCTCGAAAGGTCGGTAAATTGGAGGAAGAAAGCGTTAGGTTAGACGCCGAACGGATCAAAGTGTTGATGTCCGCGGTCGCAGGCTCGCGCGATGTTGGCGCGTTCGAGACCCTTTATCGGCATTTTCATCCCCGCGTGCGCTCTTACATGGTGAAGATGACGAGAGGAAACCGAATCCTGGCAGAGGAGCTGGCGCAGGAGACGATGATGCGGGTTTGGCACAAGGCGTCACTTTTTGATCCCTCCAAGGCGCAGGCGTCGACCTGGATATTTACGATAGCCAGAAATCAGATGATCGACTCGGTTCGCAGAGGTTTGAGGCCTGACTTCGATCCTAACGATCCGGCTTTCGTGCCAGACGAATTAGAGGCCGCCGACCTGGTAATCGAGCGGCATCAGAGTGCGGCGGCGCTGGGCCGGGCAATGACGACCTTGAAGGGAACATATGCGGAAGTGCTTCGAATGTCGTTCTTCGAGGGTCTTACTCATTCGACAATCGCAGAAAAACTAAACCTCCCAATTGGAACGGTGAAATCAAGGATACGGCTTGCATGCGAGAAACTGCGCGCAGCGCTTCAGGACGAAGCCAAATGATCGAACATCATCTGGATGACGACATGCTCCAGCAATATGCTGCCGGGACACTGGCCGAGGGTTGGAGTGTTGCTGTGGCGACCCATCTTGCTCTTTGCCCCGCCTGCCGCTCGAAGCTTTCAGTGCTGGAAAGCGTTGGCGGTTATTTTATCGACAGTGAACCTGCGGATGAAGCCGAGGTGTCACAAAGCTGGGAGAGTGTCAAAGCCAAGATCGATGCGGGCCAGATCGACAAGGTTGTGCATATCAAAAAAGGCTCGTCGTCTGATCACACATACCCGGAGCCGCTGAGGACCTATATCGACGCGGCCGGAGGCCTGAAATGGCGCAAGCTCGGGCGCGGTGCCGCCCAAATGGTGATCCCAACCGGCGACGAAACGACGACAATGCGATTGCTAAAGATTCCCGCCGGTCAACCGGTTCCGGAGCACTCCCATCGCGGCGTGGAGCTCACGCTGGTACTTGATGGGAGCTTTAGCGATGAGGTTTCGACATTTGCGCGAGGCGATGTCGAGATGGCCGACGACAGCTTGATGCATCAGCCGAAGGCTAATGCTGGCAAAGACTGCATATGTCTTGCCGTGACCGAGGCGCCGCTACGCTTCAAGAGCTGGTTTTTGCGGTTGCTACAGCCAATCCTTGGGATTTAGTGGTGAGTATCATCGATCCAACAGTCGCGGACCTGCTCACAACCTCTTCTGCAGATCATTTTGCACGATCTTTCTCAGATTTTTGAACCGGAGCGGTGGTCATCCGTAGAATCTTCACCGAGCCAAGAGGCCGGCATTGAGAGGAGATGATCATGAAGAAATTTCTGTTAGTTTCGGCAGTCGCGTTGGCCAGCATCATGACGGGTAGCATGGCTGCTTATGCCGCTAACCCGAAAGTCGGCGGGGCCTCGATGTTTGAGGACAAGAATATCGTCGAAAACGCTGCAAATTCGAAGGATCACACGACGCTTGTCGCTGCCGTCAAGGCAGCGGGCCTCGTTTCCACACTCGAAGGGAAGGGGCCATTCACCGTGTTCGCTCCGACCAACGAAGCCTTCGAGGCGCTTCCGAAAGGAACCGTAGAGACTCTACTCAAGCCTGAGAACAAGGATAAGCTCGCAAAAATTCTGACTTGCCATGTGGTCGCCGCGGACGCAATGGCCAGCACCGTTGACAAAATGATCAAGGATGATGGCGGCGAGCATGAGCTTAAAACCGTCGGTGGTTGCATTTTGAAGGCCAAGGAAAGCATGGGCAAGATCACGCTCACAGATGAGGCAGGTGGCACGGCGACAGTGACGATCGCAGATGTGAAGCAGTCAAACGGCGTGATCCACGTGATCGATAAGGTACTTGTTCCCAAGATGTAACTGTAAGTGCCGGGCCGACTTATCGGCCCGGCATTGTCTCCATCTAAATCCCGTCTTTGCTTGGTTCGGTATTGGGCGCGTTCGAACGCCAGCCGAGTTTCACGCACAGATCTTCACCGGCAGCAACACCACTACGGGCATTTTCGAAAGGCCCTTTCAGCATCGTGGTTTCCCCGCGGAAAACAACGATTACTGTCTTTGATAACGGATCGTAAAACACGGTCATACCGTCTTCGTAGTCCATTTATGACTTCCTCCAATAAAGGGCCGGCGGAGTGGCCGCCGACCCCTTCGGATCCTATGCAGATCCGCGTCAGCTCCTGGGGCGTGGAGCCGGCTCCACTGCTGTAGTGCTCTGCATGGAGCAAACTTGCTACGGAGTGCTCGAAGCCCGGATCAAAATAGAAAGGATTTTTGTGGGTCGCAGTCATTACGCTGCTGACCACGGGCCAAAAGTCGCTGCAAAGTCCGCCGGTGCAATCTCAGGAGCCGTGCTGTCATCGAAATGTTGTTCCCGGTTTCAGCGAACACCCTGTTAATATGCTCCCAGCGCACCTCCTCGGCCGACTTCAGACAAGGCGCACCGGATTGCCCGTTTTGCTGCGCTATTCCGAGTATCTCAAAATCTCATCGGCATCTGCCGGCTTGCTGTAACCGATGTTCTGGCCCCACGTTGCCCTCCGTCTCCTGATCTGTGATCGAGTTCCCATGGACGAGCGAGAAGGAGTTTCTCCATGGAGACTACATTGGAGGTTCTCACGACGCGGCAGGGCCGACGAGAGGCTCATCGCCAATGGCCGGATGAGGTTAAGGCGCGGATCGTGTCGGAGAGCTTGCGTCCGGGCGTGACGGTGAACGAGGTGGCCGAGCGTCATGGGCTGAAGGCCAACCACCTGTCATCCTGGCGAACACTGGCGCGGCTGGGCAAGCTGGTTTTACCCGAACCGGAAGACCCAATCGAATTCGCGGCCATGGTTGTCGAGATGCCCGCACCGGAGCCGCCAGGCAGATTTCCCGTGCCGAGATTGTCGTCGGTCCTGTCACCATCCGCCCGACCACGGGTGCTCGCGCCAAGGCCCGTTCAATACCAGTCTCAATGGAGGGTCTCGGTATAATCATTACCGTAAATCATAAATCAGAGTTTCGATATACGGTCCATCTCCTTTGCCAGGATCGTATAGTTTGCCATAGCACCCATATCGCGATTTCGCACGATTTCATTCGCGAACTCTAATGGGGACGGGTGCTGAGCCCATTATGGGACTCATTGCGTTGCTGATCTCTGCTGCTGGATGGAATGAGCCAGTTGCCGATTGCCGCCGGCGGTCGACACTAAAGTCATCAAATGCAGAAGCATCGGTCTCAAACGCCCTCCGTTCTTACGTATCCGATGTCATTGATGTGAAGTAGAATCTTGCCCGCTGAACGGCGGTTCGATTCCGTTCAAGGAAATAAGCTTTTTAGCTGCTGGCCCCACACCGACAGCGGTAAATGCATTCGGCAACGACCTCGCCCCCTCTTTCGTCGTCCAAACCACTACATGAGCCCCGAAATTGTCAGCGGTGTTCAGCAGCGGATTTTCTCGGTTGGCAAAGACGGGACCGCGTCAGCGTAAACAGCGCCCATTTACTGTTACGTACTTCTCAATTTACCCAACGGTGGACAAAGTAAAACGCAATTTTAGCGGCCGCCAAGCGAGAGATCTTGGCGGCGGGTCGCTTTGCCCACACGGGAGACCCGTCTAATGAAGTATCTACATATGATGGTAGCCGCTCTCATGGCATTCGCTCCGATGGCGTCGGCGCAGAATGTCCCGCAAAAGATGTCCGTCGAGCAAATCGAGGAAGAAAAAGCCTATGCCGCCGGAATCCAGGCGGCGCTCTGGGGCCGCCCGTTTGTCGATAACGCCCATACGTTGGCAGCGGGATTGAAGGCGAATGCCGTCGGCCTGAACTACTTCAGGAAGTTCTCCGATCTCAAGACGGCAGCCGACAAGTTCGTGAATACCCCGAACAACGTCTCGATAGACGCCTACGCGGCGGCGGATGTGACCAGCGAGCCGATGGTGTTGTCTGTACCCGTGCTTGACGAAAAGCGATGGTACATCGTCCAGATCGGCGACTACTTCGACCAGGTGGTCTACAATGTCGGCGGAAGCAAAGGGCCGGAACCCGGTCTGTTTCTCATCACCGGCCCTGACTACCATGGTACGGTTCCGGCAGGCATGAAGGAGATCAGGGTCAGGACAAAGCTCGCCGTGGTCGCCAACCGTGTATTCGTCAATGGAGAAGCAGATCTGCCCAACGCACGCGCCGCTCAGAAAGGGTTCAATTTGCTCCCACTGTCGGTATTCCAGAAGAGCGGTCTGAATTTCAAGCTTCCCGAGAAGGTCGACTATGAGCGTTTCGTGTTCACGCCGACCGCTCCCGAGGCGTTGCGACTTTACGAGCAGATCGGCTTTGGGATGCGCATGTTTCTATCGGCCAGCGACGACTTCTCCGATCCCGATGTCGGAGCGGCTCAGCAAATCGGACTGAGCGTCGCCAAAGGGTTCGAATGGCAGGGCCTCGACGAACCGACGAGGCGGGGACTGGCCAGGGCGGCGGTCGCCGCGGACGCCATCATCGCCAACACCTATGCGAATGCTGCCGAAACCGTGAATGGCTGGAGGTATACGATGGGCGGCGGCAGAGCGGGATTTAATTACGCCGTAAGGGCCGCATTCTCCGCCAATCTCACCGGAGCGAACGTGCCGGAGGAGATTCTCTACCCCAACAACCGCGTCGACGAGACGGGCGCTCCGCTCATGGGCGAGCATAGATACGTCCTGCACTTCGATAAGGACAGTCTCCCGCCTGTCTCGGTGTTCTGGAACATGAGCATGTACGATGACAAGGAATTCTTCATCGAGAACGATTTCAAGCGCTACAGCATTGGCAGCACGACAGAGGGCCTCAAGACCGATCCGGATGGTTCCGTGACAATTCTGATCCAAAACGAGCGCCCGGCCGACACGTCGAATTGGCTGCCTGCGCCAAAGGGGCCGTTCAATCTTACCATGCGGCTCTATGGATCGCAGACCGCGATCCTCAATGGCTCATATCGACTGCCTGGGGTCAAGCGAGTGGACTGATCGGACCGGTTGCTCCTCCAGATGCAGGGGCGACTTCTTTTGACGGCGACAACTACTCGGTTGAGGGCAAGGTTGGGCTTCGGGTGAATTGGTAAGAGTGGTCGAGATTGCCCGCGGAATTAAGCCAAGCATCATCGGCTACGGCTGAAAACGGCTTAGGGATGCCATTGAACTCCAGAAGTCTGCGACCGCAAAATGACCTACGGCAGTTCGATCCTCATCAAGGCGATCGACATTCGTCCGGATCGCGACAATCAGTGTTGTGAAGTCGGATCTTTGAAACGAATTCCTGGTCCTCCAGCCCCTTGGTAGTCACCGTCGAGGAAGACGATACCGGCACTTTCTAGCGCCGAACGGATCGCAGCGATCGTTCTTGGCTTGAGCTCTTCGCCACGCTCGAAGCGGACAAGTGTGTTCGTCGATACGCTCGCAGCGATAGCAAGATCCTTTACACTCATGTCGAGCGCGGTCCTAGCCATCTTGCATTGAACGGGCAACAAATTCGCCATCTCCTATCGAAATCGCCTTGACGTGGCGATTTTTTCTACGTATCATGGTCTTGGACAATCCTTCACGTCCTGCGTGATTCTCAAAACTAGGATAGCTAGCTCTCGTCCGTGGCGGGAGGCAAATCCTTTTGTCCTTTATGAAAGACAGATGATGGAACTACGCCAGCTATCCTACTTCGTCGCGGTGGCCGAGGAGCTGCATTTCGGTCGTGCGGCAGCCAAGGTGAACATCACCCAGTCGGGCCTCTCGGATGCGATCTTGGCGCTCGAGAAGGAACTCGGCGTGCAGCTGTTGCTGCGAACGACCAGGCGGGTGGAGCTGACGCGGGCAGGGGCCTCCTTCTACGAGCGCTCGGTCAGGATGATCAGCGAGCTGGAGCTGTCGAGAGAGATCGTTCGCTCGATCGCCGGCAAGACGACCCGCAAGATTGCGATCGGCACGGTCTATCCCGCCACGATCGGCGTTCTGCCGGCCTTCCTTGCGCGCATCGGCAGGAAGTATCCCGATATCCGCATGCATATCGAAAGCGGTACCACCGATGACATCATCCGCCATATCGAGGCAGGCCGCATCAATCTCGGCTTCATCCGGCCGGTGGAGAATATCGGCTCGCTTCGCTTCTTCTCGATTGCTCATGAACGCTATCTGCTGGCAGTGGCCAAGGAGAGCGCGCTGTCCTTAAAGAGCGAGATCGATCTTGAGGATCTGAGAGGGGAGAAGATAATCTCATTTTCCCGCCAGAACCGCTCCTACAGCGAACAGTATTTCACGGAGAAGTTCGAGGAGCATGATCTGACCGACAATGTCACTTATACCTGCGACGACACCTTCTCGCTGGTGTCGCTGGTCTCAGCCGGTCTTGGCATCGGCTTCGTGCCGGAATGGACGCAGGATCTGCCGAACCGCGGGTTCGAGCTGAAGAAGGTGAGGGGCGTCGATTTCAAGATCGGGCTCGGTGTCGCCTGGAACCGGGAGGATCCGACGGCGGCACGTGACGACATCATCGATATCGCACGATCGCTCGCGCGGCCGGGCAGGTGAGGGGCCCTGAGACTTTAGCCATGGTATGGTTAGTTGTGTTCTTCGTCTCGCACAAGCTGCGGAAGACTAAGCGCGATGGGTCGAATGCGATTAAAGAATGTTAATATGTCAATGTTTCGCGCACGTTAACGCTATAGCACCGTGATGCATGTTAATGTATTCATCAATACACTCGTCTGCATCAGCTACATGTAGAGTGGGCGATGATCCAGCGCCTAAGTTATCCCGAGGCGTTGAGGGAACACATGAATAGAGCGAAGGTGCCGTGAAAATCGACGCGGTGTTTAATTGGGAGCAGGCGGCAGAGCAGGCCATGAAATTGAGGGAATACCTAGCCGAAGCGGGGAACTCAGATGACGCGAGACAGATTCTGCTCCACGAACTAAGGACCACTAGGGATTTCGATCTAGCCATTCAGAATGCGAAACAAAGACTAAATCCGAATTGACGCATTTGCGTTAAACTCACGTCAGAGCCCGCGCGCCGATGAACGTGCGCGCCAAGGCCCCGGGGCAAAGGTTGACCGTGATGCCGTTGGCGACGATCTTGCCTCCGCTGTTCCGAGCGTCAAGACCAGGCGAAGCGGCAGCGCTGACCGTTATCGCCGTGCCGGGCGTGACCGTGCACGAGGTGCCATTCACCGAGACATATCCTGGTGAGCACGACCGCGCGAACGCGACCTCGCTTGCTCCGGGACGACATGCGAAAAGCAACATCCCCGACATCGATGCGATACGCGACAGACGAATCATGTTCATCCTCCTCGGCAACTCCCGGGAGGATTGACTGATGGCGCACACGTTAAAGGAAGTACATAATCGTAAATCCAAACGTGAATGCGCCAGAGGATGGCGGGCGAGGCCCGGTCAGGCAACCTGCTGATCTCCAGCTTCCGCGAGCTTGTAGCCGGACATAAGGAAGTATGGGTTCACGGTGAATGCCGCCGTCGCGAGGCATGCCGCGAGCGCGATCTTGACAGGACCAAGAATGATCGCGTCAACAATCTGCGCTATGTGCTCGAGCATTTCCTCATCTGGACCGTCCGGCTGCTGAGTCGGAAGCGCCAGCGCGGCCTCGGGGCCAGTTTCGATCTGACCGAGTGGTATCGGCATTCCGATGGGCTTGTCTGACATGACTGTGATCCTCTTGTTGCGATGCTTTCCAAAACATCTGTAGACCGAGGATGTTCCGCACTGCAGCAATTGCTGTTCAGTCCTCCTCGATAGCCAGACCGAACCTGGCGTGGTAGCGATGGTAAAGGTTGAGGGACTCATGATGAGAATGAAGCTGGTAGCGGTCGCACTCGCGGCCCTTGCGCCCGTCGTTGCGATGCTGGGATATAACGAGTACGCCATGCGGCAGCAGCGTGGGGAGGAAGTGAGAGTTCAAGCTGCGCAGTCCGCCCGTCAGGCTTCCTCGGAGGTCGAGCGCATCGTTGAAGGGCTTCACTCGCTGCTCATAGCCGTGACGTCGATGCCGTCTGTCAGGCACCTCGACGTGGCGAACTGCAACGATGCCCTGCGCTCGCTCGCAGGCAAGGTCCCAAACATTCAGACGATTTTTGTTGTGCGGCCAGACGGCACCCCGGCATGCGGCAGCATCGCGATCCCCGAGGGTGCGACGTTTGGAGACCGGGATTATTTCAAGCAGGCTGTCGAAACACGCGCTTTCGTTGTCGGCACGTACACCGAAAGTCGGATCACGGGTCGCCCGGTACTGCCGCTGGCGATGCCAGTGGTGGAGAACGACAAGGTTACTGCGGTGGTCGTCAGCGGCATGCTCCTCGACTGGCTCCAGAATCGCATCACGGAAAGAGGTGTGACGCCGGGAAACGCGGTCACTCTCGCTGACAGCGATGGCAGGATCGTCGCCCGCGTGCCGCTACCGGAGAAGTTCGTCGGCACCGTCATACCCGACGAGTACTTGAAGCTCGTGCATGCCGAGGAGCCAGGAATCGTGCAGGTGATGAGCCAGGACGGCACGGAACGGGTACTCGGCTACAGGCCGATTTCGCTGCCCGGAAGCCCTCTCTACGTCAGCGCAGGACTTTCCACCGGCGAGGCCTTCGCGCCCATAAACAGGGCCACGATGACGAACTCGATTGGCATCGCCGTAGGGGCACTCGTGTCTCTCCTGCTCGCCATGTTCATCGGCGAGCGTTTCCTTCTGGCCCCGATCTCCAGGATCTCGGAGGTCATGCGGAATTGGAGGGACGGCAAGACAAATGCCAGAACCCAGATGAGTCCGAGCGACGAGTTGCACGCGGTCGGGGCGACACTGGACGATCTGCTCGATGAACTCGATGCCCGCCGGGACCAGAACGAGAAGGCCGAAGAAGCCCGGGAGCTGCTGGTACGGGAACTTGCTCATCGGGTGAAGAACGGCTTCGCCTTGGTGCAGGCGATAGCTCGGCAGACCTTCGCGAAAGCGGAGCCGGAACGCTATCATAGCTTCTCGGACAGGCTGGCGGCGCTGGCGAGCACATATGACCTAATACTGTCCAAGGAAGGGGCGGGGTCGTCGATGCACGAAGTCGTGTCCGCTGCCCTTCGGTCGCACCTGTCGTCGCCGAACAGGATCGTCGTCAATGGAACGGAGGTTCCTCTCCCTTCGGACCTGGCTCTCCCGCTTTCTCTCGTGATCCACGAACTTGCAACCAACGCTATAAAGTACGGGAGCCTCGGTGCCGAGGACGGACGGGTACTCGTTGACTGGAACTTATCAGAAGGCCGGCTTCGCCTGGTGTGGAGGGAGGTCGACGGTCCACCGGTCAAGGCTCCGGAGAGAACCGGTTTCGGTACCGTGCTGATCGGACGCGCCTTCCCAGCGAAGGCCAAGGCGGACAGCCACACGGAGTACAGGCCCGATGGTCTCGTCTTCGAAATTTCGTTCTCGGTGGAACCTACGGCGGCGAACGAAGTTTCTATCGATCGCGAGGAAGCGTGATGACCAGAGTGAAGATCCTTATCGTGGAAGATGAGCCGCTGGTCCGCATGCTTGCTGTCGATCTCGTAGAAGAGGCTGGATTCGAGGCCATAGAGGCCTCGGACGCGGACGAGGCCATTGTCGCTCTCGAGAATATTCCCGACATCCGAATTCTGATGACCGACATTGACATGCCCGGGAGCATGGATGGCCTGAAGCTCGCCGCCGCTGTCCGGGACAGATGGCCGCCGATCAAGATCGTGGTGGTGTCAGGGAAGCAGCGGCCACTTGCGTCGGACATGCCGGAACGCAGCCTGTTCTTCGCGAAGCCCTACGACATCCGGAAGATGGCGCATACGCTAATCGAGATGGCAGCCTAAGCGCGCGGCACCCTTCCAGCGGCGCTAAAGCCAAGCACCCCGCCTTGACATCCAATCAGCTGTGCAACCGCTGGGGCTGGATTTTGCCCGATCCTTTGTCATCGGTGCGAGCTGGCTCGATCCGTTCGGCTCCGCCATAAAAGCCGCCGGCGAACTTTTCAAGCTGCTGTCGGTCGACGATCTGAATGTGGATCCCGCGTGGAACGGATGAAGCCTTCGCCTTCAAGGACGTGAATTGCGTTTGTCACTCCCGGTCGGCGAACTCCGAGCATTGCTGCGAGATCGTGGTGCGTGATCCGGATGTGCTGGCCGCCGATCCGATCCTGACACATCAGCAGCCAGCGGGCGAGCCGCTGTTCGATATGGCCACGCGCATTCGATGGAACCGTGCCAGCCATCTGCTAGACAAGAGCTTGGTGGAAGCGTCGGCACGAATTCTCCAGTTCAGGAAACGAACGCAACATCGAAAGGAAATCATCCGCGTTGATCCGCCAAGACTTCCGGGAATCTGGACAATGGTCTTCGTAAGAGAATGTCGGACGCCGTTCAGCATTGAGGTGCCGACGAATCCTTCGTTGCCCACCATTCCGACCTCTATCTTATACTGGTCGGCCGCAAGAAGTCCTTCCTCCAGGAGCCAGACGTCCTCGATCCCAAGTCTGGGGGCCTCGATCGTGCTTCAGGTAGGCGTTCTAAAGCCATTCGACAGTGCCGTATTTCGATAGCGTCTCGACCGGCTCCATGGCGGGGTCGCTCGGCTTTCCAAGCGTCGAGGCGGTCATTCCAAACTTTCGCGACCGCGATTAGCTCGTCTTGCGGAAGATTCTCGCCGAGCGCGGCGCTCAGATAGCGGCAGCCGGCTTTTCGGTTGAAGGACGTACCGCGGCATTTCCACGGGCACCATCAGTATGCCTCCGGCACGCCGCTTACGCTTCCTGGGTCGATTGCCCTGTCCAGATCGATCTTCCGCCACGCTCTGAACTTCCCTTTGCCTGTACCGGTGTCGAGAACGGCTTCGGCCATATCGTACCCACACACGGCTCAGGAAGGCGTCAACCGTCATCTCGCCGGCATGAGCACGGCACTGAGTGCAAGGACACCGCAGCGGTTCGCGCTGAAGCCGTTGGGACCGCGCAGGATCTTTTCAACTCGGGACATCTCTTCCACGGCGAAAACGGGTCTATGACCGTGAACGTTGTAGATAGCACCGGGAAAACAGTAATGATCGTTGGCGTTACAGCTTGCGTCGAGGTTGTCGTTGGTTCCTCCCTTACGCCGTAGCAACGCGCTGGTGTGATTCGGGAAGAGCCTGTTCATTCGCCGCGGTCCTCCGTTGTAGGGGCGAAGGCGCGCAAGATCCTGTTCCAAACCGTCGCTTCGAAATCAATCTCGCTGTCACTTGGCGTCTTGCCTCCGGCGATCGTCGTCTCGTTCAGGTGATGCCAGTGGGCAAATTCTTTGATAGTCGTTAGGACTTCGCTGCGAACCACATGATGGTCGGGTGGAACATTCCCCGCGTCAACGTGTTGTAGAGCGGACCCTTTGTTCCTGTTGGGGTCTAGAGGCTCATCGCCGCCCCGCGATGGGCCTTTGCTACTTGCGGCATACCCATCAACTGTTGAATGTCTCCCTCAATGCCTGATTGTTCCCTGTTTGGGCCTTCAACATTAGGATGCTGCGTTATTGAAAGAACATGCTGCAGTTGCGGTGCATCCGTCGCGATGACCCACGACTGACGTATCTGCGTGACGAGCGCCGCATCCTCGTCTTCGAGCTTCACGCCGGTTACCTCTTCGAGCCAATTGATCTGGGTGAGCAGGATGCGGGTATCGCGGCCTACTTGATCAAGGTCATTGCCAACCACACTCTGCGAGGGAGTGGGGATAGACAGATCAAAGCGAGGCGCTATGTTCTTTTCATCGCTAGCAAACGAGCTCGTAGGCGCTGGCGGCTGAGGGCTAAGAGCTCCCGCCTGCCAATGCAGGGGGGCCTCATGGCCAAAGACCCGACCGCCCAATCTCAGAAGATCATCAGCGCAGGCCGCGATAGCCTGCTCGTGCTTATCGCTGAAGACGAGGCCCTCATAAAAATCAATCTCGAAGAGGTCGTGACGGAAGCCGGCTTTGAAAACCTCGGATTCTCGAATGCCGATGAAGCTATACGTGCCTTGGAGAAAGACTCGGCGCGCTTTTGCGCCGTCATAACCGACATAAGGATGCCGGGAAAAACGGACGGTTGGGATTTGGCTCGCCGCGCTCGGGAACTGCAGCCGCACATGCCAGTGATTTATATCACTGGGGACAGCGCTAAGGACTGGGCAGCTCAAGGCGTTCCAAACAGCGTGTTGCTTCAGAAGCCTTTTGTTCACGCGCAGCTCATTACAGCGCTGACAACGCTTCTTAACGAGGCGGGCACGACCCGGATAGACCCCTAATTGGCTTGCACCAGTGATTTTGATCAACTCACGGCATCTCGACATTTGTGACGATGGTGGTGGGGTGTCGGCAATGATGGGCAGTGGCTTCGATGAATGCATTTGCTATCGTCCACAATAGAGCGCAGGTTGAGATCCTCGGCAGCCATAGAACGGGCGCTGCCGATTGAGGCCCGTGAGCTTCGCCCCAACCGGAAGGAGGACAGCATGTCTTCCGAAATCAACACCGCCAATCTGAAAAGCAAAGACGTGAAGATGCTTCAGGAGGTTCTCGTCAGCTGCGGCTATAAGGGCAAAATGTCGGCGAACCCGGGGCGAGAGTTCATGGTTGCCGCCAGACTGATCATTCGGCTTTTCCACCAGGGCCTGAGAGAGCCGGTCCAGCTTGCTAACGCTCTGCGCAGAAACTTCGGTAGCTCGCAGAAGGGCGCGGACGTCATAAATTTTTCGGGTCCGCATCGAGACGCCGTGCCGGAAGTAACGCCGCCGGAGCGTCGCGCTCACTGATAGACGCCTCAATTGACTGCGATAGCAGCCGTGAGCGCTGAACCGACCAACCTTGCAAATACGTTTGGCTGCCATCCCGCATGTGAAATGGGCGGTGGGGTGACGGCGACAGCGGGCGCGGCCTCGATCGCCTCTCGAAAGGCAGGCGGGGCCGAGCTTTCCGCCGTGCCGAGACTGCCAAGCCTGCCATGCGGCGGCAATCATTTCTGGTGCGACAGCAGTCATCGGCCTTCGGCCTCCATTATGATTTTAATAGCTGCCGCCGTGTCGCCCGACGCGCGCCAGAGGCGATCGGCAAGGGTGTTGGCGTCAATGCCGTGGGATTCCCACCAAGCCTGCTCATGGCCGGTCTTGTGCGGGGCGTCCGGGCCGGCGCGGTGCTCTTCGGGAGCAGGGGGAGTGTCCAGTTGTCTCCTACCTTCGTTCCTTTCCCGCGCATGTGCTTTCCGAAGCGCTAGTCCGGAAAGTTGACGTGGCAGGGCTCCAACAAGCCCTGCCCAGACCACGAGATCGAAACCAAGGAATACGACATCGCTCGTTATGAGGCGATCAAGGCGGCGTATGTGAGGGCATTGGCGAAGAGGGAGCAGGCGGCATGACCGGCTCTTTATCCGCGAGCAGCGGCCAGCTCGACTGCCTTCCTTGCGTCTTCAGACCGAATTCTTCCGTCGATGACGTCTCGGCAGGCGTTCCATGCTCGCTTCCATTTAGGAGTGTCTTGGTTGGGCTCGTGGATGAGCCAGTTGATAGCCTCCCCAGGGGAGCCGACTACAATGCGCATGCGGCTGTCTCCCAGGACCAGGGGAATGTTCCAGCGGTGTACCTGCCGATTCCGATGAAGCCGCCCCTTTGTTCCGAGATGATTGCGCCCTCCTTTTTAGTGGGGTCTGCAGGCAGTAATTGTTGTCAGTTCGTTCAAGTACGGTGTCAATCTTTTCGAGGCAGGTTTCGTCGTAAGCTTTCGCCGCTGAGTTCGATGCGGTGGGCATTGTGGACAAGTCGATCCTGGGTTGCATCGGCGTAGGTGGGGGTCCCCGATGACGCCGTGCCAGGCAGTTACGGGGAGCTGGCTGGTAATGATCGTAGAAGGACGGCCCAGGATTTCCAGCAGATCGTGACGGGCTTGTTCGTTGAGCGGTTCGAGGCCCCGATCATCGAGGATCAGGACCTGAACATGACCCAGTGTGCGTTGCAGCCGGGCATCCCTGCCGTCGCCACGAGGGAGAACAAGCTGGGCAAACAGTCTTAGGACGCGCTGATAGAGAACGGAACGATCGTCTCGGCAAGCCTTGTGACCGAGAGCGCAGGCCATCCAGCTTTTTCCGACACCCGAGGGTCCGCAAATGGCCAGATTGTCATGAGTGTTGATCCAGTCGCCGCCGAGCAGCTTCATGAAGAGCGCGCGATCAAAGACACGCTCGCTGCGATGATCGACATCTTCCGGGGTCGCCTGGTGGCGCAACTTGGCGAACCGGAGGCGTGCGGCTAGCCGGACTGGGCACAGGTCCATCGCGAGCTGAAGCGCAAGCGGGCGCGCGACGATGACCCGTCTTCGTCCCCGCCGCTTTATAGAGAACCGCTTCCAGGGCCGCGTAGGTGACGTCGTCGTTCAGCGGCCACAACAGCTCCGTAACTGCGGCACGCCGAAGCGTCTCGCGCACCGTCGACGGCGCACCTCCTACCCGGATCGCAATCGACTTGTGCCCAAGTCCTTGCTCAAATCGATATCTTAGTATCTCGCGGACACGCCGCATCTCCAGTCTCTCCGCAGGCATACCGTTCCTTCCTTGTCACCATCGACGGAAGGAACTTCACACCGGCAGACCACCCTTGCCAGATGCCCGCCAAAGGGGGCGACATCATTTCGGAATCAGGGGGCGGGTTGCCTCGGAATTTGCAGTGTACCATCATGGCTGCTCTCCAACTGTCTGGGCCTCAAAGAACGTTAATTCCCCGCTGCCTCGCATCGTTCCAGATCAAGTGAGTAATAATCATTTTGCTGGGAGCGCGGCATCAATCGACGCTCAAGCTCGATCAACGTCTGAGAATGCCGGCTTCTTCAGCCGCGCGGATGAAGGCGAGCTGTGCTTTTTCTCTGGCGACCTTCCCGTCCATAGAGGCGAGACAGGCTCGCCGAGCAGCGGAAAAGGATTTGCCCCCCTTGATTGGCCAAGAGGTCATCAGGCACGCCATGGCATCACGCGTGCTGGTGACGCTCCGGAAATGATCGGAGTTTTCGATCATCAGTTCGATTGGCTTGTCCCAAAGATCGTCGCTCATGTTGGCACCTCAGGAGGAGGATTCCCCGGGAATGAAATACGCAGCCTGCCCAGTCGTTCCGGCTATCGGACCAAGGTCCCTGGTGCGTATGCGACTAAAGGCCGGGGTGTGCGGCGATGACCTTCCTCGAAGCCTTCACCAAGTACCGGCCTGACGTCGAGGGTATCGCCGAAGCCCTTGGCATCACCCCACAAGAAGCGGACCGCCTCATCAACGATCTCATGGATCGCCGGTACCAGAAGCGCGCAGTATAGCCGGAGGCCGGTATGAAGGAGAGCCAGATCCATAAGGCTGTCGTTGCCCACTGGCGCGCTCTCGCTGTGCCTGGAACGTTCATCGGCACGATTCCGAACATGGGAGCAACGGGCCAACACGGTCTTACAGAGAGCCTCCAGGACCTGATCTTCATCGGTCCGAAGCTCCACGGCTATCTCGATTGAAAAACAGAGACCGGGAAGTTCACCGGCCCGTAGCGCGACTTCAAAGCCCTCTGTGAGGCTCACGGCATTCCGCGCCTATGGCAGGGACGAGCCTATCAGGCTGCTCGGGGCCTTGGATTTATCAGGAGGGCAGCATGAGCAACCGCGCCCGGATGCCGCTCCATGTCGGCGACTATCTTGCAGACACCGGCCATGTCACTGCGACCGAGCACGGCGCCTATCTGCTGCTGATCATGCACCATTGGCAGAACGGGTGCCTGCCGGAGAACGAGCGCATCATCGCCCGCATTGCCAAGCTTTCGCCTGAGCAGTGGGAGGAGAGCCGCGACATGCTCGCAATGTTGTTCGGCCCAGGCTGGACCCACAAGCGCATCGATGCCGAGCTGTCGAAGGCGGACGAGATCATCGAAAAGCGCCGATCCGCACTTCGTTCGGAAGACGCGAGCGCGCCTGAAACCAATCCTGATTGCGAAGAATTTTGGGAAGCCTACCCGAACAAGATCGGCAGGCCGTCGGCTGAGAAAGCTTTCTCCCAAGCCATCAAGCGCGCCAGCCTCCACGAGATCATGACCGGCGTCAGGGCCACGTCCTAAAGACCGACGACCGTCGGTGGTGCCTCCGGTCAAGTGGCTCTCCGACCGATCGCTGGAAAGACCTGCCGGCCAAGCCTCACGACAAGCAGCCTTCAAAGCCAAACGGCTTGGCTCACCTGCGGCAGACGCAGTCCCGAGCACAGTACATCGCCCAAGAGTTAGCCCGTTCCGAGAGGAGTTTCAAATGATCGCAGCAGCCAGACAGTTCACTAGCGCAGCGGAGATGCGCGCCGACTACACGGCGGTGCATCAGCGCTGCTCCAATCCAGGGGTGCCGGCGAAGCCTGAGCCGGTCGTCATCGAGGCGGCGGCAAGATTCATCACCAGGAAAGTCCCTCTCTGGAAGGTGAAGGATACAGCAAGGTCCACGCCAGAGCCTCTGGCAATCCTAAGACCACGGCAGCGATGAACATGCGAGAGCCCGATCGCCGTGATGGCGGCCAAAGGGCATCTTGAACCCCATCAGGTCGAGGCCGCGATCAAGTTCCGGCGACTGTGAGAGTCGCTGGCGCGGGAACCGATCACGGACCGCCAGATTGACGCCGGGTTCGAGCTTCAGGAGTGCCGCGAACTGCTCGGCCGCCGGCACTACGACGTCGTCAGCCGCGTTGCCGGAGAGGGCTGCATCATTGCCGAACTCAGCGCGTCGAAGGGCGCTCGGCACACACTCGCCGATTACCTGAAGGACGCTCTGGACGATTTGGCTGTGCATCTTCCGGAAGCGAAAGACACCACCGAATTCGCGATCGGTAGTTTTGCCAAGGTAAACTTTGCAAGGTATTTAGTGACTAGTGTGGTGATTTGCGCAGAGCGGTCACCGAATCAGCCGTCTCCGGGCAGCTTTTCAATTTCAGGCATCGATCTTCGCGGCTGGCTTCTTCCGCTTCCGCGGTGCTATTGCCTTGATAGCAGTCCTGCTGCTCGCTAACTCAGCATCCCTCGCAAGACGCAACTCGCGAAGGCGAGCAGTTTTCTCGTCGCGGGCGGCGTTGCGAGCTGAAGTAAGTGCTTGAGATTCCTTGGTGGTGATCTCGGCTTTGTCTTGCAGGGATTTATGGGTCATCGCTTTTAAGTAGCGCGCTAGCGTCGAAATAGAAGACCGACGCAGCCCCTCAATTTCCTAGATCGGACGGTTTCCCGTTGAAACAATACGGTCTGGCGAAGCACATTCTGATGGCCAAAGGGATGGCTCGTGACCAGCGAGAACCCTGCGGCCCGCCCTTCATGTCGGAGTAGAGCAGCCCAGTAGCTCGCTTGGCTCATAACCAAGAGGTCGCGCGGTCGGGCCCTTGTCGTTGGGGGGCTATCAAGAGTTCTGCTACTTGAATTTTACGTTACGGCCTTCGGTCGACTTTTGGGAGCAGGTTTTTCTCGGGCAGGCAGACATCGCGGTTCTCCACGGTCGACGTTCAAGCTCAAAGACCAGAGACACGGCCTGCCAGTTGGTGCGCCTTGTCGACCACGTAGGCGTCAGGATGCGCCTTCTCTGCATACGCCGCTTCCAGCACGCATTCAGGATTCGGTCTATACCGAGCTGAAGTGGGCTATCGCTCACCTCGGACTTGAGGCAGCATACGACGTCCAGAAGACGACGATCATCCACCGGCGGACCGGAGCGGAGTTCATCTTCTACGGCATCGAGCGAAACCTTGGCTGTCCCGCTTGCTGCGTTGGCGACGCCGATGCCCGGTCGATCCTTCAAAAATACTCGTTTTGACCTATCATCTGTCTGACGAGCTGAGTCGATGGGACGTTCAACACATTTGTCCGAAATGGCTCAGAGGTCCGTCGAAATCCTGCTAGGGCGGACGATCGACCAATGCGGTGCGATTTGCTTCCGGATGAACGACATTGGGGCAGTTGAAGTGCTGCTGATCACCAGCCGAGACACCGGCAGGTGGGTAGTTCCAAAAGGAAATATCGAAAAGAACGAGCCCTTGTACAAATGCGCTCGACGCGAGGCATTGGAGGAAGCCGGCGTCATTGGATGCGTAGGTAAGAAATCCATCGGTTATTTTTCCTCCCTGAAGGACTCGTCCAAGCCTCCTTTTTTAGTGAGCGTTTTCGCCCTTCAGGTCGAAAATGCGGCCGACGAATTCAAAGAAGCGGGTATCCGAAAACTCGTCTGGGTTTCGCCCAGAAGCGGCGGCTTTGGTCGATGAGCCAGAACTAAAGGGAATCTTCAGATTGATCTCTAGTGATTTCGCACCAAAGACTTTTCGAAAGGCGATTGGGAGGCGTTCCGTCTCGAAATAGGGGCTGATTATAACCGTCCCATCATTGGTACCGGCCCGCGTCCGACAGCAGCGATTGGAGGTGGACTGCCAGGTTAGGACGTAGCCGGCGCGGGAATATAATCTGGATGAGCTCTCGATATCAAGTTGCTAATCGGGCTTAACCCGACCGCCATATCACTTCGGGGCGTGCAGACTACACGTCTGCAGCGTCCAGATCGGCGCATTGCTCAGGGCTCAATTCTCGTCCCATCTCGGGCCAATAGACGGGAGCGTCCTATCGCAATAGATATCCGGGTTTACGTGCGGAGATTTTAATGAATCACGGAAACCGCCGCGACACCGGCTTCATTGGCTGCTCGCAGGATAGCGCTTCTCAGTTCCACGCTGTTGGCCTTTCCGGTCATCACGTCGAGGCAGGCTTTCACGGCTGACAAAAATTCCTCGCCGTCGTCCGATGGCCAATCTTTGATCAAAGCGGTGGCAGCCTCATGGACGGTGCGAACAATCAGCCGCCGGCCAGGGTCCTTGAAGATGAGGATGACTTGATCAAATTCGGTTGATGTGTCGAATCCCATTACGCAATACCCCGCAGCGACCAGTCCACACAAATATGAGTGTGAGCTAATCACGGGGTTGCGGACTGTCGCGTGAAAAATGCGTGACATGTGACGCCAGTCACATCGTGCTCCCGCCTTGATCCACGAGCGGACGGACTGCCGCTGGCAATCGCACTAAAGTCCTGCGCCTGTCATCTCAACGCCTTAAGCGACTATTTTTGGAACGATGGAGTGTTGAATACATTCTAACTGTGTCTCGGCGCCTTCCCAGTCGCCGTGACGGGCCGAAAGGTAGAGGGCTCGCCGCTGTGACAGGAGGCGAGCCTTTGCCTGTCTCGGTGCCTTCGGCAACGTCGGCCGGAGAGGGGCAATCATATTCAACTAGATTTGAGAAAAAAGCCCGCCGAAGCGGGCAGATCGAAGTGGAAAGGAGGGGCCGCACGACCGATGCTCTAGAAGGGTCAGTGGGCGTGCGCATCAGCCGCACGGTCCATTCAGCCATAACTGACGCCGTTGCTAAAAGTTCCGTGTCGAGACTATAGTTTGGGTAGGCACTCGAAGCGCCAGGAATTGGATGAGTGCGCGCGAGCTGGACGCGGTGGCTTGAATGAATGAGGCCGTCGCTATCGAACAAAAGCCGAGATCCATTTCAGTCGGTCCATAGCGTAGCATTTTCTCTGATAGCGTCGGCTCAAGAGCGCGTTGTTATCTTCACTGATATATCCGGCGTTCCATGCCTTCTCATCAATCGCCATCTGGATCACTAACTTACTGTCGGCTTCTTCGGCAGTTCGTCCGGCAAACTTCAAATCTTTTTTATTGTAACGTCTGCTTTCATACGACTGCTCCAGACCAACGCGATCCTGCTTATTACTTTAAACCGATCGAGCTCGCTTAAGTTCCCTATTCAACGTCACAGGAACGGCAATCTGCGGGGTAGTCACTGTGGTTGTGGTGTTCGTTACCCACTATCCAAATTGGCGATAGTGGGCAGATACCTTCAGTCTTCCATTGCGGTATTCTTTAAGTAGTAGGTGATTGGGGGGTGCATTCATGACTATGTCAGGATGCTCGATTTTCGGATCAAGGAGCGCTCAGACAGGCATACGACGCCGGCGGGCTCCTAACCTCGCAGAACATGCCACGGCTACCCGCGTCAATGAGACGATCGCCTACGGGTGGATGATGCTGATCGTGACCTTGGTGCTCGGGTATACTGGATTCGCCACGGCCCAAGATATAGCCCCGATCTGGCGCACCGGTAGAGCTCGCCCGTATCGGGACTTCGAAGAGGACCGGGAGCCGCCTCCCTGTAGCGAGCCGGAACCTTTCGAGCTTCCTGACCGCCCATTCAATTCAAATGACACTGGGAGCCGATGATGCTCGCCATAATTGGCGCCGTCATCAGCGACATAGGCCGTCTGATCGGAATCGGCGGCGTCTTGTTCATCGGCCTCTTGCTCTACAAGGAAGACATCCCCGGCGCGAACCGCATACCGTTCTTGCCGAGCATTCCGATCCTTGGCGATCTCACCGCCGGTCCGGTTCACACCCATGCGGCCCAGCAAGTGAAGCTCGCGACAGATGACCTGGTGACAAAGTTTGAACGGGACACACTCGCCTGGCAGCTTGGCGAGGAACGTCGTCGCGCGACGGAAGCGGCGCTGATCACCGAAGAGTACCGCAAACGCGCTGATGCCGCCCTGCGGCTCAAAGCGGAAACGCAACAAAAGCTGGAGAAGGCCATTGCTGAAGACACTAGCGACGATAGCCCTCTGGGGGCAACCATGATGTTGAATGGCTGTGTCGGAACGGTTCAAAAGCGCCTCAATGCAGCCGCTGAGACGAAGGGCAGGGGCAGGCGGCGGTAATCCTCCCGGAGCTGCCGGCATGCAGAGGGCCTACCCCGGTTGCTGACGGAGAAGCCGCGAAATACTCAACTGCGATGGGAGTTCATCGCGGATGGGGAAGATCTGAAGAACGATCGCTGCGCCGGGTTTCACGACGCGGTGCGGGAGCGCTTCGGGCCTTCGGCGCGTCGTCCGGCATCACGGTGATTCTGGCATCTCGAGCCGCATCGACGAAGGCCTTTCTCGCGAAAGCGCCGCCGCGCTGATTTTCGATAGCGGTGAAACAAAGGGCGGGCGCGCGCTGAAATGTGGTGTTGCCGGCCTTCTTCGGCCATTTGTCGGACATTTGGAGCCCGGTAAGGCGTGAGACAGTGGAAACGTCTCGGTACCGGGCCCTTCGATCTGGACCGATGTTTTTCTGATAGGGACGAGCGAGACTCCGAGCTCGGCCATTTCATCACCTCACGCTTTAGTGTTTAGCGACTCAAGAGGTGCGGCTGTGATTCGTTCCGTCAATAACCCTTCTAGGCGACGCTAGCGAGACCTGTTTGCAGGGTTAGAGCGGGTGCTTGGTGCAGACCCCACGTTTCAAGTAGCGGGATTTAGGGGTTCCACACTAATCGACCGGAAAGCGCGAGGCCGGCCAGCCACGAATTGTGACGAAATGTCTGCGTCTAAAGCCAGTTATCATAATGACCTAAAGCAATCCGTCAACATGAGCAGGTATGGTCTGATAGGACAACGACGCCGGCTGCCTTGTTTAGGTCGAGGAATGACATTCGGCTTTGATTGGTGGGATCACGCGGCCTCAGGGCTAACAGAGGGAAGGGCAGGATATGCCGCCACGCGATCCCATATAATGACTTACGCATGACCAGTTTGTTCCCTTTCGGCGAATGATTTGAGTCCTTGCCATCGCACTTGGCCTCGGCCGTAATCATCTTGATGAACTCGACACTAGACATGACCCGAGTCGCGGATAGCAGGCCGAATTGGCAAACGAATGTGACTGCCCATCGCGCACTGTACTGCGGTATGGAACGATTTCACGTCTTCCTCCTATTTTTCCGGAGGAACGCACGATCCCGGGAAATCGTCTAAGAGTCGAACCCGGGGAGCCGAAAGCCCTGAAAGCTGCGCTGACCAGTGCGCTTCACAGTGGTCTTATAACGGTCATCAATCTTGGGAACATCGGTGATGTAGCTAGGTTCAAGGTCGCATCGGAGCCGACGTTACAGAAGTGGTTGAGAAACTTCGTGACGCCCGGAGGGTTTATCCCTTACCGGGGGACGACAGAGCTGCCGAAAAAGCCGCAGCGCTCCTGGAAGCTGCTGTTGCCGGTACGCGCCGGTGAGCACGGTAGACATCCTTAAAAGCACAGCCGCTAAATTGCTCGACAGGTCTCAGCTTCTCAACGGAGAAGCTCTCGGTATTTCGAAATCTTGTCGAGCGATCCTGTGAACGAGACGAAACAGTGCCTTATCGATATCGGAGTCATCGAGTAGGGATGGATCCTCGGAAACCATCTGAAGCGCACGGTCGGCAAGTCGGGCTGCATCAGCTTCTGACTTGACGTAGCGGCGCGCAAGACTGTTCAGGGTGGAAATGGTTGTCGAGTGGGATTGCGCTAGCATTGTGCACCCGTTCCTTTTCGGTCAGCGGGTGCACGTCAAAACACTGAGCCACCAGCGCCAACGGTTCAAACAACTGGCCCTATGCTACGACCCATCCCCAAAAAAGTCCACGCAGAGGTGACTGTCAAATCCGCGGACCGGGCAGCTCGACGCGAAAAGATGCCCGCGGAGGCGGGCGAGTTTCCGGGATCGACAAGAAGTGGATCGCACGACGCCTGCTGGGCAACAGAGTCTGGGTTGATAGACTTGCCGGGCGACCTTACCGTTCAACTGTGAAGCAAGGCGCGAGCATTTTTCGAAGCCCTCCGCGCGGTGCAGCTCGAACGACGGCGGCAAGGCCGACGATCGCTCATATCGAGCAAACGTTGAAACTGCACGAGGTCATCCGCCTTCGTCTTCTCGCATAAGCAACAAGAGCCGTTCTTGTACGGCTTTCCAGCGGTCAAGCTGATCGATACTCCGATTGTGTTCTCCAAGGGCACCAGGGCGTAAAATTGCCCTTTGTAATTTGAATGCTTTTATGCGTGCGGTGTTGGCGGCTATCCGTTCTTCAAGCTTCTCCAGTTGAGATTCAAATTCCATCGCCACGACCTTTTGATCCACAGAACAAGGACGGCTATATTTTGGATAACAGTCTTCAAGGATAAAGGTTGCGCCGCCTACAGCCGGTAAAAGGCTACCGCCGACCCGATGAGAACGCTCGGCATAAAGCCGACGGCCATGTGATCGATTCACGTCAATCTGAGCGATGATGTCATGCATCGATCGCTATCCTGAACGAGCCAAGCTGCGTCGAAAAAATCCCCTGTGAAGCCGGAGAGCAGAATTTGCAAACCGCGAGAGGATGTTTTGCAAAACGCTTTTTTGACGAATCCGCCTAAGTCGTTGATCGGTATGGCGCGCGAGCGTGGCGAAACTGGTAGACGCAAGGGACTTAGAAACCCGTTGCCACGTAATTGCACGGGACCGCCAAAACGTGGAAGTGTCATTCAGACGATAATGGGAGCTGCGTGACAGAGGGAGCTTCGAGCAGCTCTTGCGCGGTCGAAACAAGCGCTTGGCGACATGCCAAGCGCGCGTCCATCAGGCGGTGAGGTCTGCGACCTTGCGGGTCAGGTCGCTGAGATAGGCCGCGACTGAAAGGTCTTCGCCCGTCGCGTCCACCAGCAACTGGCTTGCGCTTTTCGACCTTCCGTATCGATGGACATTGTCGTTCAGCCAGGTCTTGAGCGGCAAATAATCGCCGTCTTCCAGTCCGCGATCGATTGCCGTCTGCTTGCAAGCGGCGGCGAAGAACTGCGAGGACATGATGTTGCCGATCGTATAGGTGGGGAGGGAGCCGACCATGCCTGACGACCAGTGGACATCCTGCAGCACGCCGAGTGTATCGGTCGGCACATCGAGGCCGAGATAGGTCTTGATCTTTTCGCGCCAGATCTCGGGCAGGTCAGCAACACGCAATTCGCCCGCCATCAGTCCGGCCTCGATCTCCGAGCGCAGCATGATGTGCAAGTCGTAGGTCAACTCGTCGGCCTCGACACGGATGAACCCCGGACGCGCAGCATTGACCGCCCGCCAGAAATCCTCCGGCGTGACATCGGCGAGCTGCTCGGAGAAGGTTTCCTGCAGATCGGCGAAATTGAGCTCCCAGAAACGGCGGGAGCGGCCGACGCGATTTTCCCAGAGTCGGGACTGCGATTCGTGCGTTCCGAAACTGGCGCCGCCGACCGCATAGAGATTGACGAAATCGGTGGTGAAGGTGGAGCGGCTGAACACTTCCGATATGCCCTGCTCGTAGATGCCGTGACCTGCTTCGTGCCAGACCGCGAAGAGGCCGCCGGGCAGCCAGTCTTCGCGGAAGCGGCCTGTGATGCGCACGTCGGAACGGGTGAAGGAAATCTCGAACGGATGGACGGTATCATCGAGGCGCCCGCGATTGAAATCATAGCCGAAGCGGGTGGAAATGAGGCTGGAGAAGGCGCGCTGCTTGTCAACCGGATAGGCGCGGTCGAGAATTTCTGAGCGCACGTCAGCCTCTTTCGCCCGGGCGAGCAGGGGCAGCAGTCCATCGCGCAACTCGCCATAAATGCCGCGCAGCCGTGACCAGCTCATGCCCGGCTCGTAAGTTGCGACCAGCGCATCGTAGGGATGCTCTTTATAGCCGATGTCGGCAGCGATCTCGCGCTGCATCTCCATCGTGCGCTCAAGAAGTGGTGCAAAGGTGGCAAAATCGTTGGCGGCGCGGGCCTTGCTCCAGGAGGATTGCGCGACGGTCTTCAGTTCGGCCGCGGCGCTGACGAGCGAGGCGGAAATACGCGAAAGTGTGCCGATGGCTTCGGCTGCCTGCTCAACTGCGAGGCGGCGCGGGTCGGCGGCATCGGCGCCTGACAATTCCGAACGCGCGCCTTCGATGGCGCGCTGCAGCTTGTCGCCCGTGGCAAGGTCACGGGCGAGGCCGACCAGGGTGGCTATCTGCTTGCCGCGTGCATCGACGCCGCCCGGCGGCATCATGGTGCGCGCATCCCAGGTGAGCAGGTTCACGGCGCAAAGGATATCGTTGATCCTGGCGATCTCGGTTTCGAAAACGTCGATGCTCATGGTTATCTCCATCCTGTCAGGGCGTGGGTGCCCCAAAATCTTCAAGGTGGCAGGCGGCAAGCTGGCCGCGGCCGCGCGGCGTCAGAAGCGGCCGCTCGACCCTGCAGCGGTTGAAGGCATGCGGACAGCGGCTGGCGAAGGCGCATCCCGGCGGCACCTCCAGCGGGCTCGGCAGTTCGCCACGCGCCGCAACCGTGCGGTTGCGGCGCGACGGATCGAGTTCCGGTGCGGCATCGAGCAGCGCCTTGGAATAGGGGTGACGCGGGGCGGTGAAGAGGCCTTCCGACGTGTTCACTTCCACCACCTGGCCGAGATACATGACGGCGACGCGATGCGAGATATGGCGCACAAGCCGCAGATCATGGGCGACGAAAATGACGGTGAGGTGTAGCTGCTCCTGCAGTTGCAGGAGCAGATTGACGACCTGCGCCTGCACCGAGACGTCGAGCGCGGAAACCAGTTCGTCGGCGACGATGACGTCGGGCTCGACTGCGAGCGCTCTTGCAATACCGATGCGCTGGCGCTGGCCGCCGGAGAATTCGTGCGGATAGCGTACTGCGGCGTCCTGCGGCAGGCGCACGAGTTCGAGGAGTTCGGCGATCCGATGGCCTATCTGTTCCTTCGGGCGCATCTTGTGAACAGAGAGTGCTTCGCCGAGGATCTGGGAGACGGTCATGTGCGGGTTGAGCGAGCCGTAGGGATCCTGAAAGATCATCTGGACACGCCGGTTGAAGGCGCGCCGTTCGCCGCCGCGGAATGTGCCGATATCCTTACCCTCGAAGCGGATTGCTCCGCTATCAGGCTCGTGCAGACGCACCAGGCAGCGCGCCAGGGTCGACTTTCCGCAACCGGATTCGCCGACGATGCCGAGCGTTTCGCCGCGATGGATTTGCATCGAGACGTCGCGCAGTGCGTGGACGGCGAGCGGCGGCTTTCCTTGCAGTCGGCGGGTCATCGAAAAGGGACCGGCAAAACGTTTCGAGATGCCGTCGATCGAGAGAATGGGTAGGTTCGTCTTCAAATGATCGCCTCCGCCATCGCCACGAGGTCATGGTGGAAACAGGCCACCATCCGGCCGCCAGACGTCACGGTCTCCAGTACCGGCCGTTCTTTCAGACAGTGTTCGGTTGCAAATTTGCAGCGCGGATGGAAAGCGCATCCATCCGGCAGATTGGTGAGGCTCGGCGGAGTACCCTCGATCGACTGAAGCACGGTTCGCGACGTGCCGGAGCGCGGCACCGAGCCGAGCAGGCCGCGCGTATAGGGGTGGCGCGGCTTGCTGAAGACATCCGCAACCGTTCCGGTCTCGACGATGCGGCCCGCATACATGACCGCCATGCGGTCGCAGGTCGCGGCGACCACGCCGAGGTCATGGGTGACGAGAACGACGCTCATCGACAACCGATCGCGCAGATCGAGCAGCAGTTTCAGGATCTGATCCTGGATCGTGACGTCGAGCGCTGTCGTCGGCTCGTCGGCAAGCAGCAGTTTCGGCGAGCAGGCAAGCGCGATAGCGATCATGGCACGCTGGCGCATGCCGCCCGAAAACTGGTGCGGATATTCCTGAAGCCGCCGTTCTGCGGCGGGGATGCCGACAATGTTCATCAGCTCAAGCGCGCGGGCCTTGCGTTCCCTCGCATTCAGTGTCGTGTGGGCGACCAGGTTTTCCTCAATCTGCATGCCGACCGGCAGCACCGGATTCAGCGCCGTCATCGGCTCCTGGAAGATCATCGCGATCTCGCCACCGCGAACCTTGCGCAGTTCTTCGGCCGGCAGGGCGACGAGATCGCGGCCGCACCATTCAACACGGCCGCTCACATGCCCTGGTTCGCGGATCAAGCGCATGATGGAGCGTAACGTCACGCTCTTGCCGGAGCCGGATTCGCCGACGAGGCCGACGATTTCGCCGGGCGCCACATCGAAATCCACGTCGGCGGCCGCAATCGCCTGTCCGCGCGGCGTGTCGAAGGTCGTCGTCAGGCCGCGTACGATCAGCCCGCCATTGTCGTTCGGCATGTCCATCATCGTTTGACCCTCAACAGTTCCGCGACACCATCGCCAGCCAGGCTGAAACCGAGGCCGGTCAGCACGATCGCGACACCCGGAAAGACGGAGATCCACCAGGCCGTATTCATGAAATTCTTGCCGTCCGCTATCTGCACGCCCCATTCGGCTGCCGGCGGCTGTGCGCCGAGTCCCAGATAGCCAAGGCTCGAGCCGAGCAGTATGGCGAGCGCCATGTCGGTCATCCAGTAGACAATCGCCGGAGTGATGGCATTGGGCAGCAGGTGGCGAAAGATGATGCGCAACGGCGCATAGCCCATGACCTTGCCGGCATCGGCATAATCGAGCCGCTTCTGCACCTTTATCTCGGATGCGACAAGGCGCGCATAGAAGACCCAGCCGACGACGCCGACGGCGACATACATATTGCCGAGGCCTGGGCCGAGGACCGAGACGATGGCGATGACGAGCACCAGAAACGGAAAGGTGATCGTCGCATCGACGATGCGGCCAAAGATCGATTCCCAGAAGCCGCCGGCATAGCCGACGAAGGCGCCGACAATCGTGCCGAAGATGAAGGGGCCAATCGTTGCGAAAATCGCGATTTGCATATCGATCGTATAGGCGTGAATGACGCGCGAGAGCACATCGCGGCCGAAACTGTCAGTACCGAAAGGATGCGCCCAGCTCGGGCGTGCGAGAAGCGCATTATAGTCGAAGGTTGTCGGATCATAGGGCGCAAACAGTGAAGGCCAGATGGCGACGATCAGGCTGAGGCCGAGAATGAGACCACCCGAAATCAACGAGCGGGGCGGCCTGCGCCAACGCGAAGCGGTTCGAGCGACTTTGGCTGCGGTCCCTGTCATCGGGCAATCCTCGGGTCGAGCCAGGCCTGCACGATATCGGTCACGAGAAAGGTCAGCGAGACGAGGATCGCAAGCGCGATGGTCAGGCCCTGCAGGACCGGATAGTCGCGGCCGTAGATGCTTTCAATCAGCAGGCGGCCGGCGCCGGGAACGGCAAAGACGGTTTCCGTGATGACGGCGCCGCCGAACAGCGTACCCGTCTGTAGGCCGAACAGCGTCACCGTGGAGATCAGCGCGTTGCGCAGAATATGGCGCATGAGGATGACGCGCGAGCGCAGCCCTTTGGCCCTGGCAAAATCGACATATTCGGCATTCATGACGCCGATGATGGAGGAGCGCAGATTGCGCATCAGCACCGCGGCAAAACTCAGTGCCAGGGTCAAAGCCGGCAGGAAGAGGTGATAGATGCGATCACCGAAAGTGTCGCCGTAGCCGCCGACTGGGAAGATCTTCAGCTGTGCCGAAAATACCGTCAGAAGCACGATGCCGACATAAAAGACCGGCATGGACAGGCCGACCTGGAATGTGCCGCGAATGATGCTGTCGGGAAGCCGTTCGCGCTTCAGCGCGGCGACAAAGGCAAGCGGCACGGCAAGAACGAGGGCGATCAGGGCCGACATAACCGTCAGCATCAGCGTCACTGGAAGCCGTTGCAGGATCAGCGACATCACGGAGACTTTCAAGCCGATGGAATTGCCAAGGTCGCCGCTCAGAATGCGTTCGACGTAATAAAAGAACTGTATCGGGACGGGCTGGTCGAGCCCGAGTTGCCTGTTGATGCGCTCCACGTCCGCGTCGATGGCTCGGTCCCCGAGCATGGCGCTGGCGGGGTCACCGGGCAGCAGGCGCACGAGAGCGAATGTGACAATGAGAATGAAGATCACCGTCGGAATCATCTGAAGCACGCGGCGAATTATGAAACTGAAAAGGGGCAATAGCCGCTCCCGGTCTTTCTTAGAGCGCCGGGTGTCCATTCGGACACACTAACTCTTTGAATCTACGCATCAGGCTTTCCGAAATCGGTCCCGATTTCCGGGCCGATAACCACAAACGAACAAGGCCGCGGGCCTCACGCGAGGCCCGCGCAACAGGCTGGATCAGGGATTACTTGTCTTTCCAGGTCTTGGCGAAGATGTTGTTGCCAAGCGGGATCTGAAGGAAGCCATGGACCTTCTTGCTGAGCGCGACCGGGTAGGGCGTCTCATAGAGAGGAACGGTCGGTCCCTCGGTGTTGTAGATCTCCTGCATCCTCGCATACTGCTCGGCGCGCTTCTTCGGATCCATCTCCTTCTGGGAGTCTTCGAAGAGCTTGTCGGTCTCGTCACTCTTCCAGCCGGTGTGCAGGGCGTCGATCGTTTTGGAATAGACGAAGTAGGACGTGATTTCGTTCGGATCGGCGATGTCGTCCGTCCAGGCGGCATTGCGCATCATGAAGGTTCCGTCGCGATATTGTTGGGTGCGGGTCGGGTTATCGACCTGCTGCAGCTCCAGCTTGATGCCGATCTGCGCCCACATCTGCTGCAGAGCGGTGGAGATGCCGATTTCGTCCTGATTGCCTGCGAGGACGAGGATGCTGGTCGAGAAACCGTTTTCGAAGCCGGCCTCCTTCATCAGGCTCTTCGCCTTTCCAAGGTCGTAGGGATAGAGCGGCTTGTCACCAACATGCAGTGGCGTCGCCGTCGACATATAGGAGGTTTGTGGCGCGCCGACGCCATGGGTGACGATCTGGATGATCGCATCCTTGTTGACGGCATAATTCATCGCCTGACGAACCTTGGCGTTGGACAGCGGATTGTCCTTGCCGCCGAGCTGCGGGCGCACGTTCAGCGTGATGTATTCGACGCGGGTTGAAGGGTAGAGTTCCATATTGAGATTGTCCGCCGACTTCAGTTCCTCAACGCGGGCATAGGGAATGAACTCGGCCCCATCGATCTCACCGGAGGTGAGTTTGAGGATACGGGTTGCATCGTCGGGGATCAGCTCGAAATCGATGCCGTCGAGATAGGGTAGCGGTTTGCCATCCTCACCCTTGCCCCAATAATATTCATTGCGCGCCAATTTCATGCTGGAGCCGCGATCCCAGGATTTCAAAACGAAAGGACCGGAACCGATCGGATGCTCGCCGAAGGCCTTGGCTTTTTCGTCATCGGTCGCACCTGGCGAAGCCTCAAAGGCCTTCTCCGGCATGATGCCGGTGTTGAACACCGTCAGTGCTGCGAGGATGGCCGGATCCGGATGCTTGAGCTTGACGGTGACGGTTTTGTCGCCCTCGGTGGTCACATCATCAATGGACTCGATCATGAAGCCCCAGATGCCATTGTCCTTCTTGGCAGCGCGCTTCAGAGACCAGGCGACGTCTGCGGGTGTGATGGGGGAACCATCAGAAAACTTGATGCCGTCCCGCAGAGTGAGCGTGACGCTCTTGCCGTCGTCGGCGAGTTTATAGTCGCTGGCGAGGCCCGGCTGTACGCCCTTGCCATCGTCAGTCGGCAGGAGCAGAGTGTCATAGAGGTTGGACAGGATCCAGATGTCGACATTGGCGTCGTTCAGGACCGGATCCAGAAAAAGGCTGTCGGCGTAACGGCCGTAGACCAGCGTGCCGCCCCGCTCCAGGGCGAATGCTGAAACACTGGTGCCGAGCAAAACTGCAGCCGCTACGGCCGCACGAGCGAACGTTCTCATATCATTCCCCTTTTATGGACATTAACTGTTCTTATTGACTATAACGATTTCATGCTGAAAATAGCCTGTCAACTGAATTTCTCGCAAAGTCATTAAGACGCTTGACTTGTAGGGGCGTCAATTTCACGATAACCGTTATGGTGTTCTATAACAGATAGCGCCGAACGGGTTCCATGCATTTTTTCATCGACCGGGATCTGCCTGTGCCATTGCGCACGCAGCTTCATGGCCTCATCGAATATGGTATCGCCTGCGGTGAGCTGGCTCCGGGAGAGGCACTTCCTTCCGTCCGCGAGCTTGCCGAGAAGGTGGGGGTTGCGCCGATGACGGTCAGCCAGGTCTATGCGGATCTGAAGGCTGCCGGCCTCATCGATACGCGTCCGGGTTCTGGCACTTTCGTCAGCGACAGCCTTCAGGCGCGGCTTGCGGGACGGGCAGATGTCACGGAGCTGCACCGCCAGATCGACCACCTGATCGATGAAAGCCTGCGGCTCGGCATTCGCTCGTCGGATCTTGTATCGCTTGTCAATTCCCGTGCCTTTTATCGCGACAGTATCGGGCCGCGCCTGCGGATCGTCATGATCGGCATCTTCCAGGATGCGACGGCAAGCTATGCCCGTTTCATTGCCGCTCGCCTCGGGCGCGAGGTCACGGTCGAGCCGCTCACGGTTTCGGCGATCGAACGCAATCCGGCAGCCAAGGCGCGCGCCAATTCCGCCGATCTTGCCATTACATTTGCCAACCGCCATCGCGAGGTCGCCACTCTGGTGCCGAATACCAAGGTGGTGACTATCAGCTTCACGCCATCGGAGGAGACGCGCAGGGCGCTTGCTTCGCTCGATTCACTTGCCTCGATCGCCGTTGTCTCGCGCTTTCCGGATTTCTTACCGATCATGAAGAGCGGCGTGCAGCGTTTTGCACCGCATGTCAGCGAAATTGCCGCCACCACGCTGGAGGCGCTGGGGCTGGAGACATTGCTCGCCAATGTTTCCGTCGTGATCTACGCATCGGGTGCGGAAAGCGTGACGGAGCTCGTGCCTGCTGGAGTTCAGGCAATCGAATACCGCCACGCGCCAGACACCGGCGATATCGAACGGGTGATCGTGCCGATCATCCGGGCCGACGGTGCATCGTCCTGAGGCGAGGAAAATCCCAAACAAAACGAGATTGATGCAAAGGTGTAGGAAAGGCGGACGAGATGAGAGTATCTGAGTCAAACTGGCAGCAGATCGAAACCTATCTGAAAACCGATGACCGGGCGATCCTGCCGCTCGGCAGCACCGAGCAGCATGCCGGCCTGTCGCTCTCGGTTGATTCAATCCTGTCGGAGAAAGTGGCGGCCGATGCTGCCGCCCCCTTCGGCATTCCTGTCTTCCCGGTCGTGGCCTATGGCATCACGCCCTATTTTCTCTCCTATCCCGGCACGATCAGCATCCGCCAGGAAACCTATATCAGCCTGGTTCGCGATATTCTCGACGGTCTGAGACGGCAGGGCTTCCGCCGTATACTGATCGTCAACGGCCATGGTGGCAACCAGCCGGCCGGCAGTTTGGCGATCGAATGGATGGCCGATAATCCGGACACGGCGGTGAAGTTTCACAACTGGTGGAATGCGCCGAAAACCCTTGCCAAGGTGCAGGAAATCGACACGGTCGCTTCGCATGCGTCGTGGATGGAAAACTTCCCCTGGACCCGTCTCGAAGGCGTAAAGCAGCCGACGCAGCAGAAGCCGATGATCGATCTCGCCCGTATGCGCGTCATGTCTCCGGATGCCGTCAAGGCATATCTCGGCGATGGGAACTTTGGCGGCTACTACGAGCGGCCGGATCAGGAGATGCAGGCGATCTGGGATGTGGCTGTCCAGGAAACCCGTGCGCTTCTCGAAGGAGGCTGGGCATGAGCGAGCCGATCCTGATCTGGGGTGCCGGTGCGATCGGCGGCACGTTGGGTGCTGCCTTTATCCGCGCCGGCAACGAGGTGATCTTCGTCGACAACGTTAGGGAACACGTCGATGCCATCAACGAGAGAGGCCTGAAGATCGTCGGCCCCATATTCGAGGATGTGGTGCAGGCCAAGGCCTATCTGCCGGAGGAGCTGGAAGGCACCTATACGCGCACCTTCCTCTGCGTGAAGGCTCATCACACAGAAGACGCAGCGCATATGCTTGTCGAGCATCTTGCCTCGGACGGTTACGTAGTGTCGGCGCAGAACGGTCTCAACGAGCGCATCATCTCCCGCATCGTCGGCGAGCACAGGGTCATTGGCTGCTTCGTCAATTTCGGCGCAGATTATCTCGAGCCCGGCGTTGTGCAGTATAGCGGCCATGGTGCCGTCGTCATCGGCGAGCTTGACGGACGCTTCACGGATCGTGCCGAAGACATTTACGACCTGATGAAACAGTTCGAACCGAAAGCCCTGATCACCAACAATATCTGGGGTTTCCTCTGGGGCAAGCTGATCTATGGTGCGCTGCTCTTCGGGACTGCGCTGACGAATGACAGCATTGCCGATGTTCTCGACAATCCGACCGCCAGACCGGTTCTGCGCAGGCTGGCACTTGAAGTCGCGACGGTCGCGGCAGTCAACAATATCAAGCCGGAAGCCTTCGACGGCTTCGACCCCTCAGCCTTCGGTCCGTTGGCGACATTGGAGCAGACCAACAAATCCTTTGACGATATGTCGGTTCACAATCGAAAATCCGTAAAGTCGCATTCCGGCATCTGGCGTGACCTGGCTGTGCGCAAGCGCAAGACCGAAGTCGACGCGCAGGTTTTGCCGGTGGTTGCGATCGGCCAGGAATCGCGCGTTCCGACACCGCTCGCGGCGCGCGTCATTTCCATGATCCATGAGATCGAGGAGGGCAAACGAGCCCTCGCCATGGCCAATATCGAAGAGCTTGCGAGGGTCGCATGAATATCTCCTTTGATGGAAAGGTGGTCGTCGTCACAGGGGCTGCTCATGGTTTCGGCCGGACGATCGCTCAGGGTTTTGCAAGCCGTGGTGCGCGTGTTCACGTCTGCGATGTGAATGCGGCCGGATTGGCGGAAACCGTCAAGCTCTGTGGTGAGAAGACCACGGCGCATGTGCTCGACGTTGGCAACCGCACCGACGTACAGGGGCTGGTGCCGACCTTCGGCGAGGTCGAGATCCTCGTCAACAATGCCGGCGGCGTGCGCGGGCAGGTGGGCCGCCCGATCGAGGATATTTCCGAACGCGACTGGCAGACGATCTTCGATGTCAATCTTTCGGGCGCCTTCTTTATGGCGCAGGCAGTGGCCCCCGCCATGAAACGCCGCAAGGCGGGCCGGATCATCAACATTTCGAGCGGCGCCGGCCTCGGCATTTCGCTGACCGGCATCCAGGCCTATGCCAGCGCCAAGGCAGGCCAGATCGGCCTCACCCGCCAGCTTGCCCATGAGCTCGGGCCCTGGGGCATCACGGTCAACAATGTAGCGCCGGGCTTCGTGCGCTCCAACCCGACGACCGAACGCCAGTGGGAAGCGATGGGCGAAGAGGGCCAGGCGCGGCTTCTGCAGAATATCGCGCTGAAGCGCCTCGGCATGCCCGAAGATATCGCCGGTATGGTGATGTTCTTCGCTTCCGACTATGCCGGCTGGATATCCGGTCAGGTCATCAGCGTGGACGGTGGCAAATGAGCGTTGAGACCTATCTGGAAGAAAACTATCCAGCCGCTCTCGACGATCTCAAGGCTTTCTGCCGCATACCGAGCGTCAGCACCGACCCCGACTTTGCAACAGGTATCCGACAGGCCGCGGCATTTGTGGCAGATCGCTTGCGCAAGGCAGGCTTCTCTGCCGTCGAGATGCTTGATAGCGGTGGCCATCCGGCCGTCTATGGCGAGATCCTTTCTGATCCCGTCCTGCCGACCTATCTCGTCTACGGTCATTATGATGTCCAGCCGCCGGATCCGCTTGAGAAGTGGAAGACGCCGCCTTTTGAACCGGACGAACGCGATGGCAGGCTCTATGCCCGGGGCGTCTCCGACGACAAGGGTCCGTTGCTGATCCCGATCATCGTTGCTGAAGCCTTCATGCGCGTCGAAGGTCGGTTACCGGTCAATCTGAAAGTGTTGATCGAGGGCGAGGAGGAATCCGGTAGCCCGCATTTCGCGCCGACGCTCGAAAAATACCGCGACAAGCTCCGCTGCGATGTTGTGCTTTCTGCCGATGGCGCCATGTGGCGCCCGGACAAGCCATCGATCACGGTGGCAAGCCGTGGATTGGCTGCTCTCGATATCACCATCACCGGTGCCGCCAAGGACCTGCATTCCGGCCGCCACGGTGGCAGTGCGCCGAACCCGATCGCAGCCCTTGCCGGCCTGCTCGCAACCATGCACGGTCCGGATGGCCGTGTCAGCGTCGAGGGCTTTCTCGATGGAGCCACGCCGCCCGATCCGAAGATTGTCACGGCAATCGAGGCATCGCAATTTGACAGCGCCGCCTACTATCGGGAAATAGGTGTTGCCGGCGGTGAACCGATCGACAACGGCCGCGAGCTGCTGATCCGACAATGGCTTGAGCCGACGCTGGAATTCAACGGCATCTGGGGCGGCTATCAGGGCAAGGGGACCAAAACGGTCATTCCGAATACGGCCAGCGCGAAGATCACCTGCCGCCTCATTGCCGGGCAGAAGCCGGATGCAGTGATCGCCGCCATTAGCCGCCATGTGCACGAGCGTCTGCCGAAGGGCTTCCAGCTCGAGATCCATCGCCATGGGCCAGGCAGCGAGGCCGATTTCGTTGATCCCGACCTGCCGGCGCTGAAGATTTCCGAAGAGGTTCTCGGCGAATTGCTGGGTGCAAAGCCCTTGCGGGTCGCCATGGGTGCGACGATCCCCATCGGAAGCGCCTTCCGCAAATATCTCGGCAGTCCTTCGATCTTCTTCTCCTTCTCGACGGCTGACGAGGACTACCATGCGCCAAACGAATTCCTGCGGCTTGGAAACTTCAAGCTGGGCATGCGGGCATGGACGATGCTGCTGAGGCGGCTTGCTACCTCAGCTTGAACGACGCCAAGACAACGAAGCGTGCCGATGGCGTTTCGGCGGAGGATATTTCGATGACATCCTTGCCTGCCCTGCGTACCGGAAAGCCTCGATCGGAATTCGGTCATGTCCGTCCGACCAACGAGCTGGAAATCCCCTTCGCGATCATCGAGGGGGAGGAGCAGGGGCCATGCCTGCTCGTGACAGCCGGCGTTCACGGTTCGGAGTTTTGCTCCATTGAGGCAGCCGTCCAGCTGATGAAGACGAAGCCGGAGGAGATCAAGGGCACGCTCATCGTGCTGCCGATCCTGAATGTCGAGGCCTTCCACCGTCGCAACATCTATATCATGCCGCAGGACAGCAAAAACCTGAACCGCATGTTTCCGGGCAAGCCCGAGGGAACGACGAGTGAGCAACTGGCACACTGGCTGGTAACCGAAGTATTCCCGAAAGCGGATGCCTACATCGATTGCCACGGCGGCGATCTCGACGAAGGGCTGGCAACGTTTACGATCTTTCCGGCAGGCTGCGAAAAATCGCAAGCGCTTGCGGCGGTCTTCGGTATCAAGGTTGCCGTGGCAGCCGGTGGTTCCGGTTATACGGTTGATGCGTCTCATAAGCTCGCCATCTCGAGCATCCTGCCGGAGGTCAGCGGCAACGGCTTTGGGACGCAGGGACGGTGACACAGATGACTGATGGCATCCGCCGCGTCATGCAGCATATTGGCCTGCTGCCCGGTGAGCCACCCGTGACGAGGCTCGACTGACGAGGCTCGACGTCGTGACCATGGGGGTGCCGACGGCACCCACGACGGGCCTCTGGTATCCGAAAAAGGATTTGGGAGAGTCGGTGGCAGCGGGTGAACTGCTGGGCGAAATCAAAACCGTCTTCGGCGAGACGCTGGCGAGCATCCATGGGACGACCGTGACTGGTTCAAAGATTCACCAGACTCCAAGCCTGTAGCGGCGCCGCATTCCGTGACAGGCAGCTGAGTTCGCGGTGGTGACTCGTCTTTCGATCGAGTCCGCTCTGACTCTGGTCATCCGGCGACGTAATTCATCACTCTTGCCACTCGTTCTGCGCGATGACCGCACCCGTGCGGTTAGTGATGGGCTAGGTGCAAACGTAGAGCGGACGAGCGAAGCGCTTTGGTCATTGAGGTCTCGCGAGGGCGTGCCACCTCTCTAGTTGCCCCTCCGAGTCTGAACTGCGCCAGCAGATCGCGCATGGCGGCCGCTTGTTCGGCAAGACCTGAGCTCGCGGCCGTACTTTCCTCTGCCATGGCAGCATTCTGCTGCGTGGCTTGATCCATGGAATTCACGGCGACATTGATCTCTTTCAATCCGTGCGCCTGCTCTCGGGCCGCTTCGACGATCGCGGTCACGTTTTCGTTGATTTCGCCGACCTGCAGAACGATCGTGCTCAATGCCTCACCTGTCCTGCCGACCAATTCGACGCCTCTCTTGACCTGTTCGCCGGAGGTGGAGATCAGAAACTTGATCTCCTTCGCCGCGATTGCCGATCTTTGTGCGAGTTCGCGCACCTCCTGCGCCACGACCGCAAACCCCTTGCCAGCCTCTCCGGCCCGCGCGGCTTCGACCCCGGCGTTCAGCGCGAGAAGGTTGGTTTGAAAGGCGATGTCGTCGATCACACCGATAATGTTTGTGATACCGTTCGATGATTGTTGGATCGCATCCATTGCTCCGACTGCATTGCGCACGACCTCTCCGGATGCCTCGGCACCTTCTTTCGTTCGGGCGACGAGGAGGCCCGCCTCTTGAGCCCTCCGGCTGGAATCGTTAACGGTGGTGGTGATTTGCTCGAGTGCTGCCGCCGTTTCCTCAAGCGAGGCTGCCTGTGTTTCCGTCCTCTTTGAGAAGCTGTCGGCGGCATTACTGATCTCATGAGCCGCTGCGGCAATTGCGCTGCCATTGCCGCCGATCGTTACGATTGTCTGGCGCAACTTGACGATCGAGCGGTTGAAGTTAGCGCGTAATCCCTCCATCGAGGGCACGAATTCCTGGTCGAGCGACGACGTCAGATCGCCCTCGGACAGAGCTTCCAGGCCGGCATTGACTTGTCCAATTGCCGACATACGCGCAGTCACATCGGTGGCGAACTTGACGACCCTAACGACCTTGCCCTCACTGTTGACGATCGGATTATAGGCGGCCTGTATCCAGACGTCTTTCCCGCTTTTGCTGACGCGCACAAATTCGTTTGAGAAAAATTCCCCCTTAGCAAGGCGTCGCCAGAAGTCCGCATAGGCAGGCGAGGACGCATAGTCTTCGCGACAGAAGATGCGGTGGTGGCGACCGACGATCTCGCCGAGCGAATAGCCCAGCGTAGAACAGAAGTTCTCGTTAGCGGTGATAATCTCACCGTCTGGCTTGAACTCAATGACCGCTTGCGAACGGGAAATCGCATCAAGCTTTCCGGCGTCTTCAATCGATCGCTCCTTCGCACCGGTGATGTCGGAGGCGATCTTGACGACCTTGAAAGGTCTGCCGTTTCGCAAGATCGGATTATAGGTCGCCTGGATCCAGATTTCCCGGCCGCCTTTCGCGATGCGTTTGTACGCACCCGATTCAAAACGCCCGGCGCCGAGCTTCTTCCAGAACTCCCGATATGCCGCGCTTGAGACCTCGGCAGGATCGCAGAACATGCTGTGGTGCTTGCCAACTATTTCGCTTGCGGCGTAGCCGAGCGCTTTGCAGAAGTTCTCGTTGGCGGACAGGACGTTGCCATTGAGATCGAACTCTATGACGGCCTGAGAGGCAGAGATCGCCGCCAACACATCTCGCACGTTCTTCTGTCCACGCCAACCCAGCATTCCATCCCCCACGGCGACATTTCTCCAACTTTGCGCTTGATTGGTTAACAAAGGCTGCGTGAGGTAGAGGTGGTTCGGTTTGTTTGAACAGCTTGGGGCGTTTCGTTAAGTGGATTTCCGGTCGATTATGCCGCCAGCATCATTGGTGCCAACGGGTTGAAGAAGGCCGGATCCAGGGTCTGCCGGTCAAGGGATGAATGTGGGCGTCGGCTGTTGTAAAAGTTCAGATACCTGCCAATGTCAGCGCGAGCCTCGGACACGGTCTTCTGGCTTCAAATCCCCGACCAAAACTGTGAGGATTATATACGCGCGGCGGAAGCTTTGATTGCGGAACGCTTCGATGTCGTCTGCTTCCAGCACGAGTTCGGAATTTTCGGTGGCGAAGCCGGAAGCCATATCGTCGCGCTGCTGGTGTGCCTCGAAATGCCGGTCGTGACAACTCTTCACGCGGTGCTGGCGAAACCCAACCCTGCGCAACGTCGTGTTCTCACTCGGATCATCGAGATATCCGCGAAAGTCGTTGTGATGGCGGAAAAGGGCCGGTCGCTATTGCGTCAGGTCTACGGCGTCCAGATGGAGAAGATCGACGTGATCTCTGATGGGATCCCGGATATTGCTTTCAGCGAGCCTGATGTGGCAAAAGCTAAACTCGGCTTCGGGAACCGTTCCGTCATCCTTACGTTCGGCCTGCTGTCACCGAACAAAGGTATCGAGATCATGATCGTGGCTTCCGCGGCTGCTTGGGCAACGAACCGCCGCGCGCTGCGCGCAGTCTTCCTGCCGCGTCCGCCTCTCTTCCGGCGATCTTTCTGCTGTGGTCGTCACGGGCCTGTTCCAGTTCCTCAATGGTCGGAAGCGGGCTGCGCGCCGACGTCCTGTCGCCCGCCTGGTCCTTGTCTTTTCCGGGCGTGTCAGCCGAAGACGCTTTATCGATGTCCGCATCCAACGTTGTGCGGGCGGCCTCGGCTTCGGCGATCATTTCCCTGGCGGAGGGGCTTTGGGCAGGACGGCTCTCATTCGCATTGGCATGCCGGCCTGTGGTGGAGAGGGCGGGTCTGGTGGTCTCGTCTATTCTCTTGCGCATCGCTTATCCATCGGTCGCTTGCGTGGGGGCGGTTCTGGGCTGGCTGTCGGCCCGCACCCGGCAACGTGGAACCCGGCGCAGGGCCGGGCTCCTCGCCTCCGGCTGGCTTCGACCTTGGCCGGAAGTCGGCGCGCAGCCGCGCCGAGATGAAAGAGTGCGCTAGAGATCGCGCGTCAGCTCGTTATGAACGCTGCGCACGCCACGCGTTCGCAAAGTGGCTTCTTCGGCGAGCCAGATTTCCTCGCTGATGGAAACCCAGCCGGCAAGCGTGATGTCTCCGCCGCGCGCCGTCACGAATATATAGCTGGGGTCGAGATCGCCCGTATGGGCAAGCGCATCATAAACCGCCGTCTCGAGATCAACGTCCTGGGGCCGAGCTCGCGGGGCATCGTCCACTACGCTCAGATGTTTTCTATCGACTGACATTGCTCATCTCCGTGTCCGGTTCATCCCGGGTGTAAAAGCAAGACACGCTACGGCCTTCAGACTGGCTTGCCACTCTTCAGGCCGCTGTCTCCATGCATGTCGCATGAGACCGCCGCGAACTGTTGCGGGACATGCCTAGCGGTGGACATCCTTCTCCGTCAGCGTGTATCGGTCCTTACCGCCGCGGCCGTAGACACCGGATGCTGCCTCCAGAATGGCGGGGCGCGCCGCGTCGAAGGCGCTCAGGCATTCGGCTTCGGTTCGGCTCGTCTGGGAGATGGAGCGCAGCGCGCTCGTCTCGATCAGAAATCGCACCTCGAACATGCCGTCATAGCCGGAGAAACGAACCCCATCGCGGCCCTCGTCGAAACTACGGCTCTTATTGGGGAAGATCAGGGGCATCGAGGTCTCTCCAGAAATCGTTTACTCCGGCTCCTGCCGGAAACTCTTGGGCACGACACCTGTTATCGGCGGGATAGGCACGTCGGGCTCACATCGGGTCTGGGTCAGATGTCTTTTCAGGCTGTATCTTCGGCGCGCTCTTTAAAGTCCGCAGGCGGACGACAGCCATTGCTGTCATCCCTTGCGGACGCGTCCATGCTGTTCAGGATCGCTGGAAAAAACTGCTCTGCAAGGTGCCGGGGTACAGCGCGTCTTTGCCTATGAAGGGCTCTTTTGTTCCGGATACCTCTATGATGGGATATGGGGCGCGGTCCGGGTATTGCAATGACTTGCTGCCAATAAACCCCGCTAACCCAGTGGCGCGCGGCTGACGCCCTTACCGCATCCTCCAAGAGCCCGAGGAGATCTCCTTACGAGGTTGTTCAGGACCGCAAGTCCGGCAAAAGCTCCGCCGAAAATCTTCAGGCAGCTTAAAGTTTTCACTCGCCCCGCTGACCACGGATGTACCGGCAGCAGAGCGGAGTGACTGCGAGGTCGGGTTAGCGCCCGGCCTTTTTGTTTTTGGACCGAGCTCTGACGGCTTTGATCCAACCCGACTTCTTGGATGCGTCCGAGCGCCAGACTGAAAGAAGATTGTCATGACCATGACGAAGCAGGCATTTTTCAAGCCCGAAAAAATCTCGGCACGAGACAAGGCCGCGACCACGAGTGAGATCGCGCGGCAGATCATCGAAACGGAGAGGGCTGACCAGACCCGGAAGACTGCGCGCTTGCGTCAATTGCGCGAGGCGCAGCCGGTCGAGCCAAAGCCGGTCCGCCCAACTCGACGCCGAAGCAATTCCGGCTTGATGGCAACCGTTGAACGGAGCTGGTGTGGAAACACGCTTTTGTCGGGTCAATGCCGCCCCGGGCGCATGAATCGGAAGGACCGGATATGACTGCCACTCCTACAAATATTCTGCCAAGCTTCCCAATGCCGCTCCAGTAGCCGTCAGCGTGATCAGCTTTGTTTTTCTCATGTTCTTGATGGGGGGGGCTGGCTTTGGTGAACATATCCAACCTGAAGCAATCGCTGCTGCGCAGGCTTCCGAAGCGAGCAGATTACGCCACGCTCGATAGATGTGCCATGCCTACAAAGCATATAGTCGCGGCTGCAATATTACTCTGTACGCTTTCAGGATGCGCAACTACCGGCACAGAGAATAATTCCTACGCGACCCGCGCCGGGATTGTCCCAGTTCGTGGCAGCGGCATTAACGGCTACTGACCCTATCTGCACTCACGCGGCGTTCTGCATGCCTCGATTGCGGTCGTCTTTCCTCCAAGATCGTCGCATCAAGCGCTTAGCCTGTAGAAATTCCGTGAAGGCAGTTAAGGGGCTGTAGGCACTCGCGCCACCTAACGTGCCGCACTGGGCGATATCTTGCACCGCATATCCGAATCCGCTCGGAAACGCCGCCGCCTCCGACCGAGGCGTTCTGACATCATGTCCAGAAGCGCCCTTCCATTTGGCGCCCATGCCATGCCAAGATCGACGTGACCATACCCACCCGAGCGCCCCGCTTAGTCCTTCAGGACTCGCGTGACGCATCGGAACCCAACATGGCTAGTCGACGTGTCTTCTGGTTCCGCATGGCGGGCGGCGGGACGGTAACGCCGACAGTAGTTCTGCGCGCAAAGATGCGATCCGCCCTTCAGCACCCGCCTCGGAATCCGAATTTCCGGCTCGCGGGGATCGAAGCTCGCGTCTCGATCGCCGCCCCGCGGATTCCGGGGAATGCAGCATGATTCCGCCGCAGGCTCCGAGTGGCGGGTCGACCAGAAATCCGACGTCCATTCCCAGACGTTGCCGATCATGTCGTGGATGCCGTAGCCATTCGCCGGGAACGAGCCCACGGGCGATGTTCTATCCCCTCCCGCGGGCTTTGCGCTCACTGTGGGAAACGCACCCTGCCAGATGTTGGCCATGAGTCTTCCGCCGGGGATCAATTCGTCACCCCATGCGAATTCGGCGTCCTCGAGACCGCCGCGAGCGGCCAGCTCCCATTCGGCCTCGGTCGGCAGGTCCTTCCCGGCCCAGTGGGCATACGCTAGGGCGTCGCTATAGGCAACGTGGACGACCGGATGGTCGAGCTTCCCGCGGATATCGCTGCGGCGGCCATAAGGATGCCGCCAGTCGGCGCCGAACTTGAACGACCACCATTGTCTAATGTCAGGGCCGACGACGGTTTTCGGCTGAGTGAACACCAGCGATCCGGCGCGCAGCATGCTGGGAATGGCGCCGGGATAGTCTGACGCGTTTGGGGTCTTTTCTGCGACGGTGACATGACCGGTAGCTTTGACGAACGCTGCGAACTGACGGTTGGTCACGGGCGTCACGTCCATCCAGAAGCCGTCAACCTTTACCGGATGGGCGGGGGCCTCCTCAGGATAGTGCCTATCCGATCCCATGGTGAACGTTCGGGCAGGCACCCAGGCAAAGCTCCCAAATCCCGTACCATTTGTGTCCACTGCGCCCACGGCACTGTCCATCGCTAGAACGTCCCTGCAGCCAACTTATGACACGCGGTCGCGGCTGCTGCCTATTGTCCTTTAGGGAGGTCGCGATGCGGTAGCAGAAATACGGCGTGAACGGCCCCTGTTACTGGCAATTCGTAGCCTCGTCCCGACGGATTCCCCAAAGGGCAATATCTGATAGTGCTAATACAATGTAGACAATGGATTGAAGAGTGGACATGCCCTCTTCGGCAAGTCGAGGGTGACTGCGCGCGAGGGACGACAGCCGCGTTTTTATCGAAATGATCTGTCCGATTTGTCATTCGGCAAATTAGACGTCGCCGACACCCTCTCCTGATTCTACTCGTCTTTCAACCAACCTTGGTCGTCCGTGTGGCGACCCCCTGAGGGAGGCATTCGAAATGAGACGGACTACAAAGTTGATAACAGCAGCAATGGCGGTCGCAGGCAGCCTGTTGGCGAGCACGGCGGCAATTCAGGCGCAGGAGACCAGGAAGCCCAACATCCTGTTCATCATGGGTGACGACATCGGCTGGATGCAGCCGAGCATCTATCATCAAGGTCTCGCAGTCGGTGAAACGCCCAATATCGACCGTATCGGCCGGGAAGGGGCGAAGTTCATGACTTACTATGCCGAGCAGAGCTGCACGGCCGGGCGGACCGCGTTCATCACCGGCATGCAGCCTGTGCGCGTCGGCATGGTTCTGCCGGAGATTCCCGGAAGCCCGTCCTACCTGCGGGCCGGCACGCCTCACCTCGCCAGGTTCCTGTATGATCTCGGTTACTCGACAGGGGAGTTCGGCAAGAATCATCTCGGAGATACCACCGAATCCCTGCCGACGGCACACGGGTTCCAGGAATTCTGGGGCTACCTCTATCACCTTGATGCCATGCAGGGCGTGAGCTTTCCCGACATCAACAAGACCGCGACGGAGCAGGGGATCGCCCCCCCTTGCAGAAACACACCGGTCCCCGGCCTAACGGAAGACCCGGCGTCCGTGGACGCCAAGACCACGACCTGCCTTACGCCGCCGCGTCCGATGCTCGCGTGCACATCCTCCGACGGGTCGCCGGCCAACCAGACATGCAAGGATGAGGGCCCGCTGACGCTTGAACGCTCCAAGACGATTGACGAAGAGATTTCAGGCAAAGTCATCGATTTCCTTGACAGGAATGACCCCGAGAAAACCAAAAAGCCCTTCTTCGTCTGGTACAACCCGGCCCGCATGCACATTACGACGGTGCTGCCCGACAAGTATCTGAACATGGTGGGCGAAGTCGGCGGAAAGGACTGGGGCGTCAATGAAGCCGGCATGAAGCAGATGGACGACAACATCGGCTACGTTTTGAAGAAGCTCGAGGAGATTGGCGAACTCGACAACACGATCATCGTCTTCACCACCGATAACGGCGCCGAGACGATCACATTCCCGGACGGTGGCACCACCCCGTTCAAGGGCGGAAAGCTCAGCACCTGGGAAGGCGGCATGCGGGTGCCGCTTGTGGTTCGCTGGCCGGGGCACATCGAGCCCGGCACGGTGAAGAACGAGATGTTCTCGGCGCTCGACTGGCTGCCGACGTTGGTCAACATCGCGGGCGGTCCGAAGGGCGATGGTCTTAAGAAAGAGATCGAGGCGGGTACGTATCCCGGGATTGTCAAGACGACGCTCGACGGCATCGATCAACGTGACTACCTGGAAGGCAAGTCTCCATCCGCGCGCGACAGTTTCTTGTATTATTCCGGCAAGGAGCCGTCGGCTGTCCGCTACAAGAACTGGAAGATGTACTTCGCCATGGTCTCCGACGATCCGGCTGGCTTCATTGACGGGGTGAGGCCGTACGCCTGGACGCAGGTCGTCAACATCAAGCGCGATCCGTTTGAGACCTCGGTCGGACAGCAGATCAAGACACTCTTCGGTATGGGCGGCGCCATCGCTTCGCCGTCCACCGCCTATGTCTACGACTGGAACATCCTGCCCATCGGTCAGCAGTTGTGGCTGAAGCATCTCGAGACCTATATCGCTTTCCCGCCGCTTCAGAGCCCTGCAAGCTACAATCTGGAGCAGGTCATGCAGCAGGTCCGGGAAATGAAGACTGGTCGCGATTGACGCGCGCAGTTTCGTAACGACTTCGGAGCGGACGCGCCTAGCGGCGTCCGCTCTGTCGTTCACCTATCAGTTCCTGGCGTCCTTGATCGCCTCTACCTGACCAGCACGCTCGCCGCCATCGTCAACGGCCACAAACAAAGCCGGATCGACGAGCTCTTTGCGTGGCATCATCCAACCTCAGAAAGCAAGTTCCGCCAAGATCCCTGACGTCCCTAAGTGGAGCTCGGCTGCCGCCGAGGGCACCCGTATCATACGGTATTCTACTATACAGTCGGGCGGCAATCAGGCACGGTATGGCATACGGTTGCATGTGTCCGGGAATAGAAGCGCTGCCAACGATTGCTCAGGTTCATTCTCGCCGGACGCCTTCATGGTTTCCGACCGTTGTGCTCGAACGAGCGAATACTGGTTCTGTACTTCGCCACAGACGCTGCTTCGCCTGGCCAAGAGGAGGGGTTCCATGCGTCGCCATCGTGTATTGCATATCTCTCGCAGCTTGATTGCCGCGCTGGGTTTCACTGCCTTGACCGGGTTCGGCTGTCCGGCGGCATTCGCGCAGGCCGTATCGGGAGAGCCGGGAGCGACGACCACTCTCGACGGCAAGCAGCTTCCGACGCCCACGCCGGAATTTGGCGGGGTGATCAAGGAGAAGGCCTCCGAGTCACAGCCCTGGTGGGCGCCGCGCGTCGTTCCGCCGAAAGGCGCGCCGAACGTGCTGTTGATCATGACGGATGATCAGGGATTTGGCGCGCCGAGCACATTCGGCGGCGTCATTCCGACCCCTGCGATGGACCGCATTGCAAACCAAGGTCTGCGTTTCACCAATTTTCATTCGACATCGCTCTGTTCGCCGACGCGGGCCGCGTTGATCACCGGGCGGAACCACCATTCGGTCGGCGCCGGTGTCGTCGGCGAAATTGCGACCGGCTATCCGGGCTACGATTCCATCATCCCGGTCGAGAAAGGCACCATAGGCACGATCCTCAAGGAGAACGGCTATGCGACATCGTGGTTCGGCAAGAACCACAATACCCCGTCCTATCAGTCGAGCCAGGCAGGGCCGTTCAATCAATGGCCGACGGGAATGGGCTTTGAATATTTCTACGGTTTCGTCGGCGGCGACGCCAGCCAATGGCAGCCTAACCTCTACCGCAACACGACGGCCATCTACCCATTTGAAGGCAATCCAGGCTGGAACCTGGAAACGGCGATGGCTGACGAAGCCATCCACTACATGAAGCAATTGAAGGAGATCGCTCCCGAAAAGCCCTGGCTCGTCTATTACGTGCCCGGCGCCACGCATGCGCCGCATCATCCCACACCGGAATGGGTCAAGAAGATCAGCGATATGCACCTCTTCGACGAAGGGTGGAACAAGCTGCGCGAAACAATCTTCGCCAATCAAAAGCGGCTCGGCATCATGCCCGAGAATGCGCAACTGACGCCGTGGCCAAAGGAACTGCCGGAATGGGATACACTGGACCTGGAAGAGAGAAAACTCTTCATCAAGCAGGCGGATATCTACGGCGCCTACCTTGCTTATGCCGACAATGAGATCGGCCGAGTCATTCAGGCCGTCGACGACCTCGGCGAACTCGACAACACGCTGATCATCTATATCGGCGGCGACAATGGCGCGAGCGCGGAGGGCATGCTGAATGGCACGCCGAACGAGTTTACCACTTTCAACGGCATCCCGGTGCCGGTGAAGGACCAGTTACTCTGGTATCCGTTCTGGGGATCGGAACGGACATTCCCGCACTTTGCCGCGGCCTGGGCCTGGGCGATGGACACGCCGTTCAAGTGGGTGAAGCAGGTGCCGTCGCATTTCGGCGGAACCTCGCAAGGGGTGGCGATGTCCTGGCCCGGCCACATCACTGATGTGGGCGGTATCCGCCGCCAGTTCTCGCACGTGATCGACATCGTGCCGACCATCCTCGAAGCCACCGGCATCCCGGCACCCGAGACGATCAACGGCATTGCTCAGAAGCCGGTCGAAGGGGTGAGCATGGCCTACACATGGGACAAGGCAAATGCCGATGTTCCCACCCGGCATACGACGCAATATTTCGAGATGCTCGGCAATCGCGCCATCTACGATAATGGCTGGGTGGCAGCGACGACGCCAGCAACCCGGCCGTGGGAGCTGAGCACCGCCACGCCGCCCGACGTCATCACCGGCTATAACTGGGAACTCTACAACGTCAACGATGACCCGACCCAGTTCAGCGACCTGGCCGCCAAGATGCCCGACAAGCTCAAGCAGATGCAGGACCTCTTCTATTCCGAGGCGAAGAAGTACGACGTGCTGCCGCTCGACAATTCGACGCTTTCCCGCTGGAACACGCCGCGCCCCAACCTGACGGCCGGGCGAACCGAGTTCACCTATTCGGGGGCACTGAGCGGTGTGCCGCCCAGCGCTGCACCGAGTGTCCTCAACAAGTCCTATACGATCACGGCCGAGGTCGAGATACCCGAAGGCGGTGCGGACGGCATGATCGTGACCGAGGGCGGACGGTTCGGCGGTTATGGTCTGTTTCTTAGCAAAGGCGACTTCGGCGTCGGACGGGGCAAGGTTGTGTTTCTTTACAACCTTCTCGACCTCAAGCGCACGATGTGGGAAGGGCCGGAACTGGAACCCGGCAAGCATCAAATCGTCTTCGAGTTCAAGTCCGATGGTCCGGGCCTCGGCAAGGGCGGTAGCGGCATCCTGTCGGTGGACGGCAAGGAGGTGGCGACAAACTCGCTGGACCATACGACCCCGGTTACCTTTCCGGAGGACGAAAGCTTCGACGTTGGACAGGACACGCGCACAGGGGTCACCATGATCGAATATCGGTACGACGCTCCATTCAAATTCACCGGCAAGATCGACAAGCTGACCTTCAAGCTCGGGCAGTAGTGGGGGCGGCATGTTTGAAACGATAGGTGCAAATGTAAGGCTGCTGCTATCGGTAACAGGCGTGGTTGAAGCGGTCACGGGGGTGGCATTGCTGCTGGCTCCCGCGCTGTTGATCGAGGTGCTCCTCGGGGCCGTGCCAGACACGCCTGTCGGCACCACGGCCGCCCGTGTTGCTGGAGCAGCAGTACTGAGCCTGGCCGTCGCTTGCTGGTTTGCGCGGGATGACTTAGAAGGCAAGGCTGCCAGGGGATTGGGCATAGCGATGCTGTTCTACAATTTCGCCGTGGCCGCCACACTCACACTTGGGTGGCTTCGCCACGGTATCTCCGGTATCGCTTTTTGGCCGGTCGTCGCGGCGCACGTCGGACTCGGCGTCTGGTGTGTAGCATGCGGCTGGGCATGGACCCGCCTCGCGAAACGCTAGCGCGCTGCTCATGCTCTGCTGTTGATGCATCGTTGCCATAGCGTCGATTCTCGGAATTATGCTGCCAAGGTGCGAGCGGCGCACCGCTTACTCTCTGTTTCCTGATGGCGTCGTTCTTCCGGCTACTGCAGGACATTAGGCTTCACAGAGCGAGCATGACGTTCAGCGGCACGGTGACAAACGAGTACCTTGGCTGCAGCAGCGCTAGAAGTGGAAGGATACACCGATAATGGGTCCTTGCTGGACGACGTCGAAGACAAACCCGTCGTTCTCGTAGTCGACGCCTAGTGCCCGGTATCCGGCGACAGCCGAGATGGTGTCGTTGAACTTATAACCGAGGCCGAGGCCAACATCCCAGTCGAGGTCGGCGCCGCCACCGCCCACCAGACCCCATCCTGTGAGATAGATTTCCTGGGTGAAAAAGTAATTCCCGCGCAGGCCGACAACGGCGTCCACCCACGTGGCACTGTCATCCCGCTCCACGCCGGCCAAAAGTCCGCCGTTAAAAGAGATGTCGGTCTCGACTGACCACACTTTCATACCGCCGAACACGTCAAGGTGACCATTCTGATCTTCGAGCACGGCGTAACCCACGCCGAGAAGCCCTGCAAAGGTCTCCGATGTCACGCCGACGCTGTCGGCAAAGATGCCGCGGGGCGTGTGCGCATCGGCACCCAGCTTTACGTAGATCATGTCGCCGACGATGCTGTAGCGATCATATCTTGCTTCGGCAGTCGCCATGAATGCGAAGTCGAGATTGTCGAAAATGTCGCCGAAATCGGCATCGATGCCGACCTCGGGAAGTCCGAATTGCCGTACATCCCCGGAAATTCCGGCAGCCCAAAAATATGGAGCGACCGTGAACTCCCAGCCGCTTTGGGTCTCGACCGTTTTCGCATCCGACGCGAGCGGTGTGATATCGGTGGCATTGCCGCTCGATGCTAAAGAGATGCCAGCTAGCAGGACAATCGCATGCAAGTGAATGGCCTTCATGAGAATCCCCCGATCTCGTTTGAATCCAGCACTGCTTCCGAGGGAGACTATGTGACAGCAAGTGGATTCCCGCAATACGAACCACCTATTGGGAGTTGCGAGCGAGGCGGAATACCGAAGGGTGTGGCCCGCCGGCATCAGGCCTGTCTCCTGCTGGGAAGAGAGGGAAACGCGGCCAAACTGGCGTCTCCCTTTGAAGATCAATAGCAAGGCGGGTACGGATAGTAGCCGCATTGCTGGTCGTTGTAGTAGGGATAGTAGGGGCGGACTGCAGCGGCCCCAATGGCCGCACCGGCCACCACGCCCGCTGCGACCGGAGCACCGCGATACCACGCGCCGTGATAGACGGGTGCGTGCCAATAGGTGCCCCCGACACGATTGATGTTCGTGTCGCCGATATCCACGTCGTCTCCACGGAAGTCGCCGCGGAAATTACCTCCCGCGAAGTCTCCGCCGTGGAATCCGCCGCCCCCGAAGCTGCCGCCGCCAAAGCCGCCGCCATGGAAGCCACCGAAGCCCCCGCCGCCAAATCCTCCTCCACCCCCGAAGTGATCGATGAACAGCGCGGCCGGCCCAGACACACCGCTTAGGCTACCCTCCAGAATGGTGATGTCGAAGGTCAGCGTCGTGCCATCGAGTTTCGGAGCCTTGAGCGTCACGACGGCGTCGCTGACGTCCGATCCATCGCCGCCCAGCACCGACACAGTCGCATTCGGCGGATCGACGGCGAAATTATCCTTGCCGTCGTCCCATTGCATGATGAACTGTTCGGTTGCCACATGACCGGCGGCTCGCACCGGCCGGTCAGCAAAGACGATCGAGTTTGCGGAGACACCCGTCAGAACGAGCTTGCCGTTTTCGATCTTCGCTCCGGCCGAATTGATGACCGCCAGCGACGGCACCGGACCGGTTGGCGTAACTATCCCAATAGACTTTTCGAGCGGTACGTGCGGCTTCTTCGGGGTGTCCTGCGCAAGGGCAGAGGTCGTGATCGCGAAACCTCCGGCAAAGACCAACGTAGCGAAACGATCGATGTTCATGGCGATATCCTCCCAGTCGGGACGGGCGGCATGCCCGTCGCCTGATGAACCCATTTGGAATCTGCTGTCACAAGGCTTTGGAACGCCCAGCCGCGAGGCGCATCCTCCTTAGTCCTTGAACATCTGCTTCCAGTCGGCTTTCATGTCGATGACGGTCCAGCCAGTTATTGCGGCCGCGTCGAGCGCCTTGTCGAGGCTGCCGAATTCGGTCTTGCGGTCGTAAGCGTATTCGCGCTCCGCATCGGTATGGTGAACGAGCATGCCGAGACGCGCAGGCGCTCCCGCCATCGTTGTCCATTGCAGCATTTCGAGATCGCCATCAGAATTGCCGAAAGCGGCAATCGGCCGGCGGCCGATCTGCTCGTTGATCCCGACTGGCTTGCCAGCCTTGTCGTCGATGAAGTTGACTTCCGGCAGACGATAGAGGGTCGGCGTGTCGTCCTGCATCTTGAACTGCGTCTTGATCGAGGAACCGATGATCTGCTCCGGCGGGACGCCGTAAACCTTCTCCGTCCATGGCCGCATGAACTCCACGCCGCCCCCGGATACGATGAAGGTCTTGAAGCCGTTGGCGCGCAGATAGGAAAGCAGCTCGACCATCGGCTGGTAGACGAGCTCGGTGTAGGGTCGCTTGAACCGCGGATCGCGTGCCGTGGAAAGCCAGTCCGTGACGACCTTCTGGAAATCGTCGTTTGTCATTCCCGCATGGGTGACCATGATGAGCTCGAGAAGGCCCTTTTCGCCTGATGCGGCAAGTGTTTTCATATCGCCTTCGAGCACTGCCTTGAACGGCTGGACGTTTTTCCATTCCGGATGCTGCGGAGCGAGCGTCTTCACGCGGTCCAGGACGAAGGCCAACTGGGTGTACATGGGATGCTCGACCCAGAGCGTGCCGTCGTTGTCGAACACCGCAATGCGTTCGGGTTCCGGGACGAAGTCCGGCGAACCTTGCTTGGAAACATTCTCGACAAAGGAGACGATAGCTGCCTTGGGCGCGGTATCGTTCCACGAGGGCAGCGGATCGCTCTGGGCCTGTGCAGAAGCCGCAAGGAAAAGTGCTCCGATGACGATCGAGATTGTGTTCCGTGCCAAGTTGACGAGGTGGCGGACATTAAACATTAGATGTACCCCCATAAGTGAGAGTCCGCGCCCGGCGAGTTGCATTCCACCAGCGCTTTCCAAGTCTACCGAATGCGTTCCCCCACCGATATTGCCCTTTGGGGAATCGAGAACTCCGGCGGCAATCAACAGTGGTGCTTGCATCAGATGACGCCACACCAAAAAGGTGTTATCGTCTCACAGTTTTGGGGGGACGACCAATGGCTTTGGGCCATGGGGCAGGCGGATTGCGGTGCGCTGGTGTCTTGCTGGCGTGGGTTTTGCTGATCGCTGCGAACTGCGGCGCCATCGCCTCGGAGACGTCGCACGCAATCGTTGATCGGGTTCCACGGGTTCTCATTCTCTACCCATATGACGAGAGGCTCGTGGCGACGACCGTTGCCGGAGAGGCGTTGCGAACCCGATTGCTGGAAGCCACAGACGGCAGGATCGACCTGTTTTCGGAATTCCTGGATCTGTCGCGGTTTCCGGAAGCGGAGCACGTCGCGCGCATGGTACGTTATATGGCGGAAAAGTACGCCTCTCGCCGTCCGGATGTAGTCGTGGCACTCGGCAAGGAGTCTGCCAGCTTGATATCGACGAACCGTGGGACGATCGCTCCCGATGCGAAGATCGTCGGGGCAGGCTTCGGCAACGCCACCGCCGAGAACATCGACCTACCAGATGACGTGATCGGAGCGTTCACGACATTCGACATTCTGAAGACGGCGCAAATGGCCCGCGACCTGCAGCCCAGCGCCCGTCACCTCTACATCATCGGCGGATCCTCGGAGTTCGACCGAGGATGGTTGGCGACGGCGCGCGTCGACCTAGACGAGTTCTCCAAGTCATACGAAACGACATACCTTGAAGATTTGACGATCGACGAATTCATCGAACGTGCCTCCCATGTCCCCTCCGACAGCATTATCCTGGCGTTGACGGTGTTCAAAGATCGGGCAGGGCGAAATTTCGTCCCGCGTGAGGCGATCAGGCAGATCGCAGCAACCGCCAACGCACCTGTCTATGGCCCCTACCAGACCTACATCGGCTACGGCGTGGTCGGGGGCAATACCGTCACCTTTGACACTTTGGGCCGCACCGTCGGAGACCTAGTCCTTGATCTCATTGCCGGCCGGGCGGCCTCGGATATTCAAGCAATTCAGACATATGTCGTGGATGCCCGGCAGCTCCGGCGTTGGGGGCTTTCGGAGGTGAATCTGCCCGCGGGCACCATTCAGATGCACAAGGAAAAGAGCCTCTGGGAAGAACACTGGTTGGCGGCAGCGGCGACGTTCGGCCTGGTTTTGATACAGGCGGGCGTCATCGCAGCATTGCTGCTCGAGCGACGCCGTCGCCGCGATGCGGAGAGCAGGTCACGCCTTCACCTGCTCGAAGCTGTCCATCTCAACCAGTCCGCAACGGCCGGCGCCTTGTCCTCGTCGGTCGCCCACGAACTGAACCAGCCCCTTGCGGCCATCCGAAACAATGCCGAGGCGGCGTCGGTGCTGCTGCGAAGCGGCAACCCGGATCTTGAGTTGATCCAGCAGATCCTGCTCGACATCCAGGAGGACGATCAGCGTGCGGGCGACATCATTGGCCGGATGAGAGGATTGCTCAAGAAGAGAAGCGAGATCGATTGGCAGGAGTTCGACCTGAACGATGTGGCTTCGAGCGCAATCCATATCATTCATTGCGAGGCCGAACGCAGGGGGATCACGCTAAGTACAAATCGACCGACGGCGGTTTTGCCGGTAAGGGCGGACAAGGTCCATGTACAGCAGGTCGTTCTCAATCTCGCCACCAATGCCATGGACGCCATGTTGGACGTTCCAGCCAAAAGAATGCTCACCTTTGCGACAGGAGTGGCGAACGAGAAGGCGGAGCTTTGTGTCGTTGATACAGGCAACGGCATTCCCGAAGAGAGGCTGTCCAGCATCTTCGAGCCGTTCTACACGACCAAGCAGGCGGGCACCGGACTGGGTCTTTCCATAGCACGCGCCATTGTCGAGACCTATGGCGGCTCGATCTCGGCTAAAAACCGACCTGAAGGCGGGGCCATCTTTCGCGTGGTCCTACCTCTTGCTCGAAGGGAGCAAGGGTGATGAAACCGGTCGTCCATATCGTCGATGACGACGAATCCTATCGAACTGCGACAGCACGCCTGCTCTCCGCCTATGGCCTAACGGTCGAAGCGTATGAGTCCGGAGATCAGTTTCTCGCCCATCTTCCAGGCTCCGAGCCGGGCTGCGTTCTCCTTGACCTACAGATGCCCGGCCAGTCTGGCCTGCAAATACAGCGCCAACTGTGCGAGCAGGCGCCGCTTTTGCCAATCATATTCCTCACGGGCGAAGGAGACATAAAGGCCAGCGTCGAGGCTATGAAGGCGGGGGCTCATGACTTTCTGGAAAAGCCTGGCTCGGTCTCGGTCCTGATCGAAACGATTGAACGCGCGTTGACACAATATGAAAAGTACCGTGCCGAACACGAGCGTCTACAGGCACTGAGAGCCTTGGTTGCGAGCTTGAGCGCGCGTGAAGCCGAAGTCTTTGGGTTGATCATCCGTGGCCATCTCAACAAGCAGATTGCGTATGCCCTTGGTATATCGGAGCGGACGGTGAAGGTGCATCGCCATCAGGTCATGGAGAAGCTCCAAGCAAGGTCTCTGGCCGAGGTGGTATCGCTCGCCGCCGACATCGGTCGTACTGCGCTGTCGAAGTGATCGAACAATCTTCCCCTTAGGGCAATATCAAGCGACAGCCGACACGCCTACAATGGGCGTAATTGCGTATCTCGCGCACTGTCACGCATGAGGGCATGAGGTGGGAAAGCTTCGCCGCACTGTCGCTGTAGTCGATGATGATGCGAGCCTACGTCGAAGCGTCGGTCGGCTCCTCAATGCCTACGGATTTGCGGCTGTCGAATATGCATCGGCGGAAGCTTTTCTCCTTCACGACCCGAAAACGCCAATCGACTGTCTCGTGCTCGACATCGATCTCGGAGGCATGTCCGGCATCGAACTGCAGCGCAAGTTGAAAGGGGACGGAGCGAAGCTGCCGACAATCTTCATCACCGCACTGGAAGACACGCGCCTGCAGACTGAGGCAGAGCAGGCCGGGTGCATCGCATATTTGCGGAAGCCCTTTGCGGGATCCGTACTCATCGACGCAGTCAAGAAGGCACTCAGATCGTGAGTTCTTGATCAAGGAAAGAGAGCCACGACGGCAGGTCAGATGCGGATCATTTGTTCACCCCTGGCAGGGAGGCTGAAGATAGGGTCGATGGATCGAGTCCTTTCAAGAGCTTGATTGTAGGTCCTACTGATGTAGCCGAGCGGAGAGAATAAAGGCGTCCCTCATTCGACCGGCATTTTGGTGCCCAGACATATCCCGGTGATGATGCCAGAAGATTTATGTCCTCGCGCTGTCTGCCATCTATACGTGGGATTTTCGGTATCATCAGGTGATTATGACAATCGTTCCGGGGGTACGAAGTGAGGGAGGCAAACGAGGCGCTCCCGCAGGAGCGCCCAAGCTAGGGGAGCATCAAGCACGGCCCTAAACGGAGAGCGCCGCGCTGCAGCTTTCGGCGACACTACTGTCGACCGATGTTTGCCCCGGCATGAATGCCCACCCCCCCGTTTCGATGAACTGACGCTTTTTGTAGCTATCTGAAAGAGCCTTGAACTCGGTCAGTTTTCCGGTGGCGTCCGGTGCAGCCTTGAAGCGTTCGACGCATATGGCTGATGCAAGCTCTCCACGGGCCGTCTTGCCCGCAGCCGTCGCTGCCTGGAGTGAAGATCCGCCGGTCACCCAGCCACCCCAGTTAAAGCCGACGACGATGGTCGCGACCGCCGTCGCCACACATGCCCACACAAGAATGGTCTTGGAGGGCTGATACGAACTGAAACGCTGGAATATTGATCTCTTGCTGTTCTGCAGGGCCATGGGATTCTCTCTCCTCATAGATGGGGTCACTGATCCAAATTTCAGAATAAGCGTTACATCCTTCCGCCTGTATCAGGCACGCCGACGCCTGCACCGTCCTTTCTAGGAAGGTCCGCAATCATTGCTTCTGTCGTCACGAGAAGGCCGGCAACGGAAGCCGCATTCTGCAGGGCTGTCCGAACAACCTTGACCGGATCAACGATACCCATGGCGATCATGTCGCCGTACTCAGACGTCTGGGCGTTGTAACCGAAATTGTCGGTGTTACTTTCGAGGATACGGCCGACCACGATCGAGCCTTCGTCACCTGCATTTTCGGCAATCTGGCGTACCAGCGACTGCAGGGCCTTGCGAATGATGGTGATGCCGGCATTCTGGTCGTCGTTCTCGCTCCTGATATCGAGGACGATCGAGGCACGCAGCAGTGCCGTCCCACCGCCGGGAACGATGCCTTCTTCGACAGCGGCGCGGGTTGCGTTCAGCGCGTCGTCGATGCGGTCCTTCTTTTCCTTGACCTCGACTTCCGTCGAACCGCCGACGCGGATCACGGCGACACCGCCGGAAAGCTTGGAAAGTCGCTCCTGCAGCTTTTCCTTGTCGTAATCAGACGTTGTTTCCTCGATCTGCGCTTTGATCTGGGCAACGCGGCCTTCGATATCGGCCTTAGTGCCCGCACCATCGACAACTGTGGTCGCTTCCTTGGTGATCGAGACCTTCTTGGCGCGGCCAAGCATGTCAAGCGTAACGGTTTCCAGCTTGATGCCGAGGTCTTCGGAAATGACCGTGCCGCCGGTCAGGATGGCGAGATCTTCGAGCATCGCCTTGCGGCGGTCACCGAAACCGGGCGCCTTGACGGCAGCGATCTTCAGGCCGCCACGCAGCTTGTTGACGACAAGCGTCGCAAGCGCTTCGCCTTCGACATCTTCGGAAATGATCAGCAAGGGTTTGCCGGTCTGGACGACAGCTTCAAGGATCGGCAGCATAACTTGAAGATTGGAAAGCTTCTTCTCGTGCAGCAACACGTAGGCATCTTCCAGCTCAGCGACCATCTTTTCGGCATTAGTGACGAAATAGGGTGACAGGTAGCCGCGGTCGAACTGCATGCCTTCGACGACCTCGAGTTCGGTTTCAGCGGTTTTGGCTTCCTCGACGGTGATCACACCCTCATTGCCGACCTTCTGCATCGCGTCGGCGATATATTGACCGATTTCCTTTTCGCCATTGGCCGAAATAGTACCAACCTGGGCGATTTCCTCCGACGTATTGATCTTCTTGGCCTTGGCCAGCAGGTCCTTGACGACGGCTGCGACGGCAAGGTCGATGCCGCGCTTCAGATCCATCGGGTTCATGCCGGCAGCAACGGCCTTGCCGCCTTCGCGAACGATAGCTTGAGCAAGAACAGTTGCAGTGGTCGTGCCGTCGCCGGCAACATCGTTGGTTTTTGATGCCACTTCGCGCACCATCTGGGCGCCCATGTTCTCCAGTTTGTCGTCGAGTTCAATTTCCTTGGCGACAGTGACGCCGTCCTTGGTAATGCGCGGCGCGCCGTAGGACTTGTCGATCACCACGTTGCGGCCCTTGGGCCCCAGCGTCACCTTGACCGCGTCAGCGAGAATATCGACGCCACGCAGCAGCTTTTCGCGTGCATCACGGCCGAATATGATTTGTTTGGCAGACATTGAAAAACTCCCGGGCTCCTCGCCCTATGGACTTCATGAAAACGAGAAAACAATGCGCTCGGAAGTTATGCGATCACGCCCATGACGTCGGCTTCCCTTCATGATCAACAGGTCCTCGCCGTTGAACTTGATCTCGGTGCCGGACCACTTGCCGAACAAGATGCGGTCGCCGACTTTCACGTCAGGCGGGTTAAGGTTGCCACTTTCGTCGCGGGTACCAGAGCCAACGCCAATGATTTCGCCTTCAGCTGGCTTTTCTTTGGCGGTGTCCGGAATGATAATCCCACCCTTGGTCTTACCTCCGGCCTCGATACGACGCACGACAACCCGGTCGTGCAACGGCCGAAAAACAGTAGTTAGCATTTTTGGGATCCTTTGACGGGAGCGAAACCCAATGGCCGCTCCCGATAGTGTACGTTAGCAGTCTAATGATAAGGGTGCTAGAGAATTCTTATGTGACGGCCAGCCGAGAGGAATTAAACGCCCGCCACGACTGAACACGAGGTATTTATCCGTACTAAAAACGCGACGAGGAAGGCCGCCTGCTTTCAATGAACGGATCGCAATGAACGACCGCTTGCAGGAAGCGGCGACAGCGATAGCAGGACGACGCGGTCGAGTGGCCACCCGACGATAGATTGCGAATGGCGGTGAGGAGACCGCCGGCCGGGCAAAGGCCGGGACGGCAGGCAGACCGCAGCCGTTGGCACAGCGCCGCCGAGGAGGCCAAGCAAAAAGATTGAGCGCCCGAGCGATCCCCGTCTTTCATGCTGACGCGCTGTTGGCCAATCCCGCTCTTGGCAGCATCGTTCAGCAGAGTGGTTAATGTCGTCACGAGCTGCGCATGGACGAAAGGGCTTCTGGAGCAGAACGCTACTCGGAACGCCTTAAGCTGCCCATCCCTTGGCGCTGTCCCCGGTCATATAGATCACTGGCATGATCGGTTTCAATTCCCGCGCCCGTCGCGCCAAATCCCAACCGTCCGTTTCTCCTGGCATCCTTACGTCGGTTATCAGGGCACAAAAGCGAGCCGAGTCTTTTTCCAAAGCACGGATAGCCTCGTCCGCGTTCGGTAATGAAATATGCTCGAAGCCCGCTTCGGTCACGACGTCTTCGAGGGTTAGCCAGGCTTTTTCGTCCGAGCCTCGATCCATGGATGACTTTGTTTCCGCGATCATCGTTACGTGCCGGCTTTCTCCAGGGCTGCCGTGCGATAGAAGTGTTCAGCGTGCTGATAAAGGTTCTCCGCCTCGACCCGGTCACCGGCTTGGGCGGCTTCTCGGGCTGAAACCATATATTGTTCATATCGTCTCATTAGGTTCTGCGAGCTCGAAACTACTGCTGTATCCGCGGTGGCTCGAGCACGGCTGCTGGCAGACGGAGTAGAATTTCGGCGTGGAGATTTCAAAAGAACAATTCAAGCCGTCTTGAGGCTTGCTCCATAAAGGTCGTGATTTCGGGATTGATTGACGGCGACTACCTCTGGCAAACTCGCCAATGGTATCGCCCCTTGGGGCGGCATCGCAGTGCAGCTGTCGTGTACCGCGGCATTGCGGCCGTTTGATGTTGCCTGGCTCCCGTGTCGGCACCAAACGATGATAACCCAATGCAGAGAGTCAGCCGGTCAGCGTGTCCAGTAGGTCGGCGATCTTGATCGTCGAGAAGTTCGAGAACGTGTCACAGATGGCGTAAGGTAGTACGATCTGATCGTTGTGGCGCATCGCGCCGCACGTGTAGACGACGTTCGGAACATATCCCTCGCGTTCCGAAGGCTCCGGGTGAACGAGCGGCTCTTTCGAGCGGGCGAGCACCTTGGACGGATCGCTCTTGTCGAGAAGGGCTGCGCCGATGGCGTATTTTCGCACGGGACCTACCCCATGGGTCAGAAGCAACCAACCCTCGTCCAGTTCGATCGGCGATCCGCAATTGCCCATTTGCACGAATTCCCACGGAAATTTCGGCCCAAGAATGATCTTGCCGCCATTCCAGACGTGGAGGTCATCGGAACGGATGAGATAAAGGTTTTCGTTGTCCTGACGACCGATCATTGCAAACTGGCCGTCGATTTTCCGCGGGAATAAAGCCATCCCCTTGTTCTTGGCAGCTGTCCCCATGAGAGGAGTCATCCGGAACGACAGAAAATCTCTGGTCTCGAGGAGTTCAGAGCGAATGTCTCTGCCATTATAGGCCGTGTAGGTGGCGTAATAGGTTTTGTGCCCAGCCTCTTCGAACTCAACGAAGCGAGCATCTTCGATGCCGTTCGACTGCGCGGCGGTAATCGGAAAAATCACCCTCTCACTGATTGGGTGCTCGGAGAAAAACGTCAGTTCCAAAGGCTCGTCGGGAGATATGGATAGGGGATTTTCAACAACGGGAATGGACGCAAGTCGCGCCGTGGGTTCAATGTCCACGGTGCCATTCTGGTCGACAATTCCCGATCGAAAGGTGAGAGACGAAACATGTCCTTCGCCGACCGCACGCAGGCTCAAGACAAAGCGCTTGCTGCCGCTGGGGACCCCTGATTGATCCGCATGGGCGACAATGCTCGGGTTGAAAAGAGCGGATGCCTCGAAGGAATATTCGTGCATGAAGTAGGCACCGACGAGTTGGCGTTGCTCCTTGGTGAAAGTAATATGGGGTGCGAACGCCTCTTCCATTTCATAAGCGCGCTTTTCGAACGTCGCCAGCAGATTGCGGTGTCGGCCCTCGAAGTTTTCGAGGACCTCTGCAAGTTGCTGCTTCGCGACCTCGACGTCTAGGCCGAGCACACGATCCACGATATGATTGGCACGCGTCTTGTCGGTCGGTTTGAGATCTCGCGGTTCCGTGGCCGGCTTGAAGGGCCGCACCACGACGCGTGTGGGATCCGGTCGTAGGAAAAGTGCTTGGCGGTTGAGAAATGCTATCTGCGACACCATGATCTCGCTCTGATTTGAGGCCGTGATTCACGCCGTCAGCGCACGAAGCGGGACCAATGTCGACGGACGACCACTGGCGCGCGAAAGCTTGCGAAATTCCACAAGGCCGAGGAGATAGCAGACTACGGATTCGCCGCCTCTATTCTCATTGGGACGGGTCGGATGCAGACCGTCGCGGCAACTGCCTGTTTCGAGATCCACGACCGGCAATGAGAGATCGTTGCTGCCGAGGAACCAGGCGAAAGCCTTTGCAGCCTCTTCTTTCCATGTGATGTCGTGGCTGACCCGCCATGCGGCATGACATGCAGCGATCGTCGCCGTCGCTTCCAGAGGCTGTTGATCGAAGAGCTTCAGCTCTCCCGTCCGATCCGTAAAGCTATCCGTGCCGATAGGCCTGAATAGTCCTTCAGGGTTCGTCTGTATCGTCATCAGCCATCGCAAGGATTTGAGCCCTGCTACCACGTAATCGGATCGTTCAGCACTCAATCCCGTGGCGATCAGGGCCTGACACAGTCGGGCATTGTCGTAGGAGAGGTTCTCCTCGAACCAGATCCAGCCCGGTCTCTCGACACGATGGAAAATATCCATCAGCCTGTCGGCCAGTGTCGAACGGATCTGATGGGTGAGCACGTCTCGAGGGAAGGCCGCGCAATAGCCGTCCAGTCCCAAGAGCGCAGAGGCCCAGGCACGTGGCGAGCCGAAACCTTCAACGGTCGGCAATGCCTGCGCGAACAGGGCCGCAGCCCACGCGCGCCGGGAGGGGCTAGTGTCGCCACGGGCGCATTCCCCGAGAGCCCAGAGCGTTCGGCCGTGGCTGTCCTGTGATCCCTTGTCTTCCAGCCAGCGTCGGTCGAAGCCCATAAAGTTTCTAAAATGTTTCTCGTCGGGGTTCCAGGCGTGCTGCACGAAGGAAGCGAAGCGCGAGGGGAGCGCCTCCGGAAGAAGCCGTTCGCCGGGCTCGCCGAGAGCAACCGACAAGAGAAGCGCGCGGGCATTGTCGTCGACACAGTAGCCGTGCGCGCGATCAGGCACCGAATAGACGGCATGCTGGAATAGTCCTGTATCGTCGCACATCGACATGAAGTAGCCGAGCTGTGGCTCGGGGAGGGGCGGGGCCTTTTGCATCACGACATTCGTTGATGCTGCGGGCTGGCGTGCGGGATTTTGAATTGCCACCTGTAAGAATAATGCGAGATAGCACTCCGCGGTCTTTTGCCATGTCATCGGTCGGCTGGTTTGGTATGCCCGCCGGCGCATCGCGTCGCGTCTTGTGTCATCGGTGAGAAGCGACGCGATCTCGCGCCCGATGGCCGTCGGGTCACCGAAGGGAACGAGCACACCACGGCCGTCTGCCAGCAGCTCTTGAGCATGCCAGTAAGGTGTGGAGACGACGGCCTTCCCGAGACCGAAGCTGTAAGCCAGGGTGCCCGATGTCATCTGGGCTTCGTTGAGATAAGGCGTGGCATAGACATCGGACATGGAAATAAACTCCAGCAGCGTTGCCTTGTCGACGAAGCGATCGAGAAACACCACGCTGTCCTCGATGCCCAGGTCGTTCACCCGCGTCACCAGGCTCTCGCGATAGGTCTCACCTTCGTCGCGTACGAGATTGGGATGAGTTGCTCCGAGGATCACGTAGACAGCATCGGGCCGACTTTTCAAGATCAAGGGCATGGCATCAATCATGACCTCGATGCCTTTGTTTGGCGAGAGAAGGCCGAAAGTCAGGATCACCGAGCGTCTGTCGAACCCGAGGCCAGCTTTCGAGACTGCCGGTTCCAAAAACGGCATGTCGGGAATTCCGTGAGGAACGACCTCTATCTTTTCGGCCGCTACGCGATAGACCTCCGACAACAAAGTCCTGCCCTTTTCCGCCATGACCACTACTTTGGCAGACAGGTCGATGATTTCGTTCAGGACGCGGCGCTGGCCGGGACTTGGCTCCGCGAGAACCGTGTGCAGCGTGGTGACGATCGGCATCTTCAACCGCGACAGCAGCGCAAGGATATGATCTCCGTCCTCTCCGCCAAAAATTCCGAATTCGTGCTGCAAGCAGGCGACGTCGAAATTGCCGGCGTTCAGGACATCTGCAGCGCGAGCATAATCATCGCGATTGTCGTCGGCTATCGAGAGGCGGACCTCCGGCGGGTAATCGTAGACATGACCATGGTCCGTCATGGCAAAAACAGCCGTGCCAACGCGGGCGGCAGATTTCGAAACGGCCTGTTGCAGGTCGGTCGTAAAAGTGGCGATACCACAGCGGCGCGGCAGAGAATTGCCGATTAAAGCTACATTTTTGAGCTGGTTCATAGCGAAGCTCCTGGCGAGCGGAATGGAGTGACGCTTCGCTCCTCACTACCACTGTTCACTCCCGCGGGACGGGGTTGCGCTCGGTCTTTGGCCGGGAGCTGCTTCAGGAGCCCGATCGCGGGCGCACTCGCTGCGGTGGCAATGAGCAAGACAATTCCGTCAGGCCCGACACGGATGTCGGCACGATCAGCTTCTGCGAAAAACCCTTCGCCGATTGTGGCCGTCAAAGTTCCTATCGTTCCGTCTCCCGCGACGACCAGCGCCCAGCTCTCTCGGCTCGCGATCAATTCCCAAACGGTGTCCGCAGGGAGGTCCAACCGTTCGAGGGTGAAGAATGGGCAGGACATGAGCTCGGAGCGCTCGACGGTGATATGGCGTGGCAGCTTTCTGCTGCTCGCTGGTTCCAGCCGTGCCACGGCTGTGGCTTGTTCGATGTGAAGTTCTCGCGAGCGTCCATGATCCCAGATGCGAAACGTCGTGTCGTTGCGCTGCTGGATTTCAGCAATGACCAGACCAGCACCGATGGCATGCACGGTGCCAGCCGGAACATAAAACACGTCACCGGCCGCGGCCTCCTGCCAGTCGAGAAGGCCCTCGATTGATCCGTCGATCGCGGCCTTCCTGAATTCGAGCTGTGTCAATGGTCGCTTGAGGCCCACGGCGACCTGCGCCCCGTCTTCCGCTGCCAACACATACCAGGCTTCGCTCTTGCCGCTTTCCATCCCCATCGACTTGGCGGCGGCATCATCTGGATGAACCTGTATCGACAGAGTTTCCCGTGTGAAGAGAAGCTTCAGGAGGAGCAGACGATCCCGCTCCCCCGCTTCGTCATAGGCAAACGAGATTTCGCCGACGGGGCTATCCTGATGGTTTTCCGATGCCCATGGCCCGAGATCAAGACGACCCCATGGCTTGAGCGTTGTTCTCACACTGGCACGGTCGAGTGTCATAGTGGTCTCCTTGATCTTGCCGCTAAGATCGGGGTGACCTGAGATCGGATTGTCTTTTGCTGTCGCTCCTGCGTTGTCGGTACGTCGGGTCGGAAGGCGAGATCGCTCAAGGGGCAATAGACGGCGCCAGTGTCCTTTCAAATTCCTCCCGCGACACAGGCCAAGCCTCGGTGCGCCCGTTGGAGCCTAGGAGCAGAGTCATCGTCGTATGATAAGCCTGCCATGTGACATCAACAGGCTCCTCGTCAATCTGTAGGTCGAAGATGCCTGGTGGATGAGGTTGGGCCATCCTGAGAAGCTGCCGTTTCTCCTCAACCTGACCGAGACGAAACCTTTTCGCAAATTCGCTCACAAGCACGGTCATCGCTGCCCCTGGTTTGAGCAGATTTGCTATGATGACGCACGATCGTATCCTTTCAGGATCACGGTATGCTCAACGAAAATGCGCGAGATCCAGCGTGATTGTGCTGGATCGAACCTTCGAATAAGCAGAGGTCGCAGCTTTCAGAATTCGCGGCCGCAACGCATCGAACGCCGTCAGGTAATCTGCCTCGCTGGCGTTTCGATGCGATTTCTCGCAGGCCAAGACTTCGGTCGCCACATAGAATTTGATCTCGAACATCCCGTCGTATCCGGTGAAACGGACACAGCGATTTCTATCGTCAAAACTACGAGCTTGGTTTGGGAAGGAGATTCCCATCAGCGCCCACCCTCATCTTGCCACCGATCAACAGCGCTATCCTTCGATTGGGGATCAAGGCTTACTCGTGTCGACGACTGTTTGCGGTTGGCGAGAGAATGCAGGAGAGCCGATTCGGTCCTCACACCGTTGCGGAACGCGGCTGAGAGGAAGAGCGAAGCGTCACGTTTCATGTCGGAACTCGCGTCCGACTGAGATCCCCGGAGGCCGGCGGACCTTAAGACTTCCCTGACCAGCTTGAAGCCGGCGGATTCGACATGCGGTGCTGCTGGATTGGAAGACATTACATCCTCCTTTGTTGGGGCAAGGTTTTGCACCCTTGATGACAGCGCCCTAGAGACGAGCCGTCACTAACACCTTAAGTCGTGCTGAAATCTTGGATTACAAGGGACAAAAAGGTGCGGGGCATTTTCCAGGACTGGTTACTGCTTTGCTGGACAATCCGAAGGTGAAGAAAGTTCTGCCGTGACAGAGCGAAGAGACAGCGAGCCAGAAATTCAACTCCAATCGAGGGGAAGAGCGATAAGCTGAACCTATACGCGGCGTAATCTTCTGCCGTCCCATTTGTTGCGAGCTTCGGCCCAATGCGAATACGTTACGAAAGCCGTTGTCGCCTTCTCCCTCGCTCCTTATCGTGACGGATTGACCCTTGAGCAACTAGACGATGTCACCGAGTTCTGCGGTCACCCTGCCGTCGCTGGCAGACTCGGACTGTCGCCCCTCCAGGAAGTTGATCGTGTCATCCACGGCCATTGTCGAGGCGGCCTTGATTTCCTGGCCGAAGAAACACCATCGGAGGTGCCTCTGGATATCAATCTCGGCGAAGGTGCGGACTTCCGGGTTGCCGCAGTGCTGTCGAAGCGCAAGATCTCGTTTGTTTTCGCGGCCGGTTACGACCGGGAAACAATCCCAGCAGAATCCTCATCTATAATATGCCTGTAAAAATCGCTTCGCCTATAATCCAGGCGTTTGGTCCGGATCTCTTGACATAGCCTGCATCGTGCGAGGACGAGGCTTGAGTAGTCGGGTCCGCACGACCAGACGCACGCCGACTCAAGTGGGGGGGACGGGGCCGCCGAGGCCGCACTATTCCGTTATGGCAGACCGTTTCGTCGGAAAGCGTATTGCCCGATCTCGGCACGATGTGATTGGGCCGGCGCCGGACATGAGCCGGGTCCTGGCAGCGATCGAGACGGCTGAAATCGCCTTAGGCTGGTGGAAAGCAACGTGCCCTTTGCCTTCGTGACCGGTTACGGCTCAGGGCGGGATCCCCGCCAGGTTCAGCACCATCGTTCGCATTGAGAAACCCGCGGATAGCCATTGTCCGTGCGATCGAAACGAGCAGCCACGTCCGGTAGTCCGCCATGCTTCAAGGCGTCAGAGCCGTGCCCTTGCCGGAACTTCAAAGAGCCGCCCTGTTAGCCCAGTCATCATCGAGGACGTCCGTATGTCAAAGAACAACGATGAACGGCAGCCAAAATGAGCGCTTGATGTGGGCGACCTGCGCTCGATCGACGTCGAAATCTTTCATCGGCAATGCTAGTGGAGTTCGTCGACCGTAAGTAAGTGGACGGATACGCAAATACTCGGTGGTCACTCCCTTGTTGCTGACGAGCGCTTCCGCCATGCACCGCTCGGCCAGAGCCTAACGTCGTCTCGCCCACAGCGGCTGGCAGAAGCTCGACCGGCAACGGATCTAGTTCCTTCCCTTGGACGCATCTAACCTGTCCGGCACCGTACAACATTGAACAACGCCGGCCCCTTTCGCAGCTAGCTTGTCGACGGTCCATGAAACGCATGTCGACGGGAGTAGCCCCAAGCTGCGGTCATTACATCTTGTCCTCCTTTGATTGGGCCGAAGGGAGCCACCCCTTGATCGGCAGCGCCCGTCTCGCCGTCTGTCGAGACGTAAAACAGGCGCCTATATTCCGCTTGCCCAAGGCAAACGCAACGAACGCAGCGCGGGGGACAATTTGAGCTTTCGTGCGGAGTTGCTGAGGCAAAGGCGCGAGGCGCGGGCTCTTCCCGGCTCATTCAGCGATGACAACTAACCTGGCGGCCGCGATAGTACCGGCCCCGAATTAGAATCTACTTTCGTCCCCTTGTATGATATAGTCTCTCATGACCTATTCCCGGAATGACTTGGAACTCGCGCGCCGGCAAGTGATTATCGACCGGCAGATGATTTGCTCTCAGCAGAGCCTGATCGACGGAATGCTGACCCGCGGTGAGCCCGCCGGGCTAGCCCGCGAAAGGCTGGCCAGGTTGACAGAGGATCTACGAAACCATTGCTTCCATCAGGATCTAATTCAGGCGTGGGTCCGATTGGAACGCTGAGCCTGCGCATTCGGGCCGGTTGACGGGTTTTCCGTCTTTTTCACTCCGCAGCCTTCTCGTCAGGCTCCTCGGCACGTCTCTCAGCTTTTCGGCTGGCGATCTTCCGGCTGTGATCGGTCCGCGCCTGCTCAAGTTCCCTCATTGTAGGTAGATCCCCAGCCAGAGTCTTTTTACCGGCCGCGGCGTTTCCACGCTTTGTGAACCCATGCCGCGGCTTCTTTGCGCGTTCGTAAGCTACGCGGGTTCCCTCAGCTGGAAAGACGGTGTCGGTGCGTGCGGCGACGGCATGGGCGATCAACTCCTTGGCCGAGGGATTGCCGTCCGGGCGTTGGCCGTTGGCGCCGAAGTCGTGGCGATCGCGGGCAGTAAAGCGCCTGGAGTTGCTATGCTTCGACATTTAGGTTCCCTTTATTTTATTATGAGGTCACGAGCCTGGCCTATACGCAGCGACGCCCTTGCGAGTCAGGCCTTCTGCTTGTCTGAGCGCAGGTTCATCATGTCGTCGGTCATCGGTGGTGTCCCTCAGGTTGGTCATAAGCAACCCGACCCTACCGGAAATCACCGATGGCTATGAAATCCAGCTACACCACGTTGTTGCGCAAGCAGATCTCGAATAGTCGTTGCGGCACCATTCATATGTCCGACCCAGACTGATTCAAGCGGTGAGATGCAACCCCAATCGCGCAAGGTATTTAGAAGCTGATTATAGTTTCGAATCTTGCGAAGGTCGTAACTTATCAAATAGGGGGCTGCTGCCATGATGGTCTCCGAACTAGTTGCATAAGAAACTGGTCATGCACGCGGTGAGCCGGCAAGCCATCGCCCGCCATCGCGAGTACCGTCATCTTTCCCGGTGGGCGCGACATGAAGGCAAGCGGTAATAGAGGTCGCGGAGCGGATAATTCACTCGAGGAAGAGTTTTGACCGTGGTTGAGGGCCGCGCTCCACGCCTCCGCGTTTTATCGCTGGTTTCCTCAAGTAGTTGCTTCAACAGGCGTTCAGGAAAGTCCTTATGGTCGGGGCTTTCAAGTTGGCGTGAGGTGCCGACCCCTCAGCACAACGATCACAGACGCATTCCAGGAACTGCTCCCGCAGCCAGGGCTTTGGGCCTACAAATGCCCATTCTTACGGTTATCGATCATTCAAAATACGCTATGATATGGCCGGTGAACGCCAAATTGATAGTGACTGACAAAGACGCGCAGGGAACGTTGCCCTAATGGCCGTGCCACACTGGTGAGGTTTTGATGTCGGAACGAATGTCCGAACGCGCCAAGCGCGATATCGACGCCATCTTGGAGCGGCTCTACAAGGTTTCCCCGGAGTTGGACAAGATTGCCGCCGATTGCGAGAGAGCTTTGCGGCTAAACGTTGAAGCCAAAGGCGACTATATTTCACCACGAACCGTGCAGGCGTTTGCAGAGATGCGCAACGCAGTTGGCATGCTGTACGGCTCCGCGCGGAGTGCGATGGAAGAAGCCGATAGGTTCTTTAAACCGAAGCGGCAGGGCTGATCTCGATGCGGGTGCTCAACAGACTGCCAACGGTACCGCGCCTACATAAAGCAGCCAGCTTCGTTTTCAACGCCTCCGCTGTACCCCCTACTTCCTTCCTTACTAAGCCGCATCGGGAGCCTCTCATGATCCTGTCCCTGTCAGGTGTCCGAAAATCCTACCCCATTACCGAGAGAGAAATTGAGACACTGAATTGGATCTCAAGAGCCTACAGAGCCGTATGCCGACAATGTCGCTTTGAAACTTTTTCCAGGGGCTGTCATTCAATTGCATTACCACGCCAGCGCGTCTCCTTCTTAACAAATTGAAGGCTTTCGACGATCCTTCCAACCTATTCGCCCGGCAGCCGGTGAAACATCGTCAGATGAGCCCCCAGGAAATTCCGGTCTTGGGGAAAAATGTTTCTGACGTAGCAGATCGGACGGGATGAGATCATGCTCGGCAATTCGGGCGGTCAGGATCATGGGATGGCGTGTCTTCAAATCGGCGGTCCCGACTCATCTTGTAAAGTCAAATCAGTCACAAAAGCGTCTGCTGGGCGAACGGACATTGTCGGTGCTTGCGTTTCTCCTCGCCGCAGACTCCGTATCGGCGCTAAAGCCAATGTCCGCGTCGCGGTCCCTTGTGAAGGCAGTGAGTGTCTCCACAGAGAGGCGTTCCCAGCTTTTGCCGCGATCAGGACCCGCCCGAACCCCCGGTAATATGCCCGGCTCAGAACTCCGAAACAGGAGCTTATCCAACGAAGCGGCGTTTAGCTCGTCACGCAGATGATGGGCCGTGACATAGGCATCGGGCATGGCCCGATGGGCGGGCAGGCCGATCTCGTGGATCAGGCCTACAGGGCCTGCGCTGATAACCCAGCATCTGGTTGGAAAACCTTGGAAGCTCCGGCCAGACACGCAAAGCGCATTTCCACGTGCAGATCCAGGGCGTAACACTCGCCAGTCTTGGCGTGCAGTAACGTCGCTGCTCGAAGGCGGCACGGTGTGCGCCAAGTGCGGCGATCATTCGATGGCGGCCGCTGAAGCATGGACTAGAGGTCCCAGATTCAGCCCCGCCACTGCGAGCGGCTTCGACAACTCTGTAGCTTTTTCATCGCGAAAACGCTGGCGTGGCGGATGGTGTCACGACCTTATCTTGGTCTATGGTCGAGAGCCATACGTACCTTGCGCGCCAAGTCTCCAAGCGCTGCCGGCTTCTGCAGAAAAATAACACCCTCGTCGAGCACGCCATTGTGGATGACCGCATTGCGGCTATACCCGGTCGTGAACACGACTGGCAGTCCTGGACGCTTGCTCCAGATCTCGTCCGCCAGTTTTCGGCCGTTCATCGGTGCCATGACAATGTCCGTGAACAGGAGCTTCACGTCCGGACGCTCGTCGATGAGTTTCAGGGCTGCAACGGGACCGTCGACCGCCACGACGGGGTATCCCAGCTCCTCCAGCATCTTGGTATGCACTTCGCGGACACTGGCGTCATCCTCCACCAAGAGAACGAGTTCGGTCGCGGAGCCTCGCGGCACGCTTTCGTCTTTCCGCAGCTGCGCTGTCTCGGTCGGTCCGTAATCCCGCGGCAAATACATCTTCATTGTGGTGCCGAGGCCAACCTCTGAATAGATCTTCATGTGCCCACCGGACTGTCTTGCGAAGCCGAAGACCTGACTGAGGCCCAGCCCTGTTCCCTTGCCGACCGGCTTTGTCGTAAAGAATGGGTCGATCGCCTTTTTTATAATCTCAGGCGCCATACCGCACCCTGTGTCAGTGACGGAGATCATTACATACTGCCCAGGGCGGATATCATGCTCTGCCGCATATGCTTCGTCGATATGCGCGTTTGCTGTCTCGATCGTCAGCTTGCCGCCGTCCGGCATGGCGTCTCGCGCGTTGACGGCGAGGTTGAGAACCGCGTTTTCGAGCTGGTTCGGGTCGGCCTTGGTTCGCCACAGTCCAGCCGCCAGTACCGTCTCTTTCTGAATGGGCTCGCCGAGTGTCGAGGCTAGAATTTCGGCCATATTCGCGACCAGCTTGTTGGCATCGACGGATTGCGGCGACAAAGGTTGTTGCCGTGAGAAGGCGAGCAACCTCTGGGTCAGGGTGGCTGCACGATGCGCTCCGTCCAATGCCGCCTCGAGGAGTTTCGGGAGGTCGTCGAGCGCCCCGCGTGCGATCCGGCGTTGCGCCATATTCAGGCCGCCTATGACCACGGCAAGCATGTTGTTGAAATCATGCGCAACGCCGCCGGTGAGATGACCGAGTGCTTCGATCTTTTGCGCCTGGTGTAGAGCACTCTCCGCAGCGCTTTTTTCCTGAACGGCGATGGCGATGCGCTCTTCCAGCGTAGTATTGAGATCTTTCAGCGCGGCGGCCGAACGCTCGGCCGCCGCGCGCGCTTCGAGGAGTTCTTTTTCATAACGGCGCCGGTCGGTGGCGTTGAAGATAGTAATCCGGACGAATTTGACCGCGCCGTCGTCGGCCAGCCTCGCGACCGCATTAACGAGGACCGGCAGACGGGTGCCATCCGCCTTCACCATGTCGAGCGCGACTTCGTTGAAAGCACCCTGCATCGTCAGCAGCGGTGCAAAATGCGTCTCGAAAAAGATTTTCCCAGGCATGGTCAGGAAGTCGATGAACTTGCGGCCGACGATCTTGCCGCCGGACATGCCAAGCCAGGAGCATAGCGTTTTGTTGGCAAGGATGATGCGCCCGTCCGATCCAGCCGAGATGTAGCCGCAGGGCGCATTCTCGAATAGATCCAGCAGGTCGTCTACATTTTGGGGAATGTCCAAGCTGGAGTTCATCAGGCGGCGGCCACGAATGTCTCGATGGCGGCAACGGTCTCTTGGGGGTGACTGAGGTTCGGACAATGGCCCGTCGCCCTCATCAGGACGAGAGTGCTGCCGGGGATCTTGGCGTGAAGATAATGGCCGACCGAGACCGGAGCGATCACGTCCTCCGCACATTGAAGGATCAATGACGGAACCCTCACGTTGTCGAGGTCCGCCCGATTGTCGGCCATGAACGTCGCGCGCGCGAAATGCTTGGCAATTTCCGGGTCGGTCTGGCAGAAACTGTTGGTCAATTCCTCCGAGAGTTCGGGCCGGTCGGTGTTGCCCATGATTACGGGCGCCATTGCCTGCGACCAGCCCATATGGTTGCTGTCAAGAAATTCCAGCAGTTCATCGACTTGTTGCCGGCTGAACCCGCCATGGTAATCGAGATCGTCGATATATCTGGGCGACGGGCCGACGAGCACAAGCCTGGAAAACATCGTCGGCGCCTCTGCAGAAGCGAGCACGCCCATCATGGCGCTGACGGAATGACCGACGAATATGCCATTTTCGATCCCGAGCTCCTTTCCGATCTCGACGATGTCGGCTGCATATCCATCCAGGCTGCTATATTTTTTAAAATCGTAGGCAGACAGATCGGAGCCTCCGGCGCCGACATGGTCAAAAGTCACCACCCGAAAACGGTCCGCAAATCTCGGCGCGACGTACCGCCACATATTCTGGTCGCAACCGAAACCGTGCGCGAACAACATCGTTTGCGAGCCATTGCCGATGACCTTGACGTTGTTCCGATTAACGACTGACATAGAATGCTCCTGGTCTGGCAAGCGATCGGCTTGCGCGCGACCTTGAGCCGCAATTCTGATCTTGGCTTAATATTGTCACGTCGCGGCTTTAATCAAGTCACGACGTGTGTTGGTGGCGCGCAGACTGCGCAGGCCGACAATAATCGATACTGTCAAGCGGCCAAAATCATGCAGATGGTGGCGTCCTCCTTCGGCCGAATGTTCTGGTGGATGCGTCGATTGCCATGATATGGACTCCCCGTTGCCAAACCATGGAAGTTCGATGACCACCCCAGACGATACCACTCCGGCGACCCTGCGACCTCCCGCACCTGGCGGAAGCGCTGGACGATGATCGATTTCGCCAGTTCCTCGATCATGTGCCCTTCGCGGTCGCGGTCTCTGAACTGGGCCGCAATGAACGCCCGGTTTACGGCAATATCGAATTCGAGCGGCTGACTGGCCTTTCCGGAAACGATCTCCAGGGGCAGGAGTGGTCCGTGCTTCCCCCAGCCTTGCCTTTGGCGGGCGGGCCGGAATTAGCCCAGGCTTTGTTGCAAAATGAAGAATATCTCGGAACTTTCACACTCGCAGTCGGCGATAAGCACGTGGTCGACGCCTGGTCGAACACCATTGTCGACGACGCTGGCGAGCCGCTGTTTCGTCTTTTGGCAATATCCGTTCGCAATGGCGGCAATGATTTGGCCGCCTTGACAGACGCGTTGATAGAAAAGCACACTTTGCTGAAGGAACTGCAGCACCGGGTCAAAAACAACCTTCAGATGATTACCGCTCTGATCCGGATGGAGGCACGCAATGCGGAGCGAACGAAAGAGAATGCCAGCTTCAACCGGCTCGCCGGACGTATCGAAGCTCTATCGATCCTGTACCGCTCGCTCTATTCCGGGAGCGAGGCCGAGACGGTCGATCTTGGGACCTATGTCAGCCAAATCGCGTCGTCTGTCATGGCCGCTCATGCGGTCGAAGGCATACGCCTGGATATGAAGGTCGACACCTGGCCAGTCTCTGTCAACGTCGCCATGCCCGTCGGTCTCGTGATCAATGAGTTGATGACAAACGCCCTCAAATACGCCTTTATCGGCCGTGACGGAGGCGAGTCCGCTGCACGGTCGATGACGAAGGGTGTAAGGTCCTCGTTGCTGACGATGGTGTCGGCCTTTCGGACAAAAGCGAGTGGCCCCGCCGGGGCAACCTAAGCGCGATGATTGTTCAGTCGGTGAGGCACAATGCCAAGGCCGAGATCGACGTGCAATTCGGACCCGGTCAGGGTATGGCTGTGACGATCATTTTCAAACGAGCGGATGCAACAGGCCCCTAGTTGACTTGTTCGGACTGGGGCCTGTCTCGGTCGAGCCGCGGGCCTGATCACGCAGCTCTAGTGGCCATAACGATACTCGGCGGTGCAACAACAGCAGCCTCGCCATCAATAACTTTAGCCAGGTAGGCCAGCGCGTTCTGCAGGCCGTGCATGGTGTAGGGCTTTTCGATCGCGCCGAGCGCGCCTGCAAAGTCCTCGGGAAGACGCTTGATGTTGCCGGAGACGAAAACGAAGGGGATGTGCCGCGTGGCGAGGAAACGGCCGACGTCGATCCCCGTCGGGCCATCGACGAGCGAGATATCGACGAAGGCAAAATCCGGGCGTTCACGCTCAGCAATATCTTTGGCCTCGACACTGGAGGCAGCCTGACCCACGACGTGGTGGCCGGCGATCTCGATCTCGCTTTCGAGTTCAAGGGCTAGAAGAGCCTCGTCCTCAACGATCAGCACCCTCATGCATGCTCCTTTTCGTCGACCATCATCGTCACCCTCACGTCTGTGCTGTGGCCCTCGACCTGTCGTTCGATTTTGGCGTCGAGCTGCCGCGCGCAGGTCTCAAGCATCAGTTTCCCAAAGGCATCGTCCTCGGAATCGACGGGGACCGGCGTCACAGTGTCGGTGATCCTGAACAGGAAGTGTCCGTTTAGTCGTCTCACCTCGAGATGGATTTCGCCGCCGCCGTCGCTCAGTCCGCGCCGGACGGCATCTCCGACAACCTCGTTGACGATCAAGGCGAGGGCCGACGCCTTGGAAGCGGGGACCAGCACTGGACTTAGGTCCGTGGTGAACCTGATGTCGTCACGCTTCAGCGATCCGACGAGGTCGACCACCAGTTCGTTCGCGAACTCTGAGACGTCAAAGCGGCCAACGTCTTCGGCGGTAAACAGCTTGCGCTGAACGGTGCTGAGCGCCTCGACACGGTCGAGAACGGATCGCAGCGTCTTTCGCACCGTCTCATCCGTCGTCATCTTCGCCTGGAGCTTGACGATGGAGGCAATCGTCAAGAGGTTGTTCTTCACCCTGTGATCGACTTCGTGAACCAGCATTGTCTTGGCCTCAAGCGCTTCGGTCAGATCGCGTGTGCGGTTTTCGACTTCCTGTTCCGCCGAATGGCGGGCGCTGGCCAGCTCCGCCTCCTTGCTCTTGATATTGGTGAAATCAAGCTGTGAAGCAAAAAAGTAGATGACCTCGCCGGATGCATCCCTCACCGGACTGACGAACAACGCATTCCAGAACGTCGTGCCATCTTTCCGATAATTGAGGATGTCGACGGCGACACTTTCCTCCGACGCTATCGCTTGGCGGATTTTGGAAATCGTTGCCGGATCGGTCTCCTTCCCTTGAAGCATTCGGCAATTCCTGCCGATGAGTTCATCATTCGAATAGCCCGAGAGGTCATTGAACGCCTTGTTGCAGAAGATGATCGGATTGTCGTGCTGTCGAGGATCCGTGATGATCATCGGCATGCGTGTCGCCTTGAAAGCCGCGGCAAAGGGATCCTCGGACGGATGGCCGTCCACGAGCCGCGTGTGGAGCTTGTTCGAAGGCATCCGCAGCTTGGCTATGAGATAGTATCGAGGGCAGGCACAGCACCAACGGAGGTGCTGGAAATCTGGTGCGATCGTCGATCGCCACCCCTGAGGCGTTCGAATGTCTGGAGCCAAGGGGTCGCCACCGTCCGGGGGTCTTCGTTCGCAGTGAGAGGCGAATGGACGCTCCCCTTTTCGAAAATAATAGAAGGACCGTGGCACATAAATTTACGCGGCTTGCGGAGGGCGCGGTCGTTGGGTTTGGGCCAAGGTGATCACGGCGGTTTCCTTGTTCTGGACCGGGACCAAATCACGCGGCCACATGTTTGCGGAACCAATCAGCAGCGTTATTTTTAACCTGCATTGTTGCCCACTGTCCGGGTGATTGGATCTGGACTACGAGGAGCCCATCGTCGGCGTCCATGTGTTGCGCAAGCAGATCTCGAATGGTCGTTGCGGCACCATTCATATGTCCGACCCAGACTGATTCAAGCGGTGAGATGCAACCCCAATCGCGCAAGGTATTTAGAAGCTGATTATAGTTTCGAACCTTGCGAAGGTCGTAACTTATCAAATAGGGGGCTGCCATGATGGTCTCCGAACTAGTTGCATAAGAAACTGGTCATGCACGCGGTGAGCCGGCAAGCGTCGTTTCAACTTCTAGGATATTTTCAACGTCATTTACAGAACAGGGCCTGGCACGAGGGCCGGAATTAAGATCCCAACCCGGCGAGCCCGTCGCCCTTTTCCTATCGCGTGAGAAACTGCACGGTATTAAACCGGCCGATCACGTCCTCAACAGATTCGCTCACGGCTCTCGTCACGACGCCGTTGCCCTGAGGAATAGCTAGCGCAAGGATTGTTCCCGTTCCTTCTCCATCTTGGTACACAGCGGCGACATGATCGACGTTGATATGAATCGGAGCTTTGGTAGTCGTCCACGTCAGCTTAACAAATGCCATCTCCGTACTCCCTTGTTTGTGATACCAGAATTGAATAACGGGTGGTCAGAGTCCATGAAAATCTGAGTATTCATGGGAGGCAGAAAACTATATCACATTCCGGCGATCCATGTTGTCACCCAACTATCCCCCGGGGTGGGGCGCCGGAAGTGGAGATCGACGACCCAACTCGGCCCGATGGAAGAAATGCTGGTCCACGTCGCCAAGTTCCTGAAGCTTCGCAATATCCTCACGTTCGAAAGATACATCGTGTCCGAAAGCTTGGATATGCAATAACATTTTTGGCGAGATCGGGGCCGACGCCTTCAGGTAATCGACGGCATCTCGCGTGGTGGGAAAGGTCTTTTCCTCGGTAGAAAAGTCGTCCAGTACAACCGTAGCCATCGTCGCTCTCGCCGCAAATTGCGAAAGTCTCCTTAGCGCTAAAGTGTTTGCTCATTTCAATTACTCCAATTGTACGCTTCAGGCTCGATGTCTATCCCGATCAACAAGGCCTTCGATATGCTCCAGTCAGTTGAGCATCAGGGGGGCTGAGCGCATACAGTCGGCGTTAACCCTTGCTTCAACAACATTCTACGCCGGAGACATTTTGATGAAGTAGTTGTCTCCGGGGCGTGTGTGGTTCTGAAGTTCTTCCTCCATGGCTGTGGCTTCGGTTCTACTGTCAGTCAGCCGGTTGCGCGTATCGTCCGTATGTATCGCACGGACATAGTATCGCATTTGGGCGTCCTCGGGCTACCGGTAGAAATGGTCCGGAAGGGCTTTCTGATCACTGTTGTTCATTGGATCTACAACATGGGACGGATCTAAGTTCTTCCGCCGGCACCTGCGACTTTGAGGCAACTCGCAATTTCGGGTCCTCGCGCTACTTCCCCTTTAGAAGGAGCGCTAACTTGGAAAATCTGAAAGAATTTGCTTCAAGCACGAATGGCGATCGATGGTTTCTCGGCATCAATCCTGCCACCAATAGAGAAGTCGTCGTTCATCGTGGGAACTCATCGTCGGGCGGGCACGAAACGATTATCCCCGTGAGTTCATTCTTGAACCAACGGCCGTTTGGTCCGGAACATCAGGCTTTAGACTTATTGCTCGCAGATCGAAGAGCGAACGAGAGCGAGGCCCCCGAGACAAGGGCCGACGAGCGGTAGGCAACATTCTGTCGTGAGACCTGGCACCGGATCCTGAACCACCTGGCACTCTATTTTCCCGAGCTCGCCCATGCTGGCAATAGCCGGTCGGACTGGTTTTGGCGTTGATCGAACGCTTCCCGACACCCGTTAGCATCACTTCGCTCGGACGCGAGGCGTTTGTTGCGGAAGCGTGGTCGCTCGTTGGCCGTAAAGTCTCAAAAGCACGATGAATCAATGATATCTTCGAGACAGCCTGCTCATCGGTAGCTCTGCCTATAGCCGAAGACGCCGTCACGATCAGCATGTTCCGCATGATTATTGGCCAGGGACGAGGCTTGATCCGTGAACGCAATCGCACTGAGCAAAGCGCTCAGTCGCTGCTGGCAGACCATCAGGACTATCAGCTCCTGTGAGCTGGCGAAGACGCTTCATCTCCGAGGGCATCAGGCGGCGTATTTTTTGCGCCAGTTGTAAAAGGTCGCGTCCGAAATTCCTGCCTTGCGGCAGACCTCACCGATCGGCGTCCCATCCTCTGCCTGCTTCACACAAACGCGATCTGCGCTTCCGAAAACTTCGAGAGCTTCATCGAATTCTCCTCTTCTTCCCATCAGGGAGCATAAGTGGAAAATTTCAGTTCCAAATGGCCTAATTTATTGGGGGCACGTTAAGATGTTCCACACTGATCGACTAGAAACCCGAGGCGGGCCACGAACGCCGGCCTGACGATCGGCGGTATCGTTGCCTATACTGGTGATGGCACCGTCTCTGCTATTCGCCACTGGCTGAAGATTAATTGATCGGCCACTCAAAAAGCGCGTGGGTGGACCGCGCAAACGAACCCCCAGGGCTTAGAAGGGATCCATACAATCGAGGTCTCCGCGCAATCTGCGCGTGAAACACAGAACCACGCTGAAAGTTCCAATTCCCGAAATTGCCATCATTGGCTGAAGATCAATTGACCCAACACACCACGATCAGCTTGCCCAGTCCGTACAAGCCGTATCCTGCCAGAAAGGCCACCATAGTCCAAAAGTGCACCTCAAACCGCCTGAACATTCTCTGCCGCTTCTTTGGCCCGATTCCCAGTGCGGATTGTGCGCGAGCACCACCAGCGCGTCTCCACGGCCTTGCCGGCGGAAAAACCAAAGCCTCCCCATTTCCCGCAGCCCGGGACGGAGCATAGGTGCTCGACATCACGTGCGCGCTGGCGCCGATGAATTACCCCGTTGCTCACGATGCGTTCCAAGCCTTGCATCTCTTTAAGCTTATCGGAGTGCTCTTCGGCATTGCGCAACGCCTCTCTCGCCGTCGCCTCCCAGCCCTGCTGCGGCATGATGCGCCTGCGTATTCACGAGGCAAAGCCGCCGTTCCAGCGCCACTGATTTTCGTTACCTGACCTGGTTTGGTCGACCTCGATGCGGCCCACAATGTCTATAGGGAAGAACCGCCAAAATGGCAGGAGCCGAAGCGCGGATTACCCTCCGACTCCATCGAGCCCACCATCGCTCGGGAGCGCGTCTGCGTGTGAGGCTTAAGCCTCCCCGACGAGCAGATCGGGGAGGATGAAATAGCTCAGGGTTTCTTGTGCTTACTGAACTCCACGGCCTTGGCCCCTGAGTAGCCGGCGCTGCGGCAGGGGCGGCCTCGTACCTTTTATAATTGCTTCTAGCTTGACCCTTAGCCATCGATTCTTTCTGGTTGAGCTAACGGCGCATTACCGAGCAGCGCGTGAGAGAATGCAGGCTATTTGGAGAGCGATATGAGACGCACCGTGATTGCTGTCCTGTTCGGCATAGCCGTCGCCTGCATGGCTACCGCTTTCCTCACCGCATGCCAATCTTGTCAGCCTCCGGGTGAGGGGATATGGCGGGCGCTTTAGGAGAGCTCGTCAGCGCGCCATAGGCTGGCGATGATGTACGGGTTCTCTCCCGCCATGTAGATAAGGCGATCGCCTTTGCCTTCATCGCGATCGGCCTTGTAGAGAGACGGTGACTCAGCGATTTCTCGCTCCGACAAGTGCCTCTTGGCCATTCTCTCGATCCTTGCAATGATTTGGGCTTCAGTCGCGTTCGATAGCGGGATGAACTCTTCAGAAATTATCTCGGCGCCATTCATTTCGACGATGCGCCATAGCTGCTCTTTGAAGTCCTCGACTATGTTCTTCACTTTTCCTCCAATTGGTGATGCATGCCAGTCCTAAAGAATCCACGGCATGAGAAATTTGCTCAGGCTCTCTTCAAAGGCAAGACAGCAGATGACGCATATGCGGAGGCCGGCTTCAAACCTGACCGGGGAAATGCGTCCCGCCTACAGCATAAAGACAACATCGTACAACGCGTTGCCGAGCTTCTTGAGTGGGAGCAGACGATAGACCGGAAAGCCACTGAAAAGGCGATCGACAAGCTCGCCATCACGAAAGAGCGCGTCCTCGCTGAACTGGCGGCCGGCCGAAGTCTTCTACGAATGGAGCGTCTGCTGTTGATCGTCCGGCTCATCGGTCTCATCATCGGGTCACCGCTCAAGCAGATGACCGAGAAGGAGCAGGCCGAGATCGGCAAGATGAATGCTAAGACGGCAAAGACACCGGCCGACACTGGCACACCGAAGCGTTCATGGCAACGGCCAAACGGGCACTTGGCATCAACCTCTCTGCGGTCGTGCGGGACGAGGATCTGGCCGATTACCTGCAGGCGGCAGTCGCCCGCAACACATCGCTGATCCAGAGCCTATCCGACGACATCGTGAAGCGGATAGAGCAGACGGTCTATACCAGCGGCATCGCCGGCAATTCGGTGACGACGCTCCGGAAGTCGCTTCAAGCACAGTTCGGGATCACCGATCGGCGGGCTCGGCTCATCGCTCGGGACCAGACGGGCAAGTTCAATTCGGATCTGAACAAGATCAGGCAGCAGCAGGCCGGCGTTACTTCATACGTCTGATTGACGGCGCACGATGAGCGTGTTCGGCCGCTGCACAAGAAGCTGGACGGCAACACGTACAAATGGGGAGAGCCGACGGGAGCCGAAGAAGGTCTTCCGCCAGGTCAGCCTATCAATTGTCGTTGTGTGGCCCGCGGGGTAGTGGAGTTTTGACACGATGCTCGATCTCGGCGCTCGTAAGGCGCTGGTGGTCGACCATGACGACCTCGGTAGTCTCAACCGCCTGCGTTAGGCGCCGGACTTCCAGTGACAGGGCTTCAATCTTGACGTTCTGGTCAAGGATCAACTTATATCCCAGCATGATCTGGAGTTTCGCCCGGCTTCCACTCTTTGTCGAAGGCTCCTAACCCGGCGTCAGCCTTACGCACCAGATTTCCGTCTTTGTAGAGTGCCATGAGTTCCCCCTTGGTGACGAGTATGCCGATCTTACTCGACAACTAATAGTCGAGTATGTCCAGGAATTGTCCATCAAGCAATTTAGCAACGGGGCATTGTGCCCTTGCGGACCCTGCCGCTCGCGACGGGCTCCAAAGTCGTGGGCCTCGGCCATAGCTTCATCGGCCTCGGAGCAGCGCAGACCTATACGGCCGGCCAGACGGCGACCAACGGCCATACCGGCTTCTACGAGAACCAACGCACCGTCCTTTCTTGGATCAAGGCAGCTGATGGCCGCTTCAACCTCGACATGTTCGCCGAGCTGAACAGTCCGTTTTTCGCGCCTGGCTCATTCGCGGCCTTCTCGGGGGCAATGGCCGGCAAGTCAGGCGACTGCCTCTTTCCTGTCCCCGGGCTTGGGGCGCAGTTCCCGGGCACGCTCGCGCGGACGGCCCACTCTCTGAGCCAGAAGCCGGACATCGTCTATGTCGATATCGGCTATAACGATATCGTCCGCGGTCGTAGCTTGGCGGCGATCATTGCCGACTTCGATACGCAGGTGCAGCGCATCGTTGATGCTGGGGTCTACGTGATCCTGCAGACGCTGAGCTGGACCAGCACGCTCGACGATCAGCCAGGCGTTGACGATCCAGCCTGGCCTGGCATCCTTGATGGCATCAATAGGTGGATTCTCGCCCAAGCCGGCCGTAATGGCGTCGTGCTCTGCAACACACTTGCCCTCGATGGCCCGGCTTCCGGCATCGCCGCGTCAATGTTCGTCGACGGGCTTCACCCGAAGCCCGATTTGATGGCGAAGCGCTCCGATATTCTCCTTCCCATCTTGCAGGGGATGGTTTCTGCAGGTGAGACGAGGTGGCTCGACCTGCTTGCCGCCTACAACATCTTCCCGCCGAAGGGCACGCCCGGAATTGCTGGCGCCAAGACCAACGTCACCGGCGATGTTGCCACCGGCATGCGCCTGGTGCGCGGCACCGGCACCTCGACCTATGTCGCCAGCAAGAAGTGGTGGCGGCCGGCAACGAGAAGCAGGTCATCACGATCACACCTGTCAACGACGCGGCCGCCGTTCATACCGTGACGTACGGGCTGCCGGCCAACCTCAGTCTCGCAACGCTCGGCCTCGTCGCCGGCGACTGGCTCGAGATCCAGATCCCGGTCGAGCTCAACGACTGGGCAGGCTGGGATTACCTGGATGGTTCAATTCGCGGACCAGTCCAGATCGGCAACACGGTCACCGTAACCGGCGGCGGCTGGACGACGGGACAACTATATCGGCGGGCGTGGAAGATCGCTCGTCTGCGGCTCGAAACTCTGGCTGCCGACGGGGCTAACGATGACGAACATCCGGCTCGATAACCTGCTGATCTTGAGGCACCTGTGCAATACGGGCGGGACTGGCGTTGCCACGATCGGGGCGCCGGTCATTCGGAAGATCGCGAGCCCGCGCGCGGCGTGGCAGTTGGCGGCTTGAAATGCGAAACCCGCCGGAGGTCACGGCGGGTTTCAGGAGAGCAGCTTCGCGAGCAACTGCTCTCCAGCTGAAAGCTGAGGGCACTTCAGCAGAGTGAGACTTAAGAAAAGATCAGAGTTTTTCCAGCGTCCTTGGAAGAAAAAGTCGTGCAAGTAACCTCATCTCCCGTGGCCGGGCGCCGAAATCGAGCACTGATCACTGGTAGGCTTGCTGCTGATCCTCGCGCTGCATCGGCGCTGACCGAGCGTTGCCCACACTTTCTGATGCCTTGAGTTTGGCCCTCACCAGCAAGAGCAAAATCCCTGCAGCAATAAAAACCTGCAAGGAGAGGTAAATGTACAAGATCCACCACAGCATGGCTCATCCATCCTCACTTGAACAAGTCCGAACGGGTTCGATCAGATAGGTCGGTGACGATCTATCGACAAGGGGAAGTGACCGTAGGAAAAAGGTGGAGACGAGCTAGCGCCGATTGTGCGTTTGGAGAAAAACGGAGAAGGGTCTCTGAGTTAGGAATAAAGAGCCCTTCTCCCGCTGATAGTGCAGCATCAGCGCGCGCGGAAGTCTACTGGCCAGATTTTGGAAGTCTACCGGAGGTTTTGTAAATTTGCGTGACAGTCAAGCTTTCGGCCAGCGCTAAGCGCCGCGCTGAGAGGAGCAGGAGGACGAGGGGTGACGCCCTCCTGCAGTCGGGTACCGACCAATCACGCAGGCGCGACTACGGGCCGTGCATTGCTCTTCCGAACTTGCACTTGGGGAAGTGCACAAATTCGGTCGATATCAGAGGTGTATCATGAATATAATGCAATTTAAAGGAGTTTTCTCGGCTTCGTGACCGAAGGTCGGCCTGGAATAAGGGCCATTATGCGATCGAAAAAGAGCCCGCCGAAGCGGGCTAATTTAAGGGACTTGGAAACAGGAACGCTCGAACGCAGGTCTGGAGTCCATCGAACGTCCCGTACACCCTACTTCCGACGAAGCAGAAGGTTCCCTCGGCCATCAATTTGGTCCGGATATGGGTTCCCCGCCTGAAATCTGAACGCCCACCTAACCGGCTCTAGACAGAGCGGGGAGCGAAGCCATGAACTTTACTGATGCTGTCACCATCGCGGGAACGCGGCGGACCGACGACGGCTACCTTGCCGCCGAAGCGAAGGCAGTTCGGACCGGCATCCAGCTCTATACGGGTGATGAGGTCGGCAAGCCGGAATTGTCCGTCGTGCGTGTCTATCGTCCGCCGGAATCGGTCTTGGCTGACGCCAGCCTGCAGAGCTTCACTCACGCGCGCCCGTGACCATGGATCACCCGAAGGACGCGGTCACCGCGGAGAACTGGAAGGATCTGGCCGTCGGCGAGGTCAGCACCGCCGCCAAGCGCGACGGGGAGTGGGTCTATCTCCCGCTCATCCTTAAGGACGCAGCGGCAATCAAAGGCGTCGAGGGTGGCAAGCGCGGGCTCTCCGCCGGCTATGTCTGCGAGCTCGTATGGGGCGACGGTGTCACGCCGGACGGCCAGCAATTCGACGCACAGCAGACCAATATCAAAATCAACCACCTGGCCGTCGTCGATCGCGCGCGGGCTTGTTCAAAGGCTCGCATCGGTGACGGTGCGAATTGGGGCATCAGCCCCGTCACCCCTGATCACAACCCGACAAAGGAAACGATCATGCCCCTGAAGACGGTTACCGTCGATGCCATCCCGGTTGAAGTAACCGATCAGGGTGCCACGGTTATCGCAACGCTGCAGCAGCTGCTTGCGGATGCCCGCTCCAAGCTGGGCACGGCAGACGCCGCGCACGTCGCCGTAATCGCTGCAAAAGACAGCGAGCTCGCCAAGAAGGATGCCGAAATCGACAGCCTGAAGGCCAAGGTGCTTTCCGACGCCGATCTCGACAAGCGTGTCCAGCAGCGTGGCGATCTCATCGCAGCCGCTGCGGTCATCGCCAAGGACGTCAAGACCACTGGTCTCTCCGACGCCGCGATCCGCAAGGCTGTCGTCGCCGCCAAGCTCGGCGATGCCGCCGTGGCCGATAAAGCACACGCCTATATCGATGCTCGCTTCGACATTCTCGTCGAGGACGCCAAGAAGGCGACCGGTGCTGACCGTTCGTTCGGGTTCTCGCCGACGGCGTCCGCCCCGCTGCCGACGCTCACACCGGAGCCGATAAGGCTTGGTCGGACAGCGTCAACGGAAGAGCTTTGCATGGCTGCAGACGCCGCCAACGTTCACACGGCGATCGGTTTGCAATTACGAGGCAGCCCGACGGTCAAACGCGCCCGCGAGCTGCTGCAAGGCGGCGCCATCGGCCGCCTGCTGAGCGCAAACATCTATTCATCGACCGCCGGCTTTGGACCAGAGGTTCCTGACCCATACGTTTATCTCGAGGACCCGCAAAACTTCGCCAACCTCATCACCATACAGGGCGCCCATACGCTCGATCTGGCATTCAACCTTCTGGGCGAGCCCGTTGCCTCCAACAGCATGGTGTCGCGCCAGTATCCTTCAATCGCGCTCGGCGAGCAGAAGGAAATCCACCGGCGGACAACGTATGACCATCTCCTGTTTCAAGGCGCCACGGTTAAAGGCGTTTCCGTATGCATAGAGGTCGCAGGGGGGCGCACTCCCGAAGCGCCGTTTCGATTTGAGATCGTAGGCGAAAAAGGTACGCTTAATCTCCAAGGAGGTGCCGCGCGGGGCGGGGGGCGTTCTCCCGGCGATGCCAATCCTCGCTTCAAACCGGGAAATGCTGACATAGCCGTCGGGTTCAGTATATAAATGGCGTAATCACAAGCAGTCGCCGCCAGCCACCCATGGTGGAATTTTGCACAAAATTGCAACAGCACCGGTCAGGTCCCCGCATTCCCTCAAGGATTCTGTGGCGGCCGATCAGAGCGCAACCTAACACCCCCTAAATCGCAATTGGTTCATCTCGTAGCGCAGCTTTCAGAGTGATGTCATTGATGTTTTGGAAAAGCAAAATATAACAACTGCGCGGCTTCTTCCAAGGACGATGCGCGCCATCGACATCGACACGCACCCATCATTGCAACGGAAGACCGAGATGCCAAAACGAAAAATGCCGTCCATTGTCAGCACCGGAATCGAGGGTCTGAACGAGGTCCTGCGTGGCGGCTTGCCCGCATCGAACCTCTATATGCTCCAGGGTGCGCCCGGCTCGGGCAAAACTACGGCCGCACTGCAATTCTTGCGTGCTGGTGTGGAAGCCGGCGAAAGCTGCATCTACGTCACACTTTCCCAGTCTGCCGCTGAGCTTGAAGCCATTGCTTTGTCCCACGGCTGGACGCTGGACGGTATCCGCATTGAAGAACTATCAACATCTGGGGCGGTTAACGAAGCGGACGATCAGAGTATCTTTCTGACGGCGGATCTGAGGCTTGATGAAACGCGGAAGGCTATTGAAGCCGCAATCGAGGAGCACAAGCCTCGCCGGCTTGTCTATGACTCGCTTCTCGAGATCCGGCTGATCACGGGCGATTCGCCGAGGTTCCGCCGCGAGTTGATCGGCTTTAAATCGTTCCTGGCCAAACAGGACGTCGTCGCGCTTCTCCTCGACACCCAGAACTCGGCCAATGACCGCAGCGGCGAGGAAGTCGAGGGGCTTGCCCACGGCGTAATCCGCTTCGACAAATCCCTCGAGGAATATGGTGGCGTCCGCCGCCGCGTCGAGGTTTCAAAAATGCGCGGGGTACCGGTCGCTGACGGGTACCACGACATGGCAATTCGCGAAGGCGAGGGGGTCGTCGTTTTTCCGCGGATCATGCCGAGCACGGATTCGGAAGGATCAAAGCCACAACTCATCAAATCCGGTGTCGCCGAACTCGACGACATGTTTGGTGGTGGTCAAGAGGCCGGAACCACGACTTTGGTCATTGGTCAGTCCGGCACCGGAAAGTCGACGATGTCGTCGCTTTATGCGACCGCAGCGCTTGAACGTGGGGAGAGTGTTGCGCTGTTCCTCTTCGAAGAACGTCTGGAAACGTTCTTCCGCCGGTCCGAGGGGCTGGGCATGGAGCTGCGACAGTTCCATAAGGACGGCAAGCTCATCCTGCGCGACTTCAACCCCAATGAGATCTCTCCCGGGGAATTTGGCCAGATCGTCCAGGACGCGGTTACCCAGAACAAAGTGCGGGTCGTGGTGATCGATAGCTTGACGGGCTATCTCAATTCGCTTCCCCACCGCGAAAAAGCTGTCCGAGACATCCAGTCTCTTCTCAAATATCTGGCCCGCTCCGGTGTTCTCACTATGCTGATCGTCGCTCAGCATGGATTGATTGGCCAAAATGTCGGCATCGATGTTGACGTGAGTTTCCTTGGCGATACCGTCCTGCTTCTGCGGATCGTCGAGCATGAGGGGCGTCTCCGCCGCAACATCACCGTTGTCAAAAAGCGTCACGGACCCCACGACCTGAATGTCCAGGAACTGCTGATCCAGAGTGGGAGCGTCACGGTTGTTCCCTATAACCCTCTCCCTGATCCTAAATGACCCATGCTCCCGAAAGCGAACTGGACTGGGTGCTGGTCCTTGCTCCCTTTCGCAAGGATTCCGACTACATCGCTGCGTTTCTTCGCGAGCAGAGGGTTGCTGTCAAAGCCGCCAAACTTGACGACGACCTGGATCTCCTTCTCGGCCAATCACCGGGCATCATCGCCATCACGCACGAGGCTCTGAACGCGGGCGTCATAGACCGGATTGGCAATCACCTCGTCGAACAACCTGATTGGTCGGAGGTCCCGATTATTGTCCTGCTCGAACGGGCAGCATCGGTTTCGCGGATCCGCGGTCACCTCGAGCGCGAATGGCCGGGCGCCCGGCTCTTGTTCCACACCCGCCCGATCGCGCCGCTGGAGCTGGTCAACGCCATCCAATCAAACCTTTTGGTACGGCTTCGGCAGCGTCAGGTTCGCGATAATATCGAACGTGAGCGGGAGATTCGCCTGGAACTCAATCACCGCGTCAAGAACATTCTCGCCAGCGTGACCTCGATCTTCCAGATGACCAAACGTGGTGCCGCGACCGTGGAAGACCTCTCAGCCGACTTTTCAAGCCGCCTGCAGGCTTTAGCCGACGTGCACTCAGCAGTTTTCGAGGCAGGCGGGGAAGAGGTTTCGTTTTCGGCCGTCGTCGAGCTAACGGTCTCGCCATATATAAGCGGTGGAACCAGCCGGATCGTAGCGCGTGGCCCGGAACTTGTCGTCACTCGCGATGCCGCGACAACGATCGCTCTTTGTCTGCACGAACTGATCACCAACGCGATCAAGTATGGTGCGCTCTCTCAGCCCGCCGGGACCGTCGACCTCACGTGGACCATCCACGAAACCGAGACAGGCGGCCGTTTTTTTATGAGCTGGGTCGAAACCGGGGGGCCGAGCGTGCGCGAGCCGACGCGGCAAGGCTACGGCACGCGATACATCCGCTCGGCTCTCGGATCGCTTTTCGGCTCAACGCCTGAAATGACTTATGCACCTGCGGGATTTCGTTGCCAGGCGGCAGGCCTGCTTTCACGGATGACTCCGGCAGGTGCTCGGACGTGACAAGACTTATCACCCCCGACATGTTGGCTGATTACTGGATCGAACTGCCTGTACGCGCGTCACGCGATTTGTTGCGAAGAGCCAATGTCTTGTGTGGAGCGGGAAAGGATCGTGACGCCGCAGATTACTATCAAACCTCGTGATTGAAGATGAAGTCATTGTACGCATGGATATCGCCATGTCGCTTGAGGAACAAGGCTTCGATGTTGTTGAAGCGGGCAATGCTGATGAAGCCGTCGATTTTTTGAATGCCCATTCTGATATTCGCATCATGTTCACGGACATCGACCTGCCCGGCAGCATCGACGGCCTGAAACTCGCAGCTGCGGTGAGGGATTGATGGGCGCCAGTCAGTGTCACGTCGGGTCACAGGCACATGACGGATGAGATGTTGCGGGTGGATGGGAGGTTTTTGGCAAGTCCAATGATCACTCCATAATCATAGACACGACCCGGAGAATGGTTGCCGCGGCATAATATGAGGATCTGGCTGTACCTACCAGCTACAAACCCATGGGATGACGCAGGCTGCCACGCAGAGCGGCCCCTGTCGCAGTCTCGGTACTCGGTGCGTCGGTTCCAGGCGGGGTGACCCCACAATGCCGAGCGGTCAGAACTCCGAACGTGGACGTCATCGAGGCGCGGGGCGAGGAGCCGCTCGAGGCTACATTCAACAGTATCGATCAACATTTAATCGATACGGTAACTTGATCTGAAATTGCAGCTGTTAAGGAGGGCTACATTTTCGAGATGCCCCATGATGATCCTAGAATTGCAGAATGCCATTCTTGAAATGATTGCCAAAGGCGAACCGCTGCCGACCACGCTTTCGGTGCTGTGTACAAAGGTCGAAGCCGCGATTCCCGGTATCACAGTCACTGTCCTCAGATCAAATGGCGCTAGCTTGTCGACACTTGCGGCTCCGTCTCTCCCAAAATCGTATTCGGACGCGGTCGATAACCTCAAAGTCGGACTCTCGTCGGGGTCTTGCGGGGCCGCCGCCTACCTTGGATCGCCGGTCGTCGTCACCGACATAAAAACCGATCCCAGGTGGACCGATCACACGGCACTCGCCCTCGCGCTCGGCCTGAAGGCTTGTTGGTCAAGCCCTATCAAGAGCGGCGACCGCGTCGTCGGCACATTCGCCTTCTACTACCGGGAGAACCGTGGCCCAAGCAAGCTTGAGCAAACGATCGTGGACGCTTGTGTGCATCTCTGCTCCATTGCAATCGAGCGTGAGGAACGGGTGGCGGAGCGTCAGCGTCTGACCTATACGGACGGACTTACGGGGCTGCGGAACAGAACTGCCTTCGATCTTGCTCTTCGAACCTCGCCGCTGCCTCCTAATAACGGCTGGGGACTCCTTGTAGCCGACGTCGACAATCTGAAGCTGGCCAACGATACCTTTGGTCACGCCGCCGGCGATGCTCTGATCCGCGTCGTGGCAGAACGGATCGCTGCAGCCGCAGGAAGGGAACAGACCTATCGGCTCGGTGGCGACGAATTCGCTGTCATCCTTGTCGGTGAAGTGGAACTCGATCTGCAGCGTAAAGCTGCTGAGATCCTGAGCGTACTTGAACCTCCCACGGAGTGCGCGGGCCACGTCGTCTTTCCGGCCGTGACACTCGGCGGTGCCTTGGCGACAGGTGGCGTGGATCCCGAGCAGGTCCGGCAAAATGCCGATATCGCGCTTTACCACGCCAAAGAGCATGCCCGCGGACAATTTATCGCGTTCCATTCAGGTCTCGGAACAGCGTTGACGCGCCGCTTCCGCGCAGTAAGGGACGTTAGCCTTGCGCTGTCGGAAAACCGCATCGAGACCTACTATCAACCGATCGTGCGGCTCGACACGCGAGAGGCCGTCGGCCTGGAGGCCTTGTGCCGGATGAGGACCCCGTCCGGCGACGTCATCGCGGCCGCTCATTTTCATGAGGCGACCAAAGACGCCCAAGTCGCATCGGCGCTGACAGACCGGATGTTGAGCAGGGTTGCCGCGGATATGCGCGCATGGCTCGACGAGTCGCTTCCTCTACAGCATGTCGGTGTCAACCTCTCAGCCGCCGACTTCCGCAAGGGAGGACTACGAGAGAAGATATGCCGGATCTTCGAAGAGGCGGGTGTCCCTCTTGATCACTTGATTCTGGAGGTGACGGAATCCGTTTATCTCGGACAGCGAGACCACGTGGTGGCGGATCAAATCAACGCCCTGCGATCCGAGGGCCTGAAAGTCGCACTTGATGATTTCGGGACCGGTTACGCCTCCCTGACCCATCTGCTGACCGTCCCTGTCGACATCATCAAGATCGACAAATCCTTCATCGACCGAACGAGACTGGGTGACGCCGGGATGGTGATTGTCAGGGGGTTGCTTTCGATCGCAGCCGAGCTTGGTATTCGCGTGGTGGCGGAAGGTATCGAGGATGAAGATCAAGCATACCGTCTTGAAACATCTGGTTGCAAGCTCGGTCAGGGCTACTTATTCGCAGGAGCGATGGACGGCTTGAAGGCGGGACAGTTCCTGAATGCGCACGGCCAGCGGCCGATACGAGGTGGGCCCTTTTCGGAGCCCCTTCTGTACTCCAGCTAAGACATATTCCTGTTCATTTCATTAATAGTGCGAGACTTTCAGGAAGATCATACATGCTCAAACGCATCCCACTGAATCAGCTCCGGGTCGGCATGTTCATCAACGACATGGAATTCGCAACCGAGATCGATGCTGCCCGCTTCAGGCCTTTCTTGGTCTCGAAGGGAGATGATGTCAGAAGGCTTGCTGGCAGCCATGTCAGAAGCGTGGTCATCGACATTACGAAAGGCATAGATGTCGTAGGAGCTCCGACCCGGGAGGTTTCGGCGAGCTTCGAGGCCCAGTTGCTGAACGTATTTTCACGTGGAGAGATCAATCGCGCCAGACAATCCATTCAGGAGGTCGGACCGCATCTTCGTCATATGCTACAGGATGCTCGCGTAAACGGTTATTTTGCAGATGAGGCAGCAACCAGTGCGGTGGAGCGCATCATGCTGGAGACGCTCGACAACACCGGCGCGCTGGTTGCTGTTGCCAAGCTGAAGGAGAAGGATGAGACCACATTCCTCCACTCGCTCGCGGTCAGCGCTCTGATGATCGCATTCGGGCGCTGCCTCGGTCACGGGCAAAACGAGGTCCGCGTTCTGGGTCTTGGCGGTCTTGTGCACGATCTCGGAAAGATGGCCATTCCTGATGACGTTCTGAACAAACCGGGCAAACTGACTGCCGAGGAAATGGATCTCGTCCGCACCCATCCGCAAAAGGGCTACGAGATGGTGGCGAAAGCAGGCTCGGCGCCGCCTGAAGTACTCGACATCTGTCGTTTTCACCATGAGCGATATGATGGCGGCGGTTATCCCGATCGCCTTTCTGGAAGGAAGATCCCTTACGTTGCGCGCGTTGCTGCCATTTGCGACGTCTACGAGGTACTGACAACCGTCCGCCCCTACAAGCCGGCTTTCTCACAGGCCGAGGCCATCAATATGATGATGAACTCTCCCGGTCATTTCGACCAGAAGCTCTTGTCGGCATTCGTCTCGAATATGGTCATCAGTGGCACGCTGCACTGATATAGGCATCCGATATCTACGGCGGGTCGGGCGTCGAGCGGTTATGCGGCAGGTCGCCGCGCCGGCGCCCTCTTCATCATAGTCAGCGACCGTTCGCTTTCATCCTCAGGCTTTTGATTGGATCTGGCTAGGATAGTAGTGTGAGACCAGGCGAAAGCCGCGCGCTGCAGTCGGAGGTCAGCATTTCTTTTTCCTCACGACCTTGTTCCCTCGTGGCCCGCTCAGGGTCGGACTTGATCCGCAAAAAACAGGGATCATCCGAGCTGTTCCAGGGAAGAAGGAGTTAAAAGTTTTGTCTCGCCTACTTTTGCGCGATGCGTTTTGGCAATGAGTTCGCGTAGGCGGCGGCTTCCCCAGAATACGGAAACTCGTCACCGATCTGGCGATCACCGTCGAAGACTTTGAAGGTTGGCCCTTCGAGCTCGACGATCTTGTATCCGTTTACGTATTCGAACTTTGGCGTTTTCCAGCCCATCGGAAGCCCTTCAGTCGGGCCACCATCTCGATTGCCGAAATGGTGGCGTATACCCACAGAAGCTTCCATGTATCAGGCGGATAGGTAAAAAACGACCAGCAAAATGCGGTGGACCAACTATCAGCCGCCATTCAAATTAGGTGTCACTGGGCGTCGACACCCCAAGTCGAAAAGATGGTCTAGCCTCTCAGATGATGTTGCGCCTTATTACTGCCGGAGCTTCCTTCCGCGCTCCTCCAACGCGATGCTTGAAAGGGTTCATCATGACCACTGGCACAGTAAAATGGTTCAATTCCACCAAGGGCTTCGGCTTCATCCAGCCTGACAACGGCGGCGCTGACGCCTTCGTTCATATCTCGGCTGTCGAGCACGCTGGAATGCGAGATTGATCTCGAGGATCTGCGCTCTGAAAAGATCATCTCCTTTTCCCGCCAGAACCGCTTTTACAGCGAGCGGTACTTTACCGAGAAGTTCGAGGAGTACGATCTGACCGACAATGTCGCCTATACCTGCGACGACACCTTCTCGCTGGTGTCGCTGGTCTCAGCCGGTCTTGGCATCGGCTTCGTGCCGGAATGGACACAGGATCTGCCAAACCGCGGGTTCGAACTGAAGAAGATGAGGGGCGTCGCCGTATTTTGATAGCGTCTCGACCGGCTGCATGGCGGGGTCGCTCGGCTTTCCAAGCGTCGAGGCGGTCATTCCAAACTTTAGCGGCCGCGATCAACTAGTTTGCGGAAAATTCTCGCCGAGCGCGGCGCTCAGATAGGGGCAGCCGGCTCTTCGGTACAGGCTAGGGTTCCACAGGCACCATCAGTATGCCTCCGGCACGCCGCTTACGCTTCCTGGTCGATCGCCCTGTCCAGATCGATCTTCCCCCACGCTCTGAACTTGCCTTTGCCTGTACCGGTGTCGAGAACGGCTTCGGCCATATCGTACCCACACACGGCTCAGGAAGGCGTCAACCGTCATCTCGCCGGCATAGGCGGCAGCATGCTCGTCCCTGAGGACAGCAGGCCAGCAATCAATGGGTATTTCAGCGTGCTTAGTCATTCTCTCCCCGGTTCCCACAGGGGGCTTCCACTGGTGCGCCAATGGTCTGACGTCACCTCAGACTGAAGTCCGAAGTGAGTTTTTTGGTGGAACGCAAAGACCGGGCAATCATTTAACCGCGGTCCAATAAATTCAGGTAAAGCCCCATGAAAAAAATCATCCTGGCTGTAGCTCTGGCTTTTTCGTCCGTCATCGCCGTCCCGGCCGCGTCCTATGCGGACAGCGTCATCATTCGTACTGATGACGGTCCGGGGCCGCATCGCGGCTGGGAACGTGGCGAGCATCGTGGCTGGTATAACGGTCACCGTGGGTGGAGAGCTCGAATGGTCCATGAAGATTACCGGCGCCACCCGTCTTGCTTCACCAAAAGGGTAACGACGTATCGGTATGGTGAGCGCGTTACGCGGACGACCAATGTCTGCCGCTAACTGAACCCGATTTCGCACCATGGAGCCGGAAAGTGATCCACTCTCCGGCTCCTGCTGTTTTGGCAGCGTTTTAGATCTAGCCACATCGGCATCACGATCCGGTCTTTCCGGAGGCCGCCAACACATATTCCGCGGGATTGCAGCGCAACTTGAACGTTTTGCGAACGCGATATGAGGTCAAAGGGCATCGCCTCCTCCGGTGAGGGCGTGGGGGACATCCGTAGTTTCCGCAATTTCCGAGGTTTACGGTCTGTCGTAAGCTGTCGCCGTGACGAGAGAGGAATTCTGTAAGCGGTTCGTTGAGCGGGTTAGGCTCCATTGCCTCGCGGGGCGGAGACCGTTTGGAATGGACCCTGATATCTACTGCGAGAAGGTCGCTCCAATGTATTGGCGCGAACTGGGAGAAGAATTGAGCCCCGAGCAATGCGCGATCGCGATGCGGAAGACTGGTTGCTTCCACGCCGCTAGTGACGAGAGCTGCTGGCCGCATAGGTATGGACGCGGGCCGCCGTTAGATCGCCGATGATCGGGATCCTCGGCAAGCTCCGCTGGGAGTTCATCTCTGATGCCGAAGATCAGAAGAACGGTCGCTGCGCTGGGTTTTACGACGAGGTGCGGGAGCGCTACGGGCCTTCGGCGCGTCGTCCGGCAGCACAGTGATTCTGGCATCCCGAGCCGCGTCGACGAAGGCTTTCCTCGCCCGTGCCCCGCCGCCATGCGTTGCCAATGCTCTAAAGCACTGGGCTAAGGCGCGCTGGAACATGGTGTTCCCAGCCTTCTTAGGCCATTTCTCGGACATCAGCAGTCCGGAGAGGCCCGAGACAGTATGAAAGTCTCGATATCCTTGTCCATCGATCTGCACTGATATTTTCTTGATACGGACGGGCGACAGTTCGAGCTCGGCCATTTCATCACCTCACGCATGACTGATTCGCGACTCAACAGGTGCGGCGGTGATCCGTTCCGTCAATAACCCTTCCGGGCGAAATCAAGCTGGAGGTGGGATCACGCGGCCTCAGGGCTAACAGAGGGGAGGGCAAGATATGCCGCTACGCGATCCTAACGCAAGGACTTACATGCAATCGGTTTGGTTCCCGTCGTCGAGTGAGTTTGTGAAACTTTTGCTGCGCACGGCGCGGCGGGTGGAACTGACGAGGGCGGGGCTTCCTTCTACGAGCGCTCGGTCAGGATGATCAGCGAGCTGGAGCTGTCGAAGGAGATCGTCCGCTGTCATCACCCCAACCGGGAATAATGAAGACCATGGGCTCCGTCTCCGGCGGAGCCTTCCGTTTAGCGGAATTGGTAGTCCGCGATTAGCGCGGATCGAACCTGGCGAGCATCTTGCGCAATTGAGCGTTCTGCTCGCTGAGCTTCTTTGCAAGCTGACGCCGCAACGCGTCGACCTCAGCATCAAGGTCGGCCATTTCATCCATGTAGGATCTCGGGCCGGTGGGGATAGAAGGAGCTTCGTCTAAAGCTGGGCCGGTCGCCGGTGCCGCGAGCGAAGAAACCTTCTTCCGGCGCGTGGGCGCTGCCTTAGTCGTTGCTTTGGCAGCCGCGGTTTCCGAGTACGCAGGTGAAGTTTCTTCGGCTTTGTCTTTGCTGGCGAGGTTTGCGGGCCTGTCGTCAGCGACTGCGACCGCAGGAGCGTCTTCAATTGATGCCGGTATTCCGGTCTCAGGCGGATGGGTATCTGATAGGGATCGGCTTGCCTCGACCTGAGCGGAGCGGTCGAGTGCCGTTACATCGAGGCTAGGTTGTTCCGCCTCGGGCACAGGCTTGTGTTCGAGAGCAATGGTTTTCGGTGCGACTGCTGCGCTCTCGTCACGACCATGTGTTTTCGGCTTAGGCAACACCAGGTCAGCTACAAATCTCCATGGCGTTCTCATTGCATTCAACCTTCAAAGCATGATGGCGGGACATTGCCGCGGTCATTCATTGTTACCAAGAGGACCGCATTGATCCTGGTCGAACCAGGCGAAAGGTCCACGGCGCCATCGGATTGAAATACGTGGCGCCGCTCAGACCAGAATTCAGCCCTTGCCAAGGCGCTTGCGCAGATCCGCATTTTCGGCGCGCAGCTTTTCCGAGAGCTCCCTTCGAAGCTGCTTGTTCTCTTCCTCAAGCTTGATGAGGTCCGCGATATCATCGAGAACGTCAACAGCGGTAGCGACCGGAGCGGAAGCGGTGGAAGCAACGCGGGGCGCGCGAGCCGCGGGCGCCCTCGGTGCGGCAGGAGCCGTTACAGCCTTGACAGGAGCCGTCTTGGAGCCGCGCTTCGCGCGCGTCTTCTTGGCGGGCTTCTCTACCGGCGCAGAGGTAAGATCGACGGTGCCGGGTTCGGCGGCGGCTTTCGGCGTGCGCGACTTGCGGGTTTTCTTTTCAGCGGCGGCTACGGCCGGCGCTTCGGTCGTGGCAGTGGTCTCGATCGTGGTTTCGTCAGCCATCAGTGTTCTCCTCTGTTAGGCGGGCGAAGCATTTGTTTCGTCGCCATTTAAAGTCAATGCGGAGTACCGGGTTTTCGCGTGCATTCAATGTTTGCGGCGCTGCCATTCGCGAATTCCTTTGATTGCGCGACAAGGGAACGATCTTTATGGCCACATCGATGAGACAGGTCTGACAAAAGAGCGGCTGCGCCTTGATCGATTTCCCGCATTGGCGACAAATATTTCCTTATCCTTGTCGGCTGCGCTGTGTGCTTAGAACATTCCTCGATCCGCTCTTCTAGCTCACTGATGAAAGCCGACTGGTTGCAGCAAGCAGCCGGCTTGCGCGAACCGCATAAAATACGTATTTTACGTAACTGCCTGGAGGTGCCTATGAAGCAGTTTTCTTTTTCCGATATGAACCGGGCCTCGGGAGAGATCCTGGAGGCGGCCTTGATCGAGCCGGTGGCACTCACCAAGCGTGGCAAGGAAAAGCTCGTCATCCTGACGGCGGAACAGTACCGAAAGCTTATCGGCGGCTCGCATACGGTGGCCTATGGCCTCGACGATGCTCCCGACGCAATCCATGCGGAGCTGATGACCGGCCTCGACGCGTTGCTTGAGGACGATCATGTTTAATGCAGGCGACGTCGTCCGCTTCCATTACCTCTGGAAGCGACAGTCGGACGCCGGCGAGGAGAGCGGCCGCAAGGCTCGTCCGGTTTGCGTCGTCGTGCGAACACCCGCCGTCCCGGGCGCCGTTTTCCTGTTCGCCATTACCTCGCAGATTCCGCCTGAGGGTCGCCTGTTCCTGCCGATCCGCGAGATCGAGTGCCGCCGCGCCGGCCTTGATTTTCCCTGCTGGATCATTCTCGACGAATACAACCGCGTCGAGCTCGACAAGGCTTTCGACTTCGAAACGGGCAGGCCGCTTGGCAGCTTCAGCCCGGCCTTCCTGAAAAAGATCGCCGGCATCGTCAAGCAAGCGGCGGCGAGCCGCAGGCTGGCGGCAGTCAACCGTACCTAGCCGCCGGAACGGTCGGATCTTCCCTCAACCCAACCGATCTCATCCGCCACGCTCTGAATTCCAATGTCGTAGATCACTCCAGCGTTAGGACAGGCCTTCGGGGAGCGATAGCAGGGATGTTCCGAAAACACCGTCCGGATCCACGCCCGCCCTTAGAGCCATTGTCCGACCCTTCCCCAAGCAACCCACCGCGGTCTCGATGCGGCTTGTCTGACCAAAAACCGCCTCGCAAGCTCGGCTTGATCGTCTTCCCGCAAACGGCCTGCTCGTTTTCTTCCGCTGGCCACGCCCACCCCACATGACGGGGCATGTGGGGACGCCGGATCTGCGGCCATTCCTCGCGATACAAGAAAGCCTCGTTTTTTCCACCAGGAGGGATCGAGCCCCTGTCTTGCGGCACTGAAGCGGGACGCCGTTGATCCGCTCACCTATTTCACCGCCACGCTCACCGCCATCATCAACGGCCACAGGCAGTCCCGCATCGATAAGCTTTTACCGGGGAATTATCCGGGCATGGCAAGCAATTTCCACACGTAGTAGCTCCCCCTTTGCGTCCGACCGCCTCTTTCGGAAGGATGGTTCGTGAAGTAAAACACTTCAATGAAAAACGAACTCGTCCACGAAATCTGGCTCGATCCCGAGCCAGACGGTCAACTGCTCCCCGGCCTTTGTCTTGCTGGCCCAATGGGAGACGGCTTCAGAGCGCTCCTTAATAAGGGGGCTGTTAAGGCTGGCGAGATAACCGGGCATAGCCATTTCGATGTCATGACGAAATACTGGAAGCTTCAGGGCTGGGGCGAGTACCAGACGGAGCACCGGCAGGATCACGAGCCATATCCTGACGAATGGGTTCTCACCCAACGCCCCTTTATCGACAGCATGTGAATTTGCGGCGTGACCGCGATCAACACACACTCGCCTTGGGTCCGGCCGATCTTCAAAACGAACCCCCGTCTTGGTGGTCAAGTGTGATCGGCACACTGCTTACAGAACAGATTTTCGCGGCGGGTTTCTCTGCAGGCGCATACACGACCCTTTTACTGGCTGGAGCCCGTGTTGCATTTTCGCAGTTCGAGCTAGACAATCCGGAATTGAGTCCTGTTCGGGGACCCAGAGAATTTCCAGACCTCGCCGATGAACTGCCAAAACTCTATGAGAACCCGGTTTTTCGGATGTCCTGGGATCGGCGGCGAAGTGATTTTTCCGATCCCCGAATCCGCGCTGTCTTCGCCATTGCTCCGGGCCGCTCTGTCTTGGGTTTTTCGCGGGAAAGTCTTCAAGCGATAGACCGACCAGCGTACCTGATAGGCGGCGACGGAGAGAATGTCGCACCGCCCGAACGGTGCGGCGAGTGGCTATCACAGAACATCCCTCGCTGTAGTTCTGAAAATTACGGAGCAGCAGAGCGGTACGTACCGCGCAGCATCGAACATCGACCACACAACGGCCTGAACAATCGCGCGGAGAATTCTCACGTGCCGCTACGAAAACAAGAGTGGATGATGAGCGCTTCCGTTCCGTGGGCGGCTTGCGACGTTTCCTCCTGGTATTTTCAGCAGTCAGAAATCTCTTCGTGCCGCTACATCAGAAACGCTCAGCCCTAGCCACCCTATTCCTTTTCGGCCATCGCTACCCTCCGCGTTACGCTGGCTGAGGCGCGTTACCCACCTTGTGGTTACCAACCATGCTCAACGCATTCGACAAAGTGCCTTGTCGGACTTGGAAAGATATCCGCTAAAGGATGTGGTTTTCTGCTTTCGGACCACACCAACCCATCATCAACGGATCATGGAAACGAGTTCAATGATAGCTAAAATCAGTGGAGGGATAATGCAATTCGAACTCACTCAGAAGCCTTATGGCCTGTGCGACAGACGTTTCGGCGGCTTCCGAAGTTTCCTGAGCAATGGCGGCCGCGTTTTGCGATAGTTCTGCGGCCAACACTTCCATCTCGTTCCAACTCGGATACTGTCGAAGCTTAGCTACTCCCGCGGAGTGTTGCAGCATCGATACGAGCGAGCGCAGGACCGACTCCCGCCGTTTAGCGCTCATACTCCCTAAGGTCGATCTGGTGGACATCGCACGCTCCTTCAAGGGGGCTGTCCGAAAGATGACCGAGAAGTGGCGACAACCATTCTCCGGGCGAGCTTGTTATCCAAGTAGGGCGTTCGCTACTCGTTGCAAGCAGTTGGATTTTAATACCTCGCCGCACCCCGGGCCCCATCAAAAGGAGCCCTCCCAGGGGTGTGGGGGGCTCCAAAAAGCTTAGATGCCGGAACAGGTACCAAACGGCCAAGCGAGACAGTAGGCTCACAGGGCACGTGTATTAGCGAATCAATTCGGCTGATCCTCGAAGGCCGCCCCTCATTTAAGCGAAAATGAATACCCGCAAGGTCTGCTTGCCTGCCAGGCGGGGCGAGTTTGAGAAAAGGAGAGAATATAAAATTCCGCAATCGAAGCTCTGTCCGAAAATTCGATGGGAATGTTTTCGGCGCGTGGCTGGATGTTTCTATGTCCTCCCTTCTGCAGCGTGTAGTGACAGGAAGCATCGATAACGACGGAGAACAGTATTGTCCGCGATCTACCAGTGGTGATTTTGTAGGAGCGACTGGTTCCCAACGATTGCCCGACCACATCGATACTTTCCTTGAGGTGAAGGGTTTCGAGTGGCTCGGCGCGCGCGCTGATGGGTTGAGCGACGGCTAAAGCGCCCAACAATACCCAATTGAATTTCGACATGATGTCTCCCCAAGCGTACATTTAAGACAAACAGCAAGGGAAATTGCCAGCTCCATCACCATCTCGGACCTTAATCGATGGGTGGCTTAACAAAAAGCCTGAACACGCAGCAGGGAATCCACAGCGCGACGCCTGCTATCACAGATCCTCGCGAGAAGCGCTTTATCCGACTCCGCTGAAGCGCAGTTGACCCGATGCGCTCTGACAATCGCAGCCTGACAGACAACAAGCTGGGTTAGCTTTTCGACCCTGTTTTCGGCGAACCTTAGATCCTTCTTTTGAGAGCGGTGATTTTTCATCTGCTTGATTGGCGTGAAAGCCATCTGACTGCGGTCATTCATCTAAAAGACTTCCTGAGGTGTGAGTTGGCGAATGGCGATTTCTGAACAAACGGATCAGCAATGGGCGTTAGCGGAGTTGCGCGATTCCGAGTTTGATGACCTTGATAAAATCGCTCATCCGCTCGCCGCGGCTATTCTGGTATTCTTCCAAGGTAGGGGTACTGCGGGTGGCATCAGCGAGCGCAGAAATGCGATTCTCTTGCACAGCCTTGGCGCCGAGAGCCCAAATCCGGTCAAAGAGTAGACGGTCTAGTTCTTTGTCTGGCAGAGAGTCCACATTACAGTCCGATCGAAGGTTTATCGGGCGAGGCGAACGGTGACTGGAGCTGCGGCAAACCTACCCGGCCGAATTAACTGGCTGGGCATTTGCTCATGCCGATACACCTTAACGGTCTTTATCGACGCCTGGCTCAGATCATAGGTATGGTAACAACGAGGATGCCAATGAGCGCGGCTGTGAGCACTGACGTCTCGATAAGAAAGAGAGTGATTTGCCGTCCCGTAAAGTCTGGAAAATAATATCGCATGATTTTCCTGTTTAAAAATTTATTCTACAAACGTATCGTATCACCGTTCTTCTAAAAATATTTTTTTATTTTCGTGAATGCTAAAGTTTTTTTAGCGTGGTGCATGGGGCTCCTCGTCACCAGAGCGCTGAGGCACTCGGACAGAGCCTGTCTTCAACCTGCCGACCGACATAGTTTGCTTCACATGGAGTGCGCGTTCACGCGCCACACGCAGTTCGTACAGTGCCATTCCCTTGAGAGGCGCCCTCGTCGCGTCATCGTTGCGAGCCCGACGTCCAGGCGACATTTTGTTACGCAGTCGTTAAAGGAGCGATGTCCAGTCATATCAACCCTTCCTTCCCGATCTCAAGCTGCTCGGGCTTCATCTGCCCGGGACCAGGAAACGCCTGCGCCGGGTCTGAACCGTATTCCCTGACCCACTTGCGCAGCACATTCTCATGAATATCCAGGTCGCGGGCGGCTTGCGCAACACTGACCCCGCGCTCTCGCACCAACTTCACTGCCTCAAGCTTGTACTCGCGGCCGAATTTCCTTCGTTGCATTCATGCGCTCCAGTTTCATTGGAAACACCTTCACTCGGTGTCCACGAAACCGGCAGCAGGCCAATCTCGATTTCTTGCCCATAAGGGCGACCTTACAGGGTTGGTCCGCGGCTTCGACTGATAAAAGACCTCCCTTGCAGGCGGTATCGATGATCTGAGAGGAGCGCTGGAGGCAGTCCGGTGAGGACCGCTCTAATCCGCTGCCGGCTGCGGGTCCTTCGCGAAGGAGCAGCCATAAGGAGAATAGCACCACCTTAGAAAACTAACCGTTGACGAACCCGCCCGCCTGCCGTATACAAGCCGCATCGATCTTTTGCTTGCCGAGCTTTGTCTACCGCGCGATTGGCACCGCGCTTTAAGCGAACTTCCCTTTCAAAAATAGTCGGTTTTCGTCCGCGTGGCATCAGCTTCGCGGTTTCTCAACTTTATGCTTGAAAGGGTTCATCATGACCACTGGCACAGTAAAATGGTTCAATTCCACCAAGGGCTTTGGCTTCATCCAGCCTGACGACGGCGGCGCTGACGCCTTCGTTCACATCTCGGCTGTCGAGCGCGCCGGAATGCGTGAACTCGTCGAAGGCCAGAAGATCGGCTTCGAACTCGAGCGCGATCGTAAGTCGGGCAAGATGTCGGCCTGCAATCTGCAGTCCGCTTAATCGATATCCTGCTTCCCCTTGACCACGGATGTACTGGCACTGCCGGGAGCAATGTATCAGTTTGAGGCCAGGCGGGCTCGCCTGGCCTCTTTCGTTTTGGCCTCACAGCCCAGATCGAGGAAATTCGATGACAGAAACGTATAGCAAATCTCGCAGGCAGGCCGAGGCGGCCTTCGGAAATCTCCAGGCCGAGTTTTTCGCCAAGAACAATGCGGCGGAAGAGCTCGCATCGATCGCTCAGGCGCGCGATGCCAAGACCATCAGGCTGCGCGAAGCGCGGCTCGCCAAGGAGCAAGCTGACCGGATCTCCGCAACATCCGCGCTCCTTGCCAAACGATCGAAGTCCAGCTGAGATCATCCCAAACGCAAAGAGTCAGGATATAGATTGAGACACGCCAGAAACAACGAACACACCGACCGACGCGCCGCTGCTGCGGACGCCAAAGCAGCCCTTCTCAAAGCATATCGAGCAGCAAAGACAGCGGCAGAGCCATTACAAGCCGCCAGACAGACGGAGCGCATCTCGCTTGTTGAAGCCCGCGAGGCACGCCGTGCGGAACGGGAACGACTGAAAGCCGAGGAGCGTAGGCGCCTAGAAACTCTTGCGGCGCAAGAGCAGGCAGCCATGGAGGCAGCCGCGGCGGCCGAGATTGAGGCGCAAAAGTCCGCCGAAAACGCCCGGATATCGCTCGTCGTGGAAGACGAGGCCGCTCGCAAGGCTGAGCGGGACAGACGCTATGCTGCCCGCAAGGCCCGTCGGGCTTAGCGTCCGGGCGCCCACATTTTGATGGTTAGGGCCGTGGAATAGATCAGGGCGTGATATACGGTCACGCTCGAACTTACTCATTCCTTAGGAGCCTTTTATGGCACCGGACACGAACGAGCTACAGGCAATCAATACAGCTTGGCAGATAGCGATCCAGGAAATCCTGCGCATGGTGATACGTGACATGTACCATGGTGCTGGCGAAGCGGCCTTCGGCTCCCACATCAAGCGGATCGAAGAAGCGGCCGTCGACAGCATCCAGACGGACTTGAGGCTTCGCGGCACTAACGAGTGGACCGAGATGTTGGTCAAGGAACGGGCCAGCAATTTCGTGACGACGCTCTTGACGTCCTTTACCTATGACCGTGCCTGACCAGGGTTCACGGTCGTCCGAGTCCCGAATTTCTGGGTAAGCGGTAGCGTACCTGAACTTTCTTGTGGTCTTCGAGGTTGATCTGCAAGGCGACCGCCTAAATCACTCCCAGTAGGCAGCAATAAGCCAAGCGGTCGGACATGGAAGAGCATAGTGCAGAACGGCTCGCAGCCATCGTCGAGTCTTCCTTCGACGCGATCATCAGTAAGGATCTTTCAGGCACGATCGTTAGCTGGAACAGGGCGGCCGAACGCATGTTCGGCTATCCGGAAACCGAGGTGGTCGGAAAATCGATCTATTTGATCATACCCGACGACAAACGGGATGAGGAGGCGGACATCCTGCGCCTGCTGAAACTGGGGGAGCCGATCGAGCCGTTTCAGACGACGCGCCGCCACCGAGACGGACGGATAGTCCCGATCTCGATCACCATTTCTCCAATCAAAAGTCGGGCCGGGAAACTCGTGGGTGCATCGAGCATCGCCCGGGACATCTCGGAGACACGCGAAAGCGATCGCCGGCTTCGCCTGTTGATGCGAGAAATCAATCATCGCGTTAAAAATCAGTACGCCGTCGTCCTTGCCGTTATCCGGCAGACGTCGACACGCTCCCGCTCAATCGAAGAATTTGAGAAGCGGGTCCGCGAACGTATTATGGCCCTGTCTCATTCACATGATCTGCTGTCACAGGTCGATTGGGCGGGGGTGAGGCTCGCCGATCTCGTGGCGCATCAACTCCAACCCTTCGAGGCTCTACAGCCGGTCCAAATTCTGGGCCCGGAAATCGTACTTGACGCCAACGCTGTCCTCAATCTTGGCATGGCCTTCCACGAACTGATCATGAATGCGATGCGCTTCGGGGTTACGGATGTTGGCGGAATATCCGTCACTTGGGGGCTGACGAGCGGAGAGGGCGGCGACATATTCGAGCTCGTCTGGTCTGAGCCGGCGGTGGCTTACGCCGATCTACTGGCGCATGAGGACGGGTTCGGCGCCCTCGTTCTTGGTAAGCTGGTGCCATCCGCCTTGTCCGGCCAAGCGCAATGGAGTTTCACGGACGGACTGATCGTCTGGAAGCTGACAGCGCCGCTTGCACGCATCCAGATCGGGCTGGGATCTGCGGCCTTGCTCTGACTATGCCCAGGGAGCGAGCCGAGCAGATGTCTGCAACATCCGCGCTGCTTGCCGAACGACCCAAGCCCACCCAAAGATTTGGGACACGCCAGAAAGCAGCTCGCCGACAGACGCTTCGCGGCTGCGGACTCTCAGGCGTCCCCTCTCACTGGAACCGGCCTGCAAAGATGGCGGTAGAGCTATCACGATCAGCAACGCGAGCGCATCTCTCTTGTCCACGCTCGAGAAGCGGGCCGGCCGGAGCTGGAACAATTGAGGCTCGCGAAGCGCTAAAAGCCGGTCAAAGAACCGCTTGATTGGCATGGCGTTCCAAAAATCGGAATCCCTTAGCGCCGCGCCATCCGGCATGATAAGCAGCGCAGGATAAATGGTGCGGGTTGGAAATGACTGAAACTGAAGAATCACCGATGAGCCCTGAAACAGTGGCGGACCTTCCTCATCTTGATGAGGCGTTGGATGATCACCGTTTCCGCCAATTCCTCGATCACGTGCCGTTCGGAGTGGCCGTGGCGGAACTCGCGTCGACCGAGGTGCTTGTATACGCCAACATTGAATTCGAGCGTTTGATGGGGGTTTCAGCAGAGGAGCTGCAGGGCAAGCCATGGTCATCGCTTCCGCTGGCGCGCTCTGTAAGTGGAGACCTGGACCTTGCGACTGCGATTGTGGCCGGCGAGGAGTATCTGGGGACGTTTTCGACATCCGCCAGGACTGAGCCAGAGTCGCATATTGACGCCTGGTCGAATACAATCGTCAATGACGCTGGCACCCCTCTCTTTCGTCTTGTCGCAATCGCGGCCACGAATAGTGGCCAGACCGGGACTGACCTGGCCACCGCGCTGGCGGAAAAGGACGTGCTGCTCAAGGAGTTGCAGCACAGGGTCAAAAACAATCTTCAGATGATCACCGCGCTGATCCGTATGGAAGCCCGGAACGCGCAACATCCGGACGAAGGCGAGCGCTTCAACCGACTTGCAGGCCGGGTAGACGCGCTGACAATCCTCTACCGTTCCCTTTCCGATACCAACGCGGATGAGACTGTCGATCTCGGGACGTATGTGAGCCAGATTGCTTCGGCAGTTATGGCCGCGCATTCGGTTCAGGGTATTCGGCTTGATATGAAAGTCGACACCTGGCCCGTTTCCGTCAATATTGCGATGCCGGTTGGTTTGGTCGTCAACGAGCTGATGACGAACGCACTCAAACATGCATTCAAGGATCGTGAGGGCGGCGAGATCGTCCTGCGCTGCGTCGTGGATGATGCGGGCTGTAGGATCTCGGTTGCAGACAATGGCGTCGGTCTCAGCAATCCTTCCGACTGGCCGCGGCGGGGAAAATTGAGCGCCATGATCGTGCAATCGATCAAGCAGAACGCCAAGGCGGATGTTCAGGTCGTTTCAACGCCTGGCATGGGCATGAAGGTCACCATCGTTTTTGAAAAGCGGGAAACAAATCGGCCTTAAATCGGCATTTATCGCACCGGGAAGATTGAATAATGGCGCCGTAGGACTTGTAAGCCAAGGACGAGCGCTACGGCTTTCGCGGATCGCCCGATATCAAACGTTCTCGTTCGCTACCTTCTGAGCTACCAAGGCCTTGGCGGGCTGTATCCTCGGGTCCACGGGTGTACGGACGACGCTTTGTCCGGTTCCGCTGCTGGTTGGGCATTTACCTTCGAGGCCGCTGGGTTCGGCAAGGGCGTTGCGGACAGCAGCACTTTGGGAGTGATCGCCGCGACCTTCAGAAAGTCGTCCACTGACCACCTCTTTTCAGCGCCCCCAAGCCTGTGTGGGAGGACGACGAGGTAGATCGTGCGTGCTCATTACGGTCTTAAGGGTGTCGAAATGGCCCGACGGCGCTCCACACCGAGGAAGGGAGCAGCCGCCTCACCCACGCGCAAGCCGTCACGCAGACGCCGACGGACGCCGCTGCAGAAGCTCACGTAATGACGGTGCGGCTGAGCGAAGACGGGCTGGCCGACCCATCTTCGCTCAGACTTGCATTCGACCGCCAAGGCTCTAAGTCAAGCGCTGGTGACGGCGAGGCGCGGCAATGATCATCAATCCCTTCCTGATCGAAATTCCGGACGGCGAATTGCGTGATCTCGAACAACGACTTCGAAACACTCGATGGCCAGGCGCAATCGATCCGCAGACTTGGGCCGATGGCAGTAGCCTCTCTTTCATGCGAGACCTTGTCGGCTACTGGCTGGAGAAGTTCGATTGGAAAGCCCAGGAAGCGCGCCTGAACCGCTTATCGCAGTTCGTTGCCGAAATTGCCGGACTCAAGATCCACTTCATCCTTGTGAAGGGGAAGGGGCCATCGCCGATGCCTCTTATCTTGACCCACGGATGGCCGGGGTCCTTCCTCGAGATGGAACGTGTGATTCCTCTGTTGACAGACCCCGTGGCTCATGGAGGCAACGAGCGCGACGCCTTTGACCTCGTGGTGCCGTCGCTCCCGGGCTATGCGTTTTCGTCGGCACCCGAGAGACCAGGAATAAGTCCATTTGAGATAGCCGGACTTTGGCAGAAACTGATGATCGGATTGGGATACGAGCGATTTGGCGCCCAGGGCGGAGACATCGGAGCGGCTGTTTCGAGCTGGCTCGGGTTTCGCTTCCCGGGAAACGTTATCGGGCTCCACCTGAACTACATTCCCGGAAGCTTCTCCGCGCCGTTGGACGAGGGGCTTGCTCAGCTGTCGCCAGCGGAACAGGATTTCAGGAAGGCCGCGGCGAACTGGGCGGATAAAGAGGGTGCATATGCGCATATACAAGCGACAAAGCCCCAGACACTCGCATACGGGATCTCGGACTCTCCGGTCGGGCTTGCGGCGTGGCTTGTCGAAAAATTCAGCTCATGGAGCGACTGCAACGGCGATGTCCTGAGCGTCTTCACAATGGATACCCTCCTGACGGAGATTTGCCTGTATTGGTTCAGCGGATCGCTCGACGCATCCCTCAGGCTCTACAAGGAAAGCAAGGCACAGCCGCTATCTTTCCGGAAAGGGCAGCGGATTACCCCGCCGGTCGCGATTTCCCATTTCGCGAAGGAGCTGCCGCAGCCACCGCGCTCCTGGGTGGAGCGAGTTTACAATGTGGTTGCTTGGAACGAGCATGTGGCAGGAGGGCATTTGGCTGCCATGGAAAGACCGGAAGAATTGGTGGCGGACATCCGTGCCCATTTTGGCAGTCTACGCTGAGCGACTACCTAACACCTCTGAGATGAGCGGTATCCGCTGCAGGCGGCCGCCCAAACAGGCGCTTGTACTCCCGGGTGAATTGTGTCTGGCTGTCATAACCGACATCGAAGGCGACCCGACGGGCACTGACCCCGCCAATCAGAAGTCGCCTGCGTGCCTCCTGAAGTCGGATGGCTGACCTGTATTCAAACGGGGACATTGTCGTTAACGCCTTGAAATGGCGATGAAGCGAGGTAGGGCTCATGCCAACTCTATTGGCGAGTTCTAATATGGTCATCGGCTTAGCGAAGTTGTCTTTTATCCAGGATGTGACCTTGCCGATATTCGCAATCATCGTTCCGTTGGTCGCGAAATCGCGTAGCAGTGCTCCGTGCTCGCTCTGCAGGAAACGGTAGTATAGTTCGAACTTCGTCGCGTGAAGAAGCACGACCAGTTCATCCGGCCGATCGAGAAGGCCCAAAAGCCGAAACGCCGTCTCGGCCATTTCGCATGATTGATCGCCAACAGTCAGTCCGAAACTCTCCGAAGGCCGCTCAGCCGGGCTGAACCTTTGCAGAACCTCCACAAGGTCTTGCCGGCTAAGTTCAAGGGACCATGCGAAGTGCGGATTGGCTTCGGACGCAGCGGTGATGCTGGCCGAAACCGGCAAGTCGATCGTGGACATGAAGTATTGACCTGAATGAACATCAAAGGTCCTCCCCCCGGACGAGATCCTCTTTTGGCCTTGGAGAACCATGCATATGCGCGGCGCATACACGCTATCCACCGGCGAGGTCGGTTCCTTGACGTTGAAGATCGACAGGCCGTCGATAGATGTGAATTGCCGGGGAGATTTAGCATGCCGATCGATAATCGAAATTAGCGCTTGTAGTGTCGTCATTGACTGTCCCCCGATGGATAAATGGGGCCGAACCTAGTTCGAGACGCCGGTTTTGGTAGGATCGTAGGAAACATTGGTAGCTTTGGTCTATCGTTTTTCGCATGCGCTCTCCATTTCCATGACAACCGGTCGCAGAAGTGGCCGCGGCACGGCCTACTGAAATTAAGGAGTTTCGCAATGTCTCTGACACCTGTTTGGTTCATTACTGGCGCATCTGGAGGCTTCGGCCTGGAAATCGCCAAGCTCGTCTTGCAGCAAGGATATCGGGCGGTCCTTACCGCGAGAGATCCCTCGCGCTTTGCCGATATCGTTGAACAACATCCCGACAACGCGATTGCGCTAAAGTTGGACGTCACCTCGAAGCCGGCGATCGCCGCCGCGGTCAAGGAGGCGCTGCAAAGGTTTGGCAGGATCGACGTCCTCGTTAACAACGCCGGATACGGCTACCTTGCAGCGATCGAAGAAGGAGAGGACGACGATATCCGCAGGCAGTTCGACACGAACCTTTTCGGCCTCATCGATGTCACGAAGCAAGTCCTCCCCGGGATGCGGGCCAGGAGAAGCGGTACAGTCGTCAACATGTCTTCCCTCGGTGGCCTGATGGCGTTTGCCGCGACCGGATACTACCACGCTACTAAGTTTGCTGTGGAGGCGGTCTGTGAGTCGCTCGCTCAGGAGGTCGCACCTCTTGGCATCAAAGTGATCATCGTCGAACCGGGAGCATTCCGAACAAACTGGGCAGGGAGCTCCATGAAGGAGTCGCCCGTCGCGATCGCCGATTACGCCGAAACCGCAGGCAAACGTCGGGAGAGCACAAAAGCGGGCTCAGGCAAGCAGCCGGGCGATCCGGCAAGGGCGGCGCTCGCCATCCTCAAGGCTGTCGAAGCCGACGAGCCGCCCCTGCGCTTGTTATTGGGAAAACCTGCTTTAGACCTTGCCTACAAACGTCTTGAATCGCTCAAGAACAACTTTGACCGGTGGCGCGAGACAACCCTAAGCGCCGACTTTCACGAGGCCAAGCGCTGAGGGACCAGTTCCAGAAACAGGGGCGGCTTCCGGCTGCAGCCACGCATTGCTGCGTGGCTCACGCAGCGCTAATTTGGGCCAAGCAATTTCTCACCATCGATCCAGCTCCGGATTGCGGATGTGGCGCCCTGCTTTAGCTCCAACGGCAGCCAATGTCCGGCCGACATGTTAGTGACCGTAAGATTGGCGCAGGCTTCCCGCATCGGATCGCCCTGCCGATTGTCAATGATCGTGCAGATTTGATCATACTCACCGTTCAGGAAGAGGACGGGCTGCGACAACCGACCGCCGGACGGGGCAAGGCGAGCGTAGGCCGCATTGGCGGCTCCGTTGCGATACAATTCACAGGATGAACTAAAGCCGCGTCGTTTGTAGGCGTCAACCAAAGTCTCGAAATCATCCGCCGGCCGCAAGGAGGTGTCGGGCGGCGTGGGAGGTGCTCTATGCCGTGCTCCAAAACGTCCTCCCTTCGCTGTCACGGTCGCGGTCGCCGAAACCTTTCCAACGGTCTTCGGGTCCCCCGGTTGAAAGATCGAGGCAAGCGAAGCCGGGATGTCGGCGTCAAGATCGACGACAGCCGCTTCGAAATGCGTCGTGTAATAGCGGTAGTAGTCCCACTGACCATCCGGATAACGATCCTGGGGATAGATGCGTCGATCCACCAGATTGGTGAGCGTCCCAAGATCATTGGAAGCTGGAAAGTATGCCCACGACACCAAGGCAGCGGCCCGGCATCGTTGCCCCTCATGCGCCGCCAACGCTCCAACCGCAATGCTTCCCCAATCATGACCAACCCAGATCGCGGGCGTGCCACCGAGATGGTCGTGAAGTTCGCACAGATCTCTGACAATCTCCTCGATCGAGTAGCCGGCGCTATCAGACGGCGCGAACGATCCACCAAACCCACGCAAGTCAGGGGCGATACAGTGCCACCCATTGGCAGCAAACGCTTCCATCTGCGCCCGCCATAGCAAACCGATGCCGGGCCACCCGTGGACGAATATCATCAACGGCCCATCAGATGGTCCGCTTTCGAGATAATGCGTATGCTGTCGCGCCGAGGTGAAAATATGAGAGGATAGAAGCGTCGCCGCCGATGCTGGCGATCGAAAGCCGAGAATGCTCATCGCCCGATCCCGGTCAGCAGCGACCTGCGATGGATTGTTGTTGTCATCATTGATGGCACCTCGCTATCTGACCCTTGCTTCGCCTTAGAGGGCCGCGATGACCCGTCGTGCATATAGTAGGGTGTTGATTTCAGAGAATTAGCGCCAGATCATCGCATGCAGCTTGAAGTCAAACTTAAAGGTGAACCTTGCGATACAGGGACGTTCTCGAGGGTGTTCCCATATTCGTTGCCGTGGCTGAAGCGGGCAGCTTCTCGGAGGCGGCGCGTCGGCTCGGGATGACACCGTCGGCGGTAAGTCAGGCGGTCAAATCGTTGGAGGCCAAGCTAGGCGCGCCCCTTTTGCGCCGCTCTACGAGGAGCGTCAGCCTGACTGACGTCGGCAGCGATTATTTGGCTGTTGCCGCGCCGGCATTGTCCGCCCTTCGACGAGCGGCTGACGATGCGGCTGGGCGAGGTGGCCGTCCTTCGGGTCCGTTGAAACTGACGATGTCGCGCGCGCCATTCGACATGATGATCGGTGACGCTTTAGTGGCCTTCAAAGACGCCTATCCGCAGGTCCAGCTTGAGATCGCCGTCGAAGCGAAGATGGTGGACATCGTAAAGGAGGGTTACGACGCCGGACTGCGCTATGGTGGCTCTATCTCCAAGGAAATGGTTGCCGTCCGCGTTGCGCCGGAAAGCGAAGCGGTGCTGGTGGCATCTGAGCAATATCTGTCGTCACGGGGAACACCGCAGGATACGACCGACCTCATGACGCATAGGTGCGTCCTCTGCCGTAGCCAGGTGTCGGGTCTATTGCTACCGTGGCGATTGGATCGCGGCAGCGAAAGCTTCGACGTCACGCCGGTGGACGCGACAATCGTACATGACCTAGCGTGACAGATCGATTTGGCTGCAAAGGGGATTGGAATTGTGCTGGCGCCGATTGCGTCGGTTGAACGGCATCTCGCATCCGGCGACCTGGTTCGCGTTCTGCCCGAATGGTCGTCAAGACGAGAAGCCTTGTTTTTGTATTCTCCCAGCCGACGGCACCAGTCGGCAGCTTTGAGAGCCTTCGTGGCGTTCTAAGCAAGCCGAATGCACAAATCTGAGGAGCGATGGTATGCACCCCCTCGTGAACACGGCGGTAGGGCGATTGGAACTACCAGCTATTCTCGGCAGCCGGTGACTAGGGCTGCAGAGATGTTTTTTTGCAGATACCCTGGTGTTGCTAACGCCGCTTGATAATCACCAATAAGCGGCTGGGCCGTGCTGGCGGTGTCGTTGGTGACCGTCGAAGCCGAGGTCACGACGACGACGCCGGAACATCGGGTACACTGTGACGTTTTTCGAGCGACCTCAAAAGGAGAGCGAATATGGCAAAGCAGCCCAAGAATGCCGCGAAGGATACACAACTGGACAATTCCTCCGGAGACGGCGCGGGACGTGAAGATCGGACGCAGGAAACAACGAACCGCATACGCGATCGTGCAAATCAGATTTGGGAGGCGGAGGGGCGTCCAGAAGGTCGGCGCGAGGAGCATTGGCTGCAGGCGGAGCACGAGATCCTCCATGGGATGGACGAGCTCGGCGGCGATGATGTTCCGAACTTGGCAGCGCTTCGGGAAGCCGCGAGAGAGCATACCGACGCGTTTATCGTGAAAAGTGATCTGGAGGACTCAGATGAGCGCGATGCGACGCCGGGTGTTAGGGAACAACCTTAATCGATTGCGCCGAACGAGATTGTCGGCATTGCGGATTGCGGCCTGAATCCGCTTCCTTGTCTCCATGCGCAGTGTCCCAGCATTCGTTTCGGAACTCATTCGTGCGGCCAAGCCATCGGCCAGACCGTTGCCCGCTCTGATCCCGAGCACTATCAGTCGTTCCGGAGCGTTTGACTGCTCTGGCCAGCACCTATGATTTAAGGATGAGGACGCTAAGCAACAGGTCGCCAGTTCATGTCGCATCCACTGCAGAACTGCGCTTCGACGCCGACATGCGCGCCGCCGTAGCCCTCGGACTCTCCTTCGGTGGCCCCGGTGTCGCCCTAGCTCGACTTTCATTCGCCAATGAGGGCGGCACCATAGTCGGTGGCACCATGAAGAATATGGATGATGACGACCTTTGCGTTCTTAACGCGGTAGAAGATCAGGTAGTTGCGATGTACGCGTCGCCGGATACCATATTTTTCATAGCTCGGGACGAGGGCGAAGCCGTTTGGGGTATCGACAAGATCTTCGCACCTGCGCCGCAGCGCCCGGATGAATGAAAGTGCGCGCTGCGGATTGCGCTCAGCAATGTAATCTGCGATCTGTTCGAGATCGCTTTCCGCCTCATTAGAAAACTCAAGGATCATGCCGGTTTTTCGGCATTGTCAGCCATTGCGCGGTATTTCGCATCAAGACGGTCAAAAACATCGCTTGCCGACTTAGTCCGGCCAGCGTCTGCATCAGCAATGCCGCGCATGATGGAGGCATCCAGCGCTGCGAGACGAGCCTCGCGGTCCTGGATCAACCGCACCCCTTCACGCAAAACTTCGCTTTTCGAGCCATAGCGACCCGTCTCCACGAGTTTCTGAACATAACTTTCAAGCTGCTTTCCCAGATCGGCGCTGATCATGCGGTTTCTCCGTCATATTTTCCAAGACTATGTAGATCACTTATGAACTATTATCAAGAACTTTGAGCTTATTCCTACCTGTTCGGCGCTCGCGAGCTGTGCCTTGCCAATGTGCCTGAACGCCCCATCGAGCAGCTGAGTTATAAGTTTCTGCCAAAACCTTATAACGAGCCTGAACGCGGGCAATTTTTTCGGTTGTTTCGCGATGCATCAACGAAGATTGGTTGCGTTAAGGTGGCAGTGATTGGGCTCAGTGCGGCTAAACGCATTAGGCTACCACAAGTAACCCATTGGGTCCCTATGTTGGCGGGGTATGAATAGCCCCGTTTTGTAGACACCCTCGGTTAGATTTCTAGCTCCTCGAGTTGCAGCTCTATCTGCTCAGGGAGCCGCACCTTACGCTCGGACCGGCTGCCGTAGAGTTCACGGCGAACCTTGTCGATCTCCAGCTTGATCAGTCAGTTCCTCGTTCGATCGGATCACTATTGGAGAAGCACCGAATAAGGCGATTTGGTTGCGCCTATGAACATCGCATGATTGTCTCGATCAGGCGCTCGCACGTGCGCACAACGTTCTTGACAGGTGCGGTCGCGACACCGAGCAACAGTCCTGCCTTTGCCGTTTCAGCGGACGCATACCATGGTGAAAGCGGTGCGGGAAACGTGCCGAAGGTTAGTGCATCCCTGGCGATCGCAACGTCGGGTGCGCCCCTAGGCAGCTTAAGAAGGACCGACAGACCCGGAGCCGAGACCGAACGCGGGCCTAGAGCGTCGCTGAAATGGTTGAGAACCGGCTGCCGTATCGCCGCGTAGGCACGTTTGATCCTCCTCAGGTGTCGCATGTAGTGCCCTTCTCGTATGAACTCGGAAATCGCCAACTGAACCGATGGACCGGGAGGCGGTGACAGGCAGGCCGCCACGTCGGCGAACCGTCCTGCGAGTTCGGCTGGAGCGATAACGAAACCGAGCCGGAGGGCCGGACTGATCGTTTTGCTGAACGAACCAATGTGGACGACACGGCCGCCGTTATCGATCGAGGCGAGCGCCGGCGCGGCCCGCCCGCTCAACTGGAGCTCGCTGAGGTAGTCATCCTCGACGATCCAGGCTCCGCTGCGCTCCGCCCACTCGAGGAGCAGGAGACGTCTCTGCAAAGACAAAGTTGCCCCGAGCGGTGCTTGCTGGCCGGGCGTCAGCACCGCGAGCCTCGCGTCAGGATAGTTGCGTATTCCGCGATCGACGTCGAGCCCTTCGCCGTCGACCGGGACCGGAACCGGGTGCACTTGAGCAAGCTCAAGGGCCCGCCGCGTCCAGGGAAATCCCGGATCCTCGAACCACGCGCTGTGGCCCTGCAGCCCGAGAACATTGAGGGTCAGTCCAAGTCCGCCTGCAAAGCCGCCGGTGATGATGACCTGAGAAGCCGAGCAGTTGATCCCTCTGGCCACGGCCAGATACATGGCGATCTCCCGTCTCAATTCCAGCTCTCCGCGAGGATCGGGGTACAGAGGCGGCGCACTCAGCTCAGCGCGGACGGCACTTGCACGCAGTCGTGCGAGTAACTTGGAGGGCATAGTGTGAGATGCGGGGACACCCATCTGAAACAGTGCTGGCCCCTGGGTCATCTCAAGATATGTCTCTACGAACGAACCTGCCGTAGGCGACCCTTCGGTTCTGGATGTCGCCCGTGGACGATCGGCAACGTACGTTCCGGCGGCCTTCGCAGCTTGGATCAACTGAGCTGCGGCAAGCTTTTCGTAAGCAGTCCGCACTGTACCCCGCGCGACGCCGAGCTGGGCTGCAAGATCCTGCCACGACGGAAGTCGTGCCCCCGGCTCCAGTACACCGTCTTCTATAGCTTTCGCGATTCCCCTGCGGATCTGCTCTGACAGGGAATGTTTCCCCGATCGGTCCACGGTCAGTTTCAGCAGTGTGCTCATTCACTCATGGTACACTACTTCTTCGCATTCTTGGTTCTTTTTTCTGCATCATGGTGGGAGCATTTTGAATGCATCTCTGAAGGAGCATGAACCATGAGCAGATTGATAAAATCCGCCGCGGCCGCACTGGCGATTGCCATCCCGCTTGCTGGGCCGGTGTCGGCCCACGACGCCGGTCGGGAAAGCGTCACTCCGACGTTTTCTCAGGCCATCGCCAATATCCCCGGCAAGTCGATGCGCGTCGTGGAAGTCGACTACGCGCCCGGCGCCTCGTCCCTTCCCCACACGCATGCAGCCTCCGCCTTCATCTTCGCCTACGTCCTCGCAGGCGAGGTGGAATCCAAGGTCAACGACGGCGAGGTCCGCCGGTACAAGGCGGGTGAAAGCTGGTTCGAGGCGCCGGGCGCAATGCACCTGGTCAGCCGCAACGCCAGCAAGACGGCACCCGCAAAGCTGCTGGCCGTGTTCGTCGTCGATACCGACGAAACGAAGCTCACCACCCCCGTCAAGTAACAGAAGGAATTTGAATCATGACAAGAAGGCTCGACTACAATCAGGTCGCTCCGAACGGCGCCAAGGCGCTCGGCGGCGTCTACGGCTACGTCCTGCAGAGCGGTCTGCCGGGCGAGCTTGTAGATCTCGTGTATATGCGCATATCGCAGATCAACAATTGCGCCTACTGCCTCGACATGCACACCCGCGAACTCATCAAGCGAGGCGTCAAGATCGAGAAGTTGGCCTTGGTCCAGGCTTGGGAGGAAGGCGGAAGCCTCTTCAGTGATACCGAACGTGCTGCGCTGGCTTGGGCCGAAACCGTCACCCTCGTAGCGGAGACAGGTGTTCCGGACGACGCATATGACGCAGCGCGCCAGGTCTTCGATGAGAAGCAGCTTGTCGATCTGACGATCGCCATCAGCCTGATGAACAGCTACAATCGCATGGCTATAAGCTTCCGCAACACACCTCAAGCGGTCCTTGAGGTTTGACGGAGGATGAGACATGGCTGTCGTTGAAATTTCTGGCATCAGGATTCCGGACAGCAGGCTGGCTCGCGAAGCGAGCGAGTTCGTCCGGGAGACGGAGAGCAAGTTGCTTTTCGAGCACTCCACGCGTGTCTATTTCTGGGGCGCGATGGCGGGGCGGCAGAGAGGCGTCAACTTCGATGCGGAACTGCTGTTCGCGGCAGCCATGTTCCACGATGTCGGCCTGACGTCTCGCTTTAATGAAAGCAGACTGCGCTTCGAAATCGACGGCGCGAACGCCGCCCGTGATTTCCTTCGCAGTCACGGTGTGTCGGAAGACGACATTCAGAAGGTCTGGCTCGCGATCGCGCTGCACACCACGCCGGGGATTTCGGCGCATCTAGATTCTATTGCCGCTCTGACCGTCGAAGGCGTCATGATGGACCTTGTCGGCGCCGGCTACGACCGGTTCGGCGAAAACCAGCGAGCTGCCGTCGAAGCAACATATCCCCGCGGAGCCAACTTCATCGAACACCTGCTCCAGGCACTTTACGATGGCCTGGAGCATCGTCCGGAGGTCACACAGGGAACAGGTCTTGCCGACGTGATGGCGGACAAGAACCCTCATTTTAATCGCCGCGATTTCTGCTGCCTGATGCGGAATTCTCCGTGGGCATGCGACGATTGCAGCTCCAGCTAAGAGGTTTCGTCATGTCGGAAATACTCCAGGGAGTACGAATCCCTGACAGCAAGCTCGCCCACGAAGTCACGCAGTTCATCCGTGACACTCAAAGCGACCTGCTCTTTCATCACTCCGTTCGGGTCTACTTCTGGGGAGCGATGACCGGAAACAGAAAGCGAAAGATCTTCGACCCTGAACTGCTTTACTCTGCTTGCATGTTCCACGACGTCGGACTGACAGAGCAGTATGGCGACAGCCAACTCCGCTTTGAGGTCGATGGCGCCAATGCCGCAGCCGACTTTCTCCGAAGTCGTGGGATCGCGCCGGGGCAGATCGAGATCGTCTGGAACGCTGTCGCGCTTCACACCACTCCCGGCATTCCGGAATTCATGCGCCCGGAGATCGCACTGGTTCAGGCGGGGGCCGGAATGGACGTAGTGGGACGTGGCTTCGAGGAGTTTTCTCCCGCTGAACGCGAGGCTGTCGTCGCAGCGTATCCTCGCGAGGAGGCTTTCGCAGACGGCATTATTGAAGCCTTCTATCGGGGAATGAAACATCGTCCTCAGAGCACGTTCGGTACATTCAACGACGACGTGCTCGCGTTTAAGGATCCAACGTTCGAGCGGTTGGACATCTGCAAGGCGATACTCAGCTCCCGATGGAAAGTCGAGCCTCGCCGCTGCGGAAACGCGTGCGACCACGCTCATTGAGCAAATGAGAATTTTCGGGTCTGCCGACGTTCACCTCAGCGCGCCACTGCGAATGTTGGATTGTCGAGCCCTGCGCGCTCGATAAGACGAAAAAGACGACCATGAAGACACGAATGGTTCTCGTCACCGGCGCGAGCAGGGGCATTGGCAGAGCGCTGTCACATCGCCTTGCCGAGTCCGGCCATCCGGTGGTCGGCGTCGCACGCGAGAAGGATCCGGCCTTTCCCGGCGAACTGGCCGCTATCGATCTCGATGACGATCGCGGTGCCGCCGGAGCTTTGCTGAGGCATTCCCAAACGAAGAAATCGTGCAACAGCTTGTTGCCCATTTGCCCTGGGGCCATAACGGCCCGAGCGGGCGCTCTGTCAGGCTGAGGCGATCCTTTCCTTGAGCTCTGCGAGTAGGGATACGTGATTACCATCTGGTGCAGGGACAAGGGTCGTGATATCGCCGGTCTGTACCAGCTGCCGCCCCAAAGGCTTCATTTCGTTTCAGGGGTCGACCGTTTTACAAATTCTCCGAAACATAACAGTTTCGCCTAAGAGATGGGATTCCGGTCAAATCCCATCAACTGCCTAAAATCGGGGCGGCCGGTTCGCATCCCGCGAAAGCGGGAGATTTGACCCCCTTGTGCTGCAGGCGTCTTTTCAAAGCGACTTGAAAGTTTGCTTCATGCGTACTTTGATATCAAAGCCATCGTTTCTAAAGGAATGATATCAATGCCTGCGGTTACCATCCGAAATCTTTCTGAGGAAACACATCGTGCCTTGCGGGTGCGAGCGGCTCATCACGGCCGCAGTACTGAGGCCGAGATCCGTGACGTCCTCGAAGCGGCCGTTCGTGCCGCAGAACGCGTAAAGCTTGGCTCGTTGCTGGCGGCTATCGGTCGTGACGCTGAGCTTTCCAAGGGTGACGTTGACGCCTTGCAGAAGAGTCGCGACAAGATGCCTGCTGAGCCGATGACCGTCGAATGATCTTGCTAGACACCCATGTAATATCGGAGCCATGGAAGCCGGCTCCCAACGAGGCAGTGGTCGCGTGGTTGGATGCCCAAACCATTGAGACGCTGTTTCTTTCGGCAATAACGATCGGTGAACTTCGCTTCGGGATCGCGGCTATGCCGTCAGGAAAACGTCAAACTATCCTTCGTGATCGCCTTGAGGGTGAAGTGCGGCTGCACTTTTCCGAGCGTATCCTGCCATTCAATCTGCTGACTTCGCATTTCTACTCGGACTGATGGCTCGTGTCCGAGTATCTGGCAAAGCGATTGGCGCGGCTGACGGCTATATTGCTGCCCAGCAGCAGCCAACGGCCTAGCGATCGCAAATCGCGACACAAGCCCGTTCGGGGCCGCTGGATTGAAAGTGATTGACCCCTGGGTGCGATAGCGACAGGTGGATCTAGACGTCGTAGGTTCGTATCGGTTCAAGGCGATGGTTTCCGCTAGAGCTCATCGAGTGCTTCTTAGCGTTCGCAACAGCCAACGAAAGCTGTTACCATTGAATTGCATATTGATGAGCATTCCCGGCCGTGGACGAACCACGGCCGGAAACATGAAAAGCGGCAACTTTTATGATCCGCTCACGCGTGCCTTAACCGTACGCTCCGAGCCACTGCTCCTGACGGTCAGCTCGATCTGCGAGCCAACGGGCGTCAGGCCGATGCGATTGCGCAGATCAGCAGCGCCATGAACCGGTCGACCATCGACAGCTGCCACCACGTCACCCGGTTTCAAACCCGCACCAGCGGCCGGAGATCCTTGCTCAACCGCCGCGATCAGCGCGCCGCCCGCGTCATCCAGTCCGAGCGAAGCCGCGATATCGGAATCAAGATCCTGAATCGCAACGCCAAGCTTGCCGCGAATGACCTCGCCATGTTGGATCAGCTGGGTCATCACCAATCTTGCGATCTTGGCCGGTACGGCGAAGCCGATACCGATGTTGCCGCCAGCCGGGCTGAGGATCGCGGAGTTGATCCCCACAAGCCTGCCGTCAAAGGTTACCAACGCGCCGCCCGAGTTGCCGGGATTGATCGAAGCGTCCGTCTGGATAAAATCTTCATAACCATCGCGGCTAAGACCGCTTCGGCCAAGCGCGCTGACGATGCCCGACGTGACGGTCTGACCAAGCCCAAACGGATTGCCGATTGCCACAACATAATCGCCAACGCGCAATGCATCCGAGTCGCCAAAAGGCAACGTTGTCAGATTGCGTGCCGGTATCTGGAGCACTGCGATGTCGGTACCCTTGTCGGAGCCGACAAGCCTCGCATCCAGCCGCCTTCCGTCCTTGAGCGTCACGAGGATCTTACGGGCATTGGCGACGACATGATGGTTCGTCAACACGTAACCTCGTGTCGCATCGACGATGACCCCCGATCCGGCGCTTAGACGAGGTTCCGCCTGAGGCTTATCCGGAAGGTTGAAGTAGCGGCGGAAATAGGGGTCGCTGTAGAGCGGGTTATCCTCTTCGGGCGCCTGCGAGACAACCGAGATGTTGACAACTGCCGGCGTGACTTTTTCCAGCATCGGAGCAAGCGTCGGCACGCTGCCGCCGATCCCGGACACGAACTGTGCCTGGGCAGGAGCGCCGCCAATGAGCAGGGAGACGGTGAAGACGATAATCAATGGCCTGATGAGCCTTATGAACGCAGACATGGTCCCTCCTTCGTTTCGAACATGCTGACGCAGAAAGAAGCCGGAGGACGTCCTCCGGCTTCTTTCCTTAATGTTTGATCTCGATGCGTTTGACCTGCGACTGCGCCTTCTCATCCTTGGGCAAGGTCACGGTCAGCACGCCGTTTCGGAAGCGCGCATCGACCTCGTCTTCCCTGACTTCGACGGCGAGCGGAATACGGCGCTCGAAGCGGCCATAGTAGCGCTCAGTGAATTGGCGATCCTTGTCTTCGGTCTCCGAGCGCTTCTCGCCCTTTAGCGTCAGCACGCCATCATTAAGGAGGACCTCGATGTCCTTCTCCTCCAGGCCGGGGACTTCGGCCGTGATCCTGATCTCCTTGTCGGTGTCGGAGATCTCAACGCTCGGCCAGCCGGAACCGAGGCTGGAAGTGCTGGTGAACGACGGTAGACCGGAGCCGAAGCCGCGGAAGACGTCGTCGAACAGGCGGTTTACCTCGCGATGCAGCGACAGGAAGGGATCACGGTCGTCATCGCGCGGAAGACTTGGAACCTGATTGCCATTGCTTCGGCCCCAAGGAATCAGATCACGAACACTCATGTTTCTTCTCCTTATCTTGTGGTTCATTTGACATAGCTTCGCTGCAGGCCCCAGGCGTCGTTCGGGGCCTTGGGCGCGCAGTTGCGCCGATGGATGGCTTAAGCCGCCTGCTTGTGGGCTTCGATCTGCTTCGTCTCACTCATGGGCAGCGCTTCGCCGGTGCTGATTGCGATCTGGCGCGGTTTCATTTCCTCGGGGATTTCGCGCTTCAGATCGATGGTCAGCAGACCGTTGACGAGGCCAGCACCCACGACCTTGACGTGGTCGGCAAGTTCGAACCGGCGTTGGAACGAGCGGGCGGCGATGCCGCGATGCAGATACTGTGCATCGTCAGCATTTGCCTTCTGGCCGGATACGAAGAGCATGCTCTGATCCTGCGTGATCGTTAGTTCGTCCTGCGAAAAGCCGGCCACTGCCATGGCAATGTGGTACGCGTCCTCACCAGACTTGACGATGTCATACGGCGGCCAGTTGTCGATCGTTTCGACGCGGCTTGCAGCTTGGAGCGCATTTAGCATTCGGTCGAATCCAATGCTCGACCGGAACAGGGGAGAGAAATCGAGGTTTGCTCTCATAGCCATATCCTCCTTGTAAGCAACATGGATACAAGAAGACGCCAAGAGCACATGGCGCCTCCTGGACTTGCCGACCCCCATTGGGCGATCGGACAATATTGATATAATTCAGTAGCTTGTGGTTTCAAGAACTTTGGATTTGCCCGGTAGAAAAATTTGATTTTTCTGTTTGGACCACCAGATTTCTGTGATGAAACAAAAGGAGCAATGGGTATGACAATGACCTCCGAAGACGTCATCGCCATCCTCGGACCTGTCGACGAAACTTTGATAGCTGATGTGGTGGCGACTGGTGCCAACCAAGCTGAACTGGCGGAAGCCTTCGCGTGGGTCAACAGCGACGAAGCGTTGATGAGTGAACGGCGGCCTCTGCCGACAGGCAGGACCGCCTTGTTGATCGACCTTCTCGTCTCAGACCAAGAGGAGTTGGAGTAGGCGTGGCGCCCGCATGGAAGCAGCCTCGCCTATGCGGTGGTCAGCACGCGAACCTCGCCCTGGCGACCGACAGTGTCAACCACTACACTGCGTCCGGAGCGGCGAATTGCGACGTCGGCCCGGCCGTTTCCGACCCGCAGGTGTCGCAGCATCACCTCGTCCAGGAACGGAGGCAGTTGCGGCTCGTCGAAGCTGATGATCCGGGCATTCGGCTCGAAGTCGAGGCCGAGACAGGATTGCAGCAGAAGGAGGGGGGCTGCGGCCGCCCATGCCTGCGGAGAGCAGGCAACAGGATAGAAGGTCGGCCCCTGAGCCCGCTGGCGTGGCAAGCCACAAAAGAGTTCCGGAAGACGGCGCAAGTCCAGATATGTCGAGGCCGCAAAAAGACCCTCGAAGATCCGAGCTGCCTCAGTGCGGTAGCCGTAGCGGGCGAGACCGCTGGCAATCATTGCATTGTCATGCGGCCAGACAGAGCCATTGTGATAGCTCATCGGATTGTAGCGCGCCTCGGTGGAGGCGATGGTGCGAATACCCCAGCCGCAAAAGGACGAGGCGCTCATCAGAGTTTTGGCAACCTGTGTGGCCCGCTCCGGATACGCGACGCCGGTGAAGAGGGCATGGCCCGCATTCGAGGACCGGACCCTGCAAGGTTGCTTGTTCCCATCGAGCGCTAGTACAAAGGTGCCGAGTTCCTCGTCGAAGAAACTCGTATCGAAGGCACGACGAAGACCTTCCGCCCTTGCCAAAAATTTTGCCGCGCGTTCGGGCCTGCCGAGCAGGCGGAAAATCGCGGCAGCTGCCTGCCAGGCGCCATAAACATAGGCCTGAACCTCGGCAATGGCGATCGGGCCTTTGGCAAGCGTACCATCGGCGTGGAAAACCGAGTCGTGACTGTCTTTCCAGGCCTGATTGATCAGCCCTTCCTCCGTCAATCGCCCGTATTCGACGAAACCATCACCGTCGCGATCGCCGTGTTCATCGATCCAGGTAAGAGCGGCCTCGATATTCGGCAGAAGGCGATTGATTGTGGCAAAATCGCCGGTTCGTTTCAGGTACTCGCCTGCCAGTAATATGAACAATGGTGTGGAGTCGATACTGCCGTAATATCGGCGGAAGGGCACTTCGCCCAGTTCGGCCATTTCGCCATAGCGCACTTCATGCAAGATTTTTCCCGGTTCGGCGTCTGCTGCCGGATCGACTTCTGTCGCCTGGTTCGCCGCAAGATGGCCAAGTACGCCACAGGCAATGCGCGGATCAAGCCACAGCGTTTCCAGCGCCGTGATCAGCGCATCGCGTCCGAAAACCGTGCTGAACCAAGGAATCCCGGCGTAGGGATAGGGGCCCTCCGGCTTGTCGGTCATTAACATGTAAAGGTCGGAGACGCTTCGCCGGGCGACCTCGTTAAAAATATCGTTGGACGTGACGATCGATGCCGCGCGCGAGGAAGATGAGCGCAATGCACGGCGGGCATCCCGCAGGCCAAGGAAAAACGACTGGTAGCCTAGAGCTTTATCTTTGGCTTGGTCGCAGCAGATCTGGATGAATAGCGACCGCGTTTCATGTGGCGCCAGATCAAGATCATAAATGACATGGCCGCTCCCAAGTTCGTCTGGGCGCGGCTCGAAGGACAACCGCGTGAGGCGCTTCTGATCGTCGAGGCCGATGTAGGACAGAAGAACGCGGTCCTGTTCCACCACGGCCGGAAGCTGGCGGCCTTTCTTCGCCCTGACGGTTCCGCGAACCTCGAACAGATCGGCAAAGTCCGCTCCGAACGAAATTTCGATGCGCACTTGTTGTCGTCGCTCGTCGTAGTTCCTTACCGCCAAGCGCTCATAACAACCGGCATTCCACAGAAAGCGTGTCCTGCGCATATGAATGAGATCATGCTCAAGTGTGAGCTTCCCCTTTTCATCAGAAAGGTCGGGATTGGTCAAATCGCAGGTTAGCGTGGCATTGTCGTCGCGCAGCGTCGACGAGAGAAGCATCGGGCGCTTGCCGCTGATCGTCAGGTGCAGATGCGAGAGGTAACGCGTGTCCCGATGGAAGATGCCTTCCGGGCTGCCGGGCCCGGGGAGCGCGTCACCATTGTGATCGAAGACGGCGAATGTGTCGCCGTGCTTCAGGGTGCGAGGCCGCCGCTCGTGAAGCGAGGCGGTCGCCGGAATGAAAAATTGCGCGATCGGTGCCTGGCCACCTGCAGGCGCGGAACCGTCGTGTGCAGAAGAGATCGACATGCTGATGGCCTCCGATTATGCCACGATCTGAAGATCGAGGTCCTGACCGTTAGCACGGCGCAGCGGGGCCGCTTTGGTACGGACGCCGGGAAGATTGCGATAGATGTCGAGATAGTCCTGTGCCATCCGCTCGGCGCTAAAACGCTTCTCGAAGGTCGCACGAACCTTCTTTCGATCCATCTTGAGCGCCCATTCGACGTTCTCAGCGGCCTCCGTCACGCTGTCGACGAGAATGCCCGACGCGCCATTGTCGATGACTTCCGGCGTAGAGCCGCAGCTAAATGCGATGACGGGCGTGCCACAGGCCATCGCTTCGATCATGACGAGCCCGAACGGCTCGGGCCAGTCGATCGGGAATAGCAGGGCGCCGGCATTGCCGAGGAAGGCGGCCTTCTGACGCTCGTTGATCTCGCCGATGAATTCGACGTTCGAATGGCTCCTGACCATCGGCTCGATCACCGTTTCCCAATAGGCCTTGTCCGCGTTGTCGATCTTTGCGGCCATCTTCAAGGGCACACCAACTTTCGCAGCGATTTCGATCGCCCGGTCGGGCCGTTTCTCCGGCGATATTCGCCCGAGGAACGCGAGGTAGTTGCCTTTGGGCCTTTCCGTGAATGGCAGCAGGTCGAGAGGCAGGCCATGATATACCGTCCCTGACCAGTTGACCGGCGGCATTGGGCGGCGCTGATCATTGGAGATCGACACCAGCGGGATATCGGGAAAAGCCGAGTAGAAGGGCTTGAGGTCCGGCAGGTCAAGACGGCCGTGCAGCGTTGTCACTGTGCGATCGGCAAACTCCCGGATCAGCGGGAAATGCAGGAGATCGATGTGGAAGTGCAGTACATCGAATTCGTGCGCCCGCCGGCGAAATTCCTCCAGCATCACAACCTGATGCGGCAGGTGATCCTTGACTGCCGGGTTGAGGCGCAGCGCGACGTCCGAGCACGACACGAGCTTCGCTGCGGTAATCGAATCTCCGCTGGCAAAAAGTGTGACGTCATGACCTTGGGCGACGAGTGTGTCGGTGAGATAGGAAACAATGCGCTCGGTTCCACCATAAAGCTTGGGCGGAACGCTTTCGGCGAGCGGTGCGATCTGAGCGATCTTCATCGGCAAAACCTCCTCATTTGAGAAAAGAGTCGACGGCAAAAATCAGGTTCGCGTCCTCCAGAGGCACGCGGCAGGGTGCGAAGTGGCTATATCTCGAATGGTTGTCGGCGACGTTCTCCTTTCCAATAACTGCACAGGCCGAGCCCGCCAAATCGGCGCGTTCGCGGATTGCGGCAGTGGCGTCTGGGCACGGCGGAGCGAGCGCACACGCGTTCGCCGCTTGCTTCACCGTCCTTATCCAGGATCTTCAAAGCGTCGATGATGTCGTCGTAGGACACGGCTTTATTCGTGCCGGGATAAAGTCGAAGGGCTGGGATTGATTCGACCGAAAAGATGTCGGAGGCCCATGAAGCGAGAATGGCTCGCTTCTCGCCTTTGCTGATATGCTCGTTGTGAAGCACATCGCTTGGATGATTGAACGGCGTGGCCGGATGAAGCAGATGCGCAACGCTGATCGCCGTTGCGGCTTCCATTGCGAAAGAGGACTTTATGTTTTCCTTTCTCATCGTCTGGCTCCACTGATATCGGTTCCATGGAACTCATTTTAGGAGTTGTTCAAGGGGCCCGGAGCACATCGTTTTCGAATATCCCTCGCGCGGCCTGAACTATCGTTTTGAGATGATCGGGCTCGTGGACGCCCTGCCGGTACAGTTCCACGAGGACGGTTGCTACGCGGTCAGCTTCTTCCGACTTCTTGACGAACCGGCGCTCGATTGGATTTTGTCGAAGACTTTCCGGCAGACCGCGAGGTCTTTCGAGTGGAGTGGCTCGGGTGAGTGCTTAAGCCTTGCTTGAACCATGTGTTTCACCTTCCTCAATAATGGCTCGTCCCATACTGTGGGACGAGCCACAGTGACGCTTAGAAGTCCATTCCGGCGCCAGCGGGTATTGCCGGAGCGGCGTCCTTCTTAGGCTTTTCAGCAATCATTGCTTCCGTGGTCACAAGAAGGCCGGCGACGGAGGCGGCATCCTGGAGTGCGGTACGCACGACCTTGGCCGGGTCGATAACGCCTTGAGCGTAGAGATCGCCGTATTCCCCGGTCTGGGCATTCCAGCCGAAGGAGAACTCGGCCTTCTCCCGCAGCTTGCCAACGATGACCGAACCTTCGGCGCCGGCGTTTTCCGCGATCTGACGAACAGGCGCCTCAATCGCGCGGCGCACGATGTCGATGCCAACCCTCTGGTCCCGGTTGGCGGTGTCGAGATTGTCGAGCGCCTTGACTGCGCGAAGCAGCGCCACACCGCCACCTGGCAGAATACCCTCCTCGACGGCAGCACGCGTTGCATGAAGCGCGTCATCGACGCGGTCCTTCTTTTCCTTCACTTCCACTTCCGTCGAACCGCCGACGCGGATGACGGCAACGCCGCCAGCGAGCTTGGCGAGACGTTCCTGCAGCTTTTCGCGATCGTAGTCAGACGTCGTCTCCTCGATCTGCGCGCGGATTTGCGCAACGCGGCCATCGATCTCGGCCTTGGAGCCGACGCCGTCGATGATGGTGGTGTTTTCCTTTTCGATCGCCACCTTCTTGGCACGGCCGAGCATGTTCAGCGTGACGTTCTCGAGCTTGATGCCGAGGTCTTCGGAGATGACGGTGCCTCCCGTCAGGATGGCGATGTCTTCGAGCATGGCCTTGCGGCGATCGCCGAAGCCCGGAGCCTTGACAGCAGCAATCTTCAGGCCGCCGCGCAGCTTGTTGACGACGAGCGTGGCAAGAGCTTCGCCTTCGACGTCTTCGGCGATAATGAGGAGCGGTTTGCTCGACTGCACGACTGCTTCGAGGACAGGCAACATCGCCTGGAGGTTCGACAGCTTCTTTTCGTGGATCAGGATGTATGGGTCTTCGAACTCAACGCGCATCTTGTCCTGGTTGGTCACGAAATATGGAGACAGGTAGCCACGGTCGAACTGCATGCCCTCGACGACTTCGAGTTCGGTCTCGGCGGTCTTGGCTTCCTCGACGGTTATGACGCCTTCATTGCCAACCTTCTCCATTGCCTCGGCGAGATGGCGGCCGATCTCGGAATCACCGTTGGCAGAGACGGTGCCCACCTGAGCGATCTCCGAGTTGCTGGTGATCTTGCGGGCATTGGTCTTGAGTTCCTTGACAACGGCGTCGACGGCAATGTCGATGCCGCGCTTCAGGTCCATCGGATTCATGCCCGATGCGACGGCCTTGGCACCTTCCTTGACGATGGCCTGCGCGAGTACCGTCGCGGTCGTGGTGCCGTCACCGGCAAGATCGTTGGTTTTCGACGCCACTTCGCGCAGCATCTGGGCGCCCATGTTCTCAAACTTGTCTTCGAGTTCGATTTCCTTGGCGACCGATACCCCGTCCTTGGTGATGCGCGGAGCACCGAAGGACTTGTCGATCACCACGTTACGACCCTTCGGGCCGAGCGTGACTTTGACGGCATTTGCCAGCACATCGACCCCACGCAGCATGCGTTCACGGGCGTCGCTATGGAATTTGACTTCTTTCGCAGCCATTTGTCTAACTCCTCAATAGGCAGCTATTGACTGATGGTGTTGGGTTTGGGGGACGAGCCGCCTCAGGCGGCTTGTTTACGCTCGGCCTGAGCTTCGATGATGCCCAGAACGTCGCTTTCCTTCATGATCAGCAGATCTTCACCGTCAATCTTGATCTCGGTTCCGGACCATTTGCCGAACAGGATGCGATCACCGGCCTTGACGTCGAGCGCCTGGATCTGGCCTGCATCGCTGCGGGCGCCGGGGCCTACGGCGACGACCTCGCCCTCCTGCGGTTTTTCCCTGGCGGTGTCGGGAATGATGATGCCGCCTCTGGTCTTTTCTTCGGATTCGACCCGGCGTACGAGAATGCGGTCATGGAGCGGTCGGAACGACATGTTTTCCTCCGTGGACAAACGATGATGTTTCGAAATCCCCTGGCCGGACCGGATGACCAGTCCGGGCGGGTGCGAACCTCGTTGAGCGTTCGCGTGCAAAAATTTATTTTCGGGCTTTTTCAATTTCAAGAGGGTCGGCAGGAAAAATTAGCACTCGACGCCGATGGCTGCTAACATACTGGAAAGGAACGATAAACGACATCGAAGCGTTCAGAAAACCGTTGAGGGCTGCGCGATTTTGCGCCACCTTCGCAGTGTCATGAAACGGAGATGAAGCATGCAATTCTCATCGGACCTGGAGCGTCAGCTCAACGGCTATGGACTGACCACCGCGCATATCCTCTATCGCATTCCCGACTTCGAGTCCGTCCTGCAGACTTACGTTTGGCAGGACTACGATCTTGCCCCGGATTTCCCTGAGATGTGCAAGTTCCTGAACTTCTGGAAGGCCAGCCTCGACGGACCACTGCATTCCGTCCGCTACACCCACCAACGTCTGATCGGCCCTAACGAATGGCGCCGTGTCGAGGGCGAATTCAAGCTCCACTGAAGCCTTGAAAACGAAATTTTACTTTCTTAGCTCTCGCGGCCGGGGCTTCATGAGCTCGGCCGAGATCGCTGGTCTGTCCGGAGTGAGTTGATCTGGAAGAGAAGATCAAGATCATCAGAGACCTCGGCATCGAGGAGCGCGAGGAAGTCTTTGTCGACATCGCGCGCATCCTTAAAGGGACTGCACAAGTGCATGGCGACCGTCACTTTGCTGCGCTCAAGGCCAACATGGCCAAGGCGATCCGCATCGATGCCAACGAACCGGCGCGAGATGATCCACAAAAGGCCGAACGCGTGCTGCAACAGGCTACCACGATGATCTCTCGCTTCAACTCGGCGCACATCGAATGACGAGCCACGCGATCCACTAACCATAGGCTCATCGGACATGGCGTGCGGGTCCGGCAACAATCACTGACGCCAAACGTCTGGACCACACGCCGCATTCCATTCACCTGCCGCGACGGTTCGACGATCTGCGTGAAGTACCTAGCGATGGCGCGAGCTGCCGGGGCTCACGCCAAGATTTACGGCTCTTCAGGAACCGCAGGTTCCTTCCCAAGTTATTTCGATCAAGGAGGATGTCATGGACGACGAACACATCAAACGCCGTGCGTATGAGAAATGGGAAGCTGAAGGCCGGCCGGAGGGCGAGCATGAGCGCCACTGGCACGAGGCCGAGAAGGAGCTCGGTAATAGTAGCGAACTTCCGCAGACGTCTTCGCCCGCACATCATAGTGGAGTGAACGTTCCGGACGGTCACGATCAGACAACCTCTGATGCGATCCCCTCGCAGAGCGGTAAACCCGGAAGCTTCAAGCC
>Ga0102588_1000070_pt1 | contig 238347 bp, 251 predicted proteins | sample AraplaMF_Col_mMS_FD_76854 | JGI IMG/M metagenome (GOLD analysis project Ga0102588, IMG submission 76854) | Arabidopsis root microbial communities from the University of North Carolina, USA - plate scrape MF_Col_mMS (SPADES assembly) (version 2) | ecosystem: Host-associated > Plants > Roots >... | reverse complement strand
ACCCTTCTGGTGTTCTTCCAGACGGTTGATACAGCGGATCATCGTCGACTTGCCGGAACCGGAAGGGCCGGCGATGACGATGCGCTCGCCGCGCATGACCTTGAGGTTGATATCGCGAAGAACGTGGAAGTCACCGTACCACTTGTTCATATTGATGATCTCGACGGCAACGTCGGTCGCCGACACGGTCATCTTTTTTGATTGGGCTTCTGCCATTGCTTGTTCTCGTTTTACGGTTGATCGCGCCCCTGCGGGCGTACTGCGGGAGATCGCGTCTGTTTTCGAACGACAGGGCGGAGCCGGAAAAAAATCCGGCTCCGCCCTGTCCTATGTGTTCCGCATGTCTTCAGGCGACCTTATGGGATCGCGACGGTAAACTGGATTTCGACGCGGATGTCGGGCAATCCGAGAACGGCTTCGACTGTCGCGCGCGCGGGCGGCTCATCCTTGTCGATCCACTCGACCCAGGCTCTATTCATCTGGTCGAAATCGCCGATATCCCTCAGCCAAATCGTGGCGCTCAGGAGCATTGACCGGTTCGATCCGATTCTTTCAAGGTAGGCATTGGTCTTTGCCAGGATCTGTTTGGTCTGCCCAACCGTGTCTAGAGATTTGTCATCGGCTGTCAGGCCAGAGAAATAAGCGATCTTGTTGTGGACCACGACGCGGCTGAGGCGTTCGGTCCTGTCGATGCGTTGTGGTGTCATGATCTCGGTCCCATTCCATTCTTGGCTGCCAGGAAACGATCCGGGCGGAAATCGGTGAGGCTCTCGTGAGCCTGGCCACCGACCACCTCTTGCGCGACTGCCTTGCCGAGATGAGGAGCAATCGAAACGCCGCTATGCGTTACGGCAACGTAATAGCCTTCGACACCGGGGATCCAGCCGCTGCAGGTCAGGTTGTCGCTCGGAATGGGCCGCACGATCGTTCGAATGGATTCCATGTCTCCCTTGCGGACCGCTGGCAGCACTTTCTGTACGGCCTCGAGCAGAAGCGAAGCTTGCTCGCCTGCCGGATCTAGTGGCTGCATTTCGGTAACCGTGGAGTCGACCGAGATCTTATGAATCATCAGGCGACCCGCGCCGTCCGGGCGCACGTCGAGATCGTCCATGTGGAACTGGCGGCGGAGAGTGGTCGCGATGGGCAGGGTGAAGCCGAGGATCCCCATATTCGACGCCATCGGGATCGACGGCACGCCATCCAGGCCCTTCGCTGCCCAGCTTCCCGTGCAGTTGATGATTGCATCGGCCTCATAGACCGACCCGTCGACAGTCTTCACCGCCTTCGCTGCGCCGTTTTGAACGTCGATCGATGCGGCACCGCAGAAAGGCCGGATATCGGCGTTCCATCGTTCCTTCGCGGCGCGAAGAAGCCACGCCACGTAGAGAGCCGGGTGCACCCAGCCTTCTTCAGGATAGTAGACGATCGGCGAATTGTTGATGGCAGAATGATCGATCTCAGGCTCGAGCTCTGCCAGTCGCGCCTTGCTGATCCATTCGACGCCGTAGCCCCAATCCCGCATCAGGTCGGAATTGTCGCGTTGCGCGTCCCAGTCGCCTTTGTTGGAATACCACTCGATGCTGCCGCTCTGATGAAACCATGGCGCGTGACCAAATTCGCGCGCCAAATCGAGATGGGCACGCATGCCAGCGACATTGAGCGCGAAATAGGGCTGCGGTCTTTTCCCCGTCGCATTTGTCCAGGCGAAGCTGGTCGCCGACGCTCCGCCGCCAATCCTTCCTGCCTCGAGCACAGTAACCCGGGCACCGGCCTTGGCCGCCTCATAGGCCACGGAACTCCCGATGACCCCTGACCCAATCACCACGACGTCCATACGCTTCTCCTCTTTCGATTTTTGCGGACCGCGCCCGCCTTAAGAGGCGGCTTTAACGATCCGCCGCGTTGCACCGATCTATGCGAAAAGTTCGGAGCGGGGGCAAACAACCGGGGAGGGGCCGCTCATAAACAATAGTTATGAAGCTGATGACAGCGCCGCTGCCCTCGGGAAATGGCTGATAAGTTATGACAATCCGACCTGAACTGGCGGCAATGAGTTATGAACTTCGTCGGCATCAAGCGCGCGAAGAATGTTAGATTCGAACCAGACGACATTCCTCTCGAGGCGACGATGGCATCTCTCGTACCGCATAAATCAGCCGCCGGATCTGGCCTGCTCGTCATCGACGGGCCGACCGCGGGCCGCCTCGTCAGCGTGGAAGAGTCGATCGCTCTGGCGGAAATCGCCTTGCGCCGGACGTCCGACGGAACGGCGCATCAGCACATCAGGCGTACACTCGACTTGCAGGGGGAGGCGGGCCGCTGCCTCTCGCTGATGTATGGATCGGTGGCGGAGGTCGCGAACTTCGGCGCCAAGGTACAATCGGTCGCGCCGCTGAACTTCAAGCGCGGCTTGCCGTCGCATCAGGGCGGCATTTTGTTATTTGAACAGGAGGCGGGCAGACCGGTAGCGCTGGTCAATGCCAGCGCCGTCACGGGAATGCGGACACCGGCGGCAAGCGCGGTCGCAACCAGGACCTTGTCCCGGGAAGACGCTTGCGAACTCGCGCTCCTCGGTTATGGCGAGCAGGCTGAGCGCCACATCGAGACGATCGGCGCCATCCGCGCCCTGTCACGGGTGCGCGTCTGGGGAAGGGATTTCACCAAGGCGAAAGCCTTCGCCAAGAAAAACAGCCGAGGTGGGTTGCACGTCGTTGCCTTTGACACGGCTCGGGATGCAGTGGACGGCGCGGACATTGTCTGCACCGTCACGTCCGCGCAGTTTCCGGTGTTGAAGGGCGAATGGTTGTTGCCTGGCACACACGTCAATGCCGTTGGCGCCAGCGTCGCAGCGCTCCAGGAAATCGATCTTGACTGCGTTAAGCGGTCTAGCATCTGGGTCGATTACATGCCGATGGCCATGACGGCGGCGTCGGACATCTTCGAACCGCTTTCCAAGGGGATCATCGATCGGTCGCAAGTCATCGGCGAGATCGGTAGCGCGCTGAATGGTTCGATCCGCGGGCGCAGCGACCACCGCGAGATAACGATCTACCGTTCCCTCGGCGTTCCCGCCCAGGATATCGTCTTTGCCAATTTCATCTTTCAAAAAGCCGTGGACCTTGGTCTTGGCACAGAAGTTTCATTGTGAGGTTCTGAAATGCTTCCCAGCAAAAGACATGAGTTTTCTATTCCTCATCATGTGACCTATCTCGATGCGGCCTATATGTCGCCGATCCCCAATATCTCCGCGGAGGCGGGCAAGCAGGGTACGCTTGTCAAAGTAGCTCCCTGGGAGATGACAATCGGTAATTATTACGACGAGGTCGAACGGGCCCGAGAGTTGGCCGCTTCCTTTATCGGCGCAACGATCGACGACATCGCTGTTATACCAGCCACAAGCTATGGGATTGCCGTTGCTGCAGCCAACATGCCAGTTGCTCCCGGCTCCGTCATCATCATGATGGAAAATGAACACACCTCTCATCGCTATGCCTGGTATGAACTGGCAAAGGCCAAAGGGGCAAGCGTCGTAGCCGTCCAACGGCAACCGCACGAACAATGGGGTGCGACACTTGCTGCTGCGATCCGCTCATCAAGCGTGCCGGTTTCCGTTGTCGCCGGCACCATCGTGCACTGGTTCGAAGGCACCTGCGTCGATATCGAGGCGGTAGCCGAGGCCACACGCGATGTTGGTGCGAGCCTTGTAATGGATGGGACGCAATGGGTCGGCGCAGTACCGTTCGATGTGGCGCGCATTCGCCCGGACTTTCTCTCGTTCGCCATCTACAAGTTTCTTCTTGGCCCCTACCGGCTGGCATTTCTATACGCAAGCAAGAGGTGGCAGGCGGAAGGCCGGCCTATCGAATTCCACTCCTGGAACCGGATGGGCGGCGAACGCTCGGACTTCTACCTGCAGACCATGCCCGACTACCTGTCAGGAGCGCGTCGGTTCGATATGGGCGAACGGTCTGACTTCGCCGTATTGCCAGTCGCGATCAAGTCGCTTGAGCTGCTTCAGAGTTGGGGAGCGGTCGCAGTCTACGAGCGTCTCGTTCACCTCAACAAGCTGATCTGGTCCTTGGCGGAGAGGCACGGTTTTACCGGGCCAGTTGAAAAGCTGCGCGCGCCGCATATTTCGGTCGTCGAGCTCGGCGACAAGTTTCGGCCGGAGCTTGCAAGCCAGCTGAAGCAAGCAGGGGCGATTATCACCGTGCGTGGGAGCAAGATGCGGATCACCCCGCATGTCTATAACGATGAGCAGGATATCGCGCGCTTATTTGAACTCGTCAAAGCCTTGACGTAGTGAGTGGAGGGCAGTGTCTGGCCGAGGCTAGGCGCTGGTCCTTTATCGTTCGGTCAACGCCTTTATGTCCCGATCGACGGTGTTCATGACATCCCGCGTCGATTGGACAAGGTGCTCGATAAACGTTTCAGCGACTGAAGACGCGATTGTTCCCCACGGCCTGTAGACACTGAGATTGATGTCTAATTGTGGATGGAAGTCGCGTATCTCGATCGGCAGGTCGCGCGCCATCCAGGCTGATAGCCTGTCGATCACAGATACCCCGACGCCATTGGCCACGAGATTAACGCAGGTGTTGGACAACGCCGCCTCGACTTTGAGCGAGCGTTTGATGCCGCGCTCCTCGCAAAGAGCGTCCAATTGCCGGCGCATCGGATCTCCGGAGCCCAGAGAAACGAAATCCAGGCCATCGAGATCGTCAGCCTGGATGACGGAAAGCCGGCTGAGCGGATGGCCCTTCGGCATGATGCAAACGGGTGGGGTCGCTGTCAGAGTGCGTCGAACGACCGAGGAAGTTTCATCGTTGACCTCCGCAGCAACACCAATATCCAGCTGATTGCGGCTTGCGCGCTGGACGATCGTGGACGAACTCCTGATATCGAGAGTGACAGCCACATCCGGATACTCCTTTGTGAAGCTGGCGACGATCGATGGCAGCAAAGTCAATCCGAATGCCGGCAGCGCGGTTATATTCAGACGGCCGCTGCGAAGCTCGCGAATTTCCTTGGCTGCGGTCGAAATTCCGCGCACGGTTTCGAACATTCGCTGGACTTCGGCATAGAGCATGTGCGCTTCAGGCGTCGGAATCAGCCGCTGGCGATGGTTTCGGAAGAGCGGAAAGCCAGCTTTGTTTGTCAGATTGACCAGCATCTTGCTGACCGCTGGCTGGGTAATGTTAAGGGCGTCTGCTGCCTTTGTCGTCGTCCCGTGGGACATAACGGCAGCAAATGCTTCGATCTCTCGCGGGGTAAATTCGCCTTCGTTCATGTCACAGAATCTTCGATGCCACGTAGAGCTGTTTATAACCCAATGCGGACCTGCTGTTATAAACTTTTGTCCTATAACCCAGGAAATCTTACAAAACACAGCTTCCGCGAGATCATACCGCCGGTTCCGTGGTCGTGAGGCGTGGAGATCGGGATGGAAGAGTATGACCGGCTGGCGCTGGCCCGCACGCTCTTGAAGCGAACGCTGGAGAGACGGTGGACATCCTCGAGGCTTGCCGGCACTGGTAAGTTATGGCCGTCACGCGCGGCGGAGAGTGCGGGACTCAACCCGCAAAAGACCACGGACCGAACGTGTGTCAATATCTCTGTCGGACCACGCAATTACCGCTTCAGCTAAAACAGCGCCGTCCGAAGTTTGACCGTTGGACCACATTGAGTTCGTTTACGCCCGCTTTGTCTAAAAGGTCAGGCCCTCGTCTGAAAGCCAGTTCGTGTCACAGTGCGGCGGTCATAGCGTTTTTTAGCAAGCTATCACGACGCAGCGTCATGCGAGGGCTTGGCAATTTGAAGCATGACCGGACGAATGCCGTCCTGATCCAATTCCTTGATGAGAAGCCGAAGCCAGCAGTACCCTACCCATAGAGAGACTTTATCTGCGACCTCGTCGGTGCGGATCTCGCCGCGTGCCGCGGCGTCCGTCATTATCTTCCTCACATCGGCCGTGCGCTCGGGCAAAAATTGGTCGCGCAACGCGCTGAGAGCCTCGGCAGTGCCCTGCGCCTCGGCGATCAAACCTCGCAAGGCGGCTCCGGCAGGTTGCAACGCCCAAAACCGCCATAGGTTTGTCGTATATTGCACGAGATCCTCCACGAGGTTTCCCGTGTTAGGCACCTGTACGAAAGTCGAACGCTCAGTGGTGTAGATTGCAAGGAACAGGTCGGCTTTCGTCGGATACCATCTATAAATCGTCGTCTTTCCCGCTGCGGCGCGGCGAGCAACCTCATCGACGGAAAACCCGGCGTAGCCTTTTTCCATAATAAGCTCTGTCGCCGCCGCCAGCACGGCAGCTTCCGCTTCAGAACTGCGGCGCGACCCGACCGAGGTTCGTTTTTTCATCGGAGCAGACTGCTTCGTCATCATACGACAGGCTAGCTTGAATCGCGGGTGCCGATCAACAGCGAACAATCAAAGGGTTCAACGAGCGCGAGGCATGAAGCCGGGGACACCAGATCCAGCAACGCTGTTGACGTGGATGTTGGTCTTGATGTTGTTCCGCATCTTAGTGATGGCATCCTCGGGCAGGGTCGAGATATCAAAATTCTCCTTGATCCGATGAGGGGTCTTCAAGGTCGTAGGAAGCCACGTAAAGTCTGCTGCCGCCACGAAGCTTATTTAGCCATATGGATCATGGTCTGCGATAGAGGTCGGATTTTGGCTTTGCCCGCGCGTCATTGCCGCTGGGCTGCGTTGGTCGCTTTGGCCGCGCTTTGGTGGATCGGCCTGCAATGACCCAATAAGCGACTCCGCCGGTGGCGGCCGCCAAAACACAATTGGCGAGAGCGAGCGTATCGATCCCGCCAATCGGAGGGAGCAACGGACGATGGCTCAGGAGCAATACGAATTGCATCAAGCTCCATGTCCCAAGGTAATAGACGAAGCTTCGCAGTCCCAAAGCCTCTGCAATCGCCACTATGAGAACAATCGGGATTACCAGAACATAAGAAAAGCCGAGAAAGAAAAGCGACGTGGCAATCACCAGGTCTCCCAGATCATCACCTTCGCTTTCAAGAACAGCAAGAACTATGGCTAAGCTGAATGTGCCAGCAAAATATCCGCCGATGATTACGGAAGCGCGGTTCAGGACGTCGACTATTTTTTCGATCTTAGCAAGCCACTTGGCCACGAAGCCCCCAGATAAGAAAGCGCGCGTATTCAGCATACATAAAATCTAAGGGGGATCCAGCACATCCACGCGAGCACTATCCGCGATCGCCGCTGCGATTCAGAAGAGCGGGCAATTCCACGACCGTTATGTAGTTGAGTGGGATGCCCTGATCCTCCGCCGTTTTCACGGAAGGCGATCGAGAAGTTCATCCCAACCTGTTCGCTGGCGCCGCGCAAGTGTATGCTAGCGGGAGCGCGCCCCCACTTGCTCAAAACTCCTCCCATTCGTCGGCAGGGGCTACTACGCTCGTTCGACCCGTGAAGGCTTTCGCGATCCTGCCAACCATGCTGTGCGCGGGGGATGTCAGCGGTGCCGACGCAGGAGAGACCAAGGCAAGTGCCTCAGACGTTCGCCGAAGCGAGGCGGCTTTCGATATGTCCATTGCTCCAGGTTGACGGAGCTGGAACTGACCGATCATCTCACGTAGCTTTCCGGCTTCCGTGGCAAGAGTGGCTCCTGAGGCATTTGTCTCCTCCACCATAGCCGCATTTTGCTGGGTAACCTGATCCATCTGGTTGATGGCGGTGTTGACCTCGGACAGGCCGACCGACTGTTCGCGCGCCGATGTCGCGATGGCGTCCATGTGTTCGTTGATGGAGGCGATAAACTGGCTGATTGTCGCGAGCGCCGACCCGGTCTCGCTAACAAGCTTCACCCCGATCTCCACTTCGATAGACGAGTTCCGGATCAATTCCTTGATTTCCTTAGCGGCCTGTGCGGAGCGTTGCGCGAGTTCGCGGACCTCCTGGGCCACCACCGCAAAACCCTTGCCGGCCTCACCGGCGCGGGCGGCTTCGACGCCTGCATTCAAAGCCAGAAGGTTGGTCTGGAACGCGATCTCGTCGATCACGCCAATGATGTTGGACACCTTCGACGAGGACTCTTCGATCTTGTGCATGGCTTCGACCGCATTTGCGACGACCTTGCCAGATTGGCTTGCACCGCTGCTTGCCTCAACGGCCACGCTACGAGCCTCCTCGGCACGCTTCGATGAGTTCGACACATTCGCGGTTATCTGGTCGAGTGCTGCCGCCGTTTCCTCTAACGACGCCGCCTGCTGTTCCGTCCGTTTCGAAAGATCCTCGGCACTGCGGCTCACCTCCTGCGCGCTTCCGTCGATAGAGCTACCAGCCTGCGCGACGCCGCTGAGCGCGCTTCTCAATTGAGTGACCGCGAGATTGAAGTCGTTCCGAAGGCTTTCAAATTCTTGTGCGAAAGGATACGGCAGTTCGAAGGTCAGGTCTCCAGACGCGAGATGCTTGAGCCCGTCCGCAAGTCCCGTCGTCGCTTGGGCCATGGCCTCGGCGCGGAGCCGATCCTGCTCGGCAGCGACGCGGCGTTCTTCTTCAGTTCGGTTTCGCTGAGCGGCAGCTTCGTTTTCAAGCTTCGCGTTGTTCTGCACGTTGGTGCGGAATACCTCGACGGCAGCAGCCATTTCACCAATCTCGTCCGCGCGACCCGCATATGGGATTGGGGATGCGACGTCGCCATTGGCTAGCCTGTTCATTGAGTCGGCAATCCTATTGATAGGGCGTGCTATGCCCGAGACTGCGAACCATATAGAACCGCTGATCACCCCCGCGGCCGTGACGAGTAGCAGAATGGTAACCAGGATAGTCTGCTGGTACGCCGCTTGACTCGCCTCATAAGACGTTTCTTCACCCTTGGTGTTAAAGTCGATCAGCTTGGCAAGCGCCTCATCCACTCTCGTCCGGATCGGCTCCATGTCTCCAAGGATGATCTGTTCTGCCGCCGCGTCGTCGTGTGCGGCGGATGCCACCTTAAGAGGCTCTATCAGTTGATCGAACTTGGCAAGCTCGTCCCTAATTTTTCTCGTTGTTTGCAGCTCGTCCTGTGTCGGTGACAGGCTGTCGTAATCGCTAAGTGCGTTCGTTAGTCTTAACTTCGCATCGGCAGCATCCGACTCCGCCCGATCCATCCGCTCCGTCGTGCTGGCGATTACGTGGTTGCGCCAAGCGACACGCAAATCGGTGAAAGCGTTGTCTGCATCCTTGGCGAAGGCGAGGCTAGGCATCCAGTTGGCCGCAATATCGGCGGTGTTTTGGTTGATATCCGACAAGCGTGACAGGGCGAAGGCGGAGAAGCCTGCGAAGATGAGGCCGATCGACACTAACACGATGACGAGAGCTGTCTTGATTTTGGGACGGGTCATGGGAAAACTCAGAACGCCGTCATTGCAGATCATCTGCTCCTGGCGTTATGCTCGCGGCTACTCATGCCGAGGCTGTTTATTAGTGTTGCGTACATTAACGTTTCATAAATTCTGTTTGAGACTTCTCAGGTCTAAAAAGTCGTATACGCCGCACATCCGTAGTGGAATTCCCGGCACGCCATGGCGAGTGGCGAGCTTATGCTGAAAATTCACTCATGCACCGTTGAGCATAAATGCGGCCGGGAGAGCCACACGCATGCACGACTGGAACCGTTAAACCCTTGATGGCCCGAGTTACCGAATGCTCGCGCGTTGATTAGGCGGCCTTGGTGTCTGCGCTCCAATGCTCCGATCCGTCCCTCGCCAACTCAACCCAAAGCTCATTCGTGACCGCGAGCGCGTGACGCAGGTATCGCAATTCGCTCTCGTTTATCCGATCATCGCTACCTGCTCGGCCAGTCGCAGATAGACGCTCTACAATGGCATCGCTTACGCGCCTTAGGTCGCCCAGACTCGCCACCTCGGACAAAGCGTGAAGAAGCGCTGCGCCCTGTGACGGTTCCTCTCCTCGGGGGGCGATGTGACTCGATCTTCGCCAGAGGCTCGCGCTTGCGATCACGGCACCACTGACGACCAGGATACCGGACCAGAGCAGTGAAATGTCAAAAACCGCTTTGGTGAACAGAGCTACGAGGACCGCGCCCACAAACGGCTCCACGTAAGAGAACGCTCCGAGAGCTTGGATGTCTCCGCGTTTGAGCCCAAAATCCCAGAAATAAATCGCAAGGCCCATCGGGAGGCATCCCAAAGCCGCTACCGCGAGCCATTCGGATTCGCTAGGATAGACCCACTCCTCGAGGCACGCGTGGGCTACCAGCGCTACGATCGCTGAAGCCGCGTAGAAATGACCCAAAGCGGAGGTGGGAACATCCGGGAGGGTTCTGGTGATCACCGAGTAGAGGCCCCACAGACCAGCGGCTACGCCGATCACGCAGAGGTAAAAGACGGCGCCCTCTGAGGTGGCGGTGCTACCACCTTCAACGAGATTGAGCACGCCCGCGAACCCCATAGCGGCCCCCACGAGATGCCACCACTTAAGGCGTTCGCCAGGCAGAAACGCGGAGCCGAGAACAATCATCAGGGGCGTCGTACCCTGGAGTAGCGCCGCGGCCGCGGGCGGAGCTTTCTGTGTCGCGTAATAGATCGACGCATGATAGCCGACCAGCGAAGTTACGGTCAGTAGCCACACCTGCGGTGGCTGCTTGAAAGCAATAAGCGGATTGGTTTTGGTGACAAACCAAATAAGTGGTGACATCGCAGCAGCGAACATAAACGCCAACGCCACCGTCTGAAACGGAGGAATAGCCACGGTGTAAGTTAGGAGCGTTGTCTCCGTCGCCCAAAGAATGACGCCGATCGCACCGATAGTGGAAGCAACAATCCTTCGAGACCTGCCCACCACTGCCCCTCAGTCTCCTAACGTGACGATCTTATCGGCGAAAAAGCCGTTGAAGTGGGTCCGCATCGACAAGCTATACGCTCCCATCATTCCAATTTCGATCCAGTCGCCTTCTCTAACGTCGGCGGGGAGGTTAAACGGAGCACCGAGGACGTCGTTCGAGTCGCACGTCGGTCCCCACACTTTGAAGTCTGAGGCACCCGCAGATACCCGTGCGCCGTTACGGATGAGCCTCAAAGGCCTCCGCTCTTTCGGATGTCCTAGCTCTTGCAGCGTTCCAAAGATACCGTCATTCAAAAAGAGGTTCTCACCTCGACGCATCACGACCTGGGCCACCGTGGTTCCCGAAGTCGCGACGAGTCCGCGACCGGGCTCGCAAAGGACAATACAATCGCTAGGCAGCCTGTTGGTCCGGATCGCGTGTTCAACTGCCCTGAAATAGTAGCCGCGGCCCAAGACTCCATCGCCGGGATAGGGCGCAGGAAAGCCGCCGCCGACATTGAGGACGCTCAGCTCAACGCCCGACTCGCGTGCCACTATGTCTGCAAGCGCCACTGCGTCACCGAAAGCACCCGGCGAAAGGCATTGCGAGCCGACGTGGAACGAGATTCCCACCTTGATTCCAAGGCAATTTATACACCGGAGAAGATCGACGGCGAGATCGGGGCTCGCTCCAAATTTCGACGACAGGTCATAACGAGCATCGGTCGCGTACGTCGCAAGCCTCACTGCGACGATTAAATCATCACCGCCACCGGTCTCAGCCACGATCTTCTCGATCTCTTCACGGCAGTCGGCAGTGTAGAACCGGATCGCATGTTCGCCGTGGGCGGCGCGGACTGCTTTGCGAGTTTTAGCCGGATTGTTGAAATATTGGCCGGCCGCGCTGCCGAAGAGACCGTGGATAAGTTCCACCTCGTGGAGTGACGCGACGTCGAAATCAGTGATACCTGCTTCGTAGAGCGTCTTCAGCACAAAGGGATGTGGATTGCATTTCACCGCGAAAAGAGGTCGACCGGGAAACTCTAGGAATCCCGCGGCGCATTCGCGCAGCTTGGCTGGCTCGATACAGAAAACTGGCTCCGAGGGCTGGAGCTTCATTACCATTTCATCGACGCTCGCGAAGTTGTCTAGCGAAGGAAATGATCGGGCGGCATATCCGCTGGGAAAGGCATCCCGGAGTTGCGTTTGTAGTTGCGCGGGAGGAAAGGTCTCGTTTCCATGGGGTGACAAGGCATGGGAGTGCATTTTTCAAACCTGTTTTACTTAAATCCTGATTGGGCAGACTTAGGCTGCGTCGCGTTCTCGTTTTTCACGCTCCCAGCGATCCATGAATACCGTGAATTCGCTGGCGGTGATCGGTTTGCTGAAATAATAGCCCTGCAGTTGGTCGCAGCCTTCGTTCCGTAGGAACTCGGCCTGTTCCGGGGTTTCGACGCCTTCCGCGGTTGTGATCATGTTGAGGCTTTGGCCAAGACTGATCACGGATTTGACGATCGCGCCCGACTTGTCTTTGATCCCCATGTCGCTGATGAAAGACTTGTCGATTTTGATCTTGTCGAACGGGAACGAGTTTAGATAGCCGAGGGACGAGTAACCTGTACCGAAGTCGTCCATCGCGATCCGGACGCCCAGATTTTTAAGGCCTGTAAGGATATCAAGCGCGGCGGCCGCGTCGTTGATGAGGACGCTCTCCGTTATCTCGAGCTCAAGCCGTGAGGAATCGAGGCCGGTTCGGACAAGGACCTGTCGTACAGTTTCAACGAGCTCTCGGTTCCGGAACTGAACCGGCGAAAGGTTCACAGCGACGCGAAGGCCATGCCACTCGAGCGCCTGGCGACATGCTGTCTCCAGGACCCATTCACCCACGGAGACGATCAGCCCGGTTTCCTCGGCCAGCGGAATAAAATCGGCAGGCGGAACAAGACCTCGTACCGGGTGACGCCAACGTACAAGCGCCTCTACCGCAGCGACTTGCTGATCGTCGCCAATCAAAGGCTGATAGTGGACTTCGAGTTCGTCCTTCAGAATAGCTTGGCGCAGGTCATACTCGAGTGCCTTGCGCTCTTGCAATTCCGCATCCATCTTCGCCTCGAAGATGCGATAGGTGGCTCGACCGCTTTGCTTGGCGCGGTATAGCGCGATATCGGCGTTCTTCAGTAAACGTTCCGGATCATTGTCGTTTATATCTGCGAGCGAGATCCCAATGCTTACGCCTATGTGAAGGTCTTGTCCCTCAATCGTGAAAGGCGTCCGGACGACCTCTATGAGTTTGCGACTTAATTCCTCGGCATCCAGCGGCTGATTTATGCCGACCTGGATGATAGCGAACTCGTCGCCACCGAGCCGCGCGACAGTGTCCGATTGACGGACACATCCCATCAGGCGGTTCGACAATTGTTGGAGAAGGACGTCGCCCGCGCCGTGCCCCATAGTGTCATTCACTTCCTTAAAGTGATCCAAGTCGAGGCAAATGACCGAAACACGCGAAGTTTGTTCGGTGTTGGACGCCAGAGCAACGTTCAATCGCTCTCGGAAAAGTACTCGGTTGGGCAGGCCTGTAAGAGCGTCATGGTGCGCGAGGTGACTCGCGCGTTCCTGAGCTTCAACTTCATCGGTGATGTCGGTGGCTGTGCCGCGGAAACCACGGAACTCGCCCGCTTCATTCAGTATTGGGCGTCCGGCGAGACGGCAAATCCGCGTGTGTCCATCAGAATCTCGATAGCAGCAGCGCAGATCTCTGAACGAGGTGTGGTCGTGCGTTCCATCGATTAGGCGACGCCAACCATCGGAATCCGAGTCGCTGGAGAAAAACTGGTCGAGGGTCTTGTCCATCACGTTTTCCACCGAAAGGCCGGTGACCTGATTGAAGCGTGTCGAAAAGTACACCAGACGCAAATCCGCGTTGGTTTCCCATATCCAGTCCGATGACGCTTCTGCGACGTCTTTGAAACGCGCTTCGCTCTCCTTGAGCGTTTGGGCGTACGCTTCGACCGTCCTAGCCGACTGCTTGAGTTCGTTTGTCGAACGGTGTGCGTTCCGGATGACCAAAGCTGAGAAGGCGGCGAGAACCGCGAGCACCACCGCGAGAGGAGGGATTATGAAGCTAAGTAACTGTGTGCCGGGCTTTGCCGGCTCCCAAGCGATGTATCCGAGCGGGATTCGATCGGCTGTCCGCAACGGTATCCATGCATCGCCAGCATCGGCATCATGCAACACTATTTTAAGACCGGTAAGGAGGTAGTCTTGGCCGATGCGGTCCAGGAATGCCTGGTCGAGGCGTTTAACGAACACCAGCATCGTAAGATCTCTCGATCTCACGGTGGCGCGGTCAACGGTCGCCGGCAAAATGGCGCTTGCCGCCACGATGTAAATGTCGTTGCCGCTCTTTATTAGGCTGGTCGTTGGGTCATCCTGTGTGGACGCGACTTTTAAAAGGTCTCGCAATCCACGTGGCAGTATCTGAAACGCATCGACCTTTTGAGGGATGCCGTTGATAAGGGCGTAGACGGTCTGCCGTTTGGCATTGATGGCGAATGCCATCTCATAGCCGAGCCCTTCGTAAATGTTAGCGCCAATGTTTCCATCGGTTGCGGCCCACTCAACATCGATACTCTCGTGGAGGTTCTTGTAGGCGTCCTCCCAAACGGCGTAGTCACGAAGGTTGCGACCGACTTCACGCGCCTTCACCTGTAGTGCCGTGGTAGCGAGTTTCGTCGAGGCATCGACTTCGAAGCGGTTTTGCTGACGGGCCGAAACCACTACAAAAGCGATCACGACCACAATCGCAACAACCAGCACGGTTGCCATTGGCAACACGATACGGCGCGTGAACTGGTTTCCGGAAAGTTGAGCGGCGGTCGTGCTCAGATTGCGCATAACATCCTCGTCTTAAGAGTGCGCGGACGCTAGCGGCGCAGACAGAAACAAGAAGTTAATTGATATTTTTCAATTTCCGGGACAGTTAACGGAGAATGTTTCAATTCCAGGAATAAATAAAGTAGACTAAACTAACATTGTGCGATCCTTCGCGGCGATCGGCAGGGGTTTCGTCTCGCACGCGGCTTCACGCAAAAGGTCGACGACGTAGTGCCTCTTGGTAACTCGGAATCGAAAACGATGGTCTTATACATCCCACCTAAGAAGCTAACGGTGACGACTCGCCGTTCTTCTTCAGCCCGTTGCCATCCAACCGACTTCAGTAACGGCCAGCCCGATCAAGCCGATCCGCGCCTTCCGATCCGCGCGCGATCATTGCCATCGCAATGTGCCTTGCCTCGTCCGCGAACCCGCCCATAATCGCGTTGGCGAGCGCAAGATGGATGGTCGGGTTCGGGTCGTAGATCAGGTCCTGCTCGTCGAGCGCCAGATCGGCGGTGAATAGGGTTCTTAGCATGATCTCCAACGAACGCCCGATCCCCTGCAGAAGGCTATTGTGGCTTGCGCGCAGGATGGCAAGGTGAAACGCAATGTCCTGCTCGATTGCTGCCGCAGACGGCAGGTTCGGGATCGACCTGGCTATCGAGAGTATATTGTCGCGCTCCTCACTGGATGCATTGCGTGCAGCCATGGATGCTGCTCCCGGCTCGATAAGCTCGCGCAACTGCGCGACCTCGCGCCGGAACGAAGCGTGGGATTTGCGGTCCTTGAGCCGCCATCTTATGATATCCGCATCAAGGCCGTTCCATTCTTCCGCCACTGCTACGCGCGAGCCGTATCTTCGCGCTGTCCTGATCAACCCTTTGCCAGCAAGGACCTTGACGGCCTCGCGCAGGGCGTTTCTTCCGACGCCGAACCGCGCTGCAAGCTCAGGTTCAGACGGCAATTGTTGCCCCGGCTGCCAATCGCCCTCGACAATGGATCTCCCAAACTTTTCAACAGTGTCGGCAATTACGCCCTTCGGAAGCATCTTCAATCCTTCTTGTAATGCCTTTAGATCCCATCTATAACCCGCGCGAAGCTCGGGGAGGCTTTTCGCGTCATTGAGGATGATGTGGTGACCAACCGATATGTCAATCTGTTTGCCTTCAAATGGGGAAGTTGATGAACCTGAAATTGTCGAGAAATCTTATTGCGGGCCACGTCGCGAGCGCGATGGCGCTCTTGGTTCAACCTACGTCGGCTGCGGCCGATACCGTTGTCAAATGGCTTCATCCGGAGGCGCAGCCGAAAGTCGTCGCAGTGTGGCGGGGTATCGCCGACGCCTTCGAAAAACAGCATCCGGGCGTCAAGATCGAGATGCAGTTCCTCGAAAATCAGGCCTTCAAGGCAAAGCTGCCGACCCTCTTGCAGTCCTCGGACGCTCCAAGCATGTTCTACAGTTGGGGAGGCGGTGTCCTGCGAGCGCAGGCGCAAACTGGCATGATCCGGGACGTTTCCCCGGCGCTTGACGCAGATGGTGGGGCCTGGAGGGCTGCGCTCAATCCCTCAGCAATCGACGGTCTGTCCGCCGACGGCAAGGTTTGGGCCGCGCCGTTCAAGGTCAGCCTGGTCTCCTTCTACTACAACAAGGAGCTCTTCTCCAAAGCGGGAATTGATCCCGCCTCGCTGACCAACTGGGCGAAATTCCTGGATGCTGTGAAAGCGCTCAAAGCGGCCGGCATCACGCCAATCGCCGGTGGCGGCGGCGATAAATGGCCCCTTCACTTCTATTGGGGATACCTTGCAATCCGAGAGGCCGGAAAAAATGGCTTCGAGAAGGCGAAATCCGGGGACGGCGAAGGGTTTGAAGCTCCAGCCTTCGTAGAGGCAGGCAAGCAGCTCGCCGTGCTCGGCAAGATGGAGCCCTTCCAGAACGGATATCTGGGCGCCACCTGGAATGACGCCCTTGGCGCTTTTGGCAATGGCAAGGCGGCCATCATCCTCGGCTTTGAGAACACGCCAGGAACCCAGGCTGTCAATGCCGCCGATGGAAAAGGGCAGCCACTGTCGAATATTGGACGTTTCGCGTTTCCGGTCGTCGACGGTGCGCCTGGCCTTGCGAGCGACAACATCGGCGGTATCAACGGATGGGCGATAACTAAAAATGCCCCGCCCGAGACAGAGCAGTTCCTCCAATATCTGAGTTCCAGCGATCCGCAGCGTACACTCGCAAAGGAGACCCGCATTCTGCCCGCAGCAAAGGGAGCAGCCGACGCAATCGAGGAGCCGACGGTTAGGGAGGCGGCAGACGCCGTAGCTTCAGAAACTTGGCATCAGAACTTCCTCGATCAGGATCTCGGGCCGAATGTTGGCGCTGTTGTCAACGACATGTCGGTTGAGATCGTGTCGGGGGGCGTCACTCCAGAGGATGCCGTGCGACAGATACAAGACGCTCTTTCGCTCGAGATGCCATGAACTGACGAACTGGCACCGCCTCGCAAACTAGCGAGGCGGTGCTCCTCCGGAAGCGCTCACCACCGCGCGGACGCCAACAATCTGAGCCTCCGGCTCCACGCGACTATCCAAACGTCTTCTGAAAGCGAAAAGCGATAGACGGAAGTGACGGACGATACCAATGAAAATCCAGAGAATAGAGTGCTTCACCCCACGCGTCGGCCACCGCAATCAGCTCCTGGTGAAGGTTACCACCGAGGATGGAGTGCATGGCTGGGGAGAGTCGGGACTGACCGGCAGAGAGCATGCTGTCATTGGCGCCATCCGTCATTACCAGGAATTCCTGATCGGGCGCGATGTTCGTCGGGCAGGCGCCTTGTGGCAAGAGATGTACCGCAGCCAGTATTTCGAGGGCGGCCGCGTTCTTACAGCTGCCATCGGCGCGCTCGACATCGCCTTCCATGATATTCGCGCTAAAGCACTTGGCATTCCTGTCTACGAGTTACTCGGAGGAAAGCACCGCGAGCGCGTCCCGGCCTTTGCCACGGCACCGGCCGATCCAGGCCCGGAAATGATCGAGCAGGCAAAGATACTATTAGGTGCCGGATGGAATTCCATACGGTTCGTTCCGTGGGGACAGCACTCACTTGACCTCTTCGAGCCGAGGGAGTCGATTGCGCGCACGGTACCGTGGATGATTAAGGCACGTGAAGAGTTGGGCTGCGAGGTCGTGCTCGGCATCGACTACCATCACCGCCTCAGCGTCGCAGAAGCCGCCTCGTTCTGCCAGAGAATGCCGTCCGGCACGCTCGATTACATCGAGGAGCCCATACGGGATGAAACTCCGGAAGCTTACGAAGCGCTTCGCCGCATGACCGATGTCCCTTTCGCAATCGGCGAGGAGTTTTCATCGAAATGGCAGTTCCTTCCCTACATCGAGCGCGACATCCACCAGTTCAATCGCCTGGATATCTGTAATGTCGGCGGTTTTACCGAGGCGATGAAGGTCGCTGGTTGGAGCGAAGCGCATTACGTCGATCTGATGCCCCACAATCCGCTAGGGCCGATCTGCACGGCAGCCACGGTGCATTTGGCGGCAGCGACCCCAAATTTCGCGTGGCTCGAGTGCCGTGCTTCGCCGGTCGAGCAGCTCGGGTTTGATTCGCGTGAGCTGTTCCCGCAGCAAGCCGATTTGATCGGCAGTTTCTACAAGGTTCCAGATGGCCCCGGCCTGGGGATCGAAGTCAATGAGGAAGCGCTTGGCAAGCTCGACTTCCAGTATTTTGAACCGCCCCATCTACGCAGAAACGACGGCAGTTTTACGAATTGGTAGCAGTTCGATCGAGGGGAGTCGAAGTGACGAATTCTCCTTTCGCGATCTTTGCATCCCAGCGCCACAGCTCTCGAAGGATTTTGCCGCTCGCTCGTTTCATAGATCCACTGAGGATCAATGCTGTGTCGACCAATCGCAGACGCTCATTTCACAATGTTCTCGGGACAGTGCAATCCTGGTGCCGGTTTCACAAGTCGAGCCTGAGACGGCTGGGGAGCAACTACCTTGATCTCGACCTATGCCGGGAAGTGGGTATGTGGCCGAACGCACCTTCGCCTGCTTGTATTTCATTAAGACCGCGCCCGAACGATCCCGTTGGCAAACCCAGCGCTCATTCGGGGCACGTCAAATGCAATTGCGTTGTTACGTGGAGCGCGTATCGTCCGTATATGTGCGAATGCTTATGCATTAGAGGATAACATGTTTCAGGTGTTTGATAGCCGCGGCAAGCAGCCGCTCGGACCGGACGAGCTTTCGATGGTTCAGGGACTTTTAAAAGATTACTGCCGGGAGAGATCAGTCGAACTTACCTGCCAGGAAGCGCAAGACGCCGCGAGAGAGCTGCTGGGGTGGTTTCACCTTGGGGTTACCGACAGTGCCCGCCTACGGGAGTTACTCAACTCGCGCTCCGACTGAAGTTGGCTGTCGTGGAGCACGGGTGCGCGTGACGCACATAAAGGCTGGCAACTGCTTTCCGTCCAGAGATCGGGCCATTGCGCTCTTCGAAGAAGGCAATGCATGCAAGCCTGATGCCTGCATCGTAATCGACATCCTCGAAGATCACGGGCTCAACGGGGAGGTCAGCGCAATGAGCGATTTCGTCCATGCCCTCGTAATCGCCACCGTATTTGCGGTTATCTCGTTCGTTACGGCGGTCCTGCAACAACGGCACTACCGTGCCAAGATGGTCGTCGATAACGACAGCGGCTGCACCTATGTCGGGACACCTGGTGGTGATTAAGTCTTATGCGCAATCCCGATGACTCCCCTCAATGTGGGGCCGCACGGTGAAGCTTAAATCCTCCTCCTGAACTGGATCGCTCCCCAGCCTAACGCCATGCCACCGGTCGGATCATCAAGCGCCTCATTCAGAGCAACGCGCAACAACACATGCGGCCGTTGCCGGCCAACACCCACTGCGGCAAGATCCCGGCTGCGCTGGAACGTGGCCAGCGCATGACATCCCTGTGCGCGTTTACCGTCTGCGGTTGTATCTGCTGAGCGCCGTGTGCGTGAGGTGATCAAGCGGCTCCGCGCTGAGGGGCGGCCGCTCCAAGAACGCTGGATCAAGACCATGGGTGTCGCATGGGTGAAGGAGTTCTGACTGGATGATCCACAGAACTGCCGCTGCAAGCGTGTGCGGGGAGGCCTGTGATGGAATACAAATTCGCGAAATGAGGATGCCTAGTTTAGAGACCAGGCGTCACGATCCAACTCCGCAACGCGATCATCAATGATTAGGAGATTGGCATGTGGTGGCCGTGGAACTGGACCTTGATCGTCGTCACTGCGCATTGGGCGATTTGGCGCATGTATCGCTTTCGAAAGATCGAACGTCGAATCAAAAACTAATCAACGAAAGACCAAACATTGAAATTCGAGAACAAGCGCCACGTTCCTCTGCGCGAAATCAAGCGGGCTGTGGCCAACGTCCTTGCAGATGAGGGAGGCACCCGCCGAAGCTGGGAAGAAGATCGGCGTCAGCCATTCCACCGTGTCCTACACTTTAAGCGGCAAGTGGAAGCCCGGGCCGAAAATGCTGAAATATTTCAGGCTGAAAAGATAACGGTCTTTGTACCGGCAGATGAACCGAAGGAAAGCAACTGATGTGAAACTGCTGCTGATGACCGGCGCCATATTGTTGGGCGATGTGGGGCTGACGATTGGCTTTGCCATGACGGAATACCTGCCGAAGCAGGAAGTAGTCGGATGGTAGCGACGCACATCGATTCGGGATTGCAACCCGTCTAAAGCCACTCACCAAAAAAAGTCGTGGAATATCCACAATAAATAATCGGGATTTTAAGCGGGAACGTATGGGTGAGGGTACAATTGATTCGCGGCGCAATTGAAAGGTTGGTTCGCGAATGTGGTGGAGTACAGTCCCGTATATTACATCGAGTCTCATGCTTGCCGCCTTCGTTTGGGCGGCTTTCCTGACGTATTCGCTAGCAAGGCTCAAAGCCGAGAAAGACACCATACGGTCAGCGCGGCCAGCCGATCGAATCGATGCTATTCAAACAGCAGCCGAATGGATCGGGGTGGACCTAAAAGACATTCCCGAAGCCGAACGGGGGCAAATCGTTCTTGCGCAAATGCGGCATAGGACGAGCATCCGCAAATATCAGCTTGGAGCGATAGTCTTTGTGCTTGTTGTGGCACTAGGGGTGATCGTAGTCGCGATGCTCAAAGATTCGTCTCCTCCGGCTTCGGTTGCGGCGCACGGCGTCGATTGCCCTGTCGAAGAGCTGGGAACGAAGTGCTGAATGCCTGTCGTCACCAGCTGGAGGGCGATCCAATTGCCATACGTAATGAGTTTCGGCGCCTTGGCTTTGTGGCCGACGTCGGAAACGACAAGCTTCTGTATGTGGAAGTGCCGCTAGCTGCGTTTGTCGCCCTCACTCGGAATTACATTCGGCAGAGCTAGGTCCGGTCAAAAAGGGTATTGGAATCACGCTGTAACTGGTGACGCGGACGTCAGGAGGCGCGGGTGGGCAGCTACGGGTCTCGGTCTGGTGCTGAGCAAATCGTTCCTGAGCGCGATAAGATTCCATCAGGTCGTCAGGCTGGTGCGGCGATGGCGTAACAGGCTTCGCCGCTTCCAGCACCACGACAATCTTGCCGTTCTTGATGGCAAGGGGGTTGATGATCGCAAGCGAGCCGTTGGCGTTCATCAGGATGTCGAAATAGCGCGGGCTTCGGACATGCTGCTTGTAGAAATCCAGCCGCATGGGCACGTCAGTAATCATAGGACGTGACCGGAGAATCGGTAACGATAAGCTCAAGCTCACGCTCGCTGTACGGATTTGAAACGTCATCCAACAGCACAACGATAGTGTCAATGCCCGACTCAAGCAGCTTGCCGGATGTCACGCGGCTTGTTGTAACCTTGAAGTGGTAGGAGGGCGCGGCTGGCCCGGCCTTGTGGAATTCGACCTTCATGGATGCCCCCGATTTGACAGGAATCCCCATGGTAGCGGTTGAAGGCGTCCGGCGAATCCCCCTTCGGCCGGACTCTTTTTGGCACAATTCGAGATAGGGCAGAATCTGGCTCGACTCTCAATAGGGGCACACAGGGCTCTGCCTGCTGCGCCCGTAATGGAGGAGCGGGTCAGGCGCGAAGCGCCGGGTGCGGATAACCTTCTCCACCGCGTTGAAACGAGGCTTTAAAACCGCTAGTTGGTGGATCTCGCTGGGAGAAAAGCAATGGCATCGCAGAAGGAAAAGCAGCCCGTCTGTTTCGTGGTGAGTCCGATTGGGGAGGATGGAAGCCCAGAGCGGATACACGCCGATTGGCTGCTTGAAGGCATCATCAAGCCGGTCTTTGTCGCGCATTATGCGAACTACAAGATCGTGCGAGCCGATAAGATGCCTGCGCCTGGCCTGATTGACGTTCAGATTATCGAGCAGCTGCTTGATGCCGATCTGGTCATTGCGGACATTACGACGCTCAACCCGAACGTTTTCTATGAGATCGGCGTCCGCCATGTCGTGAACAAGCCGATCATCCATATGGTCCGTGCCAACGACCCCATACCGTTCGATGTGAAGCTGTTCAGGCATATTCCGTTCTCGGTGGCGACTCCGCAGGCGCTCGAAACGGCCAAGGCAGCGCTGAAGGAAGCTCTGGATGCGACGTTCGCGGATGACTTCAAGGTCGATAACCCTGTCACCCGCACGCGGGGTGTAGTGAAGTATGAGGAGAACGCCACACCGGGCGAAAAGGTGATGCAGGAGCAGATGGCGAGTCTCGATGCTCGTGTCGCAATGCTCGAACGGGCTGATAATCCGGTTCCGATGTATTCGCCGCTTGTCGCGGGAGCTTTGAGACGCCCGATCGCCAAACCCACGGTTTGGGTCGGTGACAGATCAGGCCAAACGGCGATAAAATTTGGTCGGGACGATATTTCGATAAAAGTTTATTCGAGCGTTCAGTCAGCTCCCCATCTCATCGCAGAAGCACGGAAAGTGATGGAAACACACTTTGAGTCATTTGGGACGATTGAGGAGAACGTGGCTCACGTGTTCTATGCTGTGCTGCACAATGACAGGAACATGAAGGCCGCCAAAGAAGTGGCCGAAATTCTCACGGAGATGGAATACCGCGTCGAGGTTTCCACGAGTAGGCAGATAAAATAAGCCCCCTTTCGAGGGCTAAATCTGCGAAGCGGGCATCGAAACGAATTCCCGTCCCTGTAGAAGAAGATCTCGCTGACGCGGTTGATCTTGATGAGAAACGTCAGACAATCCTTCTGATCCGACGTCAGCCTGCCGTTCACATTCTCGATGGCGACCTGCATCATGTCGTGCAGCTCGATCGGCTGCGGGCTCCATTCCGTACAGATTTCCCTCCTTGTCGATGAACGCGTCGTAGAGGGCGGGCACTTCCGTGCCAGAGGCGAAAAGCTCGATAATCATAGGTGTTGCTACAAAAAAAAGCGGCCGCCTGCAATGCCGTTGAACAGGGGGCCGAGTCACCGACGAGGCGCTTGGGAGGATGCCCAGCCGGTCCGGACAGGTGGTGCGAGCGACATTGATGTCATCCGCAAACTGGTCGGGCGTTTAACGAGCGGCCCGTAGCTCGATGCAGTCTCGACGGACCCGGACGCGAAACACGCACTCCACTACGGATCACGTGGGGGGTCCCGCCTGTTGGCCTGTCATGAGCCTTTGTCGCCTCGGGCCAATTGCTCAGGCGAGCTGTCGCGACTGTCATTTGGTGGAACGGGGCGATTAACGTCAGCCCCGAAAGACGAGACGAAGATCACCTCCCTTCAGTGGACTGTCTCGAAAGCTTCCCATTGCAGGCAGGGGCACTTCTCGATTGCGCAATTTGCGCAGGGCTTCTTGAAGTCCTTCGCCCGGTTCGCCGTCATTGGCGGTGGCATGTCAGGTAATTCAAACTGCTCCTCGATGTCCTCGCGGAGGTGTTCGGTTGAAGGTTTCATGATGGCGCTCCTTTACTGGATGCACCTGAATCATGATCGGCCCTATAGAATTCGTCAAAGTATACGTTGTTGCTTTAAGGGGTTTTAAATAGCGTATACTGTCCCGATCGACGCAACTTAATGTGCTCGTCAGTCAGCGGTTCGACTATGTCAGTTTGGAAATTCAGTTTCACCTTATCACTCGAAATAACTGGGATATTCCACTCGCGATGTTGAAACCATTGCGTAAGCTGGGGGAGCCAGAAGCTGCAGTACCCGATCTGCCGAAAGATGGTTGCGTAGCGAACTGCTTCATTTGAAGAGACGGGTACCCGCGACAGGACTACAAGATTGCTCATTGTGTGTTCAAAGCCAATTGCTGTAAGCTGCTCAGGCGGTAACCAGAGTGAAAGATGGTTATACTTCTCGTTCGTTTCGGCAATCGCACGAGAAACATCGGCTCGATATTTCGAGCGATCGAATTTGGCGTAACTGTACCCCAGATCTGAAGCCGTAACGACCAAACTTCCCTCGTTAGGCCGTGCTTCGACGTCGAAAACCATGCCTGACGGAGTAGGGTCCAGCACTTTGCAGAGATTTGACCAAGACGTGTAAAACTCTTCAAACGTCCGGTTAAGGTCAGACGCCGATAGCGCGTGTCTCGCGTAAACCGCCTGTTGTGCGGTTTGATAAGCTGCGTAGGCGGATGCGAGCGCTGAAAACGCCGAAAGGCCGATGCCGATAAGAATTGAATATCTCTCGAACTTGTTCACGCCGCGATCCCCTGAGCTTGCTGCAATATAGATGTGGTTCAGGCTGGGGATAACTTATAGTTGCCGAAATCCACAACCTGATTCATTCTGTGAGTAAGGGGTGCGGTCCGATGCCCGCACCCCAGTCCAATTTATTCGCATCGGTGGACATTGAAAGCATCGGGATGTGTACGTCCTCGACTTATTCTCGGGCATCGGTGGCTTTAGCCTCGGCCTTGAACGCGGTGGTTTTCAAACAGTTGCGTCTTGTGAAATCAATCCCTTCTGCCGCGCAGTCCTTCGGAAGCATTGGCCCGACGTTCCATGTTTCGAAGATATACGTTCGCTCAATCGAGCGAGCCTTGAAGCGCGAGGGATTCCTCCAATTGACCTTATTTGCGGGGGCTATCCCTGCCAGCCATTCTCTGCGGCCGGGAAGCGGAGAGGCGAGGCAGATGACCGCCACCTCTGGCCTGAGATGTTTCGCCTCACCGAAGAACTTCGGCCCGCTTGGGTCACTGGAGAAAATGTTGCTGGGCACATTACGATGGGGCTCGACGATGTGCTTTATGACTTGGAGGGCACGGGCTACACCGCAAGGGCGTTTGTTATTCCAGCTTGTTCCATCAATGCCCCGCACCGGCGCGACAGGATCTTCGTCGTGGCCCACGCCAACCGTCAACGGAAACAACAATCGCAAAGGTTTGACAAAGAAGAGTGGGAATGAATTGGCGACGGCAGTGCGGATGTACCCCACGCCCAAAGCGACCTATCGCGACTACTGCCCCAGCGAACGGAGACGTCGGAGCCCAGATCTGAATTCCGTCGTCCCGACAGCGTCAGAGGTATTAGATCAAGAGAGCCGCGCCACTGGAACGCTGAACCCAGAGTGGGTCGAGTGGTTGATGGGGTATCCGGTCGGGTGGACCGAAATATGTCCCTCGGAAATACGGTCTTGCCGGAAATCCCGGAAATCATCGGCCGAGCGATAGTGGGAGGGCTGAAACTATGACCGCCTTCTGCTCATGGCAGCACGCCATCAGGGCCTCGAAGCTCGAAAGCACCACCAAACTGGTCTGCTATACCATCTGGAGCCATATGGCCTCGGGTGGAACGGGCTGCTTCCCGTCAAATGCGCACATTGCTGAGGAAAGCGGGTTAGGTCGGTCAACTGTCATCCTACACGTTCAAAAAGCTGCGGATGCTGGGTTCCTCGTCATCGATAGCCGTCAACGCGAGAATGGTTCTGCCAGCTCGAATATGTACCGGCCGTCAATGCCGGGGGTGGTCCAGCATCTGGACCCCCATAACAAATCATCTCTAACAGCCCAAGATAATACCCCCAAAGCCCCCAAGGGGGCGGAGCCGGGATTTGAAGAATTCTGGTCTGCTTATCCGAACAAGGTCGGCAAGCCTAAGGCGCTGCTGGTCTGGAACCGCTTGAAGCCGAATCTCGATGTAGTCATAGACGGCCTATGACGTGGATTGCATTGCGTGAACTCTGATGATGAGCCTCGCAAAGCGGGATCACCTCGTCATCCTTTGCCTTCTGCCCCATCCCACGCCATTCAACTCCGATAGGGTGGTGACAGGGCATGCGGCCGGCCATTCATGCCGCCAACGCTCCGCAACCAAGCACTCAAGTTGAGCAACGCGGGCGAGGTGCGCGGGATTTTTTCTTCACGCACGAATCTTGATCCGACCCGGGGTGGCGTCAAGGATAAGCTGATTGCTTGGCAGCGCCGCCATGTAATCCCGCTTACCCATCAGCCGCTTCACGTCTCGAGTGCTCTCTTCATCAAAAGCATAGACCGAGCGCCTGCCCTGACCGATCACGGCTTCATTCACGTTGCGGATCAGGCGGCCGAGTGGCATGGCTTGGATATTCATTCCAATTTCTCGGTTCATGAACGCGATGAACACCAGTTTTGGACTGATCGGCAGGGCGAAATGCCCGTCCGGCCTGCCAAGGCCGTTGGTCATAATGAGCGGATGGTCGGAGGTCAGGATCTTGCGCCTCTTGCTCGAAGTGTCAAGAATCCACCAATCCGCGCGCATCATCAGCCGCAGAACTTTTTCGTTCTGGATAAGCTTTGTAATCATGATGACCGCCTGCCGTTCCGGCATGGTCGGGCTACGCTGGAGCATGTACTCCTCCAGCGTCGCAGGCCAGTTTTCCTTTTTCAACGCATCGTATCGCGCCTGAAAGTCAGGGTCGGGCGCAAGGAAGTCCGAGCGCACCTTCGACTTGAAGGACCGTACTGCTTCCGGAGTTCGCATAATGAGAGAAAGTAGGAATCTCGCCCAGGCGTGCCGGAGGTTCGCATCGGTCGGCACCGTCCCTTCGAGCATCATGTTACGCGCGGTCGCGGCATGCTTATCCACGGCACCCATGAAGATCCGCTCGACGTTCTGCTTCGTTTCCTTCGTCGCTCCAGGGATGCGGTAAAGATTCTCGACGAACCCAGTCTCCATCTTTCCCCGCCGTTTGATTTCAAGTCGGGGAAATGGCTCGTGGGGGTATTTTAGGCTGCGGTACTCGGTGAGCTTGTTGTCAAAGTCCCGATTTACCCAAGGCTCAAGGTAGAACTGCGGAATATAGTGGTGCTTCAAGCGTGCTCACTTCTTTGAGGATGCTTCGCCCTTATACCATTTGTTCCAGTTCGCGCCCTTCCCCCGCTCCCTTGGATCAAACCATTCTCCACCGAATTTTTCCATGAAGGTGACCGCGCCTGCACGGGTTGCAAAGCAAAGGACGTTGTAATGCCGGTCCTCATGGAAGACGGAGTGGCTGCGCACACAGCGCATAAGGACGACCGTTACGAGTGACTTTATGTCCGGAATAGAAGGCGGAGTGCTCCCATGCAATCCTGCCTCGTGGCGAACAGCGGGTGGCAAGCGTCAACCCTCTTCACGGGGAACCGGATGCACCGCAGGGAAGCTGGGCGGAAGGGGGATTGATGCGCGTGAGGGCAGAGCCCTAGCTCTTTTGATTGCTACGCGGGTATCCCGAGTACAGCCGTGACGACACCGATGTAAAACCCTACGATCATCTGGATCATACTCTGAGAGAATTTAATCTTCTCAGGGTCTTCCGTTTTAAAGTAGATGTAGAGGAAGACGAAGAGCAGGACCGAGATCGCGGTCAGCATGAAAGCGGCGACACCCTGCCTCATGTACTCAATAGGGCTCGTCTCCCGCGCCGCCTTCGTTGCGTCTTGAGCACGAGCGGCTGGAAATATAAGGTTGAGGAAGTAGTCGCCGGTACGCTGAATGAAGTTCGGCTTAGCATAATCGGGTACGCGAGCTGCCTCAATGGCTGCTTTAGCCCGGAGGAGAGCATTTGTAATCTCGTCCATCTGAGTCGCAAATTCCGCTGGGGTGCTGTTCGCATTTGTGGCCGAGTCGGATCGAACCAATGTCGCGAACCTGAGTGCAAGACCTATGTTGCTTTGCGCGGCAACCAGGTTGCCTTCATAGATCTCGATAGTACGAGGTCGATGATCACCTGCGCTGATATAGTTCGCAACAATGGCCGAGACCGCACCCAGCATCGTTGCCACAAGCATCGGAAGGAGAGTTGTCGGCAAAAGCGCCTTTAGGCGATGCGAAAAACTCGATTTAGCAATTTCCTCGTCTGAAGGCAGTGGCATAGGGGCTCCTCAATACTTGAGGAACACTACCAGAAAGTGTTGCCAATATTCGAGTGGTGCGCCATCGTTATCCAGTGAAGAAAAGCAGCGACAAAGATCTATCGATACCCCGGCAGGGGCGTGGTCGTCCTACCGACTATGCCGATGAATTAGCCGATATCATCTGTGAGAAAATCATCACCGGCCTTTCCGTGCGCAAGATCGGCGACATGGAAGACATGCCGTGTGAGGACTCGATCTACACCTGGCTGTCGCAACATGAGTATTTCTCCGAGAAGTACGAAAAAGACTGCCAGCATCGCACCAACAAGTTCATGGAAGAATGTGTCGAGTTGGCCGACACGCTTTCGGACGGGGTGACCTTTCTCGGCCTTGATGGACGACTTTACGAGCGTATCGAAGTGCTTCAGCTCACGGTGCAGGAGCGGGCAGAAGCCGGCCTTGTAGCCATTGGGCTCACAACTGAGCTGATCAATAAGCGCAAGCTTCAGATTGAGACGAGGATGAAAGCCGCTGCCCGGATGCACCGCAAGAAGTGGGGTGACAGGTCGGAAGTCGATGTAACCACCAAGGGCGAAAAGCTTCCGGCCGGTGGTCTCGATGCCGAGATACTTGCCGATGCCATGCGGATGTTTAAGGAAAGCCTCTAATGGGTGAATGGCGTTGATCGCCTAGCTCGCAAGCTGGTTCTTGAAGAGAGCTTGCTCGATTTCACGCGCTACACCTTCAAGGCCCGCTTCGGCTTCCCCTTCGTCCTGAACGACCACCATTACACCATCTGCAATGAGCTGCAGGATCTGGTGAACGGCAAGAGCGTCAGGCCGGTTATGGGCAGATGAAGCATGACGGGAAGACCGTAGGCGCGCACCGCGTCTCCTACCGGTGCTTCCATGGCGAGATTCCGGAAGGGATGTTTGTCTGCCATCGGTGCGATAACAAACGCTGCTGCAATCCGGATCACCTGTTCCTTGGAACGCAATCCGACAATATGGTCGATCATCGCCGCGAAGGTGGACGCCTTGGTCCAAGGCGCAAAATGACCCCCGAGAAATTAGCGCGGGCTAAAAGCCTAATTGAGAGTGGGCCCACATACGCCGAAGCCGCTGAGGATGTCGGGCTATCGGCAATGACCATCTGGTATCACCTCAATGCACCGGCAAACGACAACAATCCATCAGAAAGTGCCAGCGACATCCCGCGTAACAAACGCGTTACAGGTTGACCAAATTTCCTTGCGCTTTCAACTGTGAAACATCTGTGGAACGAACAGATGATGAATTCGCGGTCGTTCCAAAATGTAATGCACCAGTTCAGCAACTGCTGCCATCTGTAGTCGGATCAGCGCGCGCGAAGCCACAGCTTAGTATAGTATCAACTATCGTGCTGTAGCTTTCAACAAATCCCACTGGTGTCGCTTGAAAATTGTGGTCAATAAAGGGAAATCATTGATGGCCGAAGAGATAGCTTCGAACCCGACCTCCGAGAAGACAGAAGTAGTTCCTGCAGCACCCGCGGAAAAGAAGAAGCGCGCGCCACGGCAAAAAAAGGCCGCCGCTAATTCCGCGGTAGCAGTGTCTGCGGCGGCTGAATCCAAATTGGGTCGTGGCCGCAAAGGCGTTGCGCCGGCCGAAGTTCCACAAACGGAAGCGAAGAAGCGCGGTGGGCGCGTGCAAAAAACCGAGACAAACAAGGTTGAAGCTCCCGTTAAGGTGCTCTCGCCCCCGGTATCGAGCGGTTACGAGATTTCGGACCTACTTGAGCTTGAGACGGAGAATCAGCGTCTGCGCAAAGCGCTCGCGGAAAAGCTCCGCCAGGAAAATGACGATCTCCGTAAACGCCTCGGCACCAAGTAAATCGGGGTCTGGTGATTCCAAACTCAGTTGTTGGGGAGTCGCCCGGATACCTCTAGAATACCCTCACCGGCTCATGATTCGAGGCGGTGAGGAACCGCGTCGAGCCGATGGCGGTGAGCCACCGGGGCTTTGACTTTATGAAATCACCGTGGAAATGGTTTTCGGGACTTCGAGCGAGAGAACGCTCCGCTCAAGGTACCGGCGGGGCGGTTCCTGGTCTCCCAGACGCGGTCACTGAGATCGCTCCGGAGCAGCCGGAGCTTGATCAACAGCCAATAGTTAGCCGTGATGCCGCGGATGAAGAGGCACAGGCCGAAGTTCCCGTGCCCGGTTCGCCCGTTAACGCGACTTCCGCTGACGAGCCTCAACCTTCTCGAGACAAGGCGAAGCCGGCTCGAGGACCTCGCTCGGTACATCGAGGTGCAAACGTCAGGACATCCGACGACCGCACCCCGCCGTCAAATCGAATAATGCGGGATGGATCAAGCGAGCGCCGGTCCGTACTCAAAAAGCAGGCAAGGCAATCAGACACAAAGACGGGGCTGGCGAGATCCACACAGATCGCTACTACAGGTTCCGAGTCTGCTGACCCTATGATTTTGCTTGACGCGGATATCGCGCGTCTGAGGATCGAATTGAGCGAGAAGCTTAGAATTCAGAACCGCCAGCTTTCCGAATTGCTCAAACGCTATGAATAGTCGAGAAATCCAGCGTTCCCAAAAGCGGCGCGGCTGCGCAAATGCGTTTGGGGTATGCGATTTGAGGCTGTTGCTCGTCCGTGTTGTCTAATCTCGTAGCGAAATCCTATTCGTGCCACGCCATGTAAACGGAGAAACCGTCTTGGGCTTGGGAGCGGCTGAATTCGCCACCCGGAATGGGCTGCCTGGTTCACTCATTCACTGGTTACGGAGCCCATAGGCAACACCCCGCCGGCTGAAGTCGAGGAGCAGTATCACCCCATGCTGGTCGAACCAGTCATGGCTGCATAACTTAAACCGAACGGCCTCCAAGAAACCCTATGCGGTTCAATACCTCAAAGAAAGAAGGTCACACGCGCACGTGCGATCAACGAATGTCAACGACCCATGGGCTTGGGCCGGACGTCGAAGAGGTCATGGCGTGAGATGAAAGCCCGCCGAGGGTGTGCAGGCTTTCGGGAGGGTGCCAAGTCAGGGTGGACAACCGCCTCAAGCTTCAGGAATGCCGAAATTCAAGGAAAGAGCGCAGTCTTTACAGCGCGAAGAAAAGTGTCGGATAGGCTAACGCCCAACGTCTACTTCAGTGCATATTCCGAATGAAGCCGCGCCTTCGCTCCGAGGATATCTGCGCGTTTAAGCTTGATATTGAAAATAGACGCAAAATTTCAAAAGTAGGCGCTCGACGAGATGGGCTCGGAGCGCCTGAGAAAGCATCGGTTGCCTGTTGCAATGCGCCCGATGCCTAATGCCTAGAATGCGGAGATTCTCTCCATATTTCAACCGCTAACTTCCACACTCTCGTGCGGCCGGGCGAACTCGCTAGCGTTCAACAAGCGCGACCTTGAATTGTGTCATCGGATCAACTTACCGTCGACGGTCGCAGCAGTCCCTCGCCACCGGCACGCGTCATCGTCCCACGCGACTTGCGATGTCACGGAAAGGTTTTTGCCAGCCGAGGCCGTAATCGACATGGCGTCGAAGAACGGCTTCAATACTGAGCCGTTAGTCGCGTCCCCAATTCCCACCCGCGCGCTGCCGTTGCATTGGCCAGCACCATTACTCTGGTCGCAATTATAGCTTCCGTCGAGGTAGAGAAAGAGAGTCACGAGGTCTCTCTTGCCGCCGCCACCGCCGACGTGAATGACACACTGCGATCCGTTGACGCTGAAAGTAACTGCTTCCGTATACATTCCCGCCAACATCTGCATGTTGAAGCCCATCGAGTGCATCTCGCCAGGGCCGCATATTTTTTTCCAGATGTAGTTGTTGGTAGCGCCCGTGAGCTCGAGTTCTCTTGGTTGCCTGGGAGAACCGTTGAGCGTGCAAGGCTCGCCATGCGTAGACATCACAAGTTCGCGGGTCTCGGTGATTTCCGGGCTTGGCCAGTAGTTTGGATCGGGATGTGGATCATTCCCCAACTGAATGCCTTGTTCGTCGCAAATCCCCTTGGCCCATGCTGGTTTGCCCATTTCCGCTACGATCAACAATTCCTCGGGGGCCGTTCCTTTGATCGTTTCGTCGATGACCAACCTGGAATCATCAAGACCGGGAGTTTTCAAGACGTGAAACGCTGCCTGCCATTCATTGGAAACCTCCGAGCCGCGATACCAGGCCACGTTCACAACCCCCTTGGCGTTGTTAAGCCAAGGCTGGGTAGTCAATGTGACCTTCACTAGACGCGACGGACTAGGGCAGTACCTCGCGCCGTAGTAGGCTTTTTCCGTTGGCGCTCCGATCGCTACTCCCCATAATCCGAGTAACATCATAAGCATCAGAACAGCACGAACCATGATGGTGACCTCTCCTCGCAGTACGGAACAAGTGTTACTTCAAGCAGAACCAGCTTGGTCGTACAATTCGACCTGCCTCCACAATAATGAGGAACAACAGCTACCTCTGGGATATGGGATCCCCTGCCGCTAAGCGCGGCGTCTGCGAACTCAAGGCAAGCGGTTGTCTTCGGGGCCGCGCGCGCCATGTCCGCATCCAACTTAAATCGCTTCAGTTTCGTACCCAGGTTCCTCGGCAGGAAAGTGCAATACATTGCCCCTACTGGATCGTGTGCGTGTGCCAGAAGGTCCCGATCGTTAGCTCGCCTTTCGTCGAAATGAGGGGAGACTAAAATAAAGCGGAGCAGAACCAAAAATAAACATCGCGATTTGCAATCACAGGTTTTTGAGTTAGCCAGTGAGTGATGCGATTCCAGACCATAACTATGGCGAAGCGGCAATTGTTGGCGACTGCGGCGGCGACGGCGTGGCTACCGATGTTTCATCTCGGTCGCGACCCGATCACTCCGTAGACACGACGAGATTGATCTCCTACCGTTGCTGCGGATGGACAGCCAGCGTAGTGGACGCCCTCTGGCATCGCATGACAGTCACATTGACCTCGGTGGGTATCGAATCAGCTCTTCTCGCAGAAGCTGTGCTTGCCTTCATCAGCCGAGCGAGCATCGCTTACGACTGGCCCGTAGACCGGAGCCGACAGCTGGGTGGCAGCATATCGGCGAGTCGTAACACACCTTCGATTACAAGGTGGTTCAGATACCGCAACACAATCATGGGGCTCTATGCAGGTCGGTTTAAAAACGGGTGTTTGCGCTGATCCTCATCGGTTAAGTTGGGAAGGGACCGCAGCACGTCCTCTGGCTTGGACAGCCTGGTATCCCGCCGACGAGGCTTGGGTTGCTCACGTACCCTTAGAGAGGTCATGGTTTCGGCGAGAACCGGTGGCCTTCAATGCGCCTCTAGCTCGACCAGGGGAAGCCCATCCCCTCGTTGTCCTTTCGCACGGAACAGGTGCGACAGGGGAAGCACTGGAGTGGTTGGGATTCCGGCTGGCTCAGCGCGGCTTTGTGGCACTAGCAGTCAACCATCACGGTCACACAGGCTCTGAACCCTATCGTGCAGAAGGTTTCCTTTGCATGTGGGAGCGAGCACTTGATCTGTCGACAATTCTCAATGCGTCTGGTTGGCGAAATTCATTGGGGGTCGGCAGAGAAGAACAGATTTTCGCTGCGGGTTTCTCGGCAGGCGCATACACGACTATCTTGTTGGCTGGAGCCCGTGTTGCATTTTCGCAGTTCGAGCCAGACAATCCGGAAAAGAGCCCTGTCAGGGGACCCCGAGAATTTCCAAATCTCGCCGATGAACTGCCAAGACTCTACGAGAACCCGGTTTTTCGGATGTCTTGGGATCGGCGGCGAAGTGATTTTTCCGATCCCAGAATCCGCGCTGTCTTCGCCATTGCTCCAGGCCGCTCCGTCTTGGGTCTTTCGCGGGAAAGTCTTCAAGCGATAAACCGACCAGTGTACCTGATAGGCGGCGACGAAGATAATGTCGCGCCGCCCGAACGGTGCTGCGGGTGGCTATCACAGAACATCCCTCGATGCAGTTCTGAAATTTTGGGCGGAGGTGTTGGCCATTACACTTTCCTTCCAGAAGGATCGGCAATCGGCCGAGAAGTCACGCCGGAACTGTTTGTCGATCGAGAAGGGCTAAATAGAACTGTCGTCCATGATGATGTGGCAGCGAAAGCCGCAGAGTTTTTCGCCAAAGTGTAAAAGGGGTGGCAGTTGCTGCGGTTGACGGTGCTGGAGGTATGGCAACACCTTCAAGGTCAGCTATCTAGTCATGGAAGTAAACTGCCGCGGAGTTCAGTCATAGCGACGGACCGTCCTGTGGCTGCCGCCGACGACATGACGCCAAAGACCTCGCGGTATCCCACGAGGTCTTTTCTTTGTTTGTGATGCGGGGGGACGATATAGGCCTGGCTAGGAAAGGTGTTCCGCGGCCCTAAGATTTTCAATCGCAAACCCTTGCGCGATACATGTCGCCCCATGCATTTTGCCTCCAGACGACGTGGCACGAGGGGTAAGCCTGGACAGCTACCGGGTAATTTGGCACGTAGCCGGGGGCGACGTAGGCGGGAATGTCGTAGACCGGGTGACGCTCAGCTCCCGCGACGAGCGCGCCTCCGATCAAGGTGCCGGCAATGCCTGCGGCAAGACCGCTGCCGAAGTTGTTGTGAGCTTCTGCCGACGAGGTCGTGGCAAGCGCAGTGCCTGCGAGAGTCAGGGCGACAAGGCCTAAAGTGATGATAGTGTGTGTGCTTCTGGGCATGTCCTTATCCTTCCGAAATCGCCAATCGAATGCCCCGATAATGGACATCATTGGCGTCCGATATCATTGGTCACGGGAAACTGCGTAGAACGACAAAACGACAATCACGAGCGTGCTCGTCATCGGACATCCTGGCTGACATTGCGGCCTGGTAGAATTCCAGCGCGCACGCGAACCTACGAGAATTTCCCGAGGAATCATTTGCCCGAGCGCTGCAGCGATCGGGCAAATAGGGCTGGCGTTTCACTTCACCGAGATCATGATGGTGCCGTCGGCGGCCTGTTCCGCGTTGACGATATCCTTCACCTCAACACCGCGGCTCTCGAGCTTTTCGACAAGGGCCTTGTTGGAGTCGATGGAGGACTGAATATGCTGGACGCCGGCATCCGTGCGCGGGGTCTCGGCATCGGCGCCCTCGGAGCTTTCGAGTTTGTTGTCGTCGTAGTCGTCAAGGTATTTCACAGCGAACGGCTTGTTGTAGTTGAGCAGAGTTTTTTCGATTTCCGGACCATTATTCATGGTGAGGCTGTCAGCGTAGCTAACGCCCGAGAACGAAACGGCGGAAGCGCTGGTGAAGATGGCGAGTGCTGCGAGACGGTTCATTTTCTGATCCTTTCTTGTTACGGTGACGACATTTGCATCGGCAAACGATTGCGTGCGGCCCGTTTGTTGTTTTGTTCCTCACCGGGAACGATCACAAACTATCAAAATCCATCTTTTCGTGAACAATACACCAGTACGCTTTGGTCTATACTTTACGGTAGGGAAGCCTCTTCGGAGGAGGAGTGCATGAGGGAAGAGCCAAGCGCTGTCCTTTCCCCGAACCAAGAACCATGGAGCGGTTGCTTGTCGCTGAGCCTCATTCAGTCTCTGCGCTGGCCGTTGGTATTGGGTGAATCAAGGCGCCCTGGCCACTAGCGAGACCCCTGCGGGGCTTGGCGACCGACAGCTTCAAAGCGGGCATTGGGGGAGGGCGCTGGAGCAGGAAGGGGTCTACTGGTTCAACCACCGACGACTTCCTGGAGCCCGTCGGAAACATACCGCCACGAGGCTGACGAACGCCATCACGCCATGCGGGACGAAACAGTCATGGCGGCATAACTTAAACAATACGGCCTCCGGAAACCCGGTGCGGTTCAACCTTTGAAATGGCAGCGGCGATTCTGAACGACCGGTTTCATCACGAACTTTGATGTGAGGCGCAGGAACCTCGGCGGGGAACGCGTCCCGGGGCGCGGTTTAGGTGGCGGAGATACACAACTGCTATCGCCCATCTACGCGCAATAAAAGCCATCCTGTGCTGTGTGCTTTAAAGAGAGCAGTGCTTCAAGGCGACCTGCTCTACAGCTGAAAGTGGAGGGCGTTCAGCAAACCGACACTTAAGGCACGACTGCGATTTATCCAGCGACTTTTGGAAGAAAAGTCTCGGACGGGCTAACGCGCAGAGAGGTGGAGGAGAGACCGTAGTTGGTTGGGTTCATGCTGATCCAAAAAACGCGACGCACTCCAACTCACCATGACCTCCGACACGAGCCCACGAGGCTCAAACTCATGTGTGGCCACCAAAGGTCGTCGCCAGAGCCACAGGGCAACTGACGGTGACACTGGCATGCTCTTCGGACGTGCGAGCGTTCGAAACTCGGCGCATGGAGATCATGTCTTAGAAGTAATGTCGGATAACGAGAATGTCAGTACATCTTCACTCGCGAAGGTCCTTACCCATTGTCGTCATTAGACATCAATTTTGCCTGGATTTATCGGATCGACGCTTCGGACTCACCATTCTGCTCAGCCGTTCAAGGTAGAGATAAACAACTGGCGTCGTGTAAAGCGTCATGATTTGGCTAATTACGAGACCGCCTACTATAGAGTAGCCGAGTGGTTGGCGAAGCTCTGATCCGGTTCCATGGCCAAGCATCAGGGGGATGCCCGCAAGTAGTGCGGCGCTTGTCGTCATGATGATGGGACGAAAGCGCAGAAGACAAGCTTTTCTGATGGCCTCTTTTGGCGAAGAGCCGTTGTTTCTTTGATCCTCGACGGCGAAATCGACGATCATGATGCCGTTCTTCTTAACGATACCGATCAGAAGGATAACCCCGATAAGGGCGATGACAGTAAAATCGAAACCGAAAATCCAAAGCATCAAAAGGGCACCCAAGCCCGCAGACGGCAACGTCGACAAAATAGTGAGAGGGTGGAAGTAGCTTTCGTACAGAACGCCCAGGATGAGATAAATGACCGCGACCGCTGCAAGCACCAGCAATGGCTCAGAGGCCAGGGACGACTGAAAAGCCTGGGCGTTGCCTTGGAAAGAGCCTATCAAAGTCGCCGGCGTTCCCATTTCCTTCTCGGCTGCCTGGATGGCAGCTACGGCCTGACTCAAAGCGGTCCCGTTCGACAGATTGAAAGACAAGGTCACTGACGGAAACTGGCTCTGATGGTTTACTGCCAGGACGGCGGTCGGCTCGGTAGTCTGCTTCACGAGAGCGTTCAGCGGAACCTGCTCTCCGGTCAATGGCGACTTGATATAGAGATTATCAATGGACGATGGCGAACCGCCAAGTCTGGGAGCAATCTCCAAAATTACATGATAGCTGTTCAAATCGGTGAAATACTGCGTAACCTGTCGCTGCCCAAAAGCGTCATACAGGATGTTGTCTATCAGCTGCGGCGAGATCCCGTAGCGGGATGCCTTGTCTCGATCGATCTGAAGGGTGACGGTTGCTCCAGCGTTCTGTTGGTCCGTTGCTACGTCGGTCAATTCAGGCAGCGACTTGAACTTGGTCAGCAGCTTGTTTGCCCACTCATTTAGTTCGGCGGGATCGCCGTCCTGCAGCGTGTACTGGAACTGCGTGGCAGAACTTCTTCCGCCGATGTTGATGTCCTGTGAAGGCTGCAGGAAAAGTTGAGCGCCCTCAAGCTGCTGCAACTGTGGCCGGAGCCTGTCGATGATCTGGGTGGCGGACGCGTCCCGCTGCTCGAGAGGCTTCAAGGTGATGAACATTCGGCTCATGTTGACCGTCGAACCTAAGCCACCACCAACTTGCATGCTAACACTCGCGACAGCAGGGTCGCTCTGGACGATCTTCCCTGCTTCTAGTTGGATGGCGGACATCTTGTCGAACGAGATATCCTGTGACGATTCGAGAACCCCAGTGATGAGACCCGTATCTTGAATCGGGAAGAATCCTTTAGGTATTTCGACGAAGACGTAACCTGTTGCGGCGAGCGACAGGAAAAAGGCGGCGAGGGTAATGCGATGGTGGTTTAGTGCCTTGTCGAGTGTGTATTCGTACCCCGACAGCATACGGTCGAAACAGCGTTCGGAAAACTGATAAAGACGCCCGTGATCGCTACCGGTTTCAGCCCTGAGGAACCGGGAGCTCATCATCGGTGTAATCGTCAATGAAACGATAGCGGAAACTGCGATTGTCATTGTGACGGTTATCGCGAACTCACGAAATAACTCTCCGACGATACCTCCCATCAGCAGAAGGGGAATGAATACGGCTACGAGGGAAAGGCTAATGGACACGATCGTGAAGCCAATCTCCGCCGATCCGTCAATGGCTGCCTGGAATGGGCTCTTTCCCATTTCCATGTGGCGATGAATGTTCTCGACCATGACTATGGCGTCATCGACTACAAAACCGACAGCGATGCTGAGGCCCATCAGGGATAAATTGTCGAGACTGAAACCGACGACGTACATCAGCGCGAGCGTCGCCATGAGTGCTAGGGGCACTGTCACGCTTGGTATCACGGTTCCCCAGAAGTTGCGAAGAAAGACGAAGATAACAATAACAACCAGCACGATCGTAATGAGGAGTGTTTGTTCGACGTCCAACACCGACGCGCGAATTGTCACCGTCCGGTCGCTAAGAATTTCCACGTTCAGTGCTGCCGGAGCGATCGCTTGCAATTGCGGGAGGATCTGCTTGATGTGGTCAACAGTGTTGATGATGTTCGCGCCAGGAAGTTTGAACACGGGGAGTATGATCGCGGGTTTTCCATTGGCCCAAGCCGCAAGCTGAGTGTTTTCCGCGCCGTCAATCGCTTGGCCGATGTCGCGCACCCTTATTGGCCCGCCATTCTTGTAGGCGACGATCGCGTCATTCCAGGGGGCAGCGTCCAGCAACTGGTCATTGTCATAGATGGTATAAGATCGCTCCGCACCCTGGATACTACCTTTGGGAGCGTCGGTTGTGATCGTGCTCACGGCGGTTCGGACGTCCTCCATTGACATCCCAAGAGACGCGATCTTGCCTGGATCGACCTGAATTCTGACCGCGGGTTTTTGCTGACCAAAGACGAGAATTTGAGAAACTCCGTTCAACTGGCTGATGTGCTGGGCAAGGACGTTTTCGGCGAAGTCATCGACTTTGGTCAGCGGAAGGGCGTCAGAAGTAAGGGCAAGGATTAAGATTGGCGGATCGGCGGGATTCACTTTCCGGTAGGTCGGCGGCGAAGGAAGTGCGGACGGCAGTTGTCCCGCTGCGGCATTAATGGCTGTCTGGACATCCTGGGCGGCGCTGTCGATGTTTCTCGACAGGTCGAACTGAAGCGTTATCGAGCTGCTGCCGAGGGTACTGCTTGAAGTCATCTGGGCGACGCCGGGTATCTGTCCGAATTGGCGTTCGAGTGGTTGGGTGACGGACGACGCTATGGTTTTGGGGTCGGCTCCCGGAAGCTGAGTCGAAACTTGGATCGTTGGAAAATCCACTTGCGGGAGAGGAGCGATCGGCAGCAGCGGGTACGCCACGACCCCTATAGCAAACAGGCCAACCATCATCAACGAGGTCCCAATCGGGTTCCTGATAAACCAGGAGGAAATCGACATTGATCAGTTCCCCTTGCCAACGGTGTTTGCTGCTGCCGGGCTCACCGACACAAGAGAGCCATTCTTCACCCTGTACTGGCCTTCGCTGATGACCTGTTCGGTGCCTGCAAGACCCGAGACGATAACCGCACGCCCGCCACTGATCGGCCCAGGCTGCACCTTCCGTTCTTCGGCTTTGTTATCGTTGCCGACGACGTAGACGTAGAAGCCGTCGGGGCCGCGTTGCAGCGCCGAAGAGGGAATCGTGGCCACGTTCTCAAGAGTGTTTTGGAGCACGCGCAGGATGACAAACTGCCCCGGCCAGAGGGTTCCGTTTGTGTTCGGAAACGTGGACTTTAGCCTTACTGTCCCGCTGTCCGGATCGATCTGGTTGTCGATCAAGGACAGCGTTCCATTATCGAGTACCGTCGAGCTGTCGCTCGGGAGCGCGGATACCTGGACTGGGCCCTTGCTCATTGCCGTTCGAACTGCAGCCAGGTCCTGTTCTCTGAGGGTTGAGACGACGGAGATAGGCTGTGTTTGCGTTATCGTAACGATGCCTGTGGTGTCCGTAGTGTGAACTTGGTTTCCTGCGTCGATCAGACGAATCCCGGTCCTCCCCGCGATAGGCGAGCGAATTTCAGTGTAGGATAGGGAGACGTCCGCCGCTTCCTTAGCCGCCTTGTCCTGCGCAAGCTGAGCAAGAAGTTGGTTTACCTGGCTTTGCTGAGTTTCAACCGTCTCGTCCGTAGACACGCCCTGCTTGGCCAGCTTTTGATCCTTGGTAAGTAAATACTGAGCATTAGCGATATCAGCCTGATCCTGCTGGATCTTTGCCGCGGCCTGATCTACTGCCGCTTGGAAAGGTCTGGGGTCTATGAGAGCAAGCAAATCGCCCTCTTTAACGATCTGCCCCTCTGTGAAGAAAACTTTCTGCAATTGGCCGTCGATGCGCGTCTTCACCGCGACGGTGTTGAAGGGCTGGACTGTTCCCAGCCCGTTGAGGTAAACTGGGAAGCTTTCTATCTCCACCCTCGCGATTTCGACAGGAACTGCAGCTGTGGAAGACGACGGCTGGTCCGCCCCTTCCGAGACATTAGTGAAAAGCATGCTCGCAGAGAATGCGCACACAACGGCCAATGTAGCCAATGCCGTTGCGGATTTCGCTTGTCCATTCCATCGTGTGAATACGCGTTGCCTGTCATGGGTCTCGTTTTCCATCGGTATCGGTCTCCGCTTGTTAAGACGAAGCAATCGGTCTCCCGGCATATGTGCCGGAAGGCAGATTGGCGTTGGCCGCCGACTATCGATGGGCGCAATCAGCTACTTCATCCTGCCCGGATCGACGCGTCAGCTCTTTCTACACTTGCTCTTGGTTCATAATGGAAACCGCCAGAGCGGGTTCATGAACAAACCGTAATGTGAAGGATGTCGTCACGCACCTATACAGTTTGGTAGGTTCGAAATGCCGTCACGGTACGTACCACCTGATTATGGTATTTGCGCTGGACGGCGGTTGGCCTCGTCTCCCGACTGGAGGCACGAGAGCACTTTGCGAGAGCCCGAAGCCAACCTTTGTCGACGTCGTTTAGCCGCAAGGAATGACTGTCGTGATATGACAGGAAATTACCGGAGTGGTTGATTGCACGTTGATTCGTATGGCGTCAGCACAGCGCAGCTGTTCTCCATGTTCGGGAAAGGTCGACCCGAAATGCAAAACTCGGTTGATCTTGACTTGCTGTGTAAGGCGGCCGAAGACAGGTTTATCCACGAGGACGCAAGCGATGACAGACGAAACCAATCAGAAAACGAGCGAAACCGCCGCCCTTACACATTCGCTACCCCAGAAGAAGCCGAAGCTGCCCGCCCTGGCAAGTGCCACCAAGACTTCTCGCAAGACTTCTCGATCTCGCTCTCCAAGCACGACCCGAATGGTCGCGCCGCAAAGGTCGAAACGACACACCCCGGAAGAAAAGCAGGCAAAGATCGGGCAGATTGAAAGCGACATCTCTAATGGTGCGATGACGCTTAAGGATGCTGTTCAGAAAGCCGGGATTTCCGACGAGACCTATTATCAATGGAAACGAAGCGCGAAGCTCGGCGAACCGACGATGACGGGTTCTGATGTCAGTGATGAGATCGACGATCTCCTGGCGCTCGAAAAGGAGAACTTGCGTTTGCGAACGATCCTTGCGGAAAGGCTGCGCAAGGAGAACGCTGAGCTTCGGCGCAGACTCAAACTGGACTAGGTCGTCCGAAACAGGGGGGCCATTCAACAAAAGCGCATAGAAAGCAATTCTGGAGCACAGTGCCTGAGACGCTCCCGAACCACGAACTTAAAACTACAGAAAGTCAGACGATGAGGGCGCGTCAGCGAAAGTTTGTTATCGAAGTCCGTTCCAACCGCCGACAAACGCGAAAACAGCCTGAATCGATCTGGGGCGGCATTGATCTAAAGGCCATCGTGCGTGAAGCCGAGGGTGAAGCTCCCGAATTGTTCAGGGCCGACGCATGCACTGACCGAAGTGCTGAAGGTCAATGCGATCCTCTTATGGGGCCGACGAAGGCCAACGAGGCCATCGAGGTCGTCGAAGTCGTCGAAGCGACGCCTGCACGACCGGTGCTCGAGAGTTCAGAGCCTTCACCCATTCCCCGGTTTGTAACACCAGAAAATCAAGCATCTCCACTTACGAGAAAAGCCGGTCGAGGCCCAAGAGCGAAGCAGGAGGCAAACGAGGCAGCGAAATTTCCACTTCGCAGCAATTGGGAGAAGGGTTCGACAGCAGAAAATGTGGCCGCTCCGGAAGACGACACGGGCGAAGTCTCAAATGAGGCACTCGCGGTGCTGGAGGCAGAAAACCGGAGGCTGCGCAGGCTGCTAGCTGCCCGGCTGAAACAAGAAAACCTTACGCTCGCCTCAATGTTACGCAAAGTTGATCTCCGAAAGTCTTGAAGGCGCGACCTCGGTCCATGGCTTTTTACGATGTCTAGTTCCGGATCGAATCGACTCGCACCTCAACTGGCACTGCTCCGGCAGACATCAATGAAGGCGCGGAGCGGTGTCGACGTAAAGCGGCTTGGGTAGTAAAGGCGGGGTCCCTCTTGTTCAGTCCACCAATCGGGCAGCACAGCGATCAAGTTCCCCGCAACAAGGTCCTCTTCAAGCCAGTTGTAGAATGTGCCGATAATGCCTAGCCCAGCCCGCGCGTAGCTCAGGCTGGTGTTCAATGCGTTCACGCTCAAAGTCAACCGCGTCAACGGTTTTACGACTGCCGTTCTGTGTCCGTGTCGAAGAGTCCACGGAAGAAGAGGTCCGCCGGGTAACTTATATCGGATCGCGTAGTGATCCGCTAACTGTTCCGGACTTTCGGGGAGCCCATGCTGTTCGACATAGACTGGCGATGCCGCGAGCGCCATCCGCTGGAGGCGAGGGCCGATCGGAATTGACACCATATCCTTTTCGATCGATTGACCGTACCGGACGCCGGCATCGCACCCGGCCTCGACGATATCGACTAGATCGTTCTCTACGACTATCTCGACTTCGACTTTCGGGTGTCGCCTTTGAAATTCCACGATCAGGGGCGGAAGTATGTCGGGCATGACCGCGCCAGGAACGTTCAGCTTCAAACGTCCTTGAACAAATTCCGTTGTACTCGCCGTTTCCAGGCAGGCCGCGTTTATTTCGGCCATCAGTGGCTGAATTCGGCTTGCAAGTGCTTCGCCTTGTTCAGTCGCCCGTGTACTGCGAGTCGTTCGTAGTAGAAGCGGCACCCCGAGCTGTCTTTCCACGCCCGAGACGGTCGTACTGACCTTGGACGGCGCGACACCCAGTCGTTTTGCTGCCGCCCGAAAGCCGCCTTCCTTAAGGACCATCAGGAAAACCTGAAGGTCATTCGGTGAAACATTGTTCTCCATGGAGAACAGGCTATTGCACAATCGCCGGATTATCAACATTCGAAGCCCTAATTAGGATGTCCTCACTATCCACGGCCGTTAAGGCTTTAACTGAGGAAAGTTCAGCATGTTTATTGTCACAGGCGCTTCCGGCAACCTTGGGCGCAAGGTCGTAGACAACCTTCTGCGTCACGTGCCTGCCAGCGAAGTGGGCGTGAGTGTTCGTGATCCCAGCAAAGTCTCTGACCTCGCAGCGAGAGGCGTTCGAGTACGACGCGGCGATTTCAGCGATCCGGCGACCCTGAGAAATGCGTGGTCAGGCGCGACACGACTTCTCCTGATCTCGTCTAACGTCGCGGCTTCAGGAGGTGATCCACTGAGCCAGCATGCAACCGCCATACGCGTTGCAGGGGAAGTTAATGTTGAGCGCATTTTCTACACAAGTCAGATATCAAGTTCCCCTAGTTCTCACTTCCCGCCAGGAAGGGACCACGCTGCTACGGAGAAGATGCTCGCGGAATCGGGCATTGCCTGGACGGGGTTGCGACATGGATTCTACGCGGCAAGTGCGCTTATGATGAACAAGCATTTCATCGATAAGGGCGAGTTGGAAGTTCCAGAAGACGGGAAAGTCTCTTGGGTAACCCATGATGACCTCGCTGCAGTTGATGCATCACTGATGACTGGTACCGAGGTTATTGATGGTCCTACGCCGCCACTTACGGGCAGCGAATCGTTGGCCCTAGCGGATATTGCAGAGCTCGCGGGAAGGCTGCTCCACAAACCGATTTCAGTCAAAGTCGTTAGCGATGAAAGCATGGTCGCGAACGCGCGACGTGCAGGAACGCCCCAAGGTATCATCGATCTCATGCTGGGATATTATCAGGCAGCACGCGCCGGGGAGTTTCAGACCGTGGACCCAACGCTCGCCCGATTGTTGGGTCGTCCACCCGAGACTATGGCTACGTTTCTCAAGACGCACCTATGAATTGGTGACGATTAAACGGTGGCATTGGTCGCGTGCTCGGCATGACTGCTTGGCAAACATGTTCTCGTTCAGCTCGGCGACGTTTCGAGGTGTGAACGTTGCATACCGTCTTTCTTCCCGTCCCGTGGCGGCGCTGTGTAAGCGCTGCCACGGGATCGGATACGTAGAGGTTATGCAATATCGTGCGTCGGTTGCCGTTTGTGTACCGTGCGATTGACGAAACTGTTACGCGCCGGAGATCTGCTTAATCGCGCGCGTTACCATGTGACAAGTGGCGATTTGCCAAGCCACGCTTCCGTTGTGAGCTGGTCCAACACAAACCGCGCAACGTCTTCACGAGCGATGTTGCCACCATGGAAATTGGTGAGGTCAGTCAAGGTCCGAACCCTTCCGCGCCCCTGCTTGTTGTTTAGGATCGATGGCCTGACGATAGTCCAATCGAGACCACTGTTTGTGATGAGGTTCTCCTGCCGGTTCTTGTCAGCGTATACCTTTCGTAGAAGCAGCGGGAAGATGAGGTTGTCGAAGATGAAACCGCCATGGCCGTTGCTGTCGCCCGCGCCGATGCCGGTGATCGCGACGAGACGTGAGACATGTTCCGCCTTCATCGCATTGATGAGAGCCCGGGTCGCGGCAGACAGAAAGATTACTTCCCGAAACGGGCTTGCCGGTGTACCGAGCGCACTTATGACTGCGTCGTGGCCTTTCAATGCCTTGCGCAATGTCATCTCGTCGGTTGTGTTGCCGACGATCAATTCCACGCCCTTTAAGCTTGCGGCTTTCTTAGGATCGCGCACCAGCGCGGTAACTTTGTGGCCGCGTTTCTTGGCCTGGTCGATGATGTGACGACCGGTCGGGCCAGTGCCGCCGAGAACCAAAATTTTCCGTGCGGCAAAGGCTTCGGTCTCTATGGTGGAAGTTTTCATGGCATCATTCCTTTGGTCAGGCGCCTCGGTTGGAGGCCGTCCGTTGTAGCCCACTGAGTGTGATGATCAAAGTTGGCCGGCAGCGAGTAGCTCGCGCGTCCGCTTCAGGGTCGAAAGCAGCGCCGACTTGTAGCCTTTGTCGCTGTCAAACTGCGTTTGTTCTGCTTTTTCTTCCGGTCCGTTCGGTTCTTTGCCGCGCAGGCCGAGATAGCAGTAGAAGCGGAGTTGAAGCGCGCCGGAGTCATCTTCGTACAGTTCGTTTACGATGGCCCCTTCGCGAGGGCCGGTCGCCTGGAAGAAGGTGACCTTGTTCTGCTTTTCCAGAGTGATGATCTCTCTGATGTTCGAACCGGCAATAGTTGCCTCGCGCACCAAGTGGGTGGCGCTTTCTTCCACCACGTCACAGCGGGTGCAAAGGCCCGCGGGAAGAAACAGGCGAGCATCTCGGGCTTTTAGTTCGAGTCCCTTCCAAGCCTGTTCCTTGGTGAGTATGGCTTCGCCTTCCGGGTTCACCGGTACGGTTGCGGTCGAGTAAATCATGACTGTAGTCCTCGGTTGATTGTAGATGGGGTGCGATCGTGAGCTACCGCAGGCAGGGGCAGCGATTTGGCGCAAAAGAGCGATAGGAACGTAGCGGTCCCGTCGCGCCAATAACTGGGATGGCCATGTGAATTCTCCGTGTTGATCGTCTTGACACCCTGAATATGATCGGGTGACATTTGGTCCGATAGCCCTCGTTTTAAGACGGGTCGTATCGGGAGCGGAACAACATGGATCTTGTGGCACTTGCGGATTTCAATCTCGTGGCACGCTATGGAGGTTTTGGAAAAGCAGCGCGCGCATCAGGCCGACCGAAAGCAACACTGTCACGACGCGTTACCGAATTGGAAGCGTCCCTGCAGCTAAGGCTGTTCGAGCGCGGCACGCACAACCTGAAACTCACCGAGGAAGGGCGCGCTCTTCATGAACGAACAGCCGCTTTGATTATGGAGCTCGATGAGACGGCCGTCGCGATAGCTTCCGGCGCAAACAACGCGCGAGGTCGACTGCGTATCAGCGCGCCGCTCCTCTTGTCTCAGACTGCCATGGGAAAAATCGCGGCAGGGTTTGTACTTAAATTTCCGGACGTTAGGCTCGAGATAACTACAGAGGATCGATCCGTGGACATGATCGAAGAGGGATACGACCTCGTTATCCGGGTAAATCCAGATCCCGACGAATTCCTTATCGGGAGAGTCTTCTTACACGATCGCCTTGTAGTCGTAGCCAGCCCCCAGCTTCGAAAGCCGATCGGGGATCGTCCGACGCCGGCCGTAGTTCGAGGGGAAGCAAATCAGCAGACCTGGAGTGTCGCAACAACGTCGGGTGATGCGGCTATCCCAATCGAGCCGGTACTAGCCCTGTCGTCGCTCGTTATGATCCGCGATGCCGTGCTAGCCGGTGTTGGCGTTGCACGTTTACCTATCTCGCTAGTCGCAAACGACCTGGCGGATGGTTCGTTAAGCCACTGGGGAGATGTGAAGGGGCCGGCCATTGCGCTATGGGCGCTTTACCCATCCCGGAGGCTGCTAAGCGCGCGGGTGTCGGCTTTTCTCGACTACCTCAAGGAGTGTTTCCCGAATGGTTCGCCAGACGAACTCGCTGCATATATTGGGAGGCGAAATGAGGGAGCCGTTCGATGACGTCTGTCGCATATGCGCAAACTACAGGGGACCGCGGCGTAGTATGGATTCGATCTGGGCAGTTCTTGCTGCACGGGCTATGCAATAATTGATACCTGCCTTCTGTTTTTGTCGCATCGTTTGATTCCGCTCCATCACTACTTTGATAGTGTGCTTGTCGAATTGCGGGCATGCGGAAGCGCTCCATATCTCCTAAAGCGACCGATATTTTGAGCCAGCGTTTTGGGAGGAATGTCGGAACAGCATCAGTCCGATCGAAATCCGCGCCAACATTTGCTTTTAAGGGGGTTGAACATGGTTACCGCTTCTGTGAATTACCGTGTTGGCAGCGCACGAGTAACCCGTATCCCTGAAACGTCAATGGAGATCGCCCCGGCACGGTTGTACGTGAATTGGCGGGATGTCATGCGAGAGAACGGTTCAGTTATTGTGGACGATGAAAATGAAGAGCCACTTACAATCAGCGTGCACACCTGGGTAGTTGAGTACAATGGACGGACGGTGGTTGTTGACACGGGGGTCGGCAACATGAAGGAGCGGTCGTTCAGCCCCCCGTTCCACCATCTCAACACGCCGTATCTTCAGAAACTTGAGGCGATGGGTGTTTACCCGGAAAAAGTTGATCTTGTTCTCCTTACCCATCTTCATACCGACCATATAGGCTGGAACACATACCACGACGGCGTCCAGTGGAGGCCGACGTTTCCAAATGCACGTTACATATTCTCGCAGGCAGAGCTGGATTTTTTCAAGTCGCCCGCAGCCGAAGAACGTCACCAAGTCATATTTGAAGATAGCATCAAGCCCGTGATTGATAACGGTAAGTATGAGACCGTATCAGCAACAGGCGGCGTGTTCGAGGGCTTCAGGTTTCATCCGACTCCTGGACATAGTGTGGGTCATATGTCCATTTCTTTCGGAAGCGACGGAGAGAACGCGCTCTTCACCGGCGACGTTGCCCATAACCCAATACAAATTTACTACCCCGAGCTGACCTCCATCTTCTGTGCTGATGGAGGACGGGCTCGCATGTCTCGACTTTGGGTGATGAACTACGGCGCTGACCATAATGCCACACTTTTTACCGCGCATTTCCCGGAGACGTCCGCCGGGAAGATTTCGAATAACGGTAAAGGCTTCGAATGGAGCTACGTTTAAATGACTGTCAGCGGTTTGTGGTAGCCGGTGTTGCATTCCCACATTTGTTCTGTCCGCCGCAATCTGTGATCGGTTCTCCATGGACGAGCAACGGGACTCTCTCCACGGAGAGTACATTGGGGTTCTCACGACCAGGTGAACCGCCCCCGCATTCGGCCGGACACTCAGCACGAGCAGGTAGGCTCAACCGCAAAGCTGCGGAGGAGCCCAGGGCACATTAGTCTCCAGGAAACTACCTGCATTGGACATGTTGCGCGCTCCCAGCGATACGCGACTATTACGATTTTTTGACTGAGACGGTTTCGACTATCCGCGACAAACTGGTTCTCGGGTTAATCCAAAAACTGAGGAAGTTTCGGCATCGCCGCGAAGTCCTCTGGTGAATGATGGATGACAACCCGCGCCTTCATATTCGCTGTCAGTCTCGAAAAGCGATCCATGGATGCAAGTGTATTGGGTCGATCATTCATCCGGGGTACCAAATGTTTGTCGTAGTTTTCGTGTGTGTGATAGAGGTCGCCGGTGATGAGAACGATCCCCGACTTTTGAAGCTTGACCATCAATGAGTGGTGACCAGGCGTGTGACCTGGTGTTTTTAGAGTCACGACTGTCCCGTCACCGTAAACGTCATAATCGTCGTCCGTCGAAATCATTGGAGCTTGATTGAGCGGCGTGAGTTCTGAGGGATCGACACCAAAAGGTGTTGGCTTACTGAGAGCCCACGAGAGTTCGTAAGCGGGGACTATGAAGGTTGCCTTTGTGAAAAGCCCAATGTTGCCAGTGTGATCGAAGTGTAGGTGGGACAACCCGACATGATGCACGTCCTCTGGTTTTAGACCGAGTTGCGCTAGTTGCGATACGAGAGACTTCGTGACCAGGAAGCGTCCGCCGCCTTGTTCGATACCCCCCGGTTGAGTGGCGAGTTGATCTCCCAATCCAGTATCCCAAAGCATCCAATCACGCCCGTGTTGAATGAGAAAGCATGGTGTCGGGAGCGCCAAGGGTTTGCCGGCATACTCGCCAGTGTCGGAAAAAATGTCTCCGTCTTGAAATTCAGCTAGGCCGCAATCCAAGGTGTACAGTTTCACGTCGACCGAGGCCGTAGCGCCAGCCGGCTTCTGAGCGGATGATGGACTTGGCACACCCAATGCGGCAGCGACGATCAGCGTATGCAGGTATTTAAACATAGTCAGCACCCCCAATGGTTTGTAAGCAAGAATTTCAGAGTCCCGCCTCAAGCTTCGATTTAAGATACGTAAGGAACCGACGGCGGCGAGGGACCAAACCTGTAGAGCTGCTATACATAATCGTATAGGTTCGCCGGACGCTGTGCTCGCGAGCGGGCTCGCCAAACACCTCGATGCGATCGATAAGCCGAGAGCGCTTCGGAATCTAAATCATTGGGTATTTACATAAGCTTCGACAGACATGCCCGGCCGCAGACGTGACAACTCGTCCTGTCCATTATCCGGAATGATTTTAACGGGTATTCGCTGAGGAACCTTGGTGAAGTTGCCAGTGGCGTTGTCAGGGCGAAGGATTGAGAATTCCGAGCCGGTTGCCGGAGAAATTTCGACGACTTTGCCTGTGAACTTTTTGTCTCCCAGGGCATCCACAGTAAACCAGGCCATTTGTCCCGCTGACATGCGTGCCGTCTGTCTTTCCTTGTAGTTCGCGATTACCCATCGAGTATCGGGGACAAGAAAAAACAGCTGTGATCCGTTCGTTACGTATTGCCCCAACTTCACACCAATATCACTCAACTGCCCGTCCTCCGGCGCAGTTATCCTGGTGTGGGAAAGGTTGATTTCTGCCTGTTGCTGGTTAGCCTGGGCCGCTTCGACCTGTGCAGACAAAACTTTGCCCTGTACCTGCGCTGCCTTCACGGCTTCTTGGGCTGTTGCCACGCCTGCGTTGGCTTGCGAAAGCCCAGCCTGCGCTGTCTCAAGTTCCGCGCGTGCGGAGTCTACCTGGGCGATTGGACCCGCACCTTGGGCTGACAGCTCGCTTGCCCTCTTGTTGTCGATGGTAGCTTTATCAAGCGCAGCCTGAGCAGATTGCACACTGGCCTTGGCCGCTTCCACATCTGCAAGTCTGGAAGCGATAGTCTGATCATTGTTTGCGAGATTCGCTAATGCGACATCGACCTGCGCCTTCGCAGCGTCAAGTTGTTGCCGATAGATCGCGTCATCGATTTGGATCAGGAGATCGCCTCTTTTCACCTGCTGATAGTCGACTACGAGAACCTTTAGTACATAACCACTGGCTTGGGGGCTGATCACAGTTGTTCGGCCCCGTACGAAGGCGTCTTCTGTGCCCTGGACGTTCGTAGAAAAAGGCGGGAGTTTCCAAGCCGCCAGAATGCACAAAGCTCCGACGACCGCCAAGCTCAGCGCGATAGTTGCACCGAACACACCTGTGCGTGGAGGTTTCCACGAGGGTTGGGCCTGAGCAACGCCCTGCTCACCAGGCTTCGTCGTATCCGGCTGTGACGTATTGATTGGCTGGCTCATGTCGGTTTCACCCCGTCCCTCGATTTAATGATTTTGATGATAAACACGCATCCTAAGAAGCAAGCGGTCAGCATTGCAATTGCGCTGACCAACCGAAATGTATCGTTGTAAGCCAGAATATTGGCCTGCAGTGTAGTCTGTTGACCAAGCGTCTGGATGGAAACGGCTGTCAGCTCTGCTGGATCAGTAAGCACACTGGAATAAACCGCCGAAAGCTTCGCGATATAGCTATCCACGGCGGGATTCATGCCCGTGACATACGAAACAAGCCGTGTCGAATGATATCGTTCGGACACGAATTGTGCCGACTGGATAAGCGCGCTGCCAACAAGCGATCCAACTGATTGAGTGATTGAAAACAGGATGACAAAGCTTGACAGAATTTGCCCTCCTTTAGCCAGAACACGGGTCAGGCCGAACAATAGAGCCGGTCCGATGAAGAACGTTGTCGCGAAGGCGATAAGCGCTTGTGTGAAATAAAACTGCGGCGCGCGAGTCAGGTCGCTGGAGTAAGAATCGAGGTAGCTTCCAACCATGACCAGAAGGAGAGCTGTGATAATCATCGCGGGTATCCGATCAGCGGTGATCAATATTGCCGCGACGATCGGACCCGCGACCGAACTGGCCAGGATGATGATTGAAAGATCTCTGAAATCGTCGTTGACCAGGCCAAAAAGACGCAAGAGACCGACGGCTCCTGACGGCTGCTCCGCAAGAACAATACGGATCAAGATAGCCACGATCGCAAACCTGACCAAATCGAACCCGCTTAGCCATTTTAGGTCGATAAGCGGCGCCTTCCGACCCGATTCAATGATGAAGGCGATAACGAACAGCGGAAGGGATGCGGCCAGACACCATCCAATCCACGCTTGGTCCCACCACCAGAGATATGGACCGAGTCCAACGGCCGATCCAAAGCACGCAACGGCTGCACCGTAGAACGCCATCGTCAGAAAATCCCGCTTCTCGAACGCCTTTTGCTTAACGCTCGGAGGCAGACGAAACGCTAGGACGCAGGCGAGGCTTACAGCGGATAGTCCGAGTTCGATAAGATAAAGACCTTGCCATTTGTCCAGCGTTATAGTGTCAAGAGGAATAACGCGTGCCAGAGGGATAGCGAGCTGTGGAATACTTATGCCGAGAACTATCCCGCTCGGACGGTGACTGGGAGGGAAAGCCTGGGTCATATAGTAGATGCAGAGCGTAGTCATCGCCGTAGCAGACAGGCCGCTGACTGCGCGAACGAGTATTGCGCTACCCAGGTCTTGAACGAAAAGGTGTGCGACAATGATTGCCAGTTGTAGGGTCAAAAAGGTTACGGCAAACGAACGAGCTCCAAACTCCTGTCTGTATTTGAACAGGAGCCCCCCGCCTAAACAGTTCATGATGGCGTAGACCGTCGGCAACCAAACGATCTCATACGTATCGAGTCCTAGCGCACCCTCTAGATATGGAAGGTTGACCGAGATCAATGCATTACCGAACCCGCCCGTCAGTCCTACGAGGAGAGATATTGCGACATACGCGATCTTTCGCCAGAGAGGGTGCTCGGGGTACCCCGGCGATCCGGGCACCGGGGACCGCTGAGATGGCGCATATTCCCATTCTTGCTCTCTGAACAATTCACGAAGTTCACGGAATGGATTTCTTGGTAACACTCCCAATGTGGCGGCTCCCCCCTGGCAGGCTTGAAAACGTGAATCACGAATTGCCGGAAAGTTCAATCGAGCGTCGATAATCATCGACACGGCGAGAGTATGCATCCGGATCGTCGAGGTTGGAGCGTGCGTCACGCGCCAAGCCGAGGCTGACTGTATAGCGGACCTGGGTTAGTGGGTTCTCGAATCGCAACGCCAAGGCCATCCTGTCTTTAGACTCGCGAAACGATGTATGGATGATCGTAAACATGTGCTCTCCAATTCGTGGTTCCGTGTAGAGGATGATGCCCGCGATTTTCCACGGGCGGAACCATACCTGGGTCTAGGTTTGCCTCGCTAATGGGAATGAAGTCGGGTCTCGTAGCTGCACTGAAGGAGCGTTTTAAGATGATCGGCATTCGGGAATGCCGGACGCTCGGTTTCCGGCACAGAGGCCGACGATGTCGGGCGCAGCTTTTATGCTCCGTCCAGTCCTCTGCTTCGAGAGCGGAAGGAGCGATGAGAACCCGTCTAACACATGAAAGCGAAGTGAGTTTGATCCCGCATCTTGGTCGACGATGGTGCGTCTTTGCAAAACTATACTTTCGTGTGGTCCGACCTACCGGCAAAGCGACTAACAACCAATCGACTATCGCATCACCTTACCGCTGCATCCCGGCAAGGGGTTAAATCTGATTGACTCGTTTGGAGAAAGCATGGTCCGCAACAGCCTCATCATGGTCGCACTTCTCGCGCCACTCACTCTATCTAGCGCAGCTCACGCCGAAAATATTCAAATCGGAAAACTCGAATGCGATGTCTCTTCGGGCTTCGGGGCGATCATCGGTTCACGTCAAGACGCCAGCTGCGTCTTCAATCCTTCCGACAACGGCGGATCCTCGAAATATCTCGGCACCATTACAAGCTTCGGGCTCGATGTTGGCGAGGTGACTAAAGGTCGATTGATCTGGCTCGTATACGCCCCCAGCCGCGGTTCTCAGGGTACCATCGAGGGCACTTACAGGGGCGTCGGTGCTAACGCTAGCCTTGGAGTTGGGATCGGTGCCAACGCTCTTGTAAACGACGGCAAACGCTCCATCACACTTCAACCGTTCTCCATTGAAGGCGAACAGGGTGTCAATCTTGCGGTAGGCGTCGACGAATTCAAGCTTCGTATGGCCCCTGGGCAGTAAAATCCGGAGCGGCTACGAGTGCCGTGGGTAAAACACTCTCACCAACAAATGCCGCTTTGCAAAAACTCTTTGGGCGAGGCTTCGAAGGAAGCCTCGGTCCCTGTGCACAAGGCGGCAGTGAAATATAGCGTTGAGAGTACGCACAATCCCCTGATCCAAGTGCTTGAGGGCGATGACTGAGATCAAAATCAAGTCAAGCTGCTCGTCTGAAAAGAGCGACAATGCTTTTGGTTTTGGTCGAGTCTTAGGCCTGCTAATTCAAGTTATTCTGCTTCCAGCGCTGATAGGGTGCCTGTCGGGCCTCAGCGGCATGGTGCTAGCGATCACACTGCATTTTGTCCAGCACTTGGCATACGGGTATAGTTTAGATGCGGTCATCAGCTCGGAAAGTTTCCTGCAGGGGGTGACCGCCGCCTCAGCGTCTCGACGCTTTTCGATCTTGGTTCTCTGCGGCGTTGTTGCTGGCGTCGGTTGGTACGGCCTGGCGAGATTTGGACGCCCGCTGACGAGCGTAGGCGCTGCAGTTGGGTCAAACTTGACTCGCATGCCATTCGTCGAGACGATTGTTCACGGGCTTCTGCAGATGATTACGGTAGCGCTCGGGTCGCCGCTCGGCCGCGAAGTTGCGCCGAGAGAGTGGGGTGCGCTGATGGCGCAGAAGCTTGTGGATGTGCTGCACGTCCCGCCGGATGGAGCTCGAACCTTAGTCGCTTGCGGAGCAGGGGCGGGATTGGGTGCGGTCTACGACGTTCCAATCGCCAGCACGATCTTTGTAATGGAAGTGCTCCTCCGCCACTTCCAACTTAAGGCATTCGTTTCAGCCGCGGTCAGTTGTACCGTCGCCGCATGGCTGGCGCGGACGGAGCTGGGCAACGATTTGCAATATTCGGTTCCCGAGTACATCGTCGATGGTGAGCTGATCTTGTGGGCGGCACTCATTGGAGTTCCTTTTGGCGCAGCTGGGTTTGCATTCGGACAATGGATATCCAAGTGCTCCGCGAAGGCGGATAATGGTGCGAGTCGGATCTGGAAAAGTCTTTTAAGCTTTTCGATGGTCGGATTGGTCGCCACAGTGCTTCCGCAGCTTCTCGGTAATGGGAAAGGGCCGGCTCAGCTGGCGTTCGCAAATCACCTGCCCCTTTCACTGGCTGCGATTATCATTGCCGCCAAACTTCTCTGCTTGACCCTGGTTCTGAGATCGGGAGCAAAGGGTGGACTTTTGACGCCGGGCTTTTCACTTGGAGCACTTTCGGCTGTCGTGGTCGGGGGACTTGTTCAGCCGTGGTTCCCGATAGCTTCTACGGGAAGCCTGGCGATATTGGGTGCCGCCGCCTTCCTCTCGTCGTCAATGGCTATGCCGATAACAGCAATATTTCTAGCAATCGAGTTCATGGACGCGCCGATGACGTTCCTGCTTCCGATAGCGATCGCCGTTTCGGGAGCTACGATTGCGCACGCGATCCTCACGCGCTTGTTCGGGGCCGACTGCAGGCCCTCCTCACGCGCGGCTAATGCGGAGGTTCGACAATCTGAATAAGCCTGATGCCTAGAGTACTGCTCTCGCCTATTGCGCCAACATCCGCAGCGCGCGAGCGCCCGCTGCGCGGACAAAAGTCCGGTTAGGGGAGAGTTGAGAGCAGGGGACCTGGCGTCTTAGAGGTGGGCAGTGCAAGCGTCGAGCGGAAGCGCCAAGGCAGCAGACCAGTCTTCTTGACTAAGTTCACTGGCTTCGGCTTGCGAAAGAGTTGCGCTCACGACTCCGAGTAATTCGGCCATCACAGCTTGGTTCATGGCGGCCTCGGAGAGCGAAACCATATCCTCCATCGGAAGAGTAAGCCCGCTTGGAGGAAGCGTTGTGACGCCAAGCACTGATGGCGTAGCGCTAGATCGGAGACGGAAACAACGGTTCCGTCATCAGGGTCAAGAACGCCGAAGCGTCACCCATTTTCCGCAGCAATGATGCCTGCTGGCTCGGCCATCGCACAGATTGCTGCCCCGAACATGAAGTTTCCGCACAACTTCGCAACCCTCGCCTGTCGGTTTTCAGCTGCGACCGTGCAAACACCCGAAGCTCTCTAGGTATGCGCGAGCTTTGAACCCCCTGTTTCCAATGAGAACCGCTAGCACACTTACGTCTAGACCTGGACGGACCTGTGTATGATTTTATGCCGGCCTTCCTATCGATAGCCTTCTTTCGTCACCGCCTAACTGGTGGCGAATTAACAACAGGATTGGCCGCAAGCTTCAGGCAGCGGTGCGTAGATATCATAGAAAGGACATCCAATGAAACACGTCTTGAACACTGCAATTGCCGCAGTCATCTCATCGCTTGTCTTCGCGACCGCGAGCCATGCCGAGAGCCTCGAGATGAATTACGGCCCCGAAATCGAAAAGACGCTGCAGACGTTCAACAGCAATTTCGACGTCAGACACATCGTTGACTACTCTAACTACAAGGACCAGGACGGCGATCGCATTGGTGCGCAGCCTCGGACGGATGCAGGCGTTGAGCATATCCAATCCTCGATCAAGGAAAACAAGGATCTCGTTCAGCGGCTTAGCGCGCGTGGCGTCAAGATCGACAATATCGTCAATGCCGAGCAGGCAGCAGACGGAAGCATGACTTTTTGGGTTCGTTGAGCAGCTCGGAAGGCTCGGAGCCTTATAGTTCCGAGCCTCGTTCAGCTTTGAACCCCGTCGGAAACGGACGCTAAGGAGAAGGACCATCGTGTTCGCTCTCCGTCTGCGATGGCGTGGTCGTGTTTGGGCAAGTCAGGCTGCGCGCGCAAAGATCGGACTTATTTCCGATCACCCCTCTCCAACCGGAGAGTAAAAAAAAGTTCTTCGCAGCGGCCTTGTCGATGGCCCAAATCAATCGTCGGCGAGACTCGGTCGACATCGTATTCTCCACTGTTGGCTGCGGCGATTGTAGACCGCCTCGTGAACCGATGGGCGTTACAAGTTGTTTAGTAATCTCTTAAATTTAGGGGGTAATGGACCGCGACGGCAACAACCCGGTTGGCTTTACTTCTACGATTGTGAGGGAAGCCGATGACCCCAACAGTAGGGGCGCAGTGTCACTGCCTTTGGCCACGGTACTTCAAAAAGGCTTCCACAGGATGTGACCGCTGGTCTGACACGTCGGATTCCGCGACCAGAGCTTAAGACCCGCAGGGCGTGGGCACGTGTTTAGCCCACAAATCCTCATTGTGTAGCAAATGCCACCAACCGGTAACGACGCAGCGTGGCAGCTTTGCACCAAGAGCGGACATCCAGCCGCTCTGGTTAGAAGAGACCTACGGAGCCATTGTGAATCAGCCTTTCCCTCCTGAACCTCCGTCGCTCGCGCGAGGGCCTTGCATCCTTACGCACAAAAAAATCTCTGACTTCCATGCTGCGTGCCCAACCGATGCGGCTCAAGCTCAAGATGATTGCCGATCCACGCGCGAGGTGATCGGTGCCAACGACGGGTGGCGAGCCGGATCGTTGAAGAAATTCTTGGAAGATCGCAAATGATCGATATCGCTCAAAAAACTTCCTTTTCTGATGAATAACTTAGCGACGCAGCGTGCCGCTAACCCGAAAATATCCTTGATTGCAGGGATTTATGTCATAGGATTGTCATGGAGCAAAGATAGATATCGCTCAAAGGGATGAGCGATATCGTTCAATTGGTGGGAGGAAATCTGGTCGTGCTCACGCAAGCTGAAGATCGTCAGGCGAAGATTGTCGAGCTACTCCGGGAGAAGAGCTTTCTCGATCTGCGCACGCTGACTGAGCTACTTGATGTCTCCGTGGCGACGGTACGTCGGGATCTGGGCGAACTGGAGGAAATGGGTTTACTTCGTCGCACCCATGGCGGGGCGGTCAGCGTCAATCAGGTCGGTCTCGATGCGACCAATGCGGCGCGCCTCGTTTGGAAGCAGGCCGAGAAGGCGGCGATTGCGCAGACAGTATCCGGAATGATCGTCGATGGCGACACGGTGCTGCTGGATTCCGGCACGACCGCACTTGAGGTGGCCCGGGCTCTGGCGGGGCGGAGCAATCTGACGTTCATCTCAAATGGTCTCGACATTGTTGCTGAGCTCACCCGCGTTGAGGGCCGGAGCATTTACACGGTTGGCGGAGAATATTTCGGAACAAACAGATCGTTTGGCGGCCCCTTGGCGGAGCAGTTCGTTCGGCAGTTCAATGTCGACAAGCTCATCCTCAACGCGGCGTCCGTCGATGTCGATCGCGGGCTGGTCTGCACGTCAACGCCAGTGAACGCCAGCATCGCCCGAGCGATGATCGAGGTCTCCCGCCGCACCATCGTTGTTGCGGACCATTCGAAGTTCACGAAATCAAGCATGTCCGTCATCACAAAAATTGAGGACATCGGGGTCATTGTGACCGATTCAGGCTCGAAGTCGATTATTGACGCGGCCCCCGAAAAGCTGCGGAAAAAGTTCGTCATCGCGAACTGACCTCTTCCAACTCCCATACCCGTCAACACCATCTTGCCAAGCAGGAGACAACAGATGCTTTCGTCCAGCCGTAGAAACTTCATCATTGGAGCAAGCGTCGCTGCGCTTGCGTCAACCACGAGCCTCAAATTTGCGATCGCCCAGGAGCGAAAAGCCCTGCGCATTGGCGTGAATGGCCTTCCCGCCACGCTGGAGCCGGTCAACGCCATCAGCAACGTCGGTCCACGGATCGTCAACCAGATCTTCGACACGCTTCTCGTTCGCGATTTCTTCGGAAACGGCGCGCCTGGCAACGGCATCGACCTTGTTCCCGCACTCGCCGAAAGCTGGGAGCGCATCGACGAGAAGTCAGTCCGCTTCAAGCTGCGCCAGAAGGTCATGTTCCACAATGGCGTGGAAATGACGGCCGACGACGTCGCATATACTTTCTCTTCGGAGCGTCTGTGGGGACCGGAAGCAATCAAGGCGATCCCGCTTGGCAATGCCTATTCGCTCGACTTTGCCGAGCCCCAAGTCGAAGACAGTTACACGGTGGTCTTGCGTACGAAGACTCCCACGCACCTCACAGAAAGCTACGTTGCTTCCTGGATGGGCCGCATCGTTCCCAAGGACTATTACAAGAGCCTGGGGCCAGTGGCCTTTGGCAATAAACCGATCGGAACCGGGCCGTACAAGTTCGTCGAGATGATCGCTGGCGACCGGGCAGTGGTCGAAGCGAATGACGCCTATTGGGGTGCCAAGCCGACGGCCTCCAAAATTACCTACCAGCTCGTGGCAGAGCCCGCCACCCGCGTCGCCGGACTGATCAGTGGTGAGTACGATATCGTCACGACGCTCACGCCGGACGATATGGACCTGATCAACGGCTACTCCGATCTGGAAACCCGCGGGAACGTGGTCGAGAACTTCCACATGTTCACCTTCAACATGAACCAGCCCGTGTTCAAGTCGAAGGAGCTGCGCCGCGCGTTGGCGCTCGCCGTTAATCGTCCGATCATGGTCGAGTCACTTTGGGAGAACAAGGCAAGCATCCCGCACGGCTTCAACTTCCCGAACTACGGCAAAACCTACGATCCGGATCGCCGGCCGCTGGACTACAACATCGAGGAAGCCAAGCGGCTGGTGAAGGAAAGCGGATACGACGGTTCGCCAATCACCTACCATACGATGGGCAACTATTACGCCAACGCAGTTCCAGCCTTGATGATGATGATCGAGATGTGGAAGCAGATCGGGGTCAACGTCGTGCCTAAGATCTACGCTCCTGGCGCTGCTCCGAAGGATCCGGACAGCTACATCCGCAACTGGTCGAACGGCCAGTGGATGACCGATGCATGGGCCACCATGGTCTGCGAGTTCGGACCGAAGGGGCAGGTCCAGAAGCGCTGGGGATGGCAGGCTCCTGCTGAGTTCAACGAGCTCTGCGTGAAGGTGTCCCAGTTGCCTGACGGCAAGGAACGCTTCGACGCCTACAACCGGATGCGCGACATCTTCGAAGAAGAAGCGCCCGCGGTCATCCTCTACCAGCCGTTCGATGTCTATGCAGCTCGCAAGGACGTCAACTGGAAGCCCATCAGTTTCGAAATGATGGAATTCCGGAACAACCTCAGCTTTTCGTAACGATATCCGGCGTTATCGCGGTGCGCATCCGTGCGCACCGCCTCTGGGAGACAGTCCATGCCCAAGCTCTTGACCGTGCAAGACCTCGTCGTCGAGGTCCCTGCTCGTAAAATAAAGATCATCGACGGCATCAGCTTCTCCCTGGATGCCGGACAGACTCTGGGTCTCGTCGGCGAATCCGGCTGTGGCAAGAGCATGACGTGCTACGCCGTTGCCAACATGCTTCCACGCGGGATTGTTCGAACGAGCGGAGCCGTGACATTCGAACGTGACCCAAGTAGCCATCAACCCAAGGATCCGACGATCGCGATGATCTTCCAGGATCCGACTAGCAGCCTCAACCCGGTTCACACAGTCGGGTATTATCTGGAATCCGCGCTCTGGCGCCACCAGGGACTAAAAGGGAAAGACTCTCGGCTCGAGGCAATGCGCCTGCTCGAACGGGTTGGTATCGATCGAGCCAAGAGCCGGCTGCGCGCGTATCCGCATCAGTTCTCTGGCGGCATGAACCAGCGCGTAATGATCGCGCACGCGCTCGCGGCAAAGCCTCAGCTTCTTATCGCTGACGAGCCGACAACGGCACTCGACGTGACGATGCAGGCTCAGATTCTTCATCTGCTCGAAGAACTCAGAGCCGAGACAGGGATGGCGTTGATGATCGTGTCTCACGATCTAGGCGTCATTGCCCGCCTCGCGGACCGGGCAGCGGTGATGTACTGCGGCAAGATTGTCGAAACGGCCCCTGTGACGGAACTTCTACAGCGGCCTGCCCATCCATATGCGCGGGCGCTCATTAACTGCATGCCAAGCATCGATCCTGATGATCTCGAACCCCCGGTTCCAATACCGGGGTCGGTGCCGCTCCTCGATAGTCTCCCGGAAGGATGTCATTTCCACCCGCGCTGTTCGCGCGCGAGCGGAGAATGCTCCACTCGCTTTCCGGCCTCTGCCAATGTTGGGCTCGTTCACGAGGCCTCTTGCTACCATCCGGTGATCGCATGAACACGCCTTTGCTCCAGACCCGCGATCTTACGAAAGCTTTCCGTCACAAGTCGGGGTTCTTCGCCAAACCGACCAGCCAGCTTGCCGCCAACTCCATCACATTCGAGCTGTCGCCACGCGAGCGTATCGGCATTGTCGGTGAATCAGGCAGCGGCAAGTCCACACTTGGTCGGCTGCTTCTGGGTCTGACGCCCCCAACGAGCGGCGACGTCTGGTTCGAGGGCGTCAATCATCGGGATCGCAGTCCAGAAGACTGGACGAAGTTCCGCATCCTCACATCACTGGTTCAACAAAACCCGTTATCCGCGCTGAACCCGCAGATGATGATCGGTCAGCAGATTTCCGAAGGCCTTCTGGTCCATCGTCTCGTTGACCGATCCGGCGCCTACGAACGCGCGTCCGCCATGCTCGAACGAGTAGGCCTGTCGAAGGCAATGATGGACCGCTACCCTCATCAGATGTCGGGTGGTCAGAGACAACGGGTTGTCATTGCTCGCGCGCTGATCCTGGACCCGAAGCTTGTGATTTTCGATGAGGCTGTGTCGGCCCTCGATGTTTCTGTTCAGGCACAGGTCGTCGCACTTCTGCGATCGTTATGGCGGGAGCTCGATCTCGCTTACGTTTTCATCACTCACGATCTTCGCATCGTGCGTCACCTCGTCGAACGGATCGCCGTCATGTATCTGGGGCGGGTGGTCGAGACGGGCGACGTCAAGTCCGTCTACGGATGGCCGCGCCATCCCTATACCCGCGCCCTGCTTGCATCGGTTCCAAAAATGGATCCGAGCGTGCGTAACACCGAGCCGCCCATCAAGGGAGAACTCGATGCCACGAATACCGCACAGGGCTGCGCCTTTCGATCACGCTGCCCCTTCGCAATTGAGAGATGCGCAACCGAGACCCCCGAGCTGAGGGCTGTGGGTGACCAGCAGGCCTCTTGCCACCGTGCTGAAGAGTTTCCTCGATCGATCGCTGCCGGGTTGGTAGTGCCTCAGCAAAAGGAGCTCGCGCTATGACATCGTTCATCCTTGCCAGACTCCTTCGATCAGTGGTCGTCCTTGTCTTTACGGTTACGCTCGTATTCGCGGTTCTGAGGTTAAGTGGCGATCCGGCCCAGCAGATGCTTTCGGATAATGCGGGTCCGGAAGCACTTGCCGCGTTTAATGCCAAGTGGGGTCTCGATCGGTCGATACCGGAGCAGTATCTGATCTATGTCGTCAACGCATTGCGCGGCGATTTCGGAATCTCGTTTGCCGACGGGCGAGATGTTTTCACCGTCGTCAGCGAGCGGCTCCCCAAGACGCTCCTCGTCACGGTTTCCGCTTTTCTTCTGAGCATCCTGATTGGCGCGCCCGCGGGAATCCTTGCGGCAGTACGTCGTGAATCGGCCGTGGACAAGGGCGTCATGGCCGCAGCAGTTCTCGGCTATAGCATTCCCAACTTTCTTTTGGGGCTCGTGTTCATCTTCGTATTCGCCGTGTGGATCCGAATTCTTCCGAGCTCGGGGAGCACGACCTGGAAGCACGCGGTCTTGCCGATCGCGACGTTCGCCCTGTTCAATGCCGCTGCTATCGCGCGGTTCATGCGATCGACCCTCATCGACGTGCTTGGCCAGCCTTACATTGCCGCGGCGCGCGCCGACGGTATTCCAGCCTGGGAAATCATCCTTCGCCACGCCTTGCCTAACGCGGCTATCCCAATGGTCACGACTTTGGGTTTCACGGCCAGCGGCCTTCTCGGCGGTTCGGCACTCATCGAACCCGTCTTTGCGTGGCCGGGGCTTGGCAGTGGCTTCGTCAGCGCCACAAGCACGGGAGACCTCCCGGTCGTGCAGGCGATGATCGTGCTGTTCACGGCTTTCATGGTCGCAATCAACCTGACGGTCGATCTCCTCTACGCCGTCCTCAATCCTAAAATCAGGAAGCACTGATATGGCGATTGCGACATCTTCCTCCTCCTTAGGCTCGATTTGGGCGCCGTTTCGTCGCATGCCCGCAAGCATCGCACTATGCTGCCTGTGGATTGCGATCGTGGTCTTCGTCGGCGTGACGGCCCGATGGCTGGCGCCCTTCGATTATCTCAGCCAGGATCCGCTTGCCCGCTTCGCCCGACCCTTCGTGTCGGCCGCTCACCTACTGGGAACTGATTACCTGGGTCGTGATGTTGTCAGCAACCTTTTGGTCGCTACGCAGACGACCCTGATGATCGCAATCCTCGGATCACTAATCTGCGCTCTGATCGGAACGGTGCTCGGCCTGCTTGCCGCCCATTTCGGCGGCTGGATCGATAACCTAATCATGGGCTTCTCTGATGCGATGGCGTCGGTGCCCTTTATCGTCATCGCACTTGGCGTGTTGGCCTTACTCGGTTCGAGCCCGCTGCTCTTTGTCTTTCTGGTTGGTTTCGCCAACTGGGAGCGATATGCCCGATTGACCCGCGGTCTTGTCATCAGCGCGAAGGAAGAGGGCTATGCAGAGGCAGCCAGGATCGTCGGGGTGCCTGCACGCCGCATTTACCTGCGGCACATGCTGCCCAACATTGCTGGCCCACTGATCGTTCAGTTCACCGTCAACTTCCCGGAAATCATTCTGCTCGAAAGCGGGTTGAGCTTCCTTGGGCTCGGCATCCAGCCGCCTGCGACCAGTCTTGGTCTCATGGTCGCCGATGGCCGCACTTACCTCGCGATATCATGGTGGCTCTCGGCGTTCCCCGGTGCGGTCATCGTGCTCACGACCCTCTCCATCAGCCTTCTAGGCGACTACCTGCGCGATCGTCTCGACGCTCGGCTCCGTTAAACGAAAGGAAACAAAATGAATCCGCTGAGAATGACTATTGAGAAGATGCGCCTTGGCGGGCATCGCGGACACAGCGCCGGAGCGCCAGAAAACACGCTCGCGGCGTTCAGGAAGGCATTCGAATATGCGGGGCCGCTGGCAACCTGCGAGACCGACCTCAGCATCACCAGCGACGGTGAGCTTATTCTGATGCACGACAAGACCGTCGACCGGACCACGGATGGTCATGGTGTCGTGCAGAAGATGACATATTCGGAACTTTCGAAGCTCGATGCGGACGGCTGGTTCAGCCAGGAATTCGCCGGCGAACGTGTCCCTCGGCTGCGCGATGCTCTCCAGCTTGCTCGCGAACTCGGGATCATCTACCAGGTCGAGCTCAAGATCTACGACCAGAACGACGTGTTCTTTCCCAAGCTTCGAGCGCTCATCGATGAACTGGGCTGCGCGGATCTCATGCAGTTTTCCTCGTTCGACTACGTGCAGCTCAAGGCTGTCAAGGAAGCAATTCCAGAGGTGCCGACCGTCGGTCTGATGCACTCGCGCCTGATCGATCCGGCGGCCATCGCACGGCAGGCCAATCTCGATGCCATGAACATTGAGGTCTACCACTTCGCAAGCGGTGAAGCGCGCCAGCTCCACGAGGAGGGTTTCGCTGCATTCACATATCTTCCCGCCGGATATCACGAGAAGCTCATGCAATACGGTGTCGATATCGAATGCCAGATCATCCAGTGGGTCCGTGAGGGACAGTTGGACCAACTCCTCGGCGACGACGTCGCGCAGGTAACCAGATTGAGGGACCTAGCTCGTGGCTGATACTGTTACCTCATCTGTATCGCCGCAGCCTATCGAGGCCGTGGTGGAAGAAATTGCCAGAGAGGCTGGGAAGCTGGCGCTCAGGCATTTCCATTCGCTCGCAGGCCTCCCTGTTGAGAGCAAGGGCCATCTCGACCTCGTGACCGAAGCCGACAGGAACGTCGAGGAGTTCTTGATCACACGCCTGCGTGCAGCTTTCCCTGACGACGGTGTCTTTGGCGAAGAAGGCGGGGAAATTCCGGGCACCTCCGGCCGGATCTGGGTCATCGATCCTATTGACGGCACATTCAACTTTGTTCGAGGCAGTCAGAACTGGGCAGTCTCTGTCGGGCTTTACGAGAATCGTCGCCCGTCCTTCGGTGTGATTCACGCTCCAGCCAGGGACTTAACCATCGTAGGAGGGCGGACTGTTCCGACAAAGCTCAACGGCGGGCCGATCAAGCCTCTCCCGGCTCTGGATATGTCGCGCGCCTCAACAGGTTTCAGCTTCCACCCGTCCGTGTCAACGGCTGACCGTCTCGAGGTCATACGCTTCATCTCGGACGATCTTGGTATCAGCTTCCGGTTCTGTGGAGCTGCCACCATCTCATTGCTTGAGGTGGCGATGGGCGAAACTGATGGCTACCTTTCGGTTGGCGACTCGACCTGGGATGTCATGGCCGCGCTCCCAATTCTTGCCAGCCTGGGCGTATCCCATACCATCGATTGGGATCGAACCGAATTGTCGCAGAAGCTCCGTTTCGCATGCGGAAGTGGAGACTTCCTGCGCAAAGTGAAGCCTTTGCTACAGACCTTGTCGGCAGCAGCTTAGCAGGTTCGTATCGCCAATAACTAGGTCAAATCACTCGTGCTGCATGGCGTCGCGTCAGATTTCGCGGCGCTTTCAACCCTGAGCACACTCCGCGGGCGACGCCTCCGGGCCCTGTCGGCTGTGCACTCTTCGACCACGCTCGAATCCTTAGAGGGTATCGATGACCGAGGTATGACAGGAAGATTCTCATGTCGGACAAGCAAGGCACCAAACGGTCTCGCTCCTCCGCTGCAAATGAGCGGCCAGGCGCACAATTTGACTCTCGAACCCAGTACGCGGCCATCTGCTTTCGCCAAGCCGCCGACAGGGATGATTGCCATATCGAGATACTGTTGATTACGAGCAGGGACAGCGGTCGATGGGTAATCCCAAAGGGATGGCCCATGCGGAAAAAGAAGCCGCGTCAGGTAGCGAGTGCCGAAGCTTGGCAGGAGGCAGGTGTCAGAGGTTCGGCAGGAAAGAAGATGTGGGGCCGATACCCCTACTTCAAGAAGATGGAAAACGGCGAACTCCAGCCAATCCTTGTCGATGTCCATTTGCTCCACGTAGCCGGCATGGACGATGAGTTTCCGGAGCGAAAGGAACGTACGCTGCGCTGGTTCTCACCCGCCGATGCGGCCTCCAAGGTCCATGAGCCAAATCTCGCAGATCTGATCTTGATGCTCGACCTACGCCAAAACCGAGCGGAGTTCGATCATACACCAAATTCAACGCCACTCACTGCATAGTTCCGCGTTGAATCAGGGATCCAAAAATGAAACCCGACCTTTTAAGACGTACTCCGGATCTTCGCGGTGTCGCCGATGTCAGGCTCATGGTGCTTGATGACGGTGCAGGACGAGGTCAGCGGATGCTTGTCGCCAGAAACGCTGTTGGTCTTGGATTCGAGATCGCTGTGGATCGGGGGTTTGACGTCTCGGCGTTGTCGTTCAAGGGTCTGAACATCGGCTGGCACTCACCAACGCAAATGGTGTTTCCGACGCACGATCCAGACTCCGAGGAGGGCCTGGGATTCTTCCGGAATTTTGATGGCTTCATGGTGACGTGTGGACTCGACCAGTACAGCCGACCTCATGAAATCGATACTGATCATTTCAACTATCCCAATCTCAAGAGACGACGCTTGCCACAACATGGAAGGATCCACGCTGAGAAGGCGCGAATACTGCGTTACGGCGTCGATATCGATGCCGGGACGATCTGTTGTGAGGGCATAATCCGTCAGGCCAGCGTATTTGGGGAGACCCTGAAATTGCACTGCAGGATTATCGTTCCGGTTTTTGACGGTGTTCTCTCGATCGAAGACACGGTCACGAACCGGGCGTTTCGGCCGTCGGACCACGCGATCCTCTACCACCTGAACGTCGGATATCCCTTCCTCGATGAATCCTTGAGGATTTCCGGCCTTCCGCAGATGGTGGTTGATGAGATTAACTCTACACCACCGGTACCAAGGGACGACTTCGGGGAGAAGGTAGATCTCGTCGACAGCCATGTCACGCCACACGGGACGCCAATTTCGCTCCACAGTGCATCACTTGGCCTGACCCTTTCCTTGGACTACGATCGGTCGGTGCTCCCGAACTTTGCGACATGGCGCGCCTATCAGTCGGGCGCACTCGGTATCGAGCCGAGGTCGGATCTTCGTCCTTCGCGGGGTGGTCGATTGGCATCGGGGGAGAGCCGTCGCTACTCCCTGAAACTAAGTCTGGAGCAAACCTCTGTCTCGGACAATTAGGGACAATTGGGCCACGACAGCGTTCATCAGATACGGATGTCCGCTAAGGGCGAAAGCGGTCGTTGGTGGCACTTGCTACATAATCCTTTAAATTTGCTTGCAAACAGTCAACGCTCGTACCGCTTCGAAGGCGGAAACCATGCCTGGTTATGATCCAAACACTTTGGCTATGAACACGCCTGGGGTCTCGAAATGAGGCCTCACTTCGCCATTGTTAGAGCGACTCCGGGAAATCCTGCTTCGATGGCACGGGAAAAGGTTACAGCCGCTGTCGCCGACAAGAACGCCGGCATGGTTGTCTGCTCTCGAGTATTGTGTCGGCCAGTCTAGCTGCGCGCGTCGCAGGGATAACGCTGCCTATACCTTTCGAGTCTATAGGCATACCTTTGGCGCGTAGCGTTAGACAGGCGGATGGTAGCGCGACAGCACCCATCCGTTATCCTTTACTGCCAAGCGTCAATAACGGCGCTGAAGTTACATAGGAAGGATCTGCGATGCTTATGCTACATAAAATGATGCGGACAAGCCTTGCTGCTTCGGCAATCTTTGCAGCGGTAACTCTGCAGGCTTCTACGACCTTGGCCCATCCTGGGCATGGCGGCGGAGGCGGCGACCACGGCGGTTTTAGCGACTCTGATCATGGCTCTTCAGGTGAGCATTTTGGTGATCAGCACGAGGACCTTGAGGGTCGAGACCGCGGTTTTACCGGCTCTGAGCTAGGCTTTTCCGGGGAACGGCCCGATGACCGCGATGAAGTGAGGTATCATCGTGAAGGGGCGAGGCACTACTTCCACGGCCGCGACTTCTTTACTGACAACTATGACGACGACGATTGTTATCCCGAGTGGGCCAACGACGCGCCCGACCCTGCATACAGGGAAGCTATTTGCCCGAATTGGTGAATTCGAAGAGGCGTCTGGCCGTAACGGCATCGCGCCGGACCGTGGATGACGTGTCCCGCACTCGCAACAGGGCAAGCACAATCGGCCGCATAACGCCCGACAAACTTGCCCTGCCGCGCAAATCGCTCCAATGATGGAAAGCTCGATTCCGCGCACAGACGCTCCAGATCAGCGCCTGCGCATCCCTCGAAATCAGAGCCTCCGGAAAAGGGACGCGAATGAAGAAGCTACCCGGCCCCGTTCTTGCACTTGCGATCGCCGCCCATGGCGCCGGGGCACGGGCAGACGATGCGGCACCGCCCTCCTACGCCGATACGACACTGACGGGCGACTGGCACGGCTACCGCAACTGGCTGCGCGACCAGGGCGTCACCTTCACGATGTCCCAGACCAGTGACGTGCTCGGCAATGTCTCGGGCGGCCTGAAACGCGGGACGGCCTATGACGGTGTTTTCCAGCTGCAGGGTGATTTCGACATGGACCGGCTGGTCGGCTGGACCGGTGGCGCCATCCATATTTCCGGCTATGCGATCCAGGGCCAGGGCCTGTCCGGCAAGGATATCGGCAATCTCCTGACGGTCACCTCGGTGGAAGCCGATCCCGGCTTCAGGCTCGGGGAATTCTATCTCTCGCAGAGCCTCATGGACGACAAGGTGACGGTCAGGCTCGGGCAGATCCTGGCGGACCAGAATTTCGCGATCAGCAATACGGCGAGCCTTTTCGTCAACTCCACCTTCGGATGGCCGGGCATCTTTGCCGCCGATCTTCCCGGAGGCGGGCCGGCCTATCCCTTCGCCGTTCCCGGCGCCCAGATCATCGTCAAGCCTGACGATGCCTGGACGCTGCAGGCCGCCGTCTTCAATGGCAGCCCGACCGGGTCCGACCCCGACGGCAATGCCAATGGACTGGGATTTCCGCTTGGCGACGGCGTCCTGGCGATCGCCGAGGCAGGTTATGCCTATATGCCCGCAAAGGGCGGGACCGGCCTGCCCGGCACCTACAAGATCGGCGCCTGGTACAATTCCGAAGAATTCGACAGCCTGACCACCGCATCGAACGGCGTCTCGCTCGCCGATCCGCTCTCGAGCGGCAGCCCGCGCCGGCTCTCGGGCAATTTCGCGGTCTATGCCGTCGTCGACCAGACGCTCTGGCAGGAGCCGGGAAGTTCGGACAACGGGCTCAATGGATTTTTCCGGATTGCCGTGGCGCCGCAGCAGGAGCGCAACAGCATGAACTGGTATTTCGATATGGGCCTTGCCTATAAGGGCCTTCTGCCGGGCCGCGACGACGACACCGCCGGCATCAGCTTCGCCTATGCCAGCATGAGCTCGGGCATGTCGGATCAGGTGAAGGCCGAAAATGCCTTCAACGGGACGTCTCAGCCGGTGCCGAGTTCCGAAGCTGTCATCGAAGCCACCTATCAGGCGGCCGTCACGCCATGGATGACGGCGCAGCCGTTCTTCCAATATGTCATCCGTCCCGGCGGCAATGCAGCCGATCCCGACAAGCCGAATTCACGGATCCAGAACGCAGCGATCTTCGGCCTCCGAGCCGTTGCGTCTTTCTGAGACGAGATTAAGGGATCGCTGGCAACGGCACCCGCGCGGTCTTCGCTCCTTGTTCTCCGGTTTCGTCACCGCCGTCGGCCCGCAAAGCTCGATAGGCGGCGCTGATGATCGCCTCGTTCTTTGCGCGTGAAATGGTCAAGCTGCGCATGGCGCAGATCGTCTTGCCTACCGCCCATACCGGCAACGCGGTGACCGCCGTTGTCGCCATCGGCGGAATGTTGCTATCTCGTCAGCAGCGCCATCGAGGCGAGGGGCCAGTCGGAAGCCGTCGTCTCGGGCTATGGCACGACGGGGCGAAACTACGGAAGCTCATCTTGTTCCAATTGTGGAACGAGGCGTCCAAAATATCTGCCTATCGGATCGCCGGTGATGCAATCATATTCGGGTCGTCAACACACACAGGAGAACTTCCATGACAATCCTAGTAATTGGCGCGACAGGCCGCGTGGGCCGTAATGTTGTCGAACAGCTCGTCAACCGCAACGCCAAGGTTCGTATTCTGACGCGTGACGCGTCCAAGGCGAATTTTCCAATCGATGTTGAAGTCGTGCAGGGCGAAATCCTCGACCTTGCCGCTCTGCGCAACGCCTTTAAAGGCGTCCGCACGCTTTTCCTTCTCAACGCAGTGACGGGTGACGAATTCACCCAGGCCATCATCACCTTGAACATAGCCCACGAAGCCGGTGTCGAGCGCGTGGTCTATCTGTCGGTTATCCATGCAGATCGCTTCGTTAACGTCCCGCATTTCGCCGTGAAATCCGGCGCTGAGCAAATGCTAAAGGAGATGGGCTTCAGTGCCACAATCCTGCGTCCGAGCTATTTCATCGACAACGAGGTCATGATCAAGGACGTGATCCTCAATCATGGCGTTTATCCCATGCCGATTGGCGGTAGGGGCATCGCAATGGTCGATGCGCGCGATATTGCAGAGGTTGCCGCGATCGAGCTGATCCGCCGCGACAGGGCGAACGGCAAGCTTCCGGTCGAAACGATCAACTTGGTCGGCCCGGACACACTGACCGGAGAACGTGTTGCTGGCATTTGGTCGGAAATTCTCGGCCGGCAAATTGTCTACGGTGGCGACGATCCGAGTGGGTTCGAGCGGAATATGGCGACATTCATGCCTGCGTGGATGGCCTATGAGATGCGCTTGATGGCCGAACGCTATGTAAGTGATGGGATGATCCCGGAGGCCGGCAATGTCGAGCGCCTTGAGCAAATTCTTGGCCGACCTCTGCATTCGTATCGTGAGACCGCAGCATCTTTGGCGGCAGGAAACTGAGTATTTCGGGTCGTTCGACGTGGGATCGGACGAAGAAGCGGAAAGAGAAGACTGCGGTGCCGGGCAGCTCGCCCGGCACTTAGATTTGACGGCACCGTCTACCAATCATCGAGGCGCACGGCGACCAGCGTGGGCTTGCGATACCTGTCGCATCCCGTCTACGGTTTCATTGCGGACTTAGAATGTTGAGTGCCAGCCGACAGACGCGGAATTTTTAGCGTGACCATCAGGCTGGATTGATCATGTTGAAGATCTTGTCAAAATTGCCGGTCTGCTCGGCGGTGCGCTGCGGCAGGACGCGCTGCACGAGCACTTCTTTTGGCGTTATCTCAGCGCAAAGTAGTTCGACCGCCTCGGTGATGAAGGCATCAAGAGGCATCGCATGCGGATTACTGGACTGACCCGGCGTAAGCTCGGTCGCTACCAGTGGAGGAGCGATCTCTACGACTGAGATGTTTGTGCTCCGAAGTTCATAGCGCATGCTCTGGCTCCACGAATGAACCGCCGCCTTGCTGGCGCTGTAAGCGGACGCCGACGCGAGCGGTACGAATGCTAGACCGGAAGACACTGTCACTATCGCCGCCTCTAGCTTGGAGCGCAGATGTGGAAGTAGCGCGGCGGTGATCCGGATGGGAGCGATAAAGTTCGTGAGCATGACATTGTCCACGATCTTTGTGTCATACCGATCCGCTAGAATCCTTTCGTAGGGGAGGATACCAGCATTGTGCACGATGACATTAAGATCGGGGTGATCCGCGACGACGGTTGCGGCGAACGTCTGTAGATCTGCGCTGGTGACGTCCAGCTCGTAGCCGAACATTCCGGGGTTGGCATCGACGACCTCTTGCAGACGGTTCCTATCGCGTCCGGTGATGATGATTTTCGCGCCGCGCTTGGCAAGCGCTTCCGCGAGGCCGCGTCCGATGCCCGAATTGCCCCCGGTGATGAGAATGGTCGCATTGCAAAAGTTCATTGTCGTTTCCCTTTCAAAGACGATGATCTGACGCGAGATGCGCAAGATAAACCGGGCCGCGACTACAATAATCGGCCTTGAGTTGACATCAAAATTCCGCTGGCGATAACAATGCTCTATGGACCTTCTGCAAAGCATGCATCTCTTTGTCCGGATCGTGGAGCGAGGCAGCTTTAGCGCTGCCGCGAGTGACATCGGCATCCCGAGAGCGACAGCTACCAATTCGATCAAGGCCCTGGAGCGCCGTCTCGGGGTTCGGCTCCTCCAGCGCACGACGCGGCACGTCGCCCCGACGTCGGACGGCGAGACCTACGTCCAGAAGTGCCGGATCTTCCTATCCGACCTTGAGGCGATGGAAGACGAGTTCGCGACGGCGTCGGTCAGAGGGCATCTGCGGATCGACGTAAACGGCAATCTGTTCCGGCAAGTGCTGCTACCCCGTTTCGACGAATTCACCGCCCAGCACCCAGAGCTGACGCTTCACATCGGCGATGGCGACAGGCTTGTTGACCTCGTTCGTGAAGGTGTTGATTGCGTCGTGAGAGCCGGGGAGGTGAGCGACAGCGGCATGGTTATTCGTCGGCTTGCCTTGATGCCGGAGGTCACGGTTGCTAGCTCGGCCTATGTAGCCCGGCATGGAATGCCCGGGTCAATCGACGACCTTCATGCCCAGGCCCATCGAATGATCGGCTTCGTCTCGTCAAGAACGGGGGCTGCCATGCCTTTGGAGTTTAGGGATGGTGAAGGAACTACACTGGTTACACTACCCTCCACCATAACCGTCACGAGTTCCGACATGAGTGCAGCGTTGGTTCGAGCTGGTTACGGCGTGACACAAGCTCCGCGTTTCCGCTTTGAAGACGATCTCGCTTCAGGGGTTCTGGTTGAAATTCTCCCGCTCAACCCGCCGACAGGCACCCCGCTTTCGGTGCTCTATCCGAGCCGGCGTCACATGACGCGGCGTTTACGCGTCTTTATCGACTGGCTCGTTCACGTATTTGAAGATTGGCCGTCGAAATAGCTCATCTCAGAGACGGACGTAGGTCGTATGGCCGCTCCAGCCCCCAGCCCCCAGCGGCTTGCGCTCGACAGCAATGCAACGCTCGCACCAAAGGCAGCGACCAATGTGCCCAGGGAGGCAGCGCTATTAACTCGGCTTTCCTCATCGATCGTGTCCCGTTCGCGAACTCGTCACAACGCTATGACCTGGGTCATCCATCGAGTGATGGCCGAGATCAACGCTGTCATAAGGACGACATCAGCCGCGATCAAAGCGAGCACAACTATCAAGATTATACTAGGCCGCAGCTTTCGGCCACGAGACGCCGGAATGATAAGTGGACCCGGCTCACAAGGATCAGCTACTGCCTGATCGGTTGGGAGCTTGCGATTAGCATTAGCTGCAACAAGCAGACGCCTGTGGCCCGGCGGGGTTGCCCTGGGTTGAGACTTGTAGATAGCGGCGAGGGTGTGTGTCATCGGTGCGTCCTCATGGTCTGGCGAAAACATCGGCCAACCGCTGGCCAATTGAGCCGCTGACGAACGGTGGATGTTCCCGCTGGCATACGGCCCAGTTCACGTCGAAAGACCGTCTCGAATGAACGGATGCCTGCCTTGGTTCGATAGAGACCTGGGCTCGTGCGTCATAGACATGCTCGTTGCGTTCTCGAACTCAAATAGTGCTGCTAAGAACTTCACGTTGTTGCTAGCGAGGCATTCGCCCATTGAAAGATTTCGATCAACCGCGCTGAAGGAATTCCGGTCTCTTGTGAGGAGTGAACAGGCTGCAGTAATACTTCAGCCGGCGTCATCGTGAGCCTCTTGAGCGCGTCCATCTGTAGCGATAGTTGCGGATTAGGAGATATTGCGGAATCACGACAAGGTTTATCGACGCGATACTTAGGTCTAGAGAGCGGCACTTGTTGTTAAATTCGACCAGCTTAGCGGTCGGGCAGGGGTTTCAAAACCGTTGCGATCGCTAGCCGTTTGCGCTCTTCGTGAAGCCACTCCCAAAAATCGGGGTTTTCGGAATCAGGTATTGACGGTACATCACTGCGCCGAAAAGGAGCGCAAGATGACCGATTGGTCGGGTTTAGTCGGGAAGGAGACAGCTGCGGTTGGATTGGTTAGCCGATATTCTGAGATAGTGATCAAAGACCCCGAGCTTACATCCGAGCAAGCTGAGCAGCTGTTGGCTCAGATCGTTAAAGGTCGTGACGCGCTTTTAATGATCATTGAAAGGATGAAGGTCTCTGGAAGCGAACATCAGGCCGTTCTAACGGCGTCGAGGCTCAAGAATATCTGGGACGGCCTTGAAAAGGCAGCCATCGCGCGCTTGGAGATAATTCGTATGCTTGAGGTTGCGCGACCCCAAGGTTCTGCGTGAAGCGTGCTCGAGGGCCGGTTGGAAGACACACCAGTGCCGCGCCAAGCACAGTCGTTTGTAGTGCCTTTCCTGAAGCCTTTTTATCGATCGACGATGTGTCGTACGTCGTTCTCCTGAAATTTAATAAATTCTAGCGAAGCTCGGTACGTGAGGAATAGCTTCTCTAATCGGCGGGCTGAGGTCAAGCTCTATCCCGTCTATCCGTTAGCCAAGACAGCAAGGGTTCGTCAGCAGTCGGCCCAAAGCCGTCATTGCTTGCCACGAAAGATATGGGTCGTGTTATCGCGCTCAATTGGGACAAATCCAATCGTTGGCCAGAATGCTTCCGCCTCTGGGCCTGCGGTATAAAGTACGATCGGGCGATCGAAAGCTTTCGCATGTTCAAGAACAAACAACGCGATCTGTCTGCCAACCCCTAGCCTTCGATAGGCTGGCCGAACGTAGAACCGCCTCATACGCAGCCAACCGCTATCCATGAAATCCTGTGTCGTGCCGCCGATACCGGCGACCTCACCATCGATTGTGGCAAGAGCTAGAATTTCCCCTGGGCGCTCAAAGCGATTGGCCCCGCTGCGCCATTCGTCTTGAAGCACAGAAATCATCTCGAAGCCTTCTGCCTCCGCCTCTAGCAGCAATTGATCAAGCTGGTCGGGCAGCTCTACAATCTGCCTAACCACAACAGCATCACGGTCGCCCATCATCCGAATTCCACCTCTGCCCGAGCTGTCTCAACTAAACTTGAATTCGGGCGCGAGCCCAATGTCCGCTGATGGCGCTTCAGCGAACCTTCTTCGCTTTGAGCGAGCTGAACCTTTCCTGTCTGGTCGCGCAGAACGATAAAGTGCATCCGCTTTTGGTCGCGAATGGCATCGACAAATCCATGAATTCTAACGCGCTGCCCAATGCAATGGGACAGATCGGCAATGGCTGGATGGCTTAACGATAAAGTATCAGACATGACTTTCCACGGAAAAGCCGGGAGGAAAAGCCAAAACCTGAAGCCCTTCCGAAGCCGGCAGGGCTGTGATGATCAGTGAGCTACGCTAAAATGCGCACACGCCGTCCACGACCCCAAAGGGGCGATTATTATTGACGGCGATGTTACGCTTCGTGCTCATGTTCGTGATCTATGCATAACGGCAGGCCAATGTAAATTACTGAGCGGAGCAAGTATCCGATTTTCGGAAAGCGAAAAGTTCCCGAACGCCAGAAACGAGGATCAAAACAACCTTTTTCGATGCTCATGAACATGTCGTTTTTTGGCGCTTTGCAGCCGAAAGCGTTGCTCCACAGGAGCAGGTGTTATCTGCGTCCGGGTAATGCAGCGTTCAACGTCTTTTCGCGGCCCGCGCTTCTCTCCGGGATCGACCTCAGCCCTCCCATGATGGGTTCCAGTGGATGAAGCGGTCCAATCTATGCTTCATCCTGATGACGGATCATCGGTATAAGCGACGCCGCGAACTCACATCACCATCGTCCGCGAAGGACGTTGTCAGCTGCTACACGGAACCTCGGATTCGAATGTCTCTCTCGCCTCTATAGCCGATCGTCATGCCGCGACCGTTGAGACGGTGTCCTCCCTTGTCCAGCGGAACTCGGTGCCATCCACCCACATGCGATGCATGACAACGGCGAGGCGGCGGGCCAGTGCGACCTTGGCTTTCTTGCTGCCATGGCGCTTGGCAAGGTTCATGCCCATGCCTTCAACCAGCACCATTTCACCACGCGTGTCATCATCGACTGGGCGGCCTCATAGAGTAGTCGCCGCATCATGGCGTCCCCGCGTAGAGAGACATGGCCAACCCGGCTCATTTCGCCGGACTGCTTGAGCACTGGAGTGAGGCCCAATATCGCTCCGACCGGTCGGGAATGACGAAACCTGCTGGGAATATCGATCGTCGAGACATAGGCGAGCGAGACGATGGGGCCAACGCCAGGTACTGTCCTCAGCCGCCTGCAAACCTCATCCTGCTTGGCCTTCGATAAAACTCGCTTCTCCAGCTTGGCCAAGCCTTCTCGCAACTTGCGTCGTCCGGCGAGCAGTGGCTCCATGATTTCCGCCAGCTCAGTGTCGTGTTCGACAAGTTCGAGTATCCTTCTCTCGAACGTGCCACCAGAGGCATGGCCGACCTTCAGTCCGAAGTTGCGCAGGAGCCCGCGCATTTCGTTTTCCAAATCGATCGCCTTCTCCTGCAGCAACGATCGGGCCGTTAGCAAGGCGCGACGCTTCTGGCTGGTAAGCGTCTTCACATGCACGTCCTTGAACAGGCCGACCCGCATCATGTAGGCGATGCCGCGTGCATCGTTCCTGTCGCTTTTGTTCTGCTGCAGGGCGTCCAAGAATGCCTTGGTATGGCGCGTCTCGATACAGAAGACGGGCAAGCCCGTTTTTGCCAATCCTTCAAACAGCCATTGGGACAAGGGCCCAGCCTCAACGCCTACCCTCTCAAGGCTGAACGCCGACGATACAGACGCTCGTTTCTTTGACCGAGACATCGAGGCCGGCATAGTGTTTCATGGCTGCGCTCCTCTGCATGATGGTTGTGCCTGTTCCGACAGGCGACTGTATCATCGGCAGTGTGGTGCAGCCCCTGGCTCGCTAAGGATGGGATAGGGTACGAAGCCGATTAGCCCATCTATGCCAACGTCACGTAGTGAACAGGTACTGACGTCTGCCCGCGCGGCGCGCCCCTCCTGAAACGTGTCGGAGATTGAGGATGGCGAGAGATTTGCCGCAGCGGGCGATGGTAGCCAAGACCTACGTAGCTCAGGTGAGCACGCCTCAATGGCGGACCGCTGTTTCAAGGCAGCCAATCAACATCTCGATGTCCACTGGTTTGCCGAGGACAGCCATCGCACCGCCATTCATTGCCGCAGTTTTCGTTCGATCATCTTTGTACGATGTTACGAAGATCATGGGCGGGCGATCCCCGAGCTTATTGAGTTCATCCTGCAGCTCAATACCACTTAGACCGGGCATCTTGACATCGACAATCATGCAGTCGATTTCTGAGCGCGGATTGAATTTTAGGAATTCTTCCGCAGACGAAAAAAGGCGGCATTCGAAACCGCACGACCTTACGAGATCGTCCATCGCTTCACGGATCGCTTGGTCATCATCCACGACGGCTATGGTAGGAACTAGGGGCAAAGGGTTAACCTTCTCAATTTCTTATTACTCGGCGCTAATATGCGCCGGGCAACTGCCGGATGATACCATACTAAGATACAGGTGGCTGAAACGTTCCCGCTATAATTTCAGTTTTCTTGACGAGATCGACCACTGACCTTGCTTCCATTTTCCGCATGACGTTCCCGCGATGGAGCTTTACGGTAACTTCGCTGATGCCCAATTCAAAGGCGATCTGTTTGTTCATTAGTCCCCTGACGACGCAATCCATAACTTCGCGTTCGCGAGGTGTAAGGGTTTGCACGAGAGAGGTTACGGCATCGTTCTGAGCATTTTGCTGCCTTCGGAGGGAATCGCGCTCGATGGCCATTGCCACGGCGTCTAGTATGTCCTGATCCCTGAAAGGTTTCGTCAGGAAATCAACGGCGCCTGCCTTCATCGCGCGGACGCTCATTGGGATATCACCGAAACCGGTCATGAAGACGATCGGCATCTTGTTGCCGATCCGCTCAAGCTGTCCCTGAAATTCGAGACCGCTGATCCCCGGCAGCCTCACATCCAGGAGAATACAGCCATGGCGGTTGAAATCAGCTTGGCGCAGGAAGACAGCTGCGGTCTCGAAGGATTGCGCATCGAAGTTCATCGACAGAAAGAGATCCATAAGAGCTTCCCTGACTGAAGCATCGTCATCAACAATGAAAACGACCGGCTTACCCTCGTGGCGATTATCGTTCTCAGGCATGTGCGACCTCCGGATTTATGAACAAGTGCAGCTTAAACACCGCGCCTCCATCAGGATGATTTCCACCATCCAGTCTCCCACCGCGGGCCTCGATCGTGCTGCGGCAAATTGAAAGACCCATTCCCATTCCTGTGGGCTTGGTAGTGAAGAATGGCGAGAACAACTTGTCCTTGATCTTGTCGGTTATGCCGGGCCCGCTATCGCGGACTGTGATGCTAATCCGTGCTTCATCGATCCGATCTGTCGCAAGTGTAATTGTGCGTTGGGCACTTGCGGCTTCTTCCATCGCCTGAAGCGCGTTAGTTATAAGGTTGATTAGAACTTGCTGAAGCTCGATCTTAACGGCTGTAACCGGTGGAATCTCCTTGGGTAGGAAATTCACGAAGGTTCCCGTGCGCTGCAAGTCGTGGTCAATTAACGCAAGTGTGTCCTTAATGAGGGTGTCGAGGTGGATGGTTTCCATCTTGCCCTCGGCCTGTGACAAAAGCCCCCGCGTGTTCTGGATGATTTCGCTTGCGCGCTGGCTGTCACGAATGATCCGCTCTGCTGACCTACTTACTGCCTTCAAGTCTGGTGGATCCCGGTCCAGCCACCTCAAGAGAGTCTGAGCGTTGACGCCGATTGCTCCAAGCGGCTGATTGAGTTCGTGCGCTAGCGACGCAGACATCGCACCGATCGTGGCAGCTCTAGATGCCCTCGCCATTTCTGCTTGGGCTTCAGTCAGTGCTTTGAGGGCCATTTCGCGCTGGGTGATGTCGACCATGCTGACAACCACGCGGTCGAAGGCCTCCGGGTCTTCTGGAAAGCTGATGCTGAGGAGAACAAGTTTCTTGTCGCCGTTGTCTGCCTCGACCTCGACCTTGTCTTCGAACACCCGTCCTTCGTCCATGATCACCTGAAGCAGGTTCAGAAATTTATCTGGACCAGGGGTGATGGATCGACGAAGCGCTCCGATGGACGCACCCGCCGGACCGAACATGTCGCGGGCGGCTTCATTGGACGCGACGACGGTTATCAATCCGATACAATGGTCAACAAAGTCATCGTGCTGCCGCGCGTATGACTTGATGTCTCCGACCCCCTCGGCTTTGAGGGTGAAGAGGTAAGCCCGTAATCTCGAGTAATCTCGCTCCCAGAGTGCCACCCGCGTGCGGTCGAAGATCGACCTGTATCGACCCTCGCTCGCACGAAGAGCCGAGTTAATGGACAAAAGGCTCAGTCTAGCGGTCTCTGTCTTGAGCAGCAGAACCGTGGTGATCACAAGGGCAGCAAGCGCGCCATTTAGGCGGACCAAAGCTTGCAAGTCAGTGTAGTCGGAATGAGTAATGAGATAAGACGACATAGTAAGCGCCGCGCATACTGCCGCTACCACCACCAGCCCCAGTCTAGTCGTTAACTGAGAGGCGAGGAGTGTCACGACAACATAAAGGACTGCAATCGCCCCTTCAATTTCTGTGAATGTGTCGATGTAGTAGACGGCGCAAGCCAGCGCGAGAGCACAAACGCCGAGAGGCAGTTCAAGTCCTCCTCCTAACGTGCGTAAGCGAAATATTGCTGATGTCATTGAAATCATCCCCCAAATCCCTGCCAGAAAGATTTCGATCCCGGCGAGAGTACGCCCTCAAATGCTCAGAATTCGCGTAAAAAATCCATCATCTCAATTAAATACCAAGGACGGCTGTCGATTTTACGATAGTCGATGGCCGTCGCTCGCGCTCCCCGTACTACAGTCGGCTTCTTCGCCGAAATCCCCCACGAAAACAACTGACCACACTGTAATACGAAGTTTGGTTTCGACATTCGATAACATCATGCGGTTATATCAGTTCTATTTTCTAAGCCTTCGCGGAGCCGATCAGTCATCGCGGTGTTTTCCCTAAGCGTCAAACCGACCAACGACTCGGAGGATAACAACTCCTAAGAGTCGGCAGAACTATACTCTTGAATAGGGGGTGTTGCCGCGAGAAGGCCGCCTCCGGGAGGAGGAGGCGGCCTACGACAGACCTTTGTCAGGTCCGGAGCCCGGCTCACGCCAGGGCGTCAACCGCCGGGGAGAGAAACGGCGATGGAGATACAGAATAGCCGTGACCGTCTTTGATCAATACCACACTTAAGTATTGGAGCGGTTGTACTTCCCTCCGATAATGTAGCTTGATGCCCGGATTCAGTTCAGTCGCGAGCAACGGCGGTTGGTACCGGTGCGATTCTGCGCGCAACTGCGGCATTTGCTTTTGGCAAGGACCCGATTTTGATGAGATGCGGCCAGAATTTCTCGCGCAATGGAAGCACCTTCGAGTACTTCTGCGTGTCCGCGAGCAAGTTATGCGACTGTACGCTTGGATCGCAAGGCGTATACCACTGTACAGTGAATACTGGTCCACCTTGTTGATAACGTTGTCGCGAAAAAATTGAGCAACCTCACATCTCGCCGTGGTTGTTTCGCGCTCCGAACGATATCCAGGCTAAAAGCCTACGTGTGATACCGCTTTCCGTTCAAGCCGAGGCCACCGAGCGATTTGTTCGCCATGGACGGCAAGGAATATGTACAGCTACCATCGTGATGCCGATTTGCCTGCCGAACCTCCAATCGACATCTCCGAACCATTTCGGCATCTGCTGCGAGATTTCGATCTTCATTACTTTGTATTCGCGACGTTTCCACGCGGGAACCTTTCGGGTTTGAGCGATAACCTGATTGCCACAAACTGGCCGCCTGGACTCCTCTATCGTTTCGACCAGTCGCAAGTGCTCTATCGCAGCAGGTTCATGGCGGAACTCCGAAGGTCTGTACTCCCTGTCTTTGCAGATAACGGCTGGCACAATCGGAAGAAAGATTCCGACAGAGAACCCGTTGTCCAGTCGGGGATTTCTGAAAATCTGGCTGACACGATGGGCATCGCGCTTCATGATGCTGACCATCGGCAATACCTCGTGCTGCTTTCTGGACCTAGTCGTCCAATAGACGATGCGCGAATTGGCCAATTAATTTTTCGCGCTATGAAGATTGTCGACGGATACCTTCCCCCCGCTCGCGCAACGGTCTCGCCGTTGAGCGGGAGAGAACTGGATTGTCTGGGGTGGTCGGCAGCTGGGAAGAGTAGCGAGGAGATTGCCGTTATCCTCGCGCTGAGCACCCACACCGTCAACGAGTACCTGAAAGCCGCTATGCGTAAGCTCAACGCAGTGAGTCGAACGCAGGCGGTCGCGATTGCTTGCCGGCTTCGGTTGATCTAACGACGTCAGATTTTCCGGTATATAACTAACATTCCGAGACGCAGGGCGCGCGCATGCACCTGAATTTGCTAAAGCTCTTGGTTTGCGAACGATGTTCCGAGGCTCGCTCGAGCAGACCCTAGCCTCTCGCTCCGGCACCCGTATCCGTAGGACGGGGGCGCTCGATGAGATTGCCGGGCATAATCCGGAATTTTGAACGCCGAAAATCAGCTTTTTCGACCGCGGTGAGCGGCCGGCCGGGCCATGGCTCCAGATGTCAACTCGGCCAGGCTCCCATCGGCACCCAAGTAGGCAAAGGCATCGGGGTGTGAGTGAGGACCGGCACTTTGACGTGATGTCTGAATCGGCCCAACTGGATCTAAAGAATGACCAGACTGGTTCTATGTCGGCGAAGCGTTCGCGACTACAACGGGTGCAACAGCCAACAAGGGGACGAGAAATGGCTGCTCACACTAACCGGGAGAACGTGTCATGCAGAGAAGAACCTTTTTACAATCGGTGGCGGCTACAGCCATCGGCGGCGCTTTCGTATCGTTCGGGAAAGCTCGGGCCGCTGAAACCAGCGTAAGAATTCAGTACGATTGGTTGATCGGGAACGGACAGCTCGGTGATATAGTTGCGCAGCAGAAGGGCTTTTTCAAAGAAGAAGGTCTGGATGTCACTTTTGGTCCCGGTGGACCGAACGCGCAGACAGTGCCGCCTGTTCTTGCTGGCCAAGCCCAAATAGGCGAGCTGTCCTCGACCGCGCAGTTCTTCACCGCCTTCGAAGCCGGCCGTCCGTTGATGCTGTTTGCCAGCGGCTTCCGATACTCACCTTACGCATACGTTTCTTTGCCAAAGTCTGCGATCCGAACTCCCGCGGACCTCGTCGGCAAAACCGTCGCGATCAACCCGAACGGGCGATATCTGCTCGACCTTATCATGGCTCAAAACAAGCTGGACCGAAACAGCGTCAAGGTCGTGACGATGGGTGCTGACATGACGCCTCTGCTGGCGGGGCAAGTCGACGCCGTTACCGGCTTCCTAACAAACACCAAAGCGCTGTCGGTCTTGGGACCGGACATCGTGACCCTGATCCCGGCAAAGATTGGCGCGCCCAATTACGCCAACTCCTACTTTACATCAGCGGAAGCTTTCCCGGCGCAGAAGGAGAACCTCGTGAAGTTCGTTCGAGCGCTTTCGAAGGGGTGGGCATGGGCATACGAAAATCGTCGCGCCGCTGTCGATATCATGTGTGACGCGTATCCCGCACTGGATCGCGAAGTCGAGTATAAGACCGTCGACCTGATCGCGTCTTTGTCCTTCGATGAAACGACGAAAGAGCACGGCTGGGGTTGGCACTCCCGCGAACAGCTCCAAAAGCAGGTGGATCTGTTCCGGGAGATTGGGAAATTCCCAGGCAAGGTCCCGGTCCTCGATGAGTGCGTCACCTGGGAAATCCTTGACCGGACCGCGGATGCGCGCGCGAAGCTAGGCTGAAAAACATGACAGTTGAAAAAGCGATCGACATCGCCGACCTCTCGATGTCTTTTGGGCAGGTCTGCGCCTTTAGTAATGTTACGTTGGACGCCTTGGCAGGGCGGTTCGTCGTTCTGATCGGGCCGTCCGGCTGCGGAAAATCTACTCTTTTGCGCAACATCGCTGACCTCCTCGAAAGTGACAGCGGAAAGATCGAGGTGTTTGGCGCTAGCCCTCGTGAAGCCCGCAAGAAGCGGCGATTTTCGTTCGTGTTCCAAGAGGCAACGCTTCTACCGTGGCGTACCGCGTTGGAGAACGTTTCCCTGCCGCTTCAAGTTGGAGGCTGGTCAAGATTAAAAAGGGTTTCTCGCGATCCCCACGAACTCCTCGCCATGGTTGGGCTGAAGGGGCGCGAGAACGCCTATCCTTGGCAACTTTCAGGCGGACAGCGGCAACGTGTCGCCATCGCGCGGGCTTTGGTCACGCAGCCAGAAATTCTTCTTATGGATGAACCGTTCGGCGCGTTGGACGAGATCACCCGTGATGGACTCAACGACGAGCTTCTCAAGATTTGGCGAGAAACCGGCACAACGGTGGTATTCGTCACTCACAGCCTGACCGAGGCGGCCCTGTTAGGCGAGACAGTCGTGGTCATGGGTGCTCATCCGGGCAGGATTGTCGAAGAGATCGAGCTGGATGATCACAAGCCGAACAACACCATCGATCGAACTTCAACCGAATTTTTCCAGATCACCTCGCGCCTTCGCACCGTTCTGGAAAAGGCGCATGGCTCAGGAGATCATCCGTGAAGAACTCACTTACTTGGTTATGGCCGCTTATCGGTCTCGTCTCCCTGATCGCGCTCTGGCAGGCGATTATCACCGGTTTTCAGGTGAAGCCCTTCATTGCGCCTGATCCGCTGACCGTCGCGCGTGCACTATGGGATCAGCGAGCCTTGCTCTTGGACAACATTCGTCCGACGGCAGCTGAGGCATTGGCGGGTTTTGTTGTCGGAAACAGTATCGGGTTTTTACTTGCGACCGTTTTCGTTCACAGCCGAATAATTCGTAGCATCTATTTTCCCGTCGTCGTGCTGTTCAACACGATCCCGATTATCGCGCTGTCGCCAGTGCTGATCCTGGTCTTCGGGTTGACCATGACGTCCAAAGTAGCAATAGCGGCCATCATCTGCATGTTCCCCACCTTGGTGAACACGTTGCGCGGGTTGGAGTCGGTCTCACACTCCGAGATGGAACTGATGCAGATATTGTCGGCAAGCAGAACTGAAATATTCTTCCGGCTCCGTCTTCCCCGTTCGCTACCTTTTGTTTTCACCGCGCTCAAGATCGCGGCGACCAGTTGTGTGATCGGCGCGATCGTCAGCGAATGGGTCGGTGCGGAGAGAGGCATCGGTATGCTGATCATCCAGTCGACTTTCGATTACCGAACCGAAATCCTTTATGCATCCATCGCCTTGTCATCCGCGCTCGCGCTGTCGTTGTTCGGCGCGGTAACCCTGCTGGAGCGATATGTCGTCAACTGGCGCGCGAATTGAATCCCAGTCCATAACCAACGGAGAAGATCATGAATAACCCGAGCCCAGAAGTTGCTACCGCAAATTCCGGCGATCGCCGTCGGATCACCGCCCTCAGGACACTCGATCTTCCCCGCTATGTGCTTCTTCCAGGCGACCCGGACCGCGTTAATCTCATGGCCGGCCAATGGGACGAAGCCAAGGTTATCGACTTGCCAAGGGGGTATCGCGCCGCGTCTGGTATCTACAAGGGCGCGCGCATTGGTGCAGTCTCGACTATGATGGGCGCTCCATCGCTGGATATCATTCTCGGCGATCTGTTCCTCCTCGGCATCGACACGTTTATCCGCGTCGGTACATGCGGCACCCTGCGCCAAGATATCGAGCCGGGTTCGCTGATCATCAACGACGCTTCTGTACGGCTGGACGGAACAACCCATTTCTACGTCCGGAACGAATATCCCGCGGCGGCGTCACACGAAGTCACCTTCGCCCTCGTAGATGCGGCCGTGTCCAAGCACTTTCCCCACCGCGTAGGCACGGGTGCTACAAGCGGGTCTTTCTTCGCAGGGCAGGGCAGGCCGGCCTACAACAACTTCATGTCCCTTGAAGGCGAGAGAATCCTCGAAGAGATGAAACGCGCCGGAGTCTTAAACTTTGAAATGGAGACGGCGGCCCTCCTCACACTTTCGAGGCTACACGGCTTCCGCGCCGGCTCGATCTGCTCGGTCATTGCCAATCGGATCACAGGAGTATGGGGCGAAAATGGTGGGGTGGCGAAGGCTTGCGAGGTCGCGGCTGAAGCGATCCGGCGACTAACTGAGTGGGATCAAAAGGCCCAATCCGCCGACCGCCAGAACATCACCAGCAACGATTTCTGACAGGCAAGTTCGAACAACATAAAATTTAAAAGGAGATGGTGATGGTTATGCCAGTCACTATGCCAACCCTCATTACCAAGAGCATCCTTCTTGAATCTGACATCGTACGGATCCTCGACCGACGCGTCTTTCCGCTTAAGACCGAGTACGTCGACTGCCGTACCTATGAAGATGTCGCGGTCGCGATCGAGCAAATGGTGACGCAGAGTAGCGGTCCATTTTTCGCGGCAAGTGCCGGCTTTGTGCTCGCGGCGAGAGAAGCGGCAAGCTTGGGCAACGTGCAGGATCGGAAAGGTCTGTTGTCGCATGCCGCAGCACGGCTCCTCAAGACGCGCCCTACCAACAACAACATCCGCGATGTCATCGGCCTTTTGCAAAAGGAAGCTGAGGCCGTCATAGGAGAACCCGATCTAGCTCAACGGATGGAGGACGTCGCTCGACAAGCATGGGCACGCCAGCACCAGCTAAGCCGTGCCCTTGGCGAAAATGCCGCTAAGATGATTGATGACGGGGATTCGATCCTGACACATTGCTGGGGAGAGTCCGGGATCGTAGATGCGCTGGCAGCCTCGTTAGAGGCTGGCAAGAGGGTGAAGGTTTATTGCACCGAGACCCGTCCCTATCTCCAGGGCTCGCGCCTCACGGCTCACAGCGTCGCCGAGATGGGCATCGAAGCAACTGTCATCACCGACAATATGGCGGCTCACGCCATGGATCAGGGTCTCGTGAACAGGCTGATGACCGCGGCAGATCGCGTCACGCTATCTGGACATGTTATCAACAAAGTCGGAACCCTGCAGTTGGCGATAGCCGCGAACAACTTCAACATCCCGTTTGTAGCAATGGTGCGCTTTCCGGATGCTAAAGCGTCAACGCCAGACGATGTACGGATGGAAGAACGTGACGGCGAGGATACATTGCATTGCCTTGGGATGCGCACGGCGACTCCTTTGGCAAAAGGTTGGTATCCGGCGTTCGACGTCACGCCTCCCAGACTCGTTTCGGCAGTCGCCACATCGGTTGGCGTTTACGCACCTGCCATGGTACGCGATCGCTTCGCCGACCCGGCAGTGTCTCGATGACCTGGCAGAAGCGTCTTTGCTTGAAAGGCGGCGCAGTTTGGCGCGGCGCAGGTTCGAAGATCCAAGAAGGCGGGCTGCTAATTAAGGGCACCGATATTGAAGCGGTGTTCACGCCGGCAGACGCGGAAGCGGCGGCATCAGGTTCCGATGAGGTGGTTGACGTCGGCGGCAAGCTACTCTTGCCGCCTCTCATCGACTGCCACGTTCATTCGAACTCAACGTTACTGAGAGGCACCGAAAACTCTCTTCCGTTGGAGCTTTGGTCCTACCACGCGATCAATTACGGTCGGGGATCAACGGACGACGGAGTGCGCTACGCGGCGCTTCTCACCGACATTGAGATGATCCGCAATGGGATCGGCGGGTTTATCGACCACTTTCCTCAGACCCACCGGGCTGCACAGGCGATTGATGCACATGTGCAATCCGGGCTTCGGGTTGGCTTCGCACCGTTCTTCGCCGACCTTTGGGATGAGGACATTCTTGAAATTCCCCTTGACCGGGACGTGGTGCAAAAGATCGCGCCGCTCGCGCCGAAGCGGCCCCAAGAGATCCGGGCCGCATTTGAACGCATCGCCTTGCAGATCAGTTCGGGTGGGGAAGGACGTATTTCTCTTTTGGCGGGTCCGAATGCGCCGCAACGCTGCTCGGAGGAATTGTGGGAGCTTTGGCGAGATCTCCAGAGCGATTTCGACATCGGCAGTCACACTCACTTCCTGGAAACTCTGCCCCAGGCCAAAGCCGCATCTAAACGATGGCCCGACGGGTTGACCAAGGCACTCGACGATGCCGGACTGCTGCATGGTCGTCTGTCGCTGGCACACGGGATCTGGATTGACGACCGGGACCGCGAGCGGATTGCGAAGGCGGAATGCACGGTTTCTTACAATCCGCTGAGCAACGCGATGCTGGGCTCGGGTCGCAAAAGGGTGAGAGACGATATTGGCGCTGGAGTGAAGATCGCGCTGGGAACGGACTGCTCAAATACCGGGGGGCGTCATGACCTCTTTGAGATCATGCGCAACATGCTGGTGTCGGGTCGAGATCCCGGGTCCGATTTCGACACATGGATCCAGCCCGAGGAAGTTCTAGCATCGGCGACGACAACAGGTGCCGGCGCATTGGGAAACGGGCGTCTGACGGGCATGCTTGAGCCAGGTCGTCGCGCCGACGTTCTTGTTCTGGATTTCGCGACCTATGGTCTTGCCACGTCGCCGCTTACAGTCAGTTCGCTCGTGTCTCACGCGGACTCACGCAATGTCAACTCACTCATGGTCGATGGCCGCTGGTTGCTAAAAAATGGTGTTATCACGGTTTTCGACGAAAAGGCGATCACCGCCGCTGCACGTGTCCACGCCGAGGAGTTGCGGGAACTGGCACGTGAACGCATGGCGGACGTTGAGAGCCTTCGTCCCGCCTATGGAGCATGGCAAGCCGGTGTTTTTTCCGCACATCGTTGCCCGACATGCGGCCAGACCAACGGACCCGCGCCACAAACTTATGCCTGCAGCCCAGGCTAACAACGTCCACAGGGCCACGACAGCGTTTCACCAAAGGAGGAACTGATATGGCAACCGAGCTAGAGAAGCGCCACGAACTGACGGAAGTTTACAAGGAACTCGACCAATCCGGCCTCATCTTCCTCGCATCGGGTAATATAAGCATTCGTCATGAGGACGGCATGCTGATTTCACCGACCGGCGCGTCGGCGGACAAAATCGCGCCCGAACACTTCATCTTCTGCAATTTCGACGGAACCTGCCCAGATGGCGGTAAGCCGTCGAGCGAGTGGTCTATGCACGCCGCAATCTACGCGTCGTCTCCCTCAACGCAGGCGGTCGTTCACACGCATTCGGATAATTGTGTCGCGGTGTCATGCACTAACCAACCGCTCCCCCCATTTCACTACATGATCGCGGCATTCGGTGGGGGTGATGTGAGATGCACACCTTACGTCACCTACGGTTCACCTGAACTCGGCCGCGCTGCGGTTGAAGCGCTTCAGGGCAGAAACTCTTGTCTTCTCGGCAACCATGGCATGATCAGCCACGGCACCTCCCTACGCAAGACGTACAACCTAGCACTTCGACTGGAAATTCTTTGCCGGCAGTACATTCAAGCTAGGCAGGCCGGCGAGGTCGTTATGATGCAGCCGCACGAGATCGACATCGCGATCGAGAGATACAAGACATATCAGATAGCCTGACGCAGGCGGGTAGGAGGTTAGGGTGTCCGACGAACCGAAGGGAATGAAACGCGGTCTTGCGAACTATGGGGACGCGGGATTTTCGCTCTTTCTGCGTAAAGCCTTCATCAAGGCGATGGGTTATTCCGACAGCGCTCTTGAGCGGCCAATCATCGGCATCACCAACACTTTTTCCGGCTATAACGCGTGCCATCGATCGGTTCCGGACATGATCGAGGCGATTAAGCGTGGAGTGATGCTTGCTGGCGGCTTGCCGATTGAGTTCCCGATAATTTCCATCCATGAAGCCTTCTCGAACCCGACTAGCATGTTCCTTCGCAACCTTATGGCGATGGACGTCGAAGAAATGGTGCGTGCACAGCCCATGGATGCCGTCGTTTTGATCGGAGGATGCGACAAGACCGTTCCGGCCCTTCTTATGGGGGCGGCTAGCGTCGACTTGCCGGCAATTCTCACCGTTACGGGTCCGATGATTACCGGCAGTCACAAGGGCGAGCGCCTCGGCGCTTGCACTGATTGTCGACGCCTATGGGGTCAACATCGCGCTGGGACTATCGATGATGCTGAAATAGAGGATATCAGCAATAAGCTCGCGCCTGGTCCCGGAACGTGCATGGTGATGGGGACGGCGAGCACGATGGCTCTTGTGAGCGAAGCGATGGGTATGATGCTGCCCGGAGGTGCTGCGATTCCTGCAGTCCATGCCGACCGCCTACGCCATGCTGAGGCCACGGGGGAGCGAGCCGTAGCGCTTGCTGAGGAAAAGCTTCGTCCATCACAAATCATAACCAAGCGATCGATGACAAACGCGATGCGTGTTCTCCAGGCGGTTGGTGGGTCGACGAACGGCGTTGTCCACCTTGCTGCGATCGCTGGTCGACTGGGATTCGATTTTGACCTGGAGGAACTTGACCGACTTGGCGCTGAGACACCTGTGCTTGTCGACCTGAAGCCGTCCGGCCAGCATTATATGGAAGACCTGTTCAAGGCGGGTGGTCTGACCGCCGTGCTTCGCGAGATCGATCACCTGATCGACAAGGACTGCGTGACCGTTAGTGGCAAGACGCTCGCGGAAAACATCTCGGAGCAGCCTCCTGCCTGGCAGAACGATGTCGTTCGTACAATCGATAATCCAATCCACCGAGGTGGTGGGATCAGGCTCTTGCGAGGCAACCTTGCGCCAAACGGCGCGATCATAAAGCAGGCGGCCGCGACGCCGGGTCTTCTGAAGCACACGGGGCGCGCAGTGGTATTCAAGTCGCTGTCCGATATGGCTGACCGGATTGACGCGCCGGATTTGGACGTTCGAGCTGACGATGTCCTAGTGCTGCAGAACGCCGGACCAAAGGGCGCTCCCGGGATGCCGGAAGCAGGTTACATTCCGATCCCGCGTAAACTGGCGGCCGCGGGCGTCAAGGACATGGTGCGAATTTCCGACGCCCGTATGAGCGGCACGGCGTTTGGCTCGATCGTCTTGCACATTTCCCCCGAGGCCGCTGTTGGAGGTCCACTTGGCCTCGTGCGCGACGGCGACCTTATTCGCCTGGATGTGGAGGACGGGGTGATCGAGATCCTGGTAGATGTTCGCGAACTCGAACATCGCCGGTCGACTTGGTCGGCCCCCTCCCATATTCAGGCGGAGCGGGGGTATGCAAAACTCTATTTCGATGAGGTGCTGCAGGCCGAAGACGGTTGTGACTTCAATTTCCTTCGTGCGAGACCACACGACCGCGGCGAATAGAGCGGGCGACTCTTTTTACTCCGGAGTCGATCCTCTCAGTTGGGATCTGCGACACTGCCATACGCAGAAAATTCTTTCGACTTCGGTCCATAAAAAACCTCTCTCCAGATTCGATCAGCACGCTCTGCGTCTCCATCTCGATGCTTAGTGCAGTCGCATCAACATCAGGCGGGAGCTCGATCCAAAACGACGCTGCGCCGTCACAGTGGTTGACCTTCGCGTCAGGGAGCCAGCGCGCCAATGAACGCGCGAACACGTGAGCGCGTTCGCTGCTCGTTTTGGATACTTGACGGATATAAGAGTGGTAGTAGCCCCGGTCGATAAACATCGCGAGGGCTCTCTGAATGTTTCCGGGCGGGTGACGGTGTACGAGCCTGCGGATCGACCGTAGTTCCCGGATGACGACGGGTGAGGCGACGACGAAGCCGACCCGCAGGCCTGGAGCCACCGATTTGGAGAGGCTGCCAATGTGGATGACGCGCCCCTCTGTGTCGATGCTTTTAACCGATGGCGCCGTTTTCCCGTAGCTAAGCAGCTCTGTTTCATACGTGTCTTCTACCAGGATCATGTCTCTGCGCTTCGCAAGCTGAAGAAGTGCGGCGCGCCGCTCCGCCGACATGACCGCGGTCGTGGGACAGTGATGGCCTGGCATAACGAAGGCGACGTCGCATTGTTTAAGTTCGGCCGACAGGCATACCCCATCGCTGTCGACTGGCAAGGCGACTTGGCGTGACGACGTTGTCTCTAGGATTGCCTTGATGTCTGGAAGTCCGGGGTTTTCATATCCCACTGTCACTCCTCGCCTGCTGAGCAACTGTGCAACCAGATAGCGACCTTCCTGGCCGCCTAGAGTGACAAGTATTTCGTCAGGCTCTGCCCAAATTCCGTGGTTGGGCAGCACGTGACGTCGAAGGCTTTCGACGAGGCTTAGATCGTCCCTATCGAACGCATCGCGGCCCCATTCCGCGATTTCGGTAACGCCGGAAGCACTCCGCTCGCATTGCCGCCAGTGATTGGTCGGGAAGGTACTTAAATCGAATTGCCCGTATTTGAAATTGTACGCGATTGACGAAGGCTCCACTCTTGTTGCCGTTGCCATGGCCACTGCTGTTAAACCAAGTCTGGAATCCCAGTTAAATAGTTCGGCAGGTTCGTCGACAGGCGAGCTTCTGGGAGTCGCTCCGCTGCTCGCAACAAAAATGCCGGAGCGGTCCCTCGCCACCAAGTATCCCTGTTCAACAAGCGCGTTTATGGCGGCAATTGCCGTGTTGCGGCTGATGTCTAGGGAACCGGCGATTGCGCGACTGGAGGGCAGGCGCACTCCCTCGGGAATCTGTTTCGTATCGATCGCGTCGATAAGTGATGCGACGAGCTGCATTGTCAAAGACCCACGGGTCTTAGTGGGTTTGGCGAGCAAATGGTCCCAAACCAGCAATGGATCTGCGGCGCGTGGACGAGTGTCTGTCAAGCGAATGCCTCCAAAACTGGTTCCTATTTGAATTGAAACTGGATCTTTCAAAATTAGCAAGCAGAATATTTGATGAGGCTGCCGATGAGGAGAGGGCGCGCCTTAGAGTTCGTCCACGTGACCTGATCACCGAACAAGCCCCATGAGACCGACAGGAAAAGCGATGAACAAAGACTCCAGCACGTTCAAACGAGAAGCCAACTTTATCGGGGGCGAATGGGTTGGTTCCGATTCAGGGGCGACGCTTGATGTGATAGACCCGGCAACCGGACAGCGGATCGGATCCGTGCCGGATTCGGGCGCGTCTGAGACCAAGCGCGCGATCGAATCCGCCCACAACGCGTTCAGCGAATTCCGTTCAACGACTGCGCTCGAGCGATCCACTATGTTGAACCAACTACATGACGCCTTAATGGATAACCGAGCACAGCTGGCGGAATTGTTAACTGCGGAGCAAGGTAAACCCATTTCGGAAGCGGCGACTGAAATTGGGCAGTCGGCGGCCTACGTCAAATGGTACGCCGAGGAGGCGCGCCGCGCCTACGGAGAGGTGGTTCCAAGTCCGTGGCGGGACCGACGCATTATGGTAAGCTTGCAGCCGGTTGGAGTAGTCGCCGCGATCACGCCATGGAATTTTCCGTCATCAATGCTTGCAAGAAAGGTAGCGCCAGCAATCGCCGCCGGCTGTACCACAGTGGTCAAACCCGCCTCTCAAACCCCGTATTCCGCGCTGGCGTGGGGTGTGCTCGCTGACCAGGTCGGGATCCCGGCAGGGGTGGTGAACATCGTCACCGGCGCGCCGGCACCAATTGGCGACGAGTTGTGCCGGAATCCCCTCGTCAGGAAAATAACCTTCACCGGATCAACTTCCGTCGGAAAGATCCTGCTGGAAAAGGCAGCGCCAACTGTCAAAAAAGTCTCGATGGAGCTCGGCGGAAATGCGCCGTTTATCGTCTTCGATGATGCGGATCTTGATCGGGCTGTAGAGGGCGCGCTGCTGTCCAAATTTCGGAATGCGGGTCAAACATGCGTTTGTACAAACCGTATCTTCGTTCAATCCAACATATATGACGCCTTTATCAAGCGTTTCGCCGCTAGAGTGTCGTCTCTCAAAGTCGGGCCGGGTACGGAACCGGGTGTTGAACAGGGTCCGCTTATCGATGAATTTGCGGTTCGTAAAGTCGAGGAAATGCTTAGCGACGCCGTATCGAAGGGCGCGTCGGTTGCCGCTGGCGGCAACCGTCACGCCATTGGCGGACTGTTCTTCGAGCCGACTGTCGTGCGAGACGCGAGCGCGAACATGCGTTTCATGAAAGAAGAAATTTTTGGTCCGGTCGCGCCTGTATTTCGCTTCTCAACCGAAGAAGAGGCGATCGATCAAGCCAACGACACGGAGTTCGGACTGGCGGGGTACTTTTACACTCGAAGCCTCGCCAGGGCATATCGCGTTGCGGAACGCCTTCAATACGGCATGGTTGGGATTAACGAGAGCTTGATCACGACCGTGGAAGCACCTTTCGGTGGCGTGAAGGAGTCGGGTCTGGGCCGTGAGGGCGGGTGGCAGGGCCTCTCTGACTATTTCGACGTCAAGTATACCTGCCTTGGAGGTCTGGCAAACTAGGCACTCATGGAAATCATGGGCAGCAGCTCTCTCGAGGTTTCGAGGCAATCGGTTCGGGCAGGGACTTGCAGAAACCCATAGGACCTTAGCTTGGCACTTTCCACGGACGGTAAGGCATGACCCACACCACACGATCTTTCATCGCCGATACCCTTGCACTGTTTATCTTTTTCACAGTGACGGGTGGGATCAACGAACGCTACATTGTTGGGATGACTTGGGAGCAGGTTCTTTATGCACGGTTGCTTGGAACCATGATCATGATACCGAGCGGACGGCCCTATGGGCTATGGCGTGATCTTTTCATGCGACAAGCCAAGGAGACCTCGTTATCTCAATCATTATGGGATAGCGTTGCGCTACTCACATTTCAAACGCCGATCTACGCCGCGATTATTTTCTTTAGCGGCGCCAGGGGGCTTGACCTTTTTTTGGGCACACTTGGAGCTGCAATTATGATGGTTTCGCTGGGACGCCCGTACGGAATGTTTCTGAGTTCGGTGCGGCGTCTCTTAGGCTTAAATGAAACAGCACGCGGACCAGCAAAATGATACTAGCACCAGCCTCTGGTTGGCCAGGGGCGTACCCTCTACCACAGGCCGATTCAGGAAAACTGATGGCGATAGCCTGCGACGAAAACACTGATGATCCGTGAGACGCTTTTATCGAAATTCGGCATGTTCGACAGCTCGAAAACTTCTTTTCTCACCCCGTAGTAAAAGAGGCCGGTATGGAAGTTCCAGACCACTTCAAGCTCCTCTTTGCTGATGGCGACGTCACCTGGATCGGGAAGATCCAGCTCATGTCGTAGTTCTTCCGCAATGACACGGATGATGTTTTTCTCAAGAAGGTTGATGTATCTCTTGTTGAGCTCGACAGACTTCAAACCTGAGTAGAGATAAAGCCTAAGCCACGTCCTAGACTGAGTTACCTTCCCGTAAATTCTGTAGAATTTCAGAAGCCGCTCCTGCAAAGGGAAAGACCGATCAGCTATTAGCTGTGTCCACTCTTTCTTGAAATGCCCTTCCAGAAGCGAGGTATAAACCTCTTCCAGAAGTTGTTCCTTGGTAGAGAAATATCGATAGATCAGGGGCTGCGTAATTCCCAGCGCTTCGGCGAGTTGATGTGTTGACGCATCAAAGCCGTTCTCCGCAAATAATTCGATCGCTCTATTGAGCAGCATCTCACGACGCTCTTCCTTCGGCATTCTCATGCGCGTCTTTTTTTCCGCCAACTCACCCGTCCCACATCAAGATTAGCGCGCCTTAGCGCTGCAGATGAACGCAAACCCCGCCCATTGTGAAGTCAAGGGTAGGTACACCAACCAACGCCGTCAAGAAAGGTCAGGTCAGCCATCTCGATGCAACAGGAGGACGTCGCATTCAGCCGACATTTTGACGTGTCGCGGGGCTTACGCTCGCGAGGCACCGCTCGGTAATGATGTGACCGTCCCGTCAGGCTTGACCGGCGGGGAAATCGGGTCTGAACGATGCAAACCTGTGAATTGAGGCCTCCAGTCTCGGGATTCCCGCCGACGCTCGATGCCAGTGGAAACCTCCCTGCGGTTTATCCCCGCCCCCTGAAGAGAAGAAGGTGTTCACGTGGCCCGTCGCGTTTCATCTCAATTCCACATTTTCATACGGCTCATTCACAGCGTTCCTGCTCGCATCGCAGTCAACAGGATGCTTGACATTGGCTCCAGTATTTATTAAACGATAAATAACGACACCGATGTCTGTGCCGGTTTGCTATGGAGGAACGAGCATGGCTGGGACGCGTAAAGCTATTATCACGTGTGCGATTACAGGCGCGATCCACACCCCCAGTATGTCAGACTATCTGCCGATAACTGCCAACGAAATTATCGAGGAGGCGCTTGCGGCCGCAGCAGAAGGCGCTGCTGTTTTGCACCTGCATGCTCGCGACGAGCAAACAGGTCGACCTGATCAAACAGTCGAGGGTTTTGGTCGCTTCCTTTTGCGAATTCGACAAAGCACTAACGCGGTGATCAACATCACCAGTGGGGGCAGTCCCTTTATGAAGGTTGAGGAGCGCGTGCTCCCTGCGGCTCATTTTCGGCCGGAAGTGGCTTCGCTCAATATGGGTTCGATGAATTTTGGGCTCTTCCATCTCCTTGATAAATACAAGGACTTCAGATTCGATTGGGAGCGCGAGCACCTGGAAAACAGCCGCGATCTCGTATTTCGAAATACCTTCAAGGACATCGAATACATTCTCGACACTTGTGGATCACAAGGGACCCGCTTCGAATTCGAATGCTACGACACCGCCCATCTGTACAACCTCAAGCACTTTTTCGACAGGGGATTGGTCAAAGGGCCGCTATTCATCCAGACCGTTTTTGGCCTTCTCGGTGGGATAGGAACGCACCCCGAGGACGTGCTTCATATGAAGCGCACCGCCGACCGTCTGTTCGGAGACGCTTATCGATGGTCTGTGCTCGGGGCGGGCTCTAGCCAAATGCGTATTGCGGCCCAATCACTGACCATGGGTGGTCACGTCCGCGTAGGCCTCGAAGACTCCTTGTGGGCCGGCCCGGGCCGGCTCGCGCGCTCGAATGCAGAGCAGGTTCGTATCGCCCGCCAATTAATAGAAAGCTTGGGCATGGAAGTTGCGACTCCTGACGAAGCACGAGAAATCTTGGCGCTCAAGGGGGCGGCCAACGTCGCCTTCTAGTTCCGTGCTGGAAGGCGGACAGGTGCATCATGTCTATCAGTGTCAAGCAGGAACGCTTCATGTCCAAGGTTCAACAATCTGCCAGATCTGCGATCGCGGACGTGGCCCGTGACGGTATGGTGATAGCTGCGGGTGGCTTTGGTCTCTGTGGAATTCCGGAGCTGCTCATTGATGCCCTGAGTGAAAGCGGCGTCCGCAACCTGACGATCGCTTCCAACAATTGCGGAGTTGATGATTTCGGTCTTGGTATCCTTCTCGCCAAAGGACAGATTAAAAAAATGATCTCCTCATACGTAGGCGAGAATTCCGAGTTCATGCGTCAATTTCTTTCAGGAGAATTGGAGCTGGAGTTCAATCCACAGGGGACGCTTGCGGAGCGTATGCGGGCAGGCGGCGCGGGAATTCCGGGCTTTTATACGCGAACCGGAGTTGGGACCGTCATCGCTGACGGCAAAGAGCACAAGGATTTCGACGGAAAGACTTACATTCTTGAGCGGTCGTTCGTAGCCGATATTGCGATCGTCAAGGGTTGGAAGGCTGACACGTCCGGAAATCTCGTATTCAGGAAGACCGCCCGAAATTTCAATGTCCCCGCGGCGACATGTGGAAAGCTTTGCATCGCTGAGGTCGAAGAGATTGTGCCGGTCGGCAGCCTTGACCCGGACCATATTCACCTGCCCGGGATTTATGTTCATCGTTTGGTCGAGGGAAAGCACGAGAAACGAATCGAGAAGCGTACAGTTCGACACCGGGAGGCTGTGTGATGCCTTGGGACCGAGATCAAATGGCCGCGCGAGCTGCTCTCGAGCTTGAAGACGGGTCGTATGTCAATCTTGGGATTGGTATACCCACTTTGGTCGCAAACTACATACCGGAAGACATTTCCGTCACTCTACACTCCGAAAACGGAATGCTTGGCATGGGGCCGTTTCCCTTCGAGGGAGAGGAAGATGCTGATCTGATCAATGCTGGCAAGCAAACGATAACGGAGCTGCCTCAAACAGCGTTTTTCGACAGCGCCACATCTTTCGCCATGATCCGCGGCGGAAAAATTTCGATGGCCATACTCGGAGCAATGGAAGTCTCCGAAAACGGCGACCTCGCGAACTGGACGATACCCGGAAAGCTTGTGAAGGGCATGGGCGGCGCGATGGACCTCGTGGCAGGCGTTGGCCGTGTTGTTGTCGTTATGGATCATACCAGCAAGGCTGGCGACAGCAAGCTGCTCAGGGCCTGCACTTTGCCGCTGACAGGCCAGGGAGTCGTCGATCGCATCATCACCAATTTAGGTGTTCTGGACGTGGTTCACGGCGGCCTGAAGATTGTCGAGCTGGCAGCAGATGTAACCGAGGAGGCTCTTCGGCACGCGACTGAGGCAACGATCGTCCACGCTTGAACAGGCGGGAAATAAAGGAAGACCACAATGGCTCGCAAAATTATCGATATTTCGATCGCGCTGGATAACGACACACCTGTGGACCAAGCAGGGTTCGGCCCCAAAATCAACTACGAGGATCCGGTATCCAATGTGCCGGAGATCCTCAAATTCTTCCCCGGACTAACGCGGGAGATGCTGCCGGGGGGAGAAGGTTGGGCGAACGAGACCATCACCTTGCGAACACACAGCGGCACCCATCTTGACGCGCCCTATCATTATCACACGACCATGAACGGCGGGAGGCGCGCGATCACCATCGATGAAGTCCCGCTAGATTGGTGTTTCCAGCGAGGTGTAAAGCTCGATTTCCGTCACTTCAACGACGGGTATATCGTGCAGCCCGCCGATGTCGAGGCAGAGCTCAAGAGGATCGGCCATGAGTTGAAGCCCCTTGATATCGTGTTGGTCAACACACGTGCATCGTCTCGATACGGCTTCGACGATTACATCCACACCGGAATCGGGATGGGGAGAGCAGCGACCCTTTATATGTTGGAGCGCGGCGTCCGGTTGACAGGTATTGACGCTTGGGGATGGGATGCACCGTTCAGCCTTATGTCGAAGCGATTTGCCGAAACCAAGGACCCATCGATCGTCTGGGAGGGCCATCGTGCTGGGATGGAGATTGGTTACTGCCATCTCGAGAAGCTATACAACCTCGAGTCTTTGCCATCGTCCGGGTTCGACGTGTGCTGCTTCCCAGTCAAGGTGCACAAGGGGTCAGCCGGATGGACTCGCGCAGTTGCCATAATAAACGAATAACGCGTTTACTTAGCAGTCAGAGGAGGCCCAAAGCGTGAGCTCACACCTGAAGATAAAGGGTTTTTCGCATTTCTCGCTTGAAGGGAACGCAGCGGTGGTCACCGGTGCTGGCCGTGGAATCGGTCGAGCAATCGCTCTAGCTTTGGCAGAGGCAGGCGCGGAGGTTCACGCAGTGGCACGCACCGAAGCCGATCTGCTGAATCTGGTGCAGGAGTGCGAAGGTTTGAACGGTTCAATAAGGCCGTGGGTCGCAGATGTCATTTCCGATGAATTCGTTGAAGGTATACGGCGCATGCCGTGTCTCGATATAATTGTCAACAATGCCGGAACCAACAAGTTACAGCTGCTGGAAGATATTGACGATGAGACTCTCGACCTGCTTCTGGACTTGAACGTACGGGCCGTATTTCGGGTTTCTCGTGCGGCTGCCCTGCGTATGAGAGAGATAGGGAAGGGGGGATCGATCATTCACATGTCCTCTCAAATGGGGCATGTCGGGGCTGCCAAGCGGGCCGTCTACTGCATGACAAAACACGCTGTTGAAGGGTTGACGAAATCCATGGCCGTAGAACTTGCTCGTGAAGGTATCCGCGTCAATGCCGTCGCTCCCACGATCGTGGAAACGCCTATGACGGCTCCTTTCCTCAAGGACCCCGCTTACCAACAGTTCGCGCGGGATACGATACCGATGGGATCGGTAGCGCTTCCGGAAGATGTTGCGGGGGCGGTTTTGTATCTCGCATCTCGACATGCGCGTCTAATAACCGGTACCAGCCTGAGGGTGGATGGGGGAGCGACCGCATTTTAGGTTCACGGCGTTGCGGCCGACGCGTTGCCGGGTTCCCTGGTCGAAAAAAGTAGGGTAGCGCGGGCCTAGTAGACTAATCGATCCACTTTGGAATGTGGGTAACATTGGCTTGCAAGACTCTCGAGATCAATCGATCAGGATCACTATCGCTTAAAAGCAGACTGCGGTGCTCGGTCTTCAAAAAGCGTTCCGTGGACAGGTCGTCAAGAAACCCAAGCAGTCGATCAAAGAAACCCTCCACGTTCAGCAATCCCACCGGCTTTAGATGAAAGCCAAGCTGCGACCATGTCAAAACTTCGAACGTCTCTTCCAAAGTCCCTATCCCGCCTGGTAAGGCAATAAAAGCGTCGGATAAATTTGCCATTATTGCTTTTCGTTCGTGCATAGTGTCCACAAGATGTAGCCGCGTCAGTCCATCGTGCGCGATCTCTAAGTTCGCAAGTTTTTTAGGTAGAACGCCAATCACTTCGCCACCCTCGGCGAGAGCGGCATCAGCGGCCGCTCCCATCAATCCGACTCGCGCGCCACCGTATACCATTCCAAGTCCGCACCGAGCGATGGTCTGGCCTAGTTTCTTGGCCGCATTTCTGTATGCCTCTGATCGGCCCATGCTTGAGCCGGCAAACACGCATATTCTCGAAAGTCCGACAGGAATATCCGTAGGTCTGCAGCTTTCCATGACCTTCCTTCCATAATTTAGATGTTGCATCGTTCGGCATATTTTCACGTCTCTTTCAACCCATCATGAACGAGTTGAACCCTTGTCATCTTCGTTGCATTGCTCAGCGACCAATTGATGTTGAGCGCGGCGAAGGGTTCCGGACGGATTCGCCAAGTCGCTTTATCGGGTATCATACGACGATAGGCTGTGTTGGAAGTATCTTACGACTGATAAGGCCGTTGCGGTTCAACCGCTTCAGTGAATCTGACAGCGCCTTGTGAGTGATCGCGTAGAGGCGCCGTATCAGGTCGTTGATTTGCGATGCTGGCTCATAGCACGCTGAGGATCAGCAACCGCGCTATTGTTAGCAATCATCCTGGAGGCTTGAGGACGAGATGATAATAGAGCTGGATCGAACTAAACAGCCACATTCTGAAGTTAGCCGTTCTCTCGTCTTTCGTAGGCGAGGTGGTTGACAACGCTGAGACATCTTGCCTCCCGCTCTCAGGCGTTTATTTTCTTGTGGTGGAATTTTCTTCCAGGTCGCGAACTAAAAGACCGACCCGATGGGCGTGATTTAGCAGCCGCGAAAACGCCGCCGAAGCGGCTGTGACATTTGGCACAGGCCTGTTAAGCCACTTATACCCGGCTTGCGCCTCCAAAAGTAGAGCCGTAACGGCGATGTTGATGTTATGAACATCTTGGCTGAGGCCTTCAGGCGCGCGTAGATAATCCAAAATTTCCGGCGATATATCTTTGGCATGGTGCGCTTCTTCGGTCGCCGTCGTTTCGTTCGCTGAGTTTGGATTGCTCATTTTGAAAATGCCCTCTCAGCGCTCGAATGCCGTTTGCTCGAGCTTAACTCCACAGTTTCACCGCATTTATTTATTGTCAGCCCGCTGCCGTGAATCGTATCAAGATGTGAAACTAGGGGAGGAACGGTGCGTGGGCACCCCATAAAACCGAAAGCCAGCTATACATTCCTGCATGGCATTCAATGCGATTTCCGTTATCTGCTTCAATCTAATCGCGCGGGATCGAGAATTTGTTGTCTTTCGATCTCGTAAGAAGCGAACAGAAGGTCTCTGTCGCGAATTGTTGAACTGCCGATCCCGACGGTTGGTCAGACTCTAACTGCGTCGTTGCCGCGGAGCGTTCACCTTGAGCATGATGTATTTGAAGCACTAGCGTGACGTCGATCAGGACGTTCCGGACAAGGCTGGATTTGCAACGCCGAAACTCCCCCTCGCGCTCCATTCCTGATCAGTCGGGCAGGCATCCATTGCTCACGGAAAAGGTCGGGCTATTTGTTATTAACGGTTCGTGAGAGTGGCGCGATGGCAGTCGGAATAAGGCCCTCTCTAACGCAATAATCGGCGTCAGAGAGGAAGCCTTCGTTTGCTGGGGTATTCTAATTTAGGTGCGGCTCTCGGCGGATAGCCCAGGAGCATCACTTTCCAGCTGCTGATCTAGTGCTTCAAGTGAACGGCCTCTCGTCTCGAAGCCGAAGAAGAGGAACGCCAAGCCAGCCAGCGCATACCAAGCGGCGAAATAACTAAAAGCTCCTTGTGCTGAAATGACTCCAGCGCCAGGTGCAGCAGAACCGCCTGCGATGAATGCGAGTCCCATGGGTCCAATAATCTTGCCAAAGCCGCCAAACCCGTAGGCCGACCCCATACCCATTGCCCTGAGACGCGAAGGCCAGACCTCCGCCGAATAAGGGCCAACCACGGCAAATCCTCCTTCTCCAAAGAAGTATGCGACCATAAGCAAGCCAATAAGCATGGCTGCCGCGCCGTTGAGCGCATCACCGATCACCGCTGCGCCAACGAGTACGGCACACGCCGTCAAGCTACAAATCACACCGGTGGCTCGACGACCGATCGCTTCTGATAGAAACGATACAAGAAAGCGACCCACAAAAGCAGCAAGTGTGACGAAAATCATGTAGAACGCTGCCTGTGCTGGTCTAATGCCAAGGAGTTGAACCAGAATGACAGGTGACCACAAAGCGAGCCCATAATAACCAGTCTGCGCTCCGAGGTTTGTTAGCCAGGAAACTGCCCAGCTTCTCGGATACTTTGTAATCTCTCCCATCGAAGGCGGCTGCTCTTTCTGCATGGGGGCCGCCAGCGGTAAGCTCTCGCTGGAAACATTAAGTGCCCAAGCGACTGCCGCGCGAGCTTCGTTGACGCGTCCCTGCCTCAGCAACCATCGAGGAGACTCGGGTATCCAAGACCGGATGAACAATGTGGTTGCGGCCATTGCGGTACAAACAATCATCAGCCCTCGCCATCCGATGTGAGGCGCAAGGAAGAAGACCATCAGCGATCCGAGAAGAAAGCCTATTGGAACGGCGGAAGTAACCAACCCTGTGACCAGACCGCGCTTCTTGACCGGCGTAAATTCTTGGACGAGCGGCAGGTCGACGCAATACAGTCCACCGGCTCCAAAGCCAATAAGAAACCTGAACGCGCTTAGATACAACCAGCCGTATGCGACACTATCTGGCGTCACGGCGAGCGCCGCTGTCCCAACGGAAAAGATTCCGATCGTCAACATGAAGACTTTTCTGCGTCCAACGCGATCTGCAAGCCAACCGAAGTACGCGGCACCGAGCATTGCTCCAATCCCTGACGACAGAAGTATCGTGGAAGATTGCCAGACGGTGAGATTCCATGGGCCCACAACGTAGACCAGCACAAACCCGATCAGAAAGTAGTCGAGAAATTCTAACGCAACGCCAAAGGTTGCCGCCATGATCAGCCGCTTCTGGTTGGCTGTCAAAGCCTCTTGGCTATCCAGTCGTTCAAGCATTGGTACACCTCCCATGTACGTAGCTGTAATACCGTGGCTGGCTCTTCTATTCCGATCGAGGTGCCTCCCACTTCAGGCTAATTATCAATCAATAAATAGCGCATTGTCAAGCTCCGCGGTAAAAGCACGTGCCAACGATCAATGACTCCGCCTCGTTGGCCTGACAAACCAGCCTTCAAAAAAGTCTAGCCTAGTTTGTCTTTTCAGGTTATCGTTTGATAAACAGGCGCATGGTTAGGAGGAAACGATGTTGCCGTGGTTCTTGTCATTGGTCTTTGCATGGACGAGGTGCTTTGGAAATTACTTCGCCGATGCGGGGGCGGCGCACAGTATCTACGGATACCTCTGGCTGGACGTCGGAGATGTTCGGGCACGCAACGACGACACCTGCTTCATTTAAGTTATTCGTCGACGACGACATCGGGATTTCGAACGTGGCTCAGCCCCATCCAGCTACCGGTAAGCAGGTGAAAGCGTTGATTGATTTTCGCCGCATTGTCGGCAACGCAAATGTGCTCACGAAACCTTCGCATGTCAGACGCTTCGTTAAGGGCATGAGGTTTGGCGGGGGGGCGGTTGAAGCTGTTGTCAGGCCGGGCAGTCTCGTGGAGATGTGGCTAGCGATCAAACTCGCGATAAGCACGGATCGGGCAGTCATCTTTCAAGCTGCGAATACTGGGCTAACGGGCGGATCGACCCCTTGGGGAACCGCCTATGATCGCAAAGTTGTCATAATAAATGTGATGCGTTTGAAGGGAGTTCATTTCCACAAAACATCGCAACAAGTCGTGTGTCTCCCTGGAGCCACACTTGATGCATTGGAGACGTTGCTGAAGCCCATGGGGCGCGAACCACACTCTGTGATTGGTTCTTCGTGCATAGGCGCGTCCGTTCTGGGGGGCATTTGCAACAACTCCGGAGGAGCGCTTATCAGACGCGGACCGGCGTACACCGAGATGGCGCTTTTCGCGCGGGTAAATGCTGACGGCGGATTGGAGTTAGTCAACAATCTCGGTTTTGATCTTGGCGATGATCCTGAAGAAATTTTGTCGCGTGTGGAAAGAGGCGAGTTTCCCGACACGCCCCGCCCGCGGGATTGGGCGTCGGACCGAGAGTATCACAATCATGTACGCGATGTGGACGCGCTCACGCCTGCCCGATTCAACTCCGATCCGCGGCGACTTCATGACGCTTCCGGATGCGCGGGGAAGCTCGCGGTGTTTGCGGTGAGACTCGACACGTTTGAGTCCGAGGAGGACACAAGAGTCTTCTACATCGGAACGAACAGGCCCGATGACCTCACATTTGTCAGAAGAGAGATCCTGCGCAACTTCGCGCAGCTGCCGATCGCTGGTGAATATATCCACCGCGATGCCTACGAGCTGGCCGCTCGCTATGGCAAGGACACCTTTCTGATAATAAAGAAGCTAGGAACGCGTCGGATGCCATCTGTCTTCGCCTTGAAGGCGCGCTTCGATGCCTTCACCCACGCTCTACAGCTGGGCTCGACACTGTCAGACAGAATAGCGCAGCTTATCGTGAGCCTCTTGCCGCAGCATTTGCCCAAGAGAATGAATAAATTTCACAGCCGTTACGAACATCATCTCATTCTTAAAGTCAGTGCGATAGCAACTGACGAAACGCGGTCTCTCCTGCAACGTACGTTCGCGTCGTGCGACGGAGACTTTTTCGAGTGCGATCCGGTCGAGGCATCCGATGCTTTCCTCCATCGATTTGCAGTCGCCGGCGCCGCCGGACGTTATCGGGCTATCCATCCGAGCGAAATTCAAGACATCGTTGCTTTGGACATAGCACTGCCTCGAAACGCGCTCGAGTGGATAGAGACGCTGCCAGCTGAAATTGAGCAGGATGTCGCGAAGAAGCTTTACTACGGACACTTCTTTTGCCACGTGTTCCACCAAGACTATGCGGTCAAAAAAGGCCGCGACTGCGTTGCACTCGAACATGCGATGTGGAAAGTACTCGATCAGCGAGGAGCCGAGTACCCCGCCGAACATAACGTCGGCCACCTATATAAAGCGAAAAAGGAACTTGCGGGATTTTATCAGTGCCTGGATCCAACAAACAGTTTTAATCCTGGCATAGGGCAAACCTCCTTCAAGAAAAACTGGAGCACTTGCTGCTAGTATCGATTCCTAACGTAGGTTTAGTCGTCCGTCGGCCGCCGAAAATGATCATGCTTGATTTGAGTGGATCTCTTTTCAAAACCAACCCCTTTTGCGGAACCAAACGAGCGGAATGATCCCGGTTGCCAAGATTACAGCCCACGCGAAAGGATACCCGTACGACCAGTTCAATTCGGGCATGATTTTGAAGTTCATACCCCAGATCCCGGCCATCAAAGTAGGGGGTACTCCGACTACCGAGGCGATTGTCAACACCTTGAATATGTTGTTCTGTTCAATAGTGATAAACCCAAGGACTGCATCCAGAAGGAACTGCGCCTTATCCGAGAGATGGCTTTCATAATCGCTCAGCGACGATATATCTTTAGAGACGGCATGGAGCTGATCGTGAAAGCCATCCGATAGCTGGTCACGGCACATGTCCAACGTGAAGGTTGCCATACGGCCGACACCGAGTAGGACATCGCGCGCTTTGGATGACCGGTCGGCCAGCGCGCCGACTTTAGATAAGGCTCGTGTCAGCGTGAATTCGGAGTCGCGGGATGAGACCGATCCTCTCAAATTTCCACGAAACACTGCTCTCGAGATCTCATCGACCGCCGCGGCTAGGTGCTCAAGGACGTCGGCACCGCGATCGACGATGGCTTCCAGCAAGCCGATAAACACTCCCATTCCTGACCTTATCGTATCGTCGTGCTCAAGCCGTTTGGCGACAAGATCAAAGGCGGCAAGCGCCTCGAAGCGAATTGTCACAAGTGTGTGGGTAGCAACAATAAAGCCAGCTGGTGAAAAATCCGAGCGTTCGATTGTCGATGTGCCGATGATGGGAGTGCTCAAGTAAAGATCTTTTCCCTCCTTTATCAATCGGCTTGATAACTCGATTGCACTGAGTGCGTCGCGGGATGGAATTCGAACATTGAAGTAGTTTTCTGTCCAAGAAATTTCGTCGTCGGTGGGGTTTAACAGGTCCACCCATATCGTGCCCGTCGTCGCGGTAACTGCATCGACGTCAATTTCCCTCGACTCCCCGGCGGTAGAGAAGGTTTTCAGCATGTCACGCCCCGCATGTCACAGCTGGAAGGTACGCTCCGTGGGCGGCAGCCCAAGGCCGCTGTCTGCAAACATCGAATAACGCCGTTCCGCCCGCCGAGAACCGCTGGGTCCGTTACCGGCCTTGTTCGATCACTCCGTGGTGTTCTTTGCGATCGGAAACTCACGTGCTAGCCGAGCTTTCGGTAAAGCGGTCGGTCAGGACTTCCCAGTTGCGGTGAGCAAACGCGGTTTTGGCCTGAGGTTCAAAGCCACATTCTGCTAAAAAACGACGCGCGTCTCCTCCTGCCCGATACTGATAAGGGTAGTCGGTGGAAAACAACAATCGATCAGTCCCGACAATTGCTGCTGCGCGGGCTAGGTAGTCTTTGCTGAACATACCACTAGCAGTGACATAGAGATTTCGTCGCAAGTAGCTCGTGATGGGAAACTGTAAACCCGACACCCGATCCATCGCAGCTAGCCTCTCTGCATAGAACAGCACGACCTCACCCCAGTGACCGAGTATCACCTGCAGTTCGGGAAACCTGTCAAAAGTGCCGGCAAGGATAAGACGAATGAATTGTATGCCAGCATCATAATGCCAACCGAGCCCGTACATGGCGAATGCCGCGTCCACAGCTGGTGTGAAACCGGAATAGTATGCCGATCTTACTTCGGAAGGGGGCGTACGAGGATGCAGCAAGATAGGGACTTGGAGCGCTGAGGCGCTTGCTAGGATTGGCCGCAGGTCAGGGTGATCCAAGTTGCGATCACCGACACGGCCACAGAGCATCGCCCCTTTGAAGCCGAGCGTGTTAACGCAGCGTTCGAGCTCGAGTGCTGCCTCTTCCGGCATCGCGACTGGTAAAGCGGCCAATGCCTGGAACCGGTTCGGCCGAAGTGCTGTCAGCCTGGCTACGGCGTCATTAGCGCGTCGTGCAAGGTCCACGCTCTCGTCGCCCAGATCGTGTAGGGCGGGTGTCGTAAGCGATAAAACCTGAACGTCGAGGCCCGTTTCGTCCATGAGACGGATGCGCTCGTCTCCAAGGTCGAGGAGAAGGCGCTCAACGTTTCCGGAATGGACCTGCACGCTCGGGTCTCTCGCTCCTAGACCCATAGCCTCCCAAACATCTCGCACCTCCGTGGTTAGATAGTGTTCCTCGACGCCGATCAACTGCATCTTACCGTTCCTCCTTCAAGATTTCCGAGCCTCAAGAACTACCTCCGGCCCCGACCGATAAAGCGATGTATTGCTCAGCTGCTAGGTAACGAAATCACGAGGAGGCAGTTTGGAAGGATGGTATGGCCTGTGGACCAAGCCCGGAGTGGGGCGCCTTGCGGTGCGCCACCACCAGGCTCAGTCCTTCGCTCCTAGATTTCCGGGATGCAGTAGATCAGCAAATCCAATCCGATGAAGGAATTCTTCCCGGACACGGTCGATAACGGCGTAGGATACGATTGCTCCATCATTCGCGGGGTCGATGACAACGCGAAACGGCCTCTTCCCAAACGGAGCGTTTACAATGGAAACGACTGCGTCGGCGACGGCCTCCGGCTCGGCGTTCTCCGGAACGGTCTCCGCGAGAGCCGATAGCATCCGGTCGGAAAAACCTTTCGGAAGATGCGCTTCATATGCGGCAAGGCATGCAGTATCCGACGGTGAGCCGGCATGGGCAAAGTGATTGGTACCTTTCGTGTACGCACCCGGCACGACAATCGAGGACTCGATACCAAACGGGGCAACTTCGCGCGCATAGCATACCGCGAGAGCGTCCATTGCCGCCTTTGCGGCGAAGTACGGTCCTAGCATAGGTGGAACCCCACCTGCGGCGCTGCTACTTCCAGTCCAGATCAACAACCCGCTTCCAGCTCCACGCATGTGGGGCAACGCGGCGCGATTAACGCGTTGAGCGCCGACGACGTTTATGTCGTATAACAGAGCAAGTTGTTCCGGAGTGAAAGCTTCGCTGGGACCCCAGACCATATGGCCAGCGTTGTGGACGACAACGTCGATTCGGCCTTGTTCCTCGATGATTGTGTTGATGGCCGATCGGGCGGAGTCATCGTTTTGAACATCGAGCTCGACCGTTCTGAGATCCACATTTCGCGCGAGCGAGTAAGCCGCGATTTCTGCGACCTGAGAGACGTTTCGGTCGTTGAGGCCGCGCATTGACGCATATACTGTGTGGCCGGAGGCAGCCAGCGCATTAGCCATAAGACGTCCAAATCCGCTGGATGCCCCCGTGATGAGAATTACCTGGTTCATCATCTGCTCCTCACACCACTCCCCCGTTCACACGCAAAACCTGCCCATTGATCCAGCCGCTGTCAGGCCCTGCCAGCAGCGAAACGACATTTGCAATGTCATCGACTTCGCCAAGCCGCCCAAGCGGGATCATCTTCTTGATATGGTCAAGCGTTGCCTGGTCCTTTCCGTTGAGGAAAAGCTCAGTAGCGACCGGACCTGGCGCAACCGCGTTTACGGTAATACCGCGAGGCCCAAGCTCCTTCGCTAGAACGTGTGTCATCGCCTCGACCCCGGCCTTAGTAGCGGCATAGACCGCGTATGTGGGCTGATACAGTCCGACGACACTTGAGGAGAAGTTGATGATACGCCCACCATCCCGCAGGCGCGTTGCGGCTTCCCGCAGTCCGTTGAATGTTCCTTTCAGATTGATGGCGATCGTCTGATCGAAAACAACGTCTTCAAATTGGGCTACGGGCGCGAGCTTCATAATACCGGCGTTATTTACTAGAACGTCGACGCCCCCATAGGCCGCCTCAGCAGAATCGAACATTCGCTTGAACGCTTGGGGGTCACTTACATCGGCCTGAGACGAAGTCGCACGCCCCCCGGCCCTCTCGATCTCACTTACAAGTTTGGCAGCCGCGTTGGCACTGCCCGAGTAGTTGATGACGACGGTCAACCCGTCAGCCGACAGCCTTTTGGCAATTGCTGCGCCGATGCCGCGGGATGATCCAGTTACGATCGCGACCCTGTTGGATGACAGTGACATTTCAATCTCTTTCTTTTTGGACTTGCCTCCGATCGGAACGCTGCACCAAAGCAGCGCCCCAACTCGATGATATCTGATGAATTGGTCATTCCTTGGCGCGATATGACTCAGGGATCACGAAAACCTCATCGGCACGCGCATAACCGCCGTCCTTGATTTCCTCGATCAAAACCATGGTGTGTGCGCGTGCTGCTTCTGAGAAGTATTCGACCAACATGGCGGTGGTTCGGTGAACGATTTCTTCCTTTTGAGCACGGGTGAGGGATGCTTCTGGAACCTTGAAGTTTGCGAATGGCATTTCGTTACTCCGTTTTGAAATCGGCGTGGATGTGTGGAAGCGCTTGAGCTGTGATGGTGCGATTGAAGACCTCGCTTCAGTAACCCATGACGTGCGACGAGTTGGCTCAGACATCGCGGATTACGACTGGAGCGACGCTCTAGCGGACCACCAACAAAGGATCTGGCGCCCCCCGCCCGGTTGTATGGCTTAGATATTCGCTTTGATCATGGGTGCAGAACATATCGATCTGGTCCCCATAATCGCCTCTAAGCTTTTTGAGCTTGGCGATACTCGACTGGCGATCCTCCGCGTCGGTCTGGAAGGCGATTTCGAGAGGGAGCCCTGGAGGCGGTTCGAGGAAGTTGATATTCGTATCAAAGTAGGCATCGCCCGCGTGAAGGGACCATTTTTCACCGTCGCGGAAGGCAACCCCGCAATGGCCTGCGGTGTGGCCGGGAAGGGGGATCAACTTGGCATCAAGGACATCAGGAAGCTTCAGGCTTCGAGCTTCCAATCCAAACCAAGTTTCGCCGGACTTTTCATAGGTCTGAAATTTCGTCCGATGCGAGATCTGATACGGCTTGTAGGGTCCCCGAGGTTTGAGCCCGTCGAACGCATCGAGCTCTTCATTGGCCAAATGCACGGTCGCGTTCGGAAAATCGTAAAGTCCGCCCGCGTGGTCATTGTCGAGGTGAGTAAGAATAATATCAGTGACTTGCTCGGGGTGGATTCCCTTCGCCTTCAGACGGTGAACGGCGGTCAGCCGCATATCGACAATAATTCCCAGTTTGAACAAGGCATCCTGGCCAAGTAGACCATTGGGGTCCAACATTTCTCGTGCTCCAAACCCTGTGTCCAGCAGGATCACACGTTCACCGATCTGGAATATCACGCAATGAATTGCCATTGAGCGAGTTGGCGTATGCACTAACGGGCCCATCAGGCCGAAGGTCGCGTGGGAAATTGAGACCGTATCTGACATATTTATCTCCATTGGCTGGAAATCGGAAGACTGCCGCTTCTGCAACCGAAGGCGGAGGGCTCACTCCGGTGCTGGGATCTCGAAAGCGTTCAACAAGGCGCAAGTCAGCAAGTAAAGTCCGACAAGGTAAACCATGTCGACCAAGCCACGCCGTCCGAAGATATCTTCAGCTTCCTTGTAAAGTGCATCGTCAACCCGACGGTCACTCGCTAATTGCGTCGCGAAGCGACGAGCCACCTGCTCGGCCGGTGTAAGAGCATCCGAGGGTTCTCCGCGGACCAGCGCATCTATCGCAGACTCCGGAACACCTACTTTTCGGGCGACTGCTGAGTGGGCGTACAGTTCGTAAGGCGATTTCCAAACAGCGCCAACGCTGAGAATTACAACCTCGTGAACTCTCTTATCAAGGGTCGTACCCGTTTTGTCTGCAGCCATCCAAGCTAGGAAACCCGGCGTGATTCCCGTGCTGTATAAGTAGGGGTTGAAGGGGCCGATCAATTCTCCGGCAGCGGTTTGACCCTTAAAACCGCTTTGCTCCGCCCAGGTCACCAGCTTCGATTGGAGTATCTCGTATAGATCCGCCTGCTCACCTTCCAGCTGCTTCGGGTCGAGGAGCGGCAATCGTCCGCCTAGCCCGCTGTTTACGTGCTGCATCTCTGCCTCCAGAATTTAGTAGCTTGTACCGGGAGAAACGGACTAGGCAGCTTATTAACTGCCAGGTCCGCCCCTTCTCGTTGTGTGTTACGACTTCAATGTCTCGTCGATCCAGTCGAAAACAACCTGATCCTTGAACGCCAAAGCGCCGGATTGGCAGTGATTTTCTGCTCCGTCCTCTGCCGTGAACGCCACAAACTTTTTCGGCGAAGTGAGTTCGTCGAAAACGTGCTTCGGTTGCCCCGCAAAGAAGATGTCGCTGTCTGCCTCCAGAACCAGGCAAGGGCATTTGATTTGCTTTATGACGTCCTTGATGGTGTATGCCTTTGTCGCATCAAGGAGTTCTGCAACGGTCTTCACCGCGAGCGACCATGTTCCCTGAGTGACAACCCAACGAAGTGGAGTGGTGTGGGGTTTGGCCATCGCCGCCTCCACAATTTCCTGACAACGTTTGGCATCGCCCGCTTGCCAAGCTGCGATTGCATCAGTCGGCAGAAGATTGTGCAGGCTCGCATGAAAATCGTAGACCGAGTCGAAAAACACGCAGGCGCCCAGACGATGTTCGAACGCCACCGCACGCGCCGCCAGATAGCCGCCGAGGCTCATGCCGATAAGAGCGAGCTTGGACCCGTCGACATCAGATCGCGACAATGCGTAGTCAACAGCTGGAGTAACGACCTTCTCCCAGTCATACCGGAATGGCAGTTTTTGCTCACGCATCGGAGAGCCCTGTCCTGGGCCGTCGAAAGTGAGGCAATTGTACCCGCGTCTGTTGGCCGGCGCGCCGCCATAGTAAAAGAGTTCTTCGAGACTGGAGTCGAAACCGCCGTGAAAAATAACGGTCGGGCGTGGCGTGCCACTGTTATCCACCTTATAGAAATAGCCGGGAAGAGTGGTGTTCTCGTAGGGGATTTCAACTCGCTCCCAAGTCGGGCCTGTGATATCCGCAGCCTTATTGTACGCTTTCTGTGATGCGCGAGATTCCGAGAGGATCCGCGGATCGTCCGGATTGCCATGAAGGTAAAACTCCGCCATGCGGAAATATGTGGATGCTCTCAGGTATGCCTCGCGAGCACTGACAAGGTGGCCCTTAGAAAAACTCTCGTCGGCCCTGGACAAGGTACGCTTGGCCCGCTGGTCCCATCCTTCAAACCAGCTCTCGAAGTCTCCCTCCTTGATCTTGCTACCGGTAGCTACGATCTCGCCGAGATCAGAGCCCCCGTAGTACATGAAGCCGAGGTTTCGAACGAGCTCGAACGCGAAATGGTCGTCGTTGAATACAACTTTCATGGTCACCACCCTTGTTAATGCGCGTAGCGCGAATTCTGCCTTTCAACGTCGCAACGGATCATGCCGGTGCAGATATATTTCAAACAAAAGTATTAGTCTTTGCTCATATCGGGGAAGACTTTGGATGCTCGTTGTAATACTTAGCCGATAAAGCTATGCGTGAATTTAGGTGGCAAGGGAGCATTTTGGATTGGCCAAAAACGGAAGAGAGCTATACGATTTTGCATGGCGTATGCGATGAGCTCTGCTTGTAACTCATGGTTGCGCCCTGGCGCATTGATACTCGAGGGGATTAATGGAGCGGTTAGATTGGACCTTGTTGCGGACATTTCTGGCAGTCGTCGAATCGAGATCGCTATCGGCCGCTGCCTTGCTTCTCAAGGTCGCTCAGCCCACTTTAAGTCGGCATGTCCGGGAATTGGAGGATACGCTTGGCGTAACTCTGTTCATACGCACCGCGCGTGGTCTCGAACCCACGGAGGCGGCGCTCAGCCTCATCAACGACGCCAGAAATATGGGAGCAGCCGCGCAGGCTCTAGCACTTAAAGCGTTTGGCCGCTCGCAGGAGCTCACAGGCACTGTACGCGTAACCAGCTCTGTGATGGTGGCTAATCTCTGGTTACCTCCCATATTGGCAGACTTGCGGGAGGCTGAACCTAGCATCCAGATCGAACTTGTCCCTACGGACGTAAATCAGAATCTTTTGCGCCGCGATGCTGATATCGCAATTCGGATGGCGAATCCTACGCAAGCTGATTTGATAGCGCGCAGACTTGGAGACGCAGCACTCGGTCTCTACGGAACTCGGTCTTATTTTGAAAAGAATGGCCGGGTCACCACGAAGGAAGATTTAATGAAACATCACATCATCGGATTCGACCGCAGCGAGGTGATTATGAGGATCTTCGCGGCAAATGGATACCCGATGGAGCGCGAGATGTTTCCCGTGAGATGTGATGACCAGATGGTATATTGGAATCTAACGTTAGCGGGACTTGGACTCGGGTTTGCGCAGGTCATGTTCGCGAATAAAGAGCCTACTCTGGAGAGAGTGCCGATTGACTTGGTGCCGCCGATGCCTGTCTGGCTTGTGATGCACGAGGAAGTGCGCACGAGCTCGCGTATCCGCCGTGTCGCCGATTTTCTAGCGTCAGCTATCATCGAACTCCTGCCGAAGCCGCAATGAACCAAGCGGTGCTTTCCGCATCGCTTAGCCATCGGCTCTACTCTTAGGCGCTGTAACGCGCTGAGATCACAGGACTTGACCGAACCAACTATTGGCGTGTGGACGGTAGGCACCGGTCGTATGGCCTTTATCCTGCCGGGGTATTCTTACGATGCAATAGCTTCTGTAGTCCCTGCCAAATCTATATCTCGATTTGAATATTTCAGAAGTGGAAATTCAGATTGAAAATTCGGCGATTGGGTCGGTATCATTGCGTAGGATACGTCCTACTCTCGAGAAGGGGTGTAGTGTACGCCGGAGCAAGATCGTCTGTTGGAGCGGTCATTGGGCAAGAGCGAGTTGCTGCGGTGCAGCACGGGTAGCTGACGCAACGCCGACTGATTCACATGCCACGTCTTGCAACGCTTGTTGAGCTGGTACTTAAGATGTGAGCGTTAACTGACGCAGTTCCGCCAGGCCATTTTCGAACGAGAGAACTGGAGCATAGCCCAGCTCGCTCTTGGCTTTGCTAATGTCAAGGGTCACCTCAACAGCAGAAGTGGCATAAGCCTGAAGCGTCAATGGCGAGACGATCCGCCCTCCAGTGCCTCTTGCCAGAATGTCCCCAGCAGCGGCAACGGAGCGCACCATGAAGCGCGGCACGGTTTTGTCGGGGACACGAAGCCCCTGCGTTTCGAGGAGACCCGAGACGATGCGACGAAACGATATCGGATCTCCGTCCGAGACAAAGTACACCTCGCCACCACGACCTCGCCCGAGTGCTAATTCGACAGCATGACAGAGATTGGCAATATGCGTGGTGGAGGTCAGATACATACCGCCAGAAATCCAGGCAAACTTGCCTGAGCGCACCGCTGTAACTAGTGCCGGAAGAGCGGTTGTATCGTCTCGACCCCAGACGAACCGCGGGCGCAACACCATGATTTCGAATCCGGCGGCGTTGGCATTTAACGCAATTCGCTCGGCTGCAGCCTTGGTCCCCGAATAGCAGCCAACTGGCCTAATAGGTATTGGCATTGTCTCGTTCACGTTGACAAGCGGCTGGCCTGTGGCAAGGACGGATTCCGTGCTAATATGAAGTACTCTCTTAATTCCGGCGACATGGGCAGCTTTGAGGACGGCGCGTGTCCCGTCCACGTTGATAAGGCGTTGTCTCTCCGTTGCTAAGCCGTGGTTGGTGTCAGCCGCAGCGTGGACCAAGGTGTCGCATCCCGCCATGGCGATAGAAAGATCGGCATTGAAAAGATCACCCCTGAACGGGGTCGCGCCGAGCTTTTGGACGACCTCCGCCGACGCCTCGCTTCGGGCCAGCGCTGTGAGCTCAGCGTCGCGAGCGATGAAATGACGGATCAGGTTGCGGCCGATGTAGCCACTTCCGCCGGTCAGAAAAATTCTTCGTAATGGGAGGAAATTTTCAATGGGCGCGTGATTTGTGGAAACGCTATCTGTCATCTGTTTCATCAATGGGAAGTTAAAAATCAGTCGCCATAAGATCGGTCAACTCAATTTCTTCGGGTTGTGCCTTCACCAGCCAATTTATCTCGCGCAGAATTCTGTCTCGTTCTTCGCGCGGAAAATGATGGAAATCGAGATACTCGAGGAACTTCAGACCTTCAAGTGCAAGGTAAGCGAGTAGCGCACCGCGCGGCGACGACGATGTCTCTTCGATGCGAAAGATGGTCTGAGCCTGGCTCTGCTGCATCTTGTTGCGCAAGCCGGCGTCGAGCGCAAGGGCGGCACTGAGATTCAAAGCCACTGCCTTGAACTCTTCTCGGGGCGGCTCGGAGGCCGCGATGATACGGCTCTTGATCGCGCGATCCTCGCTGGCATCGACCTGTTCCTCGATACTGGCGTGAAGGGCTGCATCACGTTCGAACGCGCGATTGACTACAGCCTCCACGAGTGCCTGCTTTGATTTATGATCATAAAGCACGCTTGCCTTATGGACGCCTGCCTCTCGCGCCACTGCATCGACAGTCAAATTGGCGGCACCGTCGCGACCGACAACGCGCTCTGCGGCATCAAGAATGGCCTGCTGATCTACGATACGGTTTCTACCCACAGTCCTGCCTTTTTATTTCCACCTGGATGGTTATAAATCACCTCCGCGTTTTTGTCAAAGTGCCGGGTGCTCGTCAGCAGTTTACGGCTCTGTCGACGTCAAGAAGTTCGACGTCTCCGGGACACTTCACCCTTGCTATACGTTCGTATGGTTCAAAACTTTTTCGCGGTGTTTATTTTTTAACAGGCGAGGTCTCTACGGGACCGTCACAGTCATTGCTCGCCGGGTTCCGGTTGTAGCAGGTTCCTGAATAGGGTTGTCATGCCTACAGATTTGAACCCCGAACTTCGCCTTGTCGGCCTCCAGCGCCGTGTAGACGGGCACTCCCTTGTCGACGATGTCAGCGTTGATGTCGCGCATCGTGAAATAGTTGCGATCACGGGACCAAGCGGAGCTGGGAAGTCCTCACTCATCCGGCTTATCAATCGCCTCGACGAACCAACTGGTGGTACGGTTTTTCTCGGAGGGGAAGATTATCGTAAACTGGCTCCTAGTCTCCTTCGCCAAACAGTCGGCATGGTGATGCAGAGTGCCAACCTGTTCGCTGGGTCCGTCGCTTACAACGTGTCGTACGGGCCAGCGCAACGTCGTCAATCTTTGACAGAATCGGAGGTTGATCGTTTGCTTGCTAAGGTTGGGCTCCCAGGCTACGGAAGCCATGACGTCAGCACTCTTTCCGGCGGCGAAGCGCAGCGCGTTTCATTTGCCAGAACCTTGGCAAATGGACCACGTGTGCTTTTGCTGGATGAACCTACATCGGCTTTGGATGAGGAATCCAGCCAGGCGATTGAAGCCCTTGTCCGCAAAGTCAGCGAAGAGGATGGCGTCACATGCCTCATCGTCACGCATAATCCAGCGCAGGCTCTACGGCTCGCGAGAAGGACGATGTTCATGAGGGGCGGCAAATTGGTATCGGTGGGTCCAACGGAGGAGGTTCTCAATGCTCAGGGCTCTGTTTGATCACGAGGTTTTAGTAGGTCTTCTTCAGGCAGCTGCAGCGGCGTCCCTCTGTCTTTGCGTGGTGATGGCATGTCGCCGATTTGGGGTGCGTGTCGAGAGGGAGACGTCAATCTCGTTACTGCGGGGCTTGATCCAGATGTCTATTGTCGGCGTCGTCCTCGCACTTATCCTCAAGGGTACGCTGCTGGTTGGCACGCTCATCCTTCTGGGCATGGTGGTTGCAGCTGCAGTGACCGCCAGTCGTCGGTTTGCTGATCTGCCCTATGCCTTTGAGATTTCGCTTTATTCGATTAGTGCGGGTGCCGGGACGGCAATCGTTTTCATGCTACTTACCAGGTGCCTAACTGCGGATGTCACCGTTCTGGTTCCCGTGGGAAGCATGATAGTCGCGAACAGCATGAACGCGTGCGCACAAGCGCTGGAGCGGTTTCGCGCAGACGTCTTGAGTCACGTGGGGCAGATCGAAGCTGCCCTTTGTCTCGGGGCGGAACCGTCGGTCAGTGTGGCGCCGTATATGCAGACCTCAGTCTACGCAAGTCTGCTACCCCGCTTGGACATGCTTAAATCCCTTGGCCTGGTTTGGATTCCTGGTGTAATGGCCGGTATGCTCGTCTCGGGTGCCAGCCCGCTTTACGCCGGCGTGTATCAATTTGTAATCGTCGCAATGATCCTGGTCGCGTCAGGGATCTCTGGAATGGGCGTTGCGGCGTTAATGCAGAAGCGTGCCTTCACCGCCGCGGGACAGCTCACGCTTCGAGCCAATCGGGTTGAACCAACAAAAGGACTCGCGCTTTGGCGGTGGATTCCGGGCCGACTGTCACGGTAGGAACTCTGGATGCGGGAGCACTCGATCAACGTGCGCGACTTGTTTCATCTTCGCTGCGAGGTTTCTCCGCCAAGATCTTTCTGTTGTTGGCAGAGCGGTGAAACGGACACGAACCGTCGATTTTAATTGTTGCAGCAAACATACATAGTAGAAGGGGCTAGAGCTGACGACGAGCTTCCCCAGTTGCGCAAGTAATAGCGATTCTGTCCGGCTCATCAGTCCGGCAGACTCGTCCAGTACCGAGCCGAGGGACGCTAGCTTGCGCGCTTTCAAAACCAACCACGTTTCGAACTCCTGATCAACTTTGCGCATGCGCTTGGTGAACAGTAGGCTCCCCGCAAAAATCGTTACGCGCACTAGCCGATAGAAATCTCTATCTCGCCAGGGACAACGAAAGGGTTTTGTCGACCCGTGCGGCGACATGTATGCATGGCATGCGCGTGTGTTCCGCTTTAACAGGCCCCTCCGCGAAAGATTGGGCGGAGCGGTCCTATAAGCCATTCAAACACCCTCAATATGCTGTCTCTGACGGCCTAGTTCAATGGATCCTGCCGAACACCGTACTCGCCCAGTCGAGGAAGACTCTCAAGCGGGGCGATGTCTGCCTGGACTGCGGGTAAAGAGCTGAGACGGTGGATTCCGTAGGTCTGTAAGGCTTGAGTACCTCAACCAGTGTTCCGCTGGCGAGATCTTGCGAGAACCTGTAAAGCGGTGCTTGCACCAGACCGAGGCCAAGGCGGGCCAGATCGGCGGACGAGTCAGAGTCGTTGACGGTCACTCGACTTTTAAGCGTCGTCTTGACGATCTTTTCTCCGTCACGGAATTCAAGTGGCAAAACGGTTCCCGTTCTCGATGACACGAACCCGATCATTTGGTGGGATGCGAGGTCGTCGGGTGTCCGTGGAGTGCCGTGGCGGGCCAAATACTCAGGGCTAGCGCATGTGATTTCCGGAATGCTGGCGAGCGTCCTTCTTATTAGTGTACTGTCTGTCAGATCGCCAACACGAATGGCGCAATCTATTCCCTCGCGTACCAAATCGACAAGTCGGTCACCCTGTCCGATATGAAGATCCAACTCAGGATAGCGGGCAAGAAATTCCGGCAATTTCGGCAGGAGGAATGTTCGGCTTAGCATGCCGTGGGCATCGATCCGCAAGAGGCCGCTTGGACGAGGATTGCGGAAGCTGGCCTCGGCCTCGTCTATGCTCGCAAGCACGGCGACACAGTGACCGTAATAAATCTGGCCGTCTGCCGTTGGACTGACGACCCGTGTGGTCCGGTTGAGAAGGCGGCAGTTCAAATGTCGCTCCAGCTCACGGATTACCACAGTTGCCGTGGAGCGGGGGATCCCGAGATCCGACGATGCAAGCGTGAACGAACGGCGGTCAACAATCCGGATAAACAACCGCATGCTGTCAAGGTGATCCATGCCACTATTGTTAGCACCCATTAAACAGTAAATGCAATTGCGCTGCGATTATCCGCCTGCGGATATCGAGTATCAAGTTCGGGACATTGAAGGAGACGTCGATCGAAGCCACTAAGCGCGCTAAAGAAGTGGCTAAGCGGCCCTCAACGGCGACGTGGTTATGACCGGAGTTCTCTGAGGGACGCCGATTTCAGACGAGGTCGCCGTTATCCTCCAGTGATCAGGTGAAGCAAACTATGAACGATAGAAGGAACTCCCGATGCCTTTCGCGAACATCAAACTCCCTGAGGCTGCTCTAAACAAAAAGCAGAAAGCTGAATTTGCCCACTCCGTGACGGAGCTCTTCGTAAGCTATTTCGGTGAAGGATCGCGTCCTTACACGATGGTTCTCATCGAGGAAGTCAAGGACGGCGGCTACACCCGTGCGGACGAGGTCTTCATCCTGCCAGAACAGTATCGAGCGAAACCTGACTGAGCAGCTGCGAGAGGCGTCGCCAGCTGTGATGCGACGCCATCGAAACCGCCCCGCGACAACGCGGGGCGGCGCCGCGCGTATGTCGACCCAAGTTCGGTCGATCTTCCGACCATGGATCGCCTGCAATGCAACTATACGGTATAGATCTGAACCTGCTGGTAGCCTTCGATGCGCTCATGGTCGAGCGCAATGTAACACGTGCGGGCCAGCGTATCGGAAGAACGCAGCCGGCGATGAGCGCGGCTCTCTCCCGACTGCGCGCACTGCTGAGGGACGAACTGTTCGTGAGGGGTCCGGAGGGACTTCAACCAACCTCACGCGCGCTCGATTTGGCTGAACCCCTGTCACTGGCGCTCAATCAAATACAAAGCGCATTGTTATTCGCTCAAGATTTCGATGCGCGGGTTTCAAATGCCATCATCATCTTGGGCATATCGGAACACCCCGCTCGTGCTCTCCTGCCTCGCCTACTGTGTCATCTGCGAAAGGACGCGCCTGGCATTGATCTGCGAATTCTACAGGTCGATGACCCCGACCGGACGCTCGAGATGCTTGACAACGGAGAGATCGATGTCGCTATCACTCATCCTCTTAGGGAGCACTCAAGGATTTTGAGCCGGCCTCTATACGAGGAGGAACTTGTGTGCATCGTCCGCAAGGGCCATTACATAACCGGTGGGGAATTGACAGCACAGAACTTCGCTTCGCTTGATCACCTGCTTGTTGCAGACGAGCAAAGGTATTGCAGGCACCTCGATGAAATGCTGGGGCGGTGTGGCCTGAGGCGCAGGGCAGGCATAATTATCCCGCAACTGTATCTGGCACCCCCAATTGTCGCCTGCTCCGACTTCGTCGCGACGGTCATGAGCGGTGTCGTGGATTGCTCAGGGTATCAAACGGAGGTGTGCGAAATACCGCCCCCGTTCCGACTGCCCGCTATACCTTTCTTGATGTCATGGCATCGTCGCAATGACATGCATCCCGCGCAGCGATGGCTAAGAACCCTTGTCGCGACTAATCTCCCTATAGCGAAAAGAGCCCCGGACGAGATTCCAGCATGACCATTGGCCGACGTCGTAATGCGCCCGTCAGCGAGTACCCCGCCGAGCAGCGAGACACCTATGCAAGAGTCTAGTTGCCTCGCCCCAGACCAATAGCTAGGACTCGCTGAACACACGGCGAGGACAAATTGGAATACGTGTCGAACAAGATGCCCGCTTCGGCTTCTAATATGACCGACCCCTTCGGTCGTGCGGTCACCTATCTGCGTGTCTCCGTCACGGACCGCTGTGATTTCCGCTGCACTTACTGCATGGCGGAAAACATGACCTTCCTGCCCAAGAAGGATCTGCTCACGCTGGAAGAGCTCGACAGGCTCTGTTCCGCCTTCATCGCCAAGGGTGTGCGCAAGATCAGGCTGACCGGCGGCGAGCCCCTGGTGCGCAAGAACATCATGCATCTCGTGCGCCAGCTTGGAAAGCAGATCGGCTTCGGCCTCGACGAGCTGACGGTTACCACAAACGGCTCGCAGCTCGCCCGTCATGCGCAGGAACTCTTTGATTGCGGCGTGCGCCGCATCAACGTTTCGCTCGACACGCTCGATCCGGAAAAATTCCGCAAGATCACCCGCTGGGGCGATTTCGCCAGGGTGATGGAAGGCATCGATGCAGCCCAGAAGGCCGGTCTGAAGATCAAGCTCAATGCGGTGGCGCTGAAGGATTTCAACGAGGCGGAGATGCCGGACATGCTGCGCTTCGCGCATGGCCGCGGCATGGATCTCACCGTCATCGAAACCATGCCGATGGGCGAGATCGAAGAAGACCGTACCGACCAGTACCTGCCGCTCTCCAAGCTGCGCGCCGATCTCGAACAGCAGTTTACGCTTGAAGATATCGATTACCAGACCGGCGGCCCTGCCCGCTATACCAGGGTCGCGGAGACCGGCGGCCGCCTCGGCTTCATCACCCCGCTGACCCATAATTTCTGCGAGAGCTGCAATCGCGTGCGCCTCACCTGCACCGGCACGCTCTACATGTGCCTCGGCCAGAATGACGCTGCCGACCTGCGCTCGGCCTTGCGCGCCACCGAAGACGATGGCGTGCTCCATGCGGCAATCGACGAGGCCATCACCCGCAAGCCCAAAGGCCATGATTTCATCATCGACCGCGTGCATAAGCGCCCGGCCGTATCACGCCACATGAGCGTCACGGGCGGGTGAGACCACTAACTCAAGCCAAATGCAGCTCGGGTCCGTATGACGCCGTTAGATTCAGCGGAGTAGGTTCTGCTTGGCTAGATCGACAAGCTCTCCTGCTCTACCGTCCAAGACCGCCTTCATCGTGAACATACCGAACTTGCGGGCTTCGTCGAGATTTGCGGATGGTGGCATGATCAGCTCTTGCCGCGCGCTTACCACGTCGAGGAGAGCGGGACCGTCGTGATCCAAAACCTCTTTCATCGCGACTTTGAGGTCGTGAGGTGATTGCACGCGTATGCCCTTAACTCCCATCGCTTCGGCCATAGCCGCGAAGTTCGGATTGGCGAGTTCACACCCGGTATCAAGAAAGCCGGAAGCCTTCATCTCCATCTCGACGAAGCCAAGAGTGCCGTTGTTGAGGATGATGACTTTCACTGGGAGCTTTTGCTGAATAAGTGTAACGAATTCGCCCATCATCATCGTGAAGCCGCCATCGCCGGACATTGAAACGACTTGCCTCTCGGGGAATGCTGCTTGAGCGCCGATCGCATGCAACATTCCGCTTGCCATGGATCCATGATTAAATGAGCCGAGTAGGCGCCGTTTCCCGTTGAGTTTGATATAGCGCGCTGCCCATGCGACCGGTGTCCCTACGTCGCAAGTGAAAATCGCGTCCTCCGCAGCCAATTCGCTGGCCAGTCGGCTCACGTACTGCGGATGGATGTACCGTGTGGTGGGGCCGCACTCAGCCAGGGCGTCAAAAGAGGCTCTAGTCTTGTTGTAGTCCGCGAGTGCGTCATCGAGGTGAGAGGAATCGGACTTGTGTTCAATAAGCGGAAAAAGAGCTCTCAAGGTTGGGGCAGTTGCGCCGACGACTCCTAAGTCCAACGCACAGCGATTTCCGAGTGCGGCCGGACGGATATCGATTTGAGCGATCTTGGCGTCCGTCGGGAAAAATTGCCGATATGGCAAGTCCGTGCCAAGCATAAGAAGCGTGTCGCAATTCATCATCGCCCAGTAGCCCGACGCGAACCCGAGAAGCCCGGTCATGCCGACGTCAAACGGGTTGTCGTGCTCGACAAATTCTTTCCCGCGTAGTGCGTGAACGACCGGTGCCTTCAAAACGCGTGCAAGCTCCACGACCTCGTCGTGGGCGTCCTTGCACCCAGCGCCGCATAGCAAGGTTACTCGCTTTCCGCTATTTAGAAGATCCGCCAGCTGAGCGAGTTGATCATCGGCTGGAACCACGATTGGCTCTGCGGGCACCAGCCACTTCGGCACCGCCTTCGAAAGCGGTTGCAATGCTATATCTCCGGGAATGACAACGACAGCGACACCTTTTTGCCCAACAGCCACTCGAATGGCGCGAGCCAACACTTGCGGTAGTTGGTCAGCGTGGCTAACCATTTCCACATAATGCGCGCACTCTCTGAACAGTATTTCTGGATGCGTCGCCTGAAAGTAGTCGATGCCTATTTCCGTGCTTGGAATATGGGCCGCGATTGCTAGCACGGGCACACCACTGCGCTGTGCGTCGAAAAGTCCATTGATGAGATGAAGGTTTCCGGGTCCGCAACTGCCCGCGCATACAGCCAATTCGCCCGTGAGATGCGCCTCCGCTGCCGCAGCGAAGGCCGCGCCCTCCTCGTGACGGACCCCGATCCAATCAATTGTCCCAAGACGTCGCAGGGCGTCGCTGAACCCGTTTAGCGAGTCGCCAACCACACCAAAAATTCGTCTAACGCCTACGCTAGACAGGGATTCTGCCATGTAGTCAGCCGCCGTTTTACTCATTCCCATATCCTCCAATATTTTGTTGGCCACAGACGCCCACCCGAAATGGTCGCACATGCCGCGAGCTGATGAGCGTCAGTGAAAGCAGGTTGTGTTCAAGAGCAGGAAAACGGTTAGTGAAGGGAAACTGTCGGCGAGGGGTACAGAGCCCTCAAGCCGACTGCCTCACTCGTTCTTTCTCATCCAGGCATCGTGCCAGGCTGATCCTTGGGGATTTTCTCAATGTCCTTCAAGTCCATGTTTAGATGCTGTGCCACCATCGCCGGCGGTGTGTGGGAGAGCCACGAGGACAACCCGACTTCCTGGTATTCGGCCACCTTGAACACAGCGACGAAAATCAGGTCGGTTTTACCGACGTTCTCTATGATATGCCCCTGACTTTTCTTGACGTAGCCAATGTCTCCTGCATGGAAATCCGCGGTCTGGCTGCGTGGGCCGGCATCGAAAACGGTCATCCGTCCTTCGCCTTGCAACCAGTATTGCCATTCGTCCGCATTGGGATGCCAATGCATTTCCCTTATCGCGCCGGGCTTTATCGTCTCAATCGCTGCGGCAATCGTTTTTGAGACAGTAAATGTACCACTGTCTGCAAGTTGGATCTTACCCGATGCGTTTTCCCTATATGGTTTTGAAGCTCCCAAGCGGTAAGTGAATGGATAGTCCGGCAGACCTGCTGAAGCTACAGCTTCTTGATCAGCTGAAAGTGGTCCGGGTTCCTCGCCCTGGAAAATCCAGAGGTCGTTGAGTGGGATCGACTTGAATGCGTCCTGTGACAGGCCGAAATTTTTCGCCAATAGCTCGGGCGAGGTGTGTGCCATCCAGTCGGTGAGAAGGAGGGTTCCGTATTCAGATTGATCTCCCTCGTCAAAAACTATGACGAATTCACAGCCATCTGGACCCAAACCCTGCAGAGAGTGCGGAAAGCCGGCTGGAAAATACCAGAGATCCCCGACACCTACGTCCTGAACGTACGCTCGTCCCTTGGCATCGAGAACGGTTATCCGGCAACTCCCGTTCGTCATCACTGCCCACTCCGCGGCACGATGCCAGTGCATCTCACGGATACCCCCAGGCCCAAGACGCATGTTTACGCCGGAAACGGCGTCGGAAATGGCAAAATCCGATTTTGTAACCTGCCTTGCCCAGCCACCGTTTTGTATTCTCTTGGGTGCGTTGTTGAAGGACGACCAAAACAATTGCATGTCGCCCACGTCGGTGGCGGGCGGGCTTTCGAACGATGGGAATTGCTCTGCAAGCGCCGGGTTTTTCGGGCCCGGATCGGTGAGACCGGCAGGGTTGGCGTTTACCGCGCCCTCGGGAGGACTATCCGGATTACCGAATGATGCCGCTCGAGCGGATGTCGCGGCTAATGCTGCGCCACTTACCGCGCCCAATGCGAGTACTTTGCGTCTTGAGAGGCCGTCCATTTACTGTCCCTTTCCGCTTTTCTGAGATGGAAGCCGTCCGCGCCATGGCGACCGGCTACGGTACTCTTGGATGCTAACAGATGACCGGTTCGATCAAACCTATCCAGAGGTATTGTGTGCACTACACGTCCACCGGAACGGCGGAAACTTATCGGCGCTTCGGACTATTTTGCTACTGTGCAGCCATAAGTGGCGGCGGCGGAAAATCCAGGCGACAGCGCGTTAACGAAGTATCGGCGGCCGATTTTTCGGTTTTCGACACCGCTTCGAAACCCACGTCAGTTCAGATCTTCTTCCGAATTTAGTGGTAGCCGCCGCTGTGCGTTTTACCCTTGAAGAGCCAGTAGACCACGATCGTGTAAATCACCGTGATCGGCATTACGAACAGGCCAGCACCCCAGAACATGAACGAAAGGCTCGATTGAGGAGCAGCCGCTTCCTTAATCGTGATTGTGAAGGGGATCATGTACGGCAAGAAGGATGCAGCAAGCGTTCCGAAAGCAGAGAGAAACAAGAGTACGATACCTGTAAATGGCCAGCCGTCTCGTCTCGATCTGACCCCTTTAATAATCAAGGCACACCCGCCGATTCCGATGACGGGAAAGATGGCTAGGGCTGGACGATCGAGCCATCGATTCATCACTTCGAGTTCCATGACGAGCGAAACCACAAAGGCGATGGCCACGAAAGTCATCACGCCAACAAGTAGGCCGGGAATAATGCTATATGCTCGGTCTCTTACGGCGCCGTCACATTTTTTAACAAGCCAGCCCGCCCCGAGAAGAGAGTAGCCGAGGCAAAGCCCTATGCCGCAGAGGATAGTAAACGGCGTTAGCCAACCAAAGGCGGTTCCGGTAAAGCGTCCATCAGAGTTCGGAATTCCTTCCACGATAGCGCCGACGGCTGCACCTTGCACAAAGCTCGCAACAAGCGATCCGACCGAAAAACCAGCATCCCAGAACCAGCGGTTGTTTCCGCTCTTTTCTCGAAATTCGAAAGCCACCCCCCGAAAGATCAGAGCGGCAAGCAACATGATGATGGGCAGGTAGAATGCGCTTAGTACGAGGGAGTAGACGATGGGAAAGGCTCCAAACAGAATGGACGCCGTCAGCACCAGCCAAGTCTCGTTTCCGTCCCAGATTGGCGAGATCGAGTTCAACATGAAACGTTTGGTCTCTTCGTCTCGGGTTATCCCGAACAAGATGCCGACACCTAAGTCGAACCCGTCTAGGACGACGTAAAGGCCAAGTGTCAGAGCGAGCGTAGCGGTCCAGAATTCGATCATTTCACTACTCCGCTGAGTCGGGGGGCGTGCCCGGGCTCCCGCCCGGTACCGCCAGAGGCCGTTTGGGATTTGCGCCCTTGCCGATCTCACTAATCGTTTCGTCGGGTCCGGCACGTAGCATGCGGTAGACATAGGCGATCCCCGCGACGGCGATCGATGTGTAGATTACTGCGAACGCGACAAAGCTAATGGCGACTTGTTGAACAGTAAGAGAAGGCGTTACCGCGTCGGCTGTGCGTAGGACCCCGTATACGACCCATGGCTGCCTGCCGACCTCCGCCGTGAACCACCCGGTCAACGTGGCAATAAAGCCAAGTGGAAAACTCAGAAAAACGGCCCAGTTCAGCCAACGCAATTCAGCCAGCTTCTCGCGAAAACCTAGCCATGTGCCATACCATGCCAATGCCAGCATCAGTAGGCCGCAGCCGACCATTATACGGAACGCAAGAAATGGGATCAGGACCGGCGGACGATCGTTGACAGGGAACGATTTCAGTCCGACCTCTTCCGATGTGAGGCTCATGGAGCCTATCAAACTTCCGAGGTACGGAATTGATATGGCATACTTGGTCTCTTCGGCCGCCTCGTCGGGAAAACCGATAAGGATTTCCGATGCGGGTTTCTCATTCTCCCAACGTCCTTCAAGAGCTGCGAACTTTGCGGGCTGCTTGTCATGAACGTAGTCACCGGTGAGGTGACCGAAGAAAAGCTGGATCGGGACTAGGACCGCCGCGAGGCCAAGCCCCATTCTCACCATTGCTATCCCCTCGACATGGAGCCGGCGGTCAAGCAGGTACCATGCCCCAGTCGCTGCAACACAAAACGAGGTGGTTATGTATGCAGCCAGAATCATGTGTGGGAAGCGGACCCAAACGACGGGACTGAAAATAATGGCCGACCAGTCCGTTGGAATGAAGATCCCGTTCGCGCCGACTTCGTAGCCGACTGGCCATTGCATCCAGGAATTGTTCACCATGATCCAAAAAGAGGATAAGCTTGTGCCCAGTGTTACCATCGCGCACGCAAACCAATACAGCCACGGGGGAACCCGTGTCCGCCCGAAAATCATGACTCCGAAAAAGCTGGCTTCGAGCGCAAACGCAGTGAAGCTCTCGTAACCCAACAGGGGACCCTGGATGGGGCCGGTGCGCAATGACAGCTCGCTCCAGTTTGTGCCGAACTGGAAAGCCATTACTATCCCGGTCACTACGCCTAAACCGAAGGCCACAGCGAATATTCTCAGCCAGAAATCGAAAAGTCTTCGATAGAGAGGTCTCTTCGTCCAAAGGCTGAGCCATTCCAGGAAAGTCAGCCAGGCAGCCAATCCGACCGTGAAGGCCGGGAAGATGATGTGAAACGAGACCGTGAAAGCAAATTGTAGTCGAGACAGAAATAGTGCTGTTATTTCCATGCCGTCCCCCAGTCGCGCCCGAAGGCTTTCGATGTTCCCTCTAACCAGAAGGAATGCAGCAATGCGCAATCAGCCGGGCAATACCCACGCTTTTTCAGATCGATTTTTTGAAATGGTATGGGTCCGCCTTTAAGGCCCCAAAGCGATCGACCACATACACGATACCGTGGCGGCGAAATCGGCGACACTATCCTTAAGTACAAGCGATTCTAGACGAAGGTCTTTCCAAAGCGACGCGGGAAGCCGGTTTTCACTCAATCCTCTTTGACCGAGAATGGTGCTTGATTGGAGCTCGTTGGATGGAGGTGCCGCAAGTGAAGGCAAACCTAAGCCAGCTGGCCGTAAACTTCAGAGAACACATTCACCGCCTCGGTCCCGAGCGTGGTCATTTCGCAGGTTGAATAGTGAGGAATGAATGCGAATCGTGATGTGGTTAATCCTTGCGTCCATGCTCGCAGGACTGCTTAGCCCGCTGCTGGTGCCGGGCTCCGACGAACAGGTTCCACCTGGTGCGCCCCTCGAGGAACCTTTGAAGTTATCGAAGAGTGGCTTCCTAGATGTAAGTCGAGCCCCTTAGTCTCATCGAACGGACGATTCACTAATCTTGCGATGATCTCGCCGTGCGGACAGCGCGCTATGCAGACTGGGCCGAACAAATCGAGAGTTGAAGGCCCGCGCCTACTATGCGCGCTTCCGCAAGAATACCCTACGCTTTGGTCTAGTACTCATTTTCGAATCCACTCGCTAATTTTTTCATAAAACGCATTGGGCGGCGATGGCCAACACTGCAAGAACTGAAGCAAGCTCTTAGTCCGTAAGAAAGCCATGGTTCACCTCATACACAATCCTCTAATTCAGTTCCTCGCGCTTCTCTTCATGTGGGGCGTCGCCAAGTTATTCGCGCCTTCAACACGGCTATCTCGATTAGTTCTAAATGTCCTGCTCTTCGCGGCGCTTACCGCGCTATTATTTCATCATCAGCTGCCGCCGTACATGGAGGACGAGAGCCAAGCGAGCATCACTGAAACGATAACGCACGGTGTCTTGAAGACCACATGGTGGGTAGGCTGCGCGCTCTTGCTGGCAAGCTGCGTGCGGATGTTCCTTACGTTCGAACGAAAACCTCGTGAAGGCCGCTTGCTTCAGGACCTAGTCGTCGCGCTCATATACCTGACTGCCGCTCTTTGCATCGTTGCTTATGTGTTTCGCTTGCCAATTGCCACTGTGGTCGCCACCTCGGGTGTCTTTGCGATCGTTCTCGGACTTGCACTCCAGAGCACGTTAAACGACGTCTTTTCTGGGATCGCCCTTAATCTCGGTCGACCGCTAACCGTGGGCGATTGGGTTGTCCTCGACGATGGCGTCCAAGGAAGGGTGATCGAGACGAACTGGCGGTCCACGCAGCTGCTGAATGGAGCAAACGACCTAGTGGTAGTGCCGAACAGTGTCCTGGCTAAGAGCCGGATCACCAATATGAGCGGTCCGGATACTTCGCACGGAGCGTCAATAAGAGTGCGGTTCGTCCCAACCCGGCCTTTGAAGATTCTTCTTGATGCCATGGATCAAGCTTTGCTTAGCAGTAACTCTATCCTGAAGACGCCGGCGCCGTCGGTATCGATCCTCGCTCTCGAAAAAGACGCTATCGAAGTTGAACTCGGTTTTCGAGTCACTGATATGGGGCGAGTTGGCAAAGCGAAGAATGAACTTTTCGGACTTGTCCTCCGCCATGCGGAAGCCGCGGCAATTCAGCTCGCAGCAGCAGCTGGTTCAATTCAGGTTGTGATGCGTGCTGCCGAGCAGGACCATACGCCGTCCCGCCCCAGCACCCCCATCCGACTGGTGCATTCGATCGCCCTTTTCACGGCGTTGACTGACGAGGAGAAGCAGGATCTCGCTGCAAGCATGGTCCGCGCGACCTATCGAAAAGGTGACATGATCTCTCAGAGTCGAACCGCGTTGAATTCCTTGATGGTAGTAAGAAGTGGGGTCGTAGCGGTCGAGGAGAACGATGGGGGCGTTCGAGTGGAACTTGGCAGGCTTGCGCCGGGCGACTTCTTTGGAGAACGAGGTGTTTTGCTAGGGGCAGTGGAGCTGGCTGACGCGCGCGCACTAACCCCGGTAGTGATGTATCAGATCCCGAAAGACAAGCTTGCTGCGGTCCTCCGCGAACGGCCATCGGTTGCGGAAGAGCTTGGCGCGGTTCTTGCTTCGCGGGCGGAGGCGGAGCAGGCGATACACGGGTCCGCGACAGACACGCATCGTTCCGCAGCGCTTTCGACCCGCATTAGACAATTTCTGCACCTTGGTTCCGCATGATGCGATGTGTTGTCGCCCGTCCTCGATCCTGAAAGCCTAATGTGCGTCACGCATACTCATTCTTTCTACGCAAAAGTATCTGTCACCCAAATTCTCAAGGTAAGCGAGGTAATTACGATGGTTCCACTTCTTCCTCCATTTACAGCCGAAAGTGCCAGGCAAAAGGTGAGGTCCGCCGAGGACGGCTGGAATAGCCGCGATCCAGAGCGCGTCTCGTTAGTCTACAGTCCGGACAGCCAGTGGCGAAACAGGTCCGAGTTCGTGACCGGCCGCGCCGAGATCGTCAAGTTTCTGCACCGCAAATGGTCAAAAGAGCTTGACTACCGGTTGATCAAAGAGCTTTGGGCGTTTGACGACAGTCGTATCGCTGTGCGCTTCGCTTATGAATGGCGCGATGACAGCGGCAACTGGTTTCGCTCTTACGGGAACGAGAACTGGGAATTCGATGCGGAGGGATTGATGAAGCGAAGGTTCGCCTCGATTAACGACCTGCCGATCAATGTCTCCGATCGCAAATTTCACTGGGAGTTGGGTCGCCGGCCGGACGATCACCCAAGCCTTTCCGATCTCGGGCTTTGAAGTCTCGGTCGCTAAACAGGGCCGAACCTTTCGAGCCCAATACCTTTGTTCCAACTGGCGTCGATTAGTGACGTCCGAAGGCTACTGCCGGCTGTCAGCACGGTAGTAGCCTTCCTCCTACACCTTAGTATGGTTTCGATGCCTGTGCGCTTCGTGCACTGTTTGCATCTACTCTGGCGCAGAGGCGCGCCGCCACGTGCTTAGCCTGTTTTGACAGGCGATAATTTCGTTGATGCAGTCGAACGTAACGCCAATTTGGGAGATTGAGATGTCCGAGCAGCGTCCTGAGGGAATTGAGTCTTACGGTGGGCCAGCTGGCGGCTGGGACGCGCTTAAGGAAGTCGCGGTAACCTTGAAGCAGCAACAGGTTGCCTTGCATGGCCCTTTTACACTGCTCAAGGCGAACCAGCCACATGGTTTTGATTGTCCCGGTTGCGCGTGGCCGGACCCCGATCACACGTCGTCATTCGAGTTTTGCGAAAATGGCGCGAAAGCGATCTCCTGGGAATCTACCGCGAAGCGCGCCACTCCAGAGGTCGTCGCGGCACATACCGTCTCCGAATTTTGGAACTGGACCGACCATGACTTGGAAGACCAGGGTCGTTTGACGCATCCTTTAACCTACGACCCGGAGACTGATCGGTTTGCGGAGATCAGTTGGCAGGATGCAATGCAGCGCATTGGCGAAGAGCTTCGCAAACTGCCTGACCCTGACCAAGCCGAGTTTTACACGTCAGGGAGGGCGTCGAACGAAGCTGCGTTCATGTTCCAGCTGTTCGTCCGCGCATACGGGACCAACAATTTCCCAGACTGCAGCAATATGTGCCATGAAGCAAGTTCCGTCGGTCTCCCGCTGTCAATCGGTGTAGGGAAGGGAACCGTAACGCTTCAGGATTTCGATCATACGGATGCGATCATAAGCATTGGCCACAATCCCGGTACCAATCATCCGCGTATGATGACCACTCTTTACAATGCCTCACGAAGAGGCGTTCCCATCATCGTTTTTAATCCGCTTAAAGAGCGGTCGTTGGAGCGCTTCCAGGCCCCGCAGAATCCCATTGAGATGGTGACATTTTCATCCACACCCATTGCGTCGGCGTATCACCAGGTTAAAGCGGGCGGCGATTTGGCTGCGCTCAAGGGGATCATGAAAGTCATTTTTGAGCGGGACGACGCCGACATTGCCGGTGGCGGCAGCGGAGTTCTGGATCGCACGTTCATCGAGGAACACACTGTCGGTCTCGAGGCTGTGAAACAGGACGTTGCGTCGACCGACTGGGAGCAGATTTATCGAAAGTCGGGCCTTCAGCGAGATGCCTTCGAAAGCACTGCCGACGTCTATCTGGCCTCGAAGAATGTGATAATCTGCTATGGAATGGGGATAACGCAGCACGCGGTTGGCACCTCCGTTGTTCAGCAACTCGTAAACCTTCTAATGTTGGGCGGCCATATCGGGCGGCAGGGTGCCGGGCTGTGCCCGCTTCGGGGGCATTCCAACGTGCAGGGTGACCGAACGGTCGGCATTACCGAAATCCCCAACAAAGCGCTTGTCGACGGTATGGAGCGAGCATTCGGATTCCGCCCGCGACAAGATAAGGGGCACAACGCTATAGAGGCGATCGAAGCGATCAGGGATGGACGATCGAAAGCTCTCGTCTGCTTGGGCGGAAACCTCGCGGTGGCAATGTCTGATCCGGACGTAACATTCGCTGCCATGAGGAAGCTTGATTTAGTTGTCCATCTCGCTACCAAGCTGAACAGGTCACATCTGCTTACGGCGAAGACGACAATCATCCTGCCAGTTATAGGTAGGACAGAACTTGATGTGCAAGCTTCGGGGCCGCAAGCGATCACCGTGGAAGACTCAATGTCCATGGTGCACGCGTCGCGCGGCTTTCTGAAGCCTCCAAGTGATCAACTTCGTTCGGAGCCGGCTACGATCGCAGCGATAGCCAAGGCTACGATCGGAGACAGGTATGGGATTGACTGGGACGGTCTGGTGTCCAACTACGACAACATCCGAAACAAGATTGAGGCTGTTTTCCCTGACTTCCATGATTTCAACGAGCGGATCAAAGTGCCAGGGGGCTTCCGTCTGACGGTCCCGGCTTCGTCACGAGAGTGGCACACGCAGAATGGCAAGGCGAACTTCCTGGTGGCCTGCGGCCTGGAGGAAGATCAGCGCTTCGATGACCCAGATGTCCTTATACTGACAACATTGCGCAGCCATGGTCAGTACAACACCACAGTGTATAACTTGAACGACCGCTATCGCGGCGTCACTGGCCGACGGGATATCATCTTTATCAGCAAGCAAGATCTCGAGGCGAGGGGACTCTCGGATGGGGACAAGATCGATATCACCGGGGTGAAAATCGGCGACGCCTTGCCCCGAACGGTAAGAGCTTTCACCGCCGTAGAATACGACTTACCCGCGGGAACCATCGCCGGGTATTATCCTGAGATGAATAAAGTGATCGTTCTGGCAGATATCGACAAGACGTCGGGTACCCCCGCGTACAAGGGAGTGCCGGTAAGGATCAGTCGATCGTCGTAGATTCATAGTGGTCTGGCAAAGGGCGCTTGCATTGGCGACCTTTGCCGGGATGGCGGAGAACTCAACCAGGCCAAGCGCGAGTCACCCTTCGCAGACGGTCGTCACCGCAAATACCCGATGGATATCTATCCCGGGCTTGCCGATTGGCCTAAACCCCGCCCTGCTGCGGGTAGCGGAAGAATTCGATGAACGCCCTGAGAGGGGTGGTCATGTGCTTGCGGCTGGGGAAGTAAAGATGGAAACCTGTGAGAGGCCGGCACCAGTCTTCCAAGACCCGCACAAGACGGCCGGTTAGGATGTGGGGTACGACAACATCCTCCAAAATATAGGCTAGCCCCGCCCCGCCTAAAGCTGCGGAAAGGATGAGGCCGGTGTCGTTCATTGTCAGAGGGGAATCCGGCGTCACATCGTACGCTTGACCATCTCGTTCAAAGTGCCATCGGTACGCCGCTTCATTGTCGGGCCAGCGATAGTTTATACAGCGATGGGCGTGTAGATCGAGGGGTGTTTTCGGCTTGGCCGTCGAGCTGAAATATTCGGGGGACGCTACGACCGCGGGGCGAAGGTCAGGGGTCAGCGGCACGGCAACCATGTCGGCGTGCACGTGCTCGCGGGACCGGATGCCGGCATCGAAGCGGCCGGCTACCACGTCAGCCAACCCGTCCTCTACAACGAGATCGAGCGTTACCTCGGGGTATTGCGATGCGAATTGACCCATTTTTGGCGCAAGGATAACTTCAGCGGCCAATCGAGGCAGGTTAAGGCGAAGGCGACCTCTCGGTCGCTCGTTTAACGCACCCACCGCGCTGACTGCTTCTTCGATCTCCGTTATAGCAGGGAGTAGGCGTGCAAGCAGGGCAGCCCCTGCCTCCGTAGGTGAAACGCTACGCGTTGTACGGTGAAGGAGCCTCGCGTTGAGCCGATCTTCCAAACTTTTGACTATGTGGCTGAGCGCGGATGGTGTGACGCCAAGTCGTGCCGCTGCCTTTCGAAAACTCCTGTCTTGGGCGACCTGAGAGAACGCTCTCAGTTCCGCAAATTCGGCTCCACGCATATTGATGACTCCTGCTCAATAACCAATGCAAATAATACTCTATTGTCGTCATGGACGCCAACGGGCATCTCTGCACTACAGTAGCAACTGGAGACCCCGATAATGAGTAACGCGCAGATCAATGAAACCCTCTCGATGAACGGCAAGGTCGCCCTCGTTACAGGTGGCGGTACAGGCATCGGGCGCGCGGCCGCGCTCCAGTTTGCCCGGAAAGGCGCCGCGGTCATGGTGGCCGGCCGCAGGCAGCAGGAACTTGACTCTACCGTTGCAGAGATCATCGGCCTTGGTGGCACAGCGGCGGCGATCGCCACCGATATCGCTGAAGAGGAGCAGGTAGCCAAATTAATCGAAGGCACGTTTGAGCGGTTCGGTCGACTTGATGCTGCCTTTAACAATGCCGCGACAGGCCAAGGCGGACCGATCGAAAGCTTGACGGTATCGGATTTCGATCGGGTCATGGCTACTAATGTTCGAGGCGTGTGGATGCTAATCCAACAGGAGATCATCGCCATGAGGAAGCAGGGGCAGGGAGGTGCCATAGTCAACACCTCATCCATTGCGGCTACCGGCGGCAATTTCGGACTCTCAATATATGGGGCAAGTAAGGGCGCATTGGACGCGATGATAAGACATGTCGCCCTCGAGGTTGGTGGTGATGGTATCCGTATTAACAACGTCAGCCCAAGTCTAACGCGCACCCCTATGACCGCAGAGATGCCTGAAACACTCTTCGACGCAGTTCGCGCGCACACCGCTCTGAAGAGGATCGCCGAAGCCGACGATGTTGGCGATGTTGCCGTTTGGTTGTGCACCCACGAGGCGCGCTTCGTAACTGGACAAAGCATTCTCGTCGATGGCGGCTACAACATCGCTGGAGCGCGCTGACTTACGAACGGTAATGTCGGAGAGGCAGAACAGCCCCTGCCTTTCCGCACAAGCCATTGATTTGTTTTCTCGTGGAAGACATAGAGCGATCTACGAGCTCAAACGGTCCTTCTTGCATTTGCGCGACTAGCAGGCGCAGCGTTCGTCCTGAACGCATTTACACTAATTGCGCTCCGCGAAGTTGGCGGGTCCCCGCTAAATCTTTGGGCAGGAAGCGAAGCCTGCCGCGCTGACCGGTAGGGTTCACAGGCATCGAGAACAGGGTTCCAACTCCGCGCTTATGGCGCAAGGCGTACTGGGAAATCCTATCTTCAGATCGTATCATCCACCCTCTAGTGAGGTTGTGAAGCGGGACTACTAGTATAGACCGCCTGCGGTCACGGCGATCCGCCAATGCCTAAGGCCAGAACCAAGTCCATCATCCGGGCAAGACGGTCGACATGATCAGCCCGAAGACTACGATGAACGCCAACGGTACCGCGAGGAAACGCGCCATCCCTAAATTGACATCGTGGTGACCGACCCACGCAAACCACCAACTCGGGCCTTGATTTCCATCTGACATTCAATGCTCCTTTAACGACGGACACGAGGACGTTGATAGATCCGGAGAATTGGGCAGGCATTCAGCGCTCGCGCTCATCTCCGGCGTTAGAGTTTGGCTGGCGTTTTCGCTCACAGCGTGGAGTTATGGACTAGCGGAGGATAGCGGCTTGATATGGTTTGACAAGGACCATGGGGGCCCGTCGTCCGTATCGATTGGCGGCTGTAAGCGTCAACCATTGGTGATAACTGGCACAGAACTCGGTTTCACAACTGCGGCAGCTTCGTCGGCGCCCGCAAACTACAGCTTGGAAGAATTCTAGACCTCACGTCTTGCGACGCGAAGGCGTGCCCCCTTAGAGCGTGGGCCTAAGGTGTTCATAGCGTGCCGGAATTGCCTCTCCCGTAGCTCGGCTTCTCTTACGTGCGTGTAATGATTAAATGATAAATAATTAATTTGAAATTTGGTCCACAAACCTCAATATCCTCGTCAAGCAACGATGCTTAGTCGCGAAGTATCTCCGAACATCATTGCGGAGACGCGCCCGTCAGGAAGCAAACTGTGATCTTGAATTGACGCCGCGGCAGGTCGCCGCGACGCCGCTCCCTCTATGCATCATAAGGACCACGAAAATGGCAGGAATTATCCGCAAACATAAAACTGCTGCGCTTCTTGGTGCGGCTATCGTGCTCGGCACAGCAGCTCTCCCCCTCGTATCTACGTTGGGTGTCGCCGTAGCTGCGCCAGTGAATGTCGCCACCGACGCCGGGACTTCGACATCGATCGCGACTGTCGTCGATGAGGCCAAGCCTGCGGTTGTCACCGTAACATCGACAATTAAGGGCGACAACGCATCTAGCGACGAAAGCTCTTCCATGAACGAGCAGTTTCGCCAGTTCTTTGAGCAGCGGGGCATCCAAGGTCCTCAGCACGAACAACAGCAGGAAGGCCAGCAGACGGGGATGGCGCTCGGCTCGGGATTTATCGTGAGCCCGGACGGCTACATCGTCACAAACAATCACGTCATCGACAAGGCCAGCAGCATCAAGGTTACGTTGGATGACGGAACCGAGCTCCCTGCAAAGCTTGTCGGGGCCGATCAGAAGTCGGATCTCGCGGTTTTGAAGATCGAAACCTCCAAGAAACTGCCCACCGTCGCGTGGGGCGACTCCGAAAAATTGAAACTCGGCGATCAGATTGTCGCCATCGGAAATCCGTTTGGCATCGGCACGACAGTTACGGCTGGCATTGTTTCGGCACGTGGTCGCGACTTGCACAGCGGGCCCTACGATGACTTCATTCAGATCGACGCGCCGATTAATCATGGAAACTCGGGCGGTCCGCTGGTCGATCTCGACGGAAAAGTAGTTGGCATCAACACCGCCATTTACTCTCCAAACGGCGGAAGCGTCGGCGTCGGCTTCGCGATCCCGTCGGATCAGGCAAAGACCATTGTCGCAAAGCTCGAGAAAAGCGGCTCGATCGACCACGGTTACTTGGGCGTTGCGATCCAGCCGGTCACGAAGGACGTGGCGGATGCAATCGGGCTTTCCACTCCAGAAGGCGCGCTCGTTTCGAACGTGAATGAGGACACACCAGCCGAACGCGCCGGCTTGAAGGCCGGCGACGTCGTCACGGCGCTCGGCGACGAAGTCGTAAAGACGCCGAAAGATCTATCGCGGTTGGTTGCTGATCTAGCTCCTGGCGACAAGGAAACCCTGAGCGTTTGGCGCGACGGTAAGTCTGAGAGCATCAATGTGACGATCGGTGGAAATGACACCGGCGTTCAGCAAGCGGCTACGGAAAAGGAGGACGCCAACAAGCCAAGCATCGGCGTTGGACTTGCCGATCTTACGCCGGACATCCGCGAGCAAATGCAACTGCCTGAAGGCACCAAGGGTGCAGTCGTAGCTGCAGTCAACCCCGACAAAACGGCGGCGGCTGCCGGCATCCAGACTGGCGACATCATTGTTGCAGTCAACAACAAGGCAGTCGGAAGCTCCGCTGAGGCGAAGAATGCGGTGGCCGATGCGGCGAAGAGTGGGCGAAAGTCTGTTCTTCTGCAGATCGAGCGGCAGGGCGCTAAGACCCTGGTAGCCGTTCCGTTCTCGGCGGCCTAACTGATTGTCTCGGTCACCTCCGTCCCAATTCTGGGGCGGGGGTGACACGAAGGGGGTGAAGACCTTTAGACCCATGGAGATGCAAAATGACGGCCTTCGCCCCCATTGCATTGTTTCTGTCGTCTCTCTGGCTTGGTTTCCGCCGCCCCAGCCTGAATCGCAACACACCTGACCGCGTCGAGCGGGGACGAAACAAATCTCGACTTCTAAATCAGGTTTTCCGCGGTCCCTGCGACCTTAGAACGGAGCTTGGCTCGAATACGCTTTTCGCGCTTCCGCATCTACGGATAACTGCTGCTCCATCTTTAATGCGTCGTTCCAGCCGGACATCGGAGAAAGATAACCGCCGGCATTCCGCAACGCGTAAGGAGTTCATCTCGAGGTCCGCATTGGGGTCGTCCATCGGTTGGCCGCTTCCGGAACGCGAGGGTCACCGAAACAAATATAGTCCGGCAGGCGGTTAGAGATATTGCCTCTACGACGAATTTGGAGAGGCGCTCATATCGCTTGCGGCCGCAAAACGCTGCCCGCGCTCCCAACGGAGGTTATTATGCTACCATTACGGGCCAGGCCTCGCGATCCGGCGGGGCGTCGGCCCTTGGAATGAGCCATGTGGCGCTCGCCGGGTCGAACACGCCCGGCAGCGGGAAGCGTCGGCTGATAGCCAGGTAGTCCTCCGCATCACAGGTGGCGATTGGCATGTCGTAGACGATCGCCGTCGCGGCAATGAAAAGATCTTGGCCGGGTCGGCGCTTTTTGGGCTTCTCAGGGTCGGTGAACCAGAGGTGCGACAGCTCATCACAGCAGTACATTTCGGCCAGCAGCCAAGCGACGTCCGGGGTGGGGACCGGATAGTCGAATTCAGTTTTGAGAATGCCGTCGAACCAGTCACCTAACGCTAACGACTTTGACGGATTGTTCGCAAACACTTGCGATATTCCGATCTCTACTTCGAGGATCACGGCGAACGGTATCGCCACACGAGCTTGCGAACGTAGCCAATTCGCTATCTGTGGATCGGGCTCTTTCTTGCTGGAATTGCTGATGATGTTGGTATCAAGCAAGAACACCTGGTCAGACATATCGTATCCGATCAAATTTGCGCAACGTTCACGGTCGCTGGTCGGAGTTAATAACGCGTTAATCGTACGAGCCGTGCGGTAAGCCGGGGCCTTTGTCGAATGGCGACGGCTATGGGCCCCGGTTCTCGACAGTGCTTTGCAATTTGCTACAATGCCGAAGCTTTGAGGAGATATAGTGTGCGAGAAACGGATCGACCGAAGGGAAGTCCACCGAAGCAGAACGCCAGTTTCGGCGCCGGCTTGGGCGTGGATTTCAAACCTCTAGGCAAGCGAATTGTGATCGGACGGCGACAGGACGGTCGCCCGCTCAGGGTGAAGCTTCCTCAACCGGGTGTGGAGAAGCGTTAGCTATTTCTCGTGTGAGGACAACGCTATGACCACCTTACCTCAATTCCTTCTCGACGCAGATTTCTCTTAACGAAGCTGCATCTAGAAGGTCTCAGAAAGCCGATGATGGCAGGAACGGCAACTAGGCGCGTTCATTGGAAGCGACGAGCGCGCTGTAGGATTTTGTTCCTTTAAAAACGATGAGATAGTTGGCCTCTACGTCGATCCCCAATACTGTCGCCAAGGGGTTGGCACCGGTCTTTTAAGGGTAGCTGAGGAGCAGATTCTGGCCCTTGGAATCAATTTGATAACTTTGAATGCTCCATTATCCGCACTCGACTTCTGTTTAGCTCGCGGGTTTCGTGAACTTCAACGGAAACCATGTAGGACTCGGGGAGGCATCGAGATCGAGGTCTGGAAAAGGCTTGCGCCTTGTATCCTATTGACAAGGCGTAGCCTGAGGCGTGCTAGCTTGTGTGTCAAATTGCGCTGAGACAGTTTTTGAGCTCTAAACGATTGGCGTTCGGCAGGATCATCGCCTGTGGAGGCGTTCCTCACGCAACATATCGCCGCCATACCTTGCCGTTGGGCCGCGCAGCCTAAAAATGTAATTCTGAAATGTGAGAGTAACGCACCGCAATGAAGCTGATTCAGCCTGTGTGGCCTGAAAGATTGCGGTAGGTTGCCCGATCGCACGGCGTTCGGGCAACGTTCAGATACTAGTTCACGGAGAAAATAATGCTCCCGTCGGCCGCCTGCTCAGCGTTCACGATGTCCTTGACGGCGATGCCGCGTTTTTTGAGTTTCTCCACCAGGGCCTTGTTGGAGGTGATGGACGCCTGGATGTGCTGAATTCCCTTGTCGGTACGCGGTGCTTCGGCGTCTGCACCCTTGGTATCGTCGAACTTGGCGTTGTCATAGTTTTCGAGATAGCGGACGGCAAACGGCTTGTCGTACGTCGACAAGGTCTTCTCGATCTCTGGGCCACCGTTCATTGTCAAACTGTCGGCGTAGCTCATGCTCGAAAACGAAACAGTCGAAACGGTGGCGAAAATTGCGATAGCTGCGAGGCGCTTCATGATCTTGTCCTTCTTTTGCAAAAACGATTTCTGCTCGTTGGAGTGTGGTCGTCATGGTGAAGTTCAATTATTTGTGTCGTGCCTAACGGTGACCGACACACCGTATCAAAAGCGTCGTTAATCTGAACAATACACAGGTACGGTTCGAACTATACGTAGAGATAGGTATCGATTGCCGAACTGTCGTCAATGCGGTTCGAGGGTGCGTCCAAGGCAGTTGCCTGCCGGGACACGCTTGGATCGCGACCTTCGCCGTGTCCGACATAGCCCTGCACGCGCCTTTTAATACTCCTTGCTTAGCCCGTTCAACCGTTACCACATACCTCGGCTTCGGAGTGGCCTGAGATGTCCCTCCTTGCAGATACGCCGACGTGACATGATCGCCGCCGTTCGCCTGCACGTAACCTCGGCCCAGCTGTTCGGAATAACCCATGGCTGACATGCAATGCAGACAAATGCGCCCTCGTGGGCCGTAGCTGCGGGCGAACATCACTCGACCGGTGATGGAAGTGTGAGTGGGATTGACCCGGCGCAGCGTCACGCCCTCGCTGTGCCGAGGCGCTGCCAAAGGCACAATTGGCGAAAGAGGAAAGCGGGCAGCGCGCGTTCTTCTCAATCAGTCTTCTGCTTCTTTTGCTAAGTAACGGCGTCGTCCGCTTGGTAGGCGTCATTGTAGGACTTCGGCTGACACGAGGGGGCGCGGTACCTTGAACGTCAGACCAAGTTATCATGTAGATAGCGCTCGCCGGCGCGGAAATTTAAATGGCGGAAAAAGTATAGGTTTGCATAGACCTTTGTATTGGTCGTTTTGAACCCGGGGATGGTTTCGCCAGAAAAGCAGCTAGCTAAAATTCCCATATTAGTCGAGCGAATGCGCTTGAAGGTTGTCATTAAGGACAGCCCATGGGGGTATGAAGGCGAGTGTTATCCTAAGTGGAGGGTCGGCGCGACCGGTAATCGCACTGAGGTCTGATACATGCCGGTCCGATCGACGGTTCATTATGTTCTGTCGAGGTTGAAGCGGCGGAGAACAGAGACAACCTGCGTTTATGGAGCCGATTTCGTTTCAATTCTCTCTCGATGCCTTAGACCGGGAGTGCTGTGCATTCGATTTAGTGAAGATCAAGATTTGAAGGATCGCCACAATGTTTCTCTTGAAGTTTTCGGCAAGTAGACGATGCAAAATTCGCCATCCCAAAATCTCGCAGCACGACGGTCACCTAGTGCCGCGGAGGACAAAGATCGCCCTGTCTATTGCTGTGGCGTCTTTGTTTTTCGGCGTGGCGATGGAACCGGCGAGAGCGGAAGGCTTCGAATGCGCCAAGCTCTCTGACCTAAATACCCCCAAAGCTGCAGCAGAGATAGACACCCTACTTCCTCCAGCGCGGGAACTCGTGCAGCCGGCAGAACTTGGCTCTGCCATCGAGTTGATGCGTGAACACGGACTTTCGACTGACAATACGATCAATCATGTGATTGCCATGTATTGTCCGACTGTCGCCAGCCGGACAGATCTTTCAACCAGTGAGAAGTCGGAACTCGTTCGCAAGTTCGCTTCCGAAGCGACGCGCCTCGTGTTTGCGAACAACAGTATTGAGGACGTGATTTTCAACGTGCCACTTAGCCCGATGCTGGCCCAGGAAGCCAAGACCAAAGCTGACCAAGCAGGACTGACGGTCGAACAATGGATAGCGCGATCGGTGGCGACATCCGTGCGCTAGATCCGGAATTTGTATGTCTTCAGCACACGGGATTGAACGATTTCGCTCGGTCCAATCCCATAAACTCAGAAAGGAATCCGCAGATGTCTTCACTCGGGCATGAGAAACCTAGCGTGATGATAGGTAAAATTGAAGACAGCTGGGGCTCCTACGTGGGTTTCGGTGTCCTGATGTTGATCGCAGGTGGCATTGCTGGAGCCAACCTTTTCGCGAGTACACTGGCTTCGATACTCTACTTCGTGGCGTTTATGATTTTTGCGGGTGTGACCCAGTTGATCTACGCCTTCAGGACGCAAGGCTGGTCTCGACGATTGATCTACGCTCTGAGCGCCGTGCTCTACCTGGCGGCCAGCGGCGTCGCGTTTTTCGATCCCATCCTCTCAGCTGTTGGCATCTCTCTTATGATCGGGGGGCTATTGATCGCATCGGGCGTGTTCAGGATCATATCCGGCGCTCGTGACCACGCTCATGCGGGATGGGGCTGGATTGTTGCGAGCGGGGTTCTGACCCTTGCAGTCGGCGTGGCCCTTCTCGCGGCTTGGCCAGGCATGGGATTCTGGCTTCTTGGAGCCCTGCTGACCGCAGACCTCATTTTCCAGGGATGGACATACATCGCGCTAGGTTTAGCACTTCGAGAACGTCGCAACCGTGTAGGGCCGGTTTCTCACCAAGACTGACCCTAGAAAGCAGCAGTATCCACATTGAGAAAAGCATCCAACCTTCGGGCTGATTCACTCACAAGGGGAGATATATATGCTGGATCAATCGATCAAAAGACTACTGCGGAGAACTGCCGTATCTAGCTTGCTTCTGCCGGCATTATTTCTCGCGTCATGTTCAACGCAGAGCGCACAGGATTCAAAAGACGCCAGCCTTGCGGCTGCTGGCTTTACCGTAAAGCCAGCGAACACGGCCAAACGTCAGGCGATGCTTAGGCGACTACCACCGAACAGGTTCGTCACGCGGGTACGCGGCAATAACGTGACTTATGTTTACGCCGACCCAATCGGTTGCGATTGCCTCTATGTCGGGAGCCAGAGAGCGTACGATCAGTACCAGAGCAATCAAACTCAGCTTAGAGTAGCCAACCAACAGCTGTTGGCTGCCTTGGCTTATTCCGACGATTCCTGGGACTGGAGCGAATGGGGTCCATGGGCAAGCGGCTTCTACGGCCCACCTCGACCTGGTTACGGCTGGTAAGGACCTGGACGGTGCCCCTCGGCAAAGCATTTTCCCATCTGAACCTAAATGACGCGACATCCGGCGAAAAGCGGGCGATCGTTTAGCGACGTCATGGAGGTATGAGGGGGAGGAGCGTCGGGTTTGCACGCAGTGGTATCAATCATTGGTTTCTCGATGTGCATTTCGAACGTTCGACACCGCACGCCTCCTGTGCAGGCAGCCGAAAAGAGCAGCATCGTTGGCGGCTTTTCTAGGCAGGATGCTGTTAGGCTCCGCAGGCCGATGGTACTGCCGCATATTCTGACCGATAGCGACGCCATTCATATCAGACCCGCATTTCGGAATTTCTTGTGTAAGTCGGGCATCCCCTCTCAAGGAGATGTTCCCGCACGAAACCCAGATGAGCGATCAATACGAGCAAGGCCTCTCGGTGTTGAAACCAAGCGCACAGGCCGTATTCGGCGGCAAACTAGGAGATCGCCTTGGTCCCGTCGATGTGCAAGCCGCGATAAAGAGCGCGATAATTACGCAGAGCGCTAGAGTGCGAAACATAATCGTTGCCGCATTTTTTATTGCCGAGCCATGGGGTGAGCAGCGTCAGTTCGGTACGGATGTGCGCACAAGTGCACGAGCCTTGCTGTGCTCTCGCTCCAGGCGTCTGGATTCCAACTAGGCTCACGAACGTTCCGCTCGACGTTGCCGCCAATTGCCGTCGTGGGTGGCGAGCCGATCGAGACTTTTGCCCTCTCGCTGCGCGCCGCTGGGGCGGGAATTTATTCACCTCTTACTGCAATTGCGTACAGGCTTGGAAAGGCAACTCTGCAACGAGGCGGTCTTCAGAATCCCTGATCTCGAACGTCAAACCGTCGATCGGCTCGTTATTTGCGACTAACTCCGAAACCATCCTGAGCGCAATTGCGACCGCTCTGGCCATCCCATCTTGCGCCTGTATATCGACACCTTCGTAGTCGCGATCGAAGCTGTCTTGAGTTCGGATATGGAAGTAGAATTTTGACATACGCGCAGCAACAACGTCCCAAGCTCGGAATGGAAGACTCAGTGTGGCATGCAATAATGTATATCGACACAGGCCCGTTCGGATTAGCTAGTCAGTTCATCCTTTACGCGGGCAGTCAATCCGACAGATAGCGGCCCGCGCTTTATTCGGTTTCGCCGGATCGGCGGGAGAGGAGCCGAGTTGCAGCGATCTCGGTTACTGTCATCCTTGAAGATAATATCCAAACCAATGGTACCCTAATCTTTTCGCGACGCATCGATACTACACTTAGGTATAGGAGCAGCCTCATGATTGATTTTCGTTCGGTGAGATAGTTTAGGACTCGCGGATCGGTTGTTTAATTTGCCACTCGTGGCCCTGCAGGCGCGAGGTATGCAGTGACTGAATTAAACTATTATAGGTTGAGTGCCTCTGTGTTGCTGTTTAATTGTCGAAGGAGTTTTCGCGCTCGCCTAGCACTTGCGCCAGATGTCGGAATAGTAAACGACCGACGTAGGGAGTTCAGTTGGACCGCCACTCGGAAGATCCCGAGCTTGTAGAAGACCTTCTTGGCGACCGTCGTCTTTCCCGTACAATCATTTGCTTGTCATCGATGACGACGTGGAAATAGCCGTCGGTCGGTCTCGCCAAAAGGCTTCGATGCGGATCTTGTGCCATCGCCCGCGGAGTTCCTTTTCCGGGATGATCGTCCGGACCTCTTTTCCCAAAGTCCATTATTGGTATCGATACGTCCTTTCACTTTCCACCGCCATGGCTCTGGTAGAAAAACTGAAACGCCGGATCGAACTTGTCGATCTGGTGAAACTGGCCCATGACAATCTCGCAAAGGTCGGTCAGGTTCCAGTCCGGCGCCAGATAGCCGCTCCATCCATACTGGCCCCGGCTGTTGATCGGCATATATCAGCCACGCTCGTGACCATCTGAACGCGCTCGTTGCCGTGCAGGCAATCGCTCCAGTCGCGCGAGACCTTGCCGCAATCGCCACGCCGAAGCTCCATTCGAAACACGCGCTTGCCCCGGGATTGCAGATTACGTAGCGTCGAAGGCGGCCGTAGCTTCATATTCGCGCCTGTGGGCTCGCGAACTGGGGGCAGGAAGATCACCCTAAACGCCGTGCAACCGGGGCCGATCAACACAGGAATGGCTCCGACGGAAGGGGAGGTCGCCGACGTGTTGAAATCGATGTTAGCAATCGGCGCTGCGGCAAACCGGAGGAAGTGGCCGCTGCGGGGGCGTTCCTTGTCGGACCCGAGGCTGGCTACTTAAGGGGTTCGGACGCTGTCCAATCTGCGGGATGCGACCTCCGTCTGGCGCGATCTAGTGGGTCTCAGCAGACCCGTTCGATGGTGTGTCCACATGTCGCTCAAGAAGCAATACTTCACCATTTGGCGCGATTTCAAAGACCAACGGCGCGGATATTTTCCCTTGCATTCGGTGAAGTGATCTTCACCATGATGTCGCATGCGCGCAGGGTCTGACACCAGGCGGAGCCTGTTTGTGCTGCTCGTAGTTGCCAGCACGGATGCGGTTTCACCATCGGCTTATGGCGCATCGCGATAGACTGGGAATCCTGGACAGGGCGGTGATGGCAATTGGCCCTCGCTTTCTCCGGTGCTGAACGATATGGCGATCTCGCCTGATCCAACATGAGGAGCATCCGATGATTCACGAATTGCGCATCTATACATGTCTGCCGGGAAGGCTACCGGCATTGCAGCAGCGTTTTGAGACCGCGACGCTGGCGATCTGGGAGCGACTCGGCATCCGCTCACTCGGCTTCTGGACGACGATGGTCGGTTCTTCTAGCAACGATCTGACCTACCTGATCGAATGGCGGTCGCTAGCGGAGCGGGAGCAGAAGTGGGCCGAGTTCGTGGCCGATCGAGAGTGGCAGGAGGCGAGGGCGAAGAGCGAAGCGGATGGGCCGATCGTTGCCAACATCGCCAGCTCGCTACTGCAGCCGACGAGCTTTTACCGCGGCTTCGAGGGCACTGCTCCGCAAGTACCTGTAGCCTTCTCTCGATAGAAAATCGCTGCCAGGAGAAGGCAAACGGCCATGAAATGGCAGCGATTTTATCGGGGGTGTCGGCACAAGAAGCTTCACTTCCACAATCTCGTCGTGAAAGATCGTCGTGATCCGCCGCAACGGAAGTGAGTCCGTTGCTATGAATTGCAGCTCCCAGGAGTGGTCTAAGCGTTGGAAAAGGAGCCCTGTTGTTGGGCTGGCTGAGGGAGTTAGGCTGATAGCGCTCACAGCCCAGCGGTAGGTGTGGATTAGCGATGGATCATCGAGGGCTCCACCACCCGATCCGATCACCGCTGGACGATCACCTGGGTCCGCCCCGAACGAAAAGTGTGTTCGGGAATGCGTAGCGCCATGTCCATGAGCCGCGCCAAGCCACGCATGCGGCGGAGGCGGGCCAGACGGTCGATGTTGCGGAAACTCGTGTATTGGCTATGCCCTCGGTCGTCTGTCATGCCGCCGTTTTCATCACCTTGCTCAGACGTCTAATCGCCACCTCCGGAGACCTTTCCCCGCCGCGATACTCTGCGATGAGAACCGGAAAACCCATCGCCGTCGTTATCCCTGTCACATCAGGTTGACGCAGCACGCGACCTCAACAAGGACAAAGCAACAGCTTGTCGTTTTGTTCCATGGGCTTGACAGGAGGGTCATCGACCCGGATACGCAACCCAGCCCTGTCGAATTAGGCCCTCAGCATCACTGCGCCGCAGCAAAGGCTATTCAATGGGCGGGCAGAACCGGTGCATCCGATCAGAATTCCGACCATTCCTACTTCAACTTCCGGCTCATCACGCAGGTGGCGGGCAATTCCAGCTATTGATGCGACGTCTACCTCAAGCCCCTGTGCGCACGCGGATGAACGTCCTCGTCGAACCGTGCACTGAATATGTGCTTCAGCTTGCGAGCAGTAGTGCCGTGAGGGCGGCGAGAGAATTCACACCCAACTTCGAGTAGATGCTCCGAAGATGTGTTCGGACGGTTTCGTAGCCGATGCGGAAGGCGTGTGCGACTTCGCGTGGCGAGTTGCCCGAAGCGATACTGAGCGCCACCTTCACTTCCGTCGGCGTGAGCTTGGCAGTTTCCAACAATTTCAACTGCCGATCTCGCGAATGAACGGCGACGATCGGCTCGACGATCACGGCCACCGTCGGCCCGTCGAGGAACTCTGTGAGGGTGCTGGATTGCAGGCGCACCAACGTTATGCGAAAGGCGGCATCTCCGTCATCATTGCGGACATGGATGGTGTGTGGTCTTCTGTCCGCAGCTTCCCGGGCCATAAGACGGTCGAGCGCCGCCGAGGACCGCTCGCAGCATATCACCACCTTCCCGTCGGACTGAAGGCGGACAGGAAAGCCAGCAGAAAGCATAGTGGCCGCCGCGATATTCGACCAGCGCAATCGCTTCCGCTCCGACACGTAGAATAGACCCGCTCCTATGTTTTCGAAAAGCGAACGTGCCGCTTGGTTCTCCGGGACGAGGAGATCGCGCTTCCTGATAAAGTCGAAAGCACGCTTCAAATGGGGTGCAAGGACTGTGTATCGGTCGGCAGCCTTCCTGTTTACCTCCGGGTCAGCGGAGGATGTCGCCGTTGAGAGGATGAAGCTCCGCGCCTCCTCCCTGACGATCGAGACCCCAATACTTGTCTCGCAGTCCGCCTGCCGCTTGAGCCAGTCGTTATAGAACTCGGTTTTCAGCATATTTTTGCGGGCGAAGATCTCGTCGCCACAAAGTCCTTGTCCGACCGGGACGAGGCTCATGCGTGGAATCCATGGGTTGACCGCCGCATAATGGCTGCTGAACTGAGCAACCTCGCCCTCGGAAAACCCTGAGATGAAGGGAACGTGGGCTACGGGGGAAGCGAGGTCGTGGTAGTGGAGTGCTGATTTGCCGTTCGGCGATGTCTTCGCCACAGCATCCAGGAAATCCTGCCAGGTGCATTCACCAAAGAGGCTACCGTAGATCAGGTCGGTCAAATGGGATGTCGTTTCGGCGCTTGAATGCATTCATGCCCCCGGATCGCGCAACAGTCTTTTCGCAGAAATCCCGGGGATTCGCCACTTGTTCGAAAGAGACAGGCGGCTACACCAGATGGAGCATGCGTGCTTTCCTCTTGCACGCTACGCCTGGGGTGGCCGTGGCTGAATGGGTGGGAGCCGCTTACCTCGCTTTGGCAGCCGTGTCCTTTTTGGGAACTTGGCCGGTAATCGTTCAAAAGATAGGCATTCGACAAGCGCATAACGCATGGCTCCATTGCGTAAATTTGCCTACTCTTTGAGCGAAAGGCGCGATACAAGGACTCCATCGAAGTGTTGCATCTCCTCCCGCGGCATTTCGGATGCGAGTGGCTCGTTCTCCTCCCAGACCTCACTCGCAACGGAACGGCGGCATTCTCCTCCCAGCCGACGTTCATGTAATCAGAAAGCCTGTCGTACCTCCTCCCGCGACAGGCTTTTTTTGTCTAAGCGACGGCTCCGAGCAGCGGCGCGAACATCTTGCCATCCATCAGTTCATCCCCCTGAAATGAGAGAATGCGATATGACGGCAAACAATGAGATCAACGTCCTCGTCGTCGACGACGAGGCCCTCATAAGATTGGCGACAAAGTCCGTCTTGGAAGACGCGGGAATGACAGTGGTTGAAGCAAGTAGCTCGGCCGACGCGATCGCGATCCTAGATGAGCTTAGTAATATCGACGTTCTTGTTACTGACATCCGTATGCCAGGTGAAATGGATGGACTGACCCTCGCTAAGATAGCCAGGGATCGATGGCCCTCCGTTAAGGTCATGGTTACGTCGGGTGACCGCGCGACCAGGCAATCCGATCTTCCTGCCGGGGTCCGTTTCTTCGCTAAGCCGTATGAAAGCCGACAGCTGATGGCAATCATCCGCGGTGAGGTTTTGGGATATTCAAGCTGATCATCGAAGGCCCTGCAGGTAATCGGCAAGGTCGAACCGATCGGCATTCAATGCGGCCTTGACGGGTGGTGGTCCGAAAACAGGGGGCTCGCACACGCCATCACTTCCTTACGGGGGCTCACCCAATAGGGGGAAGCGGGACATCGTTGAAGATGCTAGATGTCTTCTTGTGATACCTCCAATTCAAATTGCCCGCCCCCTGCGGGCTTTTTTGATGTTTGTAGCCGGGCTACCGATACCGTGTAATCACCGAGCCGCTGCGAGCTTTGATCATCTCGACGCTGGCCGCCTAGTGACAAACGTTTCCCCTGCCGGAAGCCGTGGCGCTCGATGGACGGGAAACCCAGTCCGGAGGGCCGGGAGTGTTCCCATTGTCGTTCCTATCAAGGCAGCGCCTCGAAGTCCGACCTGCGATATCCTTCTACCATGGTGCGCAATCCCTCGGGGGCGATGACCTCGACCTTGTCTCCCCATTGGTACAGATGCCAAGCCATTTCGAGCCAGCCCGCCGCATGAAACCGAACGAACAAGCTTCCGTCGTTCATCGGCTCGAGAACCTGGGTCGGATGAAAACTATACTCCGCGGCGCGGGCAGCCGCCTCCGGTGCAAACCGCCAAACCACTTCTCCGTGTTGCGCGGGATCTTGATAGACGCCGAAAGCCTGGGCGGCGTACTTGTCCAAGGAAAACCCCTCGGCCATCGTGAAGCTCTCGTCGAGGGGTTCCGCGGCATGTATCCGGTCGGTCCGAAAGTTAAGGATGGTTTCGCCGCGGGTCGGCTGCCGGGCTACCAGATAGCTGCGGTGACCCAGCAGGAGGCCGTGAGGCTCGATGATACGTTCGGGTGCGTCGGACGTGCCGTAACGTAGGCGCAAACGGAAGGGGCCACGAAGCGCCTCGATGATCGCGTCGAGAATAGCTGGCTTGAGATTTACCCGCGGCCCTGGTTTGGTCACCGACCCCATTCCGGTCAGAACCGCCTCGGCATCGGCTTCCGTTCTCAGTGCATCCCTGGGCGCGAGACGAGAAAGCAACCCCTCTCGCACATCCGACAGCGCCTTAGCGTGTCGCGCTCTTCCTTCCGCGTGAGCCGAACGACCTGCAATTTCCAAAGCTTCGATCGCGGTTTCTTCCCGTGGCCTTAGTCGATCGAGCATAGGATCGGAAACACGCCATCTGCGACGGCGATCGGGCCCATCCTGGAATTCGACGCCTGTAAATATCGTCTCGAGGGCTTCAGTCATGCGTTGCGCAGTTCTGTGTGTGACGTCAAATTCATCACAGATCACGTCCAGGCTGATGCCCAAACGTCGTGTGGCCGCGAGGCGCGCTAGGCGGATGAGGTCCGCCGCTTTTGAGAAGGCCATTTTCACCTCCTTTGTGGGTGACAGGAAATGACACCCACACCTTTTACAACGCCTTAAACGGTTGGTCGACAGCCGATCGGGCGAATGTGCCCACTCAGGCTCATCAGATCGACCGCAACGAGATCGAAGGAGTGAATTGGTGGCAAAGATCATAAGCGTCGAGCGTCTCGTCTTTTGCGGCGGTGACGAAAAATCCACGCTGACCAAGGGTGCTGGCTGGGTAGTCCGAACGTCAGATCTCCGAGTATGCGATACCGCGGGGCAGGGTGTTCAGTCTGTTAAACGAGAGCGGGGCCTTTCTCTCCAAATCTTGTCCACTGTCCGAAACCGGTTCGACCGCAAATATCGTATCCTGCGCAGGAAGGGCGTTGCCGAGATATGCCAGCGGACCGTCGCATCGTTGTCGCGGTCGCTGCGGCCCCATGTCTGGAACTGACCGAACATGCCCGCTTGCTCGATTGACTCCGGCCCAGGTTATCGCTCACGTCGCGGATCGACGGATCGTCTCCTCAGGGCTTCATAGTATCCAAGAGGCTTTTCCATGAAGAACATAGACAGCAAAATGCTCTTCTCGGCATCGGATCTAATGCGTTTCATGGGATGCGCTCATTCAACAACGCTCGATCTCATGCATCTTCGGGGGGAGGGACCGGAGCCCCGTGAGGACACCGAAGATGCCGCCTTGCTGCAAAAGCAGGGCAACGCTCATGAGGCCGCTCATCTCGCTCGACTTCGGTCAAACGGACGCGAGATCGTCGAGATCAAGCGAGGGAGCCTGACCTCCAATGTCCAAGCCACCAGAGACGCACTGATTTCCGGCGCGCAAGTCGTCTTTCAAGGCGCCTTGCTTTCTGGAGATTGGGGTGGCTGGTCTGATTTTCTGGAGAAAGTAGATCGACCGTCGAAGCTCGGTGATTTCAGCTATGAGGTCGCCGACACCAAGCTCAAACGACGCCCGCACCCCAAGCATGTTCTCCAGTTGGTCCTCTATTCCGACCTGCTGGCTGAAATCCAGGGTGTCATGCCTGAGTTTGCCCACGTCGAACTGGGCGACGGAACGCGAGCAACCCTTCGCCTGGCGAATTACTCGGCTTACGCACGGCTGGCGCGGTCACGCCTCGAGATGTTCAAGAAGGCACCTCAGCCGACACGTCCCGTACCGTCTCTGGAATGCGGCCTTTGCCGCTGGGCCGATCACTGTCAGTCGGTCTGGATTGCCGAGGACAGCCTGTTCAACGTCGCCAACGTGACAAAAGGACAGGTGAAAAAGCTCGAAGCCGCCGGCGTCACTACCATGGCGGAGCTTGTATGTCATGACGGACCAATCCGCGGCATGGCGTCGGCCACTTTTGAGAAGCTGCGGGCGCAAGCACGTTTGCAGCACGCCCGGAAGACGGGTGAGCCGACCTTCGAGTTGCGCCTGGCGCTTCCCGGAAAAGGGTTTGACCTCCTACCGGAACCGCAGGACGGTGACCTGTTCTACGACATCGAGGGCGATCCGCACTACGAAGGCGGCCTTGAGTACCTTCACGGGGTGTGGTTCAACGGCAGCTTCCGCTCCTTCTGGGCGCACGACCATAGCGCGGAAGCAGTCGCGCTTGGCGAGTTGCTCGACTTCTTTCGGGCGAGGCTGGCCGCATATCCAAATGCGCGCATCTATCACTATGCGCCGTATGAAATCACAGCCCTTCGACGCCTGACCGCGAAATACGGAATCGGAGAGGCATTTCTCGATCGCTTGCTGCGAGAGCGACGCTTTGTCGATTTGTACGCCGTGGTTCGCACCGGACTTCTGGGATCGGAGCCGAATTATTCGATCAAGTCACTGGAGGCATTTTATGGCCTCAAACGGGAGGGGGAAGTTAAGACCGCCGGCGGCTCGGTTGTGGCCTACGAGGCTTGGCGCGAAAACGGTGAGCAGGGCATCCTCGATGAGATCGAGGACTACAATCGCATCGACTGTCTTTCTACCGAAATGCTCCGAGATTGGTTGGTATCGATCCGTCCCGCGGGCGATTGGCCGCAATTTTCCGTCGACGCACGCGATAAGGAAGAGGTGGAGGACGAGGAGACGAAAGCATTTCGCGCGCGGCTTGCCGCGTCAAATCTGCCGGAAGAGCGCCAGGAGATGTTGTTCAATCTCGGCCTCTTTCACAAGCGCGAGGCCAAACCCGCTTGGTGGGCGATCTTCGATAGCCTTGGGAAGGAGGAAGACGAACTAATCGACGATCTTGACGCGCTCGGCGGGCTGGTAGCCGCTGGGCCGCTTGATGTGGTCAACCGTTCTGTCACGCGGATCTATAAATATCCGGCCCAGGAGACGAAGCTTCGAGCGGGAAGCAGGGCGACCGTGCCAACGGAAGATGGCTTCTCCTCGGTCTCGATCGAGGACATGGATCGCCGAGAGAGGACGGTCACTGTAAAAGTCGGCCTCAAGAAAGCAGACTTGCTCGGAAGACATCTCACTCTGCATCCAGACTCGCCCTTGAATACCGCCGTCATTGCTGCGGCCGTCGCCGACGTTGTCAGCGACCAGTGCGGATCACGCCGATATAGGGCGGTCGATAATCTTCTCGCAGCGACAGCGCCACGCTTGTCCGGTGGAGGCGGCGATATTCTACAGGGCGCCGATCCTGTAGCGGGCACAATCGCGGCGGTAAATCGTATGGACGAAACGGTGTTGCCTATCCAGGGGCCACCGGGCACCGGGAAAACCTATGTCACCGCAAGGGCAATCCTGTCGCTGGTGGAGGCGGGATACCGTGTCGGCGTCGCTTCCACCAGTCACGAGGCGATCAGGAACGTTCTGATGGGTTGCCTCAGGGCCCGCGATGAAAACGGCTTCGCGTGGCCGTTAGAGATCATCCACAAGATCTCCGGAGACGACGAGGGGTATCCTGAGACATGCGCGGTCCGGCGGACGACGGAAAACAAGGTGGCAGAGGAGAATGGTCAGATCGTCGGAGGAACCGCGTTCTTTTTTGCTCGCCAGGAGAACATCCAGTCTTTCGATTGGCTATTTGTGGATGAGGCGGGTCAAGTCAGCCTGGCCAACATGGTGGCGATGGGGCGCTCGGCCAGAAACATCGTTCTCGTTGGCGACCCTCGACAATTGCCACAGGTGATCCAGGGCGCGCATCCCGAACCCGCAAATCTCTCTTGCCTCGAATGGATGCTGGCTGGGCATCCCACGGTGCCGGCAGACCGCGGTATTTTCCTCGCGGCTACCAGGCGCATGCATCCGGAAGTCTGTCATTTCATTTCAGAGCAGGTCTACGAAGGACGATTGATAAGCCATACCGAGCGCCAGCGCGTATTCGAAACGGATTTCCCGGAGGCGGGTGCTTTCTGGGTTTCTGTCTCGCATGACGGCAACGCCCAGATCGCGGGGGAGGAGGTCGAGGCAATCTCGCGCACCGCGATGGCGCTCCTGAGAGGGCGGCTGACGGACAAGGACGGCGAGACGAGACCCGTTGACGAAGAGGATATCATCGTCGTTGCCCCTTATAACGCACAGGTGAACGCGCTGCGCGATGTCTTGCCCGCAGGGATCCGCGTCGGCACCGTCGACAAGTTCCAGGGCCAGGAGGCGGCAATCTGTCTGGTGTCGATGACAGCCTCGGCGATTGAAGACTCCGCTCGCGGAATGGAATTCCTTTTATCGCTCAATCGGATCAACGTTGCGATTTCACGGGCGAAGTCATTGGCGTTGGTATTCGGCGAGCCCCGGTTGCGCGAGACCAAGTGCAAGACCATCGAACAGATGCGGCTGGCGAACACACTTTGTGCGCTTAAAGAGATCACGGCTTAAACGGCCCGAGTACGAGGCAATGGCTAATCGGACATCGGCTGGCGTTTTACATTTGTGGTGACTGAGTCCGCAGCTCTTTTTGAAGTCGCTGTAGATCTATGATGCTGTCTTTATCGAACTTTAGAGGTCTTCACGGTATTCTTCAGAATGTCGTCGAGAGTTGTGGGGTCAAACGCGGGCGCGGCGTCTCCTCTAGGTGGCGTATATCCGGTCCCGGACCTGCTCAACGCTTCGATCTTGTCGTTCGCATCTTCTAACGCGACACTGAGCTTCTGGATGTTCCCGACAGGCTCGTTCTGCCGCTGGAACACGGTCTCACCTTTTCGCGATCACCGCTGACGGACCGTTTAGCAAAAGGCGAGATTTCCATCGAGGAATACAATAAAATTTCGGCGGTAATATCAGAAAGCCAAACCGTCCCTCTTTCTGCGCCTTCTGCATCGGTCATAAAGCCGCCAAGCGCTTAAAATGGCTGCTGATTGGGAGTCTCGCGGCTGTGGTCTTCAGCTTCATGTACGCCAAAAGTGTGGTTATAGGCGGCTTGTCCGTCAAGAACGTTTCCGTAGCCGGGCGCTCTATTAACTTCCGCCTCGTGAACGATGGCTCCAAATCTGGGGCTGTCATCATTAAGGTGAGGGGAAAGGATGTTGTCTACTGTGACGGCTTCACCAACATCCAAGAAAACAGGACACGGGACATCTATTTCAGTTGCCAAAACTCTATACCCGAAGGAACGGATGTTTACATTTCAGCGAGCTGGGCTAGCGGCAACCTAGAGAGCTACTCGCGAATCGATTAGAGGGAGCAGGCTCTTAAGGGGAGAGTGCCACCGTCCTATCATCACATGGATCGCTCGCAATGATTGATTGACCATGCGGCGACGTAACGTACGTCTCGGCTAAGGCGACACGCCAGTCACATTGCCATCGGGATCGGTCGTGAAGGTGCCTTTGCTTTGATCGAGCATCGTCAGAATATTTCCGAAGGGATCTCGCACTACAACCGCAATACCGATCGGGAGTTCGAAGGGTTCACAGACCCGCTTCCCACCCGCTGCTTCGAAGCGCTCAAGGGCGGGGCCAAGCTCGGATACGAGAAGGTCAATCTCTGGACCTATTTTCGTGTGAAGCACAAGTTCGGCATCGGTATCGACCATGGCAAGGCCGGCAGCATCGAGTGTACGCCAGAGAAGTTCGTGACCAAGCGTAAGCTGGTAGAAGGCCAAACCTTTATCTAAATCCGGCACATTTAAGACGACGCAATCGATTTTTCGGAACATGACTCCTCCCGCAGTAGCTGTCTGTAGCGACTTGTAGATCCACTGCCTGATCATCGTGCAGGACCAAGTGGCGTAAGACGAAAGCCCGCCTGGATGCGGCGGGCTTTCAGGACAGGGTTGCCCAGTCAGGGCGAGCAACCGCCTCATGCTGAAAGTTGAGGACGTTCAGCAAGCTGGAGATTTAAGAAACGAGCGGAGTTTTTCCAGCACCTTCGGAAGGAAAGTCTGGGCTAGGTTGATGGCCAGGGCAGCACCCGTGAGGCGAGGGGCGAAACGGGAATTAAGTGGGATCACACGGCCTCAGGGCTAAAAGAGGGAAGGGCAGGATATGCCGCCACGCGATCCCAAATATAATGACTTACACAGGATCAGTTTGTTCCCCGTCGGCAATGAATTTACTTCGTCGCCATCGCACTTGGCCTCGGCTGTAATCATCTCGATGAACTCGGCACTCGACATCACCCGAACCCCGGATAGCAGGCCGAATTGGCAAACAAATGTGATTGCCCATCGCAATTTGACCGGTGAGTGGCAGTACTTTACACCGATATCGGTTGCTCGCAGTACCGTAAACGGGAGCGCGACTTGATAGCCTGCGATCAGCGGGAGCAGTAACGGCCAAATGAAGAGAATATTGCCTCCCAGAAAGTAACCAAAAACCGCGCTGAATGACGCAACGAAAACACGGTTCGATTGGCTTGCTTTAGCTTTTTCGCCGCCTTTCCAGACGACCCAGACAAGTAGAGGAACGCACACGAGGCCTAAGATCATGCGCAGGTGATGCGTCGCCGCGGCCCACTCGGTAGACGGTATGAAATTTAACCCGATCACTAAGAAAAACGACGAAACAAGGCCAAGCGAAAGCCAGACAGCTACAAGAATCAAAAACAGCCTCGCGAGCGACGATTTTTCTGGCTCCGTTGGAGCACCCATAAATGCCTCGCAGAATCGATCGGTCGATTAGCTTATGCAGTTCATAGCCGGTCATCGGTTTACGAAGCAAACGATGAGGGTGCGGTGGGGCCATGCGGCCACCTACTTGGAACCGACCATCAGCGTCGATTACAGCTCAACCGCGAACTACGGTTGATAGCGAGGGATCACGCCGAGGACTCCTGAGGTGAGGCCTACGAATAAGATTGTGCCCAACACAGCAAACATCGGTAGCAACACCAAGAATTTCAGCTTCGGGCTAGCCTCGTTATCTTCGTCACCGGGGTCGGCTTGTATATCGTCGGGCCGAAACCTTCGGTGAGATCCCAGTTTCGCATATAATAGGACTTGAGCGATCGGAGGTACCAATACCATCCGTAGAGCATGAAGTAGCCTGAAAGACCAAGGCCGAATACTACCAAAGCTTGTTCTTCTACTGTCATCCTCGTCCCTCTGTAGGCAGAAACAGCCCGACAAACGACCTCGCCCAGACGCGTCCGCTCGTCCGCTCAAGATAAAGCTTCCTCAACCGAGTGGGGAGACGCGTTAGCTGCTCCTCTTATTCAGGACCTATGGAGACCGACAGCTTCCGGTTGAAGGTAGCGACACACTGTTGTGTCACCGTCGCCGTGATTTCCTCTGAACCTGCGAAGGAGTTCCGGACGCCGAAGTGAACTAACGCTTTCGCATCGGTCACCATTCGGCCCTCCGCTGGAGCCCTTTTTAGCTTATTGAGCCAGGAGACCTCAGAGGCGATCGACGGCCAGATCCCCGCCGCTGGTCTTCAGAATGTTGATGAATGCCTCCGCCGGCCAGGAGAGCGGCGCTCCCGGCAGGCTGATAATGCCATATTCCGAGACCTTATCCGGTAGGAACGGGCGCATGACGATCGCATCGTTGCGAAAGAACTCGGCAATCAGCGTCGGAACGATAGCGATGCCAAGACCTTGGGCCGCACAGGCGCAGGCGGTCTCTACGGAATGAACCTCGAGGCTGCAACGATAGCTCGGCACCATGCGCCTCAATTCGTGCTCGAGTTCATTGCGGTTGATCCGTTGCCGGCCAAGCAGGATGAGGTCGTTGCGCGCAAGGTCGTTCACATCGATCGCCTCCTTGCTGGTCAAAGGATGGCTCGCCGGCATGACGCAAGTCGTGCCGCTTGCAAATAAAGGTCGCGTATCGAAGGAATGGCTTTCGACCGGCAGGCGCACGAAACCGAGGTCGGCAATACGATTGTGCACCAGCCGCTCGATCGCGTCGTAAGGGCCGCTTAGGATTTCGACTGTCACGCGCGGGTGATCTGCCTTGAAGCGCGCGATGAGCGGCGGCAGCATGGTCGTCGACAAGCTGTGAGGAAAGGCGACCCGCACCAGAGCTTCGCCGAAGACCCCTGACTTCACGTCGCCGATCTTGACGCGAAGCCGTGAAACGCTTTGCGCCACCTCATCGACTTCGTCGACGAGCAGATGGGCCTCCGGACGCGGGATCAAGCGTCCTTTATCGCGCAGAAAAAGTTCGCGTCCGATCTCCTCTTCCAACGAGGCCAGCTGTCGGCTGATCGCCGATTGCGACAGGCCAAGCTGAGCGGCTGCCGCCATGGTGGAGCCGGTATCCATAATGGTCTTGAAGATTTCGAGCTGCCTGAAATTCATGGCCCGATCCTATGAGCAGTTTTGCCCAAAGCACAAGGCCGGATGGCCGGCAGGCACGGCCTGCACACAAAATGCATAAGCTAATGCGTTCCGCTCATAATATTGCGCATCTTCTCCGCACCGTTATCGTCTGGCTCAACAAACAGAAAAAGGGAACGTCGTTTCATGACAAGGATCTGTCCTTTGCAGCCGCAATGTAACTGGAGGCGAACGCTATGACGGTTTTCGTCATCAGGCGCTTTCTGCAAAGCATTGCCGTCCTGCTCGTGACCGCGGTCATCGTCTTCATCGGCATCTATGCCATCGGCGATCCGGCCGAAATGCTGATCGCGCCCGATGCCAGTCCCGCCGAACGTGCGCAGGTGGTTGCCTCGCTTGGCCTCAACAAACCCCTCTGGGAGCAGTTTTTCACCTTCGCCTGGAACGCGCTTCATGGTGATCTCGGGCGCTCCTTCGTTTTCAACCGTCCTTCGATCACCCTGATTTTCGAACGCCTGCCGGCGACTCTGGAACTGACCCTCGTCGGTCTCGTCTTCGCACTCGTCGTCGGCATTCCACTCGGTCTCCTGTCGGGCCTGAAGCCGAACTCGGCGACGGATGAAGTCATCATGACCGGTTCGATCTTCGGCTTTTCGCTACCGAGCTTCTGGCAGGGCATGATGCTGATAATGATTTTTTCCGTCTGGCTTGGTTGGCTGCCGTCGACGGGGCGCGGCCAGTTGGGTGAATTCCTGGGGCTGCATTCCAGCCTGTTCACGCTCGATGGCCTGAAGCACCTTATCCTCCCGGCGATCAATCTCTCGCTTTTCAAGCTGTCGCTCGTGATCCGCCTGACACGCACCGGCGTTCGCGAAACGATGCCGCTCGATTTCGTCAAATTCGCCCGCGCCAAAGGCCTGTCGGAGCGGCGCATCGTCTTCGTACATGTCTTCAAGAATATCCTGATTCCGTTGATCACCGTCATCGGCCTCGAGCTCGGCAGCATGCTGGCCTTTGCAGTGGTCACCGAGACGATCTTCGCCTGGCCGGGGATCGGCAAGCTATTGATCGACAGCATCATGCGGCTCGATCGCCCCGTCGTCGTCGCTTATCTGCTGGTAATCGTCAGTCTTTTCATCTGCATCAATTTCGTCGTGGATGTCCTCTATTCGCTAGTCGACCCTCGGGTTCGCCTGGGAGATGCATCATGAGTGTGTTGTCGGCGCATTTCCAGGAAGACATGCTGCTCGGCCGTCTTGTCGTCGGTATCTGTCGCAGCCCGAAAGCGGTCGCCGCTGCGATCGTCTGCGTCATCCTTCTTCTCGCGGCGGTCGTCGGGCCTTACCTGACGCCGCAGAACCCCTTCGACCTTGCGGTTCTCGACATCCTCGACGCCAAGCTGCCGCCGGGCTCCCAGAGCATGGATGGACTGACCTATCTTCTCGGTACCGACGGCCAGGGCCGGGACATGTTCTCGGCGATGATCTATGGTCTGCGCACCAGCCTCGGCGTTGGTCTCTTCTCGGGCCTCGTGGCGCTGATTGTCGGCACGGTGCTCGGCCTCATAGCCGCCTATTTCGGCGGTCGTATCGATGCGCTGATCATGCGCGTCGTCGACCTGATGCTCGGTTTTCCGACCATCCTCGTCGCGTTGATGTTGCTTGCGCTGCTCGGGCAGGGGCTATGGAAGGTCATTTTCGCGCTCGTTCTCGTGCAGTGGGCGACCTTTGCCCGTGCCGTGCGCAGTGCTGCCCTGGTCGAAAAGAACAAGGATTATGTCGAAGCGGCACGTACGCTCGGCCTTTCGACGCCGCGCATCCTCCTTGGCCATCTGCTGCCAAATTGTCTGCCGCCACTGATCGTCATCGGAATGCTGCAAGTGGCGAATGCGATTTCGGCGGAAGCGACCCTATCCTTCCTCGGCATCGGATTGCCGATTACCGAACCATCTCTCGGCCTTCTGATCGCCAACGGCTACCAGTTGCTGATGTCGGGCGAATACTGGATCAGCGTCTATCCGGGCGTGCTGCTGCTCGTTCTCGTCTTCTCCATCAATATCGTCGGCGATCGCCTCCGCGAAGTGCTGAACCCAAGACTGGGCGAAAGGTGAGAGCGATGGCACCTGTACTCGAAGTCAGAAACCTTTCCACTCATTTCATGACCCGCCGCGGCGTTCTGAAGGCAGTCGACGATGTGAGCTTCACGGTCGGTCAGCGCGAGATCGTCGGCCTGGTCGGTGAATCCGGCTCGGGCAAATCGATCACCGGATTTTCGATCCTTGGCCTCGTCGATCCGCCGGGCCGCGTGGTCTCGGGCGAGATCCTCTTCAACGGCGAAGACCTGTTGAAGATGCGCCCCACCGCGATGCGGACGATCCGGGGAAAGCGCATCGCGATGATCTTCCAGGATCCGATGATGACTCTGAACCCGGTTCTGTCGGTCGGCACCCAGATGGTCGAGACCGTTCTTGCCCATGACAAGGTCTCCCGCGCCGAGGCCCGCGTCCGTTCGCGCGATGCGCTCGGCCTCGTCGGCATTCCTTCGCCGGAGGAGCGGCTCGATTCCTATCCCCATCAGTTCTCCGGCGGCATGCGTCAACGTGTGGCGATTGCGATGGCGCTGCTCCATCGGCCTGATCTCATCATAGCCGACGAACCGACAACGGCGCTCGACGTGACGATCCAGTCACAGATCCTCTTTGAGATCAAGCGGTTGGCCGCCGAATTCGGCATGGCGCTGATCTGGATCAGCCACGATCTCGGCGTCGTGGCGGCACTCGCCGACCGCGTCATGGTCATGTATGCCGGGAAGATCGTCGAAGCGGGCGAGGTGGACGGCGTGCTCACCGAGCCGCGCCATCCTTATACGTCTGGCCTCTTGAGCGCTGTTCCCGCTGCCGTGCCGCGTGGCGAACCGTTGAGACCTATTCCCGGTTTTGCGCCATCGCCGCTCGCACGGCCCTCGGGCTGCGCATTCCGTGACCGCTGCGCCCGGGCGACGGAAGTATGCGCGACCGAACCCCAGTTGGAGATCGCGGTCAATCGCGAAATCCGCTGCTTCCACCCCCATCTCTGGAGCGCCGCATGACGACCCCACTCGTGGAAGCGATCGACGTCAGCCGTCGCTTCTCGCGCAAGCTCGACTACGTGCAAAAGATCGCCAACCTGTTTGGTGCAGGACTGGAGGAGAAGACCGTCCATGCGCTCGACGAGGTCAATCTTGCCGTCCATCCGGGCGAGGTCGTCGGTCTCGTGGGTGAATCGGGCTGCGGGAAATCGACGCTCGGGCGCATCATGGCAGGCATCATGCCGACGAGCGGCGGCAAGATCCTTTGGAACGGCAAGCCGCTGACCGGTCTGGAAGGCGAGGAGAAGCGCACCATGCGGCTTTCCGCCCAGATGATTTTTCAGGATCCGATGTCGACGCTCAATCCGCGCAAGCGGGTTATCGACCTGATCGGCGAAGCGCCGAAAGTACACGGCATCGTCAAGGGTCGCGAGATATGCGACTATGTCGCCTCGCTCGCCGAGCGTGTGGGTCTCGACGCGACCTATCTCGATCGCTATCCGCATCAGTTCTCCGGTGGGCAACGCCAGCGCATCGGTATCGCTCGCGCCCTGGCGGTGAAGCCGAAACTCCTGGTCTGCGATGAGTCCGTCGCAGCGCTCGACGTGTCGATTCAAGCGCAGATCCTCAACCTTTTCATGGACCTGAAGCGGGAATTCGGCCTGACGTATCTCTTCATCAGTCATGATCTCGGCGTCGTAAAACACATCTGCGACCGGGTGGTCGTCATGTATCTCGGCCGCGTGGTGGAAAGTGCAGCACCGGACGAACTCTTCGACAATCCGAAACATCCCTATACGCAGGCGCTGATCCGCGAACTGCCCGATGTCGCCGACCGTCGACGTGCCTTCACGCCGATCAAGGGTGAAATCCCGTCACCGCTTCATCCGCCAAAGGGATGCCACTTCCATCCGCGCTGCCCGATGGCTTTCGACCGCTGTCGTATCGAACGTCCGGCTCTGAAGCATAATTCCGACGGCCATGTCAGCGCCTGTCATCTGAACGATCGGGCGGTACGGGAAACAACGAATTCAACGGCCGGAACGGTCATCTAAAGGAAGGGAACGAATTGATGAAACCCATGAAATTTCTGCTGGCCGGCGTTGCCGCAGCAGTGCTCGCCATGAACTCGGCAGAGGCCGCGGACCTCGTGATCGGCAGCGCTACGGAACCATCCGCTATCGATCCGCAGTTCTCGCGCACCGGCAACAACCAGAATATCGCCCAGTCGGTATTCGACCGCCTCGTCCAGACGGACGCCACGATCAACATGGAGCCGGCGCTTGCTGCGTCCTGGACCAATACCGACCCGCTCACCTGGCAGGTGAAGCTGCGCGACGGCGTCAAGTTCCATGACGGCAATCCGCTGACGGCCGACGACGTGATCTTCTCTCTGAACCGCGCCAAGAACATCCCGAACAGCCCGGCGCCCTTTTCCGGCAATGTCGCGGCGATCGCTGACATGAAGGCGATCGATAACCTTACGATCGAGTTCAAGACCAAGGCCCCGACGCCCGATTTCATCGAGCAGATCGGTTTCGTCTACATCGTCGAAAAGAAGGTTGCTGAAAACGCCTCGATCGAGGATTTCAACAGCGGCAAGGCGGCGATCGGCACTGGCGCCTACAAATTCAAGTCTTGGACGCCGGGCGATAATCTGGTCCTGATCAGAAACGATGATTTCTGGGGCAAGAAGCAGGATTTCGACAACGTGACGGTGAAGTTCATCTCGAACGACGCGTCGCGGGTTGCGGCCCTGCGGTCCGGCGCCGTCGATCTGATTGACGCAGTGCCGCCGGGTGATATCAAGACCATCCAGGGTATTTCTGACCTCAAGGTGTTCTCGATCGCCTCCGCGCGCCTCATCTACCTCGCGCTCGACAGCGCCCGCGACAAGAGCCCGTTCGTCACCGATAAGGACGGCAGGCCCCTCGATAAGAACCCGCTCAAGGACTTGAAGGTTCGCCAGGCACTTTCGGAACTGGTCAATCGCCAGCTGATCATCGATCGCATTCTCGACGGTTCTGCGGAAGCCGCCGGCCAGCTGGTGCCGAACGGCGTTGCCGGCAACGATCCGTCGATCAAGGTTCCTGCCTTCGATACGGCAGATGCCAAGAAGCTTCTTGCCGATGCCGGCGGAAAGGATGGCTTCGGCATCACAATCCACACGTCGAACGACCGCTTCCCCGGCGATTCGGAGGTCGCTCAGGCGCTCGGTCAGATGTTTGCCCGTGGAGGCTTGAAGGTGAATGGCGTCGTCGCCCAGCCCTATAACGTCTATACGAAGGGAGCGTCGGCCGGCGAATTCACCGCCTTCATCTTCTCGCTCGGCAATTCCACGCCGACCTCGGCTACCGGGCTGCGCAACCTCCTGATGACCGTCAACAAGGATGCCGGTACCGGCTCGTTCAACCGCACGAAATATTCGAACCCGGCCTTCGACAAGGCCATGCAGGCTGCGACCGCCGAGTTCGATGCGAAGAAGCGCGTGAAACTGCTGCAGGCTGCGACCAAGACAGTCTTTGCGGATGTGCCGGTCATCCCGCTCTACTGGCAGAAGGTCCATTGGGCCGGCAAGGCGAACCTCACCTACGTCGCCAATATGACGGAAGACACGACACCGGTTCTCGCCGGCCTCGCGAAGTAAGCGAGACGGTGCCTGATACGCCGCCGCGCCGGTCTTTCGGCGCGCGGCATTTTCCCGAGCCGGCGGCAACATTCGGCGCGCAGGCTCAGGACTTCCCTTTCATTCTGAGGATACGAATATGGATACCCTGACGCCATCGCGCTTCGAGGTGATTGCCGACGACGTGATCGTCGAACGCGATGTGATGGTGACGGTGCGCGACGGCATAAGGCTTGCGACCGACGTCTACCGGCCAGCCAAGGATGGCACGGTGATCGACGGTAAGTTGCCGGCGATTCTAGAGCGTACGCCATACGGCAAGGCGGAACGATCCCGCTCCGAAATCGAAATCGGCATGTCCACGCCAATGAAGCGTCATGAGGTTGCAAGCTTTTTCGTGCGCGCCGGCTATGCCGTCGTCTACCAGGACTGCCGCGGCCGCTTCAATTCCGAAGGCGTATTCAGCAAATATATTTCCGAAGCCGCCGATGGCTACGACACCGCCCAATGGCTGGTGGAGCAGCCTTGGTCGAATGGCAAGTTCGGTACGATGGGCCTTTCCTATGCAGCTCATACACAGGCGGCGCTCGCCTGCCTCAATCCGCCGGGCCTTGCCTGCATGGTCATGGATTCCGGCGGCTTCTCGAACGCCTACCGGTGCGGCATTCGCCAAGGTGGTGCGTTCGAGTTGAAGCAGGCGACATGGGCCTATAACCAGGCAATTGGCGAGGGAGACGAATTCGCTCGCGCGGCGATCGAGGCGGAAGATCTCCACGCCTGGTTTTCCGTCATGCCCTGGCGCGAGGGCGTCTCGCCGGTGCGCTGGATGCCGGAATATGAAAGCTATCTTCTGGAGCAGTGGCGTAGCGGTACATTCGACGATAGCTGGCGTCGCGTCGGCCTCTACATGGAGGGCTTTTATGAGACCTTTCCGGAAGTGCCCTGTGTACTGATGTCCAGCTGGTACGATGCCTATGTGAAATCGACTCTCGACAACTACCGCGGCCTTTCCGGCAAAGACGGTCGGCCGCTGCAGCTCATCATGGGACCCTGGCTGCACGGAAATCGCAACAGCACGCTTGCCGGCGATACATCGTTCGGGCCGCAGGCGCCCCTCGGCGGCAATGTCACCGAGAGCTGGCTGTCCTTCCGCCGCAACTGGTTTGACCACTGGCTGAAAGGCAAGGAAAACGGCGTCGGCGAACAACCGGCTGTCCGCACCTTTCTCATGGGTGGCGGCACCGGCACCCGCAATGAGCAGGGTCTGCTCGACCATGGCGGCCGGTGGATCGAGGCGGCGGATTGGCCTTTGCCGGGCACGAAGTTCCGCACGTTCCACATTCATGAGAACGGATTGCTTTCCGCCGATAAACCAGGGATCGATGGCGAACCTTTCATTTACGACTTTGATCCGAGAGATCCGGTGCCGACCATCGGTGGCTCGCTGACCAGCGGCCAGCCGATTTTCGAGGGCGGCGGCTTCGATCAGCGTGAGGCAGAAAAATTCTACGGCTCGAAGCAACCCGGCCTGCCGCTGTCGGCCCGCGCCGATGTCCTCTCGTTCGAGACCGAGATATTGGTGGAAGATATTGCGGTCGTTGGCCCGATCGCGATCGACCTCTATGTCTCGTCGGATGCACCGGACACTGACTTTACTGGCAAGCTTATCGACGTCTATCCGCCAAGCAAGGATTATCCGACCGGATATGCGCTCAATATCACTGATGGCATCATTCGCTGCCGGTATCGGAACTCGTTCGAAAAGCCGGAGTCGGTGGTTGCTGGAGAGGTCTTCAAAGTGACGATCGAGCCGTTCGCGACTGCGAACCTCTTCGCCAGGGGGCATCGCATCCGGCTGGACATCTCCTCGTCCAACTTCCCGAAATATGACGTCAATCCCAACACCTACGCGCCCGAAGGCCGGGGTCGCACCACGAATATCGCCCGCAATACTGTGTTCTGCGATGCCGCGCGGCCATCGGCGATCCGCCTGCCGATCGTCAGCGCAAACGCCATGGTTGCGTTGAAACCCGTCAAGGAATAGCCATGCCGCTCACCGTTGCCGTCACCGGCCAGATCCTTATTCACGGTCCGCTTGACCTCTCGGGTGAGGGGGCGCAACAGGTGATGGACTTCCTGAAGGCGGATGTCGCCTTCGCCAATCTGGAAGCGACGGTAGAGGCGGCGGGCGCCTGGCCAACCAAGACGAAAACCTTGCATCTTGCGGCGCCGGAGGCGCTTGTATCCATCCGCAGCCTCGGCTTTCACGCGGTGGCGCACGCCAACAATCACGCTTTCGACCTCGGGCCGCCGGGCGTCGCCTCCACAAGGTCCGCGGCCGAGAAGGCTGGATTGAAACTCGCCGGCAGCGGCGGAAATCTCGATGCGGCAACTGCCCCGGCCATCATTGCCGGGCGAGATAAATCCATGGCGATCTTCTCGGTTGATCTCGGCCCGCAGCCCGATATCAACTATGCGGCTGCAGACCGCGCCGGTATCGCACCGCTCCGCATGAGACGAACGGTCGGGGTGCCGCCGTCGGAATTCGAGATGCTGCAGAGGCTTGTCATCGCACTCGGCGACGACAAGCGCTCGGCCGCCCGAGTAGCAGTCGGTTATGATGTCGGGGAGCGCGGTGCGCTTGACGTCTTCGGGACACCGGTGACCGTCGGCGACACGATCGACGTTTCCTGGTCTGCCGATGAAAAGGAGCGCCGGCGCCTGATCACCGGCATTGCTGTGGCAAAGGCCGAGGGTCATCTCATTGCCGTCGCTCTTCATGGCCATCATTGGGATGCGAGCTGGCAGGAGACGCCGGCCTGGTTGCTGGACCTTTGCCGCAGCCTGATCGACGATGGCGCAGATCTTATCCTTGGCACCGGCGCTCCGGTCATGCAGCCGATTGCATTCCACCGTGGCAAAGCGATCATCCCCGGTCTCGGCAACTTCGTTTTCCACACGCGCCGCGCCGCGGTCTATGACGAGAAGGGTGTCGACGTCTGGCGAAGTGCTGCTTTACGCCTGACCCTTGCCGACGATGGCACGTGCGAGGCGCTTGAAATCCTGCCAATTTCGGTGGGTCGACCGACGGGCAGCGTTTCACCTGCGCCGGTGCCTCTCGATGGGAATGATGCCGAAATCGTTCGCGCAAGGCTCAATGCTCAGGTACCTGACGTCAGCAATTGATCAGCGCGTAACTCGAATGGGAGCTGACGCGGGGGGGAGGATTCGATCTCGCCTTTCGCTCGGCGCGGCTGCCGGGGAACTGCGCGTCACTGGCACCATCATCTTTGGTGCCAGTCGACCTTATTCGTTTGATAGAAGCAAGCGCGTATCGCGGTACAACCGTGAAGTCGAAAACGTCCTGCTCAAGGCGCTCAATGATTCGGCCCATTGCGAATCTCTGGACAACGTGTCACCTCACGACACCTACCACGGTTATTGGTGACAATGGATACGCTAGCACAGCTCGTCGGCAGCCTCGCATGGCCCCTGACCGCACTATTCCTCGGATTGATGATCTCACGCGAACTAAAGAACGGACTCTTATCAAAGCTTATGCCCTATGGCGGAAGCGTGATGGGACCAGGTTTTGAACTTCAGACGAGCCATCCGACTACCGGAACCTCATTGCATGGATGACACGATTAACATCGACAACCGCGGCGATTTCGGCCTTTGGGCCATTGAGATGGCAAAACAGATTGTTGCCGACCAGGGTTTCGAGCTTGCCAGGTCAGCCCGTGACGGCAGCGATGATGATGTTCGCAAGGCCGGAAATGCGCTTGGGCAGTCGATCACCAATGCGCTGTTGGCCGTCTACGATGGGCTGGTTGAGGGCATCCCTGAAGACTGACGGGCGTGACGCGACTCTCCGCCGCGTCGGGATCGACCGTCGCGGTAAAGTTAGCAGAAACCGTTGAGCTTGAGAATCTTATAGGTGTCGATCGTTGCCCGAAGATCCTCTTCCGAATTACGGTCGCCCTGGTTCACATCGGGATGGTGCATCTTGAGCCGGTCCTTGTAGCGGCCTCTTATGTCTTGCGGCGTTGCATCCTCAGTCAGACCAAGCGCTTCGAAAGCCTTGGCTTTCAGGACCTTGAGTTTGCGGGCTTGAAGCGCTTCCCGGGTTGCCTTCCCTTGTGCGGCATTCTTTCGTGATTTTATGACCTTGGCAGTTCCCGGCCGAACCGCAGACGGATGTGGAGTTTCCGATGCATGGCTCATCTTTGTCCCGAAGGTTGGACGGCTGCCGTTTGCTGCTTCCCTCTGATAGCGGGCCGTGACGGGGTCCGAGAGTTTCGTCACGAAATTGTAGCCTCTGCCGTATTCGCCGGCATGCGAAGAACAGAATAGAAGATAAAGGCCCTCCCCATCGGCTCCGACTGGAGCAGACAAACGGGGAAAAGGCGCTCCACGACCGGATCCTGGCGCTCCATAATGAAGTCTATGCCCATTCGGATGGAACGTCCTATTCCTTCCAGCCGTGGCAATCCGATGGGTCTACCACGGTGATCGAAAACTGGCCGCATCGACGGCTCTGCAAGGAAGATACCTTGGTTTTTATCGTAGTGGCCGAGCGAATTTTGGATGCTTTGCAGGCGCGTATGACACGCATCTTTCCGGGCTGTTGATCGCGATGAAATTGGCGGCATGGTTGGCCGGGACTAATTGATGTAGACTCTTTGCGCCGAAAAGGAAGAACTGTTCAAAATCTCGTTCCGATTTCGCGTAGTCCGGGATTACGCGGATGGTCGGAGCGCGTGATGTAGACGACAAAGCTACATGCGCGAGAACTCGCTCTTCGCAGCGTTCCAATTCTGCTTAAGAACTTTTCGATGTTGCTCGATATATCCGATATCCAAGCTGACACCCAGCCGCGCCAGTCGGGAGCCTATGTAGGCCTCCATATTGTACTCGTCGTTTGTACTGAGATTGTTGCCGTCGGGGTTCACCATCAAAAGCACGTCCAGGGCGATGTTTCGTGCTTCTTGCTGGAGACGCCGCCGCCGAATTGAACGCGGCAACTTACCTGGCACCATCAGGCGTTCCAGCTCTACAAGAATCCTGTCGAGATCTACAGCAAGGCTTCGATATCGGTCTGCCCAACCAAGACGCGCTTCGGCAATCTTCTGCCGTCCTGCGCGTTGCAGCTGGAACCAGGCAAAACCGCTGGCGCCGACAGCGGATAGCACCACCAAAAAAATCCCGATAAGGCCAAATAAGCCGTCGTAGTCTTTAGTCGTTGACGTTATATGAGCAATAGTTTCCATAGAATACCCCTCGTCATTCGCAACTTAGGGGCGTAATGTTTATTTTTGGTTTCCGTGGTTGCCGCTGCGGAACGCACGGACGGGTGCAGTCGATCCCGCCTCCGCTATGCTGAGGCTCCCGCGGCTCCCCTTGCTCCACTCTTAGCGTGACGAGATTCCCGAAATCCCGCCCCCTGCGGCCGCTTGCTGATTTCTCCGATACTCTTCATTGTTGGCCCTGAATCCTGCTGGCTGCAGCTGCAGCGGTCAGCTTTCGCTATCGTCGGGACGGGCGGTGTACAAAGATCGGATGGTAATTGGTGCCCTCTGTTCCGGAGTGAGGCCTCTAATTAATCTCCGCATCGCCTAAAGACAAAGACCTCGTTCGGATCGGCACGAATTACTGCAAGGGCGTCCACGCTTGTGCAACTTACAGCAACGTCTTGATCAGGACATGATCTCTGGCTCGTAAATTAGGGCCAACGCTTCCTAATAGCGACTCCTGCACAGCCAGCAAAACCCGGACGCCTAATTCAGATTTTTAAACACTACGTTCTCTCAAGAACCGTCTCCTCAAATACCGCTGGTAAGGTTTGGGAGCGGTCGCAAGTCTTTAGCAAGGTCATCCAATAAGTCGAGTCATCCGAATATATCTGAAATGCTGTTCGGGACGGGCGGCGCAGATTTACCAACATTATTTTTGATCAACCAAGGACCGGCAACGAGATCGATATTGTCGATGCCACCTCCACCAAATAGGTTCTCTAAGTCTTGGCGGAACTCCTCAAATCCACCCTCATACAAGGTTTTTCTAAAGTTGCCGTTTTCTCGGCGGATGGATTTTCCAGGGCTAAAATCTCCTTCGGAAATCAAAAATTTTGCCAGCCGGAGGGCGTGGTTAAATCTGTCGGCTTCAGATTTTTCGTATGGGGCATCCTCTCTGTCGAAGCTAACGACACCGATGATGAACCCGAAGAATATTATATCCCTATCTCCTTCATCGTAGAGGTAGTCCACAATCGTCTTTGCATATTCTCGGTCCACGGTCTTACTCCGGCTCTACATGGATTTTGTAGGGAGTTCCTTTTCCAGGAAATACGTCTATCGTTTTCCCTCCGGTTTCCGAGGTCTCTCGTAAACCAACTCTCGTTCCATCTGGCAATATTTTCATTGTGCCGTCATAGTTTTTAGCACCTACGTCTCTTGCGCCGACTGTAAGCCTGCTGAACAGAGATGTTAGCTCGGCCTCTGATTTAATGTTGTATGCCTTCCCACTTGTTCCAAATGGCGTCGTATTCTCCCGGACCATAGTTCTTACGAGTGAGGCGTTAAGTCCAGGCCCTATTCCTCCCATGATCGCCATTGCGATCAAGGATTTAATATCGATTCCTGTATCTTCCAGCTTCTGGAATTTTTCGGAAAGTGTCGTCGAGGGATCGTGCCAAATCTCGTAACGTTCCCCTACCATCTGCTCTCCGATGAGAGCCGCGTCACGTCTTGCCTCAAGATACGCCTGATAGGCAGCCCCACTGGGGGTTCCGCCATCCAGCCTAGCAATGGCGTCTAGTAACCAGCCGTTTTTGATCTGACTGTCCATATCGATCGGTTTGTCGGTACCAAAGGCGAAGGCAGCAGCCTTGATGACGTTTAGCCGTTCGTCGGTATCGAGGGAGCTGAGATAGGCGTAAATGGCATCCTGACACGCTTGGTAAGTCTGGATGCCCAGATGGATAAACTGGCCGTTTGCTTGCCTGATCGTACAATCCGTGGGGAAACCATCGGCGTAAGCGGGCGTGAAGAAGAGGTCGAGCAGGTTGAAGCCCTGCTGCTGACCGCAGCCGACAAATTCACCACCGTTTACCAGCGCATCGACGCCAGCTTTGACATTGGCGACTTCCTCTGGCGTAAGCCGCTTGCCGAGAAGGTATCGATCGATGAATCCGCCCGGAGCGAATGCGTTCCGGATGCCTTCTGCAAGCGCGTTGACGCTTCGCGTCGAAAGATAGATCTCCAAATCAATATGCTTGTCGCGTGTGATTTCGTAGGCGTTATCGGGATCGCGATTGAGGTCGGCGAGCGGCGCGGTGGCTCCGGATTGCTCCAAAGCCGCCTGCTTCTCCTCGTTACGAATGGTGATGGTGCCAGGGCCGACGGTGGCACGGACGGTCTGGCGCGTGTCGTCGAGCTGATACGTGCCTTCGAGGGTGTTGTTGGCTGGCAGTGCACCGGGCAGTTCGTGGCCGGGAATCTCGATGCCGATTTGGGCGCTGAAGCCCTCGTAGGCTTTCTGCCCGAGGAAATCGCTGTAGGTCAGTGTATCCGTCGACAGCGCCAGGTCGCCGCTCTTGGAGATGATCTTGCCCGCCTGAAGATCGGTGTTGCCGCCGACTTCGATATCCATCTTGCCGGTGGACAGCAGGCCGGATTGCTCGCTGATCCAGTTCGTGGCACCCGAGCCGAGACCGCCGCCGAACTGCAAGCCTGAAAGTTGAGTGGCCACAGGCAGAAAGTTGCTTCCTACCGTCCCGCTCAACGAAAAGCCGACAGAGGCAGAGCTGTTGGCGCTGCTGCCGAGATCGGGCGCGGAGATGATGCTGAGATCGCCGCCGATATCCGCCGTGATCGTATCGCCTGAAACGACAGCGCCCTTGAGCGACGTATCGTTGCCGGAGCTGATTTTGATGTCGCCGCTCCCGGTAACATGGCTGTTGACTTGTGTGATCGACGTGGCATCAGATTTGGACATTCCCGCGCTAGCGCCCCCGGTGACACCTACGCCGACGCCTTGCAGGCCGATACCCGCGCTGACGCCGAAACTGGCGTTCGCCGATTTGCTGTCGCTACCCGTCTCGCTGGTCGCCTGAGCGCTTTCCAGCGTGATGTCGTGACCGGCCTTCAGCGTAATGTCGCCCGCCTTGTCGTCGTCGGATGCAACGTCGCCGTAGCCATATCCCGCCGCTATCTGCGCACCATGTCCCGTCAGGTCGCCGGAGGTAGCTTCGATGGTGACCGATCGTCCGGCCCCGACACTGGTAACAACGGGTGTGGAAGTGGAGGAAGAGGCGCTGCTCTTCTCGTAGCTGAACCCTGCCGTCAACGAAACAGAAGCGATGTTGCCTCCGTCCTTGGCGATGCTGGAGAGCTGCTGGAGCGCGTCATAGGCTTTAAGCGAGGCGAAGGCGGCGTTGGCGGCCGTGTATCCGTCGGAAATACCGGCGATCTTTTGTGCAGCGCCGGCAATATTTTGGCCTGCGCTGACCAATCCTGTCGAAACCGACAGCGTCACGCCGGCGAAGAACTGTTCGTGCACGCTCTCGTAGTTCGACTTGTCTTCCGCGCTCAGCAGATTGACGTCGCGCTCCGCAGTGATCGCCACATCGCGGTCGGCCCAGACGTCGGCCGCCTGCAGGTTGGCGTCGCGGCCGGCCTTGATGGTCAGGTCGTTGCCGGCGGAAAGGGTCGCCATCGCGTTGCTCTGCGAGCCTTGCTTCGTGGTGTCCGAAACGGAGGACATGCCGATACCGACGGAGAAGCCGCCGCTGCTCGAACCGAAGGAAAGGCCGAAGCCGGAGCGTTTTTCCTTTTCCTCGGACGAGGCGCTTTCGGCGCCTGGCGTTATGTTGACGTCGCGGGCGGCGTCGAGGGTGATATTATCGGTCGCGTAGATTTGCGACCCGAGGATATTGACGTCAGTATCGCGGGACGTCAGCGCCACATCCGTTCCGGCAGACAGTACCGATGCCACGTTGAGTTCAGAGCCCTGCTTGCCACTGTTCTGCTCTTTGCCCCAGATCGAGATGAAGCCACCACCGCCGCCGACGCCAAGGCCGGACTTCTTGCGCTGCTCCTCTAGTTCGTGCGTCTCCTGCGCCCCAATGATAGAGACGCTGTCGCCGGTGACAGAAATCGAGCCGTTGGCATAGGCTTGCGAACCGGCGATGACCGCCGCACCGCCGGCACTCAGGCTAATATTGCCAGATGCGCCGAGTTCGGAGGCGACGGTGGTCTCATCGTAACTCTTATGGCTGGACGAGCTCTTGGATAGAAAGCCGCTGCGCGAGGATTTGTCGTCCTTGGTGCTGGTATCCATTCCGGAGGCGATGACGAGGTCACCGCCGGCGGTGATGTTCAGGTCCGCCGCGGCGCCGCCCTCCTTGCCGGCTTCGATCTTAGAGGCCGAGATGACCGTGTCCTTGCCCGACGTGATGTTGACGCCGCCAGCGCCGCTGATCGATGAGCCGACGGCCGTAGTCGTTTCCAGATGGCTTGTCGTCTTCTCACTCTTGCCGAGAAAACCGCCCTTGGTGCTCAGCCTGGTGTCGAGGGTCGCGGTGTCGGTGGCTTCCGCGATCGTCATGTCGCCATCGGCCTTGAGAGCCACCTTGCCGTCGGCAGCAAGCCTGCTGCCGACGATGTTGAGGTCGTGATCGCCGCTGCCGTTGCCCGCCGTCACCGAAAGGTCGCCGCCAGCCGATATCTCCGAGCCGACATGGGTGATCGACGAGGAGGATTTCTGGCCGAAGGTTGATGCTGACTGCTCCTGCGCGGCTGTGATGTTGATATCGTCGCCTGCGCTGAGCGCGACATTGCCATCAGCCTTGACGGAGGAGCCGGAAAGCAGGATGTCGTCGTCTGCCTTGATCGTCGCATTCGTGCCGGCTGAAAGCTGCGATTGCTGCTGGTCGGTGGAAAGCGTCCTGGTGTAGCCGGACTGGTTGTCGCGGGCGACATCGGTCGACACGACGGCCACCGAGCCGTTGTCGGCGCTCACATCAAGCGTCGTGCCGGCCTTGGCGGAGCTGCCGATGACGTTGACATTGTCGGTTGCCTTGATCGTCAGGGCCTTACCGCTGGCGACCTGGCTGCCAGTGGCATTTTGCTGGCCGTTATTTTCGACCTTGACGGCATCCAACGTCACATTTTTGCCGGAGAGCGTAGCGTCGCCTGTGGCATTGACCTTGACGCCCTTGAGAGCGAGATCGCCGCTGCCGCCGGCAAGCTGCAGAGCGCCGCCTGCTGTCACGCCGGCATTGGTGTTGACGACATGCTGGCCGCCGACCGTCATCGTCTGGGCGGCGAGCGTAATGCCATTGGTGGCATTGAGCGCCGTGTCGCCGCGCGACAGGAACGTGCCGCTGCCCTGGATCGAGTTGCCGGAGACGGCAAGGCCGCCAGCCGACGCGATGAGACCCGAATTGTCGAGATCGCCGACATTCATGTCGACCGAGCCGCCCGCGATGGCGGCGCCGGCACTGGTCAGCTTCTGCCGGTCGGTAGCGGCAACATAAACCACGGGCGCGAGCACCTGGACGCCGTCAACGGTCTGCCATTGATAGAGAACGATTGACTTGGTGAGAGCAGCCGCCTGTTCCGGCGTGAGCCCCTGTCCAACTGCCAGATCGTGCGCCTGCGCATAATCGGCGCCATTGTCGAGCAGCGTCTTCATCTGCTCGATGGCGTCACTACCGGCGATGAAGGAGCTCCTGCCGAGCCCTTCGCCAACAAGCTGCCGTAACTGCGTGTCGATCAGCTGGTTCTCGAAATAGGCATCACCCAGGAACGGAACCGTTGTCTCCGGGTGATAGCCGATGCGGTCCATGAAATAGCCGGAGCCATAGAAGGTACCGACATCGAGGAAATCGCCGCGGGTTTCGAACAGGAAGGTTTGATGGGGTATGTTGCCCCCGACGCCGCCGGAGTTCGGGTTGGCCGGAGGCAGGAGAGCGGCACCGCCGAGCCCCGAATTGACGTTGAACAGCGCGCCGCCGGCGGTCAGGCCTGACAGCGCCGAGAGTGGATCGCCGGGATTGCCTGCCGCCGCCACGTTGGCGCCGCCGGCCATCGAACCGGCTGCGGACGTGTTGCTGACGCTGCCGAAATTGACAGAGAGGGCGCCACCCGCCTTGATGTTGGCCGATACACCGCCGATCGCCTCGACCGAGCTGACGATCGACGTGCCGCTGGCGATATTCTTCGAGGGATTGGCGTTGCCGTTGGCGTCATAGGCCGTGCAGGCGCCCTGTGCGCTGCAGGTCGTCGTCGTCGTGCGAAAGAGGGTGACGCCGGTATTGGTAAGCGTCGAGCCTTGCAGGGCAGCGCTGCCGCCAGCCTCGATCGAGCTGTAGGCATTGGTGAGATTGGTGGCGTCGATCGTGAGGTTGCGGCTCGCGCGGATCGTCGCTTCCGGGCTGAGCGTGCCGACCAACCGGTCTTCGTAGACCGACTGGCTGAGGTGGGACGACCAATCCCATGTATAGGTGGTGCTCGTGTCCGAGCCGCCGGAGTTTACCTCATCGACGATGAAGTATCGCGAAGGGTTATTCGGATCGACAACAGGATTGCCGTTCGCATCCTTTGGAACGCGGTCCATGATCCAGTCGAAGATCGGCTCGACCCGCGTCGGCCCGTTGCCCGATACCCACGTCCACGCATGGTAGACCGTGCCATCAGCAAGCGTCGCCTTCGACCAGAGCAGCGGTTGATAGTCCTGCCACAAGCCCGGATCAACACCGGGATAGAGCTGGTACATGTTCTGGTCTACGGTCTCGAGATAGCCGAAAGGCAGACCGGCGGCGACCGGATTGAGCGTGAAGCCGCTGGCGACGGCCGAGGAAACCAGATTGGCCGTCGTCCATTGCGGCGTGACAACCCGCCTATTGGTCAGGTTGCTTGTCAGGATGGACATGTCGTTTCCAGCCTGGATCAGCCCGGAAACATTGGTGACCGCAGCATTTCTCTGTGAGGCAGTCACCCCGGCAATCGTAAGATCATTGCCTGATAAGATGGCGCCCTGATCATTGGTGAGTACTCCGCCGACGAAGAGGCCGGCGTCGTGGCCGGCGTAGGCAAGGCCGGTGGCACTGTTGGTGAAGTTGCCGGAAACGTTGAAGGTGAGATCGTGACCGGCGGCCAATTGTCCGGCATTGCTCAGCGACGGCAGGCTTAGGGTCAGGTCGTGGGCGGCGAGCAGCGCCGTGCTGTTTGACGTGGAGAGGTCGGAGACGTTGATGTCGATATCGCCGGAACCGCCGGCGTTGGTGACGGTATAGATCCTGGTGCCGCTGAGATCGGCAGCACCTGCGAGGTTAAGGGTCAGACCGCCGAGAGTGATGTTGTTGTTGCTGAGATTTGCGCTGTCGGCGTTAAGCGTCAGCGTGCCGCCGGCGGCGATGTTGCTGGCGCCGCCGTTCGAGAGATCGATAGCGGTGGTGGTGAGTGTCAGGTTTCCCTTGGCGCTGGTCGGATTGCCGTAACCAATCTGGCCGGAGGCGGAGAGATCGGCGTCGCCAAGGCTCTGCAGCTTCCCATAGGCGAGGTTCTGGCTCGCATTGGCCGAAAGATCCCCGCTGCTCATCAGCGCATTGGAAACGGTGATCGAACCATTCGTGGCGGTAAGGCTCATATCGCCCGTCGGCTGCAACACCAGTGCGGCATTGGCGGATTGGGCGGTTGCAGCAAGATCGACGCCGGAGGCGATCGTGGCGGCTGCAATCGAGCCGCCGGAAGCCGTGACGGTGCCCTTAGCCAGGACATCGCCCGATATGGCAATGTCGGCGCCTGCGGATAGCGTAAGATTGTTGCCGCTGACAAGCGAGGCCGCGGTGATCGCGCCCGATGTGGCAGTGATGGTGAGAGTACCGACGCTCTTCCCGGCGCCTGCGACCGCGATGTTGCCAGAGGTGGCCGCTAGCGTGAGTGCATCACCGGCCACGACGCTGCCGGCCGCAATATCGGCGGACGACGTCATCTGGACATTGGCGGCGCTGTTCACCTCGCCTGCGACACTCAACAACCCGCTGCCGCTGGACAGCAGGATGTCGTCATCGGCGGCGACGGTATCCAGGGTGATGCCCTGATCCGCCTGAACGGTGACTTTTACCTTCGACGTGACCTTGGAAGCCGTCACCTTTGCCTTCGAGGAGATCGAAACGCCCTGCTGGCCGGAGACGTTACCGAGCGCGATCTTGCCGTCGGCCGATAGCGACAGCTCGCCGGCATTGGCGGCCATGTCGCCGCGCATGCGCACGCCGGCGCCCCGCTCGGTGACGACGATCTTGATGCGGTCGGCCTGCATGGCACCGAGTGCGGTACCGTCGATCGCATATTCCGGCGTGCCTGATGTCGCGGCAAGCGACGTGACATCACCGGTGGCATAGTCGAACTGATTGCGGCCGGCCGTGACGCGGAGGTCCTTGCCGAAGACAGGACCATTGACGGTGACGGCGCGCGAGACAATGTCGAAGAGGTCAACTGCGCCGGGCCCGTCGGCAAAATTGCCGCCATTCGGTCCGATCGTCACGTCGCCGCCGTTGACCGTGAATCCCTTCAGCGTGCCGTCTGCGCCGACATTGGGCACGCCCGTTGTTAGCGTCGCATGCGGCGTATTGATGAAGCCGCAGCCGTCGCAGGTGATGCCGTTCGGATTGGCGATGATCACGTCGGCGCGACCGCCGAACACCTCGGTCGGCCCGTTCAACGCCGAGCGGTTGCCGCTGATGACTTCATTGAGGATGACCGTGGCCGGACCGGACGTGTTTAGGTTGGCATTGCCCGGCGTGACGCCGCCGAGATTGGAGGTGCCGATCTCGCCCTTGAAGTTGTTGAGGATGAGGCCTGGCGTGCCGACGTTGAAATTGTCGTATTTGTTGTGGGACAGGCCCTTGCTGTTCGGCGTGACGATGTCGATGAGCGGCACGCCATTCGGCGCGGTGCCGACGCCCGGCTGGTTGGCCGCCGGCGCCGTGCTGCTCGCCGAGACCGACTGGGCATTGGCAAGCATCGGCTGAAGCATCAGCAGACTGCTTAGCAGGACAGCAAGGGATTGCCGGGCGAAACGCGCAAGCCTGCGACCGGATCTACTATCGGCACCGGCAACGTCATGTGTTGTCGCCGTCGATCTGCCCAGCCTGTTACCCATGGTCTATTTTCCGCCGCTCGAACCCGCGCAGCGAAAAAATCTCGCTGCAGTTGTAATCTTCTGCGACGACCGACATCATAGTCGGTGGTCATGGTCAACTTCCGCCTGTGCTTGAGGTAAATGCAATCCAAACAAAATGGATGCGATTCTACACCGGCCCCAGTTGTCCTGCTTTCGTTACCAACGAGTGGATACGCTGAAATAAAAGAGGCCGCCGTCGACATCGTCGAGGCTGCTTGCAACAATGTCGGAATAGCCGAGGTCGAGGCTGACATTGCCGCCGGCCGTGCGCATGCCGGCGGTCCAGCTGGCGAGATCACCGCCGGTGATGTCGAACCGCTTCTGCGCATAAACGTGGCCATAGTCGAAGCCGACGTAAGGCCGCAGTTCGCCGAACGCCTGCGCGGCCGGGCCGCCGTTTTCGTTGGACCTGGTTCTCCACACGAGCTCGTTATGCGTGAAGAGCCCGTTATTGCCGAAAATCACGCTTTCGCGCGTGCCGCGGACATTGCTGTAGCTGCCGAGCGAGATCTGTTCGGCGCCGAGGAGATTGTCGGGAGAATATTGGCCGCTGACGAGCGAGGTCAGCTCGAACTGGCGGCTGGCGACCTCAAATGGCCGGGTCACGCTGAGGGTCGCGTTGAATTTCGAAAATCGTGGATCTGCGTCTCCCGCCCCGGGTTCGCCCGCCTCGACCGCATTAAAGAGACCGAGCCCCTTGTCGTAGCTGACGTCGAAGACCCAGATGCCGCCCAACATCCGCCTTGAATGGGAAATGCCGAGATCGCCGACCGTATAGCGGCGGCTGCCGACCTCGATCAGATTGCCGAGCAGGAAATTGTCCGTCTGCTTGTAGGTGAGGCTGCTGCGCGCGGTAGTGATCGAATCCTTGTCGCGGAAGACGACGCGATCGATGCCAAGACCGGCCTGCCCGGAATTGCCTGAGGTTTCGAGCGATGAGAAATTTCCTTCGACGGCACTTTCATATTGATACCAAGAGCCGTTCAGCGAAAAGGTCGAATAGCCGTAGGGAACGCCGAGGCTGCCGGAATAGCTGTTGGCATATCCCTTGCCGTCATCGCGCCAGAGATAATCAGGGCCGCTATGCTCGTATGAGAAATTCCACTGATCGTTGATGCCGAGAAGATCGTCGAAACCGAGCGATGCCGAGCTACGGGAAAAACCGGTACTTTCCTGTCCGAGATTGTTGTTGCCGAGGGAGACATGCCAGGGTTGGCCAGGCTGGTTTTCGATGTTCAGAATGGACGTTCCGTCCCTGGGGCCGGGCAGCATGGCCGATTTTGCATCATTGGCCTGCAACCGGTTCATCTGGTCGAGCCCCTGCTCGATATCACGGATATTCACGACCCGACCGATCAGACCGGGAAAGGCTGTCGCCAGAGAAACGCTGCCAGGAACCTTCTGGCCATTGAGATAGATGTCGGAGAGCGTGCCTTCGACGACAAGAAGCCGAAGGATCCTGGTCTTGCGGATATCCTGCTGCGGCACATAGGCCCGTGAGGTCACATAACCATGATCGATATAGAGATGCGTCACATCCCTCAGCACTGCATTGATCTCGGCGAGGCCGACGCAGCGATTGCCGTAGGGTGCCGTCACCTTGCCGATCTCCTGCGCCGACAGCAGGCTCGCCCCGTCGATCTCGACCCGCGTGATGTCGAAACAGGCGCCATTCCCGCCGCCGGCGGGTAAAGCGCCGTTTTCCGTCTCCGCGCTGCCGCCCGGCGTTGAACGGCGAAGTGAATCCAACCGCTTTGCTTGCGACTGGGCTTCCTGACGGCGGTTGAACTCGTCGGTGGGCGACTGCGCATAGGCGGGGGTGATGGCCACCGCAAGGGCAGCGCCGGCAAGCAGAATGTATTGAATTTCTGTTGTCATGAGGGAAATTGGGCTACTTCGCGGCGACGGACTGAAGTTGGTCGAGGGCCGGTTTTAGCCCCTTCAGCGAGACGCGGATATTGACGTCCTGGCCGTTCATCAGCCGTACTACCCCTTCGGCGGCCGCGCCCTTCTTCAGCGCGGCAGCCGTCTTGGCATCCAGCGCCAGCTGCGCCCAGCATCCGGTCTGGTTGCAATTGCGGTAATCGAGCTTGGCGACGGGCTTGCCGTCTGCCTTGATCGAAAGGCCGGAAGGCAGGAACACGTTGAGCGGCAAGAGAGCGGTCAGCACCAGCCGCGGCTTGCCCTTGTCGCCCTTGTCGGCCGGCGGTGCCGATATCGCCAGCGTCAGGACATTGACTGGGTTGCCGTCTTTGGCGACTTGCGCGACCTGGGCGACTTCGCAGGCCTTGGCGCCTTCAGAACCCGTGCAGCGATAATACCAGTCGTCGAATTTTTGCGATTTTATCGCTGGCGCCGCTTGCGCCAGCGCCTGTTCCGCAGGAACGGGGGATTGCGCAAAAGACGGATTGGCAGAGGCAAAGCATATCAGAACCGGGGCGATCATCCGAATGCCCCGGCTCATGCCGCTTTTCAAAAGACGTCTCGTTGAAAATGCAAAGATTTCAATCAGGTGTAAGGCCATGTCGCTACAATTGATTTCGCCCGTGCTTGTCGCACGCCCGCAAATTATCGATGTCAGGAAGTAGGGGGCTCAGAGAGCGAGGCCAATCATCGGCTCGATTGCTTCATAGCAGACTTCGGAGCGATACATCGAGAGGTAGCGTTTCTTTTGGTTCGATTCACGCTCGTTTTTGGAGAGATGTGTAGTTAATGCAACACATGCGCTAACGTTTCGCGATCGCCTACCGCTACCGGAAGAGTGTCGCCGTTCCGAAACGTTGGTGCTCCAAGGAGTGGCGTAAGCTGCTGCCGCAGCGCTGGGCGTCTTTCGGCCGGGAGCAGGATTGGCTTGAGAGCCGATGGATCATCCTCGGTATAGCCTTACGCGTACAATATCTCTCGTTCTTCGCGTGTCCCGTAGTTCATAGGCTTTCGCGTTGATCGGCTGCCATGTGTGGCGGCCTTCCTAAGCGAACGTCGTGTTCCCATCCATGCCCGGCCCGCTCCCGTCCGTGTTGGGCAGGACGGGCGCCCGCTGCCCGCTTTCTTCCGGAATGCGCCATCGGCGCAATCAACCAACGAAAGCGAAAGCTATGACAAAAAACCGCACGACCATCCGAATGTTGAACGACGCGTTTCGCACGACATGGCTCACGGGCGAGGTGCTCATGACCCCAGGCATCGGGAGCCTCTCTACCCAGATTCAATCCCGCATCGTCGAGGCCATCCAGTTCTTTGACACCTTCACGGACGACAACGACCCGCACGGCGAACATGATTTCGGCGCGGTGACTGTCGACGGGAACAAGGTCTTCTGGAAAATCGACTACTACGCCATGGATATGCTCCACGGCTCCGAAGATCCGGCCGATCCCGAAGTTACCAAACGGGTCCTCACGGTCATGCTGGCCGACGAATACTAGGTTTGCCGCTGATGCGGGCGAAAGCCCGCATCTCCCCAGTGCAAGCGGATTCTACCCCTCTGGCGCGAGAGACGCCCATCGCGTCTGCCATTGTAACGACCGTAACTGGCGCCGGGATGTTTTAGTTGGAATAGCGCGTCCGTGGGGTAATGGTCTTGCTCGACAAAATGGTGTGCCGCCCATTTAACCCTTCTAATTGGTGCAAGATGTGCGAGATGGCTGAAAAATCGTGATTCGCACTGAACGGTCCTCCCGCTGGGTTAATCTATGCCGACAACCATTGGCAGGCATACTTCACTTTATGAACGTGATCGAGATTCTTCAGCTTTTTAAAACAACGTGGCCGGGCGTCGTTGCCATAGCCATTTGGGGTGCGGTTAGCGTCATCAAAGCGTGGCTTGCATGCAGACGCACCTGCCTGCGCATCGGCAACTGCGAAATTGACGCCCCCAGCGGGGCTGTCGCTGTGCGCGTTCTAAGGGAATATAAGAGGATCGCCACATCGCGCCAGCAAGCGCAGCTACCTGTAACGGATTCCCGCAAACCAACTCGGACAGCTGGACGTCGGCATGCATACGGAACGCACGGCCGGGGGCAGTCGGTGCCGCCTCCCTGACGGACGCTATGCTGAGGCTCCTGCGGCTGCCCTTGTTCCGCCCTTAGCGTGGCGAGGATTCCCGAAATTTCGCCTCGCGGCCGCTATGCTGATTTCTCCGATACTCTCCAATTTTTGTAGGCACTTCACCGTGGAGGCGATATCGAGGGGAGGCGGAAGTTGTCACACCTCGACGCAACCTGAAACGGTATGGTAGCTACATCTGTTCCAGTGTTAGTGATCGTTGCTATTGCTTTACGCCGGCGTGGGTGCGGGCCGCGATGACAATCTCTCTCTGAAGTTTGTTGATACTATTGTCGATAACCTGGGTTGCGCTCAAAAACCTTGCCCGCCAATCACCATGGGTGACGTCCCCGGTCCGCTCCCAGGCGCGTTTAATGTCGGCGGTGACCTGGTTGAACCCGGTGCGTGCTTTCCAAACCTCCTCCAGTGCCGGTCTCACACTCGGAAAATAAATCTCGACGAGCATGGTCATGGTTTCTGCTCCACCATATTTTCTGGGTGCAGAACCCTGCTCAATCTGCATGTCGAGCATCCCGTTGAAATCGATTTTGCCATCCAGGAGCGGAAAATACGTGAGCATCTGCGAACCAAAAGCTTTGCCGAACTCGTCGGCCGAGAGATAAAGCTGTTCCGCTTTTTCCCGGAGAAAGATGACCTGACTGCGATTCCTATTTAGTCGATAAGTGACTATGGAGGACGTGACCCCGCTCGCCAGAACTGTTGTAAATCCAATTATCAGCGTGACAAGGGACGCATCCATTAAAAATCTCCAAGAAAAGCATGAGCTTGGGATGAGCCCAGAGGGGCCAAGCGTCCACGTCATATTCATATCCGAATGAAGCATGTTATAGCGACAATTGCATCAGAGCGCCGGCCCACAAGCACGGATATCCTCAGCTTGTGCGGGTAGGAGAAGAGTCGCGGTACACGCGGCATTGTTTGCTTGGATGGGGACTGAGGGGCGTTGCCCCTTTTCCTCCCCAAACAGGTCTTCCGCCCAGCTTCCTCCACTTCGCTCGCGCTGCGTTCCGTGCAGCTGGTTCCCCGTGAAGACTGTTGTCCCCTTCCAACCCCACCGCTCACGCGGCCCCGGGGGGGCAGAACGCGGTTCTGCCCGTGTTCCACGGACAATCAAACGAAGGACAACGCTCATGACCATCATGACGACGACGGACACCACCAATACGGCCCAACCCATCATCAGCATTCGGCACGACGACGAGAGCATTGCGCTCAACCGGCTGGTGCCGAGCGCCGCCAACGTGCGGCGCTTGAATGCGACAGCGGGCCTGTCGGAGCTGGCGGACAGCATCGAGGCGCACGGGCTCATCCACAAACTCACCGTGCGCAAAGGCAAGAAGGGCAAATACGAGGTGATTGCAGGCTCGCGCCGTCTTGGTGCCTTGCGCTTGCTGGCGAAGGAGGGACGGCTGGCGGCGGATGCGCCTATTCCCTGCACCCTGCGGAGCGGGGACGACGCCACCGAACTCTCGCTGGCGGAAAACGTCCAGCGTGAGGCGATGCACATCGTAGATGAAATCCTTGGCTATCGGGAGCTTGCCGAAGGCGGCATGGTGCCGGAGAGCATCGCGGCGCGGTTCGGCCAGTCGGTCATCACCGTGCGTCAGCGCCTGAAACTCGCCCACCTGTCCCCGCAAATCTTGGAGGTGATGCGCACTGACGAGATGAGCGTTGAACAGGCGCGGGCGCTGGCCCTCAGCGACAGCCACGACGAACAGGTGCGGGTGTGGTTCGACGCGCCGTCGTATAACCGCGACCCACGAAGCCTGCGGGCGATGCTGTCCTATGAAGCCAACTTCTTCCACGGGCGCAACTGTCATGCGCAGCAACATTTCGAGCGGGCGCGCGGGTTCTACGAACGCACGATCGCCTTGAAACCGGACGACTATCGAGCCTGGGATCAATTACGAGCCGTCCAGGTATCGCTCCGACTGCATCAAGAGGCGATGCAGTCCGCTCTGGAGTGCCTTCGGCTGATGGAGAGAGAGGTCGCCGAACATCCCGATCAGCCGATCCTGTTGTGCTACGGCGGCTGCCTGCTGGCAGATCTCGGGGAAGTGGACAAGGGGACTTTGTGGGCATCCCGTGCAGCTGCGATTGCTGGCGACGACCTAAGGGTCCTCTACAATCTCGCTTGCTGCTATTCGAAATTGGGCAAGATTCCGGAAGCAATAGCCTGCCTGGAGCGCCAGACGGAGGGATCTCCTGCATACCTGACATCGGTAGCAGCTTGGATGAAGTCGGATAGTGATCTGGATCCCCTCCGGCAACACCAGGGTTTCATGGTGCTCGCTGAGCGCATGCAGGCACTCGCGGTCTGATAGCATCCTCGGAAAACAGGTCGGGGACCGTTGACGCATCGTGCTCGTTCATGCCTACCGTCGAGTTGCCTCATTGGGCTCGTCATCTTCCTTCACCCAAACGCATTGTTCAAACCGTGATGGACAGCCATGACTTCATGGATTTTATAGCAAACGAGGCGAACTTTCATCGAGTGATGGTAGGCTGGCGAGAGCTGGCCTGTGGTTGCGAGTTGTCATACACATTCAAGTCTATTGTGTTTACGGGATCGGTTTAAGTGATTGTTCTAAACTGGCATTTTCCACCAGTGCCTCTACTTTTCGCCATCGGCTCCTTATGGGCTTGGCATCGCGAGAAAAATAAGCCGAAAGGATGGATGTTTGCACCAATGACAAGTATCTTCGTCCTCTCGTATTTATCCGGCAATATAGTCCCAATGCTTTTGATCCGAACGCCGTTGTCGATGACCCTGGCGGCAGCAGGAACCGTAGTTCCTACTGTGTTCTGGAGCCTAACACTGATCAGAAGACAACGCGTCGAAATCGGCAATCCAGAATATTCAGATATGCAGTTGTTCCTGCGAGCAATCGGCTTCTTAGCGATCGGAGCGATCGGAACTTACGCCGCGGCGTTTGCGCCTTCACAATGTTCAAACACAAAGTGTGAGGTCGGTGTCAGCTTGTTCGGTCCGTTAGATTTCTCGGCCGTCTGGCTTGCGAGCATGTGGTCTGGATGGATGGCGTCGTTTTCTCTGCTAATCCTCTATGGCATCGCCAACCGACGCCTTAGCCGCAAATGATCAACGGGCGGTGAGGTCTGGCTAGTGCCGCCGGCCAGTCGTATATACTCAGACAGAACGCCATGTCGGATTTTGATGCTGACCTTCATTGCCACTCACGTATATTTCCCGCCAATACCGGCGCTGTTAGCCGCTGTGAGACTGGGAATGGTAGGTGGCATGAACGATGAGATCCGTTTGACAGGTGGCGGACGAACGACAGTCACGCGGCGCGGCGGGGTCATCTATCGCGAGGGCGCCCCCTGATCGCCGACAGTCATTTCGCTCCTCCGTCACCTTGAGGCCTGTGGGTTTGCTGAAGCTCCTGCGGTCGTCGGCACGGGATTCGATGAGCACGGCCGTGAGACATTGTCGTTTATCGAGGGCGAGTTCGTTCATCCGGCCCCTTGGACGGACGAGGCTTTTCCGCAACTGGGGATGATGTTGCGGCGACTGCATGACGCTACTGCATTTTTCAAGCCCGCCGAGAACCCGGTTTGGCGCGACTGGTTCGGACGGAAACTGGGTGAGGGGGCGTTCGTAATTGGACACTGCGACACCGGCCCCTGGAATATTGTCTGTCGATCCGGATTGCCCATCGCGTTCATCGACTGGGAAGTGGCCGGTCCGGTGAGGGCCGACGTCGAATTAATCCAGCCTTGTTGGTTGAATGCTCAGCTCTACGATGACGATATTGCAGAGCGGGTCGGACTGGGCTCTGCGACCGCGAGTGCGCGTCAAGTTCGCGTACTCCTGGAACGCGAGGGCTTCGTCCACAAGCTGATCATGTTCGCAATCCACGATGCGGCTGAGCAGGCAAAAGAAGCAGCTGTCACGCCAGAGACAACCGATGCAGAGCCGCTATGGGCAATCGCCTGGCGCACTAGAAGCGCCTCGTGGATGCTGCGTCATCGAAGAACACTGGAAGCAGCGCTAGCATAGTGCATGCGAGCGCTCGCTTCCCATCCGTTCTGAGATGCTTTATCAGCCCTTCGCTGCCTTTGCTGATACTGATCATAGCGAACATGACGGCATCTGACGCAGTAGGAAATCTGACGACCCCGGTCATTGCTCAGCGAATGCTTTGCAGGTATTCGGCACGGTCGAACGGATTTGCGTTCAAACGCGGCCTTGAAGATTGCGGACCTGACATAGGCGCGTAGTGGTCGAATGAATGCTCAAACACACCAAGACCGTTCGACAATCCCTGCAGTTGCCGCTGGATGCCCTGAACCGCTGCAGATGCAATCGTGCCCTTCAATCGTGCGATGACGCCATCGTTGATCAGAGATTCTTTGATCGCTGCGCCCGACTTCGCAAGCATGGCATGGATTGCAGTCAAAGCCGTGACCGGCACTTCGAGGTGAAACCGATTGACCGGTTCACAGACTACGGTCTGAGCCGACGAAAGCGCGGCCGCCAGGACTAAAGGCGTCAGGTTTCGGAAGTCTGCTGCCGTGCTGGATGGCGAACTGTGCTTGGCTGCAGTCATGCTGACATGGCAATCGATCACCTGCCAGCCATGTATACCCGATTTGAGCGTCTCGAAGACTGTGTCTTCAACCGCGCGATAGTAACTGACAGGCATCTGTCCGACCTCAACTTCCAGCGCAAAACTATTGCCCGTCCCTTCGGGTCGGGGCTCGACGCGCAGTCCAATCGTTGCCAGAAACGGGTTCGGCTCCTTGAAGATGACCTCAAGTCCGCTTCCGGTGCCTAACACTCTCTCGGCGCAGATTGTCGTGTTTGCCTCAAAGGTCACTTCGAGGTGAAAGTCGTTCAGTAGTGTCGCCCGGATGACTTCCTTCTGCACCTCGCCATAAAGCGAGACGAACATCTCCCTGGCATCATCATTGGTGCGCAGATTGATCAATGGGTCCTGTTCCGACAGTTGCTGCGTCGCTACCCATAGTGCCGCGTTGTCCGACGGTCGGAGTGGCAAAACACGGGTTTCCAGGGTAGGTGGCGCGAAATGAAAATCAGCTGACGGGCTTTTGTTGTCCCCAACATCGTCACCGATGCGGGCACCGGTCAGTCCTCCTATCTTCGCAACGCGTCCGGCGCTGAATTGACTTACCTTTTCCAATCGCCCTTCATCAAAGAGCTGTATGCTCGTCACCTTCGCTGATCCGCACGGCAACTCGATGTGGTCGCGGGTCGTAATAGTACCTGATGTCAGGTTGAGATAGGCGATCTTTTCGACGCCCCATCCGCGTTCGATCTTAAAAATTTTTCCCCTGACCGGCCCACCTGGGTCCGGTTGCTTACTCGGTAGTAAGGTTTCGACAGCCGAGATCAATTCCGGCAAGCCGAGACCAGTCATCGCTATCCCGCAATAGGCCGGATGCAGCAGCCCCTTCGCAACCTGATCTGCCAAAGCCGCCCTCAGCCTTGCAACGCCCAGCCGATCAGGAAATGAGACATAGTCATCGAGCAGTGCCTCGTCGTTCGCCGCGAGAGCTTCACAGAGCGTGGAAAACAAAGGCTCTTGCGCAATGTCTGAGGTACGGGCCTTCGCCCCTCGGCTCCCCGGATGCGCGATATCTACCATTGCAATAGCCGGACCGTCAGTTGCGCGGCCAACTCGTCGAGGAGTTCGACGTAACGTGCGCCGAGACGGTCGATCTTGTTGATGAAGAAGACAAACGGAATACCAAGGCGTCGAAGCGCCCGCACCAGTACGCGAGTCTGCGGTTGCACCCCTTCGACAGCTGAGACGACGACCACAGCAGCGTCCAGCATTTGGAGCACTCGCTCAACCTCCGCGATGAAGTCAGGGTGCCCGGGCGTATCGATGAGGTTGACGACGAGGTCGCCTACCGAAAACGATACCACCGCTGCCGCGATGGTGATGCCGCGTTGTCGTTCGAGTTCGAGGGTGTCGGTATGTGTGTTACCACCGTCGACGCTGCCGAGCTTGTCGATTGCGCCGGTATCAAAAAGAAGTCGTTCAGTAAGGCTCGTTTTGCCTGCATCCACATGGGCCAGAATGCCCAAATTCATTGTGCGCATGATTCATCAACTTCTCAAAATTTCGGATTTGAATTTGTTGAGAAGAGACTCGGCGCATTGGGACCTCCAGGAAGAACTTTATCGGATGCGCGAACCTCTGGGTAAGAGAAGCGCTCAGAACCTTTAAATACGCCGGGAGGTAATCGTCAAGCACGGCCGACGGATCGAAAGTCGCATCGGCGCGAGGTCGACACGGATAAAAACCGAGGTGACGGCGTGATCGTAGGCAGGTAATCTGGCCGCATGAAAGTTCCGGACCTTCCCCCTGATCTGAAATTTCGAAAGCTCACCCCGACGGCCGAAGAAATTGAGTTCTCGTTCCAGGTGAAGAAGCAGGCGCTCGGTCCTTACATAATACAGCAGTGGGGCTGGGATGAAGAGTTCCAGCGCAAAGTCCACGACCAGCGGCTGCGTGAAAAGCCATTCTGTCAAATCGAGTTTAATGGACCGCCGGTTGGTACCGTTTCGCTTCAATTGCTGCCGGAATTCATCCGGTTTGGCGAATTCTATCTGGGTGACTCGTTTCGAGGAGTTGGCATTGGCTCGAAGATTCTTGCCCACTGTCTCCAACTTGCAGACGACAGAAACCTCCCCGTCCGACTTGAATATCTTCTATGGAACCCAGTCGGTAGTCTATATCGACGAAACGGTTTCGTTGAGATCGGACGCACCTCAAGTCACTACTTGATGGAGCGACCAAAGCTGTTCGGCCACCGTTAGATGGCCTGAGCGCGTCCCTCATTTTGCTGCAACAGCCTGGCTGAGGGAGAAGGCATCGATCTCCTCCACGCTCGCCAGACGAACAACGGCCTTCCCCTGCTGCTCCGCTTCCGCGCATAGGGCGCGGATTTCGGGCATCCAAGATTGCTCAACATTCCACATCGCCTGGAATAAGGCTTCCGTCGAGGGCATTTTCGTGAGCCCGCCGGGACTATGTTCAAGTAATCCAACAGCCCAAGCAATTTGCCGTTCAGCTGCCAACCAGTAGTGCATCCAGAGCGGCATATCGATCAGCACGATATGTGTGGCGCGGCTGAGCCGATGGGGGATTGAGTCCAGACGGCCAAGGCCATCGATTACCCAACCATCCGCAACGATCACGTCGGCATGTTGCCGTTCGTAGACTTCAGGCGACGTTTCTACCCAACCTTCCCGCCAGAGAAGGCGGTCAACTTCGATATGCGGCACACAGAGGTTGGCAGCCATCTGGCGCGCAAGCGTCGACTTCCCACCACCGGCATTCCCAACAATGGCAGTTCGCATCATCTCAATTCTTTCCGGGAAAATACGCTGTAGGAGACGAGCTGTAGTTCAATCAGGAATGTGACCAAGCAGATATTTGATCTGAAAATCTGACAAAGGATTGGTTGGCGACAAGCCTTCGCCTGCTTTATTCCTGCGAACTTGCTGGGTGGCATGTCTTATGCTCAGCACGAGCAATGACATCGCATGATTGCTTCGCAGTAAATTGCAACTGAAGGCTGTCGACGCGTAGATCGGTTCGCGATGGGCTCTCGACTAGGAAATCCGAACTATCGAACGTACGGTCCGGCCCAAGCGCTATTGCTATCTCCTACGGTCGAGCGGGTAAATCCCAAACCTCATAGAGATCGTTGAGGGCAGCGGCTGTATGGCATTCGACCGTCGGGAGACCGGATTGATGAAGAGCCTTCGAGTATTTGATGCCACTATCGCGGGTCTTGACCAGAATCCATTGGATCATCTCCCATTTGATGCTGTCCTTGGCACCTTCCAGATGTCCCGCACGTTCAGAACGGTTAACAAGAGTACGCTTGAGATATCGGGAAAATCGCAGCCAATGGTTAGAGGTGATTAGGATACCGCCAGTGGCACGGGCCAATCGCTGCGGTATCAGGCGCGAGTAGTTACCCTCCATAATCCACCGGTCGCCCAGGATTGCCGCATCATGAAGGGCCGCGAACTCCGTCTCGGGGCGGGGCTGCCAATCTGTATTGGGCAGATGGCGAAATTGATCCAGATGGAAGGCCGGAAGACCAAGCTTTTTGGAAATGGCAACTGCCAAGGTCGACTTGCCCGCATTGGAAGGACCGAAAACGACGATGCGCTCGCCAAGGCAGTGCAAAGGCAACATAGGACACCTGTCGGGAAAATAATGCACCTCCCTTTGGTGGAATTATGCCAAGCTGTCAACGCTGACGTGTTCGCACGAGAACGGTGCGGTTTTGGGGAGTCCGGGCCGTGGCTATGGAAAACGAAATCCCTCTGGAAGGTGGCCGTGTCACCAAAGGTGTCGTACGTGTCGGCGATACCGTAAGACGTCCGCCGACCTTCAACTCATTGTTCGTCCACAAACTTCTGCAGCACCTTGCTGCGTCAGGTTTTGACGCTGCTTCGCGCTCACACGGTTCTGACGAATTCGGGCGCGACGTTTTCTCGTACATTGAAGGCGACGTGCCCCACGACCTTTCATGGCACAGCGACGACATCCTGTTCGACGCCGCGCGGTTGATACGCCGCTATCACGATGCGACGGAGGGACTCCTGGCGTCACCAGCTGCGCAAGGCGCTGGCCTTGAAGTCGTGTGTCACAACGACCTATCGCCTTGCAATTTCGTGTTTAAAGGAGGACGACCGGCGGCAATCATTGACTTCGACAGCGCATCACCCGGAGCTCGGATGCATGATCTTGGCTACGCAGCCTGGATGTGGCTCGCCCTCGGTGATGAAGATATTGAGCCCGATTTGCAAAGACGCCGGTTGACCATGTTCTGCAAGGCCTATGATGCCAATGTGGATTTGTCCTGTGTTGTCGAGTCTATCGTGCTTCGGCAACGGATTCTCGTCGCTCAGGGCAGGCGGCTCGGCGACGCGGCGATGGAACGCTGGGCAGCAGAGTGCCTGGAATGGACCATCAGGAACCTCTGCAACATTCCCGGACCATCGGACGCCAACAAAGCGGCTGCTAGAATAGAACCCTGAAACGTCTTGCCGAGCGGACGCGCGACGCGAACCTGACTCATCAGTTGTTGAAATCTTCCAAATTTTCCCGTTTAAGTTTCCGCGAACGGTCTACCGAGAACATCCGAGGAGCGAAATGGCGGTTGTCGGCACATCACCCGATTTCAGGCGGGTTCTCATCATGGGAAACGGCGGCTCGGGAAAGACCTGGCTTGCTCGTCGGATCGCGGATCAGCTTCGCCATCGCGTCACTCACCTCGACGATATCCACTGGGAGCCCGGCGGATATGGGGTTGCTCGTGACCGGACGCTCAGAGACGAAATGGTCGCGGCTGCGGCTGAAAAGGACCGCTGGATCATGGAAGGCGTCTATGGCCAACTGGTGAACATGGTCCTCAACCGCGTGACTGCGTTGATCTGGATCGACCTGCCTGAAGAGGAATGCATCGCCAACGTCCAGGAAAGAGGCATTCAAGGCGGCGGAACGCAGACGCAGTTTATCGGCCTGATCAAATGGGTGGCGGAATATCGGATACGAACGAACAACTGGAACTCGTTCGAGGCGCATGCTCGACTGTATTCGGCCTTCACGGGTTCAAAGTGGTTGTTGCCGGATCGTGCCGCCGTAACGATGTTCGTCGATCGTCTCCCACTGGCGACCGAGGCAGCCGATGAGTGAGGCTTCCTTTCCCGACGTGACGAGGTTCTTCACGCGGCTCAATACGACGATGGAGGAGATGGGGATGGATGACGTTTAGGGTTTTTATGATGGCTGGGCGGCACTCGCAGACCGGAGAAGCTATTTTATCGCCTGGATCGCGAAGCGCTTTCGGCGCTGAGCAACGAATAATTCCCGAGACATGAACACCTACAGTGCAGTTATCGCGTGGAATAACGTGTGCTCGAAGTGCGCAGCCCGCTCTGGGCCGTCACTGTCATCATTTTGTATTTGGAAGGTCCCGCTGGGCGTCGGGCCGTTCCAAGCGAAAGGCATCCAGAAAGTGACATTGCCTTTCCGCCTCAACAGGGCACACTATGTTGCAGCAGCAAGGCCCTGAGATGGTAGATGAAATTGAATTGCGGGTTCGGGTTTTACTGGCTGTGCAGCATTCGTTATTAGGAAGCGTCGGCCGAAATTTGCGAGCGGTGACGTGCTCTTGGAGCGATTCAGATATTACAGTACGCGCTATATTTGACTTGGCTGTCAGCGAAACAGATAAGGAGAACATGAGTGAAGTTGAGACAGAGATCATGTCTCATTTTCCTGATCAAAGCGTAGCTGTGAGCTGTACCAGACTGGACGCCCCCGCGTTAATTCGTGCCGATCCGAACGAGGTTTTTGTCTTTAAAAGGCGCGAAGATTAATCCTATAGTCGGGAGCACAGGAAGAGGCGTAAGCGAAGTAAGTGACCTGCGCAACGAGGGGTGGCCTGCGTCGTATTGGCGAGGATGCCATCCATCGCGTCAAGGTCAATGGCGTCGATCCGCTCTCCTGTCCGCGGAATTTTCCGGGTGTAGCGAACTCTTCCCCTTTGTCTCAGACGTTTCTTTTCCGGCAGACGGTTCATGCAGTAGAAACTCCAATGAAAAACGAACTCGTCCACGAAATCTGGCTCAATCCCGAGCCAGACGGTCAACTGCTCCCCGGCCTTTGTCTTGCTGGCCCAATGGAAGACGGCTTCAGAGCGCTCCTCAATAAGGGGGCTATCAAGGCTGGCGAAATAACTGGGCATAGCCATTTTGATGTCATGACAAAGTACTGGAAGCTTCAGGGCTGGGGCGAGTACCAGACCGAGCACCGGCAGGATCACGAGCTATATCCTGAAGAATGGGTTCTCACCCAACGCCCCTTTATCGAACAAACGCCAAAAGGACGACCTATGCAAGTTTCGCTTGTTCTGGAGCTTTATGAAAAGCAGGGCCAAGTTCTGAAGAATTCACTCCACGTAGAACTCAGCGATCTCGAGTTTTTTAAACGAGTATTATCTGTTCCAGACCATGATCCATTAATGTTTGGATCGTATAAGATAGACACGATTAGCAATAGTGAGATTTTCGAAAAGTATGGATTTATGTTGGACCTCGGACGATATGATTGCTACGCAGGATATAGGCAAATTTTGTAGTGCGTGACTTCCCCGGTGCGAAATTAGTTCCTTTTTCACGTCACCACTCGCCCAACAGCGTCATGATGTACCGGCCGTCGTCGATCTAGAAACCTTTGGTCTGTTCCTCTTTCGCAATCGGATCATCGATTTCGCTGTCGACGAAAATCCGGTTCACGCGGTTGCCTGTCGCTTTGTTGACGGTGTTGAAGGTAATGCGTTCAGAGGTAGAGGCAGCCGTGTAAAGGGCCACCCCACAGGCGACTTCCCCACCCTTCAGAAAGCCCTTCCACTGGGCACGGGCCCTAACGCCATGACGCGACGCTCCGAATCAATGCTTCTCAATGACGTGGGAGCGAAGCATTGAAACCATCGCCTCCACTGCGCACGTCTTTCTCAATATGAACAAGGCCTTTCGGTATTAAACCCAAGTGCGCAGGCCGTGTTAGGGGGCAAATCAGACGGTCGTTGATTTCCCGTTGACGTGCACGCCGTGACGGCGAGCGCGGAGACGGCGGTGAACGCTGCAAGTGCCAGAATCCGAAGTGCATACATGGCCACTTCCCCTTCGTGATCATCCCATATCGACCATGTATCGGTCTGCATGCAAGCGGGGAAGCAGGCAGGGAAGACGAGTGGCACAGTTTGAATGACGATTGGCATGCAATGCGCCATTGCGATGCGGTGCATTTTGCCTAGTGTGGCTCGACATTATTTCGATTTGGAATCGCTTCGATGACCGTTCTGGACGGCGAACGTGTGAGGTTAAGGTCCGCTTCACCCGATGATGCGGAAGCTCGCTTTGCCTTGGGCACGGATGCCGACATCGTTAGAATGTTCGGAGTAAGCTTCGCGGATGCGAAGCCGATGACGAGAGAGGCTGCCGAGCAATGGGCTCAAGGCCTCGCAGAAGATCCTCACGCTTGGGTGATTGAAGTTGAGGGACGCTTAGTTGGGGAAATAAAGCTTCCCAGTATCAACGCTCGAGATCAGCGGGCATCCATGGCGCTTGCCATTTACGACCGTAGACTCCTTGAAATGGGCATAGGAACCGAGGCGATCCATCTCCTGTTGAGGCATGCCTTCTGCGAGATGAAACTTCATCGCATCGGCATACGAGTGCTTGCATATAACGACCGAGCCATTCAGTCCTATGCGAAATGCGGCTTCATCGTAGAAGGACGGGAGCGGGAAACGGCTTTCGTCGATGGCGAGTGGCACGATGACCTTATGATGGGCCTGCTTTCCACTGAATATCAAAGGTGAAGTATTGCCCGTTCGACCTGCTCCTGCCAGTACGAGTTTAGGCGGCCACGTTGCTCAACAGCGGTTATCGATGCGTGACATGCTTGCGTTACGCGCGACCTTGAAATTGGAAGACGAAGGGATGGCACACGTTATTTTTCTCCACGGAGCATCGAGCAGCGGCAAGTCCACCATTGCGAAAGCGCTGCAGAAGCGGATCGAAAATCCCTTCTGGCATATATCGATCGATCATCTGCGCGACGCTGGCGTGCTTCCGACTGAACGCTTCAAGAGCGGTGAATTCCGCTGGGCTGACGCCCGGGGGGCCTTTTTCAAAGGGTTTCATGGATCGCTACGAGCATATGCGGATGCAGGTAACGATTTAATTCTGGAGCACATCCTCGACACGGATGGTTGGCTGGAAGAACTTGTCGATCTCCTGGCAGAGCACGATGTCTTCTTTGCGGCAGTGCATTGCCCGCTCGAGCTTCTGATCGAGCGTGAGGCCGTGAGAGGTGACAGGCCCATAGGCAGCGCCAAGCAGGATTTCGAGACCATACATGTCGGCAAACGGTATGACATTGAACTACAAACAGAAGATGGCCCGGACGCAAATGTTGAAAAGCTACTCGTCTCCTGGAGACAGAGCGGTCGCTCGTCGAACTTCGCATAAACGCAGTCTGGTTAAGCCCGAATGCGGTTTAGGAAGGAAGCGCGGCGTGGCGTCTAGCTCCGGTATCCTGGAGCTCGACATCGGCACTCACGGGGAAAACTCGAGCTTTCACTAGGCTGACAAGCGTCAACAGCGACTTTTACTGACTTGAACAACATACTGTCGTTTCCCATTGTAGCGGATGCGCGCATGCCCACCTTAGTCGAAGTCGTTCCTTACGATCCTAATTGGACAAATGCGTTTTCGGCGGCCGAAGCCCTGTTGAGAAATGCCCTCAGGGAATGGGTAGTGGCCGTAGACCACATTGGCAGCACCGCTGTACCGGGCTTGCCCGCAAAGCCGATCATCGATGTGGATGTAACGCTAGCGGGGCCAGACGTCGTGTCAGACGCAAGTGCAGCCCTCGTCAAGGTCGGCTTCGAGCCTCGAGGTAATCGTTATGATGATGCAGTTTGGGCCTTCCTCTTGAAGCGCCCTGCGCCTCAAATCAGAGCCTATCTCTGCCCTCCGTCAAACAAGACACACGAGCGGCGGATGCTTTTCCGAAACTACCTGCGTCAGCATGAAGACGTGGCTTCCGCGTATGCCGTTCTGAAACATCAGCTTGCGGAGCAGTTCCCGTACGACGGGGATCGATACACGGCAGAAAAAAGTAGTTTCATCTCCAAGGTAGTACGCATGGCCCGGAAAGATGCCGGATGACGACAATTGGAAGCGCCGACATCAATGGTCGCAGTGCCTCTTTGGTCCGGGCTGGCGACGTGGAACAGAGAGACCTTCGAATACTAAGCTTCTGTTATTCGCAAACAACCGGCGACCCGTTCGCGGATTATCGAGTGATGTTCCAGGAATGGGTTGGTAGGGTTGAGCGATCGATCAAGAACGTAGGTCGAACGTGATACTGGATTGCCTCCAGAGAAGGCGGCTGTCGAGGCGCGCCGTCGCATGGTCGAGGGAATTGCGTTCGGCTCTGTGACCTACGAGGACTATCGAGCGTGGGCAGATGCGCCTGATGACAAGAGGGTAGTTTTCCCCGACAAGTAAGGGCCGCTAAGAGACTATAGCCGATCTCACAGTCGGCCGCTTCGCGCTAGGAGGCGACATTTTCTACTGGCGTACTTTCACTATGGTTGTGGGTTATCAACGAGGAACTCGATTAGCATGAGGGGACGCTGCGGACTTTGTAAACGAATTCTATCTGTCGAAGGCGACCCCCTTTCTGCCGATTGTGGGGGTGATTGCTGGGGCTGCATCGGACAAATCGAGGCTGATCTTGGCGGCGATCCGCAACAGAACATCTCAAAGGAAATCGAGTGGGGCTGGCGGGAACGCGACGGAACGCCGAAGCCGCAGTCGTTCTTCCAGAAACACCCAAAATACCGGCCTACCGAATGACCATTTAGGGCCGACTGAGGTCTTCCGCTTCGGGCCGGTAGCGGTCATTGATGTGCCTCCGTAGGACGCTAGGTCTATCCCCACGAGTTGGATAATAGACGAGAGGCAACGGTGAACGTCGACGCTATCGATCATCTGGTTATGAACGTTCGCGACGTAGAGCCCACGTGTCGATGGTATGAGCAAGTCCTCGGGATGCAAAGATTAGACTATGGGGATGCTCCAGATCGTCCTCGCACCGCAATCCTGTTCGGTAACCAGCGGATTAATCTTCGACCGGTTGGTCTTGCCTCGAGCGAATGGATGACCGCGGAATATGCTGCCAACGGCTCCGACGATCTCTGCTTTCTCACTGAATTTTCGCCAGATCAGGTTCTCACACACCTTAGAACATGCAACGTGGAGATTATCGAAGGTCCAACCAAACGCCACGGCGCTCGCGGTCCTATAACTTCAGTTTACTGTCGTGACCCAGATGGTAGCTTGATAGAAATCGCCTCTTACCTCTAATCTGCTTTGTTCGCTTTGGGCCGACGGGTGACATTAGCCGTTGACCGAGTTGCGGCGGCAGCGACATTACACAGTTGCCATCTTCCGTAAGATCGTCGGAGCTCCATGTCACTCAAAGAACCAGACGTTGATCTTTTTCTAGGAATTCCAAACAAACGTCTATCGTATAGGCAAAATCGGTCTCGTCGGAACGCAGAATATCGCGAACCGTGTTGCGCGACACACAGAGTGTTAATCGGCGTCCAAAATTCGCCCCTTATCGACATCCAATTTTTTGCACGCCGGAACACAACACAGAGCTCCCGGACGATCGTCTTCGCCGACCAGTCCTTTACGAGTGTGCAACGTTCCTCAGAGGACCTGATCAAGTTTGAGACCGGCGTTGGCATCGTCATACGCGGCTGGGGAACGGGTCTCGGGTTGTACGCACCTGACGAGAGCCTAACCTCGACGGACCTCTAATCGTCAAGGGTCCGCAACTCCCGACCGCCCATCGTCAAAGGGGTGCTTTGTCGGCTTGGCGGCGGAAAAGTCTAATAGCAGTCCACCCAGCGAGGGTGATGAAGATAAGACCCATGACCGAAATCAGCGATGAATAAGTCATCGTATAAAACGCATCACCGCATTGTTGACCCCAGATCTCGGAACATCCCCGATCGGAATAGTCCGCCCATGCAACGAGGCCTAACAGCCCGAAACAAAGAAACGATATTAAGCCGACAGTGCCCATTAACGCGGAACCCACCAGTACCGCCGTTTGCACTAGACTATTCGGGGACTTGTGGTTGGTCATCTAGGCCCGGCAACGTTACGAATGATACTTCATGTAGACAAAGAGAAGAGCACCGAAGCCAGCGCCAAGCATCGCGAAACGACGAACGACCTTCGGATTGTTGTACCAGTGCGCTGGCGCGCTAAAGAGTTCGTCGATCCTCGCTTTGTCCTCGAGATCTGTAGCATCTTCGGACATTTCCACCCCTCACAGCTTGCCATTCAACGCAAGGTTTTTATTATCCTGAGTCAAGCTGTTTGTCATCAGCGCTGAGAAGGGTGGCGATCTACCCCGTTTCTTCCATGCAGTTGGTTTGCTTGCTGTCGTCGAACGAATTTACGACGTCGCCTTCACGCTGGGCCTCGGCCGCAATCATTTCGATGAATTCGGCACTCGACATCACCCGAGTGGCGGATAGCAGGCCGAATTGGCAAATAAATGTGACTGCCCATCGCGCATGATCGATCTGCACTGCAGTGTGGAACGAGTGCATGTTTTCCTCCTGTTTGACAGGAGAACAGCACGAGACCTGAAGTTCGATCTAGTGATAAATCTGTCAGTCAAACACACGAGCCCTCGCACCGATCGGGCCTCGTTATGCCACTCTCGTGAGGGCTGGGCGTGGCGACTGCCCGACCACGCGGCCGGCGACCAATCGTCAATGATACATTCCGCGTTGCCGAAGGCTGGCACCGCATGTCCTGAGCCAGGCGGCGGACTAATGGTTGAGCGAGAGCTTAATGTCATCAGCCGCGATGAGCGCGGGGTTCAGAAGGACTTGCTCAGACGCCAATCGGGTAATCTCGGCTGCATCCTCTTCCTCTTCGACTGGGCCCGCGCCAAGGCGTTCAAGGGGCTAATAAAGCAGTCGACTGCGGCTTCATTGCTGTCTCGTCGGAAGCGAAGATAATCGACTGCGCCACTTAGGGCGTTGACGGAGCGTCCGCTAAGGGAAAGTAGACATCATCGCTACGTCGGAGACGCGACGCGGTGGCTGCCGTTCGGCATTGGGCAAAGACAGACTCGGCGCGCTTCGCAGCCCTGACAAGAAGACAAGTATTATTGGATCTCTGTGATTATTCGATTGAGTAACGCATTCGATCAGGCATAGTCGCAGCATGCTTGATCTATCGTTTCCTTGGCCCATCGGTCCCGTCCCAATAGCCCTGACCGCCTGGGCCTCGTACGGGATCTACCGTGCTGTTGTGACGCGAGACGGGCTTACCTGGGCGTCAGCAGTTTCAGTGCTGGGGCTGGTGGCATTTTTTGCAGCAGTGACTGCCCACATGGTCAGATCCGCTATCGACCCAATTTTGTTGATTATACTTGCCCAGTTTCTTGGAACGGCCGTGTGCTTTCTGACAGCCAAGTTACTTTGGTCGGTAAAAAAACGAAACCGGAAGCGAAACCGGAGCGGTTACTTAGGAAGCGAGCAGATGCAAAAATGTTTCGCGGCATGGCCATCTTAGTTGGCTTCCTGCTCGTTATGGATGGGGCCTTCTACTTATTCCCCGACGCCGGCAAGTGCGAACATTTCACGGGGTACATGGCGGATAAGTGTGCTGCGCAGGAACTATTCGTAGGTGTTCATGACCTGCCCGTGCTGGTTTATTTTGGTGTTCTTTTAGGCGTTCCTGTGCTGGTTGCGCTGACTTTAACGGTGTGGGCGCTGATCAAGACAGCTGGTCTTCCAGAAACCGAGGAACCAAATGCAGAAGACAGCGTCGGCGGATAACTTTTATCTGGCTCACCGGCTTGTGCGTTTCCTTTGGCGTTAGGCGCACCAGTCATTCTTTCGGTGCGGCCGCCACTCCCGAGCGAAACCTTCCTCGAGCAGCTTGGCCCCGATCTCTTCCCCATTCGTTCGATAGATGTTGATGAGCGGTCTGTGCTTTGGCGTGTTGTCGTAGCCCTTGATTTCGATACGCATTCCGCGTTCTTCCAAAAGCTCCCTCAGCCTTCCCTTGGCGATTAGTGCAAGCTTCCGTTCCTTGATGCACTTCGCGTGCGATCCGATTTCCGGGGTGTCGATGCCCGAGACGAACGGCACTCCTCCACCGAGCAATCGCATGAGCTGCCCGTCGCAGCGGACCGTGTCACCATCGACCGCGATTAGCGACAAACACATCATCATCGTCGCCATCATTGCAGGCGGTCCGGAGCAGTGATCGGCTGTTTGTGGGGATAGTGCTCCCGGCACCACCAATGCGTCTCACCGCTCTTGTTGGCCGCGAACCCCAAGCCTCCCCACTTTCCGCAGCCGGGGACAGAGCAATAGTGCTCGACGATCACGTTCGCGCCGGGTGCCGATGAATGGCCCTCAATACTCATGCCGCGTCCTCTCCCTTCATGAGCCGTGCATCTCTTTCAGCTTGTCGTAATGCTCTTCGACCATGCGCGATGCCTCTCTAGCCGTCGCCTCCCACCCCTGCTGCGGCATGATGCGCCCGCGTATCCACGAGGCAAAGCCGCCGTTCCAGCGCCACTGATTTTCCTTGCCTGAGGTGGTTTGGTCGACCTGGATGCGGCCCACAACCTCTTTCCCGTCATAGCCGACGAAATCCTGCTTGCCCTCGCTGGGCCAGGTTTCCTGCCATTTGTATTTGGGCCGATACATGCGTTAGCGCTTGGTGCGCAGCGTTAAGAGACGTAACCTTCATCCCTGGCAAGGCAATAGAAGTCCGCGAAGGCGAGGTCGATGTCACCCCTGAACGCAAACTTCATCGGTTCGGTTAAACCAAGCTCGCCATCGCAATGGCAGGTGCCACACGCGCGATTGCTTTGTCTGTCGATTGCGATGGTGAACCCGCCGATGGGAACGCAAGACGCCATGTCGACGGTTCCGGCAGCGTAGAATTCGAACTTCTCTTGTCCTTCGGCCGTGACCAGCAAAGCCGGACCTCTCCGGCCCAGACACTTAACAAGGACCGATCGAATGTCAGGGTGAATTTGATCAATCGTCAAGGGTTCCGGTGGCGTCCAATATGTTCCGGTTGGATCTTCGTACACCTCGCGCGAGTTATCGCTCGGCAGATTGCTCATAGCCGTCATCCTTCATCTTCAAGCGGCGACGTTCTTATTATGTTCCCGTTTCGTGATGAGTCAAGCGCAGCTTGAAAAGCGCTCGTTAGCTTGACAAATCCGAGCGCGAACCCGATTTTCCAGGAGCTTTTGGGAGGCAGGTTCTCGATGTGCAATCTGTATCGCATGGAAGATAGAGACTGGGTCCGTAAATGGGCGCAGGATGCTGAGAGCTTCATCAACCTGATGCCGGCCTATCAGATGAACCCTGACCAGATGGGGCCGATCGTCCGCAACACCGCCGACGGGCGCAAGCAGCTCGTGCATGCGCGGTGGGGTCTGCCGTCGCCGTTTTTCGTCATCAAAGAAGCCGCTGAAGCGCGGGCCAAGAAACTACGCGAGAAGGATAAGCCGGTCGACATGGACATGTTGATCCGCATGGAGCCGGATAGAGGCGTCACCAATGTCCGCAAGCTCACCTTGCCGCATTGGAAAAAGTGGTTCGGCGTCGAGAACCGTTGCATCGTACCCGTAACGAGTTTCGCGGAGCCTGATCCGGCAGGCAGGGGCGAGAACCCAGCCACTCCAAATGCCTGGTTCGCGCCGGATGAAACCAAACCTCTTATGTTCTTCGCCGGTATTCATGTTCCGAAGTGGCAGAGCGTGCGCAAAGTGAAAGACGGCCTCACGACTGACGACCTCTACGCTTTCCTCACGACCGAACCCAATGCCGTTGTCGAACCCATCCATCAGAAGGCAATGCCGGTCCTCCTTCTGACACAGGAGGAGGTCGAAGTTTGGATGCGCGCGCCATGGGAAGAGGCAAAGGCTCTCGCTCGGCCGCTGCCAGACGACGCTATCATGGTCACGTCGCGCGAACCCTAGCATCATCACCAAGGCCGGCGAACCTGCCGAGCCTTCACTCTTTTAGGCTATCTGCCCGGCCGCTTCAGAATATCGAGCGCCGCATAAGACTGGCGTTCACCGCCAGGATCAGGGCATGATTGTCCGCCAGTTCGATAATGGCCGTAAGGACTTCATCGGCGTCCCAGACGGCAGGGGCGGCCGATTGAAGCGCTACCCCTTTCTAAACCTTATCGGCTTCCGTCTCCGAAAAAATCGGCAGGGGTTATCATATGGCTCAACGGTAATTCGCTATAGGGACGTCGAGATGTTCTCGGATCACGCGGAAAAATCTTTGGATCACGCGCGGATTGAAGCCAAGAAAGACGATCACGGAGAGCCCTTGTAACAGGCTCGTCGGTTATTTCGATGTAAAGGCCCGTAAACTTGGCTCCCGCTACGTATCGGCCGACCTCTGACGGCTGTATCTCGAATATGGTTTTTGGGTCGCTCTCGTCAGTAAAGGATACGAAGGATGGGAGTCTCGTCGTTCCATGCAGCTTGAATGGATTTCGACCCGACACGTTGCGCAGCGTTGAGAAATCCGCATCCGTTAGCGACCCAATACTGTTTTTGATTCCGAATGTTGACAGTATGCCGTACTCGTAGACTTGGGCGAGGCTGGCCTTAGGAGGATGCTGGACCGGTAGAATATAAATTGTCCGTCTGCCGCCGAGATCAGCTATCAATGCTTCACCGTAGGTAACGGCATCTTGAACTGTCCCCCATCTCGGAAAGAATTGTTCGACAAGGTTGCACGTCAAGATGTGGTTGACAACTGCGTGTGGCCTGATCATGGGATTCACGAGCGGCACGCTTTTGATGATGGAGTGGTGGGGTGCGAAAACTGATTTAACAATTCTAGCGGTGCGGAGGAGAACAAGTTTAGTGACGCCCGAAGAGCGAACGATCCTCAAGTCCCTCGCCGACATGTGCGTTCAACACATGGACGATGTCGGGATGGGCTAGTTCACAAATCCATGACCGCCGGCGAAGGCGCGGTCGAAGTGCTGGCATCCTATGGATTAGCGAAGCCGGAACCATGGGGCGGGATCTGGACCGATGAGGGCTTGCGTTTTTGGACGAAGATTGACCTAGAATGATGATGGGGTGGTGGGGGGCAGCCCCTCCAGATGAGGTCGACAAAAATCGCGTAAAGATTGCTTTTGATCGTCTCCCATGTCTCTCTACGACGTCTTGCCGTGTGTCTATGGAGAAAACTTCGATGAGGACAGCTCTATCGCTCCTGATTCTCAGCGCCCTGATTGCGCAGGCATCCGTGGTCGCGGCTGGTTCCGCATCCCGTCCGACGTACTACGATGCGGTCGCAAAAGAACCAGACGTGGCGATAGAAGCGTGCCAGTTATCCATATTGGCTCGCGGTGGCTTCAACTCCCCCTCGTGCGTTAGGACGCTCTGGTTTATCCTGCTCGAGCAGCACAGGCTAAAGCAAACGGCGATTGACTCGACCGACAAAGCCAACTTCCAACGCATAGTCAACGAACTTGTCGCGGAGCGAAATCCTCACACTGTCAAAGCGGCGCTTCCGCAGGCTCGCGATGTGCAGAGCAATATTGATTATGTTGTAAGCAAAGCCCGCGATGCATTGAATGACGACGATGTTTCGTACTGTTTAGCGGAGATCCGCTATAGGCAACATTCCGAGAGTCCTTATTGCGACTACGCGCTCGCGCTGCTTAATCTCGCGCTTTTCAAGGCTGCAGATACGCCCAGAGTTACACTTGACAGAGCCGATATGGCCGCAGCACTAGGGCTGGGACTACCGTAATATACTGCGCCCGGTGAATCGCGAGGGGAGCGTTAACGCCCACTCCGCCGGGCTCCTGTGATGTCAAACTATCAGCGACGACACCCGAGAACTCCAATCGCGCCAATCAGAGATTGACTCTTTTTCAGATTGCATTTCTTATTGTCTCGCGCGACGCGCTAGTATTAGGCGAATGACTTGCGGGGGAGTTCTGTATGGACATCGTGACGATTGACCAAGTACTCGACCACATCAAGGTGGGTCGCAGCGAAGACGTTTTGCCGATACAGCAGGCGGTAAGAGAGTTTTTCAGCTCCTCTCCTGTTCCAGCAGGCGACTATAGCGGCGGGCTAGCGTATCAAATTTTCAATCAGTTGGTTGTGCAGAATCGTGATCTAGTATTCACCGCCAAGGCTGAAATGGGAACGCCGCATCTTGGCGGATTTGAGGTCGACTACAACATCGCAAAGATGTCGGAACAGGTAAAAATATCGCTGGACGGCTCGGTCACCGAGTACACGTTTGCTCAAGCGCTAATGCACGAGATCATCCATGCAGTAACCGCTGCCAGCGACGGCCCGAATTGGGGCATCCCGCCGAATCTGACGGACGAGAATTGGGATTATGTCGGGGACACCGTGCTCGCGGAGCAAACGATCTTCGAGGAAGCTAACTTACCTCACGCCCGCGCATCCTATCACTCGACACCGCGCATTGGTGAGTTGGAGAATCAGCTAGGCGTCCATCTCGGCGAGAGCCTGACGGGTGGAGCGCATGTTGGTTTGGTCTTGCTTGATGACTTGCCATCGAATGGCAATGTCATTGACACAACGTATCGCGGGGATGACGTCCTTCTGATCGGGATGTATGGCGACGATCAAATCACGGCCGGTGATGGCAATGATTGGTTGTACGGCGGCATAGGCATCGACACCTTGATCGGCGGTAACGGGGCCGATCATCTTTTTGGAAACGCGGACAACGACCATTTGTTTGCCGGAGAGAAAGTGGAGGATGCAGAGGCGCCTTTAGGATGGTCGATCGCCTATGACAACGCAAGCGATGTCCTGACCGGTGGCACTGGCGTGGATACCTACTATATCAGTGGAGCGGGGGATGATCTTGGTCGAATAATCGACTATGACGGCTTCTATCGCGAAGACTTTTTCAGGTATGTCGACGTTATCGATGATGTAGATCGACAAGGTGTCATTTACGACTCCTACGCTGAACCTGCTTTCACAATTGGCGATCGAGCAATGACGTTCACGTATATGCGCGACTGGAATGGCATGGCCCAGTACCAAACTGACGTCGATCCAGAAGACGAAGCCTGGTCGGGCTATACAGCAGTCGAGTTGGATCACGACGGTGTCCACTACCTCGCACTCACCATAAACGACGGGGTCGACGTGGCTTACGTGATCAAGAACTTTCAGAGCGGCGATTTTGGCCTCACTCTTGTCGCGTGAGCGAAGGTCTGAGGGCAGGGCTTCTTAAGTGATGCTGGTGCGAATGCGACGTCGTTGGAACTCGACCGAGGGCCAGGGAACCGCACGTCAGCGCTTTTTGCAAAAAAAATCCACGCGGCGTCGAGACCCCGTAACCGGTGTTCCGCTCCCAAGTTGTCCTCGCCGCCCTGATCTGTGATCGGCTTTCCATGGACAAGCAACGGGAGTTTCTCCATGGAGACTACATTGGAGTTTCTCACAACCAGGAAGTCTGGACGTGAGAGTCGCTGACATTGGCCTGATAAGGTCAAGGCACAGATCGTATCGGAAAGTCTTCGGCCCGGTGCGAAGGTGAATGAAGTTGCCGAACGCTTTGGATTGCGGGCGAACCGTCTGTCGACTTGGCGGACGATGGCTCGGCAGGGCAAGCTTACTCTGCCTGCACCTGAGGATGCGGTGGAGTTCGCAGCGGTGATCGTCGAACAACCTGTTTTAGACCCGCCGATCAAGAAAGCCAGCCGTCCCGAGATCATTGTCGGGTCCGTGATCATCCGCCTGGAGGAAGGCGCATCTGCCGCCCGGATCGCCGCCGTCGCGCGTGCCTGCGCGGTCCCAGCATGATCTTTCCGTCGAACCGGGTTAGGATCATGGTGGCCACCGAGCCCGTCGATTTCCGTAAGGACCATGATGGATTGGCGGCGCTGGTCAAGAACGAGCTGCATAAGGACCCTTTTACTGGAACGGTCTTCGTCTTTCGGTCACGAAAGGCAGACCGACTGAAGTTGATCTACTGGGATGGCAGCGGTCTGGTGATGGCCTACAAGCGGCTGGAAGAACACACATTCACCTGGCCGGGCTTCAAGGATGGCTTGATGACACTTGGTGACGCGCAGTTCGAGGCGTTGTTTGCAGGCCTCGACTGGCGTCGGGTTCGTTCCTTAGAGGCGAGGCCGCCGGACGCTATCGAATAGATGCGGCATGATGACCCGGGCGGTGGATTCTTCGGGCGGAGGGTAACGGGGTTTGATAGATTTTAGGCGTGTTGGACGCCGCCGATCTTCCAGACGACATTGCTGCGCCGAAGGCGATGCTGATCGCGGCGCAGCTTCGTGAAGTTCGCAAAGATGACCGGATCGAGCGTCTGGAGAAGCTGGTCGCGGCTTTCAAGCAGGCAGCCTTCGGCGTAAATCCGAGAAGACCGATCCCGAGCAATTCGATCTCGCATTGGAGGACCTGGAAACGGCCATTGCTGCCATCCATGCCGAAGATGAAGCCGATAGCCCCTCTGGGAAGCCGCAGCCTAAACCCCGTGCCACCAACTGCGGTTCTCTTCCCGCTCATCTTCCTCGCGTGGAGGAGATTATCGAACCGGAAAGCCTGATCTGCGCCTGTGGCGGTGGCCTGCATTGCATTGGCGAGGATGTCTTCGAGCGGCTGGATGTCATTCCGGCGCAATTCCGCGTCATCGTCACGCGTCGTCCCAAACATGCCTGCCGTGCCTGCACTGACGGTGTTGCCCAGGCTCCAGCACCGACAGGCCCAGATGATGAGCCGACAGGGCATCGACCTTGACCGATCCACTCTCGCCGATTGGGTCGGTCGGGCAGCATTCGAACTACGCTCGGTCTTCGACGCCCTGATCGCCAATTTGAAGCGGTCGTTTTCGGCCCGTATGTCTGACGCGCCAGATGATCGTTGTGTGTTCGTCTCTCAAAGTCCTGCTGTCGATGTTTTCGACCTTTCGCGCAAGGCTCCAAGTCCCATGAACTCTCCTAACCTCATTAGATTGAGCGCATGCGAGCGCTGATCAGAGGATCGGCGAGCCACCTCCGCTACCGCTGCATGAAGACCTGCGTCATAACATTTCCAGGCGGATTCGGTGTCCGAATTCGCCTGGATGTCGGCAAGTAAATTCGACAGCGGTTGCTGCGGAGAGGGGACGTCTTCGCTGGCGGTCTTTGCGGCGATCGATGCGTCTTCCTCGAAATACACCTCGTCAAACGTCCCGTTGGCGAAACTGATGAAGTGCCGGCCAACTCGACCATCTGGTGCCACAGCGCCACTCGCAATGAACAACGAGCTGTAGTCACGCACATTGAATGGGTTGAAGTGTGTTCCATAGACGTTGAAAGGGAGGAAACGCGTTTCGCCCGTTTTCACATCAACCAAGGCGGCCGACTTGCACGTGTCGATCGCATCGCATGGCCAGAAGGTGAGTACGTAATGCCCGGCGAATTCACCGGATTGAGAAAAGATTCCGCGATTCTTGTTCGATAAAGTTTAGCCTCTTCGGTCGTGAACGAAGGATCGGCGTACTTCCCAATATAACGGCGCTAGTGGCTGGCAAGACACGAACCATCGCAACGTGTCATGACATCGGAGATTGCGGCGTTGAGACCGCCCCGGCGGGCGGAAGTGTGGAAGGTGGCGGCTGCCCGTTACCTGGCGTGTGTTCCACCTGTTTCACCATCCGCCCGTAGTAGAGGGTTTGCGACACGAACAGAGCTATCATCGCAGCCACCACGTTCAGCAAACCAATGATCAATATGTAATCGAGAGCGAGTGGTACCCTGAGATCGAAGCGCAGCCTTATTATTGCATAGAAGCTCGCGGTCGATAGCGCGACCGCAATCATGGCAAAGATGTACGCGGTGGAGACGCCTGGCGTCTTTGCCTCACCATGAGCGAGATAGTGGAGCAGCACAACACAGATCGCAACGGAGATAATCGAGTGCACGATGTTGTACGGGAGCCATCCTCCAAAGATTTTGAGTGGCGATGACGTCAGCGCTGGATTGTAGATACCGTAATCTGAGATCAGCTGTGCATAATCGAAGGCAACAACGAACAGCATGATCATCAGGAGCTTACCTGCGTGTTTCTCTACAAGGGCCCGAACGGTAGCACCCGCTGAAGTTACTCCCGGTTGGAGCGCCAGAAAAAGAATGATAGAGGCCAGTAGCACCGGGAAGCACTGGGCGATGACGTATATGCTGGCAGTCCTCAAGGCTTCGTTTCCGTCTGGCCAGAACTTCAATGGCTCTGACCCATTGAGAGCGTCTACGATTGGCGCAAGCATGGGGACGGCGAAGCAAAGCATTGATAAGACGATTACCGAAATAAGCCCGGCAAGTATGAATGCTCGGAAAGGGTTCGGCTTTGTTGGAAGCTCTACTCCAAGTCGAGAGGCAAGGGTTCGTAGTGCAGCGCCTCCGTTTTTTCGGACAGCGGCAATCGCCATGACGTAAACCATCTCACGGAAGAGGGCCATCGCTTCCGATGATGACTTGCTCTGCAGGTTCGCGAAGGAATTCGACCGACGCTTCAGCTCCGCATCGTAGAACGATAGATCCGCGGTGTCGCGGATGGAGTTCTCCCACGCCGGGCTGGCCCACCGTTCGATCTCCTTCAATCTCTGTGTATCGTTGGATAGCTTTGCCCATAGCTGGACCGAAATGTCAGTGGCGGTTGTCGCCACGATGCGGGGAACGCCAACGAGTTCATGGAATATGTCACGCTGGAGGTTCGCAATCTTTGCGAAACCTGGGATTGATTGATTAGTAAGGCCCATGAAAGCGGCGGCGATAAATAACGGATAAGGGACCGAGTCGATGTAAGCGTTCATCTTGTCGGCGGTCGTTGACTCCGTTGTGACGCGTAACCATCCGGTGATAATAGATGGTGAGATGAGGCATGCAACAACATACCCGAAAAAGGTTACGGCGAGAAACAGTAGGAGCGTCGCCAAGTATTTTTGGAAGCCTAAGAAGTGTCGCACGCGCAGGTTGGGCACCGCGCCGTACCAAGGCTTCAGATCGTCATCCTGATCGTTTAGCTCTCCGTATTTTCCCATTTGGAAGCACATCAAAAGTAATGCACCTACCCAAAACTGGAACGATGAGACCAGTCCCGACATCGTCGCGCCTCATCTGTTGGGACAAACACCATTGGGGCACGCTTGGGCAATTGCGGTTGCCAAAGGCCAAGGCGCAAATACTGCAGCAGTCGCAAACGTTGTGCTGAAAATGACAAAAGCCATTGCAAACTTAGCCATCAGTTGCCCTCCTGTTACTCAACATATATTAGCACGTGCAAATATGGAATCAATGGTATCTTGGCGCGCAAGCAGCCGTGACCCTGAAACCCATGCTGCCGAGGTAAAATCCTATCCTGGCGTGACGGGAAGTCGATTGGGACTTGAAGAGCGGTGAGGATCGATAGAATTCCTTCACAGCGATGCTGCAGAGCAGGCAAAAGAAGCGGCTGTCGCACCGGAGACAGCCGACGCGCAACCGCTGTGGGCAATCGCCTGGCGCACTAGAACTGCCTCTGGGATGCTGCGTCATCGAACAACACTCGAAGCAGCGCTCGCATCACAAGCAGAGCCGGGTTAGCGAGCGCTGCCTTGGAACTATTCCGCAGGTATATGGGGTCAAAGCTTCCATCCGCACATGCGGGCTTCTCCCGACATTTTGATGCATCGCTTTAACCCGCCAAAAACGAGCAGTGTCTATGGATGTCTCACGTACCGCGTGAGGTGAGCGTTGAGAGTTTTAACTCGTCGAGGTCTGTTGGCCTCATGTGCCGTCATTCCCTTCGCCGGGTGTCAATCCGGTGAGAAGGCGAAAGTGCGCTATCGGGTGATTGCGTCGTTTAAAGTGGACGGCCGTCGCATCGAGGCTTCCACAGTCATGGAAATTCATTATGCACGTGTGACCAACAGCCTGATCGGCGTGGGTGGAGCGACAAAACTCTACGGTGAGGCACTGATCGCTGATTTGCCCAATAAAGGAGCGCTATATATCCTTCCTGTGGAGCATCCTCCGCAGGCGAGTCTCGATACGGTTTACGAATACGGCATCCTCTCCACGTTTGGCATCCGAAACAGCATCGGTGGACTCAGTGATGCTGATTTCGATGCTCTTCGAAACGCTAGGGGACGCCCAGCTTTCAATCTTCGCAACACATCGAGACTGCCAGCTTTCGTCGCCTTCTCTAACGAAAAGAATCCGAAGACCATCTTTGAGGTTGCCCCTCATCGGGTAAGCGAGCACTTTCCAGGCGTGCGATTCACTCGAATTGAAATCGAGATCACAAACGATCCAATCACTAACCAGCTTAGAGAGAGGCTAGCCTGGCTGCGCACCCAGAAGCAGGTCTTTGAGCGTGACCCACGTGGTCAGCACAGACCGGAGAGTCAACGACCAATCGGATATCTTCTTACACGGGCACATTTTTTCGGGGATGGCAGCAGGTAAAAAGTCCACTGCTGCCTCATAGGAGCGATACCCGTTATGAATTCAGCGTCCGACACAGCTTGGCCAAGGTGTGAGCGAGACGGCGCTTACTGACACAGTTGGATCGGGCACGATCAGGATATGTTCAGCGGATGACAATCGCTCCGTGCCCGGTTTATCTTTTTAAGACTGAGAAGGCGGGCTTGCCGAAAGACGACCGTCAGATCATCATGCCGAATGTACTGGATCGACAGTTCGCGACAGCAAGATCGAACCAGAAGTGGGTGGCCGATTTTACTTTCTATGGACGGCCGAGGGCTGGCTATATTTATTTGCCGTCATTGAACCGCACCGGGTTTGCCGGAGGCCATTTGGTTTGAGTTATGCGGCCATGGCTGGTTCGTTCAGCATGGCGTAGTAGCGTTCTTCAGCTTCGGCTGGCGGTATGTTTCCGATGGGCTCCAGAAGTCGTCGGTGGTTGAACCAGTCGACCCATTCGAGAGTGGCGAATTCCACCGCTTCGAAGTTCCTCCATGGTCCGCGCCGATGAATGACCTCGGCCTTGTAGAGGCCGTTGATCGTTTCGGCGAGGGCATTGTCATAACTGTCGCCGACACTTCCGACAGAAGGCTCTATGCCAGCCTCGGCCAACCGCTCGGAGTAACGGATGGACACGTATTGAACGCCCCTGTCCGAATGGTGCACGAGCCCGCCGCCATGAACGGGACGCCGATCATGAAGTGCCTGTTCAAGGGCATCGAGGACAAAGCTCGCATGTGCCGTCCGGCTCGCCCGCCAGCCGACGATGCGTCGGGCAAAGACGTCGATCACAAAGGCCACGTAGACGAAACCCTGCCAGGTCGCGACATAGGTGAAGTCCGAAACCCACAGCCTGTTCGGCGCAGGGGCTTTGAACTGGCGGTTTACCCGGTCAAGCGGGCTTGGAGCCGTCTTGTCCGAGAACGTCGTGCGGATCGGCTTTCCTCGAATGACCCCTTGCAGGCTCATCGACCTCATAAGCCGGGCGACCGTGCAACGGGCGGCGTCGAAGCCCTCCCGCTGCAATTGTCGCCAGACCTTGCGAACGCCGTAGACCTGGAAGTTCTCATTGAATACCCGGCGGATCTCGATCTTCAGGCCGATAGCGCTGCGGGCGCGCATCGACAGGCGATCCACGTCTAGGCGCTTGGCAACGTTCTCGTTGTAGGTTGATGGGGCAATCGGCAAAAGCCTGCAGATCGGCTCGACCCCGAACACGCCACTGTGTTCGTCAATGAACGAGATCATCGTTTGAAGGGGCGGTCGAGCTCCGCCTGGGCGAAATAAGCAGACGCCTTGCGCAATATCTCGTTGGCTTGACGAAGCTCGCGGTTCTCATGCTCCAGAGCCTTCATCTTCTGGGCGACGTCACTCGGCAGGCCTGCTCGTTTGCCGCTATCGACCTCGGTCTTCTTTACCCACTCATGCAGCGTGGCTGCGGAGCAGCCTATCTTGGCCGCGATAGATGAAACGGCTGCCCACCGCGACGGGTGCTCTGCCTCGTGATCCAGCACCATACGGATGGCGCGTTGACGGACTTCAGGTGAAAACTTGTTCGTTGTCTTGCTCATATCGGCTCCACTTTCTCAGAAGTTGGAGCCTCCGGTAAACCCGGTGCGGTTCAGTCGATATTACAGAAGCAGTCGAAAACATGCGCAGACAGTCTCGGAATTAGGGACCTTACTGGGCTCAATGGTTTCAGCAATTTGCCACAACGAGACACGCGCTCGCCAATATCTCTGAAGGCGGTGAGACACGAGCTTAGGACCACTCCTGGATATTCGCCACAACTAGTCGAAACGCATTTAAACCAGTGACGACAGAATCGTCGGAAAGAATCACTTTCCGACGCGTCGTCGACCCAGCCGGCGCGACAGAAGTTACCTTTAGCGGGAAGGTCTTGCCGCGGTTCGTCGCTTCGCCCGGCTGACGCCTTAGACCCTTAGCCGGGCCAGGCTTTGGGAGCCGCTTTAGTGCTGCTGGAACGAGGCCAAATCCCGCCTCTGATACTAAACAGTATACTGATGGACCGCAGCGACGCAAAGGGAGAATTCAATATAGTAATCCAACCAATAAATAATGTTGACAACGATCCCGATTTTATACCAACCTCAAATTGAGGGGTGTAATTTTTATTTGTGGAGGTTGCCGTGGTCACTTGTACGACGGTGCGCACGCTATTATCGTGTGTTTTAATTTCAACGAATGTATCATGCTCTGTAGTTCCATCGACTGAAGATATAGTTGATCTGGATACTTCACTTATCAAAGCTGCGATCCATTGTGAAATGCGCGATGCTTTCATCGAGATGATGGTCTACGCCGTGGGTCGAGACGGGCAGGCGACAAACGTCGCCGCCGCAAATTCTTTAAGACGCGAGACAATTTCCAGGTACATTCCGCCTTCCTCTGATCCCGACATAGCTGCCGAACAAAGGGCGGCCTTTGAAGCTGAAGTCTATCGAACGTTTTTGAGCACGGGATACAAAAAACTTCATGATGACGAACTCAAATTCGCGATCGAGACATACACAAAGATCTACATCGGGTATCGGTTTCAATTTGATATCACGCGCCACGACAATGTTGGCGCTAGTATCTCAATCGCAAACGCCTTTACTCGCGGCACTTTGATGGCTCCTATTGGTGGGTCTGTTGACGGCAGCAGACAAGCGATCAACGACACTGCGCAGATGGATGTTGTCGGGCAACTATTGTCTGATCGTGCGAGGATCAGGGTATGTAACACCCTCAATGCGGGGAAACGACCGCCCAACTATTCGTATCCTATTGCCGGAAAACTTGGCCTTAAAAGGTACGCGAAGGAGTTCATTACAGATAATCAGTCGGGCAATTTGATTGGACAGTACTCCGATGCCTCCCTCCTGACGTCGGCTGATCAACCGCCACGACCATCGGAAAGCTGGTCACTTACCTTTAAGACAACTTTGAAAGGCGGATTAAATGACGCCGTTCTAGAGATTGACGATCTACGCAGCGGTACATCGGTGGGGGGAGCAAGCTTGAACCTGGCAAGTGAACGCATCGACATACACAAGCTTACGATAGTGATGCAGTTGCCACCCCAGAACGACGGATTGACAGTGGCCCAAAGGCGTAATCAAGCCGAGCGGAGTGAGGCGGCGGCCTCGTTAGCGGCGGAACTAAATCGTTTTGGGCATCCGACCTACCTGTACAGCAACCCGGGGATATTGAGCACACTTCAGGTTAGATAGAACGTTAAAGGAGCGTAGGATGTCTAAGAAGATGTCAATCGATGGCGTATTTGCCCATGTCCATGCGATTATCGATCAAGGTCGAGAAGAGGAGTTTCTCGAGGCTTGCAAAGCTCAGGGCTTTGAGACTTTAACAGGACCCGACGGCTTAATTGCTTTTACAAGGCAATTCCTCGCTGCTGCATCTACATTCGTGGAAACTCCAAACTTCAGTGATGTATTGAGCACGAGTTCGAAAGCGATACTCGGCAAGAGCCTCGGGACGAAAGCATCGAAGATTGACATCTGCGGATGCTGATCCGCCACGGATGAGTCTTTCGAAATAGCCGACGGAATTGGCAGCTCCACTTTGTGAGTCAGACGCGTTGTTGTTTATTATGCCCCCAGAAGTTGTTAAGACGCTTGCCAAGCGACGGCCTTTACTCTAAGAATAAGTATTGAGGATATCAAAGTACATCGTACGAAGAATGACGCTTCGCGAAACTAATGCGGAGCATCGGCGGTATAAAATAGAAGCGATAGCAGAGCAATCAGTATGTTGCTTTGTTTTTCCTTTCCGACGCATGCGCAATAAAGCGTCATCAGTTGCGCGATTATCGGACGATAATTTTAAAGGTTTGCGCTGTCTCTGAGCAGAGCAAAGGCGTGCGATGGAATGCACGGCACGCGCCCAGTACGCCCAAAGGCCGGTGGCCGCCGGTCATAATTGCCGCGCTTCGTTGATTCAGACTTGGCAAAGAGCGAAGGATGAACATCAGCGCATTCCTTCCGTAGCGTGGGAGCGTCATCGGATTCAACTGACCTGCCAGATATCGTTTCACTCTCTACCTGGGAGACCACGCAGATGCCATGGGCCAGTCTGACAATTTATTTATGGTGTTTGGTAGGGATCGTGATCAGCACTGTGCTGCCGATCCTCTGGGAATACGTAAGGACGCAATTTCCGCTACCTAAGACACTAGGTGGACAAAAGGGCATCGTTGTTGATCTCGCGGTCTGGCAAGTAATCAAGCCTTATGCCGCCTTGGGACTGGCTTCGGCTCTCACGGCGATCCTTCTTGTGGCATTTCTCGGTGACAGCATTGCAGATGCAAGGGCGGCGATCCTGGCGGGATATGCGTGGGATTCGACTTTGCAAAAACTGAAATAAACTTCGGAGGAGGGCCGACGATGCCAGAGGTAGTCGATAAAGCCATCATTTCAAATCGTGCAGCGCTAACCATAAAATATGGAGCGCTAGGGGTCGGCGCAATTTATTCAAAATTGCAGGATCTTGTCGAGCATGACAAAACACGTGGAATCTCCACTGCGATTTTCGACATCGATGATGCCACGGTTATGTCGGTTGTTGAAGGAAGTACGGTTGTTAACGAAAAGGACGAGCGCGGAGCGAAGACTGCCGTCGATGCTATTCAATCAGCGCATAATTGCGACTACATACTTTTGCTGGATGGGCCGGATGTCATTCCACACATCAACCTTACGCCGCCGGCGGGACTGAATGATGGTGACGCGGTTATCCCTAGTGATCTACCCTACGCCTCGCCAGCGGCTTTCAGCCGGCAGGTTAGCAGGTATCTTTCAGTCACGAGGGTAGTGGGCCGCCTACCGTCATCCGTGGGAGAGAGCGATCCACAGAAGCTTATTCAACTGATTGATCATGCAATTGGCCATGTCGCGGCATCTGCCGATAATTTTGCTTCACATTTCTCGATAAGTGCGGATGCATGGAAAGCTTCCACACAGCTTAGTTTGGTGAATGTGTTTGGAAGTCACAACGGTCTCTGCCTTTCGCCGCCTGATGGTCATAATGGAATTGACCCGTCCCTGTCCGGAACTGTCCATCTCATAAATTGCCATGGTGCGCAGGGCGACTGGAAATTCTACGGTCAGCAAGGCGATGTCTATCCAATAGCCATGGAGAGTTCGTTTGTCGGCGCGGCAGCGCTTCCCAAAGGGGCTTTGGTAGCAGCTGAGTGCTGTTACGGGGCGGAGCTCTACAATTACAGCCTACTCGGCGTTGCCATCCCCATGTGTCTCACCTACCTAAGTGCAGGCACGGCCGCCTACGTTGGATCAACGAACATTGCGTATGGACCGGCAGCTTCGAACGCGATGGCAGATCTCATATGCCAATATTTTCTCGAGAAGGCCTTAAAGGGCGCCTCAACGGGTCGAGCATTTCTCGAGGCTAGGCAGGCCTTTGTTCAAACCCAGGTTATGTCGACACCGCAAAACGCGAAGACACTCGCCCAGTTCAATCTGTATGGAGACCCTTCACTCGTCCCTGTTACTCCGACCGTCGAAGATGCAGGTGACATGACGCTCACCAAGTCAATGGCTGACACCCTTACACCTCGTGATGAATATCTGGAGCGTAAGGCCCGGAGGCTCGCGCTAGAAAGCAATGGGCGCTCGGTCGCAGCTCTTTCCACGAAGACGACTGCTAAGATTTCTGAACTCGAAACCAACAGCCTAGTAGCGGTATCGCGGTTTAAAGAGCTTGCGACAAAAATGGGCATGGATGGCGCGATAGAAGTTTATGGCGTCTCAGGAGGTGCCGAATTCCGTCGCGCCAACAAAGGAATGGAGGAGGATAGAAAAATAGCTGTCACAGTCCGAGAAGGACAACGCACACTAGGAAACGGGGCTGAAGCAAAGAATGTGGCTTCCTACAAGGTGGTCATCGGACATATACTGCGGGACGGCATCTTCCAGATTGACGAATGCGAAAGCAAGTGAGTGGATTTTGAACCCATCAGTGTGACTGGCGTCGTGTCTTTTGGATCCCTGGATAGCGGGTCGAAGAGCGAGAGGGACGGTGTTGTACTGCGTACGCAGGATGGAGAAAGCTACGTCTTGCGGCGTGCAGGTGCGCCGGCCTTCGGCGACCATTCGATGGATGACCTCGTCGGAAAGAAGATCAGGACGAACGGCTTGGCGAAGGGCTCGACCCTAATCGTCAAGGACTGGAAAATCCTCTAAACCTCGTCAGTTGACTGCGCAAAATGCAGATGCCGCGGCACACAAGTTGGGGCAATCGTGTCAGCTTGATTGATGAGAAGTTTCCGGCGACGCCATAACTGGGTTCATCCTGAAGTTGCGCCTGGTCAAAGTATAAAATACGTCATGAATAATACATCCATTGAACGAGCGCGAAGGTAAATAGATGTCTACATTTCCGCCTGATTATTTCCCGTAATATAGAACTATATGGATAAATACTCGTTGTTATTGCTTTCGAAAATCTAAAATATCAAACCTTTAGTCGCATTTTCGTTCGAGAACCGATTGACTGTCTTCATAAGATGTGATGATTATTTTCCCGGGCTGGATTAACGGAGGGATATTGCAATGGCAATAGTATTTCAGTCGCATGGGGGGAAAGCAGCAAAACATACTGTAGTTGCAGTGCAAAAAGCAGCGGTTCCAGCAGCGGGAGATGTTGCGGTCGATGAAGAGGCCGACTTTGGCTACTTCGTCCCGCCACTTGATGCCCCCGAGAATTATGTTGTCGAAGCTCCCGGCACTATCACCGAGCTCGATGAGCTTGGAAACTTGATGATACAGGTTGTCGCGGATCCAAACACAGCGGAAAGCCTTGATGAGGATTCCGGTTTGCCGCCGGTTCTAACCTATTGGGGGCAGTTTCTCGACCATGAACTGACGGCAAGAACCGATCGCGAAGGCGAAATTACGAACATGGTGGACGCGCATCCACCAGCAGCATCCTCAGAAGTTGAGGCCAAGCTCCGAAACGCCAGATCTCCGCGATTTGATCTCGACAGCGTTTATGGCGGTTCCGCTGTAGGTGCTGGCATAGGACCAGACGTTGCTAGGGTGATCTCTGGGTTAAGACACCCGCAATTTAGAGAGAAAATGCGGGTTGGAACGGCAGCACCCGGCACGAATCTTCCCGACGATCTCGATGAGCATCGAGATCTACCAAGATACGGCCAAGTGCAGCAGTCGGTCAGAGATGCCGCACTAGCGCTTGCCCAGGCAAGCCTGGAGCCGGACGATTTCCAAGCTTTCGCTCAATCGCTGCCGCAAAGGGCGATTATTGGAGACAATCGCAATGACGAGAACCTGGTAGTCGCGCAATTCCATCTCAGCTTCCTTCGATTCCACAACAAGGCGGTCGACTATCTAGCCTCGCACGGCACGGGATGGCTTCCTGACTTCAATGCGGCACAGGCACTTACTCGCCTTCACTATCAATGGCTGATCGTTGAAGGCTATCTAAAGGGCGTGTGCGATCCAGCGGTGGTGGACCGCGTTGTTAAAAGCCGTGCTTCCCACTTCTTTAAATTCCGAGCCGAATATGACGAACGGCGACAGAATACGCGTCTAGGAAATGCTTTGCCGCTCGAATTTTCGGCCGCAGGCTACCGTTTTGGCCATTCGATGGTACGGGCTTTGTATGATTACAATAAACACTTCGGTCGCCCAGGCGACAGCGCATTGCCGCATGCAACGCTTGATCTACTTTTCCGCTTCACCGGTGGGGGAGGCGCCATCAACGACGGTAAAAGAATTCCAAAAAACTGGATCATTGACTGGACGCGGTTTACCGGTGTCAGCCCGCTCGACGGTTCCGACGGAAACCCGTCACGACATGCCCGGAAGATAGATACGGAGCTCGCTCCTCCGCTGCGGGAAATGACGAAAGAGGGCAACGACCAGAACGATCAGAATTTGAAAGCTCTGTTCAAGAGCCTTGCCCGCAGAAATCTGCGGCGCGGGTACAATCTTAGATTGCCGACCGGGCAGGCTCTCCATAAGCATCTCAAGCAAAGTGGCGCGGTGCAGTCAGATCCGATAGCCGACGTTTCTGCAATCTTTGGCTCGAAGCCAGCGCTCAGAGATTTCCTTGCCAACAGTCAAGCAAAGCTCCATCAGCGTACGCCACTCTGGTTTTATATCCTTGCTGAGGCAGAAGCCGGCGGCGGAAATCGTTTGGGCGAAGTTGGTAGCTGTCTTGTCGCGCTAACCTTCATCGGGGTTCTGCTGAGTGACCCGGACTCTGCGCTCTCGCGTGGTTTCACGCCCGATCAAAGCCCGCTGAAGATGCCGGATGGATCGGCTATCGACTCAATCGCCAAATGGATGCGTTTCGCGGTTGTGATGCAGTAGTTTCGGAAAGCTTGCCGAGCTTCCTTGGCTCGGCAAGCTCGCGCACGCGATGCAGAGGTGTTTGTCGTTTTGTCGATAATTGGCTGAAATCTATGGGTGGATCCGATAACAATCTAGTCGTTATCTGGGATCGAGGCACGGCTGAGAAGAACGGCAAGACGCCATCTATATGGTCTCGTCTACTCGGGTTCTTCGAAGTGACGAGAAAGATCCTAAGCGCGATCATTATGCTGTGTGTCGCGGGGTTGATCGCCGCGGTGATCTACCAGAGTTTGACGCAATCGGTGATCGTAATCACTTCCGTTACGTTGCCAACATCGATCTCCGAGTCCGGTTATTCGCCGGAAGCATTCAGTCACCTTCTACGGGTCAGACTCCTCAAGTTCAAACTTGATGCCACTTCAAGCAAGGCCACTCCAGAGTTCAATTCGGAATACTCGGTACCGGATATTGCGGTTCTCGATGCCGGTATTTCACTCAGTACCATAACAAAATTAATCCGAGACGTGACGGGACTGGGTCAATTGAAGGAGCTGAATGTCGTAGTGTTCGGTGAAAATAGCGCACTTCGATACAGGATCGTTGTCACACACGGTGACGCTGTTGAGGTTCTTGAACCACCCAGGGCTATTGCCGGGATCGAGGGCTTGGTCGAACAAGCTGCCGAGCAAATTGAGATGTCGATCGATCCCTACATCGTGGCGTCGACCTATAGAAAGTCGAACCCAGCCAAGGCGAACCAAATTCTTGATCGAATTATCCTCGGCCCTCTGTCAAAAGAAAACGAACGACTTCGCGTATGGGCACACATACTCAAGAGCGAAATGCTTTTTGATAGACGAATGGACCTCGATGCGCTGCGCGAAACGGAAATTGCGATCTCACTTGATGATCGCAATGCGGTGGCTCACCTCAATCGCGGATCAACGTTGATTGCCTTAGGTCGAAACGTTGATGCACGCGAAGCTTTCAAAAAGAGCCTATCACTGGATCCTGAATACTCACTAGCGCACCTAGCATTCGCCAATGCGCTCGCGTCGGAACCGGAGCCGGACCTCGCAGCCGCGACTGAACACTATCGATTGGCGATCGAATACGATCCCTACGAGCCCCGCGCGCATTTTGCTCTTGCGAACCACCTTTCGAAGATCGAAGGAAGCGAGATTGAAGTGGTGATCGAACTCAAACGCGCAATTCTAACCAGTACGAGCTACCCGAGAGCCCACCTAGTCTTGGCAAACATATTACGATCTACAGATCTTCAAAGTGCGATCGAACATTATCAGATCTGTCTGGTGGAAGATAATGCCAATGTCGAATGCACACGAGCGTTGGAGACCGCAGAGGCTGAACTGACTGCACCATAGCGAACATAAGAGAGTTCATGCCGCTCGCTGAAGGAAAAGATGTATTCGCAACGACGCGTACCGGCAACACGATCATGAAAGACATGCTCCTTCAGCTTCATTTTAGGAAGAACGGGGACGGATATCCTTCAAAGCTCTAGCCGCACGAAACGATCGATTTGTTTCTGTTGGATCAGAGGTCCAAAGGGTAATCCAACTACAAGCTTTCGATTACTCGGCGTTCTACGGGGGGAGTTTCTGAAAGAAGCGATTGTCGAAGCCTGAGCCTCAAGCTTTGCATAGGCGGCAGTATTTGCTCACTTCTCCCCCGCAAGTAGAGCGTGTATAAAAGAGTCGATAACAACGATGCATTCAAAGATCGCATAGATGAATATTAACGTTCGACAGGCATCACGAAAAGATGGGAGCATGGCACTTTGGTGCCGACCCATAACCGAACTCCCCACGGCCTCGCTCGAAGTCCACTTCAATCTATGGAGAATTGCTGGCGACCAGGATTTTAAGGGAAAAGGCGGCCGCGTGGTTCGTGATTTCCTTGAGATCGGGGTGATGCTGACAAATCCACTCTCGGTAGATCAAGTAAACATCTTCCTGCCCACATTGGTGGCTGGGAAAGATATAGAAGATTGTTCAGCTAGGCTTGCAGACCCATCTGTGGCTCAGGGAATTTTCAATGAGCCTCTTGAGTGTACAAAAGTGTTCCGGCCTCCCCGGGTCGATCTGAAAAAGCCTGAGGGGATGTTCTGTCGGGTCCACGAGTTCATGCGCGAGGAGGGGGCTATTGATGGCTCGCAGCTTGATATTGCTCACGAGAATGGTGGGACGGTTCTTTCGATTAAACGAAGTGCCATAGAGTCTGTCTGCAACAATTTGAAAGACGGGGAGCGAGCGTACTTTCGACTTCGAGTATTTCTAAGTCGCAGCAACGGTCATTTCGTTCGGGTCATCTCGCCAGGCGATAAGAATTTCCAAAGCGGCTCAGAGGAGATCGAGTACATAGATTTCCGATTTAATGAACTGAGGACGCTTCCGGTCGCAATCGAACAACGCATGAATAAGGATGCGGGTCCGGTGAAAGTGCCGATTACCCTGATAGCTTTCCTTACCGCTTTCCCAATTAATTCTGACCTTGCTGCGAGCAGCATCCAATGGCACAAAAACCGACTTCTTGAATCTCAGCCTTGGTCAGACTACGTGGACAGCGGCGTGCCAGAAGGTATGGTTGTCTACCATTGGAAAAGGACGGCCGAACCCGGCAAGTCCCTTTTGGACTTTTCCTCGTTCGTGAAGCTTCAAACTCGACGTACCGGCCGTCGAACGGTCGCGATCTATCTTCTGGTGGCTTTTTTGTTTGGCCTTGTGGGCAACCTCACCGCAGCCGGTTTAATATCGCTCGCAATCTTCATATATGAGAGCTTGAGCCAACACGGCTAAGCCCATTGAAAGACAGTCGTTTGAAAACGCAACTTATCAAGCATCCGGATAAATCAACCGTGCAGGTCATGCCGCGACGATTGCTCGGTTCAACAAACCAGCTTCTGCCCAATGAGGAGGAGGTGCTCCAATTCCTGTTGCCGCTCTCTGCCGACTATCCTGGCATCGAAAGTTGGTTCAAAGATAAGGTTGTTCCGGGGCTACGGAAGGAGGAACGCTACATTCATCGGGTGGAGCGGGATGGCCACCTGATCGGCGTCGGAATAGCGAAGAACAGTGCGACAGAAAAAAAGATTTGCACCGTAAGGGTGCTACCAGCGCATTTTGGTCGCGGGGCCGGAGTTCGAATCTTCGATAATCTCTTGCGTTGGCTGGATGATGACCGGCCTCATCTGACCGTCAGCGAGGGCAAGCTCCCAGCTTTCGAGCGCATCTTTGATTACTACGGCTTCAGTGAGACGTCCCAGAGAAGCGGTCTCTATGTGCCTGGACGTTTCGAGTTCGGATTTAACGAGAATGCGTGGCCTGCCGAAAAAAGCGATGATGGCCAGCGTCGCTAGGCGAGGGAAAAATATAGATCATCGGCTATGTCGTCGCCTTTGCTGTTGAGCACTCTCAGCGGTATCGAGAGGTCGCGATGATACGCGAGGCAGGTTTCGCGCGTTAAGCAAACTTCCTGGGCAATTCCATCCAACGTTTCCGTCTCGACGCCTGACGTGCGCTCAGTTCGTCTTTTTTGGATTGTTTCTGGGTCTGCTTCGATAAGGATTATCATCGCTGGGGCAATTTCAGCTATGAAGTTGCTTGGCAGTTGATAGAGGCCTGTGGCTAGCCGTATGACACAGTGGCCATCCAGAATAATCCGACGGGGTTCGCTTTCCCGAATGTCGCGGAGCCGTTCAATTATCTCGACTTGGGTAGCATAGACCTGGTCAGCGGTGCGAGAAGTAGCCAACCTGCCCCGATCTATAAGCTGGCTCGCCGTGATATGACGGAAGTTGGGGCGGCGCTGCGCCAGATTGGCGCAGGCTGTCGTTTTGCCTACCCCAGAGACGCCGAACACCACGGTGAGGTCCGGCCGCAACATTCTACCAGGCAAGCTCTAACTGACGGGTATCGTTGTTTTTAAGACGGTCGTGGTTCATGTACATGTATGACTGTGGTGGCGTAAAGTTGTCGAGGATATCCGATGGGTCGACGTATGCCTCGTAAGCCCGGACTTCGCCAATTTTCAACGCATAGCCAACATTGCGGCCTTCGAAGTAGCTATCGAAAAACTGCTTGGAAATCCCTGAACCAGTGCTTGTTTCTTCCCACAAGTCATCCGGTCGGTTTTCGATTATGCAGTCGATGTCGAACTCACCGACAATTTTTCCAATCGGCATCGTGCAATAAACAACAACGGTTGTTACGTCTTTTCTGGCAAAGACTTTTCTCCGAAACTCGTATGTCTTCAGCCCGCTGAATATATTTGCAACGTGTTCAGGGTTAATTGATAATAATACTTTCATTTATCTTCCCCATCTTCACGATTTCGTCAAAGGCCTCTTTCGTCAGAGGCTTCAAGTCCCAGCGCGGTTGCACAGGGACCCCGACTTCATCGATCATCTTTCCCCTGGTGATACGTTTGTTGAAGGCGACATTGTAGGTCATCTTCGCGGTGTAGAGTCGGCCATAAGCCGCGAACATATGCCTCAACTCGGCTTCGTCGAAAACGCTGTGGGGCTTGCAATAGTGCAGAAAGTCATCGATCGATGCGAAGTCTTTCTTGCTGTGTGTCTCTTCCACAACGCAAACTGACGTCGCAACAGAGCGGTAGTGTGCCGGGCCCTTCTTGTCAGAAGTCCTGTAGATCAGGACGGCATCGCCCTTTTTCATCCGCGTGAGTGAAAGCTTGCCGATGTAGATTTTATGGATGGTGTTGGTGTGCGAAACGTCCTGAACGATCTCTTGTGGCTCATTATTCAAAATTGAATCTGGAAGAAGGCGGGTGTGATATTCGGGGTAAACCGCAAGAAGCCACCGGTTCTTGCCTGAAAAATCCATGAACGGGTAACGGGCGAGAATGTCCGCTGCATGATCCGTCAAGGAACGAGTCAAGACGTGCTCCACCCCATTGTCTGTTGTCTTCGTTCCGTGCTCAACGAACCCATAGCGTTTGAAGAGCTTTATGAACTGCTTGTGAACTTCGAAAACAGTGACGTAGATACCTGTCGCATGTTTATCGAGCGCGGTATCAAAGATCTTCTTGATGACGCGTTCACCGAGTTTCGTGCCTTTCCCGTTTATTTTGAGCGTACCCACTTTCATCCAGTCCCCTGGCGGTAGAGGGGGCTCTACGTCGGTGACAGGACCGTTTTCCATTTTAAGGTAGATCATGCCGCTGAGTTCGTTCCCGTCATCAACGACGTAAACGTCATCCTCAGCCTTGCTTGCGAACCATTTCGGAAACTCGGCGTAGCCTTCTTTGAGCGAGTCAAAGAACGGGTCGTCCAAAGACAGGTTTTTGAACTTAGTGAGTCTGAGCTTTCGTCCCACGCGCTCCCCCATGAGCGAATCTGCGCCACTTCTGGGTGAGCTTAGCTTAAACTTCGCCAACGTCTACATTCCCGTGTAGACGTTATTTCGTCGCATCTCAAGGTTTGAGGCGGGTTATAAATCTCACTCAAATGTCAGTGACGAGGCCCGGTCAAACCGAGATTTGTATTGCTCGCCTCCGTAGCCGAGCGAGTAGCAAATGCCCGGTGTCGTGTCGGACATGAAATCTCGAAACCTATAGAAGGGCCCGTGGATCCACATAGTCGGATTTGGGCACCAGATGAGATCGGAGAGGTCGGAAGCGAAGGCTACGTTCATAATGTCTAGCCAAGTCGAAGCTCTGCTTTAAAGGCGCATGACGCGTAAGAACGACCGCCTGTCCTGGCACTAAGTTCAAAACGGTGCGTCCACGGCTTTTTTCACGAGATCGGCGGAATTGTTACACGCTACACTTCGTTCAATCTCACACTTCCGGATGAAGCCCGCGCAATCACAGATGTCGTCGACAAGGATCGATCCGCGCGAGAGCCTGATTTCAGTCTTGACGGACTTCCGTCACAAGACGGCATCATGCGATTTAAGCGAGCCATCGCCTCGTTGAAGAGGTTCAGCCCGGGTGGTGTGATTAACATTGACCCCAAGAGAGTCATCGCAACCAGGGTCGCCGACAGGTATGAAGTGCTTCCTCAGGAGGCAGGATGCTCCAACTGTTGCAGGACGGCTCGCTTGCCGACAGGGGACTGACCTTTGCAGTGATGAGGCCGTTTGCCCGCTATCCAGCTGGTCTCGCCGGGTCGCATTCGGTGACTTTCCAGTTTCCGGAGGGTATGAAATTGCCGGAAGGAAAACCGGGGCATTCGAAAGTGCTTGTGGGAAGGCGGATATGTCGCCGATATTGAGCCGTGGCGTTCTCCGGCCGTGAGCAAGAACGCATTTGCACGACTGGCCGGGTGGAGGGGGCTATTCTATCTCGCCGCCCAGTTTCCAGCTATCGCCGGACGGGCACGCCACGCCCTTAAAACGAGTGATACCATCGAGTGATTGCCGACTCGTGACGAAAGCGCGACATTCGTCCGCTCCATCATTGCTAGCGTCAATTTGCTCGACAACTCCCGCGCTGCCGGTCGACGGGTTGGCCCAGGCAAGCGCAGTGGCACCGACTTGACCTCGGCCGACGGTATCCGCAATCACTGCCTGATCGGTCACCGCAGGCGCGATGTGCGAAACGGCTGTCTGGGCGAGGGGAGCTTCAAGTGGCTCCGTATGAGAGCAGGCTGCCAACGCTGCGACAATCATCGCCGAGATAGGGTACTTTGAAATCATGGTTCGGGTAGACCGCGTCGCAGCATGTATTGCAAGTTACGAATGGTTCACATTACGGAGAGCTTGGAGTGATCAGTTAGCATCGCAGGCAAATATGCCTATGTTTGACTGCCCTCGGCTGGGCGACCGATCTCCCCTCATAGGAAGGCCATCGATCATACTTTAGATACCGAGGTTGAAATTAACGAGGCGTCCCAGGACGATGACGCTTGGCCTCCTGGAGATAACTTAGGGTTTCTTGCTCCCGCTTGCGGGAATTGCCGCAGAACCAGTTCCTTCAGCTGATCGTCGAAGGGACATACAAACCATCGTTCGTTGATCATACCAGCGACCCAGATAGGCCAGATCGAAGAAGGCATCGACAGGCCACAGGACGCAAATTTTGACGCCGTTGATGATCTTTAGAATTCTGGCCACACCAACCCGCACTCCTGAGAGGTGTCCTGAACTTTATATTGGCGGCCTTGACGCTGCGAAAGAATGAATGCCGGAGACGCTTCCGCCGACAGCAATGTCGCGCAGAGAATTCCGCTCTCGTAAGCACCGCAATCCACATTGATGCGGTTGACATGTATCTCAGGCATCCGAGATGCGGTGATCGTATGGCCATGTACGACCACTTTCCGTAGACGGTCCTTATGGGCGATCAGAGATTTGCTATCCCATCTCAGCTTATAGGGGTCCTGTTGGTCCATTGCCACGCCCGGAACAATACCTGCATGAACCAAAACGTATTCCGGTAGGTCGACGTATGGGACAGCTTCCCCCATGATTGCAACATGGGATGGATATTCGCTTTTGAAGCGGTCCGCGAGTTCGTCGCGAAGGTACATAAAATTATCGTCACCGCAGAAGTCGTATCCGGCGTAGCCATACGAAGTCACCGTGCTCAGGCCGCCGTTCCAGCACCAGCCTCGCGATAACGTGCTGCCACCGTCGAGGAACCTCAGCATCAGATCCTCGTGGTTGCCCATAATTAGCTTGGAATCCGGATTTCTTTTAAGTTCGCTTGCAACCATATCCAGGCACTGCCTCGAATCCGGGCCGCGGTCGATTATGTCGCCGAGGAAGACGATACGTGTCTCGGGATGGTTCGCGTGAATATGGATGAGAAGATGCTCGAGCAGGTCAGCGCGGCCGTGAACGTCTCCGATGGCAATAGTGTCCATGAATTCCCCTTTGAATGAAGAAGTCATAGCGGGGAGAGATGACGCTCGAGTTGAGGGAATGGATCGATTTTTAGGCTTCTGCCGACCCTTTGGCGTTCTTCTCGCCAGCGCTGTTATTACGTCGAGTGTCCGTCTATAGTGGCGCTTCATCGCCAACTGACGTCCTGAGCCAATCCTGAAAGCGGAAAATCGATGGCAACGGTTACCGGCGGAGCGAAGATCGTCGGGGAGATTACCCTGTCGCCGAATATTGTAGCCGTGGCGGGTGCCGTTTCCGACACGTATGGACTTGTTGCCGGCGCGCCCGGACGCCAAGCTCAATATAGAGGAACTTCGGAGGCCGCAATGCGCTTCAAAACAAATGAACTCACGGTGTCCGAGGGGATATCTAGGGGAGGCGACCGGGTTCGACCCGAACAATGTGATTGAGATCTAGCACCTCGAGTACTGACGAGCCGTGGCGAAAAAATTGGAACCGGAGGGCATGCTTGTTTTGACAATAAGCTCGACATATTCGCGAAGGGTCTTGAAGGTGACTACAGTCGACATGCGTTTTTCCAGTGGGGGTTCTAAGTTGGGAAGCACGCTTTTCGTTTGGCCATCAATCTGAATGGCTAGTCACGCGTGATTGCCAGTTCAGGATGCGAGTCTCAACTGACCGCCAGACTACAACTCGGTCCGCCGCTTTACCCAATTCTATCGTTCGATCTACCGATCGGAACGTTTTAGACCTACGGCTAGATTGGTGTCGACCGCGTGCTGCAGAGCGTCATACACTTGGTTCAGTTGACGTCCTTTGAATGCTGGCACCGCGGAACGCAGCGCGCTCCAGCTGTGTTGGACAATCTTCGGGCCGCCGCGGTGTAGCTTCAGGTACTCCATTTCTCGGCCAACGTCTGCGCCGTTAGCGTAATTGAACCTTACGAGAGCCAAGTCGTCGTCGTAGCGAGCGAACGCTATGTCAGAGATGGTTACCTCAGGAACCTCCAGCTCGGCTCGAGATACAAAGGATGTCCAGTCGCGTCCCTGGAAAAGCTCATCCAAACCCGTTGCGATGTCAGTAGAGGCTTTGGGGCTCCACAGTGCCATGTTGTCGAATGCCTGAATGTAACCGACAACGCCGTCGCGAATAATCTCGAGGGACCTCTCGTCTTCCCCGAGCTCTTGTGCGCGATAACGGAGCAAGCCCTCCGCGGTGTCCAACTCCTCAGTGGCGTCGAATATTTCGATCTCATCGTCAAACGTGATAGATTTTCGGACGCCCCATTCGACGTAGCCGTCTGTTGGCCGATCCTCGGCCTCCGGGAAAATGATCTCATAGCAGTTGTAGGACCGTCTACCTGCTGGCATACGACGTGCCCCGAAAATCGCCCGGCTTGGAGCAATTGACGGCAGCGCCTCGGTGATGGCCATCGACAGTGTCGGGGCGGACACCAGCCGGTTCCCTTCGTCGTATTTAGCGAAGAAGTCCAATCCAAATACGCACAGGTCGGGGTCTGCCATGAGGGGTTCGAGGTCGTCGTAAGCGTGCATCTTGGCGGCTGCGGTCATGAGAGGGTTTCCTTTTTGTCGGTCTAACAAAATGGTCAGGTCAATTTTGACGCACTGCAAGTGAAATCTTTCCTCGTCAAATTTCCCTAAACGGGCTTAAAGGTCCGCTGGGACAGCTCTTTGATTCAATAGCTCCTGCCGCAGATCGAGCTGTTCGAGCCCGAGGTATATCACACCTCAATACGGCTTCTCGCCCGGTAGCAGCTCGGCTGACTGCCCCGCGTTGCATCTCAATCGGGTCGGAATTTCGCTGGCAGTTCGCTGGTGATCTGGCGCGGAGTTCCTTCTCCTTCTCTTTGACGACATTGGTATAACCTTCAGGCGTCGTAGTCAGTGAACCGGGGCTGCGAGGATCGTCCGCGCTTAGCGGATCTTCACCTCTGAAACGTGAAGCGTTTTCGAGACGGAATTGCCAAACGCAGGCCACCTCTTTCGTTCCGCGAGAGTCCAATCACAGAACGACCGATCCTCTGACAGTTAGCGCATTTCGCAAAAGACGCTCGTCATCTCTGGCGGGCGGGAACAGTCTGAGCGTTCTGCCCTTGTGCCGTTAACCGTTGTTCCGCGGAAACCCCGCGCGACGTACTATACCCCAGTCGAATATCGGCAGCCTCGCGCGCAACGATACAGGCCATCTGTCGTACACGCACGCGCTTTTAAGAAACCAATCGGTGGGTCTTCGGTTTAGCGACCGTTGTGATCTTCTTTCAATCCACGAAAGTCGGCGCGGGTGGCGCGAACCAGAAAGGCATTTCTTGCCGCCAACGATGAGAAGGTAGGCCAAGGACTAGCGGGGATCTTGCTGGATACAAGACGGCCATTCAGTCCGATTAAAACAAGCAAACGGGATCGCTGCGACCGAACGTTTCCGGCCGTGCATCTCTATTGTGGCACCTGAGTATTCCTTTTGGGACACGAAACCGCCCTTTTGGGCCACACCAGACTTACTTATCACACTCTCCAGCAAATCAGCCCGTCCATGGATGTCTCCGATTGCGATTGTGTCCATGCACTACTCCTTGGATGAGGGAGTACTAACCGGGAGAGATGACGCCACGGTTGAAGCGACGTAGCAAATTTTAGGTTTTCATGAGCGATTCAAACGGCTCTACTATGTCCAGGCAGATATTGGAGACCCACGCTGCCATTATTTGTTTCAGGAGCCCTATGAACGACCAGTGGCTGCTCGAAGCTGCTAATCAGTTGATGGCGAAATAAGGTGCATAACGGCGACAAGTGCGTACAAGGTCGACTGTGCCGTCCTCGTTCAGTGCGACTCTGTATAGCGCGCGAGCGAGTTCGTCGTCTGAAAGCGCTTCAGCAACGGCTACCAAATCACGCGCCAACGTACGGAGGGCCAAAGCGTTGATCCGGGGAGAAAAGTGACTGCGGACTTCGAAGTACGTCTCGAAGTGCTCCAAGTCCCGATCGTCGGCCTGTTGCCGTTCAGCCGTCGAATTGTGGTAGACGGCATCCGCATCTTCCAGAATTTGGCCGTCCCATTCGCAGTACTGGTCATATCTAGAACCCTCATTGAGGTCCAAGGCTTCCTCGTCGTAGCCTTGGCTCAGCAGCTCATCGTTGAGGGTCGACCATGCTGCCTTACACATCGCGATGGCTACTTCTAACGCATTTGCACGTGAGGGATGCGACAGCAATGCCGCCAGAGTGGTTGGGCTCCCGGTAAGGCTGGCCTGAATGTCCATGGAGACTCCTGTCTTTCTTTGAATATCATGGTCATGCCATCGGCCATTCCAGGCAACCAATATTCGATTGCCGGCGTTGCAAGGGCGGCTTGATCTCGCCGGCTTATCGATGAGCTGCTTCGCAACGGCGAATTCGATCCGCTTGCTATGGCTACCAAAAAACAGGCTCCGAAGGTTCGCGACTAAATCTAGTGCCGCGACGCGCGTGCCTGATCGTTGCGCTTGTATGTGCTTCGATGCGCGTAGACGCGAAACATGAAAGCATCGACAGCGGAGCGTGCCGCCATCAATGCCTCATCACGTGCCAGCTTCGCATCGCTCATCAAAATCTTCACCCCATTGTCATGTTCTGGATCCGCTGCGACACCGAATGCGACCATCGACTGGGCCGTGAGCAACGCTCCTAGCGCGGCGCTCTCCGGACGAAGGTTGGGCTGCCGCGTAACAAAAGTCACCGCTGAGGATACGCCTTCGCCCCCAGCTGTCGGCTCTACATACGCACCTTCGATGAGCTCGCTACCTGAGGCGAGAGTGAGGTTTCGTGCCCTCAAATCGAGGAACATCGGTCCCCGTCTGATGTCGAGCCAAGGAGTGGCGCAATCCGGCAGCTCGTCGTCAATGTCGGTGACGAGATAGCCCCTTCGTTGCCATCGGAACGTTAGCTGGGACAAGATACGGGCTATCTGAATTCGGCCGTCGAAATCCTTGTTACTCATCGGACCGTACTCCAATCTTTGGAGACGGCTGTGGGCTTCTGAAAACCCATCGCCCATAACCTTTCGCAAGTCCGCGGCCTCTTGCGCGATAATACCCGCACGCGTTTCGTAATGACGTGAAAGCTGTCTGAACCAGAAGGGATGGATGTCGGTGTCGATGCGCATACTTAGTCTCCGTGAACAGCCAATGGTCAGCGCCGGCGCCGCGGGTGACAACTGTTTTCTGGGAATTTGATGGGAGGGCAATCCAGCAATGGAGAAGCCGGCCAACGATGGGCCGACGCTTGCGGAGTGTCGGTTTTGGGGTAGGCAACGGCGACCGGCGCCCAAGCCATCGATCTGGTACATTGTGTAACAAGATCAACGGACCGTTTGAGGCCGATGTCTTTTAGACAAATCTATTGGAGTAGGACGGCCAAATTTGGGTCTCTAGGGACACAACAAGCGTACCAGAATCACCGTCGCTTGCGCACATCTACGTGCGAAGTTTGTGCGATATGCGAACAAATATCAAATAACGCACAAAAGCCTTGCGGATGAAGTGGCTCTCGCCTTATCCCTATCCTCGGGGGGGCACGAGGCGGCCTCATCCGGCAAGGAGAAATCCCGCATGGACAAGACAATCAGGAGTGCGGCGGAAGCCATCTCCGAAATCGGCGATGGCGCCACCGTCATGATCGGTGGTTTCGGCGGCTCCGGCGCGCCGATCGAACTCATTCACGCCCTGATCGACAAGGGACCGAAGGGCCTTACGGTCATCAACAACAATGCCGGTAATGGCCGGATCGGCATCGCCGCCATGATCGATGCAGGCATGGTGCGGAAGATGATTTGCTCCTTTCCGCGCTCATCCGACCCGCGTGCCTTCACCGACAGGTACCTTGCCGGGCAAATCGAACTGGAGCTGGTGCCGCAGGGCACGCTCGCCGAGCGCATCCGCGCCGGCGGGGCTGGCATTCCTGCTTTCTACACTCCAACGGGCTACGGGACGGAGCTTGCAGACGGCAAGGTCATCGCCGAGTTCGATGGCCGCCATTATGTGCAGGAGCGCTGGCTGAAGGCCGATTTCGCGATCGTCAAGGCGCAAGTCGGCGATGTCCACGGCAACCTGACCTACAACAAGGCCGGCCGCAACTTCAACCCGCTGATGTGCATGGCCGCTGCCAAGACGATCGCGCAGGTCTCCACCATCGTGGCGGCCGGAGGCATCGATCCCGAGCATGTCGTCACACCCGGCATCTTTGTCGACCGCCTCGTCCAGATCGCCAATCCGCAACAGGAAGAAGAGCTCATTCGAGCCGGGGTGGCCTACATATGACCGTCAACACCAGAGAAGATATCAAGCTCTCAAACGCCCAGATCGCCTGGCGGGCGGCGCAGGACATCGCCGATGGCGCCTATGTGAACCTCGGCATTGGCTTTCCGGAAATGGTTGCCCGCTATCAGCCGCCGGGCCGGCAGGCGATCTTCCACACGGAAAACGGCATCCTCAATTTCGGTGAGGCGCCACCTTCAGGTGAGGAGGACTGGGACCTTATCAATGCTGGCAAGAAGGCGGTCACGCTAAAACCGGGTGCGGCTTTCTTCCACCATGCCGACAGCTTTGCGATGGTGCGCGGCGGTCATCTCGATGTTGCGATCCTCGGCGCCTATCAGGTCGCTCAAAACGGCGACCTCGCCAACTGGCGCGTTGGGGCCAAGGGCGTGCCGGCAGTTGGCGGCGCCATGGATCTGGTGCACGGCGCCAAGCAGGTCTGCGTCATCACCGAACACGTCACCAAGAACGGCGAGCCGAAGCTGGTCGATAAATGCAGTTTCCCGCTGACGGGAGTGGCTTGCATCACCCGCATTTATACGAGCCACGCCGTCATCGACATCAAGGACGGACGTTTCGTGCTGCGCGAAAAACTTGCCGGCATGTCCGTCGAAGAACTGCAGGCCATGACTGGCGCGCAGCTTCATATCGAGGGGCCGGTTGCCGACCTCGTCGTTCCCGAACTTTGAGGACAAGTCCATGACCGAAGCCTTTATCTGCGATTATATCCGCACGCCGATCGGCCGTTATGGCGGCTCGCTTTCCTCCGTGCGCGCCGATGATCTCGGCGCCATTCCGCTGAAGGCGCTGATGGCGAAGAATGCATCGGTCGACTGGGAGGCGGTCGACGACGTCATCTTCGGCTGCGCCAATCAGGCGGGCGAGGATAACAGAAACGTTGCGCGCATGTCGCTGCTTCTCGCCGGTCTGCCGGTATCTGTGCCGGGCACGACGATCAACAGGCTCTGCGGGTCGGGCATGGATGCCGTCATTACCGCAGCGCGTGCCGTCCGATCAGGCGAGGCCGAACTGATGATCGCCGGCGGCGTGGAGAGCATGTCACGCGCGCCTTTCGTGATGCCGAAGGCGGATACTGCTTTTTCGCGTGCTGCCGAAATCCACGACACGACGATCGGCTGGCGGTTCGTCAATCCCTTGATGAAGAAGCAGTATGGCGTCGATTCCATGCCGGAAACCGGCGAGAACGTTGCCGAGGATTACAAGGTGAGCCGTGAGGACCAGGACGCTTTCGCCGTGCGCTCGCAGGGAAAGGCCGCGGCCGCACAGGCAAGCGGCAGGCTTGCCAGGGAAATCACTCCGGTGACCATCCCGCAGCGAAAAGGCGATCCGATCATCGTGGCGAAGGACGAGCATCCGCGTGCGACCAGCATGGAAGCGCTCGCCAAGTTGCCGACGCCTTTCCGTCAGGGCGGCTCCGTGACGGCCGGGAATGCCTCCGGCGTCAATGACGGGGCCGCGGCCCTCGTCATCGCGTCGGAAGCCGCGGCCAGGAAATATGGCTTGACGCCGATTGCCCGTATTCTCGGCGGTGCAGCCGGAGCCGTTCCGCCGCGTGTGATGGGGGTCGGCCCGGTGCCGGCTTCGCGCAAGCTGATGGCACGTCTCGGCCTGAAGCAGGAACAGTTCGATGTGATCGAACTCAACGAGGCCTTTGCAAGCCAGGGCCTCGCCGTGCTTCGTGAACTCGGGATTGCCGATGACGATCAGCGTGTGAACCGCAATGGCGGGGCAATTGCGCTTGGCCATCCGCTCGGCATGTCCGGTGCCCGTATCACCGGCACGGCAGCACTGGAACTTGGCGAAACCGGTGGCCGCTATTCGCTGTCGACCATGTGCATCGGTGTTGGCCAGGGCATTGCCGTGGCGCTTGAGCGGATTTGAATCCGCTTATTCGGGGATCGATTGCATCATGATTTCGCTGCGCAGGGCCGGGGCTTCGGCACCGAAATAGGTCTTGAGCAGCTTTGGAAAATCGTCCGACATATAGAATCCCGTCAGCGTGCGATCGACGAGAAGCCGAAAGGCGGAATCGTCTCGCCGCATGGCGATGCCATAGGGCTCATGCGTGAAAAGGCGGCTGCCGAGTTCCAGTTCGGCGGGGTTGCCCGCCCGGTCGGCAAGGCCGATCAGAAGGGAGCGATCGGCGAAATAGGCATCGATTTTGTGATCCTCGAGCGCCTTCAAACCGCCTTCATGCGTCGCGAAATCGACGATACGGGTCTGTGGGACGTCGGGGCCGATGGCCTCGCGCAGTGTCGCGCCCGTTGTCGTGCCGGCGCGCACGCCGATTGAACTCCGGGCCGGCGACTTCAGGTCAACAGCGCTGACGGGTCGCTTGTCGAGAAAGAGAATCTGCAGGTAATCAGGCGAATCCTTGCGCAACAGCGCGCTGGCACCCGTCAGGAAGATGGGTTGGGAGAAATCGACGCTTTCGCGCCTGGCAAGATTGATCGTGGTCGCACCGCAAAGAAGATCGATCTTGCCATCCTTCACCGCGTTAAAACCATCGGACAGCGTTGTTTCGACATAGCCTTTCTTGAGACCGGGCACGCTCCGGCCGACTTCGTCGGCAATGCGCCGGCAGAGATCGATCGCATAGCCGGCAGGGCTGCCATCCGTCGTCTTGAAGGAGAAGGGCTTCTCGTCGGCGATATAGCCAAGACGGATGGTCTTGCTCTGGTTGATCGTGTCGAGCGTCTGCGCATCGGCCGGCCTGTGGGCTGGAAGACCGAAAGCAAGACATAGAAAAAGCAGCCATTTCACGGGCTTGAGCATGTTTTCCCCTCAAAGAGCGGTAACCCTCACCGCGACGAGAAGCCGAGACTATGGCCTGTCGGTCATTTGTCAACGGCAGTACCGGTTGCCCCAGCTGTATCCATCTCGCTCTTTCATGCATTGCTCTTTCGTGACCTCGCCTGCTAAGACTGGCACATATCGTTTCATCACCTATGTCCTTGGTTTTTCGGGAGGCTATCGTCGCCATGGCAGATCTTGCTCAATCGCTTGCATCCATCAAAATTCCTGATCTCGCCGGCAGGGCCGTGCTGATTACGGGTGCCTCCACCGGTATCGGCGCCGCCGTCGCACGCGCCTTCGCTGCGCAGGGCGCCAAGGTCGGTGTGCATTACAATTCAAGCCGCGATCCGGCAGAACAGCTTGCCGACGAGATCCGGGCAGCCGGCGGCTCCGTTCATCTCGTGCATGGCGACGTGTCGAGGGAAGGCGAAACGGAACGCGTCGTCGAAGAGACGGCGAAGACATTCGGCCACCTCGATGGCCTCATCAACAATGCCGGCGGCATGCTCGGCCGCAAGCCGACCGCAGAATATACCGACGAGCATTATGAGAAGGTCATGAACCTCAATGCGCGCTCGGTGCTCGCAGCAACGCGCGCGGCCCATCCCTGGCTGAAGAAGCAGGGCGGTTTCATCATCAACACCACGTCGATTGCGGCGCGCAACGGCGGCGGCAATGGCGCAATGCTCTACGCGGCTTCAAAGGGCTTCGTATCGACGATAACCCATGGTCACGCCAAGGAATTCGTCGCCGACAAGATCCGCGTCAATGCGGTCGCGCCGGGCGTCATCGCAACGCCCTTCCACGAGCGCTATACAAATGACGAGCAGATGGAACTGCAGCGCAAATCGATTCCGATGGGCTTCGTCGGCACGTCGGAAGATTGCGTCGGCGCCTATCTCTTCCTCGCCTCGCCGACTTTGTCGGGTTACATCACCGGCCAGATCATCGAGGTCAATGGCGGTCAGTTGATGCCCTGATGGGGCTGTAAGGATCGCTATCTACGGAACTTTCGCACTGCAATGACGTTTCCCGCTTGGCCATTCAACAAGCGGGGGCGTCATGAGCTTTTCCTTTTCCGAACTCGACTTCCTGAAACCGGAACTGGGGGCGGAATATACCGGCTCAGGTACGCATTTTGCTGTTTTCTCCGCGCATGCGGAGCAAATGGAGCTCTGCCTCTTCTCCCCCGACGGCAAAAAGGAAGTCGCGCGACTACCCCTGCCGAAGCGTGAGGGCGATATCTGGTCGGGATACATCGCCGGCGTCGGCCCGGGCACGGTCTATGCCTACCGCGCGCACGGTCCCTACGATCCGAAGAACGGACATCGCTTCAATCCCAACAAGCTGCTGCTCGATCCCTATGCCAAGCAAGTCCTTGGGGATCTCAAATGGGACGATGCGCTCTACGGCTACAGAATTGGCGAGGACGATCTTTCTTTCGATGAGCGTGACAGTGCGCCCTTCATGATCAAGGGCGTTGTGCAGGATCCGGATTTTGATTGGGACGGCGAGCAGGCGATCCGCCGGCCGTGGACGGAAACGATCGTCTATGAAGCGCATGTGCGCGGTCTGACGATGCTACATCCGAAAGTGCCGGACCGACTGCGCGGCACCTTCCTCGGCATGTGCAGCGATCCGATCATCGATCATCTCGTCAAGCTCGGCATTTCCGCCATCGAGCTTCTGCCGATCCAGTTCTTCCCCAATGATCGCTATCTCGAAGAGAAGAAGCTCACCAATTATTGGGGCTACCAGACGCTCGGTTTCTTCGCGCCGCAGACACGTTATCTCTCGGGCGACAAGATCACCGAGATCAAGACCATGGTGAAGAAGTTCCACGCCGCCGGCATCGAAGTGATCATGGACGTCGTCTACAATCACACGGCCGAAGGCAGCGAGAAGGGACCGACCATGTCTTTCCGTGGTCTCGACAATGCGAGCTATTACATCCTCTCGCCCGACGATCCGCGCCATACTTTCGATACGACGGGCACCGGCAATACGCTGAACGTCGCCCATCCCATGGTCATGCGCATGGTGCTCGACAGCCTGCGTTACTGGGTCGGCGTGATGCATATCGATGGTTTCCGCTTCGATCTCGCCAGCACGCTTGGTCGGCAGGATCTGGAGTTTGACCGGCAGGGACTCTTCTTTGGCGCGATCCGCCAGGATCCTATCCTTGCCGGCGTGAAACTGATCGCCGAGCCCTGGGATGTCGGCGCCGGCGGCTACCAGGTTGGCGGCTTCCCGCATCCGTTCCGCGAGTGGAACGACAAGTTCCGTGACGATGTGCGCCGTTTCTGGAAGGGCGATAGCGGCATGGTGTCGGAGATCGCGCAGCGCATCACCGGTTCGGCCGTGCAGTTCAATCACTCCGATCGCGGAGCGACATCATCGGTCAATCTGCTGTCGGCGCATGACGGCTTCACGCTGATGGACACTGTTTCCTTCAGCGACAAGCACAATGAGGCAAATGGCGAGGACAACAGGGACGGTCATTCAGACAATCATTCGGACAATATGGGGGCCGAGGGAACGACCGACAATGACGATATCAACAGGCTGCGGGCTCGCCGGCGCCGCAACATGATGGCGACGCTGATGCTCTCCCAGGGCGTCCCGATGATCCTTGCCGGCGATGAGGTCGGCAACAGCCAGGGCGGCAATAACAACGCCTACTGTCAGGACAACAAGATAGGCTGGACGAAATGGGACGGCCTCGATGACGCGTTCCTCGATTTCTGCCGGAAGGCCGTCGCGTTTCGCAGGGCTCATCCAGTCCTGAGACAGGAGCGCTTTCTGACCGGCGACAGCACCGATGATGGTCGTATTGAAATCGCCTGGTACAAGCCGGATGCCAGTTTCATGGATGACGGCGCCTGGAACGATGACGGGCTGCAGGTGCTTGGCGTCTATCTCTCAAAGAGTGCACATTCTCCGGACACGGAAGAAATGGACGATCTGTATCTGGTGTTCAACGCTGGCGGCGATTGCGAGGTGCACTTGCCCGAGGTCAATGGCTTGAACCAGTGGGCGCGGGTTCTCGACACCGGCGCCGAGCAAGACGCATTCAAGCTGCATGAACCGGAGGCTCCGATCGTGGTTTATGCCCAAAGCATTGCGATCTTTGCGCCCAAGGGGCAGACCCAGCCGCCCAAGGATGCAAGCAAGGCCGAGCGACACAGGTGGTTTCACTTCGGTCGCCGGAGCAAGTAACAGGTCGATAAGCAGCAATGAATGCAGAAGTAATCACTGAGCTAGGCCTGGTCTATGTCAGCGACACCGAACCGGGCATCCGCAGGCGAAGAAAAGGCAAGGGTTTCAGCTACCAGCTGCCGGACGGCACGACACTTGCCGATGAACTCCAGCGTGCGCGCATACAGGCCCTGGGCCTGCCACCGGCCTATGACAATGTCTGGATCTGCATTTACGAGAACGGCCACCTGCAGGCAACGGGCTATGACGCGCGTGGGCGCAAGCAGTACCGCTACCACAAGGACTGGCAATCCTTCCGAAGTGCCGGCAAGTTCCATCAGCTTGTCGAGTTCGGCAAGGCGCTGCCCAGAATCCGGCGAACGGTCCTGCGCCATCTCGACACCGGTGCCAACGATATCGACGGCGTGCTCGCGGCACTGACGACCCTGCTTGATGAAGCCCACCTGCGCGTCGGCAATCAGGCCTATGTCAAGGAAAACGGCACCTACGGCGCGACGACGCTTCTCAAGCGCCATCTGAAGATTGTCGATGGCCAAATCGAGCTGAAGTTCCGGGCCAAAGGCGGCAAGCGCGTACAACGAAGCCTCAAACATCCGCGCCTGCAGAAAATCCTGGAGGAGATTGCGGACCTACCGGGGCGGCAGCTCTTTGTCTGGAAGGACGAGACCGGAGTGCTGAAGCCGATCGATTCCGGTCGGCTTAATGCCTATCTCGCGGAGATTTCAGGCATCACCATTTCGGCCAAGACCTTCCGCACCTGGGCGGGCTCGCTTGCGGCTTTCGGCGCGGCGCGCAGCGCCATGTCCGAGGGGCGGCGACCGAGCGTGAAAGAAATGTCGGAGGCTGCGGCGGAGGCGCTGCACAATACGCCGGCAATCTCGCGCTCCAGCTATATCCATCCGTCGATCATTGCCCTGTCCGGTTCCAGCGAGACGTTGAAAGACGGCGATGCCGAGCCCCTGCGGGGGCTGCGGGCAGATGAAAACCGTATGCTGGACTTTCTGACGCGCCACCCGCTTCCCGAATGACAAAAAAAACCGCGGCCTGGCCGCGGGCTTCGAGTTCAACAGGAGTATAAGTCAGGCGGCGCGCTTCTCGTGGCGGCCTTCCTCGACCTCTTCGACGATCTTATTGACGAATGCTTCGAGATCGTCGGGTGAGCGGGAGGTGATGATGCCCTCGTCGGTTACGACCTTCTCGTCTTTCCAGGTCGCTCCGGCATTTTTCACATCGGTTTTGATCGACCAATAGGAGGTAGCCTGACGGCCACGCAGGGCGTCGACTTCAACCAGCAGCCACGGCGCATGACAGATGGCGGCAACGACCTTGCCGGATTCGACGAATTCGCGGACAACTCTCACGGCAGTATCGTCGATACGCAGCTTGTCGGGATTGATTTGGCCACCCGGCAAGACCAGCGCATCGAAATCCTCGATGTTTACGTCCTTGGCCTGCAGGTCGACCGGCACGGTGTCGCCCCAATCCGTCTTGTCCCAGCTCTTGATCTGACCCTCCTTAATGGACGCGATCTTCACGGAGGCACCACGCCTCGTCAGTTCGTCCAAGGGCACGCGGAGTTCGGAGCGTTCGTAACCGTCGGTGGCGAGGATGAGGATTTTTGCGGATTTTATGGAAGGCATTACTTCTTCTTTCCTTCGTGTCGAAACTCGGGATCAAAGGCG